>ERZ795048.2-NODE-2-length-703675-cov-26.233426_pt1 | contig 703675 bp, 584 predicted proteins | sample MGYA00375132_ERZ795048 | MGnify/ENA primary metagenome ERZ795048 (study PRJEB30177, sample SAMN05720225) | activated sludge metagenome | isolation source: Anaerobic digester | place: Hong Kong | collected 2014-12-17 ...
CTGCGAGGGACTTTTGGTTCGAAAATTCGGGTGCTTTTTCACACCACAGGCCGTGATTCCATAACTCCCAAAACAGGCCGGTCGACTCAAATCATTATTATAACAGGGATTGCCCAACCGGACGAGCTTCTGACCTCGTCCTGAGAAAACAGAGAATCCGGGGTCAAACAGAGAATGAAAGGCTGGAAAATGGTGGAAATGAGGTAGGTGGAGAGCGGTTTAGCGTCGATGTTAAAACCGCCCAAACCCTTTGAAAACAAGGGGAAATAGAAAACCCGTCGCCCCCGAGAGTGGTCCCGGAGAGACGGGTTGTCTTTTTCAAAATGGTGGAGGTGGGGGGAATCGAACCCCCGTCCGAATCTAGCGCCAGGCCGACGTCTACGTGTGTAGGCTGTCTACCATTCTCGCCCCGATAGCTGCCGACAGCCAGGCCACTCTCGGGGTCAGTCTATGAATTTTAGGCTTTCCTTATAGACATCGAAAAGCCGAGCCTTCTTTTATCGACGCCGCCGATCCGCCTCGAAGGCTAAGTCGAAGGGCGACGGGCACTTTCCTAGTTAAACTAGGCAGCCATGGCGTAATCGTATTCGCCAATTATTGTGTTTGCCCGGTTTGTTAACGAGGCCCCAGACAACCCCGACACGCTGTCAACCCCTCACCAAACCCGTCGAAACCAAGTCACCCCCAGAATCTTGACGGCGGCAGATTAACTGCCGGAGAAGAGCTAACACTCTTTATACAATATACCTGTCGGCGGCGATTATTCAACCGCTCAGGCAAATATATTACGCCAGCCGGCCGGAATTGTTCCGACCAATTTGTCCCACCCCTGGACGGGGTTGTTGACAAACTTCCATCGCGGCGGAGACAAGCCCCGCCGCTACGCGTTAAAGATCTCTAACCTCGCGTAGCGGGCGGCCTCGTGTCGCCCGCATAACAAACGTGTTCTGCCGATTGTTCGGGCGTCTGGCTTTTTCAACAACCCCTGGACGAATGGACCACCGGACTGTTTACACCAATGCTCCTGCTTACGAACTTACAAGCTCAACCTCAGGCCGAACTGGTTGACCGCGTCCGGCTCGAACGTCGACAATATCCGCTGATAATTAAGGCTGAAAATAGACCAGACCGGCTTGACCAGCGAGAGCTCGACATAATGGTCGCGATCGAGACCGGACGAGAAATCGAAATTATAGTCGGCGGTGAATTCGAAGGTGAACTCGGTGAACAGCTTGAACGAGTTGATCGAGACGATTTGAATCGTTCGACCACGATCATTGCCGGGATCGTCATAGTTCTGAAAAAGCGAAACTTCGTTGGTGATTGGGAAAAATCCCACATTGCCCGCACGGTTTTCCCAGGACGGGATGACACCGGCGGAGGAAAGAGATGCGGTCGCCGTCAGGACAGCCGCCATGCAGACGAGCAAAACAAGCTTGCGCATGATAAGACTCCTCGAAAGAGTTGATTGGTTATGTCAGACAATGAAGTATATCATTCGGAAGGGGGGAGAGCAACGTAAAGAGATTCGGGGAATCGTTTGACAGGTCCGCATTACAGTGTTAATCTGAATAAGAGCTCAGGAGAGAGATTTGGTAAGTAACAATTCACGACAAATCAAGATCGGCGTGAGCACCTGTCTGCTCGGACAGAATGTGCGCTACGACGGCGGTCACAAACACGATCGTTTTCTGACCGAGTCGTTGGGACGATTCGTCCGCTTCGTGCCGATCTGCCCCGAACTCGAAGTCGGTATGGGAGTGCCGCGCGAAGCAGTCAATCTGGTAGGCAATCCCGAAACTCCTCGCATGGTCGGTAATAATACCGGTGAAGACTGGACCGACCGCATGAACGAATTTTGTAAACGCCGGGTACGGCGCAAAGATGTCCAGGCCCTGTGCGGGTATATTTTGAAACGTAAGTCTCCTTCGTGTGGAATGGAGCGGATTAAAATTTACAACGAAGAAAGCGGCATGCCGACCGGAGCCGGCCAGGGCTTATTTGCCGCTGATTTGATGCGTGCCTATCCGTATCTCCCGGTTGAGGAGGAGGGGCGATTGAACGATCCGGGGCTGAGGGACAATTTTATCGTGAGAGTCTTTGCCCTCTATCGCTGGAAGGAGTTGAATCGACAACCTTTCAGTCGCAACCGCATGGTGGAATTCCACACCCGTCACAAATATCTGCTACTGGCGCACAACCCGCAGATGTACCGCGAAATGGGACGATTGGTTGCGGCGGTCAAGGAAATACCCCCGGCGCAGTTCAAAGAGCAGTACCGCGACTTGTTCATGCGCACGCTCTCTTATCGCGCCACCACCCGCAAGAATGTCAACGTACTGCAGCATATTGTCGGTTTTATCAAGAAGCAGATGTCGGTGGACGAAAAGCGCGATGTGCGCCAGGCAATCGAAGATTACCATTCCGAGTTAGTGCCGCTGATCGTCCCGATAACGCTGATACGGCATTTTATCCACAAGTACGGCATCGACTACATCCTGGCGCAGGTCTATCTCAGCCCTCATCCCAAAGAGTTGATGCTGCGCAATCACCTGTAGGTTCGGTAACTACAGTATAACATTACCGCGCCGGGGCTAACGTTGTATATTGCTGCCACTTTACTAACTGCTTTGGATCTATTATCTTAGCTAAGCTCTCATCTGCCGGTTTTATGTATGGCTCGGTTTTATATATGCGTCTGATAGTTGATTGGTCTCCCTTGGTGAGTTGCCAGTATCGCGCAGCTTTGTACATGACATCGTTTATATTGGAACTGTGGTTAGTGGCGTTTTCGTTCGGACTTGCTATACCAAGGGCGTGACCTAACTCATGAGTGGTTACGATTTTGTATCCTTCACTGTTAAGTCCTGTTGTTATCTGGACTGTACAGTCATAGAATTTCTTGCTCGACATATCGATTTGGTGGGTACACAAACCAGCATAGTTGTTGGTTAATTCTGATCTGTACCAGACATCTATTTTCACTGCCGGAGTGAAATTCAATCTGCAGTCGGAGGTGTTACACGTTATTGTGCGAACCGAAATTCCTGCTGATCGCAGTGTATTCACCCAGGCGTCGCGCGCGTAATCCAGGGCATCTTCGGCAGCTTGTTTATTGAAGTCGGAAGGGACTTCGCTCGGTAAATCATGAACCCTGAGTACGATCAGTGCCCCACCGTCAGAGTTGGTGCCCAACCAGTTCAAGAAAATCCAGCGTTGAAGACTCTCATTGTAATAAAGCACCTCCTCGAAATATTCTGGGGTGTTCAGATCTTGTGTATCTTCCGGTTCCGTGGTTTTTTTTTCGCAGCCGGTAGACAACATTGCGACGATGCCCGATAGTAGCGCGATAAGGGTGAAAAACGTGCGACGGAAGAGGATTATTCCTGCTGTATTTTGTGTTGATTGATGCATTTTTTGTTACCTCACATTCTTAGTTCTTGCTTCGAGAGGGTAACGTTTCAATGCGATGGAATTCGGAATTGTAATTAAAAAAGCTGTTTGTTGTGAGGACTATTGCAAACAATTGTATGGTCGACAATCGATTAGATATATTTTATGTTGAGCTGTTATAAGTGGAGTTAAGGCTGGTGGATTGAGACTACCCTGAGAGAGAGCCTTTTACCAGTTGAACGTGTTTCGGGATGTACTAGGGACAGGCAACCGGGGCGGGGCCGTTGCTGAACATGAAACTGACGATATAGACCAGATCGGAAATATCCGGATCAAGTCCGCCGTCGCCGTTCACATCGGCCTCGGCCGGGCAAGGCAGCAGTTCGCCGCCTGAAAACATATAAGTCACCAGATAAACAAGATCGGCGATATCGGGGGAGGAGGCGCCGCTGTGATTGATATCGGCTCGATGCATGCAGCAGCAGGCGTTTCCGATACCGTCCTGATCATTGTCCGCCTGGTCCGGATTGGAAACATCCGGGCAGTTGTCCTGATCCGCACAATAGCTGTCCTGATCGCCGTCATCTTCGGGATCGACTGGACAAGGATCACACGGATCACCCGCGCCGTCGGAATCGGTGTCGACCTGCTCCGGATTGTAATTGTCCGGACAGTTATCGCAGAGATCGCCAGTCTCGTCATTGTCGGAGTCGGCTTGATCGGCGTTGCTGTGATTGGGGCAGTTATCGCAAACATCACCGACACCGTCGAGATCGCCGTCCTCTTGAAGCGGATTATAAACCGAGGGGCAATTGTCGTCGAAATCGGGAAGATTGTCGCCGTCAGGATCGTTGAGTGTGACCCTTACCGTGAATTGACAGGAATCGGCAAGACTGGCCTCATCCACGGCTATCGCCTGAACCAAATGGCTTCCGATCTCGAAATAGCTGCCGTCGGGAGGATCCGGGATCAACTCGGGATTGCCGCAATTGTCCGAAGCTGTCAGGCCGTATTGCACGTACGCACCGTAAAGGCCGGAGTCGTTGACCACCTCGATCAGGTCGGGACATGACAAGATCGGCGGTTGCTCGTCAACGACCGTGACGTTGAATAACATCGTATCGGTCAAACCACTCGCATCGGTAGCCGCGACCTCGACGGTAGTCGTACCAACCGGGAAAAAACTACCGGATGACGGGGTGGCCGTCAACGATGCACCGATACAATTATCGCTCACCTGCAGAAAAAAGACCACGTTGGCGCCGCATCGGTTCAATTCCGCCGCGACCGTGATATCTTCCTGAGGCGTCAGCACCGGCGGTTGTGTATCGACAACGGTAACGCTGAAAAAGCAGGAATCGGACAGGCCATAACGATCTACCACTCGTCCTTTAACCGGAGTCGTGCCGATAGGGAAGAAGCTGCCCGATGACGGCTGGCACATGCCGGAGGCTTCACAATTGTCCTCGGGAGTGACGGCGTATGTGACAATTGCCCCGCATGAGTTGGGATCGGCCGGAACGATAATGTCTTCCGGGCAAACGGCATGAGGTTCCTCGTCATCGTAGACGGTGACCAGAAAACTATCGATGACCGGAATGTAGGCATAGTCAATAGTGATGCACCGGACGTAGGTAGAACCGACCGGAAAGAGTGAGCCCGAGGAGGGACGGATGTTGGTCGTGGCGATGCCGCAATTATCCAGTGCCGTTACGGAGAAAGCTACTATCGCGCCGCATTCGCCGGGATCGGATGACTGCGTGATCGGGTCGGGTAACAACAGTTGCGGCGGTTGATTGTCCTGAACGGTGATGGTGAAATCACAACTGTCGACATTGCCAACCGAGTCGATCGCAACGCAGACAACATCGTTGGCTCCGGCCGCAAACCAACTTCCCGATGATGGATAACAACTGATGGTTGCTCCGGGGCGATTGTCACTCACTTGTGCCTCAAATTCAACGATAGCTCCGCATTCATCCAGCTCACACGGGACGGTGGTATCACCGGGACAGATCGCTACCGGCGGGAATGTATCCGGGATGAAAGCCGAAACCCCGCCATTGTAGAAATCGACCGTACGGGTCATATTGCCGCTGCCTCCGGTCCCGCATGTGGAGGGCGCTCCGGCGCCGGTCGGGAATGAAGAATCTCCCGTGATTTCTTCCTGAATAAAACCGTTGAAATCATATACGTGGGACGAGATGTACAAACTGTCACCGAGACGGGTGGAAAGCGAGTTGTCGCCGCAGTCGTACCAGATCCATTTGAGTGACAGATATTCTTCTTCGAGCTCGGGATTAACACCGATCTCATATCCAAGATGTGCCAGCACGCCGCCGTCGGCGCCGTAGCACCAGGGGTGAGTCGAACCGTTGTTGACATCGGCGATGGCTACCATACGAAGGCAGGTCTGATATTCCTGGCTATATGTAAAATACTCCCAGTCACAGTTGGCAATGATTTCACCCGCCGTCACCGACTGAAGTGTCAGACCTTCATGGGCGACCACAAGTAAATCGAAACCGCCCAATTCAGCACCCGAGGGATTGTCCAGAGTAAGATCAAAAAGGACGTTTTGCCCCAATTGAGCGCCCATGAGGCGGGGTATCGTGATATTGGTTTGTGCGGATCCCCGACTGGCCAGAAGAAGACCGGCCAATAGGAAAGCATGGATTACCTTTTTCATACCTGGTCGTCCGATCGATGTAGTCGCTGTAATATGCGCTCTAAAAGCAGTATCGTCAAGAACGGATCGAGTCCACAGCGGGGAATGATCAGCGGGCTGGTTTGATCCAGGTGCCGAACATTTCGTTGTTCAGGAGATCGCGCAGGGTCAGGTGAATTGAGCGGTTGGTATAACCGAGTTCGGTGCGGGCTTTCATGCTCGAATAAGCCCAATCGTAATCGAGCATACGGACGATATCAGGGTAAAATGATATCTTCCCTTTACCGAACAGCTTACTCCAGATTACAGCCCAGCGACTGAGGCAATTCAGCATCGGCCGCGGCGGACGAACGAGATGCGGGGTTTTCCCGATAAGTGAGGAGACATCGAGCAACAATGCTCGTATGACGATATTATCGCCGGCCAGCAGGTATCGCTCCCGATGGCGGCCTTTCTCACAGGCGGCTAAAAGACCGGTCGAGACATCGCGAATATCGACCAGGTTAAGGCGGTTGGACAAGTCCGGAATGAGCCAGCGGCTGAACATCTTACGGGCTTTACCATAGTCGTCGCCGGTGCGCGAGGGGGCAACGATAATCGACGGACAAACTATAACCAGTTCGGTCGGGCTGTCCTCGGCAAGTTTCAGCAGTTCTGTCTCGGCGGCGCGCTTGGTCATTAAATATGGAATTCTCAGACCGTCCAGGTTGTATTCCTGTTGTTCGTTGACCAGGGTGAAATCGCGCCGTTCGCGGTCCTTGCCGAAATCCTTACGACGTACTGCGCCGACCGCTCCGACCGTTGAGACATGAACGAACCGCTTGACTCCGGCGCGCATCGCTGCCTTGTACAGATTTATCGCGGCAAAGGTATTGATCGCCGTGAACTGGGTAAGGCGATCCTGACGGAAATTTACCCAGGCGGCAGTGTGAATGACGAGGTCGATCCCCTCAACCAGCGGTGTCGGATCGGTGTCCTGACGAAGATCCATCACCCGCTTCTCGAGATTGAACTTGTCAGCATAATGAGAGTCGGAAGTTTCACGCAGATGAACGACAGGTTTAATACCTCGCCGTGAGAGATCATATATCAACTGCTTGGCTAACGACCCGGCCGCGCCGGTTATGAGAATACGATTTTCTGAGAGATTCAGAGCCATACCGCTTGCCAATTTTATCGGTTCGTCTTTACACAAACAGGATTATTGATAAACAATTGTAATTCGGCGATCAATGCATTTCTATCGGTTGCCGTTTTCGACCGTTGACAAAGACCGGGGATGAGCCTTATTAAAGGGCAGGTAGTCGATTGTATCAGGCTGGAAGGATAATCAATATGGGTTTCGGGTCTAATTTCTGGCAGTTCCTTAAGACACAAAAGAAATGGTGGTTAACACCGATCGTAGTAGTGTTGTTGTTACTGTCCCTGTTGATTATCTGCACGGAGTCGTCATCGTTGACTCCTTACGTTTATTCGGTCTTCTAGGTGAGGTGGTTGGTGTCCCAGGGCAATTTTAATCTCGGACGGAAGTTTGTTTACAGCCTGCTGGTATTCTTTGCTCTTCTATTGATAAGTGAAGTGGGATTGAAGCTGGCCGGGAATGAGAGCCGGGTAACGAATCGCTTTTTCGTGCTCAACCGAGCGCTGGATTATCCTGAGGTATTTGCTCGTGACCACGACCTGTTCTGGCGTCTGCGGCCGAATCGTACGGTTACATCGGAATTCTTTGAAGGAAAAACCTATCGGATCAACAGCCGGGGACTTCGCGGTCCGGAACCGACCACGGAGAAAACTCTCCCGAGGTTGATGGCTGTAGGCAATTCGTGTACGTTCGGTTGGGGGGTGGGTGACTCGGCGACCTACATCGCTCGGGCGGGTCATTATCTCGACGGTCGCTACGAAGTGATCAACGCCGGTGTGCCGGGCTATTCTTCTCTGCAGGGATGCCGCTTCTTCGAGCGAAATTTGAAAGATATTCGGGCCGATATCGTCTTTGTCATGTTTGGTTGGAACGACCAATGGGCCGCAGCCGGGGGGATCGCCGACAAGGATCAAAAACTGCCGCCGGAATGGATTTTATCGTTACAAAATGGTCTTAACCGATTTGGTACCTACCGGGTGATCAGGAAAATCTGGCTGGAGGCTATTGAGCCGAACGTCGACTCGCTTTTTGACCGTGATCATATCGTCTACCGGGTCGGGATAGACGAATCGATCCGGAACGTTGTCCAACTCTGCAAGGCAATCAAAGAAAACGGGGGGATGCCGGTGATTCTCACACAACCCCAACCGAACCTGACTGATCATCCTGAGGCCGCACCCTGGGCGCATCCGATCAACTACCACAAGCAATTGAATAACAGACTTAGACAAGAATCCGCCTGGTTGTCGATCCCGATGATCGATATCACTGCCGGATTCGATGAACACCCCGAATTCTACGATAACCCGGCGGAGGATTTCATCCATTTCAACGCCGCCGGGCATGATTATATCGGGCGCCGTCTGGCGCAGTTCGTGTCCGAAGAGATTTAGTCTATTGGGCGAATCGTTTCAGAACGGTTATCAAACGATCGATATCGCGTTCGTTGTTGTACAAATGCACCGAGGCGCGAACCGAGCCCTCGCGCTGAACCAGCACGATCCCCGCCTTAAGAATCTCGTGATGCAATTTCTCGACATCGTTGCAGGAAAATGTAAAGATGCTGGAGCGATGTGCCTTTTCCATGGATGAGGTGATGGTGTAGAACGGCTCCTGTTCGATATAGGCGGCCAGGCGGTCGATTAAGGCATAGTTGTGCTTTTGAATGTTGCGCACTCCGAGTGACTCGAACATCGCCACGGCCGCTCGCATCCCGATCAGGTTTGTCGTCACATAATAGCCCATTTCGAAACTCAGGGCGGCGTCGGAGATCGGCAGGTTGTAACGAAACAGATCGGTGAATTGAACTTTCCAGTCGGCCGCCAGCCAGCTCACGAACGGCAGTGAGAGTTTGTCGCGCACTCGGTCGGAAAGATAGAAAAAGCCGCAACCCTGCGGGGAAAGCATCCATTTCTGACATCCGGAAGCGAAAATATCGACTCCCAGTCGGCGGAGATTGAGCGGTTCCACTCCCATGCCCTGGATGCCGTCGACGACTAAAAACAGGTCGTGACGGCGACATATCTCGGAAAGGTCCTTGAGATCGACTTTATAGCCGTTGAAAAACTGCACCCAGGAGACACACACCACCCGGGTACGGCGACTGATTGCTTTCTCAAGAATATCCAGATCGAAACAGCGATTGACCGAGGGAATCTGTTTGATCTTCAACCCTCGCAGCCGTGCCGCCTCGCGCCAGGTGTAAATGATTGCCGGGAATTCGACATCGGAGCAGATAATCTCATCCCCGCGTTTGAGCGGCAAACCGAAAGCGGCGATGTTGATGCCGTGGGTGGTGTTAAGACCTATCCCGACTTCATCTTGCGAGGCTCCGATCAGTTTGGCATAAGCCTTACGAAGATAAGCGGAGTTATCGAAGGCGTCATGGGAATCATCGCGACGGGCTTTCATGCGCAGGTCGAGATTCTCGGAAATTGCGGCGGACACCGTTCTGGCGAACGGCCCGTATGAAGCAGCGTTGAAATACACTGTCTTAGGCGCATGTGGGAACAAGGCGCGAACTTTTTTAAAAGCGTCCTGATCGTTCATATTCATCCGTTACAGGTAATAAAGGTATCCGATTATTGCCAGACTGCCGGCCAGCTTGATCAGATGGCTGAGCAGCACGAACAGCAGATATGGCATGTATAGCCTGAGTTTGATCGAAAGAAGGATAACCGGCGGTGCGCTGCCCAGCGTGAAGGCAAACAACGCGGCCGCCAGGCCGGACCGTACCCCCGTTAGCGGCAGTACCGTAAACAGGACCGCAAACGCCAGGGTCGGGATCGCCACGATGAACACATAGTCGATCAGGAAGCAGGTCAGACGGGTTCCGAAATCATCCTTTTCGAGTAGTTCGGCCGGGATACCGCGCTTAACCTTCATAAGGCTCCCGATTATTTCCATCAGAATACTAACCGCCAGGAGGTAAATGCCGCCGACTACGAGGCAGTAAATGAGCAGAGCGTGAGAGATCATTTAAGCCATCCTTGCTGTAGATACCATTGATATGTCTGCCGGGCTCCCTCGGAGAAAGGAATCTGTGATTCAAATCCAATCTCGGATCGAGCACGCTCGGTGGAAACCTCCCATGCCGCCAGCAACTCACCGGCCTTCTCACGGGTGAGCATCGGCGTTGCCCCGACCAGGCGAAACAACATTTCCGATACGAAAGCGATAGCCCGGAACAACCATCCCGGCAGGCGCAGCGGCAAACCCTTACGTCCCACCGCTTGCCCAACCAGCGCCACTAATTCGGCCATACCATAGGCGTTCTTCTCGGAAATGAAATAGACCCGTCCCGAAGAGACCTCCGCCGTTGCCGCGTGATAAATACCGTTGGCGAGATCATCGACATGTACCAATTGAATTTTCCGGTCGGGTTTGCCGATTACCGGTCGAAGCCTTCCATGGACCGCCTGGAAAAAGGCAAATATCTCTTTGTCGCCGGGGCCGTAAACACCAGGTGGGCGCACCGCTGTAACCGGTAGCTTATCGGCGAAACTCAATGCAACTCGCTCTCCCGCCAGTTTGGAGCGGCCGTAAACGGTGATCGGTTCCGGCGGGTCGTCTTCGGTTCGAGGTCTGCTCGCGGGAGCCGGTCCGGCGGCGGCCAGCGATGAAATATAAACAACGCGCTTAACGCCGGCATTGGCTCGGACGATTGCTTCCATCAGATTGCGGGTGCCGGTTTCGTTGATGTCGAAAAATGTTTGCTCGCGCTTGGCTTTAACTACTCCGGCATTATGGACGATGTATTCGACTCCGGCTACCAGATCGTCCAGACTTCCCGGGTCGTTTACATCGCCGTAGCGATATTCGACCTTGAGATTTTCGAGTGAGGAGATATCCGAGCTGCGGCGGACACCGGCTATTACATGAAAGCCCTCTTTAAGGAAACGACGGCACAGCCGGGAACCGACGAAGCCGTTGGCTCCGGTAATTAAAACGCTGTGGGAAAGGCTTAACATGGTGCCAAAATACGGGAGCCGAGTTCCTCAAACAAGTCTTGAAACGATCTCCATTCGAATAGAGAAATCCATGAATGCCGGGATCACAGTCTCGCGTAGCGGGCGGCCTCATGTCGCCCGCAATCAGGTTGACGTTGCCGTGGTAGCCCGGGCGTATGTAAAGAACCTCAGAACACCTGGGCCGAGAAGCGGTAGATTTCAGCGAACTTGTCCAAATACGACTTACGAGGCAGTCCGGCCTTGAGACAGGTTTGTTCGAGAAATTCCTCGGTTGTCCAGCCGTATTCGGTGGCAACCTGCGGCAGCAGCAGACCGGAGTGCATATCGAGCTTAATCAGGAGGCCGTCGCGGCCCACTTCGATTTCCTTGATATCGTGCACACGCACCAGCGGAGACAACACGGAAATCTCGATATCGACATGTTCGAATTCAACCTCCGACAGAGCCGGAAAGCGAGGATCCTCGAACGCCGCGGCCACGGCCATTTCGGCAATAGTATCGCTAAGAGGCAGGCGAGCTCTGATCTGACCGATACAACCGCGCAGTTGTCCGCCGATTTCGAGCGTAACGAATGCCCCCCGTTTGATCTCGGACAGCTCATCGGCCGCCGGAGTGAACCGGTGTCCCTTGAAATGGGCCGCAATTGCCTGACGAGCGATATCGTGCAACTTCTCCTGAGCTTCCTCGTCAATCCGGTCGCTGTGGCTGGGACGAGCCGGTGGAGCGCCTATCTCCGCTTGCGGCATGATCTTCTTTTTGGTGGTTATGGCAGCCGAGAGATATCCAACCACCTGATCGAAATCACCGGTGGTTTCACCTGAGGTAGTGTAGTCGAGAATCTCAATATCCGATGCTCCGAGGCGTTTGGCGGCAAACATCACCGCCGCAGTCGGGCCGCCGCCGCAGGCTTCGGTTTCACCGTCCTCGAGCTGTTCGATCAGGCGGCTGGGATCAAAGGCCGCCACGGTCTCACGAGCGACACTGTCCAGCCGGCGAGCGGTTTTTTCATCGTGGAAATGAGAAAGATCGGTCGAAGCGACCATCAGGGCCGAGCGATTACGCAGAACCGACGCCAGTGCTTCTCCCAGCCCGCGTACGGTGCTTTCTTCCTGATCCCCCATGACAATCGGAACGAGCTTGAAATTCCCGAGGACTATTTGGAGGAACGGGAGTTGCACTTCAATAGCATGTTCTCCGCGGCTGGAACCGGTTGCATGGCCCTTGTTGGAAATGTAGATGCCGGGGCTGATATCGGTTAAACGCTCCCGGATCTCATTGTCAATCGGAATCGGACCCAGCGGTGTTTCATAAGCATCACCGTCAAATACCGAACATCCCTGGAAAAAGACGGTATGAGAGGGGGCCACAATCACCACCGTATCGTAGGTGAGGCCATCGAGCAGCTTATAGGCTTTTGCGGCGATCCGACCGGAATAGGGATATCCGGCATGGGGAACGATCAGGGCCAGGGGAGAGCCTCCCAGAGAACGGTGTTCAGCCTCGGCAAAAAGCTGGGCGATAGTGTTGCTCAGGGCTCCGGCGGAACCGGGGTAAAACATTCCGGCGGCGGCCGGTTTTCTGATTCTTTCCACGTCGCTTATTCCTCATTTCAAAGTGCTGCTGGGCATGGTATAACGTTGAATCTCAAAAGTCAATCCGATAGCCCGCAGATCGTCGTTTGAGCACCCCAATAGATACGAATTCATGGACCCGGAAATGCCGATTTTTGTCAAGTCGGAGCCTTTATTTTCCGTTATTAATCTTATGGAGCTAGAAATCCCGAAACGGCTGCATCAATATCAAATTGCCGAAGAGCTGGGCCGAGGTACGCACGGCGTTGTCTATCAGGCAATTGAACCTCTTTATCAGCGACTGGTGACGGTCAAATTGCTGACTCCCGATCCGGAACATCCGGATGAGTGGCGTCGGCGAAGGTGCCACAGCCTGAAAGCCGCCCGGGAGCTGAACCATGTCAACATTTGCCGTCTGCTGGATTTTGCGCCGTTTGAGGACAGCCTGATTGCTGTCTACGAACATGTCGATGGTCATACCCTCGAATCGGAATTGGCCGAAGGGCCCATCTCGCTGGATCGTTTCTTCGATCTTGCCGGTCAGATTGCAACCGGGCTCGGGTATGCTCACGAAAATGATGTAACTCACGGTAATCTTCATCCCGGCAATATCATGATTGCTGAGGATGGGGTAGTCAAACTGCTCGATTTCGGCTTGCCGCGTTTACGTTGCCGCAATGCCGGTATTCCCCCGGCTGGATATCCGGCCGAGATGTTGCCGTACTGCTCACCCGAGGAAATTGCCGATGACTCCGTTGGGAATATGGCCGACCTGTTCAGTACGGGGGTGGTGTTTTACCGCATGCTCAGCGGAATTCTTCCTTTTTCGAGCCCGGATCCAATCCAGCTCGAAGAGATGATTTTACACGAGGACCCGGACCTCAAGCTCCTACGTTCCTCCGGCGCCCCGAGTGAAATGATCCTCCTGCTTGAAAGCCTCATGTCCAAACGCAAGAAAGACCGCCCGGCTTCTGCCCGTGAGTTGGTCATTACTCTTCAGAGTATTCAGCAGTTCGAAGAACGGTTTAGCAATGTCGCGGACGATGGACGCCGCTCGGCATCACCCCGTACATATCTGGCTATGTCAGCCGTTTTCGTAGTTTTGCTGATTCTCTGGAGTCTCCTGGCCGGTCGCGACTAACCGCCTCGGCACGCCTTTTTTTCTTCAATCGTCAGTATAATAATTGCAACGGCCGGGTCTGTCGGGATCACATCCGGCGAAAAACTGTTTACGCCGGGGTCCGAATTACCTATCATTTATGGTTGGCCCTTAGGTTGAGGAGATTGAGAATAGTCGATATGAAAATTAGACACAACTCCGAGACGATCCACATCAAGGAAATCGTACCGGTTGTCTCGTTGCGCGATGTAGTGGTTTTTCCGCACATGATGTACCCGCTTCTGATCGGGCGAGAGTTCACTATGAAAGCCCTGCAGGAAGCGATGGTCCAGGACAAACTGCTGGTTCTGGTGGCCCAGCGCAAGGCTGAGATCGATGATCCCACCTTCGATGACCTCTACACGGTCGGTATCGTAGCCCGCGTGCTGCAGGTTATGAAAGTCCCGAACGGTACTCTGAGGGTGCTGGTCGAGGGAATTACCCGCTGCCGGATAGAGTCGTTCATTCGTTCCGGTGATTATTTCTCGGCCCAGATTTCATTACCCGAGGTCCAGCCGGAGTCGAATGTTCGCGAGCTGGAGGCATTGTCACGCTCGGTTGCGGAAAAATTCGCCGAATACGTCCGCATGAATCGCCGTATTCCTGACGAGGTGCTGGTGACGCTCGCCTCGATCGAAAATCACGAGCAACAGGCGGATACGATCGCCGCCCATATTCTCCAGAAAATTGAAACCAAGCAAAAAATGCTCGAGGCGTTCGGTGTCAGAGAGCGCCTGGAACTGCTGGCGAGATTACTCAAGGAAGAGATCGAGATTCTCAAGATCGAGCAGAAGATCGACGGCTCCGTGCGGGAATCGATGTCCCGCAGTCAGCGCGAGTATTATCTCCAGCAGCAGTTAAAAGCTATCAAGGACGAGTTGGGGCAGTTCGATGAGCCGGGAACCGAGGTCGATGATCTCTATGCCAAACTCGACGCCAACGAATACCCCGAAACGGTACGCACCCGGGCCGAGGAAGAAATAAAAAAGCTGTCCAAGATGCACCCGTATTCAGCCGAATCGGGAGTAGTGCGCTCATATCTCGACTGGTTGCTGGGATTACCCTGGTTCGAAAGAACCACCGATCGGACCGATTTCAAAGAGGTTCAGTCGATCCTTGACGGCGACCATTTCGGCCTTGATAAGCCCAAGCAACGCATCCTGGAACATCTGGCGGTTATTCGTCTGGCGGGCAAGGTGCGCGGTCCGATCCTCTGTCTGGTCGGCCCTCCGGGGGTTGGCAAAACTTCCGTAGGACGTTCAATTGCAAGAGCTTTGGGGCGTAAATTCGCCCGGATGTCGCTTGGCGGAGTCCACGATGAAGCTGAAATCAGGGGGCATCGCCGGACCTATATCGGTGCTCTGCCGGGTCGGATTATCCAGGCGATTAAAAAAGTCCAGACCTGCAATCCGGTGATCCTGTTGGATGAAATTGATAAGGTTGGGAAAGATTTCCGAGGCGATCCGTCGTCGGCGTTGCTCGAAGTCCTCGATCCGGAACAGAATAATACCTTTACCGACAACTATCTTGAGGTCGAGTTCGATCTGTCGGATATCCTGTTCATAACGACAGCCAACAGCGTGGCCTCGATACCGCCGGCTCTGCGCGACCGCATGGAAATTATCAAGTTGCCCGGTTATCTTGACTTTGAGAAAGCGGCTATTGCCCGCGACTACCTGACCCCGAAGCTCAAAAAGCAGACCGGGTTGGACAAGAAAATAATCTTGTTCCGCGATGATGCCCTCTATGAGATTATCCAGCATTACACGCTGGAGTCGGGTGTGCGCGAGTTGGAACGGCAGATGATATCCATCCTCCGCAAGATCGCTGTGACGATTGCTCAGGGAAGACGGATAGTACGGCTTGTCGTGACTAAATCGAAGGTCAACAAGCTGCTCGGAGCACGCAAGTATGTCGAGACGAATATCAAGACCAAACCGACGATCGGTTATGCTCTGGGTTTGGCCTGGACTGAAATGGGCGGTGATGTTCTGCCGGTCGAGGTGGTGCCGATGCGTGGTAAGGCCCGTTTGACGCTGACCGGATCGCTGGGTGAGGTAATGCAGGAGTCGGCCACCGCCGGGCTTTCGTACGTACGTAATCATGCCTCCGCGTTCGGTCTTCCCGAGGATTTCTACGAAAAGCTCGAACTGCATGTACATATCCCCGAAGGAGCCGTTCCGAAAGATGGCCCCTCAGCCGGAGTTACGCTGTTGACGGCCATGGTGTCGAGTTTGACCGGTATTCCGGTCAAGACCTCGATTGCAATGACCGGCGAAATAACCCTCACGGGGGATGTCCTTCCGGTGGGTGGATTGAACGAGAAGCTTCTGGCGGCCAAGCGCCTCGGTGTAAACCATATAATCGTACCGGCTCGTAACCGCAAAGATATAAGTGAATTGAAGAAAGAACTGCTCAAGGGATTGAAACTCTCATACGTGCGTTCGGTCAGAGAGGTTCTGAAGCTGGCGATGGAGGAATCGCCGTTCAAAGGCCGTGAACGACGTCTGGCATTGCCGACGACCGCACAGCCGCAATAGAGACGGTGCTAAAACCGGTATTACGATTTATATGACATGACTTCGGTTTCGCACCGCGAGCCCGATGAAGGAAAAAGGCGATCGTTAAACAGATAGACTGCAAGTTCGTTGGTTCTTTTTATGCTCTGAACCAGATTCCGAAAGACCGGCTACCTCAGGTGGCGTTTGCCGGTCGTTCCAATGTGGGGAAGTCCACCCTGCTCAATAAGCTGGTGGGGCAACACAAGATGGCCAAGGTCTCCTCGACGCCCGGGAAGACTCGCGCCCTCAATTTCTTCCTTGTCAACAACCGTTTCTATTTCGTTGATTTACCCGGCTATGGTTTTGCCAAAGTGCCGGATAAGGTACGTGAAAGCTGGGGGGAGTTGATTGAAGGCTATCTGACCGAATCTCCTTATCTCAAAGGTCTGGTATTGCTCCTTGATTGTCGCCGGGAACCGGCCGGCGAGGACCTCCAGTTGATGGAATGGCTGGCGCGGCGCGAGTTGCCGACGTTGATGGTGGTTACCAAAATGGACAAGCTGAATCGCGATAAATCCAACCGCATAATTCACCAGGTAGAAAAACAACTGGGACTACCCGCGATCGGCTTCTCGGCGCTCAGCGGACTGGGTAAAAAAGAACTGCTGGGGGCGATATTCGACTTGATACAGAACGAAACTTAACCCTGAGATATATGATTTAAAAGCATGGGTAAAAACACGATTGTAGTGGGATGCCAATGGGGCGATGAAGGGAAGGGGAAAATCGTCGACCTGCTGGCTTCCGAGGCGGACATTGTTGCCCGTTTCCAGGGAGGGGCCAACGCCGGACACACGATCAAGGTGGGGGATGAAAAATTCGTTTTCCATCTGATTCCATCAGGCGTTCTTCATCCGGGCAAAGTCTGTTGTATTGGCAACGGTGTCGTGCTGGATCCGTTCGGACTCAAGGAAGAACTGGATGTTCTGGCGGCGCAGGGGATCGATTACAACAATTGTCTGCGTATTTCGCCGGCCGCCAATCTGGTCCTGCCGTATCACAAACTGATCGATGCCGTTCAGGAAAATAGCCGGGGAACCTCGAGTCTCGGCACCACCAAACGAGGTATCGGACCGGCATATATCGACAAAGTCGCTCGCAACGGTATCCGGGTGGTCGACTTGTTCGTCCCGGACCGTCTCCGCAAGCGTCTCGATTATCAGCGTAAGATCAAAGCCGAATACCTCGAAGGTTCCGAAGACGAACGAGCCGATCTGGATCGGACTTATAACGAGCTGATCGAACTGTCCGGATTGTTCCGACCGATGGTGATCGATGTCTCCCGGTACCTGTTCGAAGCTCACAAAGCAGGTAAGGCGATCCTGTTCGAAGGAGCCCAGGGAGTGATGCTCGATGTCGACCTCGGGACTTATCCGTTCGCGACCTCGTCCAACACCACCGCCGGCGGCTGTCTCACCGGACTGGGGATCGGGCCGCGTATGATCGATGAGGTGGTCGGCGTGATTAAAGCCTACACCACCCGCGTCGGCGCCGGACCGTTTCCGACCGAGTTGATCGATGACTGCGGTGAAAGACTGCGCGATAAGGGGGATGAGTACGGCGCCACTACCGGACGGCCTCGCCGCTGCGGCTGGCTCGATCTGGTGGCTCTGAGACATGCCGTACGAGTCAACGGTGTTGACCGAATCGCTATTACCAAACTTGATGTGCTCGACGGCCTCGAAGAAGTCAAAGTCTGCACCGCCTATGAACTGAACGGTGAGACGCTTTCGGAAGTACCTCTGGACCTGGCTGAACTGAGCCATGTCAAGCCGGTTTATAAAACTCTCCCGGGCTGGTCCGGAAAATGTACCGCTAAAACCCGGTTCGAGGATCTTCCGGATAAAGCCCAGGACTATCTGAAGTATATCGCCGCTGATCTCGATGTCGGTATTCGGGTGGTTTCTACGGGTGCCAAACGTGATGAAACGATAATGATGTAACTAAAAATCAAGATGGAGTAACAAATGCGTTTATTTCTGACTGCTGTTATGACTCTCCTGATCCTGACCGGTCTTTGCTGCGCCGGTGACAATCAGACCGATAAAACAGAAAAAGAACCCGCGAAAGCGGTTGAAGCTCAAAAACCTGCTACGCCGGAACCGTCCCAAACCGAGGCCGAATGGATCGACCATGAAGCCGGTTTCAAATACCGTGATATTACTATCGGCGATGGAGATGAAGCCGAGGCCGGGAAACAGGTCCAGGTCCATTACAGCGGCTGGCTCTGGGTCGACGGCAAAGCCGATAAGCAGTTCGACAGCTCAATCCCGCGCAACCAACCGTTGCCGTTCCGCGTTGGCGGCGGTGGTATGATCGCCGGTTTCGATCTTGGGGTTCGCGGCATGAAAGTCGGCGGCAAACGCCAGATTCTTCTCCCACCGGAAATGGCCTATGGCGCCCAGGGTCGCCCGCCGGTTATTCCGCCGAACTCGACCTTGATGTTTGAAATGGATTTGGTCTCAGTTAAATAATTACTGAAAAACAGAAGGAGAAGATTCGCGGGGAGCGAACCTTCTCCAACCAATACCAAGCATTGAGAGGTATGAAGAAGCGTTTCTGTGTAGTGTAACGCTTATACACGGAGAATGGTTCACTGGATTCCAGGTTTTTAGGAAAATGAGATAAAAAAAGTGGATTCTGACGGTCCATGACTCCATTGGGATGGCGAAAAAGCTGTACGCGCGGATGTTCAGCAAGACACGTCAGTAATGCGGGCGACACAAGGCCGCCCGCTACACGAGGTTATGGCTCTTTAACGCGTAGCGGCGGGGCTTGTCTCCGCCGCGATTGTGACTTTGTGAGGGTTTTTCAACACTCCCGAGGGCCCGGCCGGGTCGCCAGGGCGATCAAACCTGTTGATTGGTCACTGATGGCAGCCAAAAAGTGTTGACATAAGACTTCGGTCCATTATTTTAGACCGTCCGACGAGCCCGTGAGGGGTAAGTCTGGGGGTGTAGCTCAGTGGCAGAGCTCCTGCCTTTTAAGCAGGTTGTCGATGGTTCGATCCCATCCACCCTCATACTTGCCCCTTCTTCTTTGGGGCAAACCTCCTCACTTCTGAAATCGCAGCGAATTCGTGGGCGGCATTTTTTCTAATTCTTGTGCCAACTCAACCTCTCGTAGGCCGTGATCCCTGCGATCTCGGCCGATTTAACACGCGGACGTTATATGGGTTAATCCGCCCGTGAATTATAGTGAGCGGCAGCCCTTATGCCTTACACTTTGCGATTTCCGTGGGCGGCAGACGTCCCGTCTGCCCCTGCAGCAGTACACCCAGGCAAACGGTGCCCCACCCATCGGGTGAGAATTTCTGGGCGGCAAACCTCCCGGTTTGCCCCTGTGTCTAAGAGATTGGTGGCCCACCCGTCCACGGGTGGGGAATACTAAACCTGACTGCAAATCCGTAGCGAGGGTCCGTCTTCGAACCCGCGTGTTCGAACTCCGTGGGTGGCAGACGTCCCGTCTGCCCCTGCAGCAGTACACCCAGGCAAACGGTGCCCCACCCATCGGGTGAGAATTTCTGGGCGGCAAACCTCCCGGTTTGCCCCTGTGTCTAAGAGATTGGTGGCCCACCCGTCCACGGGTGGGGAATACTAAACCTGACTGCAAATCCGTAGCGAGGGTCCGTCTTCGAACCCGCGTGTTCGAACTCCGTGGGTGGCAGACGTCCCGTCTGCACCTGCAGCAGTACACCCAGGCAAACGGTGCCCCACCCCTCGGGTGAGAATTTCTGGGTGGCAAATCTCTCCCGGTTTGCCCCTGTGTCTAAGATTGGTGGCCCACCCGTCCACGGGTGGGGAATACTAAACCTGACTGCAAATCCGTAGCGAGGGTCCGTCTTCGAACCCGCGTGTTCGAACTCCGTGGGTGGCAGACGTCCCGTCTGCACCTGCAGCAGTACACCCAGGCAAACGGTGCCCCACCCCTCGGGTGAGAATTTCTGGGTGGCAAATCTCTCCCGGTTTGCCCCTGTGTCTAAGAGATTGGTGGCCCACCCGTCCACGGGTGGGGAATACTAAACCTGACTGCAAATCCGTAGCGAGGGTCCGTCTTCGAACCCGCGTGTTCGAACTCCGTAGGCGGCAGATGTCTCGTCTGCATCTGCAGCGGTACACCCAGGCAAACGGTGCCCCACCCCTCGGGTGGGAATTTCTGGGTGGCAAACCTCCCGGTTTGCCCCTGTGTCTAAGATTGGTGGCCCACCCGTCCACGGGTGGGGAATACTAAACCTGACTGCAAATCCGTAGCGAGGGTCCGTCTTCGAACCCGCGTGTTCGAACTCCGTAGGCGGCAGATGTCTCGTCTGCATCTGCTGAAGCAGATAGTAGCGGAACTCTTGCAGTCCCGACATCTTTGCTGCCGCACTTCTCCCATCGATTCGCTACAGAATGCGATCTCGCGTACTTAGTCAGCGGGCTGGCGCCACGTGCGCGAGTCCCATGGCGGGGGAAAAGAAGTGCTTAAATATAAAAAATACAAATCGAACCCATTTCCCCCTAAGCGAATGGCGGATATCTGGTTTAGAGGACTCAATGATCGGAGACTGTGGATAACTGCTCTCCGGGGGACATTCTTCAGCCCGCCGCCGCGCTGGTGCAATGGCCGGGATCACAGGGATCCCGGACTCCTGAGGCCGGTTACCTGTTGAGAGTTCTCCGGGTAATCCGTCTTCGAATCTGTCCAGGGATGTTCTTCCTATCCGAATTATGCTCACTTATTAATGCGAGAAACTCCGGCTGGGTGGGCCGGAGTTAGAAGGAGGAATAAGTTGTAATCTATGTTAAGCCGAGGAGCTTTTAAATAACTCAGCGTTCTGCTTTCTTATACGTAGTATCCCCGAGGTGGTTTCAAAATCTCTGCCAATTTGGCAATGAAGGTTCCGATCAAGCCACCGTCGAAGTCTGCCGACCTGTTAGTCATTGCAGTCCGACCGGGCCGACGGATCGAAAGAGACCTTGCCAGAACCGGTTTGGACTGCTTTATTGACCGCTTGAGTCCACCGCAATCGAAGTATTCTGGAGATGACGTATGGATTACAAGATTCGCACTAAGATCGCCCGAGTCCTGCTCGATGAGGCTGTCCCGGTTGGCGCCGAAATTACGGTGCTGGGAATGGTCCGGACAGTCCGGCAGGGAAAAGATGTAACTTTTCTGGAGGTGAACGACGGCTCCTGCATGGGAAACCTGCAGGGCGTGGTTTCTAATCCTGGCGATTTCCCCGATCTGGACAAAATCCTCACCGGGGCTTCCGTACGTCTGCGCGGGAAGCTGATCGAATCGCCCGCCAAGGGGCAGAAGTTCGAGCTGGGGGTGAGTTCACTGAATCTGGTCGGAGAAGCCAATGTTTCCTATCCGCTCCAGAAGAAACGGCACAGTTTCGAGTTCTTGCGCGAGATCGCTCATTTGCGCATGCGCACCAACACCTTCGGAGCGGTAAACCGGCTGCGGTCCCGGGTGGCTTATGCCGTTCATCAGTATTTCCAGGAGCGGGGATTCTACTACATCCACACACCGATAATTTCCGCCTCGGACTGTGAAGGCGCCGGTGAGCTGTTTCATGTAACTACGCTGGATCTGGCTAATGTCCCCAAGGTTGACGGAAAGGTTGATTTTGACCAGGATTTCTTCGGTTCCGAGGCCTATCTAACCGTGTCCGGCCAGCTCGAAGCCGAACTGGCGGCGATGGCTCTGGGAGATGTTTACAATTTTGGACCGACTTTCCGAGCCGAAAACTCCAACACTGCCCGCCATGCCTCCGAGTTCTGGATGATCGAGCCGGAGATGGCCTGGGCTGAGTTGGAGGACAACATGGACCTGGCCGAGGATTTTCTTAAAAACCTGTTCCGGTTTGCCCTGGATAAGTGTGCTGACGACATGGAGTTTTTCGATAAGTGGGTGGCCAGGGATATCCCTCTGCGGGAAACGCTGGAGGGGATCGCAGGCTCCCAATTCGAGCGGATCAGCTATACCGAGGCCATGGACCTGCTGGTCAAATCGGGCCACTCGTTCGAATATCCCGTCGGCTGGGGCATGGATATGCAGACCGAACATGAGCGCTTTTTAACCGAGCAGATATTCAAAAAACCGGTGATTGTCTATGACTATCCCAAGGATATCAAGGCTTTCTATATGCGTGTTAACGATGATGATAAAACCGTTCGGGGGATGGACGTATTAGTCCCCCGGGTAGGAGAAATCATCGGCGGTTCTCAACGTGAAGAGAGATATGATGTCCTGATTGATCGAATCAGGGAGATGGGCGTCGGTGATCCGAAAGACTACGACTGGTATCTGGATATTCGTCGGTATGGAACCGTTCCCCACTCCGGGTTCGGACTGGGTTTTGATCGGGTTATTATGTACATAACCGGAATGGCCAACATCCGCGATGTACAACCTTTCCCACGTGTCCCTCGATGGGCTAAGTTCTGATAAATCAATTGATTACGGTGGATATAGAGCAGGTTGCTTAATCCTGAGCGACCTGCTCTTCTTTTCTATCGGGCATAAAAAAAGACACCCGCGCCGGGGGAGGGGAACGACGCGGGGGCCGTATAAGGCGACACTGTTGTTAGATCATGTGCTCAGTGATCCGGTCGCCGTTATTTTTTGGAGCACATCACTGTCGCTTTTATAACGATCAGCACTGAAATATAGTTTCAAAAATCGAAATTGTCAGCACTTTTTTTGTGAAAAAAGCATGTATTTCTCTACTGTATCAAGTTTTCTTCGGCTGTCGAAACTGGTTCTTCCTGACTGCCCGTTCTGAAATCATTGATGAGCCCGGACTTAGATCATTAGTCGATATTTTTGAGTAAAAGGTAAGGCTGTTTTTGTCGATTATAGGACTATATGAAAGAGAAATTTACCAGAATAGATATCCTGGCTGTCATGGCGTTGGTAGTCCTCGCCCTGATAGCCGGTTGTCACTCTACGAGTCTCATGAGCGAGACCGAATCCAGCTATAACTTCTTCGGTGCGTCCGTCAGGTCTCTCTGGATGGATGCTGCTGCTGTACGAGTTTTGATCAGTTCCAACGACTCGACTTATTCCGATGGATCGGTGCGTTTTTCCGGAGACAGCCTGCATTATTCCAATGATGCTTATTGGCGTTTCTACTATTCGGCCGATTCCATTTCAACTGGTGTTAATACTGTCATTTTCTCGGACGGAGTGGATTTTCTCGACACGGTTTTCACGGTTGTGCCGGGAGATGTAACCGATACCGTGACCGGTTTGCCGGACAATCGGGTGAATCCGGCCGGTGATGTCGTGACGGTCGATTTCACTTCCGCGGAGAACGCCGAAGGATACGTGCTGGCGGTAGCTCTCAAGGATTCGCTGTACACCGGCTTTGGTTTCTCACAATGGATCAGTACGCAGGTGACCTCGGCTACGATTCCCCGCGAGGCGTTTCGTGTCAGCGGGGCCCTCGATCCCGACACCGGCTGGTACTATGTTTACATTTACGCTTATACCGACTCGCCGGACAGCACTGTTACCCACAGCATGTTGCCGATGCCTTTGCCGGGCAATTTATCGGACAATATCGCCGACGAGCGTTTCAAAGGCCGTTTCGGATCGTTGGTGGTTTCGGCTCCCGACTCGGTCCATGTGGTAGTGCTTTAAGGTTGTTGTTCGAACGACGAATTATAAGGCTGCCGCTCGGCGGCCTTTTTATTTTGCCTCTCCAATGCCGCGATTCTACCTTCGGTCCATGGATGAACGAGAGCAGCTTATTGAGGAGTTGGGGAAGCTCTCCACGGAGAGGATAAATCCCCGGACAGTCGAGATTGACCGTCTCGGTGCACGCGAAATAGTACGTTTGATCAACGAAGAGGACACTGGTGTTGCCGCCGTTGTGGCGGGAGCCGGAGACAAGATCGCGATCGTGGCGCAGCAGTTCGCCGACACTTTGAAAAACAACGGCCGGGTGTTTTATATCGGAGCGGGGACTTCGGGCCGTCTGGGGGTGTTGGATGCAGCTGAATGTCCTCCCACGTTCGGCACCGATCCGGAACAAATTGTCGGTGTGATCTCAGGCGGTTATGCCACTCTGGTTCTTTCTAAGGAAGGAGTTGAGGATGACCGCACGGCAGCGGTCAAAGACTTGACCGATCGCGGCATCCGGACCGGTGATCTGGTAATCGGTCTGGCCGCTTCGGCTCGTACTCCCTATACGCTCGCAGGTTTGGAATACGCGCATCAAACCGGGTGTCGGACTGCGTTTGTTGTTTGTAATAACCTGGATAAATCCCCGGCCTTTGTCGATACCGTCATCGAGTTAACGGTTGGTCCCGAGGTTATCACAGGATCGACACGAATGAAATCGGGAACGGCGCAGAAGATGACGCTCAATGCTATTTCAACTACCGCCATGGTTCTCATGGGTAAAACCTACGGCAATCTCATGGTAGACCTTCAGGCTCGTTCCGAAAAATTGGCCGCACGCTCGCGCAAAATGCTGATGGAACTCCTGGATCTGTCCTTGTCCGAGTCTGACTGTCTCCTGGAGAAAGCGGGGGGAAGTGTCAAGATCGCGATTGTCATGCACCGCCTTAACTGTTCGGCCGAGATCGCTGCCGAAAAGCTGGCTCACGCCGGTGGATTTGTGCGCGATTGCCGTTGATCGCTTTCGCATCGGGTGTACCGAGATGTTCAAATAAAGTGCTCTGTACCGAGAGGTACACCTTTTCAGGTCGCGGCCACGCTGCTAATGCTAAACAAATCAATGGCTTGTATGGGGAAGGCGGTTTTGGCACGGATATTGTATCACTATGCGAGTGATCTAAGCAAATATGACTACGAAGCTTGAGGAGTAGCGTAATGAAAAAACTTCTGATTGCATTACTGAGTTTGGGACTTCTGATGACGATAGGTTGTTCCAACAATCCCACTGATACCACGGAACCGGCACAGACGCTTGATCTTAACGATGAATTCGGCGGTTATCTGGCAACCGATGAAGAACCGGCTTTCGGCGATGCGGAACTGGCGGCGGAGGCTGCGGCCGATGAAGAATACGATGATCCGATTCTGTTGACACCGGCAATGGACTCACTGACCACCGACGCCGAGGCTTCACTCTATCATCTGCGTATAGTGTGGGGCATGCTTAACTATGATTCGACCGTTACCGATTTGACCGACTGGACCGGTTCGTTGACCGTCAGTCGGGGCGGGATCGTGATTCGCCGCACGATTCGTTTCGAACTCGGTCAGGATTATATCCCGACTCGTACTGCTCCGGAATTACTGGAGTGGGTATCATTTACTTCCGTTCACCATGACGGTGTCGCGGTTGATATCTATATCCCGGCCGGTACGACCGATACCAGTACCGTTGATTCGCTGAAAACTCCCGAACCGGTCACCGTTTCTTTCGAGACCGGTCCTTACAGCCGGACCTTCGAAATCGATGAGTTAACAGCGCTCGATACGGTTGTTTATCTCGAAGATTCCAACGCGGTAGTTTTCCAGGCGTTCAAGCTCAACCATTATCCCTGTGCTCGTGGTTTCCTGACCGGAAATTGGGGATTTGATGAAGAAGGTAACGGCGTGTTCAGCGGTCTCTGGACGGACCGGCACGGTTGGGTTACTGGATTTGTCGAAGGTTCATTCGGCGTCGACAGTACCGGCGACAAGGTTTTCTTCGGGAAATGGATCGCTAATGACGGCAGCTTTGCAGGATTGATTCGCGGTCGTTGGGATTATCATCCTAATCCGCATGCCAATATCCACGCGCTCCAACGGGCCGGCGGTTGGTTTGCCGGTGATATTTATGATGCTGACGGCAACGAAGTCGGTATGCTGCGCGGTAAATACAAGTCTCATCCGGAGTTCAAGAAAGGCTTCTTCAGTGCTCGCTGGAAAATGGATTGCATAACTACTACTGATGAACCGGAAGTCGATGACTCCGAGGATGGATTCTGAGAACAATCCTCCCGTACCTCGCCAGGTGAGCCGGTTGTAGCCATACGACCGGCTCCCTCCCTTTGTCCGGGGGCTAAAAAATGGTGAAAACCTGTAAGAAATGGCGTTTTTCAGCGACTTAATTACTGAACATTTGGTTTAAGTTTTTCGTTTAAGAACCAGAAGGCAAGCTTACCGAAAGACCCCCTCTGTCTCTCCATGAGACAGCCCTGCGTTGGGCAGGATTCGTCGTAATCCTGCCCTCCTTTTTTATTCTTTTCTCTGGGTGGAGTCCAGGCTGAGGCTGTTTTCGATTCGAGTCAAAATCGTATCCAGTCCCCCGGGCACGGGGTACGCCGAGGCGTTCTCACAATAGATGTCATAAGCCTCTCGCAATTTGGCCTTGTCTTTCATTTTAGAGAGAGTGTGGGCGAGATTGAGTTTCAACTGCACACTGCCGGTGTCGCGAGCGAGAAGCGAGCGAAACACCTTTTCGGAGTTTTTGTAATCCCCCTTCGCTGCAAAAAACAGCCCCTGGTTGATCTGAAACTCCGGTTTGGGACCGAATTGATCTACTGCCTGGTCCAGAATCTCAATTGCGACGGACAACGAGCCAAGTTCAGCGGCTGAATTGGCGTTCTGAAGATACCAGTCGCCGTGGTCGGGGTATTTATCCTGAAGTTTACCGTAATAATAATGGGCGAAATTGAAATCGTTGACTGCGACCGAGAGATTGGCCAGATCCTCGAGATAATCCTCTTCCTTAACATCGTTGAGCTCTATCAGAGTGCGCAGAGCTTTACGGGCGATGTCGTAGTTCTCCGAAAGGAAGGCGGCGTTGTATAACTCCCGGTTGATTTCGATATCCTTGGCGTAAAGGATATCGGCTCGTTTGAGATACACCGTAGCGGAATCGTACATATTCTGACGGAGATAGGCGAGACCCAGAACGAACAGCCCCTCCCGGTCGGATGGATTCTGCTGAACGTAATGAGAAAGATACTCCACAGCTTTCTGGTATTCGAGATTGCCGAACGCCAGTTTTCCGGCGGCCTTGTATTCATCGAGCGTTTGTGGTTCATGGCTGCATGAGATGAAAACAGTCATGACGAGTATCAACAGGAGAAGCTTTTTCATAAAATTCCTTTGACCAAACGGTTATTCTCGGGAATAATACTGCAATGAAGCCGACATTTCAAGAACCTGTCAGGACTTTCATGCGATTGAGTTTACCAAAAAGATCGCCGCGTCCGATAAAACATCAAGATAAAGAAGTACGACTGACGACATCTGTCGGAGTTGGACTTCTTCGGATAATGCTGTTTATCGGGGTTGGTCTGCTTCTCTGGCCGGTACGATCCGAGGCAAAAAGCCATCCTGCTCGCGGTCCGGTGCGGGTGTTAATTCAAAACGATGTTCGTATTCATCAACCCGGGTGCGACGACGCGGCGGAATTTTCCCTCTCGGAAGCGGTTGCCGAACATATTCGGTATATCCTCACAGTCAAGCAAATCCAATACGACATGGCTTTGGTTGATTTTAGTAATCCGGCAACTATCCCTGAGCAGGATTCGACCAGCACCGGGACAGAACGTAAACTGGTGGTCATACCGGAGAAAATTACCCGGTCTTTATCGACTGGTTGCGACCGCGAATTGGAAATCCGCCTTCATTATGCTCTTACCGACGGTAGAATACCGCCCGGCTCTATCGAACCGACCGACCTTGCCGTTGGCATTGTTCGATACGAAGTAGCTTGCACAACCGATACAACCGCTGGGCATGAGGTTCATCGGGGGAAACGCATTGATCCGATTAAGTCCGCCCTGCGCGAGGCAGTCAAAAAGCTGGCGGAATCGCTTCCGGTGGGGAATAGTACTTTGGCGCCGACAGGGATACCGTGGCCAACGGTAGTTTACGTAGATTCATCGTATCTTCGGGCTTTTTCCGGACGCTGGCTTGAGACAGTCAACGTAACCTTTGAGATTACCTCCCGAGCGTTGTCGGAACAGTTTGGCCGGCGACTGGAAATGTCGCCTCCGCGAATTATGACCGAGGGATTGGATTCGACTCGTTCGTTCGAGGAGTTGTTCGACCGGTTGCGACAACGTTTGCCGGACCACGGTGATACATTGACGGTGGTGCTTTATAACCAGCCGATTGGCAGCGATGGGGAGCTACCCGCATACGGACGTATGGAATTGGGACGAGCCCAGGTGGGGCGTCGTTTAGTGTTACTGGAAGGACTGCCGGATCCATCCGATCCCGATCTTTACTGGCTGCCGTTTGACAACGGAATCAGTCTTATCCACGAGATCGGTCATGTGCTGGGTGCGGTTCACGTCTCGGATATATATTCGGTAATGCATCCCAACGCCACCTGGACCGGCACGGATCGATTCGATGATTTCAATCGCCGAATAATAACGGCGGCTCTCGATGGAAAGCTCACCTTTCGGAGCTCGGTGGAGTATATCGAATTTTTCGTGCGGACACTGGAAACGAGCGACTATTACCGGGTGGATTACCCCGAGGTTCTGGCGGGATACTTGCAAAATGCCGCGAGCCATGTTCGCGGACGTTTACTGCGGGCGGCAATCGGTAATGCCTCGTTTTTACATGCTGCCGAAGGGTATCTCCTGTTGTCAATGGGGCAGGCCGATCTGGCTCGAACCAGTTTCGAACAGGCAGTGCGAGTTGATTCCAATCAAGCCTCACTTTATTACTACCTTTCGTTGGTCAGTGATACCCAAACCGCGCAACGTCTGCGGGAGCGAGCAGCGGAAATGGGATATTATGCCGCCATGCAATGTCGGACGCCGATGCTGCCGACATCGGATTAAAACAGATTCCTACACCAATCGCCTTACTGGTTGACAAAGCGCTGCCGCCGACCAAGATTGGTCTATGGCTGTTAATAAAGATTATACCTCTGATGTGATCCTGCTCGCTCTGGTGCGTTATGGTAGAGTCGAACCGCGCCTCATGGACAGACTTCTGAGGCTATTCGAGTCACCCTCGGGAATCCTTGTCGCTGAGCGGGAGCAGTTGGCCGAGATCGAGGGACTCAACGAGGATCACCTGGACGATTTGGTGTCGGTTATTGATAATCTCGATGCCGCTGCCGACTACCTGAGTCTTCTCAATCAACGCGAGATCCTGGTAACTTCACGGATGGACCATACCTATCCCGGGAACCTGTTCGAGCTTAACGATCCGCCCAGTCTGTTGTTCCGGCGCGGAAAGCTCCCCGATCCGGCATTGAAGAGAGTAGCTGTCACCGGAACGGATAATCCCAGCAACGAGGGGATCGAATTGACCGTAAAACTCTGCCGCCGACTGGCTGAGGAAAAGGTGCAGATAATATCGACGCTTCGACGAGGTATCGATGCCGCAGCCCATATCGGAGCCAATTCCGGCAAGGGATGTTCGTTTGCGGTGCTCGAAACAGGTTTCGATGAATTGCCCACCGATGAGATAATGCCGGTTGCGATGAGTATTCTCGGCGAGGGGGGGATAATTTCCGAACATCTTCCTGAAGCGGAGATAGGCGCCAGTGGTTTTCACGGTTCCAATCGGATTCTGGCCGCTTTGGCGCAGGCGGTAGTGTTTACCGAATTCTACTCCGACTCCGAGCGAACACTCGATATGCTGCAATGCTGTGCCGAAATCGGCAAACTCTGCTTTGTCCTGATCGATCCCGAACACGGGGCGTTCACCGATGAGACCAGTCTGGCGCGAGCGGTTGAATGTGGGGCGATCCCGATGAAGGGGCTGGATAAAATCGACGACATTATCAAGGCATTGGTATAGGCGACGATGCTAATACGACGAAAAGATTTCTACTATACGATCGCTCAAGGGGCGCAAGCCGAGATAAAGATCAAAGGTTCACGGTTTATCGGTGAGACGCATTTGGTTAAGTCTGGGGAGGAAGCCCTGGTCGAACTCGAGACCATCCGCAAACGGGAGTACGATGCCACTCATCATTGCTCGGCATGGAAGATCGGTCTGGCGCCGGCTGTCGACTTCAAGTATTCCGACGATGGTGAACCGAACGGCACGGCCGGACGACCGATTTATGATTCCATTTGCGGTCGTGACTTGACCGATGTTCTGGTAGTCGTGACCCGCTATTTCGGCGGCACCAAGCTGGGCACCGGCGGTCTCGTGCGAGCCTATGCCGAAGCGGCTGCTCAGGTGCTGGATAAATCGGGGCGGAAAGAATGTTTTCTCACCAGGAAGCTGCGAGTAACTATAGAATTTCCGCTTTACGATCAGCTCATACGCCTGATGCAGCGATTTGAAGTCATTCAGCACAATGCTGATTTCAGCGACAAAGTCAGCCTCGAACTGGAGGTGCGGCTTTCATACGTTGACCGTTTCCGCTCCGATCTGATACAGTTAAGCGCAGGGAAGGCTGTCATTGAGCAAATCCAGGAACCGGATTGACGTGCTGGGCTTGGGTATCGTTCCGCTTGATCTGCTGTTTCAGGTGGAAAGAATGCCGAAAGCGGGGGAGAAGGTGGACGCCTTGCAAAGTTGCGTACAAGGCGGCGGACCAGTCCCGAACACCCTGGTGGGACTTTCGCGACTGGGGTTCTCGACGGCCGTCATCGTAGCCGTCGGTGACGACCTCTTCGGCCGCATTTCGCTCGAGGAACTGCGCCGCGAGAAAGTCGACGTGAGCCTCGCTCGGATAAAAGGTAAAGCCTCGGCAGCGGCTATCGGATTCATCGAGCAGGGGAGCGGTCGCCGGACCATCGCGTTGCATCGACCGGTCGGTCTTACGGCAGGAGATGTAAAACTGTCTGAATTACCGCTTCCGCGACTGGTGCATATCGACGGCCGCGATATGGATGCCTGCCTGAAACTGGCGCGCTGGGCGCATCGTAAGGGGGTGATTGTTTCGTTCGATATCGGATCGGTTCGTAATGATGTCTCCGCACTTCTGCCGCTGGTCGATCAACTAGTGGTGGCTGATGTTTTCGCTTTCGCTTATACCGGCAAGCGAACGGCACGAAAGGCTGTCGAAGCACTGCAAAAAATATGTCCCGGGACGGTGGTGGTCACGGAAGGGATCGACGGATCTGTCGGACACGAGAACGGGGTATGGGCTCAGGCGCGGGCTTACAAGGTAAAATCGGTCGATACGACCGGAGCGGGGGACAGCTTTCATGCGGGCTACATCTACGGTTTGCTGAACGGATTCGATTTGCTGACACGTCTTGAGTTCGGTTCCGCCACGGCGGCATTGAAATGCACCGGTATGGGCGCCCGAACGAGTGCTCCCACCCTGACTCAGGTAAGGAGGTTTGTGGCCTCGCGGCCGAAGCGCTATGCTTGAGTTTCTCGATTCGCTGGACAAAACACTCTTCGTTTTCGTCAATTTCTACCTGGCTAATCCGGTTACGGATTTTATCATGCCGATTCTGACCTCGGACTACCTGTTGCGAATCGGCTATGGGATTGCGATGCTGGCAGTCCTGATATGGGGCGACCGTCGCCTGCGCTGGCTGGTGCTGGTTTCGTTAATAGTGCTTACCGTGACGGATCAGACCTCGTCGCAGTTTCTGAAAAAACTGATCGAGCGCCCGCGCCCGTGTCATGTCCTGAGCCAGGTGCATCTGTTGGTAGGTTGCGGCGGGGGATTTTCCATGCCCTCATCGCATGCGGCGAACGCCTTTGCCCAGGCAGCGCTGTTTGCGTTGACAACTCGCACCGCTAAATACTGGCTGGTGCCGACGGCGGCGCTGGTGGCGCTCAGCCGGATTTTCGTTGGCGTACACTATCCGTTCGATGTCCTGGCCGGAGCAACGCTCGGCTGGGGAATCGGCTGGCTGGGTGCGAAAGGACACGGTTTACTGATGACCCGACTGGATGCTCGAAGAGAGATGCGCTTGACGACCGAAAGCGCAACCGATGTAAGCAAGGGAGACAAGTGATGCCGTTTACGATCGAAGTAGTCAAAGGTGATATCACTCGGGCAAATGTGGAGGCGATTGTCAACGCCGCCAATAACGCGCTGTGGATGGGCAGCGGGGTAGCGGGAGCGATCAAGGCCGCCGGCGGAGAGAGTGTGGAGAAGGACGCCATGAGCAAGGGACCGATCATACCCGGTGAAGCGGTTTTCAGTACGGCTGGACGGTTACCCTATAAGATGGTGATTCACGCAGCGGTAATGGGTCAGGATTTACGCACGAACGACCGGCTGATTCGCCAGGCGACGGTGGCTTGTCTCAACCTGGCCGAGAAACATCGGATCAAGTCAATCGCTTTTCCCGCGTTCGGGACGGGGGTGGGAGGTTTTCCGATGGCTGCCTGTGCCAACCTTATGACGGCTGTGGCCAGAGGATATAGCCCGCTCTGTAAGGAAATCGAGCGGGTACAGTTTTGTCTATTCGATGAGTATGGCCTTCAGGCGTTTCAGAAGGCGATGACCAAACCGGCTTAATTCTCCGTTTTGGCTTTGAACGATCCCGACATATTGAGCATCGTGCCGTAAGCGTTGGAAAATTCTCCGTTAATCGTGTAATACGATTTATTCCCTTTCAGCGAATCAATAACAACAGTCCCGGATTGAGGCAGGAAAACCTTGGCCTCACGGGGCTGTTCGTAGCGCCCAAGGACATGAATCAGGGCGTTACCCGGTAGTTCGAGAGTGGTCGGAGCCTTGCGTCTGGTCGGCAGTTCCAGATAAAGCATAGCTGTTAGGTTCTCATCGAACTGTAATCCCGGCATATTGGTATCGCCGAGAGATCGCAGCCGTGAGGTGAAAGTAACAACGAGGACATCTCCCAGTCCCGGCGTCACTTTATCCTGCCCCATCGGATCCCCCAGAACGGCATCCATAACGAGTTGCGTAGTTTTTATCTTAACCTTGTTGGTGATCTCTTCGAAGGTCATTGACATGTCCAGCCGATAACGGCTGGTACAGGAAACGGCGATGATGATAAGGGTGAGGGCAATGATTAGTTTGCTTAATCTATACATGCTTCTTCCTCTGGCGTAGAGCTTGACATCCGACCCGGCTAGAGCGGCATTTCAACGATGCGATATCTCTTGTAAAGCACCGCGCCGAGCTGCTCGGCAGCGTTACGCATCAATTCGTTGGTTTCGAGAATCCACGACATTTCACCCCATTGATAGCCTTTGCCTAAACCCGTATCGTAACATTTGATGTACATCATGGAATCGATGCCGCGCTTCTGGTATTCCGGTATTACTCCCATAGTAATAATACGAACACCGTTCACTTTATTTCTAATTTTCGTATGCCAGAGGAGCTTAAAAATTCCGATGGGAAAGAGGCGACCCTTCAGATGGATTAACGCCTGGTTCAGGTCCGGTACGGCCATGAGGAAAGCGACCGGCTTATCTTCGTGCTCGGCGATGATAACTAAATCCGGGTCGACCACCTGTTTCAGATCGGCGGCAATATGGTCGAACTCTTCTTCGCTTAGGGGGACGAAACCCCAATTGTGTTGCCAGGCCTGGTTGTATACTTGTCGAACCTTTTCGACTTCCTCACTGAAGTTTTTCATATCCAGCGAGCGCAGCTTAACGGATGAGCGCTCCTGTTGTTTGGCGGCGATTTTACGAATGCGATCGGATACCGGGGAATCCTTGGTCATTTTATAAGCCAGTAGATCCATCGCCTTTTTAAGGCCGAATTTCTCCACGAGGCGAGGGATGTATGGCTTATTGTAGGTCATCATGATCACCGGCGGAGAGTCGAAACCGTCAACCAGAAAACCGCACTCATGGTTAGTGGAGAAATTGAACGGTCCGCGCATCTTTTCCATTCCCTGCCGCTTTAATTCGATCATGGCAACCTTGAGGAGGCTGGAGGCGGCTTCGTAATCGTCCTCACAGTCGAAGAATCCAAAGAAGCCCACTTGTTCTTCGTGTAAGTCGATATAATTATAGTCGATGCAGGTGGCGATGCGGCCGACCACACGGTCATCGCGTTCAGCCAGAAACAGCCTGGTTTTGGCTAAACGATAAAACGGGTTTTTGCGAGTGTCGAAAAACGCTTTCCGCTCCATTTTAAGCGGGGTAACGTAGTTCGGATCGCCGGCATAGAGTTGATTGGGATAGTCGATGAACCGATTCAGATCGGATGAGGATTCGACCTCGACAATGTCAATCTTGCCCATGATAAGTTACGAAATCAAACCCTTTTCCCGACCGACACGTGCAACCACCTCGACCACTCGATCCAGTTGTTCGTCGGTATGCGTAGCCGTGTAGGAAGTGCGAATCATCGCCTGACCCGGCGGTACGGCTGGGGAAATTACCGGATTGCTGAAAACGCCGTTGTCGAAAAGAGCTTTCCAGAAGGCAAACGCTTCGATATCCTCGCCAATCACGATCGGAACAATCGGAGTTTCCGAATGACCGGTGTTGAAGCCCAGATTCTGGAACTCTTTCTTCATCCGGCGGGCATTTTTCCACAAGTTCTCACGCCGTTCCGGCTCGGACTCGATAATATCGAGGCAGGCCAGGACCGCCGCCGCATTGGCCGGGGGAATTGATGCCGAAAAGATCAGGGCGCGAGCGGTGTGTTTGACGTAGTTGATAACCTCGGCGCTGGAGGCGATGAACCCCCCGAGTGAGGCGAACGATTTCGAGAATGTCCCCATGGTGATGTCAACTTCGTTAATCAATCCGAAATGCTGGGCTGTGCCGGCGCCGGTTTCTCCGAGGACGCCGATCGAATGGGCGTCATCGACCATAACCCGAACACCGTTGGCCTGAGAAATCTCGACCAGTTTGGGCAGATTGATGATATCTCCCTCCATCGAGAAAACACCGTCAACGACGACCATCATGCCGCCGCGCAGGCCGTTAGCCCTGACATTCCGAACGACACGCTCGTAGTCGGACATATCGTTATGTGCGAATTTGTAGACTTTTCCGTATGACAACCGAGCACCATCGACGATACAGGCGTGATCCTGGCGGTCGATGATAACCGCGTCGTTTTTTCCGATAAGGGTCGATATGGTGCCGAGGTTGGTCTGGAATCCGGTCGAAAAGACCAGAGCTGCTTCCTTCTTCATGAACTTGGCGAGACGTTCCTCGAGTTCTACATGAAGATCGAGAGTACCGTTCAGGAACCGTGATCCGGTACAACCAGAGCCAAACTTCCGGGCCGCCTCCGCAGCGGCTTCTTTGACCTTGGGATGATTCACCAGGCCGAGATAGTTGTTAGATCCGACCATGACGCATCTATGACCATCGACAACGACTTCATCGCCGGGTGCGGACTGGATCGGATGGAAATAAGGATAGACGCCCAGGGCTTGTACGTCCTGAGGATCGGTATACCGAAAACATTTCTCAAACAGGTCCGGAACAGCGATTCCGGCCTTCTCGTCAGAAGACAATGCGGCTCCTTTCAAAGTGATTAAACAGCATTCGGAGTAAAACGGTTTTGTCGTACAAAGTCAAGAAAATAGCTTATTGGCGCATGTTTCCAGCTCTGTCGTGAAGCGCTTGAGAATCAACGACTAAGCAAACCCAGGTCAATACTTCAAGGCAATACTGACAAGCGAGCCGTCATCGAAAACGGTATCGCCGCCATGTGTGGAATAGGCGATGGACAACCTTATATGCCGACCTGATAGTTGCTCGCTTAACCATTTTTTTGCCTCATGGTCTGATAATGAAGCCAGGAGCATCCGTAATCCGTCACTATCCAGTTCGAAACCGTAAGTAGTCGGTTCGTATGGATGATAAAAGGCTTTGCCCAGGCGCAAATACAGTGCTTCGACAAGGCATAATTCGGCCCCGACTCCATAGCTGGTGCTGTCGTTGACATTGAGTAGTTTTGTTCCGCTGTAGTTGATTGTCAGTCCTATCGTCTTCTGGATAAAAGGCTGGTTGCGGTCAAGTGCGGCGATCTCAAGGCTGATTCCCATCGAACGGTTGGTTGGGGAGTCAAATTCTCCAAATGGTTCTAAATCGAATTTCAGCCCCATATTATTCCAGGCAACGGCAACCGCCGGGCGAATGAGCACCGGCGCCTCATTACCACCGATCCATCGGCTTAACGGGGCACGCAACATGGCGCCGAAATCGCATCCCCAGCCGGAGACATCCCAATCGGCCAGGTCCTCAGTTATATATCGCACTGTTCCGCCCAGGGCTATTTCCGGGCCAAAATCGGTTGCCAAAGCCGTGGATACCTGATACGAACGGATTTTCTCTCGGTAGGTCCCTCCGGCATAACCGTCATAGGTTGTTTCCAGATACAGACCCGATGTATAACGCGTGTGAGCAAACGATGTCGATAGTCGTACCGGATACCCGCATAGACTGGCCACCTTCAGGCGATAGGTTAGAGAATAGTGCTGGTAAGAGGCGTCGTCGTCAAGCTCCGGGTAAGTGAGCCCAAACGGCGTACCGTAGAGAGTGCATCTCTCATTACTGTCACTCATGATGGATAACGCCGGATTGGCCCATTCGGAACCGGGGGCGACGGTTATTACGCCGGTATGCCCCAGACCCAGAGCGGCGGTCGAAGCAGGCATGAAAGCGTAAATTGAAGGGCCGGATGTTCCCACCTTACCGGATACCAGTCGGGCTTCGACCGGATATAAGGCGAACAGGAACGAAGCAACACCAATAATCAGAGGGCGCACCATGTCAATTCCTCCGTAAAACTGATGAGTATCATTGTCCCTGCTTCAGCAGGGAATGCAATCAATTCAGGGTGCTGACGACCAGGTCGATTTCCGTACCGGGATCAAGCTCGGCTCCCTCCGGTTCCGACTGTTCCAGAACCGTTTGAGGCAGGTAGGAATCATCGAGTCGGCGAGTGATTACACCAGCTTTGAGAGATTTTTCTTCAAGCTTCTTCAGGGCAACATCAAGGTGTAATCCAACCAACTGCGGCATATAGGTGAAATCGGCAAAACGTCCCCGATTAACCATGAGCGTGACCGGCGAACCGCTGGTTATTTCGGTCCCGGGCGGTGGATACGAAAGAACGACCACCTTCTCGGGCAGCGTATCGGAGAAAGCCCAGGTGATGTCACCCATACTGAGCCCGGCCGTTTCCAGATCGAGGCGTGCCTGACGCACCGACAAACCGGCGACATCGGGCACGGCAACCATTTTCTCTCCCAGCGAAACGACGAATTTGATGGTGCGGCCGATTTTGACTTCGGTGCCGCCGATAGGAATCTGACCTAAAATTTCACCGGCCGGTTTGCCGGGAGCGAATTCTTCGGATGCCACTTCATATCGTAGATGGAGATCATCGAGGACCAGTTGTGCTTCCATCAGGCGCTGGCCGGTTAAATCGGGCAGGGGGAACTCATCGCCGTGACGAGTAACGATCGGCATAACGACATTGTCGAAGATCAACACGATCAGGATCAGGATCAACAACGGGACCACGCCGCGCATGACGATGTGCCGTTTCAGGCTACCGAACGGAAGTTGTTCCGACAGGAAGCCGGTGCGACGATCACGGTCGCGTCGGATGTTCGACGGTCTTAACTGTGGCATGGAGACAGTTTATATCCGGAAACGGAGTGAAACAAGTATAAACAGCAGGATGCGCGATCAACGGAGTTTTCGCTTCAGGCGGGCGCAGAAAGAGCCGTCCAGTTCGGGATGGTTGGGATAGGTTTTTACGAAACCCCGCTCGTTGACCAGGTCCTCGCCGAAAAATTCCGCCGCCGAGTCGATCTCGAATTCCTTGTTGCGCAACAGGAACTCCTCGATGATCTGGTCGTTTTCATCGCGAATAATCGTGCAGGTCGAATAAACCAGCACCCCGCCGGGCTTAACGAGGGCGGCGGCCTTGTCGATCATGCGACGTTGTATTTTAGCCAGATTAACCGTGTCTTCGGGAGATTTGGACCAGCGCAGATCAGAGTTTTTGCCGGCGGTGCCCCATCCTGAACAGGGGGGATCGAGCAAAACACGGTCGAACTCGCCGCCGTCAAAATCGATCATATCACAGGCTACCGGGGCTATGATCTTAATCCCCAGGCGCTGGGCGTTTTCGACCAGGGCGGTGAGTCGCTGGTGTGATTTGTCGAGCGCCGTTACCCGACCGCGATTGCGCATGCGGATAGCCATGTAAGTCGATTTGCCGCCCGGTGCGGCAGTGAGGTCGATCACATTGCTGTTCGGACGGGGATTGAGCAGACGCACCGGAAGACCGGAGGATTCACACTGAACGAACACCTTGCCGGTTTTGATCAACTCGTCCTCCAGCGGGAGACCGCCCCCGGCGACATGAATGAACTCCGGAAGGTATTTGCCGTAGCTGAAGTCGATGTTGTTGTCCTGAAGAATGCGCGCGACCTCGTCCGGTTTCGACTTCAGATAATTGACGCGATAGGTAACCGAGGGAGGTTCATTGTAGGCCTGGAGAAGTTTCTCGGTTGCTTCGAAGCCGAATTCACGCAGGCAGTATTCGATGAAATGATCCGGGTAGCTGTAAAATTCCCCGAGATATTTTACCGGGTTTTCGGACGGCTTGGCGAAACGAACCTTGTCGGGTTCGCGGATGCTGGCGCGCAGGACGGCGTTGACCAGACTGGACCGGGATTTGTCGGTCATGTGTTTGGCCAGATTAACCGATTCTGAAACGGCGGCCGCGGCCGGAATACGATCGGTAAAACGGAGCTGATAAAGCCCCAGACGGAGAATGTTCGATAGCTTTAGCGGCAGGTCGGCCGAAGGCCGCGAGAGATAGAATTTCAATTCATAGTCGAGACGGCGACGCATTTTGGTGGCGCCGTTGACCAACTGCATCAGAAAACGCCGGTCAATCGGACGGAATTGTCCCTCGGACATAACCTCGGTAACGGCGATATCGGTTTGTTCTCCCTGTTCGATCAACACGAGCGCTTTCACCGCAGCAGCGCGAACGAAATCGAAACGGCGGTCATTCTTTTTCTTCGGGTATGGCATTGTCATCGGCTACAGGTCCATAGCATTTACGATCTGACCGTCCGGGCTCTGATGATACATCTCTCTGCGGTGAAACGGCAGGCCCGAAATCTCAGATTCAGGTTTGTCCGCGAGCACTGACAGGACCTCGGTCGGTCGGGTATACCCGCCGTCGCCGAGTCCCAGAACCATTATCAGTTGTTCATTCTCTGCTTTGAGATCGTAAATCGCGGGGCGTATATCAACAACTTTAGTTTCTTCTTTTCGAGTTCGTTCGTAATTAACGGTTTCGGCTTCAAGCACTCGTTTGATCCGTTCGGCCCAGTCGCTGACGTCCGGCAACCTGTCCAGATTCAACGTGTAGCGAACACGATTAAGAGCCGACGACAGCGAGCGACTCCTGGCGAAAACCGCCCGGGCCTCGAGAATATCGAATCCCTCCGGCATCGCGGCCTGGAGGTTCTCGACCATGTAAGGCATAAGATTCGATTCCAGAGTGATGTCGGTAAACTCCGTCTCGGAAGTGAATCCCAGCGGCAAAGGAGGACCGAACGACAGTTTCATGGACGGATTGAATCCCTGGCTGTAGGCAACCGGCATCTTGGCCTGGCGGATACAACGTTCGATCAGACGCAGGTTGTCCAGGTGGGACATATAGCGATAACGGGGCGATTTACCCCAGCGCAGTCGCAGCATATTCTTGGTCGGCGCCGTAGTCGAATCGCGTCTCACTACCTTTCTGGGAGTACGACCGAATTGTGGCTCGGAAACGTAATCACTCTTCCGGTTTGGATCGAATTTGGGAATGTATTCTTTGAGCTGCATCGAGGTCCGTTGCCGTTCCGCTTTGAGATGTTCGACCGAGACACCTTTGCGGATAAAACGCCAGGGAAGAGGGGCCTCGAACGGAATCGGGCGGGAGGCGGACTCGATCGTTATTCCTTTACGGGCAAACTCCCTGAACCAGATATCGGGGGCAAAATTCTCACTCCAGCCGTCGAACCGGCAACCGCAATCGTACACGGCCTCGATTACTTCGGCCACCTCACGACCACCCCGTCCGAGCATACCCGCCAGCACCGCTGATTCGGCGGCATGGTATTTGAAATTCACTCCTTTGGTGCGGCAGGTGTGCTTGATTAAATGAATCTTACGCAAAGTTTCATCAGGTTGAGTAATTGCGTCCCATTGAAAAGGAGTATGTGGTTTCGGCACGAACGGTGAGAGCGTTACATTGACCGTCGTACGCCCGGGATACTCGCGACCGATTTCGAATATCTTCTGCACCATATTGGCGATTCCGATGACATCCTCGTCGGTTTCGGTCGGCAGCCCGACCATGAAGTAGAGTTTGATCGTGGTCCAGCCCTTGTCGAAAGCGATGCGTACGGTGTCGTAGATAGCGCTGTCCGGGAAATCCTTGCGAATGAACGTCCGCAGACGTTCGGTGCCCGCCTCGGGAGCGATGGTCAAACCGGATTTACGGACCGTGCTGATGGCGTCTAGCATCGACGGTGTGATCGATCCCGGGCGCAACGCCGGGAATGAGACCGAAACCCGACGCGAGGCCAGCCGTTTGGAGGCGGTGCGAACGAGTTCCTCAATCTGTGGATAGTCGGATGACGATAGCGAAACCAGTGCGATCTCTTCGTAACCGGTGTTGCGAAGTTGCGTCTCGATTTGATTCATGATATCAGCAATCGGGCGTGTGCGCACCGGACGATACATCGGGCCGGCCTGGCAGAATCGACAACCCTGCGGACAACCGCGCATGATTTCAACACCGAGGTGCGAATGAACGGTTTCTATCAACGGCACGAGCGGATACGGCGGATAAAATTCGGGTCGGAGTTGTTTCATAAGGCGTGCTTTGACCGTTGCCGGAACACCCTCGTGTTTAGGCTGAAGTTTCTCGTCGTAAAAGCCCGGCACATAGACTGACTCGATCCCGGCTAAAGCCCTTAGTTTTTCCTCACGTGAACGACCCTTAAACTCGTGCAATACCGCCAGCATTTCAGGGAGGCCTTCCTCGGCGTCTCCGATAAAAAACAGATCGAAAAAGCGAGCCAACGGTTCCGGATTATACACGGCCGGTCCACCACCCATGATGATGGGATCGGTTTCGGAGCGCTGGTCGGCATGGAGGGGGACACCGGCCAGATTCAACATGTTGAGGATGTTGGTATAAACCAGTTCGTAGGTGATAGTGAATCCAATAGCGTCGAATTCCCGCGCCGGCCGATGAGACTCGAGCGAGAAGAGAGGAATCCCCTCTTTTCTCATAAGATCTTCGGCATCGTGATCGGGAGCAAAAACTCTTTCGGCTAAAAAGCGGTCATCGCTGTTGACGACATGATAGAGAGTCTGAAGACCGAGATATGATTGTCCCAACTCGTATTTATCGGGGAAAGCGTGGAGATAGTTGACGCGTCCCTGCGGATTCTTGACTATTTGTCCGGGTTCTCCACCGGCATATCGCCCCGGTTTGATAACGTGAGAAAAAAATGTTGTGTCCAAGTTATCCAACATGCCCATTATGTGCTTCGTACCCTCCGGTAAATGATTACCCTATATAAGGATTCGACTTCATGGGCGCAAGCGTGAAGTTGTCCGAAAAGGGTCAGGAATTACCAAACTTATGTCGATCAGGGTTGTAAAAGCAGATGAGAGCCCGGTTAATCCGGTCAGGTGTATTTGAGATGGAAAGTTTACAATCGACAATCAGACAAGCTCTACTGAATAGAGTCGCTCCCGATCAGGCCGAAAACCTGTCCGACCGGCCGCTGTTGGTGGTTGTCCCCGATTATCGGCGTGACGGTCAGACCGAAGAGGTCATTCAAGCGCTGGCGGTTGTCGAATCAGACGATTACCGGCTGTTGACTTTGGAACAGTCTGATCCCTTCTGGCTGTTTGTTCGAAGTCTGCGCCGGTCCATTCTCGATTCAGGACCGATCAGCCTGATTCCATCGGGGGAAAGCGCTTTGATACAATCCGTCGCTTTACCCCTGATTCTGGGCAGGTTTTTCGGTCGGTTTGTCCGTCTCGACCTGCGAGCGCCGAGATTCTACACCCTGCTCGAAAATCCGGGATTCTTGGATCTGATGGTTTTGGAACAATTCCATGAAATCCTGGTCAACAGCCCCGAAGAGTCCCACTGGTTGAGACGTCGGGGCATCAACGCCAAGGCGCAACCGTTGGCTTCGATGAGCGCCGCTTATCCGGTTCGTTCCATCGAACGAGTCCAGCCGCGTTTGCTGGTGCCTGCTTACAGCGGGGATCTGGTTAATCTGACCGGTTTAATCAAGGCTTTTCGTCTGGTAAAGGCTAAATACCCCAGGGCTGAAATGGCCCTGCTTATGCTCGATGACCTCAGCTGTGAGGTTGACCGTCTCTGCCGTAACGAGCAGGTCTCGGGTATTACTTATGTTGATGCTTACCTGGTTGAGGATATTCATCGGAGTGTGGCCGAAGCCGACCTGTTCCTCAATGTTTCTCTCGGCGGCGATCATGCCGGGATGGTGACCAGGGCGCTGCAATCCGGTTTGCCGATCGTGTCGACCGATAGTGTCTGGGCGCGAAGTTTCATGGAGCGGCCGGACTGGTATCGACCGGTGGACCCGAACAATCCGGGTGAGTTGGCCGATGTCCTGATCGAGTTGATCGAATCACCGCCGGAAGTGACCCGATTGGCGGCTTGCTCACGCCAGGCAGCTTTGAGGTTGGTGCGAGAGACCGACCACTGAAAGAATCCCCCAGGAAATAAATCTCCCTAAGAGTAAGTTGATGTTCCCGAATAAGTGAGAGCGCAGCCTTAATAATTAGGCGGCGGTTTTTAGTTGTCCCGGTTCGAGACGATCCCTATCATCGAACCGATCAAACGGGATTAAGACCATGACAGACAATGAATCGACATATAAAGTAGCCGTAGTCATGCCGGTTTTCAACGAGGAGCGATACCTCGCTCGCACGTTGGACCAGCTTTATCAACAGGATTTCCGGATGGATCAGGTCGAGGTGGTACTCGCCGACGGCGGTTCAACCGACCGCACCCGTGAAATCGCTGAATCGTATCGAGAGCGATTCGGCTCGATGAAAATTCTCGATAATCCCGGCCGACTTCCTTCGTCCGGGCGCAATGTTGGCGTCAAGAACAGCACCGCTCCGTACATTATCGTACTCGACGGCCATTGTCATATCCCTTCGAAGACCCTTCTTTCGGATATGGTGGCTTTGTTCGAACAGCAACAGGCCGCTTGTCTCTGTCGACCGCAGCCGCTCGATCCCCCCGACATCGGCGAGTTTGAAAAAGCCGTGGCGATCTGTCGGTCTTCATCGCTGGGGCACAAACCGGGATCGGAAATTTACGCCGATTATGAGGCTGAAGTCGATCCGACATCTTCCGGAGCGATGTACCGTCGCGAGGTATTCGAGCAGATCGGCTATTTCGATGAGCGGTTCGACGCCTGCGAGGATGTCGATTTCAACTTCCGTGTCAAGCTGGCGAATCTGAAGTCGATCCTTTCACCCAAGCTCAAGGTGTTCTACTATCCTCGCAAGACTATCTCGGGACTGTGGAAACAGATGATGCGCTACGGCCGGGGAAGATTCCTTTTCGCTCAGAAGCATAATGAGTTCTCTTTGGTCCAATGGCTGGCCGGCGCCGGTGTGGCGCTGTTCGTGTTGTTGTTGCTGGGAGCGCTGGTGTCGTCACGGGCGGCGCATTGGTTCCGAACCCTGGCCGGTTTGTACGTGCTGGTCGTAATTTTGTATTCGGCCTGGCTGGCGCACAAGGAAGATCACAGCGGTTGTTTGATCTACGGGCCGATTATATTTCCTACGGTGCATTTCGGGCTGGGAGTAGGATTCCTGCGCGGATTGTATGAGCATCTGACCGGCAAGGATAAAAAACCGCGCGTTCGATCCGGTCTCGACATGAATTTAATCTAGCACTCGGCAGGGGAGACGATCATGAGTCGAATGTTTTCTTACAGCAAGCTGAACATGTTCACGGCCTGTCCGAGGCATTATCGTTTCCATTATATCGATAAAATTCCGGTCGAAAAAACATCCTCGGCCAACCTGGTGCTCGGGGATGTTGTCCATCGGGTTTTACGACGACTCTATCAATGCGGTGCCGACGGTGTCCTGATTCCACCGGACGAAATGCTCAAATTGTACGATAAGGAATGGGAGGCGTACGACCGTAGCACGATCGTGGCGGGGCAGGAGTATTACGCTATCGATGATTTCATCCGTCTCGGCCGCGACATGTTGAATAAGCATTACGAGGCTTTTCAGCCGTTCGATCAGGGCGAGTTGATGGGGACTGAGGCTTACCTGACCTACGAAATCCCCGGAACTGATTTTAACCTGCGGGGATATATCGACCGCTATTGGCGACGTGATGACGGCTTGGTGGAGATATGCGACTACAAGACCGGTCAGACCGTGGCCAATCCTCACGATAAGGCGTTTTTTTACCAGATGGGCATATACCAGTTGATGGTGCAGCAAGCGCGACCGGATATCGAAGAAGTCGAGCTGGCCCAGTATTTTCTGCGGCGCAACGAAGTGGTGCGATATCGAATGCGACCGGATGAACTGGATATGATCAATGAGGAACTCCGCACGCTGATCGTGACCGTGCTCGATGCGACTCGTCTGGATGATTTCCCGACCAAAGAGGGTTGGCAATGCGACTATTGCGATTTTCGTTTGATCTGTCCGGCTAAGCGGCACGAGCTGTTGCTCAATGGTGAGATCGAGGAAAAATCCCCGGCGGAGCGAACCCCGGAAGATATCTACCGTCTCGCCAGCCGATTCATTGAAGTGGATCGAGAAGAGAAGCGTCTCAAGACCGAGAAGGAAGGGCTGAAGGAGGAGCTTGCCGACATAGCCCGGCAACAGGGATTGAGCTCCCTCCAGGGAGAAAAGGGAACGGTTAAAGTATCGATTCGACGTTCCGAAAAATTCATTACCAAAACGCGGGATGAGGAAAAATTCCATCAACTCAATCGGATCGTGCGCAGTTTACCGCTGGATGAATTTCTCGTTGTCGATACCCGAGCGCTGATGAAAGAAGGCTATGCCCCTAAACGGTTGGACACGACAACCCTGGAGGCTCTGAAGCCGTTCGTTATAGAGGAAGAACAAGCGACGGTTCGAGCATACCACAAAGCCGAAAGTGAGCCGGACGCCGACTGAACGCAACTACGGGGGCTTGCGACCAATCATCACTGATCCTATATTACTGCTGAGCCATAACCTTCGAAGCTGAAGCCTTCAGAGGTGCGAATGAAGCGACGAGAGTTTTTGATCAAGACCTCCAAAGCGGTTGCTTTGACCGCGGTCTCGGGCGCGACGGCCTTATTTTTCCATAATCGACCGGTGTTAAGCTATGAAAAGCCCCGCCTGAGGAGTGCCGATTTTACCATCGCTCAGGATAAATCTCTGCCGGGAGTAGTGCTGGTGCGGGACGAGGATCATACTCGGGCGTTGCGACGTTCGCTCGATGCTATCGGCGGAATCAAGCGGTTCGTTAAGAGCGGAGAAAGGGTAACGATCAAGCCGAACGTAGGTTGGGATCGCGCTCCGGCCCAGGCGGCCGATACCAATCCGCTGCTGGTGGGTGAAATGGTGCGGCTTTGTCTGGAAGCGGGAGCGGCTTCGGTGATAGTGGCGGATGTTACCTGCAATGATCCCAGGCGCTGTTTTCTGCGCTCCGGCATCAAGGAAGCGGCCGAAAAGGCCGGGGCGACCGTACATCTGGAAGCGGATGAGGACTTCATAACAGTCGATCTGGGTGGAGAGATGTTGACCTCCTGGCCGGTTCTCAAGTATTTCCTGGAGACGGACCGGCTGATCAATATGCCGATCGTTAAACAGCATTCATTGCCGTCCTGCACGATTGGGTTGAAAAACCTCTACGGAATACTTGGCGGTTCTCGCAACCGACTGCATCAGAAGATCGACCAGTCGATTGTCGACCTGGCCAATTTCTGTCATCCTACGCTTACGGTGGTCGATGCCACCCGCGTTCTGCTTCGGGGGGGACCGCAGGGAGGCTCGCTCGATGATGTCGCAATCGAAAACACAGTGATCTGTGCTACCGATCCGGTTGCGGCCGACTCGCGTGGGGCGGAGTTCCTTGGATTACGCGGTGAACAGGTAGGGCATATCGTGTTGGCTGAGAAAAGCGGCCTGGGGCAGGTCGATTATAATCTGTCCGGATACAAAGAGATTGTCTGATGAATATCCGCACCGTTCGCAATCTTCGTCGTGCTTCACAGATTTTTTTCTTCGGGTTATTTTTCTGGCTTATTCTCAGGACCAACTTCGATGTCGGGAGTCAGGTTGATAGCACCGGACGAATTATTCTGCCTTATCCGGTGTCGATCGCGCTCGAGTTCGATCCGCTAACGGCTCTGTCGACACTGCTGGCCAACGGCACCCTGTACAAAGGACTCTTGTGGTCGCTGGTGATTCTGATCCCGACCATTTTCATCGGGCGGTTTTTCTGCGGCTGGATCTGCCCTTTGGGAACACTCAATCATTGGTGCTCGGAGCTGACCTCGGAACGACGCAAGCGACGCGGTAAAGGAAAAATCGAGTCGAATCGGTATCATTGGTACCAGCGGATCAAATACTACCTGCTCTTTTTCATGCTGGCGGCCGCGTTGTTCGGATCGCTTCAGACCGGTTTACTCGATCCCCTGCCGTTGCTGGCGCGGTCGCTGGGTACGGTGGTGCTGCCGACCGTTCACACTGCCGCGTTAGGGACACTGGGCTGGGTGAGTTCGTTAGGCTGGCCGCCGTTGACCGCTGCGGCACAGTTCGTATACGATTTGATCACACCGATGCTGCTGAACTTCCGCCAGATGCATTTCCACGGCATTTTGACGATTGCCCTTCTGTTCGGACTGATTCTGATAGCCAATCGCTTTATTACTCGTTTCTGGTGTCGCGGCATTTGTCCGTTGGGGGCGCTGCTGGGTTTGTTCTCACGCTTTGCCGTTTTCGGACTGGTCAAAGATAAAAGTACCTGCGATCATTGCGGGCTATGTGTGCTTGCCTGTCAGGGTGGAGACGACCCCGAGATCGGCCGCAAATGGCGACAGGCGGAATGTCATCTGTGCCTTAACTGCCAGGCGGTTTGTCCGCAGGGATCACTCAAATTTAAGTTTTTCCCGCATCAGGAAGATGAACAGGAGAATCCTGCGACCGAGCCGAAAATCGATATCTCCCGTCGTAAAACGGTTGTTGCTATTGCCGCCGGAGTGGCAGCCGTGCCGTTGTTACGCAGCGGCGATGCTTTTGAGGTAAACGCCAATCCGAAGCTTATTAGACCGCCCGGATCGGTGGCGGAAGCGGATTTTCTCTCGCGTTGTATTCGCTGCGGACAATGTATGCGGGTATGCCCTAACAATGCCTTGCACCCTACTATGCTCGAATCTGGTCTGGAAGGGATCTGGACGCCGATTCTGATTCCGCGTATCGGATATTGTGAACCTACTTGTACTCTCTGCGGTGAGGTCTGTCCCACCGGGGCTATCCTGCACCTGACACAGGGTGAAAAAGTCGGTGATGCCGAACATGAACCGAACCGGATCGGGACGGCATTTATCGACCATGGTCGCTGTCTTCCCTGGGGAATGGCGCGACCGTGTATCGTATGCGAGGAATGGTGTCCGACAACCCCCAAGGCGATCTACCTGGAGACGGTAACCGTATCCGACCGCGAAGGCTCATCGGTGGAAGTCAAGCGACCGCACGTCGATCCTGCGGTCTGCACCGGCTGCGGCGCCTGCGAATTCGCCTGCCCCGTGGTTGACCGTCCGGCGGTATATGTTACCTCGGTGGGGGAGTCGCGCTCGCGGGAGAATCAAATTCTTCTTGAAAGGAATAAACAGCCGCTCGCCGACGGTTGATATTTCATAGGAGTCAAAATGAAACGATCGATTAACATAGTGCTGCTGATGCTCTTCATAATCGCGGGATGTGGAACATCCGACAAAGAAACGAACGGCTTAAGAACGGCCGACATGCTGCCTGAAATGATTGGCTCGACCGGAATCAGCCAGGTCGGTGATGTGCATACATATCTGGGGGAGAATCTGTATCAGTATATCGACGGCGGCGCTGAGCTTTATCACAAGTATGGTTTTATCGAAGTCTCCACCGCCGACTATCAAAAGAGCAGCGCCGAGATGGTGGCCGACATCTATCAATTCGATACGCCGCTGCACGCTTATGGTCTTTATTCGATGTTTCGGCCGGAAAATCCTGACTTTATCAAACTTGGCGCTGAGGGATACACTGCGCCCGCAACGATCACGTTCACGGCCAATCGCTATATGGTGAAGTTAACGGCATACGAGGACAGCGATGAAACGGCGCTGGCAATGGTCAATCTGGCTGATTTTATCGAGAAGCAGATCGAACAAACCGGGGGCGAGTCAGGCAAGCCAACCGCCTTCAATCGTTTTCCCACCGACTTGCGTGTCGACGGCACCGATCAGTTCTGGGCGGCGGAGTTTGCCGGACAGAAGTTCATGACCTCGGTTTACAGTGTCGATTATCTGATCGACTCCGTACGAATTACATTGTTCTTCTCCGATGAAGAACCTGACCGTAAGATGCTTGACTGGTCGGTTGTAGCCGAACAGACTGGGAAACTGAAGGCAAATCCTGACGGACTGACATTCGACGACGACAAGGGCTTCACCACAACCGACGGGTATTACGGCACGATCGTAGTCGGTATGAAGGGGGTAAGACTGGTCGGTGTGCTTGGCTACGAGGCATCATTGGAGTCGTTCGTAGCCGGTTGGCTCAACTCGCTCGGATCGCCCGAGGCGCCTTAACGATATGCGGTGCGAACGGCGCCGCCGAAAGCCATCGCGGCTATCACGGCGACACCTATGATAATGGAGTTGACGCCAACAAGCGGAAGCAGGACCGGTAAAATGACCAGACCCGCCAGGGCTGAGCCGATCAACTCCACCGTATAACTAATCCCGCGATTGCAGAGAACCACATCCTCATAATAACGCCGTGAAGCCGCTACGAACAGCGAACCGGTGGCGAGCGCCGTGACGAGCAGGAACAGACTGTGATAGATCAACAGTAACGAATGGTTGATGAGATTATGAGTCAGCCACAACGATAAAGCAGCTACGATCAGGATAATGAGCGAAGAGTATTCGAGAGCGCCGCTTTTACTCGATGCCGCTGAGGCGGCGCCGATAGAAAGTCCCAGCATGAACGTCCCTATCAGGATCGCCAGGTCGGAATAAAGATAACCGACCGCTGTCTGAAACAGATAGAACGAAATAAGCTCCAGCGTCAACGAGGCGAACCCAGCCACGAATAAAAGCGCCAGACCGTAGCGAGGGTATTGTGGTTTCCCGGCAAAGAGCGGCCAAAGCAGGAATCCGAGAATCACAACGATAGCGATGATTACCGCGACCGGGCTGTCGATAAAAGCCGAAACGATTGTCAGGCTTCCGTCCGCACGGGCGTTGACCAGAAGTTGCCGTTTTACCAGTTGGGGTTTCGCCGGGCTGTTGGACGGATCACTGTTGTCCAGCGCTTGTTCGAGACGGTCGCGCCGAAACGGATCGGTTCTTTCAAGAAGCAGATCGGATCTGATATAATCGGGTTGGATAGGGAGAGAATCGATTCGTGCCTTGAGGATGTCGGTATTTTCAAGGATAGGCGCATCTGACGCCAGGAACCAGGTCGAGGGCCCGGGCCAGACGGACACATACGGAAAGAACTCCTGCAGTTGAGCCCGAATCGGCGCGAGAAGGAAAGCGGTTTCATCGCTGACATAGCGCTCGGAATCATACGGGGTGATAAGCAGCAACAGTCCACCCGGTTTGAGGGCGTGACGAATGTTTGACAGGTAAACCGGTGAATAAAACCGTGCTGACTGATAACTTTCTACCAGACCCGGATTCAAAACGATCGCATCGAAACGCCCGGCGAAAGTTCTGTCGGCCAACTCCTGCTCGATTGTACCGTCATAGCGGACGACACCGCTGTTGAAATCAATGCTCCGGTCGAGCGACAAAGACAGTTCCCGGCGTGGGTCGACCGTCACGACCTGAACCGATTCGATTTGTGCCGCTAACTGCATCAAGCCGAACTCACCGCGGCCGACCACGAGAATTTCATTTATGTCCGGTCGCTGGAGCATCGGAATTAACAGACTCGTCTCAGCGCTTTCACGATCCGGGAAAACTGCCTCGGTGCGGCCATCGGTCAGAAGAATAACGGAGCTTTCTCTTTCCAGGATTGTCTGGTGCCCGTAATGAGTGTCGAACGATGCTGCTACGGTGTAAGGTTCATATCGAATTTGGTCAAGCATACGGTCAAGGCCGGAGCGGTCGCGGCCGAGGACGATCATCACTACGGCCGTCACGCACAGCGCCAGTCCGACCAACGCCAGGCGCGGCTTGCTGATTAAAAGCAGATTGGTGAGAACAACGGCTCCTATGACCAGCGACATGGTAAAGCCGGTCAATATCGGTCCTACCAGCAACGCAATCGTCAAGCCGCCCAGGAACGAACCGATTCCCTCGAATAAATATACATGAATAATCGAATCAACCGGACGCCAACCCTCACGACTGATTGCGGTGAACAGCATGCCTGATAAAAACGCCAACGGTATGGGCAATATCAGGGAGAGCAGGGAGGCATAGCTGAACGGGACAACCTCGATCGGTACGCCTGTCAGCCAGGTCGGAACGATACGGGTTAATGCCAATGTCATTGGCAGGACAACCACCGAGGCCGCGAAAAGCAGGTTCGACCTTAAGCTGTTTCTTAACTTTCCGGATAAAAAGGAACCCAGGGCTACAGCCGTCAGCCAACCGGTTAAACCGAGACCGATCAGTATTTCGCTGCCGCCGAAACTTCCGACCAATTCCTTAAGCAACAACACCTGGCCGCCAACCGAGAGGAAGCCCAGTAGAATCCCTTTACGCCTCATTTAGAACCTTCCGGGGATAGGTGTGTCGCAGAATCGGCATCGGCCGTCTTTGAGATTGTTGACGGTGATGCTGTAACCACGTCTTCCGATCACTGTCTTCCCGCATTGCGGACAATAAGTGCTTTCGGCTTCATGGCCGGGTAAATTGCCGAGATACACGTAATGGAGCCCTTCGGCGCGACAGATTGCCAGAGCTCGTTCCAGCGTTGACTGCGGAGTCATCGGCAGGTGCCGAAGCAGATATTGCGGATGGAAACGCGAAAAATGAATTGGGACATCGACGCCGAGGTTTGTCTTGATCCATTTGGCTAAATCGCGAAATTCTTCATCGGTGTCGTTTAACGTAGGTACGGTCAGATACACCAACTCCAGCCATATTCCCGCTTGTTTCATTTGTACCAGGCGATCCAGTACCGGTTGCAGTTCACCGCCGACGATATCTCGATAATAATCGGATCGGATAGATTTCAAGTCGACCTTGATCGCATCCAGAACCGGCATCAGCTCCGCCAGCGGTTTGGATTCGATATACCCGCCGGTGATCATGACCGACTTGATTCCCTTGTCTCGCCCCAGCCTGGCGATATCGTACATGTATTCGTAGAAAATGACCGGTTCGGAGTAAGTATAGGCAATCGTAGGCGTGTGTCGCTCTACGGCTACCTGTACGGCCTGGGCCGGGGAGAGCTCAAAATTCTCCACCAGCTCCGGTCGTGATTGAGATATTTCCCAGTTCTGACAGAACTTGCAGTTAACGTTGCAACCGGCGGTAGCCAGAGAAAAAGCCGTTGTGCCGGGATGAAAATGAAAAAGCGGTTTCTTTTCAATCGGGTCGATATTGGCGGCACAGGGGAGACCATAGACGAGCGTCCGATAAACGTCGCCGTGATTTTCGCGCACGCCGCAATAACCGCGTTCAAGATCGGTGATGTGACAGTGACGCGGGCACAACTCACATTCGATACCGCCCTCGGGTAACTTTTTATAATGGCGAGCCTCGTGATCGGAAAGACGCGGATTAGAACCGAAAGCGCAGGCATTTTCCACTCCACCCACCAGGCGGTGAAGGAGGTCGGTGTTCATCGCGGCCGAAACCGCGGCTGTGCAACCGATACATTTCAGAAAAAAGCGCCGTTTCACTCCGTATCCTCCCGAGGGCTAAACCGACCGGTGTCGAGCAGTTGCTCTCGTACCACGGTTATTTGATCAAGCCGATTCTGTCCCAATCCGATCCGGGCGGCTTCTTCTAAATAACCGGCGGGGCGACCGGCTTGTTCGAGCGTAGGCAGCCCATGACTGCGGCGTAGTTTTTCCAGAATATAGAGACCGACACTATCCGCCGCGACCGGATCGGTTGATACGATTATCGCACCGTAAGGTGCCATAGTGTTGGACATAAAACCGGGGCCTTTGTCGTATTGAATCCTGGAGGCATCGATAACCGTCAGACGATGTTTATCACGAATCGGCGGCAGGGCCGAGACATGAGCCGCGTACGGATTACAATGGTTGTCGTGGTATTTGTTGGGATTATGCACGGCGCCGTACATGTTTTTCAGACCGCCGGATAACCCGGCGATGGAATGATCTTTCAAAACCGGTACATTGATATGGCTGGTAATTTCTTCGACCAGCAGAGCGCTGACCAGGCTGTTGACCTGACCGTAGCTGAAAAACTCCGATCCGTAACGATGCGGGTGAGAATCGGTCCCGAGGCAACGCCGCCCGGTCGATGCGGCATTCAGTTTGTAACCGGCTCGTTCCAATTCGCGACTGGTGCGCTCCCAAACGATTATTTCGTTGGCGTCGAGGTTGCAATCCTCCAGCAGATCACCGAGCGCCTCAGTCAGGGCCACCGGCGTGGAGTTCTGACGGCCAACCAGGCAATTGGTTTTCATGCCGACGGCGCCGAGACCGAAAAGCTTTTTAACAGCGGCAGTCAATGAGTCGGTCTCGGTTGCCAGCATCAAACCTCGTTGAAGCAGCAAGCGGTATTCTTCCCGGTCAATAATTCCCGCTTCCGGTCGCCGACTATAGAGTACCGCAACTCTGTTCATACCTAGATTATACTACCGTCCGCCGAGTCGCTGTCAACCTATTTTGGAGATAGCATCGCATTACCAAAAAACTTGACCGAAACCTTAACTGGGATTATCCTCTATCTACACAGAGAGGTTTTGTGGAGAACTATGTATTATTTAACGACTGTAGCCGTCGTGTTTTTGACGATGGCCAATGCGCTGGCTGTACGTATGCCGGCAGTATCCGGATCGTTCTATCCGAGCGACAGCACCGAGCTGTCGGTCATGGTTAATTCGCATCTGGATGCGGTAAAGAATCTCCCGAAGATCGACGGGGAAGTAATTGCATTGGTAGTTCCGCATGCGGGACTGATTTACTCCGGTCCGATCGCGGCTCATGCCTACAAGTTGATCGAAGGCGCCGATTTCGATAAAGTTGTGTTGTGCGGCCCGTCTCATAGTCACGGTTTCGAGGGCTCCTCGGTCGGTGAACCCGGAGAAATGTGGCAAACACCGCTGGGACAGGTGATGTGCGATTCGGTGTATTGTCGGTTGTTGTCTCAAACGCCCGGTATATCGATTCATCCCGAGGCCCATCGCACCGAGCATTCGATCGAGGTACAATTACCCTATCTTCAGACGGTTCTGAAAGACTTTACGATTGTCCCGATTATTCTGGGTTATCCCCGTCCCGAAGCGATCCGGGCGCTGAGTGAGGGACTCAAAGCACTCCCGACCGACGATAAAGTGTTGCTGATCGCTTCGACCGACTGGCAGCATTATCGCCCCAGAGCGGCCGGTTGGCCGATGGACTCGCTGGGTATAGATTGCCTGACTTCGTTCGATCCGGATCGCCTCGACCGCATGTTAACCGAGCGTAAGGTGGAGGCTTGCGGCGGCAGCGTACTGCTGGCGGTGATGCGGGCCGCCCAGGCTCGTGGAGCTAACAAGGCCATGTTGCTGGATTACGGTGATTCGGGCGACAGGACCGGGGAAACCGACCGTGTGGTTGGATATGTCGCAGCCGTAATGTATAAGTCCCGCAACGGAGGGGAAAACCGGGATATGTCCTCGCGTCAGAAAGAAGATCCGGAGGTCGCCGTGCTGACACAGGAACAAAAAGAAACACTGCTCAGGATTGCCCGCGAAAGTTTGACCGGCTATCTCGACAACGGTGTTATTCCCGAGTTCGATATAAACGACGAACAGTTGAAACGTCTCGGAGCGGCTTTCGTCACGATCACCAAAGAGGGACAACTGCGCGGTTGTATCGGGCACACTCAGGCTGTCGAACCGCTTTATAAAACCGTAGCGTATTGTGCCGTTCAAGCCGGAGTGGCGGATCCTCGTTTTCCGCCGGTTTCGCGACTCGAGGTAAACGGTTTGCATTTTGAGATATCGGTTCTGACGCCGATGCAGCAAGTGAATTCTGTCGATGAGATCGAGGTCGGCCGCGACGGATTGATGTTGGTGGCCGGACAACATCGCGGTTTGTTGTTGCCGCAGGTCGCTACCGATTACGGCTGGAACCGTGAAGAATTTCTTCAGAACACGTGTCGCAAGGCAAGTCTTCCGACCGATGCCTGGAGACAGTCATCCACTGAGATTTACCGTTTCCAGGCGTTGGTGTTCGAAGAGCGGCAATCACATTCCGGTTTATAACACCAGTTCCGCGAATTTGTGGAAGACATCGACCGTTCGCACGACGCCCACGACAATTCCGTCTTTGAGGACCGGCAGGAGGCTGAATTTGTTGGCGTTCATATCGTAGACAGCCTGCACGATATTGTCGTTGTAGTCGGCGGTGGCCTTAACGGGAATCATTACCTCCACGACCGGACGCTCACAACGAGCGCGAACTCCTTCGATGATCTCTTCGTAGGTGTAAAACGATTCAGAGCCTTTGGTCGCGCTGAACACGGCGCGGCGTTCTTCAAGCGGCAGACCACAGAGAAACTCCGGTTCCAGACCGCGAAGGATGTCCCGGCGTCGCACCATTCCCACCAGTTGGTACTTCTCGTCGAATACCAGTGCTACGCGCGGCAGCGACTGGCGGCCTTCGATCATGAGTTGGGCGTTTTCGAACTCGGCCATAGCCTGGCGCAGGGTGAACCAATGCGGCAGATGCGGGTAATTGCTGAGTGGGATCATGATGTCGCCGATTCGGGTGAATTCCATGACGTCTCCTTACTATCTGAGCTCAGTCTTCATCGTGCCGCTCTTCCAGTGCCGTGCGGACAATATCGGACGGCAACCCGGCCTTGACGGCGATTGTCTCGACATCGTGACCATACACTGTCGTCATTTTGTGCAGGTATAGATTTTGAAATCGAGCAACAGCCTTTTCGAAAGGGGTGGTTTTGAAGAGTTCCTCAACCCGGGAGACCTCTATTTTACAGTCGCGCAAGCTCAGAGCTCGCTCTACCGCCATAAGAATCTCTTCGCGTCGAAACGGCTTGGTTATATAGTCAAACGCCCCCAGGCGGAGGGCTTCATCGGCAGTGTCGGATGACCCGAAAGCGGTAATAATGATCACCTCTTCGCTGCGATCGTGAGCTTTAATCCAACGCAGGATATCCATACCGTCGCAACCGGGCATCTTCAGATCGGTGATGATCAGGTCATATCGCTCCTGTTCGAGCATCTTGGTTATTTCGAGTGAATTGTTGGTCGTAATCACCTGATAGGAGGTTTTTTCGAGAAAGGTTCTCTCCAGCAGTTTGAGCATGTGTAGCTCATCGTCGATTATGAGAATGCGTCGCTTCATTCATGACACCTTGTGTGTGTGCTGTCGATGGAGGTGATCGGTCAATTGTATTATAGCGGCAATAACGTAGCTCGTCAAGATTGAGCGGTGGTCGTATCGCCGTCGTTCAGCCCCAGCTTTTTTATGAAATCATCGGTATACCAGCGGGTAACGCCGTCACTTGAGAGCGCCATATCCAGTTGTTTGGTCATCATTACCAGGCGACCGAGCAAATGAACGGCATGCTCGATCGCGGTTTCTTCTTTATAAGCGAGAGTGGCGCTCAGGAAGTCGCTTTTATGCTGACAGGTAAACTCCATGCGATTCAGTATCTCGGTAATAAGGCGAATCCTGCGTTTGCGTCGTTCCAGGGTAGCGCCGCCGTAGGAGAACTGCATGCGGACGTAGTTCTTGGAAATATCGTCGGTACACATAGCCTCGACCGAAGCCAGGTGGTATCCCATACGCACGTTGAAAATCATGTATTCCGACGAGAGGATGGCGAAACTGTTCTCCGAATACTCATGACGAGCGTAACGACCGGCGGTAATGCGGTCGATTACTCCGACCGGTTTCAACTGGGGGGGAGGGTGAACCGAAGGCCAGCCTTCTTTCTTAATGCCGCTCCAGAATGCCTCCATCGGTTTGGAACCGAGTTCCTTTTCGGTTATTTCACCTTTCTTGCCGAGAACGGTATGCTCGCGATCGATGAAGATAACGTTGAGTTTCATCGGGATATCGGTTTTGAGGCGAAGACTGATGAGCTCCTCATCTTCGATTCGCGATGCCCCGAAAAACATCTCCTCCATGGCGCGTTGATGGATATAGCGAGTGATGTCGTGGAACGTGACGCAGTTCTCGATAGTAAAATCCGCATCCTCCGGATGCAGCAAACGCAACGGTGAGATAAGATCGAGAACGCGGCCGAGAATATCGTAAATGGAACCTTCGTCCATCCGGTCGTATTCGACCGTACGCAGACCGATCAAATCGGGCAGGTCACCTTCGTAGACAGCCGCCCCGGTGGCATCGACGGTTACCAGCCGACCTTGCGGGAGACTGCCGGCCTCGGCGACGCCCACCAGTGTCGGGACACCGTATTCCCGAGCGATCGTGGCCATGTGACTGGCCACACCGCCAACCTCCGTCACCAGCGCCTTGATCTTGTTCATAACCGTGATCAAACCGGGGAAGGGATGACGAGCGACCAGCACGGCTCCATCGGGAACGTTAACCAGATCCGCCTGGGTAGAGACATGATGAATGATGCCGCTGCCGGCGCCGTGGCTGGCGGTTATGCCTCCCTGTAACAGACATTTCTTGCTTTTGCCGTCGAACGGTTCCGCCCGAACACGTGTGGTCATTACCTGCAAAGGGCGGGTTTGCAGAAGGTAAAGGCGGTTATCGTTGTCGATAGCCCACTCGATATCCTGGGGCATCCCGTAATGGTCCTCGAGTTTGATCGCGTATTTGGCCAGTTCCCGCAGATGCTTTTCATCGATTGACGGCTGGTTCTGGAGGTCCGGGGGGACTGCTTCCTCGCGGATGCCGCCATTCGAGTTGAGGACCAATTTCACCGGTTTGGGTGATATCGTCGCTTCGGTGATCTGCCCGTTGCGACGGGAGACTCGGAATAAATCCGGAGTGAGAGTGCCGTCGACCAGCGATTTCCCCAGACCGAAAAGGGAGTTGATCATGACATCATCGTTTCCGGGATTGACCGGACAACGGCTGTAGACAACACCGGCGGAGCGGGCGTCGATCATCGATACGCAGCCAACCGACATCGAGAGCTCCGACTCCGAGAGGGAATGACTGAGAAAATAATAAATCGCCTTGGGCGTAAATTTCGACGCCAGGACCTCGCGGTAGAATTTCAGAATTTGCTCCGAGCTGACGTTCAAATACGAGGCATATTGTCCGGCGAAACTGAAAAGGGTATCCTCGCCAATGGCGCTCGATCGCAACGAAAAACGATCCCTGCCCGTGCGTTTGACCAGTTCGCGGCAGGCTTCGTGAAGAGCTTCCGCCAGGTCCGGCGGAACCTGGTTGGACCTGACCAGTTGCTGGATTTCGCGGCTGACCTTGACCAGGTCCTCGTAAGAGCGAAAATCCACACGATTTATTCTCCGGCTGATTCTTCGCTGCAAATGGTTGGCCGAAACGAAATGCTTATATGCCCAGGCGGTTATGGCAAATCCATCCGGTACCGGTAACTCCAGTTTGGATTTCATCTCACCCAACTGAGCATTTTTACTGCCGACACTGAACGAGTGCATCCGGTTGAGCTTGTCGAACCAGCGAATATAGGCGTCTTCTCGTACCGGACGGTTACCCGGAAAGACAACATCGACTTCGTTGTCGATCAACTGGAAACGGTCACGCAATGGACGATAGCGATCTCCCCCCAGGGCGATCATGCAGTCGATCATCTGGTTAACGCCGCTGCGCAGGTCCTGAAGACGTGAACGGATGTAGTTCATGTCGAACAGGTATTCGCCTTGCGCCTTTTCTTCCATGTCGGAGATGATGCGCAGGACCTCGTTGTTGTGATCCAGCAGAGCGTGGAAATACTCGAATTTCTCACGAATCGAAGCGAGATCGGCATGAGTGTCGCCGAGATGAAGCTGGTTGTTTTTCTTCTGCATTTCAAGCAGGCCCGTTGCTAATGTCGGTTAGTTCGGTATTGCCGATTAAGCCTCTGCTTTGACGGCAATGTGCTCCAATAAAGGAGAGGGCAGGATCAAAATCAACCGTTTTGGCCGGTCTGTTTACGGGAGAGGATTCGTTGCCGAAGGCTCTACGAATGGATGTTTATCTTAAGACTCCATTGCGGCTAAGCGGCCGTGTCGCAGAAGATGGTGCGCGGCAATTCCTCGTCGCAATTTATCCCGTCTTTTCTGATGATGCGGGCCGGAGTGCCGACCACCGTACAATTGGAGGGGATATCGCGCATAACGACAAAAGCATTGGCGCCGATCTTGACGTTGTTGCCGATAGTCACGGGACCGAGGATAGTCGATCCGGTACCGACAAAAACGTCATTGCCGAGGGTGGGATGACGTTTTCCCTTATGTTTGCCGGTGCCGCCGAGCGTAACGTTATGGAACAACACACAGCGATCACCTATCTCGGCCGTTTCACCGATTACCACACCGGCGCCGTGATCGACAAAGAAACCCTTGCCGATTTTCGCTCCGGGGTGAATTTCGAGGCCGGTCAGGAAACGCCCGATCTGCGATAGCATACGCGGGATAAACGGAATTCTGATGGCGTACAGAAAATGTATCAGCCGGTGCCAGATAATGGCATGAAATCCGGGATACAACAGGAATTCAATCCCGCGCGCGGCCGGATCGTTACGATAGATTGCTTTAATATCCTCGAAGATTGCCCACATATATACCTCTGTCGGCTTTGGGGCCGTCCGGCTTAATGATTCTCCTGGTACAATACAGTTGAAAGGTAACGTTCACCGGTATCGCAGACGATCGTTACCACGGTATGGTTGGAGCCCAGTTCAGACGCTACCTTAAGAGCTGCCCAGATATTCGCTCCGGTAGAGATTCCGGATAGAATCCCCTCCTCGGCGGCCAATCGGCGAGCGGTCGTCATAGCGTCCTCGGCTTTCACTTTGATAACCTCGTCCACGACGTCGTTGTCGTAATTGACCGGAATAAACCCCGCGCCGATGCCCTGAATCGGATGTGGCCCAGGTTGGCCTCCCGACAAAACTGGTGAAGCTTCAGGTTCAACGGCATATATCCTGGCGCGGTAGGTGTCTTTAAGCACTTTTCCGGTGCCGCTGATAGTCCCCCCTGTGCCTACCCCGGCCACGAACGCATCGAGTTTGATATCTCCCAGGTCGGCAACGATTTCCGGACCGGTTGTCAGACGATGAATCTCCGGGTTGGCCGGATTGGAAAACTGAAACGGCTGAAAGGTGTCTTCGGAGGCGGAGAGCTCATCGGCTTTGGCAATGGCTCCCTTCATTCCTTCGGAGCCGGGCGTGAGTATGATCTCGGCCCCATAAGCTCTCAGAATATCACGCCGTTCGACACTCATGGTCTCGGGCATAGTCAGGATGCAGCGGTAGCCCTTGGCCGCGGCTACCATAGCCAGACCGATGCCGGTGTTGCCCGAGGTCGGTTCAACGATAGTCATGCCGGGGAGGAGCTTCCCGGACCTTTCGGCCGCTTCGATCATGGCTACGCCAATACGATCCTTGACCGAACCGCCGGGATTGAAATTTTCCATCTTGGCGTATACGACAGCCGAGTTTTCTCCAGTCAGCCGATTTAGCCGGATTAATGGCGTACGCCCGACTGCCTCGGTGATATTATCAAATCTCATTTGACGTACTCCTGGGCAGTAGTTACGATATTGAGATATAGATAAAATGATCCTGAGCCGATTTGGTTCCCGTTTTGGGACCATTATCGGTAATTATCGTCCTAAAGGGACGAAAGCTTTATAAAGGCAGAAAACCCGTTGTTTCTTACAGCCAGTTCTGCAAGAGCATCAGGGCCGTAATCACCACCACTGCGCCAAATAGCGACACTACCGTTCCATATTTAGCCATCGTGGCAGTATCCACTTCCTGCGTGGCGAAAGCAATCGCGTTGGGAGGCGTGGATATCGGCAAGGACATTGCCAGCGAACAGGCCAGCGCTGCTGCGATACCGCCTAAAGCCGGAGATATCACGGTAAGGGAAGTGGTTATCGGGATCAGCAGGTTGGCGGCCGCGGTGTTGGACATGAAGTTCGATATCACCAATCCGACCAGGGTGATAGCCACGAGCAACATGACCGGTGACAGTGATTCAAAAGCCAACAGATGTACGAGTATGGTAGAAAGCCCGGTGGCGCTCATGGCGACGCCCAACGTCAGACCGCCGGCCACCAGGATGAGAATATGCCATTCGATTTTACGCAGGTCCTCACGATTGATAATGCCGAACATGGTGAAAATCATCACCGGCAACAAAGCCACCACCGCCGATGGGATACCATGCAACGGTTCCGTCAACCAGAGAGTGACGGTCGTGGTGAAAGTGATAACGACCACTACGAAATCCCAGGTCAATTCCAGGTCTTCGGGAAAAAGCAGTTCGAGATGGTCATTACGAGGTTTCAGGACCGTAATCAAAAGGAACCAGAGGATCAGCAGGAGCACGATCACGATCGGGACGGCGAACATCATCCAGGTGAAGAAGGTAATCGGGTGGCCTAGTCCGGCCAGAACCGATGCCGCTACGGCGTTTGGCGGAGTGCCGATGATCGTACCCATGCCGCCGATATTGGCCGCAAAGGGGACGGATAAAACCAGCGCTACCTTGAACGGGTCGCGCCCCTCGAAATTATGGAACACCGGAGCGAGAATAGCGATCATCATGGCCGTTGTGGCCGTATTGGACATGAACATGGAAAACAGAGCCGTGATCGATATTACGCCCAGCAACACCATGTGAGGTCTTGTACCGAACGGTTTGATGAACGCTCTGGCAAGGCGGACGTCAAAGCCGTGCTTGGAGGCCGCCAGCGCCAACACGAATCCCCCGAAGAAAAGAGCCAGCACCGGGCTGGCGATCGGATTGATGAAAATACGATAGTCGGCTGCATTTTGCATCGGACCATCGGGTCGACCGAGAAGGAAGACCGAAAGAACAATCACCATAATGGCCGTGGCAAAAGGAGGAATCGCTTCGGTAACCCAAAGCCCGGCTGCTCCGATAAAAATCATCAGGCAAATTCGAGAGGCATCGGTCAATCCCGGCAAAGGGAGAAATCCCGACAGGGTTGCCGCAATCAACACCACCAACACCTTGAGAGTTGGCTTCCAGCGAATACGAAGAACTATTGCTCCGTCTGAATCAATATCGATTTTCTTACCCATTTTCCGCACCCTCGGTACCTGTCTCGTATGGCTGAGCGGTACCGCTGTTCGGTCACGTTAATTTCCGGCAAAGGTATATTTTAGTTTGCGACTGTCAAGATAATTAGATCAGGGCGGCGCTGAATTCTCAGATAATTCTGAAGATATATCTCAAGCAGAGATATATACCAATCATAATAATAATGCCCCCGGTAATAAAGCGCGACCACTGCTCTATCAGACCTATTCTGACATACAATCCCCCTAGAGCTTTGGCCGATAGGGCAATAACCATCGCGAAAAGCAGTACCGGCAGCCCTGATCCGATTCCGAACGCTACCGGCAACAGAATCGTAGAATTGGCCTCTATCGCCATCGGGATGAGACTTCCGAAGAAAAGTACCGCTGAAAGGGGACAAAAAGTCATGGCAAAGACCACCCCCAACAGCCCAGCGCCCCAGACACCCCAGGATTCGACTCGTCGCTGAAGTTTGTCAGTAGCCATTCCTGATCCTCCCGGAAGGCGAATCAGTCCGACCAGGAACATACCAACCAGAATTAATAACGGCCCCATAATCTCATTCATGTATTTCTGGAGGAAGTTAGCTGCTTCCGGAATGGAGAGAATGGAGTTGACTATAAGGGAAGCCACTACAGTATAAGTGATCGCTCTGCCTATGGTGTACAGGAGGCCGCTCAATAAAACTGCAGCCAGATTGTTTACCCTCCGTACAACGAATGAGATTGCAGCTATGTTGGTAGCCAATGGGCATGGGCTTATCGACATCAAAATACCCAGCCAGAGGGCGCTTGTTAGCGACAATAAACCGGTCATCGATTGCCGTTTATGAATTCACCGACTTCCGACCGGACATACTTGAGATAGGCTTCTTTGTCGTCGGTGTAATCCCAGATGCCGGCCAGATTGTGCCAACGCCGCTGATCGACGGGTTTGTTTTCCATAATGATCAAGGCCGGGGAATAGAGGTCGAACTCTTTGGCGAAATGTTTATTGACGGATTCTTCGAAGTTGATTACTCCCCAGGCAAGTTGGTGGTCGGCAAGCTCGTCCATGAAACCGCCGGCAATTGCCTCCTGAGAAAGGGACTCGAGCTTCAAACATGTATTGCAGCGATTGTTGCCGTGGAAATAATAAATACTATAACCAGTTCTGGGTGGAGTAGATTCAACTGTGGTGCTTGATTCTGCGGCTGGATCACGATGCCCGATTAGATAACCGATGCTAACTGCCACAAATAAAAACAAAAGTGATGTAATGAGTCTGAGCGGTGACATTGTCAATCTCTCATGCTTGGATATGTTTATTCGAACGAGTCTTCTCAGGCTTGGAGCATTTTCATAATCTCAGTTACATCCGGGACCCGCCCGCTGACTACGACCTTGTTGTCGATCACCAGAGCCGGTGTCATCATCACACCGAATGAAACGATGCGTTGAATGTCGGTAACTTTCTCGATATCGCAGGAAAGACCGGCTTGCTCTACCGCCTGGTTGGTATGTTCGAGCAGCTTCTCGCATTTGGGGCACCCGGTCCCTAAAACCAGGATCTTCTTCATTTAATCCTCCGTCAATCTTGAATACTCTGAGACAACAAGAGTATTCGATTCAACTTATCATCCTGCTTGTAAAAAACCATAAAGTATCCCGCTCACGGTTGCACCGCCAACCACCAGAAGAAGGTAGACGATAGTTCGTTTCGTCCCCATGATACTCCTGATAACTAGCAGATTAGGAAGAGAAACGGCCGGGCCGGCCAACAATAAAGCCAGAGCCGGTCCCGGTCCCATACCATTGGAGATGAGGCCTTCGAGAATCGGGACTTCGGTCAATGTTGCGAAATACATCATGGCGCCGGCTACCGATGCCCCCAGATTGGCCCATATCGAATTGCCGCCGGTCAATGAGGCAATCCAGGTGGTTGGTATGAATCCGGAGTTTCCGGGGCTTCCCAGAAGGAGTCCGGCAACAAGAACACCACCGAACAGGAGTGGCAATATCTGTTTGGCAAATCCCCACGTTTGGTCGAACCAGTCACGCATTTCTCCTTGTGAATTATTCAAGATAACCGCAAGCGAGAGAGAACCGATTCCGAAAGAGAGAATTGGATGATCTGGAAATAGAACGGCCAGAATCACGACAATTAACGCGCTGAGCCCAAGCCACCTCCAGGACAGCCGATACCAACGTCCAAGCACCACTGCCAGTACCATGGCTGCGAATCCGGTTATCCACCATTTATAAAAAAACACCTTAGCCATGAAACCGGCCGAATCATCTGCCTGACCCCAATTGGCAAAAACAAGAACGGCTACGAGCAGAATGAAAAGCACGGCATGATGATGGAAGGGATGTTCCGATTTGGCTTCATCGCCGAGCGCCATGGCTGCCGTCCGAACCTGTTCGGAACGCCGAAAAACGAGATACATGATGAGGCCAATGACTACACTGAACCCCACTGCCGCTATCGTTCTGGCCAGTCCCAGTTCCGGGCCGAGTACCCGGGCCGTCAGGACAATCGCCAGGATATTAACAGCCGGTCCGGAGTAGAGGAAAGTGGTGGCCGGACCAATGCCGGCGCCAACCTGGTAGATTCCGGCAAACAACGGCAGTACGGTACAGGAACAAACTGCCAGCACACCACCTGAGATCGCGGCTACTGAATAAGCTGCAAACTGGTTGGCTCCGGGCCCGAGATATCGCAGTACGGAGCCTTGTTTAACGAATACTGCTATCGCTCCGGCAATGAACAACGCCGGAACCAGGCAGAGAACAACATGTTCGCGGGCATACCATTTGACCAGAGCCAGAGCACCGATAACAGCATTACTTTGCGGACCTGATCCCAGTGGCAGGAAATAGGCAACGAGAAATAGACCGACAAGTAGAAACATGGAGCGGTGCTCTTTATTCATGCTGCTTTCACGCTATTTGAGAATATGCCTGTAATGATCCGCGGCGCCACGGAGTACTTTCTCGGAGCAACTGAAAAATTGCAGGACACAGGGCATCTCCAGATGATAAAACACCTGCGTCCCGTTTTTTTGCGAGGAAACAATTCCGGCGTTTTTTAGCACGGTCAGATGTTTCGAGACGGTGGACATATCGAGATCAACCATCGCGGTTAATTCTGCTACCGGGAAATCATGCTCTGAGAGGCGGTCAACGATATAGAGGCGGGCCGGGTGGGCCAGTGCCTTGATGACTTGTGCGCGGGCTTCATATTGCTGTTTTGTTTTATCGTCCATAAGAGTCCTTATAGTTGGCTGTTTGGCAATATAGCCAAATAATGACTTTTGTCAAGTCAACTTCTATATGAATTAGGTAAGTCAATTGTTGGACATAATAAAAAAAACGGCGCCTCCGGACCGGGAGGTCCGGAAGGCGCTATAACAGGTGCAGGGGGAGGGGAACTGCACCCGCGTTTATTTTTTTTATAACCGGAGGACAAGCCCCCTGAACTAAGAGCCAATATGATAAGTTGGCTCTCAATGATAATATAGCAAGGGTAGCTTGGCTGTCAACCGTAAAGGATTAAAAAAAACTACCAAGAGAACCCTTAAAATACTCCCCCCGGGAGGTTGCTACCGGGGGGATATATTTGGTGCCGAAGGTGGGATTCGAACCCACACTCCCTTGCGAGAACTGCGCCCTGAACGCAGCGCGTCTACCAGTTCCACCACTTCGGCAGAAGTTTTGCAGCCCACAATATATTGGCTGTTTCAAAAAACGCAATGGAAAACTGGACGTGATTACACCGGTTGTAAAGATTAAGCTTTACGGAAAGAGGCCATTCTACTAATAAGAGTCATGCTCATAGCTCATCGGATAATTGCGATCCAACGGATTACTCTTCTGTCGGTCTTGGCGGTTGTTGTCGTTTCCTGCCAGGGACCGATGGAAATTTCTGACCTTGATTTGGCCAACAGGAACGATCAGGGTTTTTTTGTTCTGCCTTTTGAACAGCTGCCATACCAAACATCCAACCTGGAAGCGTCGCTTACATACAGCGAGCCATTGGATGCCGACAGTGTGGAGCTTTTCGACTATATGGGTGGAACGTACTACCATACTGTCTCTCTGTGCAACAAATCCTATGTGTATATAGGTACCTACTTATCCACGAGGGACGAGCGTGCCATCTTCAGAGCCCGTAAGTACGTCGACAAGCTCCTTGATCGATGCATTGATGATCGGGGAGCATTGTGGTCGCCGATGGACTTTGACTTCGCTGTTCATGGTGACTCGAGCCTCCTTCTAAGGGCTCCCTGGTATTCAGGTATGGCCCAGGGAGAACTGCTGTCGGTTTGCAGCCGTTTGTTCGTTATCACTGAAGACAGCGTTTATTTGAGAGCTGCCCGGAAACTTTTTCGTTCTCTTACTCTTACTAGAGATGGTGATCGAAACTGGGTGACTTGGATCGATCCGGACGGCTATTATTGGATCGAGGAATATCCGCACCCGAGTCGACCAGGACATACTCTGAACGGTTTTATTGCAGCTTTGTTTGGTGTTTACGACTATATCCTGGTTTCCAACGACCCGTTGGCGTGTGAGGTTTGGGAAGCTTCGTTGACAACGCTCAAACACTACTTCAACGAGTTCCGCCAACCGGGGGGGAGGAGCCTCTATTGTCTGGGACACCGACACATGGCCTCAGTCGGCTATCACCGGTTTCACATCGAACAACTTCGGACTCTCTTTCGAATGACCAACGATTCACTCTTTGTCGAAGCAGCCGACGTGCTGGAGAAGGACTTCGGGGTGACCAACTGACTAACTTGGTCGGAGGTTGTAGAGGTGTGATCATCGGGTATGAAAAGGAATTCAGGGCGGAGATGGAATCCCTCCCGCGGCCAGAATACGCCCGTGTCTCCGAAGAGTCGTCCACCCTCTCGGTAGAAGGCCTTATCGATCCAGCCGTCATGGTAGCGGCCAATGGCAATTCCACTGAATCGCCTCTCGGTTATGCATTGTCGGATGTCACGCTCGAGCATCGCTGCCAGAGACGTATATTGGCTCTTGTTGATATCGTTTAGGGCCATTTGATGTAACCAGTGTGATTTGCCAGCTCGGGCTGTAAGATTGGCAAAGTGTGGTACTATGACATCACCCTCGACTTTGGCAATCTTGTTGAGTAACTGCCGGCCTGCTTCTGCGTCTGCTTTAGACGGTAGGTGTCGACCCGGGGGATAGAGCAACATCGTCAACTGTCCGACCACGAGTAGCGGGATCAGCAAAGACATCTTGGAGAGGGCACGTGACGGCTGTGAGCCCGCGAATGACATTGCCCTTGCCGAGCAGACGGGGATTGCGACCGCAGCCACCGCGTAGATCGGGATGAGCACATTTAGGTAGCTACCCAGATGGGTATAACTCATCGAGCATGATCCTATGACACCAATTGCAAATGCTCCCCACAGCAATCTCGATTTCATTCGCGGTGCCATCGTAGCGGCTGCTATCAGCGTGACAATTGCAACAAAGCCTAGGGGCAATTCCGGAATGAGTTGATCCGAGAAGAGCCGACTGGCGAGCCGATAATGAAGATCGTGAGTCGCCGGTAGATCGAAGAGATAGAATCGTAACCAGCCAGCACTCGTTTGATTGATCTCCAGCATGATGCCACCTCCAACCAAGATGGCGGTAAGAGCGGCAAGAGGGATACGGCGATGGTCAAAAGCGAAGGCCACCAGGAATACCGGCGCCAGAGTCACGGCAGCTGTCTGCTTGGTCAAGAAGCAAAGCGCCGCGACCAGGCCCGCCGCGACGGCGCCCTTGGTTGAACTTTGGCGCATCAGGAGGTGTACCGCCAGGAGCAGAAGAAATACGTAGAGAGAGTCCACCCGGGCCAGATCGTACCATCCGCCGCCAAGTTCGAAGCAGGCGGCATATATGCCGGCGCCAACGACAGCCCAACGCCGAGATTTGGTGAAGGATCTTACCTGAGTAGCGATTACAATCATCGTCCCACAGGTTGCCAGCAGCGAGACCAGCCGGGCGCCCGTTGCGGTCGGACCGAACAGCCAGGTGAACGGCGCCGAGACCCAGTAATAGAGAGGGGGATAAATGTAAGGAATGAACTCTAGGGACGGGGGAACATACAACTGCCTACCGTCGATAACTCGGAGTATGTGATCAACCATGCCTCCTTCCATCCATTCCAGATCGAACGGATAGCTGATTCTTAGGACGGCTATCATAAGGAACTGAACAATGAAGAAAACCGCAAAAGCGGTCGTTGCGTTGAGCAACCAACCGCTGAACGAGTCACTGTTCAGTTCGTCCCAACCGATGCTAATGGTCCCTATACGCATAATCAATGGTGACATGATAACGCCTCACAACCGATACGGCAAACCGAATTTAGTATGGAGGTTGCCACGTTACCTATTGCTTGACGCCGTTGCATAGGCGGACTATTCTTGTACGAACCGGTGGACGATTTAAAGACATGCTATGATCGTGGAAGGCGGTAGCAGATGGGACGAATTCAAAAAGTGTGGCTATGGGTGGGACTGGTGACTGTGATTCTCACCGTGGTTCGATCGGCCTGGCTTTGCGACGATGCTTACATCACGTTCCGGACAGTGTCCAACATTATTGATGGATTCGGACCGGTTTGGAACGTCACCGAACGTGTCCAGGGATACACCCATCCACTGTGGATGATGCTGCTCACCACGGTTTCGTTCTTTTCGGGCGAACTCTATTTCACTTCGATTATTCTCTCGATCCTACTTTCAGCAGCGGCCTTCATTATTTTGGTTCGGTACATCGGTGATTCCTTTTGGTCGGCGATGCTGTGTGTCTTCGCCATTCTTCTCAGTAAACCGCTGGTTGATTTTGCCGCTTCGGGATTGGAGAACCCGCTTAGCTACCTATTGTTGACGGTGTTCTACTGGGTATTTCTCATAAAACCCGGGAACGTACGATCGGTTCTCCTGCTAACTGTTTTGGCCTCGCTCCTGGTTCTAACGCGTCTGGACAACATTTTGTTGGTTGGACCGGCGCTGATAGGGGCGAACTTTTGTCTTAAATCAAAGGACGTAGTAAGAGTCAATGCGCTCGGCTGGTTGCCGTTGGTGTTGTGGTTGGTTTTCTCGCTATGGTATTACGGTGTGCCTTTTCCCAATACGGCCTATGCCAAGCTGGGTAGCGGTATACCTCGCGATGCCCTCATATCCCAAGGCATGGTCTATCTCATCAATCTGATCAAATGGTCGCCCTTCTCAGCAGCGTTAATTGCGGCGGGTGCGGTTTACGGTATCAACTGCCGCGATAGAAAGCTCCTCGCACCTACAGCATCCATAGTACTCTGTCTAGTGTATGTGGTATGGGTCGGTGGTGATTTTATGAGTGGTCGCTTTCTAACAGCCCCAATTATACTCTCTCTGATTGTGCTATCGCGATCGGAAATCAAACCGACTTTCACCAAGGAGACGACCGTATGGATCGGGCTACTGATACTTGGTTTGCTGTGGCCCTCGGCGCCGATCATATGCGGTGCAGATTATGGCAAGGGTCTGGAGATCAAGCGTTGGGATCATGGTATCTCCGATGAGCGCGCCGGATGGTATCAAGGTACCGGTCTGTTGGTCCAATCTTTGGACAGCCTTATTCCCAATCATCCATGGGTGAAACGGGGCTATGAAGCGCAGAACGGTCCAAGTGCCATCACGGCCAGCGGCGTTGGTATGCTTGGCTATTTCGCTGGCCCTCGCATTCGCATTATCGACAATCACGCTCTCACTGACCCGCTGCTGAGCAGATTGCCTACCGCTGACAGCCTCAAATGGCGCATTGGACATTTCAATAGATCAAAACCGGAGGGATATCTGGAATCAATCCAGTATGACGTCAATCTCATCGTGGATTCATCGTTGGCGCAGTACTACGATACATTGTGTATACTCACCCGTGGCAATCTCTGGTCGTTGGAACGTCTTGGCGTGATATGGCGCTTCAACTTCGGTTATCACGATGTACTTCTGGATCGGTTCCTGAAGCGCCCCTGGCGTCTGAGTTTGGATGAAGTGTGCACTCCTGTCGCTCTCGGTACACCGTTCAACGATTCTCTATGTCACGTGCTGTGCGACAACGGTTTGGTGATTGTGGATGTCGGGCATCCAACCGGGGGCAGAGTTGAGCTTGCCGTAGATCACAACGACTTCTACCAACTAGTATTTTATGCCGCCGGGATTGAACCGATAGAGGACACGATACAGTTGCATTGGATACCGGAGCGAGGGATGCGTGTCGATACGCTCGCGCTCGATGAGCTACTGCGTGGAGCTGAAATCGACAGCATCTGCGTCGTGGGATTCGGCGGTGACGGTAAGTACTCACTCGGGCATTTCAGATTCATTCCTTGACAGCGAGAAGACGAATCAATAAAAAACCGCCCCTGAAAACAAGGGCGGTTCTATTATCAATGTAGAACAGCTATCAGTTCAGATAGGCGCGGAGAGAACGGCTGCGCGAGGCATGCCGCAGGCGACGAATCGCCTTTTCCTTGATCTGGCGCACTCGCTCACGAGTGAGCGAAAACCGAGCCCCGATCTCTTCCAACGTCAAAGCCTTCTCATGGTTCAGCCCGAAGTAGAGGTTGATCACCTCGGCTTCGCGCGGGGTAAGGGAGTCGAGCGCCTTCTCGATCTCGACCCGCAACGACTGGCTGAGCAATGATTCGTCCGGTGAAGGCTGCATTTCATCCTCGAGGACATCGATCAACGAATTATCCTCGGAGGTAGAGAACGGTGCATCGAGTGACAGATGCGAGTTGGATATCTTGAGGGTGTCGGCAACCTCACCCTCGGTCAGCTCCAGCTCCTTGGCGATTTCTTCCGCCGAGGGCAGACGGCCGAGGCCCTGCTCCAGGCGACTGGAAATCTTACCTATCTTATGCAGAGTACCGACCCGGTTAAGCGGCAACCTTACGATACGACTCTGTTCGGCCAGAGCCTGAAGAATCGCCTGCCGAATCCACCAGACGGCGTAACTGATAAACTTGAACCCGCGAGTCTCGTCAAACCTTTTGGCCGCTTTAATGAGTCCTATGTTACCTTCATTGATTAAGTCGGCAAGGGACAGACCCTGGTTCTGATACTGTTTGGCCACCGACACCACGAAACGCAGATTGGCCTTGGTCAGTTTTTCCAGGGCCTTTTTATCGCCCTGCTTTATTTTCCTGGCCAGCCGCACTTCCTCGTCGGCGGTAATGAGAGGTGTTTCCCCGATTTCGCGGAGATAGAGGTCCAGAGACCGATCTTCATCGCGATATTTTAGGGATTGTTTAGCCACTTTACTCGACTAACTCCTTCCGTTATTAAACAAACAGCCGGCTCATCCTATGAGAACCGCTACTCTCTATACTTCAACAAAACACCTGAATTCGAACGTTATAACCGTATTTCCTTACGTGTCAGCGATCCGGATGGCTCCAGTACGATCAACGACACCCGGGAAACACGTCCCATCTTTTCAACCAGTGCCTGCAGTTCATCCACCGATTGCACCGGTCGATCTCCCACCTGTATTATTACCGACCCCCGCACGATCGAGGCCAGATCCGCCGCCGAGTTGGGGTAGACCCGAAGGATATAAACTCCTTCAACGAAATCGTTACCGGTGGCTCGCGCCAACTGGCGAGTGGCGGTAGTTATTTCCATGCCCAACCAGATCCGTGCGTCTTCGCTCGGAGTTACGGTTTCCTCGGGCAAGTTGGAGAGAAATTGATCCCGGTCCACGACCTGAGTCGTAAAATTAAGTTTTTGTCCGTCTCGGATTACCTCGATCGGAACCGGTGCCCCACCTTTCGCTGTCGATACCAGAACCGACAACTTTCCGGCGTTATCGACCGACTGGTCGTTAAACTTAACCACAATATCTCCGGTCCGCAGACCGGCAACATCGGCCGGAGAGCCGGCAAAGACGGAATCAATGGTGATGCCGATAACCCGGTCCATATTTTGTCTTTTAGCTTCACGCTGGGTTACCTCGTGGAACCATACCCCGAGCCAGCCGCGATGAGCTTTACCGCTGGTTATCAAGTCTGGAACGATAGCCCGGGCCAGGTTGATCGGGATGGCAAAACCAATTCCTACTGAAGCACCGGTTGGGCTGCTGATCGCGGCATTGACGCCGATACATTCTCCCTTGAGATTCAACAGCGGGCCGCCCGAATTACCCGGATTGATCGAAGCGTCCGTCTGGATATAACTCTGATAATCAGGTGTCTCCCGGCCGAATTGTAAATTGCTTCGACCCATAGCCGAGATGACTCCAACCGTAACCGATCTGTCTAAGCCTTGCTGCGGGAAGGGATTACCGATAGCTATGGCCCATTCACCGACCTTGACATCATCGGAATTACCGAACGGGATAGTATGAATCTCTTCTTCCGGTTCGACCTTGATAACGGCCAGATCGGTCTGGGGATCGTTGCCAACCAGCTTGGCCTCGTAGTTATAACCTGATGAGGTATGAACCCAAAGCTCCTCAGCCCCTTCGACAACATGGTTATTGGTCAGGATATAGCCGTCGTCACGGAAGAAAAAACCGCTGCCCGACGATGTCTGAACTCCCTGAGGTTGCCACCAGGCGACACGTTCAGTGCGCGAACGGGCCGAAACGTTTACTACCGCATCCTGGACCTTCTCGACCACCGCTACGAACGGAGAAACGTACTCACCGTTCTGCTCGATTAAAGGGTATACGTCGGCCTGTACCAAACCTGACACATCCCCCGAGGCGGGCGGGATAGAAGTTCGGAAATTAGGGGCGATTAGAACACCGATAGCGGTGAAAATAACAGCCATGATTAACATGGCTGCTGTGCGGGGCCCCTTAGTATGTTTTTTCGCGTCCTCGGAATGAGATCCACGTGCCAATGATCGACTCCTCCAATGAGACAACCGCATAAAATAGCAGCTTTACCCTGAAAATGCAAGGGGTAAAATACCTAAATTCATGTGCTCTGGTTATTAAACGTAGAAATTCATACTCAGGTGCAAAAAAACTCACCTTTCGCGGTAAGTTATTACTCGAATTGAGTAAAAGTGGTTGTCTTTTCCCGTAATGCCGTTCTAACGTGCCGATTTTCAAGGGATTAGCCGCTCGCATCGAACCGCTTAAGAGTTGACATTTAGTCCAACCTCATCTACCTTGCAGCCAGTATGCTCTCACCGTTTGTGATCAGAAAAGAAATGGCCGAAATCGGCCGCCGTCTCTACGAGCGTGGTATGCTGGCCGGTTCCGACGGCAATATCAGTGTCCGTCTCGATGAAGATCGGGTAATGATAACTCCTTCCGGATTGGCCAAAGGACGAATGACGCCGGATGACCTGGTAATCGTCAATTTTGCCGGTAAGCTCCTGCAGGGGAAAGGAAAACCCTCCTCGGAAATGGCCATGCATCTGGCCGTTTACCGCGAGCGTGAGGATATCCAGGCTTGCGTTCACTCTCACGCGCCACACGCCACCTCGTTTGCTGTAGCCGGAATTCCCCTTGGTGAAGACATTCTGCCGGAAGTGGTGTTGTTTGTCGGTAAAATTCCGTTAACCGATTATGCTCCGCCAGGGACCGATGCCGTTCCGAAATCGCTCGAACCGCATCTGGAAAACAGCAATGCCTTTCTGCTGCGTAACCACGGCCTCCTGACCATCGGTCGGTCGCTGGAGGAAGCTTATAATCGCCATGAGACGGTTGAGCATTATGCTCACATTGTGGCCCTGGCACGCCGTTTGGGGAACGTCGACACCATTCCTTCGGAAGATTTTCAACGCCTCGAAAAAATGCGGGCCAGACTCGATAAGTTCTGGGATCAGAAATCCTGACAGGTTCTTCAATGCCGGTGAAAAAAGTTATCATTGAGAAGGCCAACCGCCTTTATCAACTGCCGCTTGATTTGGAGTCATACGTTTCTCCCAGGCGGGAGCATACATTAATCAAGAGGACCGAACTGATTGATTTGGCTCGCTTCAAATGGCCGGTGTCGATATCCGACCATGAACCTTTCGAAGCAACTTCTCTTGGACCGGCCTCGGTCGCTGAACTATCCGAATTGAAAGAAGCTATTGCCGACTGGTACGGATCGGTCCACGGAGTACGACTCAATCCCCGTTCCGAGATCATCCTTACCGGGGGAAGTTCCCGTACCGTAATGGATCTGGGGCAAGCGTTTATCGATTATGGTGACGTGGCTTTCGTTCCCGATCTGGGCTGGCCGGTTTACCGGGCCGCAGTGGTGGCAGCGGGAGGCGAGACGGTCGGGTATTCGGTTTCTCCTAAGAACAACTGGCACCCGGATTTTGCCCGACTCAGCACGCGACTGGGGCGAGTGGCGCGACTGTTGTTCGTGAATTCGCCACACAATCCGACCGGCGCGGAATTGAATGAGCGCGAAATGGCCAATCTGGTCTGGTTGGCGGGGCGAGAAAATATCTTCGTGATCAACGACGCTGCCTACCAAAACTATGCTGAAAGAAAATCGGTCTCGCTGTTGAGTGTAGTCGGCGGTCGCAAGGTCGGAGCCGAGATGGCATCGATGGCCTTTTTCTTCGGTCTACCACCGATGCCGCTGGGATTCGTTGCCGGCAGCAAAGAGATCATTGCCGGGCTCGAACATGTCCAGCGTTATCAGCGACCGTTTTTTGCCTCAGCCTGGGTTCAGATGGCTCTTTCGGCGATCAGAAAATACCCCTCAGAAGGATTATCGCAGGTTCGTAAGGATGGAACGCTGGCGGCAGCCGAAGCTTCGAAACTGCTCGATAAACTCAATCTCGAACGCCAGGATAGTGATACCACACCGTTTATTTGGGCTCGGATCGAGAAACGGACACCATCTGCTCGTGCCACCCGCGTTCTTTTCCGACAGGCTAAGATCCTGGTTTTACCGGGGATCGCCTTCGGTGAGAACGGAGAGGGCTTTCTGCGTTTGTCTCTGACGGCCGGAGCGAGTGCTTATGAAGCCGCCGTGGAGTCGATTGTCCGCAAGAAACGTATCATAAGGCTGGGGGACTCGACATGAAGGATATTATTCGTCTGGGCCGAATGCGTTTTTACGGCTACCACGGAGTGGCGGCCGCAGAACGGGAAACCGGCCGTGTGTTCGAGGTCGACGCTGAGTTGGAGGTGGACCTGGCCGATGCCGGTCGCACCGACCGTTTGACTGATACGATCGATTATTCCAAGGCATACGAAACGATTAAAGATATCGTCGAGGGAAAAGCATTTTCATTGCTTGAGGCGCTGGCGCAGGAAATAGCGCGGAGCCTTCTCGATTCATTCGATATTTACCGGGTTACGTTACGTGTGCGCAAACTTGCGCCGCCGATTGCCGGAAATATAGAGTTCATAGAAGTACAAATCACGCGGTCGCAGGCTGACACGGCCAAGCTGATCAGCGATCGCCGGGAACAAGAACAGGACGAAGGTAATGGCTGAAACTGTTTACATCCTCGCCGGCTCCAACATGGGCGACCGCGAGAAAAACCTGCATACCGCTCTCGACAAACTGAAGCGATTGGAAGGGCTCGAAGTTGTCGCGGTGTCGGGTATCTATGTCTCTGAGGCGGTGGACATGGATGATGAGGCGCCGGCTTTCATGAACCAGGTCATCATGGGGGACTATCAATACAAAACGACCGAATTGCTCAATGCGTTGGAATCGATCGAAAAGCAGCTCGGCCGGACCGGGAAGGGAGAGAAAAAGTCCCGAACCATCGATCTTGATATCCTCTTGTTCGGGCAGCAGGTGATCGAAACCGACCGGTTGTCGGTGCCGCATCGGGAATTACTCAACCGGCCTTTCGCGATGGTGCCGCTGCTGCAGATCGATCCGGATATAGTTCATCCCGTGACCGGGACAGCGGTGGCGGAGTTTTTGACCGAGGAAGGGCGTCAGAGCGTGATGCTCTATAAGGATCATGTCGCAAGAGATTTTTGAACCTAATTATATCGCCGTTGAGGGCGTGATCGGCGTCGGGAAAACTACCTTTGCCGGAATGCTGGCGGAGCGTCTCAAGGCCGAGTTGATCAACGAGGAGGTGTTCGAGAATCCTTTCCTGGTTGATTTCTATAAAAACCGCAAGCGATATGCCTTCCAATGTCAGTTGTTTTTCCTGCTGTCGCGGTTCCAGCAACAGCAACAGTTGATGGTGCGCGATCTGTTCGCTCAGCGTATCGTAGCCGACTACCTGTTTGCCAAGGATGCCATTTTCGCTTCGGTTAATCTAACCGAACGTGAACTGTCCCTTTACGACAAGATCGCACCGATTCTGGAGCGCGATGTGCCGCGTCCCGATTTGACAATTTATCTTCAGGCTTCGACCCCGATTTTACTACAGCGTATCAAAAAGCGTAATCTGACCTTCGAGAAGTCGATCGATTTCGAGTATGTCGAAGTACTCAACAGTGCTTATGACTATTATTTCTTCAATTATACCGACACCCCGCTGTTGGTGGTCAAGACCGATGGAATAGATTTCGTCAACAATCCTGAGCATTTCGATGATCTGATTGACCAGATTCGTAAGCCGATCAAGGGCAAAATATACTATGCCCCGGCGGGTGATTTGATAAGAGAGTGATGTATGCTATGGCCTACCTGGAGAACAGAAAAAAAGTAACCGTACAGACAATCGTTAAGCGTAAGGCCAAGGGAGAAAAGATACCGGTCCTTACCGCTTACGATCATTTCACCGCTCGCCTTTTGGATCAAGCCGGTGTCGATATCCTGTTGGTCGGTGATTCCGCCTCGAACGTGATTCACGGCTATGAAACCACCCTGCCAATCGGCATGGAGGTAATGCTGGCCCATACGGCCGCAGTGGCGCGCGGCGCCGAAGCGGCGCTGGTGGTGGCGGATATGCCGTTCATGTCGTTCCAGCCGTCAGTGGAAACGGCTGTAACCAACGCCGGACGGTTTCTGAAAGAGGCCGGAGCAGAAGCGGTCAAAATCGAGGGCGGCCTGGAAATGGTCGACACGATCCGTCGCGTGATAGAATGCGGTATTCCGGTGATGGGGCATATCGGTCTTACGCCGCAGTCGATTCATCGTTTCGGCGGACCCAAAATCCAGGGGCGCCTGGAGAAGTCGCAAACCTATTTGATCGAGTCGGCCAAAGCCCTCGAAGCGGCAGGCTGTTTCTCGATAGTGCTCGAACTGATGGACCGCGAGGTGGCCGCCAGGATTACCAAAGAGCTTACGACTTGCGCCACCATCGGGATCGGCGCCGGTCCGGATTGTGACGGTCAGGTGCTGGTGATAAACGATATCCTGGGGCTGCGCGAGGAAGGCTTCAAGCCGAAATTCCTGCGCCAATACGCCGATCTTCCACCGATCATCACTGAAGCGGCGGAGCGGTTTATCAAAGATGTCAAAGCCGGCGATTATCCAAACGACGATGAATCGTACTCGGATAAATAGTCGGTTAATCCTTCCGGGGGAAATAAATCAATCGTAATAATATCCAACAGATCATGGAGGAAAGAACATGAGATTCAGGACAGTTTGCACCGCCTTACTTGTAATGGTTTTCGCGGCAGCCGCATCGGCCGCTGATTCCACCGCAACCGGGTGGCAGAAATCACTTCAGATCGACTTCACAACCACCCAGACATCGTATTCGGATTCGTGGGTCGGAGGAGAGGCCGGTTCGGTCAACTGGGTGAGCAACCTCAACGGTACGGCCGAGAAGTCGCTCTCGGACTGGCTTGATTACAAGTCCAAGCTCAAGCTGTCGTTCGGTCAGACATTGACCCAGGACGCCGAGACCAAGGACTGGAGCAAACCGGTCAAATCGACCGACCTGATCGACTGGGAAAACGTTTTCCGTTTTACTCTTCACAAGTTCGTGGACCCATACGCCGCGGTGCGTCTGGAGTCGCAGTTCGCCGATGCCTCCAATCCGGACAAGAAAATCTATCTCAATCCGTTGAAACTGACCGAGTCCATCGGCGCCTCGCGCGACATCTATAAAAAGGAAAAAGACTTCGTTACGACTCGCCTCGGTCTGGCGGCTCGGCAGATTTTCATGCGCAGTGCTGATACTTCCACGGCCAATCTCGATATTGTCGACACGACCTACTTCGACAACGGTATGGAATCGGTCACCGATGCCGAGTTCGTGCTTAACGAGAATCTGAAATACACCGGCAAACTGACCCTGTACAAGGCGTTTTACTTCTCCAAGGAAGACGAAGTGGGCAACGATTATTGGAAGGCGGTCGATGTGAACTGGGAGAATATCGTCTCGGCTTCGTTGACCAAGATCATCACCGTCAATCTTTATACCCAGCTTTTGTACGACAAGGAGATCAGCAAGAAAGGTCGTTTCAAAGAGACCCTCGCGATCGGTTTCGTATTCAAGATGTTATAGGTTAAGACCTCTCGAAATCCCGGACTTCGGTGCCCCGCCCCTCGGGTGAAACGAAGGCCGGGTCGGGTGGGATATCACAATGTCGTAGCGCAGGTCCGTCTTCGAACCTGCGCGGGGCTCATGTGCCGTCAGGTGTTTCTGCCTGACGGCATTTCTGTTTGTGGTAGCTTTACACCGCAGGATCAGGGATCCTGCGCTATGAGGTATTCGTCAGGTGCCCCACCCCTTGGGTGGGATTCGCGAAGCGAGGTTTCGATTTCTGATTGTCTATTGGAAGAAACCGGTGAAATACAGGACTGCGAGCACCAGACCAACCAATCCCACGCCAACGACCGGGTAAACCCAGATCGGGATACCCGACTTGACCTCCGACTCGGGCTCCGGCGTCGGTTCGAACTGACGCGCCAGTTTGTCCTTGCGGTGTTGTTCGAACTGATCCCAGTCGTAAAGGAATTCTTCACAACTGTGATAGCGAAGAGCCACGCGAATTGCCAGCAATCGCTTGAGCATTTCGATTATATCGGTGGGGATATGCCCCTTGAGGTCGTTGACCACCAGGTTATTGGACTTATCGTAAGATGGATTGCGATTGGTCAGAAGTTGATGAAAGATAACTCCCAATCCGTAAATATCTCCCTGACGGGAGTTCTTGCGTTCCGGCGGTGAATACCAGTTCCGTTTGCGGGCGTTGTCGTAATGTATCGGCATCCCGAAGTCGGAAATCGCTACCTCGTCGTTGGCGCGGAAAAGGATATTCGACGGTCTCAGGTTGCCGTGAACGATATTGTTTTTATGAGCATGATCGAGGCCGGCCGCTACCTGCAGGATCGTCTCACAGGCTTTTTCCCATTCATGTGGGCGTACCATCCGGTCGGCCAGGGAACCGCCCTGGGCATACTCGGCGATAATAACGGTCGATTTGTTGTCGCCGCCGGCGCCGATGATATCGATGATGTTCTTGTGACGAAGTTTCTTCAGCAGGGTGGCTTCTTTGCGACCAGCCGTTCCCTTGGCGTGTTTCTTGATCACGTATAGCTTCTTGTTCAACTTGTTTTCGACCAGAATGGTCGAACTGAACCTGGTTTCCTTGATCGTGTCGAGATAGCGACATTTACCCAGGAAACTGTCCGAGCCGGTAACGCTGAAATCTTCTTTCTTGGTCTGATTTTGCTCGGTGCCCATGGCGTCCAGGATAGCGTCTTTTAGCTCCACAGCCGACTGGTAACGATCTTTCGGCTCGGACGCGAGACATCGCTGCACGATCTCATCGAAACGTTTGTCGATAGTCGCGTCGGCCTCCGACGGCAATTTGAAATGCCCGAGCGGCTTCTTGCCGATCAGTACCTCATACAGCATGATGCCGGTAGCATAAATATCGGTGGTATGGTCGACGTTGGTGGAACTGACCTTCTGCTCCGGCGACATATAGGCCAGGGTACCCATGACGACATCGGTGGCGGTGACCTCGGTATCGGCAGCGCCGACGATCTGGGCAATTCCGAAATCAGCTACCTGTGCGTTTCCCTGACGGTCGATCAGGACATTGGCGGGTTTGATATCCCGATGAATCACCCCGTTCTTGTGGGCATAATCCAACGCTTTGCAGACCTGGACAATCATCTCGAGCTTGGTCGAACGGGAAACCCGGTCGCTCTCAATCACCTCTTTAAGGGAGGTGCCGTTGACATACTCCATGACGAAGAAATAGCGGTCTCCGGCCTGGCCTTTGTCGATGATATGCACGATGTTGGGATGATTGAGCTTGGCCACCACCAGCGATTCCCGCTGAAAACGACGAACGATATCCGGATCTTTGGAAAGTTTGGAGTTAAGGATCTTGATCGCCACATCGCGGTCAAGGGACTCCTGGTGAGCGCGGTATATCTCAGCGATACCACCCTGGCCGATTTTACCGGTCAGCAGGTATTCGCCGATTTTAACCTGCTTTTTTTCCTGAACTGCTACAGTCATTGGTCTCTTTTCGCCAAAAAAAATCAGGGACAGGCCGTTTAGGCCCGTCCCTGTTTAGATCGGCAAAAGGGGGAGCAATCCTTATTTCAGCAGCATCATTTTCTTGGTCTGTGATCCTTCAGGACTGGTGATTCGATAGAAGTAAACACCGCTGGGCTGACTGTCGCCGTCAAACTCGACCTGGTGTGATCCAGCCTGGAGATTGGCGTCAACCAGCGTTACGACCCGCTGACCGAGGATATTGTAAACCTCAAGCAGGGTATGTCCGGCTCTCGGGAGTGAAAACTCGATCGTAGTAATCGGATTGAACGGATTTGGATAGTTCTGGGACAGGGCAAACTCGCCGGGGAGACCCTCTACTACGTCATCATCGACGGCCGTCGGGAGACTGACGATAACCGCACCTGGTTCAAAACCGGCCGGCTGATACATAGTACCATCGGGATCGGAAAAACCAACGCCGGTCCAATAAAGACTGGTGGGTGTGTAAAGCGAATCGAGGCCGATCGTTCCTTCGGGAGCAGCGGCCGACAGGGTGAAGAAAATCGTAGCCAGGATACCGCTGGTGGAAGTGATCGTGGAAATAGGGTAGGTGTCGATATTCGGGTAGTAGACAAATGACAGGGTGTCGGAGTTGTTGTCGATATGTTCGGCGGTGGACATCGTCGTCGGTTTGAGTGAGCCGACATACGAGATCGAATCGACCGTCAAATAGGAACTTTCGAACTGAATCGGGATCTGCAAACCGGCAATTTCCAGGTTATTGTTGGTAATTCGAACCGGCACGCCAAAATGATCGCCCGCCTGAACCACGACCGTATCGATCGAGATTACTCCGTTGAAAGTCGGAAACTGAGCCATAGCCAACCCCGGAAGAGTCAGCAAGGCCAGGATCATGACACCGATAGCTTTGTACCTCATACACTAATCCTTTCTATCGCACTTACAAACGTTATATCCGAATCTATATTGTGTGAGGCCGCCGAGGCAGTCCCGTGTGCTTGTCGATCTTCCTTAATGCAAACATCATGCCTTTCTGAGTAGCCTTGATATAGACTTGTCGAGAGCGGAGTTAACTACTGTTTTAACGAGGTAAGTCGCGAGGCGTCAGTTGGTTATGCTTTCTATAAGGAACTTCAATGTCGTTGTTCAAATTTTGCACAGCATCGTTAATGCGCATTAGCTTGCATTCTACATAAAAGAAAGCCGGGATACTGCATATCCCGGCTTGAAAGTGAGAGCATGTTTTCTGTAAACGGTGTTAGTATTTACCAATCGGTTTTAATGTTTACGAACATGGTACGGTTATCGCGCCAGATAAAGAAAATAATTTCGGGAGGTTTATTGGCTTCGACAGCTTCCATCGCCTCAGCCATATCGTCGACTGAGTAAATGTCATGGCTGTCGATACGCTGAATGACATCCCCGTAATGAAGCCCGCCTACTTCTGCGATACCACCCTGACGCAGTTCCGAGATAAAGACCCCCTTCAGTGTTTCCGGATTCTGATTGAAGAACATGTAATCATCGAAAACCAGATCGCGTACTTTGAATTCCAGCGCATCGCTTTCATACTCCGGAGCATCGGTTGCTCCGAGGGGGGCTTCGGCTAGGGTTACGGCCATTTGTAACGTATCCAAACCGGCGCCGTTGGGCCGTAGTAGGGTAAACTCCAGCGCGGTGCCCGGTCCCAATTCGGAAATAGCGCGACGGAACAATCGGGTATTTTCTTCGCGATTGACCTCTATCGGCTGACCGTTCAGTTCGACGATAATATCACCGACTTCGAGTCCGGCCTCTTCAGCGGGGGAGTCTTTGACCACTTCATTGACGATTATCCCGCCTTTGCCGTCAATGCCCCAGAAGTCCGCCATGTCGTCGGTTAAGGCCTGAAGCCTGATGCCCAACCAGCCGCTACTGACTTCGCCTTTACGGGGCGGATCATTGATCAGTTTAGTCAGACGGTCACCGGTGAGAACGCCCAGTAACGGCATGGCGTATTGACTCATGGATTCGGCAATGCCTCCATCCGGTGCGGTGTCCGAGGGATCGACGAGCAATCCCAGAATGCCGACCGCATTTAACTTCTCATCGTACAGGACCGAAGCCATTTCCACCTGACTGAACCCGACCGTCAGAGCGAATGATTCCGGGGCTTTTACCAACGCCGAGATCATTCCGACATCGGCAGCGATAGGCGGATCAATGAAGTCCGGAAGAATCATATAAAGCCCCAGCCAGTCGCCGACAGCGAATTTCGGGTTATCTTTGAACTGAACCGGTTCGAAATCCCAGCCTTCTGTGCTGACCGGTTTTATAAAACCAATCCGGGTGTATTGGTCGGTCCCGATATACTCCGCCTCAATACGCTGGCCGGATAGTGTTACCAACTCCACGCTGGTAGGTTCGGCCTTTACACTTATCCCGGTGAATGCGGCCATTCCATTATCACCCAGCAGATCGGTTCCGTCGAAGATCACCAGACCATCTTTGGTCACCACCGTGCCCAGGTATTGACCTTTTTGTTCGGCGGAGTGAATCCCGAACGAAACCTCGATCGACATATCGATAATAACCGTATAGCGTGGTATACGCTGTTCCAACTGCTCAAAATTGAGATCCTGAGCCACAGCCGCAGAAACCGCACAACCCGCCAGTAAGAAAACCAGAACTGCGAAAATCCCTTTTGCTCTCATGCCCACACCATTATTCATTGGTCTGTTCTCCCTCCTCCTCTTCTTCGGTTTTCACCAAAATGAATCTTGTCGCACCGCCCTGTTTAACCGTCATTAGCAACCGCGGGGTAGTATTAGCTCGATATTCTTCATAGAGTGTCTCGAACTGCTCCAAATTGCCAATAATCTCGTTGTTGATTCGGAGGATGACATCACCTCGACTCAGGCCGCCTTCATCAGCGGAGGACATCCGCTTTACGCCGACCACAAACACACCGGCAGTATCATCCAGTTGGTATTCAAGGGCCATCTGCCGGGTGATGGCTTTAACGGCGAACCCCCAGCCCTTGGCTTCGAAATCATCTCCCTGCAACTCGCCCAATTGGCGTGTCGTAACTGAAAAATGATACTTCTGATCTCCTCGCAGTACTTCGAGTAAGACCTGATCCCCCGGTTTATGGCTGGCGATGCGGTTGTAAAACGCCGGGAGTTCCTCTACGAATCGGGCTGAAACAGGCACCGAATCCATTTGCAGAATAACATCGCCGGCCTTCAAAAAAGCCTCATCGGCCGGAGAACCGGGATCGACCGAGGCGATCAACACGCCGGAGTTGCGGTCGGTGCCGAAGTATTTCTCCATCTCTTGCATCGCCTGACAGTGTAGACCGATCCAGCTTCGGGTAACGACGCCGTCGGCCATCAGGGCCTGTGTTACGTTCCGAACGATATTGACCGGAATGGCAAAACCGATGTTGTTCGCGAACAGCGTCGCTCGCGAGTTGATACCGACCACCCGGCCCTCCAGATCGACCAGCGGCCCGCCTGAATTGCCGGGATTGATGGCGGCATCGGTTTGGATCCAAAGGTTGTAACGTCCGGTTCTTTCGCCGGTAGGAAGGCGGACATCGGCTGAAAAATAACGATCCTTGGTCGAGATAACTCCGGCCGAGACCGAACGCGACAACGACAACGGCGAACCCATAGCCAGAACGTATTGACCAACCTGAACGGAATCGGAATTGCCGAATTCGGCCACCGGTACGACGCCGTGATATTCTTCGAGATTGAGTTTGATCACCGCGAGATCGGTCATCGGATCACCACCGACAAACTCGGCCGTTACCTGTTCCCGGTCGTACATGGTGCAGATAATGCGCTCGGCTTTTCCGGCGACGTGATAGTTCGTGACGACATAGCCATCCGGATGGAAAATTACTCCGGAACCGACCACCGACTGCTTTTCCAACTCACCGGTGAAATAGTTGGTCACTACCGGTTGAATATGCACCACCGCCGGCATGACTTTGTCGCGAGCCATGAATATCTGTTCCTGGAGGCTGGTAGCTCCAAAAACTGTAGGGGAAACTGCTATCAGAACAACGAGCAAGAGCAGAGTTGATTTCATTTTGTATCCTTCAATGTTCCTTTCCAAGGCTTTTAACAGAGTAAACGGATTAGAGTTCTTCACATAAACAAGAAAAAGAGACAGGAGCCACTAAAAACAAAGGCAGAGAAGAATGGGGAAGGAAAGCAACACCCTTTTATAAAATTGAAATGATCGCTCGTGATGCGGGCTTATTATAGAAGTCGTATGTCGTTCGAGCATCGGTCACAACACGATTAAATGCAACGACACCGGGCTGCCTGCTATGCCATGATAGAGTTCTTTGATACGTAGTTGCTGGGCTTGTTTCACCGGCGAGACTATCAAGTTAAGCTCAAAAAAAAGGCCCGGATTTGGCCCGGGCCCGGCGCATGTATGCTAATTGATCTTTACAGGTTATTTGAAATAGATATCTATCGATCCCATGCCCACATCCAGGTCGAGAGCAATGCTCGTGCGGGCGTTTTCGAAATCGTCGCTTTCCCATACACCGTCATCGACTTCTTCCAGATCATCACCGTGGAAGTCGATCGATGAAAACCAGCCATCATCGTCGGAAGTGATCTGGACCGGGATACCCTTGGGCAGCGTCAACTCGCAGGAACCGAGACCGATATCTATAGTCACTTCACAAAGCCCTTCGTAGTTGTCGCCTCGAAAATCCAACTCGAAAGAACCGGCGCCACCGTCAAAATCGAACTCCTCGAAACCGGAGTTGCCGATATTGTTTATTTCTACCGAGGCCGCACCGGCGTCGACCGAGAACATTCTCAAACGTTCCGGATTCTTGTCGCTGAACTCAATAACTCCGGAGGCAGCGCCGACATCGAGACTCAGTTCGACCAGCGGTAATCCTCCAAGCTCCATCTTGGCGTCGCAGGCGCCGATATCCATTTCCATTTCGATGGGGTATCGTTTGGAGAGCTTGAGATCCCAGAGATTGTCTTCCGTGTCGATATCACGCTTGGTCAACCGTTCGGTTTCCATATAGAGGGAGCCGGTCGAACCGTGTAGTTTATAGTCTATGTCATAATCCACCCGACGGGTATCGTATTCCAGATGCAGCTTGGCTGCTTCCGACATGTCCTCCGGATCGATGGTCAACTCACCTGCGGCAAAATCTATAGTGATATCCAGCTTTTTAGCGCCTTCAGCCTCTATCGTTCGGTCTACAGTCTCAATCGAGCGGGCTGCCGTCAGGCCGGCGCAAATCAGAATCGTCGAGAGTATTGCAGCCGTTTTAGTCATTGTCTCGCTCCTTGTTGTTCGTTGCCTTTTTCTGACTATAGATACGATTTTGCTCCGATGAGGTTTCACTATTCGATTCGCCGTTCCGGTCGGAGGTTGGCGGCGGTTCCGGGATTGGCGGCGGCGCCGGCGGCGGAGCCGGGTGATATCGACTGGGTTGTGATCCGATGTGTGGACGATGTCCGAATCGGGTTAGCGCCAATGCCCCGATACCGGTCAGGGTTGGGTAAATCGATATCAGAATTGCCAGTACCAGCCCGAAGATTCCCAAACCGTGGAGGAAGGAACTCGACGAGCCGAGCAGAAGCGCCACGATATTCCAGAGGAGCATGACGGCCAGAACACCGATCAGCGCTCTATAGACGAGCGAACGTTCGCCCAGGCCGAAGCGATGCGTAAGATAATTGCCGAAGTTGATCCCGAAAGAGACTGCACCGGCCACGATCGCTGCAATGTAGGCGAAGGGCAATAACGGCAAGAGCAGAATTCCGACCAGTGTAATGATCAAAATCACCGGCGCCATGATCAAGATAAATAGCCCCAGGAAGAATGTCTTGACGCGATTGTGATTGATGCAGTCATGGATATTCATGGTCAGACGCGGGGTAAGTGAGACCATGAGGAAACTGAGCAGGAGGATAAAAACCGACAGCGAGATGGCGACAATAAGGCCGGAGGCCGAAAACGGTACTTTTAGATCGGAAAATTCAAGCGGGGAGTCGGTTTCGAGGATCGTTCCGAGCACCTGTCCGCCTTCCTGAATTACTACCTCAGGGGCGTAAACGTCGCCGTCAACCCGGCCGGTCTTCGTGACAAGTACCCGCTTTTGGTGCGAGATTACATCCCCTTTGGCCCAACCCTTAACGGTAACCCGACCGAAAACCTCGATGTCTTCATCGACATATTCGTCGTAGGCGATTGTCACCGGTGTTTTACTGAATAGATCCACCTCGCGTCGTTCGGTGCAGCGTTCCTCGACCGCTTCCGGTCCGTCATCGCCATCGTGTTGCTCGCCATCCTGTATTGTCGAAGTCTGAGCGCGGTCGGGAGGGCCAACATACCATTCCTCGAACTCGAAGTCGTAATGCCATTGGCGACCGGAGGTGTCATAGGCGGTAACGTTATTGCCGTTAAGCTGGATTTCGTTGAAGATCGAATCCGTGGTGAGAAACTCGAACGTTTCCGTGGTGTCTATAAAAGTCTCCACGGAATCCTGGGCTGGTACTGTCACAGCGGACAGCCAGCCTAAAGCCAGTATGGCCAGGCAAGTTCGATACATTACACCAACTTCCTATGTTCGGCGCCGGTTTTTAGAAACCGGCTACCATGACATCGCCGGAAACCGACGAAATCTCAATCCGCGGACCACCGGCCCCGAATGCTCCGGCCAGCTTGGTTCGACTGGCCGACTCGATCGAAATCGGCACCTTGGTCGCTATTTCACCCGAGTGCGTTTCGATCGACAGATAACCGGCCGATCGTTCCGGGACCATAAATTCTATCGTTCCGGATTTAGTCTCGATGAAATAATCCCGTGGGCTGTTTAACTCCGTCTGGACGGAAACGTTGCCCTTTTCAGTCGACAGGTCGAGCGCTCCCTGAGTCTGCTTGATCCAGATTCGACCCAGTTCAGCTTTAATCCGGATATCGCCCTCAATCCATTGCAGGTCGATCGGCCCCTCCTTCTGACGTACCGTGATCGGTCCGTCCAGGTATTCACAACGCACCGATCCGAAACCGTTTTCGATATCAACTCGAGCCGTTACGCTCGAAAGCTCCACTCTGGCGCTAACGGCGTTGATTTTTATACGAGAGGTAACCGGAAGAGTTATATGAAAATCGACATCACCGTAAGCATTGGCGTGGCGACCGAAAATTTTCTCGAAAAAGGACCGATCGTCACCGTCGAGCGGTAAGTACTCGGTCGAGAGGCGGATGGCATCGCCGAAACGGTCGACGTTGATCTCAATTTTGTCCGCTATACGGCGGGATTTATCCCAGTCTTTACCGCGAATCCGCTTCACCGCCTCGATGATGAGCCGATTATCGTTGCCCCCGACCAGAACGATTTCACCCCGGGTGACTTCTATTTCAAGCTCCAGCGGCTTGTTCAGTTCGATCTCCTTCCGGAAGTCGAACCAGTTCTCCGCCAATGCGCTGGAGGCTAACACGAGCAGACCCAGACCGATCAGGAGCAGTCTCGGCAGCTTTATTCTTTGCATAAAGGCAATCCCTTGCAAATACCTAAAGTGCGGGCCGGAGTTTCTTTTTAAGAAGCTCCCGAGCCCGGAAAATCCTGGCTTTTACCGTACCAACCGGTATACCAAGAAGATCGGCTATTTCCTCATATGATTTATCATCTTTATGACGATAAATTATTACTTCTCGGTACTTATCCGGAAGGGATTCAATAGCTTCCTCAATGCTGATACGCTGTTCCTTGCGTACCAGCTCACGTTCCGGATGGAAGGAATAGTCCGGCACCTCGTATTCCACCTGGCCGTCTTTGGTTTCGACCGGCTGGTCGAGGGAGAGGGCGTGAATCCGCCGTTTACGGAGATGGTCGATTGAGGCGTTGGCCGCGATGCGATAGAGCCAGGTCGAAAAGCGATACTCAGAACGATAGGTGGCCAGGGAGGCGAATGCCTTCATAAAGGTTTCCTGAACCAGGTCGTTGGCGGTTTCCTTCTCACGTACGATTTTAAGAATGATCTGAAACACCGCCGGACGGTGTTTCAGCGTCAGTGCGGTATACGCTTTCTGGTCGCCGCTGAGTGCTTGCGCGATAAGGGCTGTTTCGTCGTATTGCAAACTTTCCACTTCTCTCGACTATCCAATACGCCAAAAACCACCCAACGGTTTCAGGCGAATCGCGTAATGATACGGACGGAGGGCAGGGCTAACAAGGGAAAAACAGTCTTCCTTATTTGGCTTACGAGGCTTTCCGGAGCTGATAAATAGCGTTCATGAACGCCTCGATCATGATGCGAGCGGTGTAGTCCGGGCCAGCCAGTTCGAAATTTACTTTCCCTTCGGGAGCCTCCAGCACTACTCCGACAAAGCGGTAATTGCGCAGGGTATCGGATGTGCCGGATGGTGTATAATCGCCCATAATCGACAACACATGCGTTTTCATACCGTCCGGCTCCCGATCATGAACCAGGGCGGCGGTACGTGGATCGCGGCTATCGGCAAAACTCATGCAATAAATCCAATGCAGCCGCTGGCGGTCGACGGTGATGTCTTTTTCGGGGCGGTAAATGACCAGCATTGCCGGATCTTTCTCTCCCTGAAGCGGACCGAAGGAATATCTCGCGGCATACTTGTCGGTCGGGCCAAGGTCTTTCCATTGTGAGGCGGTGGGGTAGACGGCGCCGGCAATTTCAACCGGTTTGCCGCGCAGATCGAACGGTTCCCCTGACATTTCATAAGGGATCTCGATTACGCCGTCATCATTGGGATAATAAACATGGCCGCTGTCGGCGGTGAGAGGTTGTTGATTCTGAGTTGATGGCTCCTGCCTGGTTTCTTTCGGTTCATCCGAGGAACATCCGGTCATGAGACCGGCCAGAAAAGCTAATGCGACAATGATGACAACGGACAAATACTTCACGATAAAATCCTCTCTTTGTCTCTTTGAAAATCCCAAAACCAAACCTAAAGATATCGGTCCCAGGCCTAAATGACAACCGCAATCTGGGATTGATAGGTTACCAGTCAGCCAAATCCAGATATGGCACGGCGTTTACCACCGGTTCACTGGGGCCGTGTTCTTTATAGCGAAAATAACCTGCAGCGGCGATCATGGCGGCATTGTCGGTACAGAGATTGAGGCTCGGATAGTAGAGAGTCATCTGATATCGCTTGAGGGCTTCACTCATTGTCTCACGGAGGCGAGAATTGGCCGCTACGCCGCCGGATAGGGTTACATGGCGAATACCTTTCTCGCGCGCTGCCCGAACCGTTTTTTTGACCAGCACCTCGACTGCCGCCTCCTGGAACGAAGCGGCGATATCCGCTTTGTGTGCTTCGAACTCCTCAGAGTCGAGCTTTTCGAGGTAAAGCGCTACCGCTGTTTTCAGGCCGGAATAGCTGAACCTATAACCCGGTTCCGCTTTAAGCGCTCGGGGAAAACGAACATAATCTCGTTTCCCAGATTGAGCCAATTGGTCCAGTCGGGCGCCTCCCGGATAGCCGAGTCCCATCAATTTCGCGACTTTGTCAAACGCCTCACCGGCTGCGTCGTCTTTAGTGCGACCGAGTATTTCGTAATGGCCGAACGACTTCACTTCGACCAGCATGGTATGTCCCCCGGAAACGATCAAAGTCAGATGGTGGGAATCGAGGTCATGATGTTCGAGGATATTGGCCGCCAGATGTCCCTCGATGTGATGCACCGCTACGAACGGCTTACCGGTTGCCAGCGCCAATCCTTTGCCGAAACTGAGACCGACTAGAAGAGGACCAACCAGGCCGGGGCCGATAGTGCAGGCGATCAGTTCGATCCGATCGAGATCGACGCCCGCTTCTTCGAGGGCGCTTCGATATATCGGAACGATTGTCTTGAGATGGGCGCGGCTGGCGACCTCGGGCACTACACCGCCAAACTTGCTGTGAATAGTCTGCGAGAGTATAACGTTGGATAAAATCTCCCGCCCGGCGCGTACGACGGCGGCCGAAGTCTCATCACAGGAACTTTCTATGCCTAATGTGAGCATGTCAGTGTACGGTGACCTTGATGGAGTCTGTCGACTGCTCCTTGACGCGGACTATGGAGGGGCAATCGATCTTGACGCGGGCTTTGCCGCCTGGTGTCACTCGGGCGAAATCGGCCGATGCGACCAACGCGGAGGCATCGAGTGAATCGACCACCTCGGGTGGGCCGGTGATAGCAACCCGGAGCTGTTGAGGCGTGTATTCGATAGTGAATCCTTCGGGCTGATTGAACAACACAATCGGGACATTGTCAAAAACTCGCGTGCGAATCGGGACGACCTCGATATCGAGCTGTACCGAATCCGGATCGACTTTGACGCCGTATCCTTCCGGAGCCTGTAACGGCAGGGTCAGACTAAGGTTGTTGCGCAGACCGCTTAATTCACGGTGAACGGTATAGACGGTCGTGAAGGAATTCAAGAGTGAGCGCGGTCCGGTAACCTTTGCTTCGGTGGGTTGAGGCACGGATATCCCCTTGACGGCGAATCCATCGTCCGGGAGAGTGGTGACATCGACCGTAACAGGCAATGTGGTTTCACTGAGGCGGTCAATCGAAAGTTCGATTGAGGTGGGGAATACCACCGATTGCAACGAGACTTCCTCGTTGGCGCTGACCATACCGACATTGACCGGGCTAAGATTCAAAGTATGCCGACCGGCCGGCAAGGCTGAGGCGTTAATCCGTAATCCCTCGCGTCGCCAGCTACGACGAAGAAGCTGTTTGCCGCTGGCCGAGACGATTACCTCAAGCGAGTCCGGCGGACTTTTAGAAAGAGTCAGATCGGTATCGAGGACGATATCGGTGACGGCCAGTTGCACCTGATGGTGGTAATTCTTCTCGGTAGCGACATGAAACCAGAGCAGCAAACCCAGCAGAATAGCTGCGATCTTGATAGGGAGGTTGTCTAACAGACTACGCATCCAACTGATTTCCGTATCGAATTACCACTATAGTTATCGGGCTAAGTTTACATTGTCGAAAGTCCACAAGCAACCTTAATAACAGCGGCCTTCAATCGACTCGATCGGGATTGTTCCACCAGAAGCGGGTGAGTCCCCTGTCGGTTCCGATCCAGACAAAATCTCCATCCATGAGCAGGCTGTTGATATCATCGGTAGGGAGACCGTCGGAAGTAGTGAAACGTCGACTGGAGTGGTGTGGATCGGTGTAATAGATCATAGTCAAACCGCGCCAGGTACCGGCCATGACCACGACCTCGTTGACGGCTAATGCCTGGATTTCATCCAGGCCGTAGCTGGCGACCAGGAAATTATCGATGCTGCCGGTTTTTACGTTCAACCGCACCAAACCGTCTCGAGTAGCGAACCAGAGGTCATCGCCGAAATACTGAATCAGTCTGACCTGAGTGGATAAAAGCCGTTCCCGGTCGGCTGCTCGCTGGAGTTTGCCGGTACTCGGGAAATAACGAAAAGCGCCGTCGTCGGTTGCCAGCCAGACGGTAGTGTCGACTATTTCGAGATCATAGACCGGCAGATTGTTCAACTGCCCCGGACGCACTACCAGGAGTGATTCGGCATCAGGGACCAGGATATCGAGGCCTCGTTCGGTGCCGATGAACAATAAGCCATGATCGGTTGCCAGACTGAGGATATTGTTGTCGGAAAGGCCCGAAAGTGATGAATAACGGCGCTCCACCTGGCGATTATCACGATTCATCACCATCAGTCCGTATGAAGTTCCGAGGTAATAATAATCCTCAGAGGCAGTCAGACAGTTGATATCGGTTGCCGGAAAGGTATTGTCAAGACCGGATTCGATATGACTGAACGTCAGGCTGTCGGGATCGAACAGGGTTAATCCGGTGCGGGCATCGCTGAACAACTCGCCGCCGATCAGTAACTTGTTCTCGACCGGTATAATCGCATTGACTCGTTCCTGCAACAACCCGAACGGCAGCAACTCGATAACGTTGGCGCCCGTTCCGGCTACTGCTCCGCCGTAACCCCAGGTGCCGATCCACAATCGCCCGGAGCCGTCGTCCACGACATCGGTAAAGCTGTAGAACTGACCGTTGGGATCGATCAGGCGGCCTTCGGCATCATAATTATAGCCAAACGGCGGGTAGAGCAGCGGCAGGCTGGAAATATGTTTACTGTCGTTGTTCAAAGTCGGAAGCTGATCGATAGAATACCATTGTTCGAAAAACGGATCGTATTCAAAAAGTTCGTCGGAGGTGCGGGCATAGACATGTTCGTCGAACAGGCTGGTCCAGATTTCCTGAATGTCCTGATGATCGATACCCTCAGATCCGGTCAATGGGTCTTTCCAGACATCGAGAGATTTGTCGTAGTGGATGACGCCGTTGGTAGTGGCAAAATAAGTACTACTCATCGAGCAGGCAACCGAGCGAACGAAATTGAAGTTCGACCAGGTCACCATTTGTCCCTTTTCGTAGGCCGGAACTTCCGGGGTCAACAGTGTAATCAGGATTAACAGCGTCAGCAGAGGAGATATTGTTTGTCTCATTTGTTTTCTTGTCCCAGGGTGTCCAGCAACGTAGCGCAGATCAATGCCGTACCGTAGAACAGCGATCGCTCATCGGCCATGAATCGCGATGAGTGCCAGGGTTTGTCGGCTCCAATTTTCTTATTGCGTATTCCGAGCCTGAACATCGCGCCGGGGACGTGTTCCAGATACCTGGCAAAATCCTCGCCTCCCAGCACCAGTTCGGTGGTCTCCACGTCTTTTACCGAGAAGAGCTCCGCATAGTTTCGTTTCAGAAGGGTGTTAATCCGAGCGTCGTTGATCAGTATCGGGTATCGTCCCACGATATCCATTCTGACCTTTGCGCTATGTGCTCGGGCAATAGCCTCAACAGTGCGCTTGATCAATTTGGGGATTTTCTCGACCAGCTTAGGGTCGAGCGTTCGGGCCGTGCCGCACAGACGGATCTCTTCGGCAACGGTATTGCGAGCCCGGCCCCCTTCGATCTGACCGAAACCGATTGCCGCCGTCGAGAGCGGATCGATCTCACGTGAGACGATTTTCTGCAACGACTCGACTATCTCACAGGCGACCGGGAGAGCGTCGATACATTCGTGCGGGCGAGCCACATGACCGGTGCGGCCGGTAACCGTCAGGTCGAAATCGGTCACGGCAGCCATGGTCGGGCCGTCGCGAAGGCTGATTTTACCTACGTCGGTGCGCGGATCGTTGTGCAGGCCGAGGAGCATGGACACATTGTCCAGAGCACCTTCATTGATCATCTCAACTGCGCCGCCGGGAGGCATTTCTTCGGCCGGTTGAAAAAGAAACCGCACCGTACCGTGAAGATGCTCTCGCAATCCGACCATAACCGCGGCTACTCCCAGCACGACCGCCATGTGTATGTCATGACCACAGGCATGCATGCAGCCCTCGATTGCGGACGCGAACGGAAGGCCGGTTCTTTCGAACACCGGGAGGGCGTCGATATCGCTGCGAACCGCGATAATAGGTCCGGGATGTTTTCCCTTCAGTTCCGCCAATACACCGGTTGGCATTTTCAATCGACGTATTTTCAGACCGAACTTCTCCAACAACTCACGAATGTAGACAGTGGTGTTGGATTCCTCGCCGGAGAGTTCGGGGTGACGGTGCAGATGACGACGCCAATCAAGCTGATCGTTATAGATCTGCTCGACAAGACCTAAAATGTCGGGTTTCATACCGGTAGCATAGAATGGCTGCCGGAGGAGGTCAAGCTAATTCACCGGCCTTCTCTATTAGAGCACTCTCTTTTTCGAAGCGCCGTTTGTATTTGTTGGCAAAGAGATGAGCCAGGCGGAGCGGTTCCGGAAGACGGTAACCGCGCAGGTTACGAACGACGATATCGCGAGCCAGATTAAGATCGCAACGATAACCGGGTGAGATGAAAATCGGCTTGACTTTGTCCTTGGAACGATAAGCCAGTCCAACTTCACGATTACCGATGATAATCGGTTGACTGCCGCCCTTTATTTCAGGCACCGCTCGTACCCGCCCGGCCAGAAGTTTGCGGGCACAACCAATTGTCGGTTTGTCGAACGCCAGGCCGATATGTGAAGCCTGGCCGCAACCTCGGTCATGAGCAATACCGTGTCCATGGACGATGATCAGGTCGGGATCGTTCTGTAATTTGGCCAGCGCTTTGAGAATCACCGGGCCTTCACGGTAAAACAACAATCCCGGAAGATAGGGAAAGGTCATTTCGCCGTAATAATAATTGCGTTCGACTATCTCTATTTCAGGAAAACTGGTAACGACGACTGCGGCATAAAGCACTTCGCCGCCGTAACCGTAAGCAGTATCTACCGCTGCGATCAGGCGCGGTTCATCGTGGTCGGTTATGAATGTAAGTGATGAAGCCGCATCTGATTGAAGTCGCCGGGCTTCATCCTTGTCCTGAGGCCAGTCGAAAATACGCTTAAGTTCCAATGTTTGATCCGTATCCTAATATCGTCATTGGTTGCCGGTTGGTGGGAACGGTCTGTATACTGAGGCAACTCTTTCTCTGCATAGGCATGACCTTAGGTCGCTGCCTATGCCTATTCTCGGAAAAACCCCAAATAGGTTTAGTGCCGATGGTAATCAAGCAAAAAAAACCTATTGAGAGAGCTGATCTGCAAGACGCAATCGGAAACAACCATGGTGAGGGAAGGACGCTACTAATTTTTCAGCCTCTGATTGGTCGATCCAGGGGCGGTCCCGATCATCCGTGAGTTTCGGAATATGGAAATCGCAAGCTTCAGCCCCGCCGGTTGCTACGGCAAAAACATGTGAACCCCAGAGATTCTTCAATACTCGCAATACTACGTAAACCACGCCTTTGGTCCCTCGTTCGTCATGACCGATCAGCAGGTCTCCGGGCATGAGGTCATCACAGTCGATACTGTCGCAGTTAGCTCTCAGGCTGCTGTAATCGGTGTTTTCCATGCAACGGGCAAGAAAGGCATAAAATTCCTTTTCAGAAGGGGGACGAACCTCGCCGGGCTGGATGAATGCCCGCATGTGATTATCGTGCACCATCTTACCGGAAAGCCACTCGGCGTAGGAGAGATGGCCGTCGTGAGTCAGGCTGACTTCCAGATCGTTTTCCCGTTTCTGATAATGCAGCCACTCGCCCAGGATCCTGATCGGGATAGCACAATCGGTGAACCGCTTACCGACCCAGGGGAGGTGCACCGGACGAGAGACAGAATCAGCTTCCATATATTTCTGTCCCTTCCAATTGCCGACCGGTCGCCAGCGATGCCATAACGGGAAATTAGACATCCAGTTCTGGAACGGAGTCTGATCGGAGGAGTCCGGTTTGTTGTATCCCGAAGGCTCCTTGAATTCGGTCTCGAAAGTGAAAATGGAATCCTTGTTGGTGGTAAACGGATAATGAACCCGATACCACTTGACGATTTCAGGCAGATCCTGATCAACCACCTCGGCGGCAGTCAAAAGAGGAGGGAAAGCGATACATAAGACCGTAATCAAGATAGCAATACGAGTCATCCTTTAAGCTCCTGCCACAATTTATAAGCCCTTCTTACATGAGGAATAGTGATCGACCCGCCAACAACCAGGCCAACCGCCATTATCTCATCGAATTCTTCGTCCTTTATACCCATTTCGTGTGTCTGGATGACATGATAAGCGATACAATCGTCACAACGGAGAACCAGCGAAGCGACCATCCCGAGCATTTCCTTGGTGCGGGCATCGAGCGCTCCGTCCCGATAAACGGCTGCGTCCAGGCCAAAGAACCGCTTGATGTCAAGGTTGTTGCGGGAGAGAATCACTTCGTTGAGACGCTCTCTTTCTTCCTTGAACCTCTGCGCCGAATCGCTCATTATCATCTCCTCAGGTTTTTCGCCAATATAGGCGCATTGACCTCCTTGGGCAAATGTAAGATTTGGGTTTTGTCCGGGATATCCTGTCATCTCAAAATCGTTGACAGTTTCGCCGAAATGCGGCTTTTTGACAGGCATCGACTCATGTTCAACCAGGAGTAATCATGGACCCGCGCTTGGAACCGATTGCACAGATATATGTCGCCAACAACTCCCTGTTCGATAATGCCCGTAAGGGAATCCCCGACTGTGGTTTCAAGGAGCGTATCAACGACAAAGGGAATTCTTACCTCTGGGTGGCGGGGCATATTGTTTCCAGCCGTTACAGACTGGCCTGTCTGATCGGTCTATATGAAACCTGGGAACACGCCGAGTTATTCAAACGCGGCGCCGATGTTCATCCGCCCGAGTTGTATCCGTCAATGGATGAAATTATTGAGGCTATGACTGCTGTAACGAAAAACCTGACCGAAACGTTCGAAACGCTCACGGCTGAAAAACTCGACGAGGCGATACCCGATGGGTATCCGGTCATGCGTAACACCGTTTTGTTCGGAATCAGCTTCCTGGCGCTGCACGAATGCTATCATGTCGGACAACTGGCCTACATTCGTCGCTTGCACGGCCAGGATCGTCTGGTTGGCTAAGTATTAGAGAAAGGGGAGAAGTTATGGAAATGGAAAAAAAGATAAAAGAGTACTCACCCGATGACCATGTAACCGGATACTTCGCCGTGCGACGTAAAGCTGTCCGGGAGTATGCGCGGGGACGATTCGTTACGTTCGAGTTGGGTGATTCGAGCGGGCGGATCAACGCCGTTATGTGGGAGCCTGATAAAACCGCCCTCGAGGATGCCGAAGAGGGAATGGTGGTTAAGGCGCGCGGTACGGTTGGTGAATACCAGGGGCGGCCGCAGTTGTTGCTCGAGAAGATACGCTTGGCCAAGGATTCTGAATATCAACTCGATGACATCATGCCGCACTCGCCGAATCCGATCGAAGACCGGCGGGGACGGATTCGGGCGCTTGCCGACAAGATCGAAAACAGCTATATCAAGCAACTTACCGACCTGTTTTTTAACGATGAAGCCTGGTTCGAAAAATACCTTTTAGCCCCGGCCGGAAAACTCTGGCACCATGCTTATATCGGCGGCCTGGCCGATCACTCGGCTAATGTTACCCAGCTGGCGTTCGATGTCTCCGCGCACTATGACTGGCTCGATCGCGACCTGCTGCTTTTCGGCGGACTTTTTCACGACGCCGGTAAGATCGCCCAGTATTCTACCAAAACCGTGATTGACTATACTACCGAAGGCCGCCTGGTGGGGCATATCGTGCTTATCGACCAATGGATCTGCAAAAAAGCCGAGGAGATTGAGGCGATGCCGCCCGTGTTGCTGGCCAAACTGCGTCACATGATCCTTTCGCATCACGGCGAATTGGAGTTCGGGGCGGCGGCGCTGCCGCAAATTCCGGAAGCATTCGTGCTTTATTACTGTGATGAAATCGACAGCAAGATGGGAGCGATCGATCGTATTCGGACGCATCATCCGGAGGGAGGCTGGTCGGATTTCGTCAAGATGCTGAACCGTCATTTGTATTTCAAAGGATCCGAGAGTGACTGAAAGCGCCCGATGCGGCGAAGCAGCCCTGAAGGCCGAGGAATTGACGCGGGTCGTGCAAACCCCCGAGGGGGAAAAGACCATTGTCGATCATTTCAGCTATGAATTTCTCTCCGGTCGGGTCTACAGCATTATCGGTCCGTCCGGCGCGGGGAAAAGTTCGTTGTTGCGGCTTTTCAATCGACTCGATCCGATAACATCCGGTCGGGTGATTTTTGACGGTAAAGATACTCGCGAGACCGACCCGACTCAACTGCGTCGTTGTGTCGGTTATCTTTTTCAAGAGCCCTACATGTTCAAAGGAACCGTTGCGGACAACATCCGTTATGCCCAGCCGAATCTGAGCGATACGGAGGTTGTCTCGCTGGTCGAGGCTGTGCGGCTTCGCCCGGAGCAGGCAACCGCTTCGGTGGACAACCTTTCCGGCGGTGAAAAACAACGCGTGGCGATTGCGCGTCTTCTGGCTACTAATCCTTCGGTAGCGCTGCTTGATGAACCGACCTCATCGCTCGATCCCGGTCGCACCGAGGCGATTGAGAAAATGGTCCTGCACATTGTCGAAGAACGCGGTTTGACCGTAATTATGGTCAGTCATGATCTCCATCAGGCTCTTCGCATGGGCGGAGAGACGCTGTTGTTGGTCGCGGGGCGGCTTGAAGAACACGGCCCGGCGGAGCAGGTAGTTAACGCACCCCGCTCCGATCTGGGCAAGCGATATAAAGCCGGAGAGTTGGTATGAACGCCCCGTCGCTATACGATGTGGCCATTGCCGGGGTGCTGGTATTGCTGGCCATGGCGGCGGGCCGCTGGTATCGCCTGCCGGTATTGAAAGACATGGCTTTCGGCTCGGTGCGCGGTTTCGTGCAACTGGTCGCGGTCGGTTATGCCCTGCATTTTATCTTCGGACTCGAATCTCCCTGGCTGATTCACCTGGCCATTGTTATAATGATCGTGGTCGGGGCGCACGCCTCGGCGGGACGGATGAACCAGCTCGAGGGAGCGTTTATCGTAGCGCTGGTGTCGATGGCGGTAGGTTCGTTTCTAACGCTGGGACTGATGATGCTCCTTGGACTAATCAAATTCGAGGCGCGTTATATCATTCCTCTGGCCGGCATGATTATCGGCAATTCCATGAATGCCTCGTCCATCTCGGTCGAACGTCTCACCTCCGACCTGCGCAGCAATCGCCTCGCCATCGAGACCGCCCTGGCGCTCGGGAAAAGCTGGCGTGAAGCGGCGATGGATTTCCAGAAATCCGCCGCCCGGGCAGGAATGATCTCGATGTTGAACTTCATGAAGACAGTCGGCATCGTGGCCTTGCCGGGCGCCATGACCGGCATGATCCTCGCCGGCGCCGAGCCGCTTCAGGCTGTTTATTTGCAGTTGATCGTCGCCTACATGTTGCTGGCCTCGAACACGATTACCTCAATCGTGGCGGTGGAGTTGACCGTGCGTAAGTTTTTCACCCGTTATCACCAACTGCGGCAGAGTGTCTGATCTGCCATGAATCCGGCGATAGGCAAACGAATTGTCGTGATCGGTCATCCCGGATCGGGTAAATCCACCCTGGCCGGGCGCCTCGGGCCGATTCTTAAGCTGCCGGTGTTTCACCTCGATAAGCTGTTCTGGAAACCGGGCTGGGTTGAGTCCGACCGCGAGGCGTTTCGCCGTAAGATAACTGAGGTGATGGAAGGGGAGATCTGGATTATCGATGGCTCTTACACGTCGACGCTACCGCTGCGCCTTCAATATGCCGACACCGCCGTTCATCTTGACTTCTCGCGATTATTGTGCATGTGGCGTATCAACCGGCGCTGGATCACGAGCTACGGCCGAGTGCGACCGGATCTGGCGGATGACTGCCCTGAGCGTTTTGACTGGTCTTTTCAGCGCTGGTGCTGGCGTTACCGACGGCGCCAACGACCGCTGATTATGAGCGCGCTCAAGGACGCCCCACAGGTGAGAACAATTACCCTGACGTGCCCGGGTCAGGTCGAGGCCTGGCTGGCAAGTCTCTCGCCGGTGGCCCATCCGTCCAGGGGTTGTTGAAAAAACTCCATCGCGGCGGAGACAAGCCCCGCCGCTACGCGTTAAAGAGGCCTAACCTCGCGTAGCGGGTGACCTTATGTCGCCCGCATTACAGACGTGTTTTGCTGAACATCCGCGCGTACGGCTTTTTCAACACTCCCTCCACGGGTGGGAGATACTGAACTTGACGGTGCATACAAGGGAAGGTCCCTCCGAGACCTGCCGATGCACAATTCCGATGTAATGCCATAGTGAACATACTAGTACGACCAATTGGGTTCGTTTTGCGTTTTTTGATGTTTTAGCTATTCTTCCTCGTCCCTGAGCAACTCACATGCACGCCCATGCCGCTAACTAGGTACACGAGGTTGCGTTCTGTAGTGAATCGAAATAAGAAACGTATTTCGGAAGGGTTTCTGCGATCCGTATTACCCGGTCATAATTGCACTTGTGTTTTTTGCCGATTGGTGTAAATTAGGCGCTTACATAATCCGGCTTCGGCCGGATCAATCGTTTGTTACGGAGAGGTGTCCGAGCGGTCGAAGGAGCACGCCTGGAAAGTGTGTGTAGGCGATCCCTACCCAGGGTTCGAATCCCTGCCTCTCCGCTTTTTTATGCGCGGAATTATAGCGGGAGTATTAAGGGGTGGCCCACCCGTCCACGGGTGGGAATTGCAGCCGAATGTACAATCCGGACATAGGTAACTTTTTGTGCCCCACCCCTCGGGTGGGATTTGCGAAGCGCCGCAGCGAGGTTTCGCTGTCATACCGCCTTGCACTACGGCACAATTGTCGTATATTACATCCATTATGAAATCTTGTAGAACGAGCGGGAGTTTTCTTCTGGAAACCCTGGGCAAGCCCAGGGCCACCCGGCCAATAGGTACACAGTCGTCAATGGATTTGTCCTGCAGAACCAAGATTGGGGGAACTTGCTGTTTGGCCACTATGGCTCCGTGGCGGGTTACGGCGAAAAGACTTTGCGGCTAGGGGCTGGCTTGAATCAGATCTGGAGAGGGAATTCCAGTTGGTCTTTTTGGGACTCTTTCTTTGATGACCCAAGAGATCAGATTTGTATCTTCACGGGAACTGTATGGGTGCCAAATTGAAGCGAACACTACTTAGCGCTGGTTGGTTCTTAAGTGCTGTTTTGATGGTTGTGCTATTGCGACCCTGCTGCCACTATCCCCGCATAACGATAGCATCGGCCTTTGACGAGCACAGCCATGTTGTTGCCTGGCTCCAGGACTCAAATGCGACCCTACCTGGAGTCATTGAAATCGCTTATGTGAAGTCGGGGGACGAAAACTGTGGCCTGCATACCTTCCTGCGTGTGGTGAACAGGGGATCAAAGGTTGCACTATGGTTGTTGGAAGGTGGTATCACCTTTGCTAAGGTCTATTACCCCGACTATTATGCCAACTATCGCTCTGACTACTACCCCAACTACTGGGGTCGTTCTGCGGATTTCTTCATCGTGGACAAGGGCGACGAGGTCAAGCCATTCGAAGCCTGGGAGCCAAGTTCTCTCCCCAACCCGTATACAGACACCCTAAGCCAACAGAGTTCATCGCTGTACACGGCCATTTTGGTGCAATATGATGATCGGGACGATGTGCGACGTCTCTCTTTTGGATCGATGGACAACCCGCTCTTGCGTGAGATCGTTTTCATAGGTGTCAGTGACTTAGAGTGGTCATTCGCTTCTGATACGGTCCTGCATGTGAACGCGAAGTTCCTTAGTGGCGCAGAAATCTCTGACGGCAGATTCACTTTGCCGGGAGACCCCAGTCCCCCAGCTCTCCTGATGTTTGAAACAAATGACCAGACCATTACCATTTGGTAGCTTAATTGGATGAAACACAGATATCAACTGATGCTCGCAGCTATGACGCTGCTTGCTGTCGTGTTCAGCGCTGACTTGGGTGCAACCTCACCGAAAGAGTTGCTTGCCAGCGGTGAGCAGCTTGAAGAGCAGGGAGAACTGGACAGCGCGATGGTCATGTATTCTCTCGCCATCGACGCCGACTCGTCGTCGTTTGAACCGTATCTGATGAAAGGTCAGGTGTTGTGTAAACTTGCCCGACCTGAAGACGCCGTGACATGTTTCAACGCTGTCCTCGCAATGGACTCCACATATGCGGACGCGTACTTCTATCGAGGCTGCAGTTGGCTGGTTGGCAGTGGTACTCGCGCGTCCTCGCCATCGAATGCAGCGGCTGACTTCAGCTCTGCGCTGAAGTATGGGTTCGATAATCCTCGGATTTACTACCACTTGGCGTATGCAAGAGAGCGACTCGGTGATACACTTGCGGCTATCGAGGATTACAAGACATACCTGTTGAAGACCTACGATACTGAAACAAGAACGGCCGAGAGGGCGCGGGGCAGAATCTCGGAGCTAGAGGCAGGGCTGCGCGAGAGTAAGTGAGTTTCGAGTAACTACACCGCCCGTTTGGCTCACCCGACTTTCTAACGATTTTCTAACGGCGTGACGCTCTGAAACGTGCTGAAACTCACTTAGACTAACCGAAACTCATCGAAAGTGATCTTGTGTTTCTCGTTGCCCGGCAGATAGTTGGCTGTCCTTCAACGACTTGTGTCGCGAAGTGGGCTGAGAATCCCTGCCTCTCCGCTTTTTTTATGCCTACGATTATTGGGTGGCCTGTCCTCAGATAGTCTCCGTCTTGTAACTTGCTGCCAAAACCGGATGTCGTATATTCTGTCCAGTAGAAAGCCGCGCATGCCGAACGTGACAAAACTCTGGAGAAACAACCTCATGCCGACAACTCCACACGTCGAAGAACATTTCACGGCATCGGATACCATTCGCGATATTGTCATAGGTATGTCCGACGGTCTAACCGTCCCGTTCGCACTTGCAGCCGGACTGTCAAGCGCCGCAGCCTCGACTCAGATTGTGGTCACGGCCGGATTAGCCGAAATCGCCGCCGGTTCGATCGCCATGGGACTCGGCGGTTATCTCGCCGCACGCACCGACGCCGAGCATTACAAGTCGGAGCGAAAGCGGGAGTTCACCGAGGTTGAGGTTGTCCCCGAGGTGGAAGTCGAGGAAGTCCGCGATGTGTTTCGCGGGTATGGCGTCGAGGAAGAAAAACTGGAACCGGTGGTAAAGGCCATCTGCGCCGAGCCGACCCGTTGGGTGGATTTCATGATGCGGTTCGAGCTCGGCCTCGAGCCCCCCGATCCCGGCCGAGCGCTCCACAGCGCGCTCACGATTGCGCTCAGCTATATCGTAGGAGGATTGATCCCCCTGGCTTCCTACATGCTCATAAACGACTCGCAAATAGCCCTGTTCACATCGGTTGCAACCACACTTCTGGCGCTCGCCGTCTTTGGCTACATAAAAGGTCATTTCACCGGCTTGCGGCCGCTTAAGGGCGCTCTCCAGACCACGTTGATTGGAGGCCTGGCCGCCGCGGTCGCCTTCGCGATTGCCCGCCTGATCAGTTGAACGCGATCAGACGGTCTGGTTAATGATTGCAGAACATGCCGTGTGGAAATTATTATGTGAAGACATAAGGACGAATAATCCGGTCTATTCAACTCATGCCTATAACGGAGGCAACCATGAAACGTTTGCTGATCATAGCCGCCGCTTTCATTCTTCTGAACCTGCCGCTGTCGCTACACGCCGATGACGATGAAGCTGTTTTTTCGGATTCCCGGCAAACCCGTTTCGATTCCAGCCCGGCTCTCGACAGTTTGATAAGAGGTTACGGCGACCGGATATCTCCCGACAGCATCCGGTCCTATATCGAACAATTGGTTGCCTTCAAAACTCGCTTCATGCTGGTGGATAACCGGCGGGAGATTGCTTTCTGGATCGGGGAGAAATTCCGCTCGTTCGGTTATGACGGTATCGTGATTGATTCTTTCCGTAACACTATTGAATTTCCCCGGAAAAGCAGAGAACAGCAGACATCGTGGCAGTACAACGTCTCGGCCGGTCTGACCGGGACCGATAAACCATCCGAGGTGTATGTCCTCGGAGCGCATTATGACTGTTTCATCATGGGACCGGACACTGATCCTTACGTATATGCTCCCGGCGCCGGTAACAACGCTTCCGGTGTGGCGGTATGTCTGGAGCTTGCTCGCATACTTAAACAGAATCGCTTCGCACCGGCATCGACGATTGATTTCGTTGCTTTTGGCTCCGAAGAATTCATGACGATGTTTCTCGACGGCAACAGCGGGTCGGTGAACTACATCGAAAAGCAGAAACAAGCCGGTCGGACGATCAAGGCGATGCTCGACAACAATCAGGTTAGTTACGTCCCTGATACCGCCCGCTGGAAACTCGACTTCCAACACTATCCCGGAGCCGACAGTTTAACCGACCTGGCTCATTACATTTGCGAGAACTACACCCGAATCGTCCCGGTCGACACCAACGATCACATTATGTACTCCGATGCCCGCTATTTCCACGAGGCCGGTGTCCCGGCGATATTTTTCGAGGAGTTCTACTTCAATCCGAACAACTTCACGAAACAGGACATCCCCGAAAACTGCAACGTGGCTTATTGTGCCGAGGTTGCCCGGATATCGTGCGGTATGCTGGTTTATCTTAATCAATGAGTTAGCAATGTTATATGGGGGAGTGTTGAAAAACCTCTTCTGCGGCGGAGAATAGCCCCGCTGCTACGCGTTTTGGAGTCCTAATCTCGCGTAGCGGACGGCCTTGTGTCGCCCGCATTACAGGTATGTCTTACCAAATGTTCGGATGTATGACTTTTTCAACAGTCCCACGGGGGGACACCCGTCACCTGGTAAGAGGTCTGAACACCCCCGAACCTGATGCCGTGTATTGTATTAGTTGACTTATTAAGCCATAATGATATATTGAAATAAATTACTTCATTGTCTAACCTCTAAGTTGCGGAGGGAATAGTGCGCATCTTGATGGTTCTTCTGGTAGGAATGGTCGTGAGTGTGTCTGCGTTTGCCGCCACGATCAACATCCCTGACGACGCTGTCAGTATCCAATACGGGGTCTTAATGTCGTCGAACGGGGACACGATTCTCGTAGCACCCGGTACTTATAATGAGAATATCGATTTTAAGTCCAAAGATATTGTCATTACCAGTTCGGATGGTGCTGAAGTAACGACTATTTCCGGCTCTGTTAAGATCACTCAGGGTGAAAGCGAAGAAGCTGTCCTTAACGGCTTTACCGTGCTTACCGGACCGATCACCATCCAGAACGGATCAGCACCGGTTATCAGTAACTGTATCATTCGGGATATGTCGGTGATTGCGATCCAGTGTGATAACTCAAGTCCGATTATCAAGTACAATCTCTTCCATGACAATGGGAATATCAGTTGCATCGGCATCAATTCGGGCACCGCTACCATTGTCAACAATACCTTTGACAATAACAACCGCGGCTTTTATTCCATCAGCGGCAAAGGCACTATCAGGAACAATATCGTTACCAACTCCAGTGAGTACGGTATCCACGGTCCTTTCACGGTACTGGAGTACAACGATGTCTGGAATAACGATCCCAATTATCAAAACTGCAATTCGGGATCGCATGACATCTCCCTGGACCCACTGTATGAAGACGTCACTATTCATGATTATAGTCTGCAAGCCGGATCCCCCTGCATAGATGCCGGTAATCCTGATGCGGTCTACAACGATCCGGACGGATCGAGAAACGATATCGGGGCATACTGGTATTTCAATTTTCTTATGCCGGCGCCGTACCCGTTTACGATCCTCGATGAAGACACGGCGCACGTGGCCAACAACGTTCCTACCTTTACCTGGAGGTACTACGATACGATTCCGGGACAGGTGGCTTATGAAATCGAAGTCGGAACGGACAACGACTGGACATCTGCCGAGATGTGGGGCTCCGGCCTGATGTTGTCTTCCGACACTTTTGCGGTTTACGCGGGTCTTCCGCTCGAAGATGCCGTTAAGTATTATGCTCGTGGACGTCTCGCCAACGAGTTGTCCTGGGGTGACTGGATCGAGCTTTCTTTCTACATGAACGATGAGCCCACTACTCCGCAACCCTTGTCTCCTGAAGATAACCAGGGGGTTGCTTATGACAGTTATATATCTCTCACTTTGGCCAACTCGACCGATACTGAAGAAGATTCGCTTTCCTATGATTTTGAAATATACGAGGATGCCGGTCTTAGCATCCTTTTCGATACGCAATACGATATCCCGGAACAAGCGGACAGTACGGTCAGTGGAGCGTTTTTCGGATTTATCAACGGCATGGAATATTATTGGCGGTGTCGGGCTTTCGATGGGTACGAGTATTCGGACTGGTCGGAAACGAGATCGTTCATTGCCCATCCGGAAGCGCACGTAATGTCTTTTTCTCCATCATCGAACGAACTTGCGGTTGATGTGGCCACGAATGTGGCAGCCGTGTTCGATATCCCTATGGCGGCAGGTTCATTCGTTGATTCTACAGTCGTGGTGCGATCAGCCTTTAGAGGGCTGCATACCGGTAGTATATCGTATGATCCGGGATCGTACACGGTGACTCTCGATCCTGATGTCGATTTCGCCCCGGGAGAGAAAATTACCGTAGCATTGACTAAAGCGATTTTATCAGAAGAGGATGTTCCTCTCAGAAACAGCCGGGTCTGGTCGTTCCGAACGGCGACGGCCTTGGCCGGGGCACGTTTTGCGGATCACACTACCTATGCCACTTATGCCGAACCTTTCTCAGTAAGAGTCGGTTATTTCAACGCCGATGCCTATATCGACCTGGCCGTTGCCAACCGCAGCGCAGGCTCGATTTCAGTGTTCACCGGTAACGGCGATGGTACCTTTAACAGCGTCGGAGCGTATCCGGTCGGTACCACCCCTTACTCTCTTGCTATTGGCGATTTGAACCATGATGGAACCCTCGATCTGGTTACCGCTAACTTCGGTTCGGACGATATCTCGGTTCTCATGGGCAACGGCAATGCCACGTTCCTGCCGCCCGTCAATTACAACGTAGGAGATGCCCCGCGTTCGGTAACGGTGTTTGACGCCAACGGCGACGGCTATTTGGATATCGCCACCGCCAACTATGGCTCGAATAATATCTCGTTTCTCAGAAACTTGAAAAATGGATTTTTCGCCGACCCGATTTCTTTGCCCGTCGGATCCGATCCGTATGCAATACGATCGGGTGATCTGAATAGCGACGGCTATCTGGATTTAGTTTGTGTCAATTTCGGCTCCGACTATTTGTCCGTGCTCATCAACAACAGCACCGGTTCGTTCGGCGAACATACGATGTATAGCTGTGGAACCAGTCCCCTTGATCTTGTCGTCTCGGATATAAATGCCGATGGTGAGCTGGATGTCGTGACCGCCAACAGCGACAATACCATTTCCGTACTGATAGGTAACGGAAACGGCTCTTTGAAGACCGCCGTGGCATATTCGACCGGCAGTGGCCCACGCTCGATTGCCGATGTCGATCTGGACGGCGACGGTGACCTTGATCTGGCTGTAGTCAATTATAACAGCGACACCGTTCAGGTTCTCCTGAACGTGAACAACGGTTCATTCGTAACCGGTAGTAAGGCGGCCGTGGGGGATGCCCCGGTGTCTTTGTGTGCTGCCGATATGGACGGTGACGGTGATATCGATCTGGCTGCCGCCAATCTGGGCGCCAATACCGTTTCGGTTCTCCTGAACGTCAATGATATCTGTGTGGATCGTGACGGTGACGGCTACGGCGATCCCGGTCATGCCGAGAACGTATGCCCCGACGACAACTGCCCCGATATTCCTAACGAGCTGCAGACGGATAGCGACGGCGACGGTGTCGGTGATGCCTGTGACGACTGTGTGGATGTCGCCGATCCTGAGCAGGAAGATACCGATGGTGACGGTGTCGGCGATGTCTGCGATATTTGTCCCGGTTTTGACGACAATCTCGATTCCGACAACGATGGTGTGCCGAACGGCTGTGATAATTGTCCCTTCATGGCAAATACCGATCAAGCCGATGATGATTTTGACGGTGTTGGTAATGTCTGCGATAACTGTCGTGCGGTCGCCAATCCCGGTCAGGAGGATGGTGACGTTGACTATATCGGAGATGTCTGCGATAACTGTTTAGGCGTTCCTAATCCGGGCCAGTCGGATGCCGATGCCGATGGTGTCGGCGATGCCTGTGATCTTTGCGAAGGCTACGATGACGGCCAGGACGCCGACGGTGACGGCATGCCGGATTCCTGCGATATCTGTTCCGGCTTCAGCGACTGGGATGATGTCGATACGGACGGTTTGCCTGATAGCTGCGATAACTGCCCGACGGTAGCCAATGTTGAACAGGTAGATACGGATCGTGACGGTATCGGTGATTTCTGTGATAACTGTCCTTCCGATTACAACCCGGCCCAGGTCGATACCGACAATGATGGAATCGGAGACGTTTGTGACCCGTGCCGCGAGGATCCGGATAACGACGCCGATGAAGACGGCCATTGCGCCAATGTTGACAACTGCCCTGACATGGCCAACGCCGACCAGGCGGACGAAGATGGAGACGGTGTCGGCGACCTCTGTGATATTTGTCCCTCCAATTACGATCCTGAGCAGGCCGATGTCGATCAGGATGGAATCGGTGACTCCTGTGACAACTGCCCCGAGGATTATAACCTGACGCAAACCGATTCGGACGGCGACGGTATCGGCGATGCGTGTGACCCCTGCATCTATGATCCCGATAATGATATCGACCAGGACGGCTATTGCGGTGAACTGGATAACTGTCCTGAGATATATAATCCGGATCAGGCGGATGCCGATGGTGACGGTATCGGTGATGTCTGCGATTACCCCGCTTGTGACTCGCTGATCGTACCGACCAGTGTGGTGGAACCCTACAGCGATGAATGTGTTAGCCAGACGGTTTCGATTAAAGCCTGCCAGGCACTCAAGGGAGCCAGCATTCCGTTGGCCATCCCCGGTGAAATCGAGGTCTGTTCCTTGTCCACGGCAGGACTTATAACGGAGGATTGGGATTATGTATTCCCGGAGATATTCTCCAACTATCTGACCGTTTCGCTTGCCAACTCCTTTGGCGAGCAGATCCCCGAAGGGGAGACGCCGGTTTTCGATATCTACTTCAAAGCTACCCCGGATTGTCGCGATGCTTATGTCGTGCGCTGGGATACGACCATGTCGGCTCATGAGTCGCACAAACTGTCGTTTGTCGACACGGACTACCGTCTGGTGCTGCCGGGATTCGATTATGACCGTGATGTTACTCAAATTGCCGGTTATGAACCGGCAGACTTTACCGGTGACGGTTCGGCTGATATATCGGATCTGGTCTACCTGGTGAATTACTTGTTCCTGGGTGGCCCGGAGCCGTATCTGCTCGATGTGGGTGATGTCAATGGCGACTGCGGCGGTCCCGACATTGCCGACCTGGTGTTGTTCGTTGACTGGGTTTTCGCGCAGGGGACACCGCAGCTTGAATGTGGATGCGTAAATGGCGGACCGCTTGCCAAACCGGTCGTACGAGACGACATCGTTTTGTTCACCGAGATTGAGGCGGGTGTCACTACGGTCTATCTGGAAACGCCTGTTGAACTTCGTGGTGTTCAACTGACGATCCTCGACGCCGGTCAAAGCGAACCGGAGAAGCTGGTGAACGAGAAACTGGAAATGGTCTATGGAGCACAAGCCGATACGTTGAAGGTTGGCATTCTCGATCTGGATGGGCGCACGACCATTGCTTCCGGCAGAACGGCTCTGATACGCATTCCGGCATCGATCTCGGTTGAGACGGCTCTGGTGGCCGATGGACAATACCAGGCGTTCGCAGCCTCGATCTCCGGTGCCACGACTGTATCTCAAACACCGAATGACTTCAACCTCGATCAGAACCGACCGAATCCGTTCAATCCGAGCACTGAGATCAGCTTCAGTCTGGCTTATTCATGCCGTGCTACATTGACGGTTTATAATATCGCCGGTCAGCGGGTTGCCGTGCTGGCGGATGGAGTGTTATCGGCCGGACAACATACGTACCTGTTTGACGGGTCGAATCTCGGTTCCGGTGTCTATCTCTATCGTCTCGAGACCGATGGATATATCGAAGCTCGCAAGATGCTGCTGATGAAATAGCGAGTCATTGAATACGATTCTTGTTTTATACCGGGCGACTCCCTATCGAGCCGCCCGGTATTTTTTCTGAGAACTTAATCGAGATAATAATATCGGCCCCGCCGGGAAGCGAGGCCGATAATAGCAGAGAGGTACGCTGCTATTGTAGAATGGAGATACGTCCGCCTTTTAACGGCGGTTGCTCACTGCCGGGCGTGGTACCCGGGCTTGTACGTGTGGGTTGCGCTTACTCAGATCGACCTAATCTAATAAAATCGTTGGGCTTGCCAATAGGGGATGCCCCGCGTTTTGAAGGAGCAAATTCCCTTGTAATAAGAACAGCATTTTGTAAGGCCGGCTCGGGCAAGAGAGCCGGCCTTTTGTGGGAGAGGTAGGTCTCTGTCAACTCTGGCTAAGGTTCGGATCAGCGCCCTTGAAACCGCCCGTGGTGTGCTTCAAGGCGGTTTCTTGGATTAAAAGGGAGGAGACCTTGACCTTGAAAGCAGGGTTGGAGACCAAGTGGGTTCAAACTCTCCGCAGTATCCCCCAGAGGATCATGAGGGGCCGCACTTCCTGTTTATTTTATTATCCCGTTTCTTATTTGGTTATTCCACTATTCGTTACTGCAACCTAAAGGATCTCCTTGTTGGAACATATAACTGACCAGGCGAACCAGATCACTGATGTCCGGTCCGGCATACGAGCAATTGATATCAGCCGATAACATAATCTCTGGTGAATTTCCCTGCTGGAACATATAAGAAACCAGGAAAACCAGATCGCTAATATCTATGGCGCGGTTGATAACTACATCACCACGCCAGAAATAGGTCACGGTGTTTGTCGATGTTGACCAGGTTGTGAATCCGAGACGGTTCCTTGCCAGGACTTTCCAATATACCGACACCCCCAGAGGGACCGAATTTTCGGGAACGGTCAGTGAGGTGTTTTCCCTGATGGAATCGAGGTAGAATTCTTCGCCTGGATTAGTGGCTGCGTTATCCCATAGGTAGACCAGATACCAGGTGGTATCATCAGGAATGACGGAGGGCGCAGTTTGCCAGGTAAAGGTCGCTTCCGTTTTATCCACCAGATCAACTAGATCCCCATTGTCCGGAGATGACAGATCAAATGAACCGGGATCGCCGCCAATGGCGAACTCAAAAGAGTCGGGATACGGCGTAGATTCACGCGTAAGACCATATACATCCCCCGTAGCCAGAACTCGCCAGAAATACCGACCATTGGTCAAATCATCGACATTGATGCTGAGGCTTGTCCCGGTATATCCCGTGGTTGATACCGTACTACCCGCAGCGAAGTCAGAATTCGTGCTGTAATCGATGTCATACAGGATATTTTCACTGGGGTAGATAGAACTGGAACTCTCCCATTGCAGTTGGATGGTTGATCCCGGTATTCCGATCACCTCGGCGTCACCGACCGGACTTAGCAGGGCAAATGGAGCCGGTTGTGACGGTTCACTCAGAAAAAAGCTCGCACCAAAGGGGGTAGACTCCCTTTCAAATCCATAAAGGTTGCCGTAAGCAGTTACTCGCCACCAATAAGTAGTCTCGTTGGTGAGAGTGTCGATGGCTACCCAGCAAGTAGTATCACTTACGGCCAGATAAGTCAATGTAGACCCGGTGGGGAAGCTCTCATCCGCGCTGATCTCGAATCTGTATTTTACCACCTCTCCCGGGTAGATGGAGCTCGATGGCTCCCAGAAGAACTGAATCGCGGAATCTGGAAAACCGAGAATGGTCTCGTTAATTGGCCATATCAGATCAAACTCATCCGGCGGGAAATCTACAATTACCACAGCGCCTTCAGCCGTGGACTCTATCGGATCATTACTGATGTCGGTCATGACATGTTGAAGGATAGGCAGTTCCGATATCCCCGTGTTTAAAGCAACCAACTGCACTTGAGCTACTACTCCCGGTCCATCGACAACGGCGCTGGGCCCGAAGAGAAGACCTTCGAGTCTTAGGATCGTAGTTGCAAGGGTTGAATCATAATAGATGTAAGAGTTGAAAACACGGGTGAAACCAGAGGTATCGAAAAGCGGCCCCAGGGTCGTAGATACGGTATCAAACATGAGAGTGTCAAACGCGATCCTTGCCTGAAAGAGACGAATTCCCTGTGTATTTTCATCGACCCGTAAATCCAGGTCGATCACACTGCCCACGCCCGTTGTGACAAAAGTGCTCTCGGGCTCGAGTGAAAGGGTCGCTGCTTCGATTGCGCCGGCAGAACACATATACAGCGCAAACAAGACAGAAGCCAACAGTAATCGTGGCAGTTTTGCGGTTCTCATCGATCCTCCTAAGTTGACGTCGTCCAGCGATGGTTGAGGGAGGGACCCCGTAGGGTCCCGTCCCCTCAACTGTCTCGCGGGATCGGTTTACTTCAGCAGAACCATCTTCTTGGTATCAGTGAAGTCCGCCGCCTGCAACTTGTAGAAGTAGACGCCGGAGCCAACACCAGAAGCGTTCCACGTGATGCTCACAGTCCCTGCATCTGCATAACCGTTGAACGACTCAACAACCTGACCGGCTACGTTAAAGACGGTCAAATTGTAGTGACCGGCTTCACGCATGGAGAAGTTGATTGTCGTTGTCGGGTTAAACGGATTCGGATAGTTCTGTCCCAGGTAGTAGCTGTCGGGCAGCGCCGCACCCTTGGCAACGCTGAAGTCGACAGAAACCTCGGACAAATCGGCACTCTTGACCGAAGATTCAACCAGGTTGATATCAAAGGCTCCATCCTTCTTAGCGCGTACGGTGACGGTAGCTATCGAACTACCCTCAAAGACGTCGCTGAGAACAGCGCCGGTGAGATCCAGGCTGTTGCCGTCGATCACCTGGTTGTAGAATCCACGACCATTAACCGCAGCGATATCACCTTGCTGTACGTTGACTATCTCAACCATACCGGCATCGATAGCGAAGTTCAGGTGATAAGCCAAAACGCCTTCCGCTCCGGTCATGTCAATACTGAAGGTGGCTTCATCGCCGGCCTTGAGGTACGGCACTTCCGTGGACACAGCAATTTGATCAGCACCGATCAATTTGGCCGCATCCTTCAGATGATCGCCATAGATGGAGTAGTTATAGGCAAAGATGGTCAATTCATCGAAACCTACATAACCATCCGGGACCGGCAGACCATCCGGTTCGCCGTCAGCCGTGGGGCCGAAGTCACAAGCCTGGCAGAAGCCGGCGTCGGCAGACGTCAGGTAGTAACTCGCTGCAATGTCACCGAATTCAACAAACTCGAGAACACCACTGAAGTCGAAGTCCCCAAGCAGATAGTTGGTGGCGCTGCAGAACGCGAACGTACTTGACGTATTACCGGCCTTATCGACCGTCCACAACGAGAAAGTCAGCATATCCATTTCCGGATAAGTGCCGAAGTCATACTCGGTACCGTAAATGACGTCACCGTAGAAGCCTTCGTCGAGAGCCGGAGCCGGAGCCGGTCCGTCGGTGTAGATCGGATAGTCGAAAGTGGCGTTGTAGCGGAAGAAATAGTATTGATCTTCCGTTGCACCGTCCCAGGTCAGATGGACACTGGCCGTCGGGGTGCCGTGGAAGTTAGTCGCCGGAGCCGGAGCAAGCTGATCGAGTTCGATCGTCGCATTGTACCAGGCGCCAACGTTCGCGGCCATATCACGGAAGCGAATCCTGATGGTGTAAACACCATCAGTCGCACTCTTCAACGTCCACGGATTGAACGTATTAGCCACCGGGATCCAGCCGGTGTTGCCGGACCAGTCGTCGTTGATGATCTGCATATCCACAGCGTCGCCGGGATAAGCAATACCAACGATCTCATTACCGGTCTGGCTGTTGGTGTAACCGGGAGCCGCCAGCGGATTGAGAACTGGATCCTGCTGGACCGTCATGGTGCCGGTAGGCGCCTCAGTGTCCAGAATGATCGTTGCCGACTCAATCGTACTCAAACGACCGGAACGGTCTTCGGTCTGCACGTAAACCGTCTTAGTACCGTCACCGGTGCTGAGAGTGAAGGAGTAGGGACCGGCGCCCCAACCAAGCGGGGTCGCTCCCGCCATAGCGGGATCCTCAGAAAGGTACACGTACTTGCGATAGGATTCGGTATAGGTGAAGTTAACACTAACGGTAGTGCTGTTGCAGTACGTGGCGCCGCCGTCGATGAGCACATCCGAAATCACCGGATCAGTGAAATCGAATCTGATGGCATCAGTAAGTTCTGAGGTCAGGAGACGTCCGGCGCAATCCTGAGCCTGAACATACAGGTAGTACAAGGTACCTTCCGTCGGAGTGCCGAAATCGTAAGCGAACGGATTCGGCGGGAAAGCCTCGGTTACCGTATATGTTCCCGATACTTCACCGGCCATGACCTGGATAATGTCAGTGGATGGATCGGCGACTTCGACGTTTACCACTGCCGTTTGTGACCAGTTGATTTCGCCCAAACCGTCATCGAGAGTGATTCCGGTAGCGGTTGGCGCGGTCAGGTCAAGGAAGATACTGTCTAACGACTCAGCACCATAATTGCCGATATTGTCGATCAGAACACCGTAAACCGTATGCCAGCCTTCGGTGTTGACCATATTCCAAAGAATGGAATCGGTATAAACCGTGGCGTCATACTGAGTATACGGACCACCCTGATTGTTACTTAAACCAACGTAAGCGATATCAGTATCGGACCAGCTGAATTCCACACGGATCCTGCGGTTATCGGTACAGCCGGAACGATCATTGATCGAGAACTGGTCGAAGCCGTTGTTGGTGCTGTCGAACTCGATCTGAGCCGAAGTATAACCAACGTTACCGGCATCGTCGCGCGACATGAAGTAAACGGTCTTGAGTCCGTCGTTGGCGCTGAGGGTCATGGGGACCGGACGTACCGGCGGCGGCATGGCCGCCCACTTCGTTGAAGCGCAATCGGCATCAGCGAGATCTTCAGAAACGATGTAAGCCATCGTACCGGAAGCTGCCTCGAAATTGCAATCGCCAACGATATCGCGCACGCCGGTCTTGGCCGGAGTCGGATCGACTACCAACCAGGCGTCATGTGGAGCCGGGGCGGTCTGATCGAGTTCAATCGTTTCCAGGCGATGCGGTGACCGGTTGAGGAACTCATCGTACAGGCGAGCATAATGAGTCTTGGTGCCGTCGCCGGCGGTAAGATCAAAGGTTGCCTTCGGATAAGTTTCTCTCACCCCGGACCAGGAACCGCCGGACCAGAATTCCACCTGTACGGCGGTACCGTCGTCGACATAAGTCAGGTTGACGGTCAGGTCGTTGGTATAATCCGGGTTGACCGGGCAAGTCGGATCGGCCATAGTCCACGACGTGAAGGTCGGGCAGGTCCAATCGATATAGAAGGTGTAAGTCTGGCTGGCGAAGTTACCGCCCGCATCCCAAACACCGATTTCCAGAGTATGCGGCACTGTTCCATCATCGACGCCCGCTACCGGTGTGATCGGAATCGGACAGCCGATGTAGTTCGCATGATACCCGGTGTTGGTGTAGGTGTCGGCGTTGATACTTGAAGCCAGGCCGCACCAGCCGAGGCCGTCGAACCGGTACCAGACATGGTCGATCTTGTACTGGTCGGTAGCTGAAATGTCAACCAGCAGCTTGTAGCCTTCATCCGGTGTATAGACATAGGGGGAACCCCATGAGTAGATATCGTCGCGCACCGGGTTGTTGGCGGTGAAGCTGATTGCCGGATTGACATTGTCCTCAAGAGTCAGATCCAGAGGAGTGTTGTCGGTCATGATCAGAACATCGAGAGAATCGGTGTAGAGCGAGTTGATCGTAATCTGGGTATTGCCGATTCCAATAACCTGGAACTGGGCAAACGCCAGGGTCGCATCGCCGTAACCGGAACCTTCGTATGTAGCGGCTTCAAAAATAAGCGTGCCGCTGGCCGGATCACCACCGACCGGAGCATATACGGTCGGATCAGGATCACCGAGGTAACCGTAGTTGTAATCCGCCGAGCCAGGCACGAATTCCAGGACGGCCGGATCAAAATTGACCGTGAAGGAATAAGTCGCCAGACCGACGCTATCCCACGGATCGCAACTCGGAACAGTCCAGTCAAAAGTCACATCGACATAGTCGAAGACTTCGTAAGTTGAACCGGCGGCATGAGCGCTGGCATTGAACATGGTAGGACTGTTGTCGATTTCACCGGCGCTGCCGTCAAGCGCATAAGTTGTACCGGCAAGACCGGAGTAGTAGTTGTATCTCCAGACGTTGCTGGCGGCTGAACCGTCATCCCAGCCCTGGATACCGTCATGGCCCCAGAGGCAGTTATAACGGATGCGGTTCGAGGTGGTGCCGTTGTCGGCGCCAACCGCGTATTCCGCGAAACCGGTGCCGCCGCCCATGGTGCCGAGTCCGCCGTTGTCATAGATATCGTTGTATTCGATATCTATGCTGTAGCAGCTATACAGCGAAATAGCGCCAAGCGGGGTGCCCCAGGTCAGATCGGTACTGTCGGGGTTGGTATCGCTTTGGGCGCAACCGTATATCACGTTGTTGGTGAACCATCCATTGTTGACGCTGAAAGCACCGATAGCGGCGAATTCAACGTCAAATATGGTACAACCATCAACCGTAACGTTGCTGGCGGCTGTCAACACCATACCGTAATCTGAGCACTCTGAAATAGTGCAACCCAGAATCTGGTTGTTGGCAATCGAGGCCGCGGCCGCGGCCGCAGGTGATTGAATGTCATTCTCGATATGATCGAGGAACACGGCCGGGGCGCGGGTGATGCCGGTGAAAGTACAGTTCTCGATAACGTTGTTATCGAGATTCTCACCGCCGGCGTAACTCACCACGCTGATACCGATCCAGCCGTTGGACACAGCCAGATTGCTGAAAGTACCGCCGTTGGTGCCGCCGTAGAAAGCCGCGAGGTTGTTGTTAAACACACAATTTTCGACCGTCAACCCGGTTGCCATGACGCCCTTGGTAACGATCGCACCGCGGTAGCCGGATACATTCAAACCGGATATGGTCAGGTCGACCGAACCGAAGACATCGAGAAAGTCCTTTCCGGTGGCGGTAATCCAGGTCGGAGGATTCGGATTCACGAAGAAGGTAGAATCAGCTCCGCCGACACCGATGATAGCCGAAACGTTCGACGGTACCGTCAGGTCGATATCAGTCGGATATGTTCCGGGGTAAACCTCGATAACATGCCCGGTTCCGCCGTAAGTGGCGGCGGTCCAAAGGGCCGTGTCCAGGTTGGTGAAGTACGGTGCGGTTCCGCCTTCTTTAACCATAAAGGTCGCTGCCGAGCCGAAGCCGGCCATTAGCAGCACGACACAGGCAGTGATGAGGAAACTTCTAGTTAGAGACATAATTAATTCTCAGCCTCCTAAAACTTCATTAGCAGCTTGCCGAACTAGCTAGGAGCGAACAACTCGTAGGTCTTGTTTAGGCGCTTCGGTAGGTCCGGCGCTTAGAAGGTCCTGGTCAATTCCACTCAGCTAGTCCGTGTGATTGGACTGAGCGGTAATAGCACAGGAATACTTGACTAAGTTCATTAAGGATGGTAGTTTTGAGGTGTCGCGGCAGGGGGACCTCAAACCCATGGTGGTACCCAGAAAGGTTTTTGGTTCCTCTGCTCGGCCCTAAATTTACCTCTCGCCAACGTATTCTGTGGTCTTACTCAATCGTCCTATTCTTGAGTTCTCTACAGAACAAGTCATTTTGATTACTCTTCCTTTAATGCACCTCCTTTCTGGCTACATTTTTCAAAGCCCGGTAGTCTGATGTTCTTCTGGGAACCGGGAAGAAGTATATTGAGCCGGAGTCCGCCCTGATCGTGATTGATGAGGTTGGCATAACCGGCATTTATTGGATTGTTGCCGTGCGTGGAGGGAGTTTCATCCGTGCGATTATTACACTGTCTGAACATTGAAGACGTTAGAGTAACCCAGGTCATTCTTCTATAACCAACCAGGCGGGTGAGACCAACCCGGAGGTTCTCCCATTGCTTTTACCCAGGTTCGCCGTGATCACTGAGCACATGATCTAACTTAATAAACAATCAACAGACATTGAGTGTCGTTATGCTAACGAACCTGAAGAGACATAGATTAAATAAAATTACCCTATTATTTAACTTGGCCACTTGCCATGCATACTGATTCTGTTATGCATTCCCTGCGCTATACGGTTTTCTCTGTTGTAGTGCTTGTGGCCAGGGAACCGTGCTTTTCCCTGTTCACTTAAGCCTTGTTAAGTCAATTCTAACTTACTGCGCTTCGCAAAAATCGCAATAGGGATAACCCCCCATTTTCATCTGGGATTCACCTCAACGAAGGGATCGTGAGGCCAATAGATATCTCAGTATCTATTATCTATAATCAGATAACTCCTTCCTGGATCGCTAAACGAACGAGTTGCGTGACGTTTCGGCACGACAGTTTTTCCATGACCTTGGCACGATGGTGTTCGACCGTCTTGGGACTTATATTGAGGTGTTGAGCCACTTCCTTTCCGGAATATCCCTCGACAACTAGTTTCATAACCTCCATCTCTCGCTCGGTAAGAACCTCCAGTACGGACTTGCGATCATGACCGTTCCCGCCATTGGCGTAATCCCTGATAACGATCTGGTTGACCGATTTGCTCAGGTAAGTCTGACCTTGCATAACCGCCGATACCGCCTCCTGGATTTCGCCCGCTCCCGCTTCCTTGAGCAAATAGCCACAGGCGCCATTACATAAAGCCCTGTACACGTATTCACTCTTATCGTGCATGGTCAGAACGATGATTTTCGTATTGGCGCATGCCCGATGGATGTGCTTCATGGCGTTTAGTCCGTCCAGCTCCGGCATGGAGATGTCCAGGAACACGACATCCGGCGTGCATTCCTGGATCGGACGAATGGCTTCACGTCCATTGGGAGCGTCACCAACCACTTCGAATTGGCCAATGGAGTCCAGCAGCGATGCCAGGCCTTGGCGGAAGATCTTGTGATCGTCCACGATAAAGACTCTGGTCCGTTTCATGTTGTTAAGTTCCCTCCTGATAAAGGCGTTTCTATTAGGAAGCGGGTTCCTTGTCCGGGTGAAGTGTCAATCTTAATGGTCCCTCCGACCATTTGAACCCTCTCCGCTATGTTAAGTATTCCGAAATTTTGTTTCTTTTCCCAGTTGGCCGTGATTTCGGACAGATTGAAGCCACAGCCGTTATCCATGAAGTCTAAAGCTACACTGTTGCGTTCAAGGTGCAGGTTGACAGAAAGTTGTGTTGCCTGGGCATGACGAGTCACATTGAGGACTAATTCCTGAAACACTCGAAACAGGTTTATGGCCAGGTCCTGATCGAGCCCGGAGTCGTCGCCTTCCACATGGAAGTGGACATCGATATTAGTCGGCAACTGTCCCAGATACCATTCCATGGTTGCGATTAGTCCCAGCGTGTCCATCATGCGCGGTCTCAGATGCGATGATATTCTCCTGGTGTCACGCATCGTTTCCGTAATCATGTCGGCTAGTCGTTCGAACAGCTCGCTGTCGCCGTTGTTGGCGCCTTTGATACGCAACTGTTCCACCATCATTTTAACGACGCTGAGCTGTTGGGCGATAGAATCATGAAGTTCTCTTGCGACAAAACGTCGGTCGGCTTCTTGCAGTTTTATCAACTGTGATGTGATCCATTCCAATTGTCGTTTCTTTTTTTGCAGCTCGATTTCCAATACCTGTTGATCCGAGATATCGATTGCGGTGCCGACCAATCCCTGTTGTTGTCCCCCTTCGTCCTTGATGACCGTGCTTGACATGATTGTCGGGAAGCAGTGTCCGTTTCTATGGCAGTGACCGACCTGACCGTAATGGCTGCCGTGTTCGACGGCGATGCTGTTAAATGGCTTTACTTCATCCTGCAATTGCTCCGGGGAGTGAAAGATACTCAGGTGTTTGCCGATCAACTCCTGGGGCTCGTAACCGTGCATACTGGCCCAGGAGCCGTTTGCATAAGATATATTTCCGTCATTGTCGGCGATCGCTATGCCGGCGATTGTTTGCTCTATGGCAGCTCGAAGATGTCGAAGTTCATTGACCTGATTGCGCAACTCGGTGATATCACGGCAGTAAAGAACGATGCGGGTGACCCGGCCATAAGAATTTTTAACGGGGTAGGCGATATGAGAGTAATGGTGACCGTCGAATGAATCCTCAAAATCAACCGGTTGACCGGAGTCGATGACACGCTTGACAATCTCCAGCCGGTGAGATTGAATCCTCGGTGGAAAGTCTGTCAGCAGGTATGTCCCAACTAGTTTATTCTCGTTTTTTCCTAGAACATCCTGGAGAGCTTTATTGGCTCGTATGATCCCAAGCCTGGTATCACAGAGGGATACCAGATCGTCAGTTGCATTAAGTGTGGCGGTAGCAGACTCTTCGCTTTCCTGTAATTTATCAAGCGCTATTTGACGAAGTGAAATGTCTACTATCATAACTATTATTGATTGACGACCCTCGAAGTTGGTGACATGAGCAAACATGTCTACCCAGTGTATCCCGCCAGTTTGATCCAGGATCCTGATCTCTCTTCGACTTCTGGAGGTACGATTGTTGGCCAGAGCTTCGTAATCATTTAAAATGGGAAGGCGATCATCAGGGAATACGAATGTGTTGACAGCATCATATACTGACATGCCGCGGAGCGTTTCGATGTTAGCTCCGGCCAATTCGGACACTACCGAATTAATAGAGTATACCATATTCCCCTGACAAACAATGACACCCTGTAGCGAGTTCTCGACTATGGTGCGAAGGTTCTCTTCCTGGATGTGCAGTTTGTTTCGCGCTTCCGCGAGTTTGCGAGCAGCTCTGAGTTTGTCTTTAACCTCTTCCATGCCGGCCAATGTCCGGGATAGTTCCTCCTGCTGTTTCTTAATCACTCTGTTTGAATGACGAGTGTGCCTCCAGGCGAGTAAGGCGCCCGTAAGCAGGAGGAACAAGGGAAGAAATGCCGCCAGGAAAGCCAGCCAGGGACGACGATTAAATATGGTCAACCATGAATTATGTCTGGCTGAGATAGTCAGGAAGCTGGCTCCATAGTCGGTCGATACTATCACCCTTGTTGGTCGATTTGTCTCAGGGGGAAGAGTTTTCACCCGACTGATGTCAGTACGTGCCTCGATCGGCAGCATGGCCATTAGCTCCAACTCTTTATTCACGAGGAGGAACTGACGATCGCCGGTGCTCATCAGGATCTGGCGATCACCGGTATCGAGGATATCTACCAGAGAGATCAAGTCCAATGGCCCGGCGGAAGAACATTCTGCCATGGGTGTCAATGTTTTGTCGTATGTCGCAATACAACCGTCGTTATATGCGGCAACGAAGATTTGTTCACTGTTTCCGTGGGCCGGTAAAACCGTCAATGTCTTCACCCAACGATGCTTATCGCCGCCCCATGAATAGGTGGTAACCAGATCGCCTGTTTCCGAGAAAAGGCACAACGAGCCGGCCGAGTCCGGAGTTGATGAAGACTTGTCGTTACGAACCGGTACGAGAATCTCTAAGCTATCGTTGGAATCGATATCCGCCGGAACAGGCAGGCCTGTTGAAAAAACAAAACCAAGTGTCTTCATCCATTGTAACTGGCCCTGTTCATCGAGCACTATCAGGTACGAATGGAGATCATCCATGTCGCCGACAACGGCCGCGTTCCCCTTGGAGCATATCCCCATGATGATTCGGGGGGGACCTCCCGGGTGAAGGGGAGTTATGTAGAAATTTGAAGCTGATACGATGCCGCTGATTTCGAATCGCCATAGGCAAGTGTCCCGACTGGGAGAGAAACAAATCAGCTCACGTGGGTACAGGTCGTAACCGACATCAACGTTGATGAATAACTCTGGTTTATAGTCGTGGTCGATATCGCCGGCGGCAAGTATCCGGCCGCTCCCGTCCCAATGACCGCTGCCGTCAAGGTCTGTACCATGACTCAGAGGTACGCGATGACTTGTCTTGGATGGAACATCCAGTATCTCCAACCATATAGTATCGACATACCTGTAGAAAGTAGCGATTTCATCGGTTCCATCGATATCCGTATCGATGGCGAAACAGTCGAAGATCGTTGATGCCGGGAAATTGTAATGCCAGACAGCTTCCGTACATTCCAGGTCATTATAGAATATGATGCAGGCGTTGGTATCGGGGAATTTCCATCGGTTGACTATCCGATAGGAAGCATAGCTGGTATCGCTGCCATTACGGTACAATCCCCAGAAACCGGTGGTGGCGTTTCCCGCGTCGGTGAAAACATCTAATTTATTTTCAATGACTAGACGGTAGGGAAGACTAAATGAATCCTCACCAGGATCAAGAAAGACATGCTCTGCAGGATAAACAGAGGACGAAAATAATAATAATACAACAAACGCCAATAAAAGCGCGCTTTTGGCCGTGCTGAGGCTAAACATGGTGGTACCCATACTTCGCTTTGTTCAGCACAATTAAGCAACGGTGTTCGAATTTGTCAACTAATCCAACTTCCATCAGACCAAAATCCTGATCGACAGGTCCGATGAAGAACCATGATGCTGTATCTTTGGACCGATTCTCCTTACTCATTCCATGGAGTGAAATCCGCATTGTCAGCGGTTACTACACTATTGGTCTCCCCGACACATTACTAAGCATGAATGAAATCAAAGATGAACGGTCGGCATTAATGGTATTGTCGGTAAATGGGGGATGTCCCTATATATGAAAATAGGTGAAATCACCTATAATTTTATAGTACATGTCTGATTATATCGGAATGTGCAGTTTGAAAACGAGGAATGTAATACATCTGAATAATGGATAGATCTATAATGAAGTAAACAAACGCATCACTGAGCCTGGATAAAATAGGCTATGATTAAGGAAGACAAAGGAATACTGTGATAGCTTGCGCTTATTGCCCCGGTCTGTGATGATACACATCCTATATCAGATCTAAAGAAAAGCGGATTGTCCGATTAACCGGGCAATCCGCTGCTGCCGTATACTCTCAACGGTTTTACGGACACGGAGCCGGGGCTGGGCCGTTCTGGAACATATATGTAACCAGATAAACCAGATCGGCGATATCCGGTCCGGAACCGCTGCCGTTGATGTCAACTTCTCCTGGACATCCCCCCTCAGGGCCGGATTGGAACATATACGAGACAAGGTAAACCAGGTCGCTAATATCTATCGATATCTCACCCGGGCTACCATCGGCCAGGATGTCGCCGCGAAGGCCGGCTATACAGCAGATGGGATCACAGGCATCACCGATTCCATCGTGATCCATATCTTCCTGTTCGGGATTGGCGATATTGATGCAGTTGTCTATCGGATCGATCACACCGTCGTTATCGAGATCGGCGTCAAGAGCACGCATATAAACCGAGAATACCAGAGTGTCGGTCTTAAGCGATAATGAGTCAGTCACCTGTAGAGTGATGGAAGCCGGTACCCTTAATTCCGGATCGACACCCTCAATGCCCTGCGGCGAAAGTCTGAGCTCGATATGGATACTGTCACCCGGTGCGAGCTGCTCCTCGATGGGTGTCATCTCAAACCAATCGGTATAAGTCGATCCGAAGGAATAGTTGAAATTGAAAGTCAGCGATCGAACCGGATCGATATTGGCAAAAGATACCGTGTCGACGAAATCGGATTCATAATAAGCCGCGGCTGTATCGTAAGCCCATAAGTCAGTCCCGACCGAGCGGGATGGAGTATCGTTAAGTTGAGCGGCAATCTGCAGCAGATACATGTTGACCGAGTGGAACCGGGTAAGCAATCGTGGCACATCATCCAGGTCGGGCCAGAACCCGTCACCGGCTTCGATCAGATATGAAAAGCATTTCCGTCTTTGTGTCTGGTCGCCATAGGTCCAGTCATAAGCGGTTCCGTTGGGACCGCCCGTCGAGAAAAAACCGTAAGTAAGAGAACAGAAGCCTATATCGCACATGGTCAGGGTAGAGGGTAGTTGCTGGCATTCATCGATGAAAACCGGAGTGAGGAAGAAATTATACGGGATGTTCATGAAGTTACCGTAAGAATGGTAGTGGATCGAAGCACAGAAATCATGGGCATTGTAGAAATCGCGCATTACCTGGGCCTCAGGTTCGGAAAACGGACCGGCGCCGCGATATATCTCCGAAGCACCCTGCGTCGATGAACCGATGTCGTTGTAACCCCAGCCATAACCGAAATTGCGGTTAAGGTCGATGCCGTAGGAACCATCGCCGTTGTCTCGTCGATTCTTGCGCCACATGCCGCCGCCGTCCGGATTAGTCAGTTCGTTATAGACGAAACCGTCCGGATTGACTACGAAAATTACCCAGATTTCGGTATTGTCGATGATGTTTTTAATATCGTACTGGTCGTGGAACGTCAGCAGTTGTTTCACGGTGTACAGCAGTATTTCATAGGTTATCACTTCGCGGGCGTGAATAAGACCGTTGAGTTGTACCTCCGGTTCGTCTTCGTCGACCGTCACGTTGTCTGATATTTTCATCGCCACAATCGGGCGTCCCTCAAGACTGTGCCCGATCGTATCGAGGAGAGCCAGGTCGGGGTATACGCTCACGAGTGAATCCGCTTCAGTCAGAATTTCATCGTAGGTATGAAAACCACCCATTGACTTGTTCGGATCGATCCGTGCTCGGTTATACTCCTCACAGTTTTCGATCAGAACTTCGCCATGAAAACGTTCGATTAGAAGTTTGGTTTCATCATAGACGGCGACTACCTCCAGTGATGAGTCCGGGTAATGTCTGACGACATCGAAACCGTAAGACTGGAATTCTTCAAGCAGATCCAACGCGACGGGAGGAACTTTGACCAATGCATGATTTTGATAACCTGATGATGGATCTGAATCGGCGGCTGATACAGCGCCAGGCAGGAGCGTCAATAGAAGACCGGCACTCAGGCAAACAGTGAGAAGGAGACGAACAAGACTAAAATTTTTGAACATGGCTCATGGCTCCCGGATTGAGATTACTCATCATACTCAAATGACGGGCGATGACCGGGTTTCTTGCGCATCCCTGGTCGATAAGTGAGGGGGAAGCTCATCGACGAAGCATTAACAAGGGGCTGGACGGCTTTATGAGGAAATGTTGAAAAATACTAAGGGAGAATAATCCCTCTGACGCCTAATGTCAAATAGCTCCGTACTCGTTCCGTGAGTGACTCGATGTGGCCTGTATTATTGACATGTCAAACAAGGCGCAGGGCTTTTTTCAACAAATCCGGTCTGAAGATTCTCCTGGGTTTGGCGTTATTGCTTGTGTAACTATTCTCAGTAAAATGACGCGGATTTGAAACAAATGTTTAATGCCAGACGGTATTTATAAGTTGTTCTATCACCAGGTATTCCATTCTTGGCATCCACACCGGTTTGCCGATGATAAGTTATTGACAGTTCGTATGGTATGTGCTTTATTACCACTGTTGGTAATACCGATACCACTCAAGAAGCGACGATATAGATCTTCCGCTCTTTATTAGTGCAACAGATAAAACGAATCAATAACTGAAGCAGTTAGCGCTCGGGCTGAATTACAGTCTTGCTGTGCCTCTTGATCGGTAACTTCGGCGTTATCCAACGCGGAGAGCAGAATTCACCGTTGATGGGAAACTACATACCTGAGGAGGACAAACTATATGATGGGACAAGAGAGAGTGAGGAAGTTCTGTCTGGTCTGCGGTCTGGTACTCGTTTTGACCGTAGCTGTATTGGCCGGAACCGCCACCTGGCCAAATCGCTTCGTGAACATTACCAGTACTCCGGGTACGGAGCAAATCAATGCTGATGTGGCAAGAAATGAGATAATGCCGGGTGAAATTTATGCCGCCTGGACCGAGTTCACTGCCGCCGGGTTTGGTTTGTCGTCGATTGGCTATGGTTTTTCACCCGATAATGGACTCACCTGGGCATCGGCGATACAAACACCGCCGCTGCCGTATTCCTCGGAATGGAATCCAGCCCTGGCGGCAATTCCTACCGCAGGTTCACCGATAGGTGCGTTCATGCTGGTTGATGCAGCCTATGGCCCCGGAGTACCCTGGGTTACCAGCAATGGTATCGTGATGAGTGTTTCACCTGGAACCGGGGCGCCGTTTACCATGTCCGCACAGCTTTCCGCCAACACGCCGGGGATAAACTGGCTGGACTACCCCAATATCGATATTGACGACCACCCCTCTTCTACTCCGGCAACGAGCGGAGCGGCTCATATTGCCTGGGTTGAATATCTCGATGCTTCAGGTGGTGATGCCGACGGTAATGGAAATCCTTTCGATGACCCGGGGCTCGATAATTACACGATCTGGTATGCCTATACACATACCAATCCGGCCAATATCCCTGCCTTTCCTATGTTCAGTGCTCCTGTTCCGATTTTCGGAGGATTAGTTGCCGGTAATCAACCGGCGGCTCAGCGTCCGGATCTGGCCGTTGCCGGGATCGGCAATGCGATTGTGCCGCAGGGAGGCGTTTATGTAACCTGGACCGATATCGGCACCCTTTATGTCGATGCTTCCATTGCTCCCGGGGCCGGTTTTGGAGCACTGGGAGGAGCCCCCGTTTTATTCCCCATTATGCCGCCGCCATCAGTCGTAGTACCGGGTATCAATATGGCCACGACAGCGAGTATCGCAGTCGATGGATACGGCCCCTGCCCCGGGATGGTTTATCTGGTCTATGCCGATTATAGTACGGGAACCGATATGGACATCTGGTTTTTATCCAGTCCGACCGGTCTTCCGGGGGCCTGGATAGGACCGGTACGGGTCAATCAGGATCCGATCGGAAACGGTCTCGATCAATGGGCGCCGGAGATCGTGGTAGACCCGTTGACAGGTATGTTGTATGTCACCTACTACAGCCGTGAAAACGATCCCTCGAACACCAAAATTGAAACATGGGTTGCCATGTCCCCTGACTGTGGTGTGACCTGGACGCCGACACGCATTTCTGATTCCGGTCCAACCCCGCCGCTATCGACTATCCCCATGCCTCCGGCGGTGTTTTATATCGGGGATTACCTGGGAGCGGATGCTAACTGGATCGATGGCTCAGCGTTCGTATGGAACGATGGACGCAATGGGATGGATCAGGATATATTCTTCGAGAATATAAAAACCTTCGACACTGATGGCGATGGTGTCCCTGATTTGACCGACAACTGTCTCAATATCCCTAATCCGGCTCAGGCGGACACAGACCTTGACGGGGTTGGCGACCTCTGTGACAACTGCCCTTCCACGGCGAATCCATCACAAGTCGATACCGACGGTGACGGCCTTGGTGATTTGTGTGATCCCGACGATGACAACGACGGTGTGCCGGATGCCTCCGATATCAACCCGCTTGATCCTTACCTTTGCCAGGATGCCGACGGCGACGGTTGCGATGATTGTGGCATCGGTGTCGATGGTTTTGGACCGATGGCCGACAACACACCGCTTAACGACGGTCCTGATACCGACGGCGACGGCCTCTGTGATATGGGTGATCCGGATGACGACAACGACGGTGTGCCCGATGCCTCTGATACTGATCCCTATAATCCGTTCGTTTGTGAGGACCTTGACGGCGACGGCTGTGACGATTGTGCCGTCGGCAATGACGGTTTTGGACCGATGGCCGACAACATGCCGCTTAACGACGGTCCGGATACCGACGGCGACGGTCTCTGTGATATGGGTGATCCGGATGACGACAACGACGGTGTGCCTGATGCCTCCGACACTGATCCCTATAATCCTTTCGTTTGTGAGGACCTTGACGGCGACGGCTGTGACGATTGTGCCGTCGGCACCGATGGCTTCGGTCCGTTAGCCGATAATAATCCCGCTAATGACGGGACCGATACCGATGCGGATGGAATCTGTGATTTTGGCGATAACTGCATCGCCGTGCCCAATGCCTCACAGCTCAATTCCGATGCCGACACGCTCGGTGATGCCTGTGACAATTGCCCGTTCGTCGACAACAACGACCAGGCCGATTCCGACAGCGACGGTATCGGCGATGCCTGTGATACGGGCGGTTGTTGTGTCGTTATGGGAGATATCAACAATGATGGCACCGGCCCGGACATCTCGGACCTGGTCTATCTGGTGTCGTATATGTTCTCCGGCGGTCCGACGCCTGTCTGCCTGGATGCTTGTGACATTGACGGCTCCGGCAGCGGACCGGATATCTCGGACCTGGTCTATTTAGTAACGTACATGTTCTCAGGCGGACCCGCTCCGGCGCCTTGTCCGTGATATATATAACGATCGAGTATGAAATAAGGCGAAGGGTCAATTGACTCTTCGCCTTTTTCGATGAGAGTAATTATATGGCCGGTCCGTTCCGGCCTCGGGACAAGCGTTATCCGCCCGCCCCTTCAACCTCGGTAGGATCACCGGCAAAGGCGCCGGCGTAAGCAGTTTTTCGATCCACTATTACCGGTCGAATATCCATAACCGGGCCAAAGGTGTGTTCCTTGCCGGGAGGAGAGGCGATAACCTGGTTACCGGCTGCCTGCCAACCCTTGATACCTTCCTGATATGCGTAGACATTTTTCATCCCGAGGTTTTCGAGGCGTTCGACCGCCTGAGACGCCAACGTACACTCATAATCGTTGGAATAGACCACTATGATCGACTCGGGATTCATGGTATGAGCGACACGGAAAACCAGCGAACCAAGGGGAGCGGTCTTGGCTCCGGGGATATGACTCTTTTCGTATTCAACATCGCCGCGAACATCGAACAAGGCCAGGGGGCCGTTGTCCAGGCGCTGTCTCAATTCATCGGTATTAATAGTCTTCATTGTATCCATCCTTTCCGGATCGAAGCCGGTCATTCATGGGGCTGTGATCCGAATTGCCTCTTCGTTATTTGAGGTCATTAACAAGACCGGCCGTCGAACGGTTCCCTTAAAATTAGATAAAATAGAGCAATAATATCCATATTACGATTGTCGAGCCATTACGAAATGCCTTGATGGCTGCCCAAGCTGTTGTAATGGAAGAAAATAAGGTTGTCGGACAGTGACGTTCGGAGATGTTAATTATCAGGCGGAAAAGATTAAACGCCTGCGAGAGCCGATAACAATAGCCTGCCGACGTCGGCAGTATACCGGCGGGAAGATTATTCTATTTATGGACGGTTGTGCAGTCGAGCCAGGCGTACACGGGCATCATCTGCCTCCGGAACCGGGGGAGAGGCATTGCCCCAAAACTCGAGGAAACTTTCATAGGCCGCGGCTGCGTGCTCATAATCTCCGAATCCTTCGTAAGCCAATCCCGACAGGTATATTGCCTCGATGTCCCGAACCGCCCAAAGGTATTGTCGGTATCCTGTCGATCTCAGAAGCTCTCGATAAATCGAGACGGCATGTTCGTAGTCCCCTGCTTCCAGGTAGGCGCGAGCCAGTAAATATCTGACCGGGGAAGAACTGAACATCGAATCGGCCGAAGTCAACAACGTTATGGCATTGTCATAATCACCGCTATATAGGGCGATTGCTCCGTAAGCATAAGCCGCTCCATAACGCATATACGGCAATGAGGATATTTCCAACTGGTGCGCAATCTGCCGGGCCTGTAACTCATCACCGGCATACGCCGCATATTGAGCGGCAATATGGCGATAAGCTAATCCCGGATTGGGCTGGATGGAGTCAATGCTCGCCGGGCATGATTCCAATATCCTGATCGCTTCATCGCCGTTGCCTTGCAAAGAAAGGAGTTCCGCCAACAGGAAGCGCTTTACCGCAAGGTTCAGCACCAGCTCATTTTCAAGGTCGAATGCCGTTGTTTCCCTGAGTTGCTGTGTCGCTTTTTTCAACTCACCTTTTCGAATCGAAAGGCATGCTCCATAGAGATGACCCTGGGCAACGAGAGTCGGATTGTCCGAAATCTGAAGATCGTGTATCAACTCTTCCGCTTGAGCATAATCACCCAGGAGAATCAGGTTGCGAATCAGATGCATCCGGGAAGCGGCAAAGTTGGCATCGATCGTAAGAGCTTGCCGGTAACTCTCATTTGCTTCTTCGAGCTTGTTGCCGGCCGTAAGAATATCACCTCTGGTGTCGTAAGGATTGGCTTCATTCGGATCGATTTGAACATAGCGATCGGCAGTCTTTTCCGCCAGGTCAATACGTCCATCCATCAGGGCGGAGTATGCCAGCCGATTCAACGCTCCTTTGGACAAGGGGTCGATTTCGAGAGCACGTTCAGCCATAATGATCGATTCCTCGTACTCCCGCTTAAGACTCAGGAGTACCGCCAGTTGAATGAGCAGATCCTTCTCGTCGGGATAACGCTCAATGGCTGTGCGAAGATAGGTAATGGCGGTGGTTGTATCGCGCAGGACCAGTGCTTCATGACTGCGCACACGGTAACGATCAGGAGTACTGGTGTTGTCAATAAAGCGAATTGCCTTGCTGAGCATCTCAGGTTTGCCAAGAAGACTCAGGTAATAATAACCCATTGCAAAAGTGGAGTCGCAATCGACGGCCTTCTGAAAAGCCATTCGCGCTTCGTGATCGTAGGTATTCTCGAGGTAATTGAGGCCCTGCAGATAGTAGTTATAAGCTTCTTTCGAAGTCGTCGTATAATCGGCGATATGACGGTCAGGTTCATCGAGTGCCGCGCTGGGCAAAGCAAGATCGTTCTTAACCTGTATCGTCAACCGGTCAACCAGGCCGAACACATCATCGCCCGGTTTTCCTTCAATCCGCTGAGTAGCGACAACATCACCGCTTTTAATCTCGGCTATCTGGGATGTAACCAGAAGCGGATCGCGCCGTACGACTGCTCCTGTCAGCATCCACTGGGCTCCGGATCGTTCGGCCAGCTCCGTAGCTTCATCGGCAGAAATCGGCTGGATCGGATCCAGCTCAATCGAGCGCATAAGATCATACAACCGTTGCGCCGATACTACCTGAACATAACGGGATTCACCCAGGTCAGTGATGAGCAGAGTGGCGATGATTTCTCCTAAATCGTCGTTGCTGTCGGGTGCGGTCAGGTCGTCGAAATACATGACGATCATACGATTCGAGGCTGCTACCAACTCATCGCCGGGACCGATTTCGGGATTCCAGGGCCAGGCAACGAGAATTGCCAGGATCAACACCGTCGCTACGGCCGGGAATAATCGAAAGAATCGGTTATGACGGACAGGACTCGGTACGGATCCGTACGAGGCCAAAGATTCTATCTCGCCCTGTACCTGCCGATCATAACGCAAATGCCGAATGGTTTCCTCGAACTGGATCGCTTTCTCATAGCAGGAATCACATTCCAGCAAATGTATTTCAAGCTCTTCGCGGTCGGATTCCGACAGGATATCCAGTTCCAGCGCATAAAGCATTCGCTCATATCGTTTATCGCGACAAGGATCCGTCATTGTTCGTCTCCGCCGGTTAAACACCGGTTTAGGGCCGCTCGGGCGCGACTGAGAATAGTATATATATTAGTTCGGCTGAGACCGGTCCGGCGGCAGATCTCATCCATCTCATACCCTTCGTATGAAAGCCGAAGAATCTCGGCGTGGCGGACATTGACTCGATGTAATTTCTTGAGGCAGGCTATCAGTCGGCGCCGAAATTCCGGATCAGGAGTCCAGCCGCCGGGGGATGGGGTTTCAGTTTCGGACGTGAATCGATCCCGATAGCGGCCTTCTTTTCGGTAAAAGTCAACCAAACGGCTCTGGAGAATAGAATGTGCCCACGCAGAGAAACTCACCGTGATTTCAATATCACGGAAAGCGGCAGCTATGGTTGTGAGGGCATTCTGCACGATTTCCTCGCAGTCCTGTGGATTCATTACCTTGCGACGGACAAGATAATGAAATCTTGCAGCAAGCAGTTCGAACAGCTGTTTTTCAGCGCGGCGATCACCTCTACCGGCCGCCTGGTATAACTCGTTGACATTCATGGATCGGAACTGTTTCTGATAGCTCATCATAGCCCTGCATACTGCTGTGAGCAGTCAACCGTATCAAATCTGCTCAATGCCTGTCACGTATAAGTTTACGGTGAATCCGGTATAAATGTTCTGGGGACAAACGATAAAAAGGACCATTCGACGGGTAAAAAAGAACCGGGGTGCCCCGCAGTCCAGGCGCCCCGGTCTTGTCAAGTCAGCAGAGATCCTGCTGTAACCACAACTACTTCAACAGAAGCATCTTTTTCGATTGGATGAAACGCTCGGTGGTCAGGCGATAGAAATAGACGCCGCTTGCGACGCTGTTGTGCTGACCGGAGCGCCCGTCCCACAAGAGGCTGTAATTGCCGGCGGCCATGTTGTTATCAACCAGGGTTACGACCTTCTGTCCGAGGATGTTAAACACCTCCAGTTTCACCCTGGCCGGTTCGGGGAGTGAGAAACTGATATTGGTCGAAGCGTTGAACGGGTTCGGATAATTCTGGCCGAGACTGTACGTGGTCGGTAGACCGGGAGCGGCGAGGCCGTTGGAAATCCGGCCGATCCAGGGTTGATGGTCGATATCGCTGGCAAGGGCATTGACTAACTCGAACGTGCCCGGAGTGGCCAGGAGCGTAATTGTTCCCTCCGGGAAAGGGGTGCGGTCGTTAATGTCAAGCATCCCCACCGTGACCGCCGAGTCGCGTTGACCGGCGAACAATTCGATTTGAACCGGCAGTTGACTGATGGGATCAAACCGATCATGGCCGATCATCTCGAGTTGTACGCCCAATGGAGTGCCGGGAGCTTCCATCATGACAAAGGTGCTGTCGTTGTGGTAATAAGTCCAGGCCTTCATCTCCTCGTTGGTTGCCGCAAGACGACCGACGAACTGGGCAGTCGAATCACAGTCGCAAACACCGGTGCCCGAGGCGAACATGTAAGCGACCATTGCCGTCAGGTCGGTGATGTCGATTGATGCCGCCGCATCGCCGTTGATGTTGGCCTCGCTCATGCAAACCGGATCAGGGCCGTTCTGAAACATGTAATTGACCAGGTAGAGCAGGTCGGTTATATCGGCGTTGGTTTCATCGCCGTTGACGTTGCCGCGTAATCCCTCGCAACACTTGATAACGGACAGGCAATACGGGCCGGACCATGGTGGATAATACGTATCCGATGTCCCTTGCCAGAGCCAGACGAGGGCTGACATCTGATCGATGCTGTCAATACAGATCGTGCGACCTTCATTATCGCAGTCAACGGACAATTTAATGTTCCATGCCTCTTTTACTTCTCCGGGGAGGAAGGCTCCGCCGGAAAGATTAACGCCGGCAAAAACCATGGTATCGACATCGTCTCCGATATAGGCTGTGTCGAATACCATGAGATTGAAAATGTCACGCCATCCTGAGTTCGCGGCCCAAACGGCATCGGTGGTATTCCAAGCGGCGCCGTCGGGAGAATAGATTCTGAATGCATTTGCCATTGCCTGTATACCGGTGTTGTATTCGTTGGCAACATTGAAACGCAGATTTACCGGTTGTCCGCACTCCAGGATTGAGCTCTCGATACTGCCGCTGGTGATATCGAACAGGTAGATGGTCGGAATCCCGTAGAAAGCTCTGAGATCGGTATACTCCGAATTTTCATAGCCGTCGGTAGCACGAGCCCGCCACCAGTAAGTACCTTCATTTTTCATGTCGAAACTCCCCGAACTGACGGTATCTCCGCTGGATGTTATGCCCAGTTTGGATAACGCCAGATCGGTCGCTGCCGCATCGCGATAGATCTCGAAATCATAATAGATTTGATCGCCGTTGACATCCGTGGAAGCCGCTATCATCAGGGGGCCGCTGCCGTTTAAGGTTGCTCCATCCTCAGGTGATAGTGCCTCCGGAGTTGTAGGAGCTACATTGGTACGGAAAATAGCCTGTCGCCATTCACCCCAGTCGACGCCGTTATACAGACGAATACGTAAAAGGTAAATAACGTTGCCGAGCAGAGTCGCTCCGTTGTAAATTGCTGAAGTATCGGTTGTCATTACCGGACCGGTTTCCCACATCTCCGCGATCGACCAGTCGCTGTCGGTCCCCAATTGTATTTCGTATCCCTGAGCCGAGCCGAGTGAATCGTAGAAATGCCAGTAAATGGCGGGTGTTTGACCGATGATGTGATATAAATCTCCGGGAAGCACGTTGATATTCTGCGCCAGCGGCAAATTATAAGGACCGGTGAATGGGAAAGCACCCATATCTCCAACCGTACCGTCGGGATCGTTGAAATCGGGAGACGGATTACCGGCGTCGATGCACGGCGAAGAAGAAGTAAGAGACATGTCCAGCAATGCTGTGTCGGCAAACATCGGATCGGCCATAATCGATCCTATACCCGGATTGACTCCCACATACCCCCCGCTGCATTCGTAGAGATCGTTGTATTCAATTGTGCTTTCCACTTGCACATCGCCTTCAAGGACCGCTATCGTGTTCGGGCAGAAGGCGAAGATGTTGTTGAAAATCCGATGGTTGCCGCCGGAGTAGAGACTTAGTATACAGGCCGTCTCGACACCGTCACCGGAAATGTCGTAGAAAGTGTTGTTGTATACATAAGCTGAATCGCCGTCCGACAGCCTGATAACGGAAGCCCGATTAACCATTTGCATCCGGGCGAAGATATTGTTTCGTACAATGGCGCCGTCACAAATCTCCAGGTCAACGGCACGCGAGTAGTCGTCCAGCACCATATCGGTAAAGATGTTGCCCTCGATTACGGCCGAACTGCACCAGCTATCAAAAACCCTGTTCGCATATCGGGTTACATTGTTTCTTATCACGGGTGAGGTATGGCTGGTGATATCAAAGGGAACCCCCACACTGTCGAAGATATTATCCTGAATCAAAGCATTGGCGCCGGACCAACACTCGATTTGAGCGGTACGATTGGAAAAAGTGAATCCTTGCACGACCGTTGTCGTATCCATTGCACCTACCAGGCGAAGAGCAGCCCAGGTATTTTCAGGTGCTTCCCAGAATGTCGATCCTGCGCCGTCGGACGACATGAGTACGAAATGCTTGTCGGTCACCTTGACAAATTCACTATAGGTTCCCGGCGAGACCAGGACAGTGTCCCCGTCGCAAACGAATTTAATCGCTCCGGCAATACTATTGATCTCATCCGGTACATGGATGACCGGTCCGAGCTTGATGATGAAGGAGTAATGTGCCCATTCACCCCAGTCGGTGCCGTCGTGAACTCTGATACGCAGTCCGTAATGTATAAATGGATCCAACGTTGCTCCGGCATATTCGGCGGACTGAGCCGCCGATGATATCGGGCCGCTGTCCCAGAACTCGGCTTCAGTCCATTCCTGGTCTGTCCCCACCTGGATCTGATATTGTGTTTGCGAAGTCGCGAGAGTGTCGAGATAAATCCAATTGATCGTCGGTATCAATGTTGTGACATAGCCGTACGAGTCTGTCGGCGATACGACTATTTGCGATGCTGTAGGATATGAGATCGATTTCGATACCGCGCCGATATCGGACCGGCTGCCGTCGGCATCGTTGTAAATCGGATCAGGATCGCCCGCATCGATGCAGGGGGATCCGGAAAGCAAGTCAAGGTCCGAGCCGGTCTCGAAAACGAACAAAGGATCTTCATAGATACAGCCGATACCGGCCGTGGCCTGATTGGTTGCGTTCAGACCATTACCGTAAAATCCGGAATACTCGATGGTTAAATCGGCATTGTCGTTGGATATGACTCCATACAGCCCGTTGTATGCCGACAGGTTGTTCCGATAATCGAGATTGCCTGAGGGGTATAGTCCATAACCGTAATCACCGGTTCCGTAGACGGTGTTGTTAACAATAATATGCTCGGAACCTCCATTAACGTAGATCCCCCAGTCCAGGGCGTTATTATAAAACCTGTTGCCGCTTATCAGGCAGGAATCACAGCTGGTGAAAGACAAGGCTGACCTGTACGAGGATACCTCAAAGCAATTCCTTACCAGGTTGTTTTCAAAAATACAACTGCCCTTTTCCAATCTGATGGAACACATAACCGAGTCGAACAAGCTGTTTTCTATAAGCCAGTTCGCACCGTATTCACTACTGATTGCGTTACCCGATAGGTCGATGAACCGGCAGTTGCGGATCTCAGCCGACTGGCCGTAGGGAGCCGCAATTCCCGTTTCTCCATCGGTAAATGTGAAGCCTTCGATAATCGTTCCGTTGTCGTATTCAGCGCTCATCATGATTAACGGCGTGGCCCCACCGGCAGCCGTAAGAATCGTATTTTCGGCGCCGGCCTCCGATAACAATACCAGGAATTTCTCTTCGAAATTCAGGTTTTCCGTGTAGGTGCCGTCGGCTACGATTATCGTGTCGCCGTTGTTGGCCAGGTTGATGGCCGCCTGAATCGTAGGTGCATCGGACGGAACATGAATCACTGTCGTCACGCTGGTCGAGAACCGGAACTCGGTCCAGTCTCCATACCCCTGATTGTCGCGAACACGCATACGGGCGAAGTAGTAAGTCGCATCGGTCAGATCATAGCTGTTGTAGACCAACGAATCGGCCGATGTCGTCACGCCGTGCGAATCCCAAACCTCGGCGCTTGACCAGTCGTCGTCCAGACCGATCTGAATCTGCAATCCGACCTGATCGACAGTCCCGGTGTCGATATATGTCCAATGAAACACCGGTCGCAGGCTCGTTACCATGCCGGTACTGTCGCCGGGGAGAACCGTAACGCGACTAGCCAGGGGCAGGTTGACGGTTTGATAAAAAATACTTCCTACATCGTTGCGGCTGCCGTCGGGATCGTTAAATGCCGGGTCGGGATCGCCGGCATCGATACAGGGAGAATTGGGCCGCAGGCGATAGTCATAACCCATTTCATCGACATATAGCGGATCTACATTGAAGTCGTTTTCTCCGGCATAATTATAATTGCTGTAATCCCTGTAGTTATTGAAGAAATTGTTATAGTCGACATAGCATGAGTCGTTAGTGATGATGGCAGTGTTGGTACTGTTTGAAAATATGTTGTTACGTGCCTGAACCATTCCAGTATGTGACTGTACGTAGACACCGTAGTGATTCCCGTCGAAGGTGCAATTGTTGACATTGCCGGAGCCGTAGTAACTGTAGAGGACACAATAGCCGGTCGGATTGTTGTAGAATAGACAATGATCGAGTGTAATGGTGCCTCTCTCACATCTGACCACGGGCGAATTGAATTCCAGCAAGTTGTTGTCACGGAAAATACAGTTCTCTATGAGGAGGTCACAGCTTTGATTCCATACGGTCGATTCTTTACCGCGAGCATGCTCAATGGTAAAACCGCGTAACTCAACCGTTTCAAGAAATGAACCGTAGAGTTTCAGAATATAGGCATTGCAGTCGTTAAGCGGACGCAGGAAGGTTACTTCCGGTCCCCCTTCAGATATGATTTTTACCGACTTGCTCTGTATCAGAATACTCCCGTAATAAGTCCCCGGAGCGACCAGGATGGTGTCACCGTGATAAGCGTCGGCCAGAGCGTCCGTGATACTCGGGTATTCGGAAGGTACGTGAAGAGTCGTGGCTCCGTCTATCAACGTCAGAATCGCAGTGAGCGGATCGATGAACCCGGCCCCCAATTGTCCGTCGTACCCGAAATTAAGACTGTCGATCGGGATCGCCGTCGTCAGAATGGTGTCGCGAATCTGATCCGCGGTCAATTCGGGATCTATTGAGGCCAGCAGCGCCGCCAGGCCCGTAACGAACGGGGCTGCAAAAGATGTCCCACCCCACCAGGCATAAGTGGAATCGAGGTAGGGGGCATAAACCATCACCCCGGGAGCGCACACATCGACATAATCACCGAAAGATGAAAAATCAGCCAGGGTCAGATTGGAATCGACTGCCGCTACGGCGACGGTGTTGTCGTCGCTGGCGGGATAATGTATAGGAGAATCCTGGCCATTGCCGGCAGCCACTACCACCATCACGTTGTTCTGTTTAGCCCATTCGACCGCGGTGGCAATGGCCAGGTGTTCTGCCGTTGTTACGAGACTCAAATTTATGACGCGACAACTGTCGGTTACTGCCTGCATGATAGCTTCGGCAACTACGTAACCGTTGGATGCGCCGCCTAGATTGGTTACGCGATAGGAAATGATTTCAGCCGACGGGGCGACCAGGTGCACGACTCCTGCAACGAATGTCCCGTGACCGGTGTTGGTCCCACCCGGTTCGTCAAAGGCTTCCGGATCTTCGTCGACATAATCCCATCCGGAGAGGACGGTTCCATCGAAGGCCGGATGGTTGAGATTGATACCGCCGTCGATCACCGCTACGCGTACGTTGCTGCCGGTTGAGATCCCGTGCACATCACCCAGGTTGAGCTCCTGAGCGGCGTACTGCTCTTCGTATTCCCCCTGCAAATTTTCATCGCCGAACGGTATGCTGCCCTGCACCGGTTGAAGCGGATCGACCAGGTAGTTCGGATGACAGAAGTTCACGAACGGTTCCGATGATATCTGCTCCGCGATTAAGTCGGCGTCAGTCCCGGCCGGGGCATTCATCAGGTAGACGTCAATCTGCGGCAGATGCTGGATATCGACCGTTCCGTAGAGGTTGTTGATCGTGTCGATAGTGAAACCCTCGTTCAGCTTGAGCACCAGCTCGTGTTCCACGAAGGCCGCGCCATGCACGAATGCAGCGGATAATAACAACATCATCGAGGCTATGAGCACAGTTAGTCTGGATAACATACAAATTCCTCCTCAACCTGCACCGAAAACCGAAAATGCCGCCCAATGGCAGGCCATCCGGTATTGTTCTCTTACATCTATGGCGGACCGGCGAGCGGCGGTGGAGGCCGACCGACCGGCATTGTAGTATTCATAAAAACGATTCATCCAAAGTGCGGCGGACTGATCAACCACCGCCCAATGACTGGCAATCACGTTGCGAGCTCCCATTTCGAGCATCGAACGCACCAGTCCGGAGGATTCTTCTCCCGGAAGACTCGACTGTTGTCCGGTCCGGCACCCCGCCAGCATCACCAAACCCACTCGGTTATGCCGAAGACGGAAGTCGGCTGCGAACATCGGTCCGTCCTCCAGCTCGAGGGCGGAGTAAAACGGATTGTCGCTGCGAAGTGAGGCATGACCGGTGTAATGCCACAACCGCGCCGAACTGCGATCAGGAACAGCGGCCCGGTGACAAGGGGATAACCATTCGGTGTCCTCATTCTTTGAGGGCAACCCCGCCAGTTCCTGGTCGACGTATTTCAAACCATCGGTGCGGCCGATCATTACCACCTGTTTGGGTGAATTTATCCGCAATTGGCGGGCATGCTGGAAATGTCGCAGGCTCGGGGCCAGGGTGAGAGTGTAACGGTCGACCAGATGTTTACCGTCGATCATGAGTGCCTGCCAGGGGAGATTGGTCAGGCGGCCTTCGGGAATCAGCAGAAGTTTTCCGCTTCCGGGTAAATCCAGCGGTTCGAGCAGCCAGGCTCCCGCACGTTCAAGATAGGTCTGTTCATCCGCGATGTCACGAGTGCTCTCTGCCGTCCCGTTGAAAAGCTGGCGGCTGATAAGAAACCGCCATTGCCCCAGTAGCTTGTCGATAGTCTGATGCCCTCGTTCGTAACGATGCACCCGGCTGACGCCGTTATGATGAACGCAGGCGATCAGGTCGTCGCCGAGTCGGTGCATCTGAATGATCGTTCGTCCGATCGAAGTGGTTTGCATCCGGCCGATGATTTCCTTCATGGGGTCGAGCGTCGCAGCCGTCTGATGTTCAAGCGCGGCCAGGTTTTCTCGCACCTTACGTTGCAGCGCTATGAAACCGCCGTGATTCATGGAAGCGGGAGCTTGCCGTTGTCCCATGGCTCCATCGACTCGACCAGCGAGAGCCGTTACCTGGCCGGCCAGCGCCACCAGGCTTTCTTCGGCTCGGCGTCGCGCCGGATTGTCATGATGGGTTTCATCGATCGCCGTCCATAATCCGGCTGTCATATACCGCTCGCTCCAGGCCGCGGCGTGCTGAGGTCGCTCTTTGGCTTCAGCATCGACCAGACGTAAATACGGATCGGTTCGATCCTTCATGAACGATGAGCGTAAATCGAGCGGCGGCAGTTTGGCGCGCACCGAATCGAGAATGTCGGCGGCGGCGGTCCAATGCTCGACCGCTTGTTTCATCCGCCCGCGACCCGCCAGATGATCGCCCAACAGGGTGTGTCTGCAAGCCGACAGATAAGGCACCGATTTCACCGCCGGATTGGCAGCCAGACGATGAAGTAATTTGTCGTTTGCTGTTTTATTCTGAAGTAAATGTAAATCGCAGATGGCCTTCCAGAGCGGTAGTTGCGCTCGATCGAAACCGGCCCATGCTTTTTGCACGAGACCTTTGTGAAGGCGGCCATCTAGCTGAGCTTCGAGCAATTGTGCCGAGGCAAGGAAACCATGATTCTCGTTTCCGGCGAACAGCTTCAACGCCGGTTGGAGATGTCGTCGGGCTTCCCCGGCATGACCCATTGCAAACGCCGCCTTGGCCGCGAAAAATTTCGCCTTGGCATACTCATAGTCGATCTTGAGCGTATGCGCCCGGCGGGCGGCATCCATTGCTGCGCGTCGAGCATCCGGAAGTAGGTTAAGACCGAGATAAGCCTCCGCTTTGTCCAGCAGACAGAGCACCAGTCCACGGGGCTGGGAAACTTTGCGGTAACCTTCCTGACAGGCGTTCAACTCGCGCAATGCGACATGATAATTCCCGCGCAGCATCTGAAGCCAGGCCATACCGTTACGACAGTCAACGGCATAAAGCTCATAACCGGCTTTGGAGAAACACTCCTCGGCCCGGCGGTAATTTTCTTCGGCTTGTTCGAACTCAAAAAGTTGAACCTGGGTGTTGGCCAGATTGTAACGGCAGATCGCAGCCGCCAGGTCGTTACCTGCCTCGACGAAATAGTCGGTCGCCTGTTGATAGTAGCGACGGGCTTCGGAATGGCGATCCTGCCGATGTAACAAATTGCCCAGATTGACTTCGGTCTTGGCCTGGTCCGCTCGAAGGCCTTCTTTCTTGAATCTCTCAATTGCCAGATGAGCCCGGCGCCGCGCCTGCGCGTATTGTCCCAGATACATGTACACATCAATGAGAATACGATCGATACGAGCCTGCATCACCGGAGCGTTACGAAGCATCTTCCTTGCAGCCAGGTAATTTTCCAACGAAGCCTCATACTTGCCGCCGACCGAACAAGCCCAGCCAAGAGCTCTCAGAGCGCTGCTGTGCATCACTCCGCCTATCGGTTTACTGACCTCGACGAAACGACACGCCGTTTTCTCTGCCTTGCGTGTGGAGGTCTGAGCCAGACTGCGTACGAGATCGTTGCAGGTTTCGGCTAGCTGCTCATATTGAGCCGGGTCAGCCTGACCGGTGCGCAGGAATGTGCGAGCGAGCGCGTTCATCGTACCAGACTGGCCTTCCAGGAAAGATTGTCGAACTCGATCTGTGATTTACCTGAAATCAGACTGAGCGACTTCGGAGGATTTTTCGCCTTCCAGAAAAAGAAACCTTCTTTTTCCGGTGTGAATCGTTGTCGACCCGACTTGAGTACCCAGGACAGACTGATGTGGTCCTTGTCATAGACGCGTGCCACGAATTCCCAACCCTGACTGCGCCGCTCGGCTGAAAGCTCGAGCATTATGTCTCCGGCCTTAAAACAAATTCGACGTTCGAGTCCGACCGGGGCTTCGCGCAGTTGCATCGCGGGTAATTGCGCCCAGGAATCGGCCGTAGCCTGACCTTGGATGACCTGTTCCGGTCGATGGGACGACTGCAACAACGGGATAGCCGCAACGCGTGCTATGGTCGATTCGGATGAGCCGGTCAACGGTTGGGTATGCTGGGGTTGGTACTCACTTAAAATACGAAACAGTTCACGACATTCCTTACACTCCTTCAAATGTGATAGAAATGTCACATGCCCCGTTTCGATTGCCTTTAGCATTTGGGATCGCGACGGATGTCGCGAAGGCTTATTCATGACCTGGCCTTTCATTCATGAGTTCTATTGCAATAGAGACCGGGGTGCGATGATTAGTACAGGACCTCGAAAAAAACGAGCGTGATGCGAGAAGTAAGTTCATATAGCGTGTGGTTTTTGTGTCGCTCGCATTTTTCGTGGGCGGCAGATGTCAGTGGCCCACCCGACCACAGGTGGTAAAACATCAGGGCACAGATTTGACTTTGATGATATCAGTCTTTGTAGGTCAGGTTGTTTGCAACCTGGGTAGGTCTCCCCGAGACCTGCCGTTGCCTTTGATGATATCAGACGACAGAAGTGGGGTGGTCTAACTGAGCCCGAGCTGTTTCATTATTTTGCGCAGCCGAGCGAGACAACGAGAGCGAATCGGCCCGATACTGTTGGCGGGAATGTTCAGCTCTTTGGCGATGTCGCTGTAACTTTTATCCTGTGGCTCGAAAAACAGAGCATGCAGAAGTTTGCGGCAACGCTCATCGAGCTGGAGCATCGCCATTTCGAGATCAGCTTGTCGTTCAAGCTGTTCCAGGTCGGCATCGGGCAGCGGTGTTGGTTTGACGTCCGGGATTTCATCGTGAGCCTGCTGACTGCGCTGCGCGGACTGCACCATACGCCAACTACGACGACGGGTGGTACGAATCAACCATTTAGTCAGCCCGCGGGGATCTTTGATATGATGGCGGCTACGGTAAAGCATCCACCAGGTATACTGCGCACAATCTTCGGCATCACTGACACTCAATCCCGCGCGGCGTGCGACGGTATAAACCAATGCTTCGTAGCGATATACCAACGTGCGCCAGGCGTCGGCGTCCCCCTCGCATACCCGTTGCCATATCTCGTCGTTGCTAGGTACCAATTGTTTTCTATCCGCGATGTCGTTGGTCCCGGCGCCGGGGCTGTTCCGTTATCGGCGACGGGGATCAATAATACGGGCATCCCGCCAATGAGATCGATCTTATACTTTATTATAATTGGACGTGGTGGACGTGCAACGCAAATTTGATACGAACGCAACTATTTATAATAAGTCTGTACTACCGATGCGATTGCTGTCTCTATTATAATGAGGAAAATCCGGAAATTAACCGAGGGAGAATACTTATCTTTTATAAATCAAAACAGGCCTATGGCATAACTAGTGCCCAGCCCCATATAGATGTAGCGCACCAGCCGTCCGGCGAAGGTGGTCAGATAAAATAACCCTGCCGGGAACTGCTTGGCCCCCGCCGCGGCATAGAGAATATCACACGGAATAGGGGAGGAGGTCCCGAGAAAAATCGCCAATGCGACATAAAGGCGGGAGCGGCCGATTGTCCATTTATTGTCGAGGAGGTTGGGAAATTTATTTTTAACCCATTGGCGTTCCGCAAAATACCTGCCGACCAGATAGGTCACGAGTGAGCCGAATGCGGAACCAATTGCCATAACCAGGGCCAGGTGGAAAACATTATAACCCATAGATACCCCGGCAATGACATAACCCCAAACCGGTAACACCAGGGGAGAACATGAAATCGCCGAGATCACCAGCAAGATCAAATCCAGCCAGTTCTGGCCGTAGCGCTGCATTAGCGAAAGACCGAACGCTTCGATATCATCGTTGAACAGAATAACCATAGCAAGGGAAGGAACCACAATGACAGCCGTTAAAATTGCACCTCCGAGCCATTCGGGGCGCTTGGATTCTGTTATAGGCCCGACGGCTTCGATGGTCTGTTCGCTTGTTTTGGTCTGTATGCTCATGGCTCTGCTTTTACCCGTACTCGGATTGCCGTTACTCCAATAGACAGCTTCCGACAGATAATGTTCCAGGAGGGGACAAGCCCGACAAGAACATGTCTCCACGAGACCTGTCGTCTCAAAGACGGTGTCTCGGAACGACAAGTATATAGAAAAAAGCCTTTGAATCAACAAAGATTCAAAGGCTTTTGATTTGGTGCGGAAGGGCGGCAGTTACAGATCGTCCTCTGAATCAACCTCCCACTTCGTATTAACACCGTAGTCTTCTTGCTTGTAGACCACGAATACAAGATAGGCATCTATTGTTGCGATTACAGCATCATGTGTTTGTCTGGTAATCAACAATGTTACGGAAGAACCATCGTCATCTTCCCAATACGTTGAATAAGGAGTTCCACTAGGGATCTCCTTTGCTTTAGTTGTTGGGCTTATTTCATCACTGGTTGGTTCACCGTATTTGTTTTTAAGGATATCATATAGACGAGAATGAAAAACCCATGACTTACGCATGCCCTTATTCTTTTCGTCATTATCCCACTTGAGTATGTATTGAAACGCTTTGAATTGGTCCGTAGAATCGAATATTAAAAAAGTGCGTTGAGCTTTTTTGTCAAGGATCTTGACATCTGTCACTTCGGTTCTAAGAAAACCCTCTGGTATAGTGAGAACCGGATATTCATGGTATCCACGTCCAAGTTTGGCGATTTTAGGATCACCGTTTGAGTACTTCTTAAGTTTCATGCCGTCATTCTTATGGATAATGCTAGTTACACTATCATATGAAATATCCCAATTCAACGATTTAGGTGGATCAATAGCATATGCCGTAGAACATAGAAGAACTGTTATGACTACAATCCACAGATTCACTCTTATCATGGAATCCTCCACATACTATTTTATATAATTACTTATAGAGTATATATAGAATGGTATTGTAAGTAAGTCAAGGTGTGTGTTAGCACTAGAAAAAAGCCTTTGAATCAACAAAGAATCAAAGGCTTTTGATTTGGTGCGGAAGGCGGGATTTGAACCCGCACGAGTTTCCCCACTACCCCCTCAAGATAGCGTGTCTACCAATTCCACCACTTCCGCATATCTTAAGGTGAAGGTTAGTTGCCTGCGGTGTCTCCGGTCGGCGTAACCTGCATAAGCGGATTGCCACCGGTGGTATCACCGGCTGCCTGCTGCTGTTGCTGCTGGCGAGCGATAGCTTCTTCCCGCTCTGCTTGTGCCTGCTGAGTGACAACGGATTCAGCCGATTCGGCCTGGGCCGCGCCGCCCGAGCGGTGAGACGAGAGAAGAGCCAGAGCGATACAGTTGACGAAGAACACTACCGCGAGGTAAGTGGTAGCCTTCTGCAGGAACGTGGCAGCACCGCGACCTCCGAATACGGCTCCGGAAAGGCCGCCACCGCCAAAAGCGGATCCAGCCAGACCTTCGCCCTTACTGGCCTGCATAAGCACCACCAGAACCAGCGCGATGCAGACTATCACGTGAAAGACAACCCAGGCAATGAACAAAAGTCGAACCTCCGTTAAACAGCTCTAATTATCCCGATAAAATCCTCAGCCTTGAGCGCTGCGCCGCCGATCAAGCCGCCGTCAACATCAGGCTGGCCGATCAACTCTTTGGCGTTGGAAGGCTTCATCGAACCGCCGTACAAAATGGGCAACATTTCGGCAGCTTCCGAATCCATCTGCGCGATATGTGCCCGTACGAATCGATGCACTTCCTGGGCCTGCTCAGGCGAGGCCGTCTTACCGGTGCCGATTGCCCAAACCGGTTCGTAAGCAACTACCGATTTTTTGAGCATCTCGGCCGTAAACCCCGAGAGACATCCCTCAAGCTGAGTCCTGATCACTTTCTCGGTATCGCCGTTTTCTCGTTCTTCGAGTGTTTCGCCGATACAGATAATCGGGACCAGACCCGCGGCTAAAGCCGCTTGGGCCTTGGCGTTGACCTGCTGATCAGTCTCAGCATGGTACTGCCTTCTCTCAGAGTGGCCCAGTATAACATATCGGCATCCCACTGTCAAGAGCATCGAAGCGGAGATTTCTCCAGTAAATGCCCCCTTCTCATGAGCCGACATATCCTGCCCGCCCAGGGCAATATGGCTTCCCTTGAGCATTTCTCCCGCTCGGTACAGAGCGGTGAACGGAGGGCAAACCAGCACCTGAGCGTGTTCGTTCTTGGAATCTCCGCCGAGCAATCCCTTCAGGAGAGTTTCGGTCTCGGCGATAGTCCCGTTCATTTTCCAGTTTCCGGCAATGATAACCTGGCGCATGTCAATGAGTCTCCACTACTGGATGATCGGTCAGAGCTACCACGCCCGGAAGGTCCTTTCCCTCGAGGAACTCAAGAGAAGCCCCGCCGCCGGTGGAAATGTGAGTCAGTTTGCCGTCGAGACCGGCCTGTCCGACCGCTGCTGCGGAGTCTCCACCGCCGACCACCGTCACCGCTCCCTTTTCGGTCAGCCTGGCCAGCAACCGGGCAATCGCCAGAGTTCCTTCGGCGAACGGTTTGTGCTCGAACACACCCATCGGGCCGTTCCAAACGATCGTTTTCGCTTCAGCCAGTTCTTTTGAGAACAGCTTGATCGTTTCCGGACCGATATCGAGACCTTTTTTGTCAGCCGGAATCTTGTCGATCGGAACCGTCGAAACAACGGCATCATCGCTGATTTCCGACGCGATCACGGTATCGACCGGGAAGACCAGCCTGGCGCGGGCGTTCTTGAAACGAGCGATCAACTCCCGAGCCAGGTCCACCTTGTCTTCTTCGAGCAGCGATCCGCCGATTTCATAGCCCATCGCCTTGGCGAAAGTGAACATCATGCCGCCGCCGATCAACAGCAGGTCGACCTTATCCATCAGGTTCTCGATCACGTCGATCTTGCCGGAGATTTTCGCGCCGCCCAGAATCGCCGCGAACGGACGAGTGGGATTATTGAGGGCGTTGCCGAGATACATGATCTCTTTTTCCATCAAATAACCGGCTACCGACTGGTTAAAATAACGGGTCACTCCCTCAGTCGAGGCGTGTGCCCGGTGAGCGCTGCCGAAGGCGTCATTGACATAAATATCCGCCAGCGAAGCGAGCTTGCGGGCGAATTCCTGATCGTTGGCGGTTTCCTCGGCGTGGAAACGAAGATTCTCGAGCAGAACAATCTGTCCCGAGGTCATCTTGCCGACCAGGTTGGAAGCCTCCGGGCCAATGCAGTCCTCGGCAAAGAGGACTGCCTGACCCAGCAGCTCCGACAACCGTTTCGCCACCGGCGCCAGCGACATCTCGGGAACGAACTTCCCCTTGGGGCGTCCCAGATGAGAGCAGGCGATCACGATGCCGCCGTCACCGAGAATCTTTTTCAGCGTCGGCAGGGCAGCGCGGATGCGACGGTCGTCCGTTATATTTTGCCGATCATCGAGCGGGACGTTAAAATCGACCCGCACCAGAACCTTGCGGTCCCGGAAATTGATGTCGGCGACGGTTACCTTATTCATCGAATTACTCTTCAAACTTGTTAGAGCATGATCTCGATCATATCGCACATGCGATTCGAGAAGCCCCATTCGTTATCGTACCAACTGAAGACTTTGACCAGATTCCCCTGGACGGCAGTCATATCGGCGTCGAATACCGAGCCGTGTGCATTGCCGATGATGTCGGTCGAGACGATCGGGTCTTCACAGTATTCCAGCGCCTTGGACAGCGGTCCCTCAGCGGCTTTCTTCATGGCAGCGTTGATCTGGTCAACGGTCGCTTCCTTTTCGAGAATAACTGCCAGATCGACTATCGAGGCATCCGGGGTGGGAACGCGAATGGCGCAACCGTCCATCTTGCCTTCGAGAGCCGGCAACACCTGTGAGATCGCTTTGGCGGCGCCGGTGGTGGTCGGAATCATCGACAAGGCCGCCGAACGAGCGCGACGGAGATCCTTGTGCGGAGCATCCAGAATTCTCTGGTCGCCGGTGTAAGAGTGAATCGTGGTCATGAATCCCTTAACGATACCGAAATTGTCCAGCAGAACCTTGGCCACCGGAGCGAGGCAGTTCGTAGTGCACGAACCGATCGAAATCACATGATGTTTGGTTTTGTCGTAACCCTTGCAGTTAATGCTGGGAATAAAAGTACCGTCGTGCCCCTTGGCCGGTGCCGAGATAAGGACCTTTTTAGCGCCCGCCTGCATGTGTTTCAGGGCTTCATCCTTGGTCCGGAACAGACCGGTGCATTCGAGCACGATATCAGCCCCGCGCTCTTTCCACGGCAGTTTGCTGGGGTCGCGTTCGGCGGTTATCGGAATAGTCTTGCCGTCGACGATCAGGTCGTTGCCGCTGTAGCCGACTTCACCCGGATACTTGCCGTGGACCGAGTCGTACTTCAGCAAATGAGCCAGCGTCTTGGCGTCGGTAATGTCGTTGATTCCGACGAATTCGATATTCCGATTCCGAGCAGCACGAAACACCAGGCGCCCGATTCGTCCAAATCCATTGATTCCAACTTTCATCCTGTCCTCCGTGAGGTTATTGGTCCTGCGGAAGGAATAAGTATTTCACTCCCGCCGTAACCGTGAGCGCATCATAATTATCTATAGTGACTAATTTATCTCCGAACTTGATTGGCAGATACCTGACGTTAAAATCCAAACCGATCTGGGTAGCTACCGGTATATCGATTCCGGTGCCGGCCATCCAACTGAACTTGTAAGCATTCTCCTCTTCCCAGTTCGAGCTGTAATAGCTGGAATTGGTGAATTGCACCGCCCGGCGTCCCACGATGAAAGTACCCCCCAACTGTACATAAGGGTGAATACGAGCCCCTATACGAATTGGGTAATACTTGGCTGAAGCCTGCAGGTCGTAAATCGACAGGTTGCCGATATCGGTCGCACCATCGGTCTCACCCAGAGTCACAGATCCACGGTTGACGACACCGAGAGCGGCCTCGATCATCCAGTGACGGCTTAAGCGATGACCGTAAAATGCCTCGAAATAAGCAGCGCCGTCATTGATGTTCGTTTCGTATGAACCCGTGGCTACATCGTTAACGGTAATAATCCCGGATTCCGGCGGGCTGTCGCCCAGGTTGATCCAGGCCCCGACGCGAGCACCTGCCTGGTGCGACTGGAGGAAACTATCCGATTCCTCGGATGCAACCGAGGTGGCCAGAATTAAGCCGATAAACAAGGTGGTGATTAAAATCCTGAGCAATGTTGACTCCCGTGTCGTTTCTGTGCCTGACGGTTCCATGTCACCGTATGTAATCCGGTATATCGGCACCTGTCAAGTTATACTCAAACAACCATTTCGAGCCTGGCGAAAAAACGTCCGACTGGCACCTGAGACCAAATCCGAACCATCCTTCAATTCCACTCCAGAATACAACCTTACGCGGCAGTTCTCGTCTCGGATGTTGCCCGGATTGCGGCAATTTCACCGGATAGCCGACAGGTGTTCATTCCTTCAACATTATCTACGGTTTAAGGTTCGCCTTATTCTGTTGCTTCCGTGTTATTTTGTGATTCCACCGGTTTTTCGGAGGCATAGAGAATCATCTTCTGGTCTTTGTAGTCGAAAAGCACCCTGAAGTTATCCAGGATGAGATTACCGACGTTGCCCCCCAGCATTTCCGACTCTACCACCCCTTCGCCTTCCTCGGGTAAAATAGCTCTAATCGAGGTCAGCAGGATATCACCCATTTTGAACGAAGCGACATAAGCTGTCCTGACCTGGGTGCTGCCGCCTATTCCTCCGAAAGTCTTGTCTGCTTCGGATATATCGCTGAGGCGCCGGGTCAGGTTGTTCTTCTCTACGAATGGCCGGTGCAGAATCAAGCCAAACGGATTTCCCAGGTCAATCAGCAGTTCCGTCGGAATTCCCAGCAGTTCTCCTTTGACGATCGGCACTCGGGAATAGAACTGAAAGGGGATAGGGTAACCGCTGTCCGGGGCGATAAATTTGTCCGGATTGTAAATTGTCAGAAGTTGTCGGCCATAGTCGATCATTATCGGGAACTGACTGATAAAATCGTAACCGATAACACCGCCGAAACGGACATCTCCGGGGCCATGAATTCGCAACGGTTCGAGGTCGGATATGCCGGTTTTAACATCGCGTAAAACCAGGTCGCCCACCAGTAACGAATCGATTTTTACGAACTCTATCTGTTCGTAGGCTGTGGCTCCCTTAGCCGGGAGTGAACCGGCCGACGGCAGGTTCAAATCGGCGGCAAACTCGGCGTCGATAATTGTCGCCCCGGCGCCGGTATCCAAAAGAAACCAGCCCTTCTTTTGACCGTTGACCGAAGCCTGCAGTTTGATATGACCGGCGCGGTAATCGATGGCCGCTGTTATTGAGGTTTGACCTTCGGGAAATCCTGCTTGATAGACGGTTGTCGGAGGACTGAATTGCCCCGGCGCCAGTTCCCGGTCAAACTCACATACACGTGCTCGCTGTTCGATTGCCAGCGTTCCCCCTTCAGCTTCCAGCCGTGAATAAAACGGCATCCAGACACCGTCGACCTGCTGATAATCACCAAGGGTGATGGTGGCCGCCAGATCGTCTAAAGTAACCTGATAGTCGGTCATGCGGCCGGTTTCGGTATCGAAATGAGCGATGATAGTATCCTGGTGCAGCGGATAAAACGCTACCTCGTGTAATTGTTGATCATAACTCTGGATGATGCCCCGATATTCCTTGCCGCCTGGAATCCAGCCCTCTACCAGGTATGAATAAGAGGGGATATACGCGTTTCTCAAGGATTCCATGGTTTGAACGTCGCTCATTATAACCGGATTCCCCGCCAGGTCGGCGGTCCACCCAACCTGACCGTCGTAACCTTCCGTCATGACCAGAGAGCCCAGTTGTAAGCGACTGTACGTCAGATCCGGAGGAGCCTGAATCGATACGAAAGTCCCCGGGGTGCCGTTAAGCAGCAGGTCGCCTTCGGAATAGGCCGATTTCATCCGGACTATTCGCTGATATGCCTCCGAACCGCCAACCGACTGGATCAACAATGAATCGAGATCGAATCCGCTGACGCCGCTTACGGTCGTCAACAGTAAAAAAGTCACCAACAAACGCATGGAATATATCTCCGGAATCTGGTACAGATCATCATAGTGTCTCGTACAAAGAACCTGAAGGTTGGTTTGAATAAAAGATTAAACATAAATGGGAAGATTACCCGGCATAAAAAAACCGGGCTTCGGCGAAGCCCGGTCCATTCGAACGGCTGCGAATCTAATTTTCGATATACTTGCTGATGATTGTGCTCATCTTCGAGGACATCCGTGAGTTGGGGTAGACCTCTGTCGCTCCGGCAATTCTCGCAGCCTTCATCTGGTCCTTCAACGTATGCGGAGAATAGCATACGATTGGAATTTCCTGGGTCGCCCCGTAAGACCGAAGTTTGTTAATCAGCGAAGGGGCCTCAATGCCGTTTAGATTCAGATCGATTACAATCAGATCAGGTTGAAGCTCCTGTGCCTTACTGAAAATATCGTCGGATCGTATCGCCTTGATGCCTTCAACATCCATCCCGTCCAGGACCGTCATAATCTTGGACGTGAAAATCATGTTGTTGGCGGCGATGATTACCTTTTTGCTCATACACTCAAATCCATTCGTTCGCGATAACGTACCAAAAAAGTGTCCTACCCCATTTGGAGCACAGCCCATCCCGATCCAATATAGTAAATTGTAATCGCGAAATAAAGGCTTGTCTTAAAAAACTTGTATTACTATTCGCTCGCATTGTTAAGTTGTTGCAACACATTACGTAATTGTGGCGGGTCGATGCCGCTGTCGTAGTCCCGGCTGTTTTTAGTTGATTGGATAGTACCTTGCCGATAGCCTGTAAACATGCGTAAAACAAGGATAATCGCGACTTTTGGCCCTGCCGTCGCCACCGAGCGGAAAATTAAAAATTTAGCCGCCGCCGGTGTAAATATCTTCCGGATCAATTGTTCCCACGGACAGACGGAGGACCTGAAACTCGCGGCTGCCCTGATCCGAAAAGCCACCGCTCAATCGCCCTATCCTGTTGGCTTGCTTTTTGATATAAGTGGTCCTAAACTCCGATTGGGTCGCTTTGAGGGGCAATTCGAGATCAAAACCGGTCAACTCCTGACCTTAGTCAAAGGTGTGGGAAATCCGGCCGAATATGTTTTTAGTGTCAACCATCCCGGTATTATCGAATCGATTCGGAAAGGTGAGCGGGTTTTCATTGACGACGGCAACCTGGCGTTCAAAGCAACTCATGTCCGCGAATCCTCGGTGGCGTTACGTGCCCTTAATCCCGGGGTGATCTCATCCGGAAAAGGCATAAACTTACCTGATTCCAATATCAATATAGCGACCATCACCCCCAAAGATCACCGCGATCTGAAAACCGCCGTCGCGTTGGGGGCCGATTTTATCGCTTTATCGTTTGTCCGCTCGGCCGAGGATATCCATACCGCCCGTCGACTTATCAAAAAGCAGGGGGGAAGGCAGGAGATTATTGCCAAGCTCGAAAAGCGGGAAGCGATTGAGCAGTTGGATGAAATCATCCCGGCTGCCGACGGCATCATGCTGGCCCGAGGAGACCTTGGCGTCGAACTGCCGCCGGAGGAGCTTCCAAGGTTGTCGCGGAAAATAATCGCCAAAGCCAACCGCCATCGGAAACCGGTTATCATGGCAACCCAGATGCTCGAATCGATGCGTCATTCACCACGGGCGACGAGGGCTGAGATCAGCGACGTTGCAACGGCGGTGTTCGAGTATGTCGATGCCGTCATGTTGTCAGCCGAAACCGCTACCGGCAGTTATCCGTTGGAAGCGGTCAAGACGATGGACAAGGTTATTCGAACGACCGAAGCTGCGGCTCAGCGACCGGCACTGGAGGTTGACCGCCTCGAGGTCAAATCCGATATTCCACTGGCTGTTGCCGATGCGGTCAGTCGTTCGTATCATTATTGTCGCAGCAAGGTGATCGTTGCCTTTACTACCTCCGGCTTCACGGCTGAAATGATCTCAGCTCTTTTCCCGGAGCAACCGATTGTGGCGGTAACAACCGACGAACGAGTCTGGCGACGATTGGTATTGCGCCGGTCGGTTTATCCGACACGCGGACCGCAACCGAAATCATTCGCCGGTCTTCTTAAAATCGTAACTCGAGCCTGTCAACAATACCGCCTTGCTCGCCGGGGGGATAAAGTAGTTATTACCGGTGGTGTTCCCTTCGGCGAAACTCGCCTGACCAATATGATGATGATCCATGAACTATAGAACCTTCGACGATAGGACCGATCCCGGGCTATGAACGAGTTAACCTTCCGTACCAATCCCCTGCTGCTGGCGGCCCTGCTGTTCGTTGTGGCGCTGGTGGCTTCGTTTTCATCGGCGTCCGCCGACAAAAATAAATCATCGGACAAAAAGACCCGGTCGATTTGCATCACCTTCGACCAGTTACCGGTCGACCAATCGTTCTCGGAGATTGATCATACGGCAGTTGTTACCTCTATTCTCGAGGCTCTCAAAAAGCATGAGGCAAAGGCGGCCGGGTTCGTAGTTGCCGAACGTATCGGCAACGATTTCGACCTGCTCGGTCAATGGCTCAACGAAGGACATGTTCTGGGCAATCTGACCTACTCGCATCAGGACATCGATGAGATCGGCATCGAGCATTTCATCAGTGAAATCGCTGCCTGTGAAGAAGCGTTAGAGCCGATGTTGTCCGGGTTCGGCCAGAAAAAGCGATACTTCCGCTATCCGTACCTCCACTATGGCTCTACCGTTGAGGCTAAACGAGCCGTCGGTGATTATCTGGCCGCCAACGAAATTACCGTAGCGCATGCAACTGTTTTGGTCGAGGACTATCTCTACAATCTTTCACTTGAAAAACTCGGCTCCACTCCAGACTCAATCGATATTGACCTGATCGGTTCGCAATACTTGCAGCATGTCATGGAACAAGTGACGGCCGCCGAACAACTGGCCACCCGAGTGCTGCATCGCGATGCCCGCCATATCCTGCAGTTACGCTCCAACCAGCTCAACGCTCTTGTCCTGGATGAACTGCTGACTGCCCTCGAAGAACGAGGTTATCAGTTTATCAACCTTGATAAAGCTCTGAAGGATGATCTCTACCAGGCGCCGGAGGCATATTTTGGTGGTCCCGGAGTGAGTTATATCGAGATGATCATGGAGTCCAATCCCGACTTCCTCCCGGCGCGTTAAATCTGCTATCGTAGGTCAGGTTGCTTGCAACTTGACAGTAAATACTGTACACCCATTCGGTGGCCCACCCATCCACGGATAGGAATACATACGTAGTGCGGGATCCCTGCGATCCCGCATTGTTAACTAAATTATGTGGGCGGCAGACCTCCCGGTGTGTACCGTGACATGGTAAACAGGTGTTCCGGGACATTTATGTGGGCGGCAGACCTCCCGGTCTGCCCCTGCTGCAGCCTTGCCGGTCGTAGCGCGGGATCCCTGCGATCCCGCGCTTTATCGCAGACCTCGCTGGCGGCCCACCCGTCCACGGGTGGGAAGTCGAATATCAGCCCTAATTCGTGAAGAAATCGAAGATATTACCCAACATGGAACTGTCGGCTTTATATATCTCCGTATAGCGACACCGACGACAGGATACGGTCGAAAACTTGGCCGATTGAATGTCGAATATCTTGGTCCAAAAGCCGCCGGCAGCGCGAAACTCACCTATTTCGTATTCCATCGCACCACACTTGGGACAGCGGAAATTCAGGGATTGCATTGTCTATCCTTTCGTTCACTTGATTCTCTGAAACGATATACTTATCTGCGACTAAATTCTTCAATTATCGTTGCGGAAACTATCGTGAAAATGTGATCCTTGCCGCCCCTTCGGGTGTTATATTAATGACGAATCGACACGGGACCGATAACAGATATAACGACAAGATCGAAACGGTATTTCCAATGAGCCACGAAACAGAAATCAACCTGTCCGAAAACAGCCTGGCGGTGCTAAAGCGTCGCTATCTGGCGCGTGATGACAAGGGCCGGACCCTCGAAACACCACGAGAGTTGTTCTGGCGTGTAGCCCGGTTTATCGCTCAAGCCGACCGGGCTTACGGAGCGGACGATACGGCCGTGGAGAAGCAGGCCGAGCGTTTTTTTGAAACGATGGCTCACCTTGAGTTCATGCCCAACTCGCCGACCCTGATGAACGCCGGGAGGCCTTTGGGACAGCTCTCGGCCTGTTTCGTCCTGCCGGTGGGCGACTCGATGGAAGAGATATTCGAGGCCAACAAAAACGCGGCCTTGATTCACAAATCCGGCGGCGGCACCGGTTTCGCTTTTTCTCGTTTACGGCCGCGCAATTCGGTTGTGGCCACGACCCGAGGGGTGGCCTCGGGACCCGTCTCGTTTATGAAGGTGTTTAACTCCTCGACCGAGGCGGTTAAGCAGGGCGGCACCCGGCGCGGCGCCAACATGGGGATTCTTCGGGTCGACCATCCCGACATTGAGGAGTTCATCGCCTGTAAGGACAACGTTAACGAAATCACCAATTTCAATATCTCCGTTGGTATCACCGATGCTTTCATGGCGGCCTTGGCCGATGGAAGCGACTATGACCTGATCGACCCGCGCACGAACGAAATCTACCGCAAGGATGGCCATGAAATCCGTCTCAGTGCTCCGGCTGTGTTCGATCAAATAGTAGCGCGGGCCTGGGCTACCGGAGAGCCGGGTTTGGTATTTTTGGATCGGATGAACCGCTCCAATCCGACCTGGCCCTATGAAACCATTGAGGCGACCAATCCCTGCGGCGAGCAGCCGTTACCGCCTTATGACTCCTGCAATCTCGGTTCGATCAATCTCAGCCGGTTTGCTCTTGAACCGTTGCCCGATGATTACACCCGCGATGAACCGGAACGCGGCATCGACTGGGAAAGGCTCGGTCGCACGGTGCGGCTCGGGGTCCATTTCCTTGATAACGTGATCGACCAGAACCGCTACCCGATCGCAGAAATTGCCGAGCAAACCAAAAAAAATAGGCGTATCGGTCTCGGCGTCATGGGTTGGGCCGATCTGCTGGTAAAACTGGGACTACCGTATAATTCCCCCGGGGCGCGGGATTTGGCGGGAAAAGCCATGAACTTCATTCAGACCGAGGGGCACAAACACAGTTCCGAACTGGCCAAGAGTCGTGGCCGTTTTCCCAACTGGGAGCATTCCCGCTACGCTCGGGAGGAAGTCGCCATGCGCAACGCGACCGTGACTACGATTGCCCCGACCGGGACGATTTCGATCATCGCCGACTGTTCCTCGGGAATTGAGCCTTATTATGCTATTGCCTTCGAACGCAATGTCATGGACGGGACGCGTCTGGTGCAAACCAACTCGCTGTTCGAGGCGACCGCACGTGACCGGGGTTTTTTCACCCCGGAACTGGCCGAACGGATTTCTTCGACTCGTTCTCTGTCTGGATTGAATGAAGTCCCCGATGAAGTCAAAGCGGTTTTTCTGACCGCAGCCGATATCTCACCCGAAGACCATGTGCGCATGCAGGCGGCCTTTCAGGAGCATTGCGACAGCTCCGTCAGTAAAACGATCAATTTCCCCGAAACCGCCGATCGCGACGAAGTCCGCCGGGCTTTCCGGCTGGCCTGGGAAACCGGCTGCAAAGGGATTACTACCTACCGCGACAACTCGCGTCCCAATCAGGTCCTCTCCAGCGGTCACAAAGCCGCGCCGGAGGATCGGATCCGACCGGTGCGGGAAAGACCTCGGACGCTCAGTGGATTCACTGAGAAAATCAGAACCGGTTACGGCAATCTTTACGTGACGGTGAACCTGTTTGAGGGACGTCCGTTCGAGGTATTCGCTCAGATCGGTAAATCCGGGTATACGACCATGGCCGATACCGAGGCTATTTGCCGGTTGATTTCGTTGAATCTCCGCTCCGGTCTGCCGGTCGAAACAGTGATCGAGCAACTGCGGGGAATCGGCGGTTCGAACCAGGTGTTTGCCGAGGGATCGAAGGTTACTTCTATCCCGGACGCTATCGCACAGGTTCTCGCCCGAAGGTTTAACTCCAAGGTAACTTCTGAAACCGCAGCCGGTTCCACCGAAATTTGCCCGGAATGCTCAGCCGCCATGGCCTATGATTCCGGCTGTTTCTATTGCCAAAGTTGCGGTTATTCCACCTGTTGATTCTGCCGATATATCCGATTAAGAGCATAGTATATGAGCACCGATCAGTACATCCCGGTGGGACGCACGTCCCTGGTTAGGCGAGGTGACGACCTCCCGCCGCTGCAGGTCCAGACCGAGTATTCGCGAAGGCCCTACGCCCGGATTGCTACGACCGTTACGGAAAAAGGGCGGGTTCTGCATAAAATCGAGAAGAAACTCGAGGCGCCGGTCTCGACGTTCGAGGAGCAGATGCAGATCGAACGAGTTATGCAGGCCCAGCATCTTGAGGTAGAACGAGTGATCGAGGCTCAGGCCGTTGCTCCGGCTGTAGTTGCTGCGGTTCCTTCGGAGACTTCGGTGGAACCGGTCCCGGCCTCACCGCCTCCAATTAGAAAATCCGAGCCGATAGTCGCTCCCCCGGCCGGTCTGTTTCAATCGGCTGAAATCTCCGATGATCCCAAGCAGCAATTGCTCGAACGACTGCGAAAAGTTCGGGGAGCGCAGCATGTTTTTTTGCTCGATGCCGAGGGGAATTTTTACGGCAAACATTCCGAGAAACAGTTCAAGAAAGATTTCGGCAAGATTTTCCGCAATTTGTCCGAGTTGATTTCCGTATTCGGTTTGCTTGACAGCCCGGTGCCGAAACGTGAAACCGGGGTGGTCGAGGTGGAGCGGGATCGCCTCTATTTTATCTCGACCGGCGAGGACTGCTATTTCGTGACGGTGCGTCGCCTTGACCCCGATACCGATTTCGAACAAGCCTTTAAGGCTTTGATCTAGATTTCTTTCAATTCAGCAGCAATTATTCTATGGAGCGAGGGGGGATATTTTTAGTAGAACGAATCTGTCTTCAAATCCGCTATCTCTTCCTCCTCGTGCTGATTCGGAGGGCGGCAGACCTTGAACCTTGGGCCTTGCCCCCTGCAATCGCGGAATCTGTCTTGTCTGAATCCTGCGAGGCAACTCGCGAAGAATCCAACCGTGTTGGTGGGCGGCAGACCTCCCGGTCTGCCCCTGCAGCACACCCCACAGAACGTCTTTCCCGCGAAAGGGTGTGTTGAAAAACTTCTTCTGCGGCGGAGACAAGCCCCGCCGCTACGCGTTTAGGAGCTCTAACCTCGCGTAGCGGGCGGCCTTGTGTCGCCCGCATTACAGTTGTGTTTTACTGAATATCCGAGCGTATGACTTTTTCAACAAATCCCTTCGCAGGGGAGACGTTTGCGGGGCGTGTTACAAGACTATAACAGTGACTGAATGCGGTCAATGACGAGGTCAACGGTCAGGTCATTCATGCACCGGGGATTGTCGCAGGTGAGGAGGAGGTCATCGTACTGGCAGGGGCGACACGAGACCGGGACTGACAAAGGCTCCGCTTTATATCGCGGCCCGTTTTTCAACTCGCACGAGGGGCCGAATAAAATAAGCGCGTGAGTCTGAACCGCGTCGGCGATATGCATCGGACCGCAGTCATTGCCGATTGTCAACACTGCCCGACGCAACACCCAGGCCGTCTCGCGCAACGACAGTTTGCCGCGCAAATCAAGGAGGCGTCTGTTGTCCGGCTGCGGCGGGTCGAAACGATCGTCCGGGCCGCCGATCACAGCGATCAGCGCCTCGGGGTATTCATCCATAAGTCGTGTGGACAGGTCCGTGAAATAGGGCCAGCGTTTGTGCCGCCACATGAAGTCGTTTTTGCTCCCCGGCACGAGGCCAATAAACGGCTGTCCGTCCGGAATCTCAATCTGCGGTCGTTTCATCGAGACGTACAGCGGCGGCGCCGGTCCGCGATAGCCGAGGGCGCGGATCATGTCGAGGTTGTACTCCCGCTCCGGCTTGAGCCAGTAAGTACCGGTAAAGGGGAGAGGATGAACGATGCCCTTGTCGGGGTAATTGTCCGAGTCGGGAATCGGCGGATCGACCGACCAGATCTCGAAGGTGTGATCGAATGTTCGTCCACTCAGCGGATCGGGAAATGAGGTCACCTCATCCGGCACGTTCCAATCCTCGAACAGGTCGCCGCCGGGAGTGTAAAGCGTGATATGGGCTTTGGGCCAGTGTATCCTGATAGCCTGAACGAGGGGAGTAGCCTCGACGGCGTTGCCGATACCCGTGTTCATCATGACTAGTACTCTCGGATGATCCGGGGGGGAGCTGGTTTCGCTGTTGTAACGGATCATACGACGGCGATGGACCGGTTTCTTGAGTCGTTTCAGCCCCTGCCTGACTTTCCCGGCGAACGGCAGCTTGAGGGCGATATCGTGAATGATTCCGATCAGACCCATACCAAGGGATAGCAGAAAGGAGACAGCTTGTCTACTTCAATATATTACACAGAACGATAACGATGATTGCTACCGTTTACGAATTACCCGGAGGGCATCAAGCAGCAGCCGCTTGGGCGTTTTTTCGGAGTTGGCCCGGATAGCGGTGAAGCATTTGTCGCAGGTGTTGCTGTCGGTGAATTTGGCCAGCAACTCGGCCTGTGAATCGTACATGTCGCGGCACATGCCGCATGGAGTAAGTCTGCCCCAGGGATTGACAATCAGAAAACGTCGTCCCGCCTGACAGTTGGGATAACGGCTGTTGCGGAAAAACTCGATCATCTGGCGCATGGTCCATTCCGAAGTCAGGATCGGATAGCCATTGTTCTGCATTTCGACCAGCTTATCGACCACCTTGGTGAGTTCTTTGAGATCGCCGTTTTCGTCGCTGATCAAATAGAACTCCTTGCCGGTGCGCAATGCGTTGTAGGTGCTGAAATTGCAGGCAACACCCCATTCCCTGGCGAGCTCGGCGATTTTTGGCAGGTCGCGGAAATTGTCCGACTGGACTACACAGGCCAGAATAATGTCGTTATTGCCATATTTAGCCAACTTCGGGATCAACTCCCGAATGTGGTCGAAATTCCCCTTAAGATGGCGGAACTCACTGTGACGTTCATCCGGATAATCGAGAGATATGGAGAACTGATCGAGTCCGGCTTCCTTGAGGGCTTTGTAACGGTCCTCGTTGAGAATCGAGGTATTGGTGGTCAGGACAAAGACAGCCACCGGGTCACGACGGCGCATAGCGGCGATGATGTCGACCAGGTCCTTGCGCAGGAAGGGCTCCCCGCCGCTGATCTGGGCCACGGCCGGGCGGAGTTTTTCGAGCCAGTCGGCGAATACCTCTGGGGGAGTGCCCGGTTCTTTGACATAGTCGCCGAGGTCACAATGCTCACAACGAGCGTTACAGTTGTAGGTGATTTCGAATGAAACCGTCACCGGTCGTGAAGACATGAGATTCTTGACGGTCCGGGCGGCAATTTTGAGCTTGCGTGAAGTTGTTAGTTCCGACATGCCCCGCGAGTCCCTTCCTGTTCATGCCTCCGAACGCTTGTTCGGAAGTCAGCTGCTTCCTGCTGTACCGCAGCAATCTAAGCAATAAGGAGCGTCGGGCCAAACGAAAATCGATTTTTTTCGGGGTAAAAAGAACCGCCCGTAAAACGGGCGGTCAACATTTTGGGAGAGAGATTGCAATTTGAAAACACTCACCGTACAAAACGGTAAAGGGCTTTTATAGCCACTCGTCGCATTTCGTTTTCGCTATCGCTCCGAAGAGCGGGTCACGGCGTAGACTCAGCGAACAGAGAGACGACCTTCATGAGCTAAGTGTTAGAGGTTTTCAAATGGCTCTCTCTCCACGAACTCATGTATATCTCTATCGTCAATATCCCCGTTCACAAACTTTTTCGCAACAGTTTTCTGGGATTAGTTGCGTGAGGCCCTTTACGGTTGTATGTTTTTCGCACATTGAAACAGACCTTTGTAACCATGCAACGTGGTGTCGCATGATCACTTCCATCGGATTAGACATTGTCGAAAACAGCCGTCTTGAAAAAGACGTCGAGACGTTTGGAGACCGTTTCCTGGATCGTATTTTGAGTCTGTCGGAGAAATCGGCTTACGTCTCACGCCAGGACAAACCGCAGTTTTTGGCCGGTCGCTTTGCCGCCAAGGAAGCGGTGGTCAAAGCACTCGGGAAATATCTGGACAGCAAACCGCCGTTAACGGCGATAGAAATCGTTAACCGGCCGGATGGCTCCCCTGAGTTACAATTGCCGGATGAAATCACCGCCAAACTAAACGGCGCCCGCTGCTTGCTCTCGATCAGTCACGAGCGGCTGTTTTCTGTAGCGGTGGCGGTTTTTGAGGAGGACAAATGAATCAGCAAGAATTGATAAATCTGTTCAAACAATCGAACGCCCTGCTTGAGGGACATTTCAAACTGACTTCAGGACGTCATTCCGATGTCTACTACGAAAAGTTTACACTGTTGCGGCAACCGGCAACATGCACCCGGATTTGTGAAGAGATGGCCGCCCGTATCCGAGGTTGGCAGCCGCAGACGGTGGTAGGCCCGACGACCGGCGGAATCATTATTGCCTATGATGTCGCTCGCTATCTCGGTGTTGAAGCGATGTACGCCGAGCCGGGAGAGCAAGGCCGGATTTTCAAGCGCGGGATGTCGCTCGAAAAAGGACAGAAGGTGGCCATCGTTGATGATGTGCTGACGACGGGGCGGTCGATTTTTGAAGTGATCGAGCTGGTTAAATCCTACGATGCCGAGATAGTCGGCATTTGCGAAATGCTGGATCGTTCGAACGGTCAGGTCAGGTTTGACTATCCGTACGAGGCGCTGGCGGTGGTCTCGGCCTCCAATTGGGAACCGGATGAATGTCCGCTCTGCGCCAAAGACATTCCGCTTACCCAGCGGGGCAGCCGCAAGTTCTAATCACTCCCATTGAATGTCGGGATAAAACAGATCAGGCCGGGATGCCGATTGCTTCCGGTTCGGCGACTTCTTCAGCTCTAGCGAGGGGGAAATCCACCCGAATCGAAGTCCCCTGTCCGGGGGCCGATTCGATCGATAGTTTGCCATCGTGACTGTCGATGATCCGTTTGCAGACCAACAGACCAAAACCGTGGCCGTTCTTTTTAGTGGTGAATTTCTCGTTGAAAGCCTTCTTGAGCAGCTCTGGATCAATTCCCTGTCCGGTGTCTTTGATGGTCACGGCGAACGTTCCGACCGAGCTGTCGACCGCGAGATTGGCATTAATACTGCGGGTAGCGCAATCGACTGTAGCATCGGCGGCGTTGTTGAAAAGATTGTAGAGAAGCTGTTGTATGTGAATACTGTCTGCCTCGAACGGGACGGCTTCTTCCGGGGCGTTCAGGCCGATAGTAACCCCTGCGTAGCGTTTTTGCGGACGAAGATAATCGACCACCTCAGTCAGCATTTTCTCGAACCGGAATACTTCTTTTTTACCCGAAATCGGTGTGAGGTCCATCAGGTTCGAAGTGAAGCGCTTGATTTTCTCAACGTTGTCCGAGATGCCGTTCATGTATTTGTCAAGTTCACCGTAGTTCTGTTTTTTTAGATGGAATTCCATGAGCGACAAATTGCCGGCGACTACGCCCAGGAAGTTATTCAGTTCATGCCCGATCTCGGCCGACATCTCACCGCGGGTAGCCATTTTTTCGAGCTGAATCGTTTCGTCCTGCAGCGCTTTGAGTCGGGCGTAAGCATCGCGCGATTCCTCGAGCAACTGGATGTTTTCCAGCGAAAGAGCCAATTGCGAAGCGGTGATTGACAAGAAGGTCAGATCGGAGTCGCCGATCACGGTTGACTCGTCGGTAAAACCGATCATTATCAGACCGTTGACATCCTGGGCGCGAGCGATTGGAACCGTAACCATCTGGACCAGAAACTCGGCTGCAGGAGGTATTAAATACTCGGATAACTCCGGAGCCGGTTGCGCCTGATAAATCGGGTGTTGCTCAATGGTACCATAATGAAACGGTTTCGACAGTAATGCCGAGTCGACTTTGGAGAGGGCTTCGGAGAGCAGCTCGGCCGGAGGATTTTTTTCTTCGGTCTGTTCGCCCAAAGCGGAGATGAGGCGGAAATCCGTACGTTCCTTATCCCAGTAAAGAACGGAACCGTAGGAAGTGTCACAATGCATCAGGGCGAATTTTAACGAAAGTGAAGCGAGTGATTTGCGGTCGGCAACCGTGTAAAGCATCTGGCTCAGATTGGAAAGGCGATCCAGTTGCTGATCGGGGGATTTCTCGGCCGCCAGTTTCCGGATTTTATCCGCGGCCTTGGCAACCGCCTGGCGAATCTCCATCAGTTCGAACGGCTTCATGATGTACTCGAAGGCGCCCTGTTTGATCGCTTCCTTGGCCGAATTCAGATTGGCATAACCGGTCATAAAGATTACAACCAGTTCCGGTTGAGCTTCACGAGCCTTGCGAACCAGTTCGATGCCGTCCATTTTCGGCATACGGATGTCGGTGATGATCAAATCGGGAACGAATGACTGAGCCAGTTCCAAAGCGGTCTGACCGTTGGATGCGGTCTCTACCTGGAACTCCTCTTCTTCGAGGGCATCGCGTACCAGTGAGAGTACGATGTCCTCATCGTCAACCACGAGAACTCTGATATCGCTGTTACTTAAATCACTCATCGTTGTTTGACGGGCGGCAATACTTTAGCCAGTGTGCTCTTGATCTGATCGAGATCGAAGGGCTTGGTCAGACAGCAGTATGCGCCGGCCTTTTCGGCCATTTCGGCCAGTTCATCGGGCAATGAGTCGGTCATGATGAAAGCCATTTCGGACTTGACCGAGGATACTTCGGTATAAACCTGATAGCCGTTCTTACGCGGCATGTGGATATCACAGAAAGCTGCGGCATAATCGCCCTTGAGAGCTTTTTCTATGCCGTCGGCGCCGTCTACTGCCAGGTCGACTTCATAACCGAGATCCGTAAGGTATTCCGCAAGCAGACTGCGGATTACCTCGGAGTCGTCGATTATTAAAATTCGCTGAGTAGTCACGCGGCGTCCCCTTCCAGGTGATCGCTGACTGTTTTAGTCAGCTCAATAATGCTAAAAGGTTTCGACAAAAATGCGCAGGCACCGTGGTTTACCGATTCAGAGGCTGCGAAAAGGGTGGAATAGCCGGAGATAACAATAACCGGACAAGCCGGATTGCGACTCTTGGCATATTTTACGACTTCTTCTCCTGATACTCGCGGCATCTTCAGATCGGTGATAATAAGATCGAACCCGCGCTGGCCGAGTTTCTCGATTGCCTCATCGCCGTCCGCGGCCAGGGTAATCTCGTAATCCTCACTGAGGACCTCGAACAGAAACTCGCGTATAATCTCCTCGTCGTCTACGACCAGGATTGATTTCTTGAGCGTGTCTGACATTTATTCAGTTTTTAAAGGCGGTTTTCCAATTTACCTGTAAACTCTTTATCCTCAGTATCGGAAGCCTTCTGAGGTTTCTGAAGAGGTAAAATGATGGTAAAGATGGTGTATTGTCCCGGTTTCGAATCCACCCTGATTTCGCCGCCATGTTCATTGATGATGCCGTAGCTGACCGATAAACCGAGACCGGTGCCCTTGCCGACATCTTTAGTCGTGAAAAACGGCTCGAAAATTTTATTGATGTTTTCGGGTGAAATGCCACAACCGTTGTCGCGGACCGAAGCCTCAACAGCTCCGCCGAACTCGCCCAGAGCGGGGCTGAATCGTGAACTGACCGTGATCGTGGACTCCGGCGGTGAGGCGTGCATGGCGTTGATGATCAGGTTCGTGAACACCTGCTGGAGTTGTCCGGCGTTACCCATGATCGGAGGAATGTTGGGATCAAGATCATCGACCAGTTCGATCTGATTCATGTGCAGTTGATGTTCGACGAATATAACCGTGTCGGTGATGACCGAATTTATGTTAACCGGTTCGAAATCCGTTTCTTTACTGGCGCGAGAGAATCTTAACAGGTTCTGCACGATTGCCTTACATCGACGAGCCTGGGTTTCGATGTCGGTCAGATATTTGACGTAACTTGTCATCTCCTTCTGGTTGGCGGCCGACGGGAGACTCTTTTTCATTTTTTCCAGAGCGAATTGTGCATAGCCAAGAATGCCGCCAAGAGGATTGTTCAGCTCATGGGCAACCCCGGCAGCAAGCTGACCGATAGCTGACATTTTTTCCGATTGCACCAGTTGTGCCTGTGCCTGCTCCAGTTCGAGAGTACGTTGAATGATTTTTTCTTCAAGGTTGCGATTGTATTCTTCGATCTCATCGCGGGAGAGTTTCAGCGACTCAATCATCTTGTTGAAGGTGTTGGCCAATCGACCGATTTCGTCGTGCTGGGTGACTTCAACACGCTGGGTAAGATCGCCTCGACTCACCTGATCGGTGATTTCAACCAGTTGCTTGACCGGTTTAGTCACTATCTGAACGAAGAAGGCAACAAAGATGATCGTCAGAATCGTCACTACAACGGTCAGCAGGATAGTGGCAGTCTGGGCGGCTGTGATAGCTTTATTGACACTTTCCAGACTTAAGACCAGTTTGATACGACCGATTGTTTCGGTCACCATGGTTTTAGTCAGGTTTTCACCGATGCCACTGGTGATCCCCAGGTTCTCACGATCCAGCTTTTCAACCTTAGTGACGACCGGATGATTCAATTCTATGAATTCCTGTCCGACGCTGTTTTCAACGTAGGCGTCCTGACAGTCAAATGCGGATGCGTCATTGTGAGGAATGCCACGCATATAAGTTAGGCCTTCCGTTGGCCAGTCGCCGATCGATGCCAGTACTTCGCCGTCGTTGTTGTAGATAATGGCAGCTTGAATATCATCGAATACGGCGAATTTACCCAACAACTCATCGAGTTCGTATTTGAGCTCGAATAAAACACCGGACTCTGCCTGCATGGCCATGATGCGGATCATGGTTTCACCGTTGGTCTCGAGTTCGCGTCGGTAGCTTTCCGATTGGCGATCAATCAGATAGGAACCGATAACCAGAATGCCCGCGATCAAAATGCCTGAGATCGGGAGGACGAACTTGGTCTTGAGGCTGAGACTCTTGACACGTACCCAGAAGCTCATCGATAGACCTCCTTGGCTACGGCCACTAATTCGTCCGGAATAGTTATCCCGATCCGCTCGGCGGTATTTTGGTTGTAGTGGAACCAGATGACATCTGCCAGTGAAATGGGTATGTCGGCAGGCGATGCTCCATCGATGACACGGTTGGCAATAGCTCCAGCCTGAAATCCGATTGCTTTATAATCGAAGTCCAGGGCGAAGAGCGCTCCGGATTCCACGACATGTCGTGAAAAACCCATTAGGGGGAGGCCTTTACGGAGACAATTGAGCAGCAAATAACGCGTCGATCGAGGATCGAACAAGTTGGGATCGGCAACAGTCCAAATTGCCTGAGCACTTACTGCGAGAGAATCAAGTGCCTGAGGCAGCATTTTGATATCGTCGATTTTAGCCGGTATTAACTCCAATCCCGCTGACTGAGCCACGACTCTGGCTTGCGATATTAGAGAGGCAGTGTTGTCGGTGTAAAAAACCCCAATCCGCTTCAGGTCGGGGACTATTTCTCTGAAGTATTTGAACTGTACATCAATAGGGATATTCAGTGAGGCGCCGGTCAGGTTACCACCGGGGTGGTTCATGGAGGCAGCGAAACCGGACAGGACCGGGTATTTGACAGCCGAGAAAACAATGGGGACATTCTCGAAATTGTCCCTGGCAAATTCAGTGGCAGATGATCCCACCGTTAGAATAAGCCTTGGTTTAACTATGTTCAGAGAATCGATAATCTTAAGGTTTTCATCGGGTTCGTTTTGTATCAGGAAGTCGTGAAAAACGACATCGGGATGTTCCCTCCGAATAACCTTTTTTGCTCCATGGAGAGTGCGGCTGGTGGAGGTCAGAGAATCACGGACAAAAATGGCTACATCAGTACCCGCGGTAGCTGCTTCCGACAGGAAACCCACCAACAGAAGTACGACAGCGCCGAGTATTGTCCGATACTGCCTGGTCATTGGCGATTGATCCATTGCCTCTCAAAGATGTTTTAATCCTCGTTGCGGGACACGCTATCGCTGCCTAGCGCATACCGCCGCACCTAGTTCTGTATCGGATAGACCGGGATTTTCTTGATTAGCAAAACGGGGATTAGCTTAAACATTTTCGATTTGAACGGTAATGACGCGATTAAGTAATCGAGTTGCCGTCCGATACTAGGAACGTGCATTCGAAAAGATAGGCATGAATCAATCAGTAATGAAAATATCGTATTGTGACCATAAGTTGAGGAGGAGTCGCTTTGCGTAAACAACTATGTCAGTTGTTGCTGCTTCTACCGGTCTTACTGCTGATAATCGCCGCGCCCCCGGCGCAGGCAGGCACGAGCGGCAAAGTATCGGGAGAAGTTATCGACTCTGAGACAGGTGAACCGGTAGTGGGGGCAACGGTACGGGTGTCGGAAACCAATCTGGCCACTAAAACGGATGATGACGGTGAGTTTTTTATCATCAACATCCCGGTCGGCAAATATGATCTGACAGTGACTTCTGTCGGTTATGAAGCCGTCCAGAAACGCCAGGTTCGGGTTCTGGTTGATCTGACGACGCCCGTTGATTTCGAGTTGGATCGACAGACGATTGAACTGGGACAGGAAGTTGTCGTGTATGCGACCAATCCTGTGATCCAACAGGACCTGACCGAGTCAAAGATCATTTTCACATCCGATCGGCTCAAGAACCTGCCAAACATTGAGACGGTCCAGTCAGTTCTGACCAATTATCCCGGCGTAGTGGTCCAGGACGGCGATCTGCATATTCGCGGTGGTCGTTCGGGACAGGTTTCGTACTACTACGATGGATTCTCGGTTCAGGATCCGTTCTATTCGTCTACTGGTATTCGAATCATCCCAGGTGCACTTGAGGAGCTGTCACTGACTTCGGGTGGCTACACCGCCGAATACGGCGATGCCATGTCCGGGGTGGTGAACGCGGTTACGCGCGAGGGTGGTCCCGAATATCATGGCGGGATTCGTATGTACGAAGGGGCAACGCGACCTTATGACGTCAGTCAGGGGACCTGGGGTGAAATGAAGCGGACGGGAAACCGCTCCCTGGGATTCGATTTATCCGGTCCTATTCCGGGTTTGTCGGGCAAGAGATATAATTTCTTTGCCGCCGGTGAATACCTGACTGATGCCGGATACTTGCCGCACGACGGCATCACCTCTTATTCCTTTACTTCCAAACTGACGGCTCAACCCGGTCCTCATCTGAAGTTGAATGCCAATCTGAGTTATTACCAGTCGGATGGTGATATATATGAGCACCGCGATGTTAACGGTGTCTCATACGACTTCAATCTGGACGGCTTGCCGTCGTTTGAAAAAGAAGCCTATCTGTTCGGTATCACAGCCAACTACAATATTAATGAGAGACTGATCTTCACTTCCAGTATGAACCGATTCCGTACCTACACCCATACGGCGCCTTCCCAGTATATGGATACCTATTGGGATGAATGGGATGGATACGGCGTCGATGAATCCGGCGAATACAACGGGACCATTCAGGATGATAACTATTTGGGTTATCAGGATTTCGAAGATCCTTATCAGGCGGTTGGCTTCACCGTCGGCGACGACTACAATCCGATTTTTCAACGGCGCGAGGCGATTTACAATGCAGGTCGAGTCGGTTTGCTGGCCCAGCTTCATAAATCGCATCAAGCCAAGATCGGCTTTGAATACCGCCGTTATGATATTGACTGGGATTCCAAGCAGTTCTACAACAGCAATCCTTACGGAGAGAAATACACCTCGAATCCGTATTATTTGTCGGGCTTCCTGAATGATAAAATGGAGTTCCAGGACCTGGTGGTGAATCTGGGTATGCGTATAGATTATCGCAACGCCGATATCAAATACAACGCAGCACCGTCGGAAGCCTCCCCAATTTGGGAAAAGGCGGAATCTCGAACTCGAGTTTCCCCGCGTCTGGGTGTCTCTTTCCCGTTGGCGGAACACACCGTCATGCATTTCAACTATGGTGTGTATTATCAGGTCCCTCAATACCAATATATGTATACCAACCTTCAGGGAGACCTGAGTACCGGATTACCGTTGCTGGGTAATCCGAATCTTGAACCGGAACAGACCATATCCTATGAGTTGGGTCTTGACCACATGCTCACGCCTAGTCTGCGAATTGATATAACAGCTTATTCCAAGGATATCGAGGACCTGGTAACTACCCGCGAACTCTCGGCCCTGGGTGTCGGGAGTTTTGCCGTGATCTACGACAACGGCGATCATGGTACGGTTAAGGGATTCGATGTCGCTCTCGAAAAACTGGCCGGAAACGGTCCGTTAAGCGCATCGATCTCATACGGTTATATGCAAGCCACGGGTATTAACTCTTCCGCAACCGAACCATACTATACCTATCTGAGTTCCACTACCGATACCCTAGCCCCCAAGACCGAATACCCGCTTGACTATGATCAGCGTCATACGGTCACCGCGGTTGTCGACTTGCGTATCCCTGAAAAATGGGGCGGCAAGTTCCTGGGAATGTCGCTTCCGGGTGCATGGGGAATCAATATGGTCGGACACTACGGTTCAGGTTTGCCTTACACTCCGACCGATGCCTTTGGCAACCGCCTCGGTGAGAGAAACGAGGCCCGTTTACCGGCCACGTTTACGGTTGATACGCGCTTAAACAAGGATTTCAACTTCAGTGCTTATCAAGCGGTGTTTTTCCTCGAGGTTGACAACTTATTCGACCGGCGTAACGTCCTGAACGTATACTCCCGAACCGGTCAACCCGATGATGACGGTCAACAGTCCGAGGCCAGCCTGGCGACCAACGCCGATTTGGCTGAGCGTCTGGATACATTATATGACCTCGATCCCCAAAACTACTCTACACCGCGGACGATGCGTCTCGGGGTAGAGCTTCACTTCTAAGGAGCGGTGCAGCAATGAAGACAAAACACGCGCTTCTCGTTTGGGGCCTGCTTCTTTTGGTCGGATTCTGCCTGGTGGGCTCATCAGCTCTGGCAAAAAAGCCGCCCACTCCGGGTGAGTCGATTTCGCCGCCGCAGGACAGAGGTCCGCAATACTCGCCCCAGCCGAGCACGGTGGATATGATTACCCACAACAAGGGTAATATCGTGACCACTATCGACAACTTTGGATACATCGGTGGCTACAGTTACTATGGATATCCATCAGGTGAATGGCCGCGTAATTCCGGTCACGACTACCTGGCTGAAATCCGTTACTGGATGGGTGCCGTCACGCCCTCCGGTGATACTCTGGTTGCCAATACCGTTGATGATTTCCAGGCGATGCCGATGCCGGTGAACGGACAGGATGATTATCTGATCTATCTGTCGACCGACTCGACTCGCTATTATGAATACAATACAACCGACACCGTCGGTTTGGCGCTCGGATATCCCGCTAACGGCTGGCGGGTATGGGATCCGGTCGCTGATACATACGACTACAACCAGAATTATGATCCCCTGGCGACAGCTTACCAGCCGGGTGGTCCGACTTCATTGCAGGAGTCGTTCTACCGCTTCAACGATGCCGCTTCCGGCAGCTCTCTTATGGGGCTGGAATTGACGCATAAAGTGATGCAGTGGAACTACTGTTATAATGAGGACTTCACTTTCGTGGTGATCGAAATCACAAATACATCGGATATCGATTATTACGACTTTGCCGTTGGACTCTACATTGATATAGATGTCGGCGGCCTTGACGGGACCGGTGAAAACGGTCGTCTGGGCGACATGGTGGCCTACGACGCTGAAGAAAACCTGGCTTGGATTTATGATCAGGACGGCGAAGATCCGGGCTGGGGGCGTGATGTCACGACCGGCATCATGGGCACCAAATATGTCGAGACGCCGGACAATATCGGAATGACCTCCTTCCGGTCAGGCTACTGGGAAGCGGTGTCGGATATCGATGATGCGGAAATGTATGAGTTGATTTCAACTGATATATTCGATGAATCACTTCCTCCCACGGACCAGTACTATATCCAATGTACTCGCGGTATTGATCTTACGGCCGGTAAGACAGTACGTATTGTCTACGCGCTGATTGCCGGTGCTGACGAGACTGAGTTCCGCGAGAACGCAGCGCTGGCCCAGGAGCTTTATGACAACAACTTCATCGGTCCGCAGCCTCCGGCTACGCCGGTGCTTCGTGCCCGCGCGGGAGACGGTAAGGTTTATCTCTCCTGGACTGACACCTCTGAGGTCAGCCTCGATCCGATGACCGGTGTTGCCGACTTCGTTGGTTACAAGCTCTATCGCTCGGATAATCAGGGAAAAACCTGGGGCACTGAAATTCACAATACCGGCAACGACTGTCTCGATCTGGATTATGAGACGTTGGCTTCGTATACGATAGGTTCCCCCGGTGATCCGATTCAGCATTCCTATATTGATACCGGTCTCTACAACGGTGTGGAGTACTGGTATTGTTTGGTTGCTTTTGATGACGGAGATTCGGCCACCGGCATCGATCCGCTACAGAGCGGATTCGGAGTGGCGGACGAAGTGTCAAACACGGTATCTGTTACCCCGACGGTCGATCCGGCTGGTTTCTACGATGCCGCGGCCACGATTGACCATGTCTATACCGGACCGGATCAGCCTTCCGACGGTACTGTGTATCCGGTCATCTTCGACGAGTCAAAGCTGACCGGTGACGAATACCAGGTTGTGTTCGAGAATGGCGAGGATATTACCTACTGGCACCTGATCAATGTTACCACCGGCGATACGTTGCTGGCTTATCAGACTCGTGTCACCGGTGAAGCCGATTTGTACGAAGTTGCCGAGGGTGTTCGGGTGGTCGTGCGTAACGGTGATCGCGTTCCGGCTTATGTCGGACAAACGAGTTTCGCCGGAGCCGACACCACCATTCCTCTGGACAATTTCTTCGGAGTAGCTCTTCCGGTATTGACCGGCGAAGAGGATTACGTCTGGAGTGATGAGCCTTTCCGAGCCACGTACGAATTTCGTTATACGGGTGATTCGACCCGTGCTAACTGGGTCGGTGACGGTTTCTACGGAACCGACTATGTATACTGGGTCCCCTACGAATGCTGGAATACGACTACCGGGCAGCGAGTCTCGATGGCAATTTGGGATTATGACGACAACGATGTCTGGGACGTATACGACGATATTTGTATCGTCAATTATCCCTACGACTCGCTCAATTCGGTAACAGCGTATGCCTTCCCGTACTGCTATTCCTGGTTGTTCAATTTCTCCGAGGAGGGTTATAATCCTTCCGTCGGCGAGGTGTTCACGGTTTATTCGGCGCCGCTCAACGGCACCTCGGATGCCTTCATGTTCACAACCGACGGTGTCAACGCTGCGGCGGCGGCAACCGAGCTGGGTGATATCAAGGCGGTTCCGAATCCTTATTACGGCCGTTACAGCGCAATGATTGAGACCGGTGAAGGAGAATCGGTAATCAGGTTCATTAATTTGCCCGACAAGTGTACGATCAGAATATACACCCTGTCGGGTGACCTGGTGACCACCATCGATCACGACAACGGCGAGGGAGAAGCCGAGTGGAACCTGCAGAGTTCCAACCATCAGCAAGTTGCCTCCGGCATATATCTCTTCCACGTCGATTCGGAGTACGGTGAACGGCTTGGCCGATTCGCCGTGATTAAGTGAGGAGGTCCACGATGAAAAAGATTATTACAGTCTTGTTGATCGTTTTCATAGCTGGCGCCGCCTCTGCCGGTGAATCGAAAGTAGGTACCAGCGGTGCTCAGTTCCTGAAGATCGGGGTTGGGTCGCGATACAACGGTATGGGTGAGGCCTCTTCGGCCGTAGCCAACGATATCTATGCGACCTACTGGAATCCGGCGGGACTGGCTCAGGTTGAAAACTGGTCGGTCGGTTTTACCAACGTTAACTGGTTCCTCGATATTGACCTGAACTATTTCGGTTTCGCTCGATATTTTGAGGATATCGGTACGTTCGGGGTCTCGGCAACCGTTCTGTCAATGGACGAGCAGGAGATCACTACCTTCGAGGAGGAGAACGGCACTGGTCAAACCTATACGGCTGCGTCTTACGCGGTAGGTCTTTCGTATGCTCGTCAGTTGACCGCTAAGTTCGCCTTCGGAGCGACGTTTAAGTACGTCGGCGAGCGGATCGACAACGAAAACGCTTCGACCTTTGCCTTCGATTTTGGCACCATGATGCACACCGGCTGGCGCTCGCTGCGTTTCGGTATGTGTATCTCGAACATGGGGCCTGAAATGAAATTCTCCGGTTCGGATCTTGACGTAAGTTACGATGAACTGCTGGGTACGGGAGCCAATGAGACGATCGGCGCCTCGGTCAAGACGACCGAATACGAACTGCCGATGACCTTCCGCTTCGGCGTCGCCTATGACGTCAACACCGGGGCGAAGAGCATGCTCACACTGAGTGGAGAACTCAAGCACCCCAATGACTTTAACCAGCAGGGTTCGGTCGGAGCCGAGTGGGCCTGGGATGAGACTTTCTTTGTCCGGTCCGGTTACAAAATGGGTTACGATGAAGAGACCTTGTCGTTCGGAGCCGGATTATCGACCAACATTTCGAACGATACGGAGTTGTTGATCGATTACTCCTGGCAGGATTTCGGACGTCTGGATAACACCCATCGGTTTTCGGTTGGATTCTCGTTCTGAGATATTAGTATCTTGATCAGTCAAAGCCCTCGTCCGTGCGGCGAGGGCTTTTTTTGATGTATCACGGCTGGACAACAGGGGTAAAACAAATATAAATTACGGGAAACTAGGAATCTGAATTGTGCAGGAGACTGATCTGATGATATCGGTAAAGCGGGTGATTCTATTAGTCGGTTTGTTGGGGGGATTGGCCTGTGGCTCGGTAACGGCGCAGGGATATGCCGATCGGAGTGTTGCGGCTCTGTCGGACTACTTCGACCTGCTGGCTTCCGGTAATTACGATATTGCTCCGGACCTATGGTGGGGACCTTCGCTAAAGCGGGGGACCAAGTTCGGAATCGAATTCACCGGTATACCGATGAAGTTCGACTGTGTGTCTCCGATCGTAAGAGATCTGGATTTGTATCGGCCTTACTTGATCTCGCCGGTGCAGCAAGTAAAGGAACTTGACGGTCGCTTTGCGAGGCTCGAGTTCAACCAGATGATCGGCACGAACCGAGTGATCTACTACTATTACACTTATTATGACGGTCGCTATTTCTGGCTGGTGTATCCGCAGGATTGCTATGCTCAGGACTGGTCTGTCAGCGAGACGAAGTATTTCAGGATTCATCGAGATCCGTTGTGTATACCACCCAATCAGATTGCCCTGGATGAAGCTGATCGTTTCGTGGAGCGCATCGTCAGGGAGTTAGAGATACCCAAGGCCGATTTTGAGACAATCGCCCGAGAGAAGATTGACTATTTCTATTGCCATGACGATTCAACGGTGATGCAGATAACCGGCTATTTGGTCAAGGGTATGCTCGATCAGGCATCCAACGACATGATTTCAGCATTCTTCCCGCACTACCATGAACTCATGCACCTTTTAGTAAATATCAAACTCAAGAAATTGCCTTATTACACGCAGCCGATCATGAAGGAAGGACTAGCGGTGGCGATGGGGGGACGCTGGGGTAAGGAGCCTGAGGCTCTTATGGAGTTGGGAGCATTTCTATATCTTGATAAGATAATCGATTTCGATTCGCTGCTTACGATGCGGTTCTATGAATCAAGTGCTACCGCCGACATAGCTTACCCGATGACCGGTCTTTTCAGTGCTTATCTTTGGGAACGGCTCGGCCCCGATGGTTACGTAGATGTATACCGGGTATTGTCAGGATCGAATTTCAATCAGGTATACAGCATGACCATCAACGACGTAAAAATGGGGATAACGGCCGTTACCGGTGATCCCGACTGGATGACTCTGGACAGTTTGTTCACCGAATATGCCAGGGAGGTACGGATCACCAATCGTGGATTACTGCCCGGAACGACCGGTAAAGGTAAGCCGGTGTATGAAGATGACAAGGTAACGATATCTCGCGACGGCGACTGGTTGAATTTCCGCTTTTCGTTAAAACCCGGAGATTCGCTCAGCGGCAATTTGCTGTTCAATCATGTCCCGGAATTGCAAAATGTGGTTTCCGATCTGTTTATGGAGCAATACCTCGACGGCCGTGCTTTCCCCGGAGCGCGGTATGGATTACGGTTCGACCGTAATGAAGCGGGATTATATGATTATGCGACCAATTACCTGGTGGCTAAATATGTCTTCTCGTTCAGTCCGTCGGATGACTATATCAACACAGCCGGAAATGTGATTGCCATGAGACTCAAAAAGGAGCTTGTTGGGGACATCAAGTTCGAAGCGGAGGATCTGCAATTACTGAATCAATGACAGGAGTCCGGCGCTAGATGAGTTCGGTCGATATTGCCGTAGTTATCGGCTTTGCCGGTTTGTTATTCTTACTGCTCTGGCTGGTGATCAATCTCAGGCGGCGTCTTACCGGCGGCGGAGATGATCGGTCCGAAGCCCGGTTGGAATCTCTTAAGGCTGATATTATCCAGAAGCAGATGGAGGGGTTCATATCTCTCAAGGACTCACTGGATCAAACCGGTCGGCAGATTGGGGAGCGGCTTTCTGAGGGGACATCCAGTCTGGATCGGCGCATGGCTCAATTCGGAGAAATTGAGAATCAACTCGGTCGTCTGGCCGTCCAGACCAAGAATCTGGAGCAGATCGGCGGCAACATTCAGTCATTGTCGGAATTGCTCAAACCACCGCAGTTGAGGGGCGCTCTCGGGGAAATCCTGCTCGAAAACCTGCTTAGCCAGATTCTTCCGCAAAGCCTTTATGAAACGCAATACCGCCTCGCCGACGGCAAACGTGTCGATGCCGTGATAAAACTGGCTGATCGCCTGCTCCCGATCGATTCGAAATTCCCGCTGGAGGCATTCAGACGCATGAGCAGCGAAGGCGAAGAGGCGGATGTCAAAGAGCTGAATCGGGTGTTGAAGAAACATATCGAGGACATTGCAAGTAAATATATCCGACCCGATGAACAGACCACCGATATCGCCCTCATGTATATCCCGTCGGAGGCGGTTTATTACCGGTTTGTTTCTCAAGATGACTGCGCCGGGCTGGATCAGGCGCTGGCTCGGAACGTTATCCCGAGTTCTCCCGGGCACCTTTATGCGTTTCTTGCATCGCTCCGAGCTGTTTACACACAGGCCGGACTGGCCGGTTCCAGCCGCGAGTTGGTAGCCGGATTGAATCGACTCAAGGAATCGTTGGAACGACTGGTTGGCTTCAACGACCGCATGGAAAGTTCGCACCGTCGATTGGGGGCGGTACTTACCTCGACCAAAAGCGAATTAAGCCGTGTCCGTAGCGAACTGGAACGTTTACAAGCCGGTGACAGCCATCCCGAAAGTCAGTCACAAGAGTCTTCAGCTAACGACGATGACATGTTTAGTGGTTGATCCTGCCCGCCTTTCTTGTAACTTTTAATCGATCTCCCGAAACCCGGAGCGATTACGGTTGTTAATAGAAAGCGACGGCAGGAAGAACACGTGAGCGAAAAACACTTCGACCTTATAGTCATAGGATCCGGCCCGGCCGGAGAGAAAGCCGCCATTGAAGCGGCCAAGATGCACAAGACGACAGCAATCGTCGAGCGGCATTCGGTACAGGGCGGCGTTTGTATCCACACCGGGACGATCCCCTCTAAAACCCTCCGGGAGACGGTTCTTTATATCTCCGGTCTGCGTCAGCGCTCGGCTTACGGCCTCATGGGCGGTGTCCGTCCCAACGTTACGGTGCGGGAATTGATGTACCGGAAGGATCAGGTGATCCAGGAAGAACTCGATGTCATTCAGCAGAACATGGCCAGACATCGAATCGAAGTGATTCAGGGAACCGGTTCGCTCACCGGGTCGAATCGTGTCAAGGTAGTCGGCGATAACGGCATCGAACAGAGCCTTACGGCCGAAGCAATCGTTCTTTCAACCGGCACCCGACCTTATCATCCGGATGATATCGATTTTGACCACAAGTTTATTTACGACGGTGAGTCGATTCTCAACCTGGATATCCTGCCTCAATCGCTGACCATAATCGGCGGCGGTGTGATAGGTTGTGAGTATGCCTGCATTTTTGCTCATCTCGGCATCAACGTGACGATAGTCGATGACCGTGAGCAGTTGCTCTCGTTCCTTGATCGCGAAATCGTCGAAGCCCTCATGTACCTGATGCGCAAATACCGCATTACCCTTAACCTCGGTGATGGAGCCGATCAGGTTGAAATCAGGAACAACCAGGTAATAGTGGTCACTAAACGAGGCCGGAAGATCGTGTCGGACCGTCTGTTGTATGCGGCCGGTCGTGTCGGTAATACCGAATCTCTCGGTTTGGATAAAGTTGGGATCGAGGTAAACAAGCGTGGTCTGATAAAGGTCGACGGCCAGTACGAAACCGGGGTCAAAGGGATTTATGCCGTAGGTGATGTCATCGGCTTCCCGTCGTTGGCGTCGGTGTCTATGGATCAGGGGCGTCTGGCGGCCTTGCATGCTTTTCGTAAGAATGATACTTCGTGTATTAATACCCTGTTGCCGTACGGGATCTACACCATTCCCGAAGTCTCAATGGTGGGGGAGACGGAGGAAACACTGACCGAAGCGGGGCATGATTATTCGGTCGGAATCGCTCGCTTTTTCGAGCTGGCCCGAGGGCAGATCATCAATGATCACGACGGTCTTCTGAAGTTGATTTTCGATGCTAAATCACGTCGGATATTGGGTGTGCATATCGTGGGAGAAAGGGCCACCGAATTGATTCATATCGGTCAGGCGGTAATGACCCATGGGGGTACGCTGGATTATTTCGTCGACACGGTTTTCAATTACCCGACTCTGACCGAAGCGTATAAAGTAGCGGCACTCGACGGATTCGCTCGATTGAGCCAACTCTTTTAACGGCCGGTCTGTTGTTTATTCAAAATCTCAGTAATATGCTCGATGCGGGAACGGACAAGTTCGGCATCCTCGGCATTCGGTCCGTGTGAAAGGAATTTGCGGTAATTGGCCAGGGCGTCGTTGGCGTCGTGGTCTCTGTCAGCCAGCATGCCCTTGATCATGTAGGGTTGCGGTCGAGTGGTGTCATCGGCGATGAGAGAGTCGGCCAACGCTGCCGCAACGTCATATTGCCCGCCGTAATAGTTTATAATCATCCGATCGATTGCAATCGCTTCATTGTCGGGAAAGATCCGGGCGGTTTCATCGACCGCTTTCAATGCCTCGATGTATCTGTCGGCGTTACGCAGGGTGAGGTAGTTGTTCATGAGAGCTTCGCGATTGTAAGGAGCCAGCATGAGAACGGTGTCAATGTGCGGGCGGGCGAATTCGAGTTTGCCCTGCTTAAGTAGAAGTCCGATCAGGGTGTTGCGGGGTTGAACCCAATACGGGTCTTTGGAGATCATACGATAGAGGAGATTCAGGGCATCATCTTCCTGGTTGTCGATAATCAAGTTGCCGATTCCCTGAAAATCGAGATAGTCCGAGGATTTTATCGGCATATCCCATTCCCAGCGATTGGCTGGATCGAGATCACCTTTAGCGAAATAAGCATCGCGAAAGGCTATGGAGCCTTGCAGATAATACAACTCGTTGGTTTCGTAATAGGCTTTGGCGTATGGATCAGCCAGGTCGATTCTGAGATATGTCGGCAGAACCGCTGTCGGAGCCATGACGATCAGTACCGTGACGGCTCCTATCAGAGCGCGACCGGAGAATTTCTCGCTGTTGATACGCGTCAACAACCAGGTCAGGACCAGAAGTGAGGGGAACAGGAAAGCTGCGAGGCCGGGGACGTCGAGGACGATTGCATCGACCGGATCGGAGATAAAAACAATCGTACCTCCGGCTGCTGCTGCCAGAGTCATGGTGTTGAACAGTGGGTCATCGGTTCGAGTCCAGCCGTGTCGGAAGAAAAGGAGCTTCTGTACCAGGACCGCCGGGAAAACCAGGAAAAAGAGTTGGACTACATCGCTTATGTGTCGCAGAGAGAAGAGACTGTAATCGGCTATCGGACGCTTGCCTTTCAAGAAAAGGAAATAATGCGAGAAGTAAAAATTGGTCGAGGCCAGGCAGTATATGACAATTACACCGGCTACGATCGAAAGCAGCCCGATGGTGAGTGCCAGTCGACCACGATTGTCCGGTCCAACGAATTGCCTGATGATAAGGAAAATCGTGGCCGGTAAAAGAATCGCCGTACTTACATGAAGCAGTAATCCGACAATCTGTATCGCCAGCACCCAGCCAAGCGAGCGCCAGGTACCGATCCGGCCGTGTCGGGCCGTAAGATAAGCGTACCAGGATATAACGGCTATTAATGTCGGTTCAAAACCGATTGCTCCGAACATCACCAGCAGTTGCGGGCCCAAAAACGATGCCAGGAAAAAAGCCAGGCGCTTAACGGGATCTTTGGTGACTTCCCTGGTAAGAAAAATCAGGGCGACAATAGTCAGGAGAGTCGCTACCAGCGATATTGACTGCCAGGCATAAATTGCGGCGGTATCGGCTTTGAGGTCTCCGCCGTTAAGCATCCCGTATACCATAGAGATGCGGGCTGAGGTCCCGAACTCGAACCAGCGCATGACCGTGGTAGGAATCTGTGAGATTTGCGCCACTTTTAAGTTTCCGCCGTCGAAAACCATCGAGTCGGAGTGGAACAGCACGATTAGAATTCCCAGGACAACCGCCCCCGCTATTGTGCCTGATCGGGAAGTAAGAACCTGGGCCGGTTTCTCCGGGAAAAGAATCAACAGCGTGGCCAGCAAAGCCATCGCTGCAAACCAGCCGGCGGGCCACACCTGCGGCAGAAACTGCCAATGGGTAAACGACCAGGTGTTGACGCCGAGTTGAGTTCCGATGAAACGGCCAAGTATAAACAGGCCGAATACAGCAATAGCAAGGATAAGAGCGGAGCGGTTTTTATTCATGGTGGTCTACATCTCCTGGCGTCCCTCGATTGCCCGCGACAGCGTGGCCGAGTCGGCGTATTCCAGATCGGAGCCGACCGGAAGTCCCCGCGCGATACGAGATACTTTAACGCCGAGCGGACGAATTAACTTGGCGATATACATTGCCGTTGCTTCACCCTCTACGTTGGGATTGGTGGCGATGACTACTTCGGTCACTTCACCGTTGAGCCGATTGAGCAGTTCCTTGATTTTGAGATCGTCGGGACCGATCCCGTCCAGTGGAGAGAGTCTTCCCCCGAGAATGTGATAACGACCGTTGAATCCCTCGACTTTGTCCAGTGCGGCGGCATCGGAGGTCTCTTCGACAACACAGATGATGTCGGAACGACGTCTGGGATCCGTGCATATTTGACAGGGATCGGTTTCCGAAATGTTGTTACATATAGAACAGAAACCGACCTTTTCCTTCACCTCGCGAATAATATCGGCTAGCTCGAACGCTTCTTCCGGAGCCAGTTTGAGAATGTGAAAAGCCAGACGATTGGCCGATTTGCGCCCGATCCCGGGCATCCGGGCCAGGCGGTTGGCCAGACGTTCGACCGATCCTGCCGATTTGAACATGTGTCAATGACTCCTTAACACTAGAACGGCAGGTTAAGGCCGGGGATATTAAGGCCGCCGGTCAGGGCGGACATCTTCTCGGTCTGGAGTTCCTGGGCTTTTTGTTTGGCCTGGTTAATGGCCGCGATGATCAGGTCCTGAAGCATTTCGACTTCGTCTTTATCGACTACTTCCGGGTCGATTGCCATTGAGACTATGTCCTGTTTGCCGTTGACGATCACTTTTACCATGCCGCCGCCGGCGGAACCCTCGACCTGTGCTTCTTCAAGTTCAGCCTGGATTTTCTCCATTTTGGCCTGCATTTGCTGAACCTGCTTCATCATATTGCCCATGCCACCTTTCATGTCGTTCTCCTTGTCGTCCTCGATAAAACTTAACTACGTTTTTTACACCAATTATCTCTCCGTCGACTAAATCCATCAATTTCCGGATGCGCGGAGATTGTTTGATCAAATCCGAGACCTTGATCTTGGGATGGTCCGGATCGGTTGTGATCGGTTCCTCCTGCTGGAGTGTCCGGTCGATATCGAAAGCTATACTCAAATTGGCCCCATAATGCTCCCTGAGGCAGGCGATTATCAAGCTTAAATTGTCCGGGCGCTCCACCACCTGTTTCGCCGCGCACCCGGAAGATCCGAATACGGCTTTCAGCCGATTCTGTTCCACGGTTTGAACCTCGGCCATGGAAAGCTGTGAGGCGAGCATGACATTTTTCTGTCTGAGGAAACCGAGGAAATTTTTCCATCCGAGCTGTACGGTCGGCAGGTTGATGTTGCGCACCGGATAAGTGAGTGTCGCTGGAGGAAGGGATTCGAGAGTTTCCGGTGGTCGTCGGAGTTGCGTTACCGGTCTGGAGTCAGCGGTGTTCTTTTTTTTTTCAGCCTGTCCGAACAGGTTATTAGACGGTTGTGCCGTGACCGGTGGCGCTCCCTGCTTGAGATAGCCGAGGATGTCCTCGAACCTGACGGTGGATTCCATTTCGGCCATGCGAATAGCGGCAACTTCGAGTAGAAGCCGTTGATCGAGACCGCTGCGCTTCAGATCGCCGAGCAGATCGGAGCCGATCTTGGTCAGTCGGACCAGGTCGCCTAGCTGGAAAAAGTCCGCCTGTTCCTTGAGAGCGGCACGCTCATCGTTGTTGAGATCGTTCAGGCTGTCGGTCGATTCGGTAGCCTTGATAATCATCAGCGTCCGGAAATGCTCCAGCAGCTCCGTGACGAAATCGCGCGTGTCGGTGCCGCTGTCAACGACCGCTTTGATATGCCCCAGCGATGAACGAGTATCGTGCGAAGCGATAGCGCGGGTGTAGTCCAGCAGTAATTGCCGATCAACCAGCCCGAGAGCGTTGATGACCTCGTCCTGATCGATCGTTTCACCGGCATAAGCAGCGATTTGGTCCATCAGGGAGAGGGAGTCGCGCACTGAGCCGTCGGCTTTGCGAGCCAGGATCCCCAGCGCTGCATCGGTTATTTGAAGGCCTTCGGCGTCGGCTATTTTCCGCAGATGCCCGGCGAGATCAGCGGCGGAAACCCGCTTGAAATCGTATCGCTGAGTGCGTGAAAGAATCGTCTCGGGGACTTTCGAGGGCTCAGTGGTGGCGAAGATGAACAGGACGTGGGGGGGAGGTTCCTCGAGTGTTTTGAGCAGGGCGTCAAACGCCGCACCGGAGAGTCGGTGGACTTCATCAATAATGTATATACGCTTTTGCCCGGAGGCAGGTAAATAGCGGACATTTTCGCGCAGGGTGCGGATATCGTCGACGCCGGTGTTGGAGGCAGCGTCGATTTCGAGGACATCCATAGAGGTCCCGGAAGCTATCTCGCGGCAGGACGAACACTCGCCACACGGGGTGGGTGTAGGACCCTGCTCACAGTTGAGAGCCTTGGCCAGGATACGGGCGGTGGTAGTTTTGCCGGTGCCGCGTGGGCCGCAGAAAAGATAGCCGGAAGCGACACGGTCGTTTTTTACGGCGTTCTGGAGTGTCCGGGTCACATGATCCTGTGCCACCACATCTTCGAACCGCTGTGGGCGGTATTTGCGAGCAAATACGAGATAACTCATGGATTGACAATATACATTATCGATCCAGCCGGGGAAATCATAAATTTGGCCCTAATTGGGTTGGGACGCGGGTTAGGCTGCCTGTCGGCGGAGCCGAAAAACCACTTGGCGGGCGGGGACAAATATGTTATTGTTAGACCCCCGGCAGACGGCTGCTTTATACCGTGGTCGGGATTGAATAAGATAGAATTGGGGCAGTAGCTCAGTTGGGAGAGCGCAACGTTCGCAACGTTGAGGTCGTGGGTTCGATCCCCATCTGCTCCATTTTGTTTTGGCGGATGCCCGGATGATCCGCCTGTTCTTTGACAAGAATATCTGTTGACCCAACGACGAGACATCGTTCGATGCCAGGATGGGGCAGACGAGGACGTCTGCCGCCCACGATGTCTCCGAGACGTCATACCGGCGAAGGCCGGTATCCACGAATTGCGTTGGGTCAGGACCTGCACCGATTTGTGCTAGACGGGGAGTTAGCGGTGCCCTGTAACCCGGAATCCGCTATACCGGGGTTGAATTCCCACCCGAGGGCTTAGTCGCTGTTTGGTTTCGACGTTTAAGTGGTGTTGAAGACCGGGTCCTGTACAACAGAAGCCCATGAACCCCGTCAGGACCGGAAGGTAGCAGCGGTAAGTGGTTCCTTCTGTGTGTTGCAGGGTCACCCGGTCGGAGCCGGCTGGGCGAAGAGCCTTACGGTTGACGGTTCAGAGGTGGGTGCACGTAAACGAAAGCCCTCCGGCGATATGCCGGAGGGCTTTTTCTGTGTGTGAGCTGCCGTTCGCCTTGACAGTTGAGTCTAATCTCCATATTATTCCCAGAACAACGAACATTCACGAGAAGGGACAACTTTGTCGACCAACCGCGTTCACCCCGCGATCCAAGACGGCCAACCTGAAGGGTGCCAGGTAACGTGGGAAGTCTCGTTCGAGTTGTGATAGACGACCGGCCGGTGCCGATTGATGTGATGATGAGATGAGGAGCGATAGACTATGAGAAGGCTGAGCGTTGTTGTTGGGATGGCGCTGGTTTTGGCGCTGGTTGCGCCGACCCAGGCCAGCGAATTCGATATTCTTATGCAATCCAAGGCGGAGTCGGGCCCCGGAGAGAAGGTGCCGGTGGTCTTGATCGGCGGCGGCTATGCCGATGGCCTCAAGGTAGGCGATGAGGGCAGCATCGCGAAGATCAAGGAGCGGTGGAACCACGGCGAAAAGATCGCCGATACGACCGTGCTGGCGCGACTGCAGGTGCAGGATGTGAGCCTGTACGAGGCCGCCTGTCTGGTCGTTCCGGTTGAGGGAAAGAAGTTCGGGAAAGTCAAGAAGGGCTTTACAGCCGTTTTTGATTTGCCGGTGCTTTCCGCCGAGGATTTCGTCCGGGACGGACGTGCTGCTATGGAGAAGGGTGACTGTGAGAAGGCCATGTTCTTCTTCGATACTGCCCTGTGTGTAACAAACGATCCCACGCAGGCAAAGGCGTTGACCGATAAAATCCGGGGATGCGTCGTCGATCTTCGGGACAAAGCTGTTGCCGACACCGTTGAGGGCGTCGACCCGGTGCACCGAGATGCGTTTTTGGCGCTTGCCCGCTTCTATGAGCGGAAGGGTGACATAGCGCGGGTGCACGAGTACTTCAATAGGGTCTTCGGGCCGGTCTATGAAGACGCACGGTTGAACCGGTTGCTGGAGGCGGTTCAAGACGGGAGCAGCGATACCGATATGCCATGTGTGGATCCGGTGTATCCCGCGATGGTTTCCAACAATCCTCCGGATTATCCTCGCGAGGCTAAGATTCGCGGAATCACCGGCGCAGTTGCGGTCAAAGCACTAGTGGGCAAGGCGGGCGAAGTGTTGGTAGCCAAAGTGGGAGCTAGTTCCGGTTCTATCCTGCTCGACAACGCTGCTGTCGAGGCCGCGTACGGCTGCAGGTTCAAGCCGGGATTGTGCGAGGGCCAGCCGATGGCCTGCTGGGTTACTTACTCGGTGGAGTTTTCGCTAAGTAGTAGATAGCCCATGTCAGACGCCGGCGGCACTTCAGAGTCGGTTCGATTCCCGGCCCAAGTAACGCCCAGCTTGTTTTCCGGAGATCTGTCGTACCGTTGGCGGCTATGAATGCGACAGCCTTAAGGGACCCTGCCGAAATCCCGCTTGTATGGCTGCGGTAAAGAGCGTACCTTCCCGCCGTATATGCGGCTGTCTTCGTTGTTCCTCATACTCCCGGTGTTGTTCTGGGGGATGTCCTACATCTCGATCAAGATGGTGCTTCGCGAGTTGGAGCCGGTCGAGATGATTTCGGCCCGTTTTCTCATGGCCGCGCCGGTGCTTTATCTGATAATCAAAGCCAAGGGTATGTCGGTCTGGCCGGTGGCCGGGAAAGGGAAATTAGCGATAGCGGCGTTTATCGTTTTCCTGCATTTCTGGGTTATGGCAACCGGCATGAAAGAGACCTCCGCCTCCAACACCGCCTGGATTTTGACAACGGCACCAATTTTCATCGCTGTTCTTGCCTGGGTTTATTTGAAGGAAGTATTCTCCGGTTCCCAATGGCTGGGGCTGTTCCTGGCGGCGGTCGGAGTGGTGGTGCTGACAGCCAACGGCAACCTGGACAACCTGACCTGGATTCACTCACGGGGCGATGTGATTGTTTTAGGATCATGTGTTACCTGGGCGATCTATACCGTAGTGACGCGTGATATAACCAAAAAAGTCCATCCGCTGACAGCGACGTTCTGGATGACTGCCGTCGCCGGAGCAGTGTTCGTCCCCTACAGCCTGATCACATCCGGTCCGTCCGTTTATCTCGCGATGCAGCCGATCACATGGCTCAATCTGATCTTCCTCGGGGTGTTCTGTCTGGCGGTCTCGTTCTGGCTCTGGGCGGAAGGCCTCAAACGACAAACGGCGGCTGAAGTGGGCGCCTATCTGTACATTGAGCCGATTTTCACGATGATCTTTGCCTGGCTGTTGCTCGATGAACCGATCACGCTCTGGCTGGTAATCGGCGCCCTGTTGATCTCAGCCGGGGTGTATGTGTCGGAGCGAAAGAGCCGCCCGGCAACTGCCTGATCGGCAATGTAACGATATCTATTCCGCAAAATCACGAGGATTACGTACTACTTAAACTTCCAGTAGTTCTCTGACTGATTTGCACCACCTTACCGCAAGTTCAGTGCGGAAGGAACTCCAATTAAAATGAACTGTTAAACAGGTGGTACGGCCTAAACTGTTCTGCTTTGAGGGCTTATGCCAATGATCCGGTCGGTCCTGAAACTCATGTGTCCGATCTCGATTGTCGATAATAATGTTATGGTCAATCTGTTGTGTAACAATAAATTGGATTGACAGGTTAAAGCTAATGACTATCTTTAATGCTGTGGGTCCAACCTTTTCGTGATAGGAGTACACATCGTGATCAACTGTGGAAATCATTCTCGAAATCTATCTTTCCTCATCCTAATCGCCATTGTTTTATTTATAGCTTCAACATTAACACCAGTAGTGCAAGCCACACCGCCGTCACCTGAATTGGAAGCGCTATTGCGTGCCAATGGTACCCTTGATCAGTTGGCTGCCAAATTAAACGCTGCTCGTGAAAAGGGTTTCTTTGCACCCGGTGATGCGTTGTCCGATCGTAAGGGATCTTCAGGTATGGCGCAGTCGTTCAGCGCTGAGGAACCGGACACCTTCCGGGTGATAGTTATTCTGGCCGATTTCGACGACAAACCGGCGTCGGGGGGGCTTATCTATGGATTGAAAGAAGATTTCGAACAACTCCTGTTTTCGTTCGACAACTACGATACCCATTACTCCATGTCGGAGTTTTACCGGGACAATTCCTACGGCGGTTTTATCATGATCGGAGATGTGGTCGGTTGGTATCGCATGCCGGAGGATTACGCTTATTACGTCAATGCGAACTACGGTTTCAGCTCTTATCCGACCAACGCCCAGCATTTGGCCGAAGATGCTCTGCTCATGGCCGACGATGATGTCGATTTCTCGCTCTACGACAACGACGGCAACGGCTATATCGATGGCGTGTTTATCATCCACTCCGGTCTCGGTGCGGAGCAGACCGGCAGTGATTACGATATCTGGTCGCATAACTCCGGCCTGCATTCTTCCCTCTATCTGGACGGTGTTACGGCTACACAGTATTCGATGGAACCGGAAGAGAACAGCTCCAGCGGTCTGGTTACGATGGGTGTTTTCGCTCATGAATACGGACACACGCTCGGTTTACCCGATCTTTACGATACTGATTATTCCACCGATGGGATTGGCTATTGGTCGATCATGGCCGGTGGCTCCTGGGGCAGCAACGGGGCTCGTCCGTCTTATTTCGATGCCTGGTGCAAGTACCAACTCGGTTTTGTTGAACCGACTAACATTATTTCGAACCAGCTCGACGTGGCCATTGCCACCTCTTACTATAATCCGGTGTTATACCGAGTCTGGCAGGATGGAATTGTGGGACAGCAGTATTTTCTGGTAGAGAACCGCCGGAAAATTGGATACGACATCAATGCGCCAGGATCAGGTTTGATAATCTATCATGTCGATGAGAGTATGTGGAGTAATGACGACGAGTGGCATCGTCTGGTCAATGTCGAGCAGGCCGACGGCCGATACGATCTGGAGAACGACGTCAACAATGGCGATGGCTCGGATCCCTGGGGAACCGAAACCGCGACTCATTTCGATGACCTGTCGGTACCGAACAGCAGGGCTTATTCGGGTGCTCAGACACTGGTCGCAGTCTGGAATATCTCCGATGTAGATTCGATGATGTATGCCAATTTCGATATCGATTATTCTCATGCCCGCTTTACCATGACCGATATGGCTATTGACGATAATGCAGGCGGTGATGGCGACGGGACTTTCGAGCCGGGGGAGACGATTGAACTGACTTTCGCGTTGAGCAACGCCTGGTTGGGAGCCACCAACGTTACGGCAGTTCTTTCGGCGGCCAACAATGACATCACTTTCCCCACCGGGTCGGTCAATATCGGCACGGTGGCCGGATCGGGTGGAACCGGCGACAATTATCTTCAACCGCTGCAGTTCACTATCCCGATTGATTTCGAGCCCTGTATCGATTCTTTCTCGCTTGACATTACTACCGACAATCCGCTCGATGAAACCCATTTCGGGCTGGAGATTCATTTGGGCGGCGCCGAGATTCTGGTGGTCGATGACGACAATGGCGACGATTACCAGAGCAGTGTAACAGCCCCGTTGTTGGCAAACGGCAAACCGTATGATCTCTATGATAAATCCACCGAAGGTTCACCCTCCGGGGCGCTTCTGAACGAGTATACAACCGTGATTTGGCTGACCGGTGCGAGTCGCTCGGGAATTCTATCGTCAGCCGACATTACTGCCATGGAAACCTATCTGGACAATGGCGGTAATTTGTTTCTTACCGGGCAGTCGATCGTGAAACAGCTCGATAGCGACGATCCTGCTTTCCTGAATAACTATCTGCGAGTCGAATATGCCGCCGATCTGTTTTATCCTTTGCACCTGGGTGTAACCGGTTCGATCCTGGGTGACGGGCTTAAAATTCGCTGGGCCAATACTTCGGATCAAACCGATCCTCAGACCATGAACGTAATCAATGGCTCCGAAGCTAATTTCACCGCCAACGGCACGCCGTCGGTGATTACTTATGGAGGAGCATATAATCTGGTTTTGATGAGCTTCGGATTTGAAGCGATCTCCAGCGATTACGTTAATCAGGGTTATGCCACGTCTCAGGACGTTATGGACCGGATTCTCGATTTCTTATCGGGACATATCGTTTCGTTCAATCCGACGGCAAGCGGAGCGACGCTACTCGATGAAGTCTCCCTCGACAACGTAATAGATCACACTCCTGAATTTTCCTGGCAGGTGACCGACACCACCGGCATCGGTACCGTCTCGTTCGAGGTGACGGTAGGAACCGGTACGGCCTGCTATAACGACGATAACCGGTGGGATCCCGGAGTGATAAGCAGCACGGATACCTCGGTTGTCTACGCCGGTGATCCGCTTGAGGATGGATCCTCCTATGTTTTCGCGGTACGGGTAAACAACAGTGTTACCTGGTCGGAGTGGATGAGTCAGGAATTCCACATGAACGGCCGTCCCCAGCCGGGGAATTTAATCGTACCGATCAATGATGAACTGGTCTCAACGACTACCCCGCTGCTCAAGGTGGTTAATTTCGAAGACTCCGAAGCGGATGCCCTCCTTTATTATTTTGAGGTTTATTCCGATCATGAGATGACCAACATGGTAGCCTCGGCTTCGGATGTGGTGGAGCAATCCGCAGCGACCGGCTGGACAGTCGATATTCCTTTGACAGAGGATGAGCAGTTCTTCTGGCGTGTTCGCGCCTACGATGGTTATGAATACTCCGATTGGTCGGATACCGCTTCCTTCTGGGTTAACGCCGTGAATCAGGCACCGCAGGCGTTTTCGCTGTTCTCACCGGTTAACGGGGATACCGTGCTGGTGTCACAGCCGTTGATGGTCTGGGATGAAGCTATCGATTCCGATCCGAACGATTTTGTTCTTTACACTTTGCAAGTTACGACCGATTCAACATTCGCCACGTACACGGAATGGGATCATCTGGATCAGACTTCGACCTACTTACCGATCACCCTTGAACTGAATTCCGTTTACTTTTGGCGTGTCAAGGCAACCGATCTGGCCGAGGCCGAGACTTATTCCTCGGAAACGTTCGTTATGTACACGGAGAGAACCTCCTGCTGTCAAATCATGGGAGATATCGACAACAGCGGCGCCGGGCCGGATATTTCCGATCTGGTCTACCTGGTGACTTATATGTTCCAGGGCGGAACCGAGCCGCCTTGTATGGATGCATGTGATATCGATGGCTCCGGCGCCGGACCGGATATTTCCGATCTGGTTTACCTGGTAACGTATATGTTCCAGAGCGGACCTGCGCCGGCGGCTTGTCCGTAGATCAATTCTCAACATCGACGATGAAATGAAAAGCCCCGACTGCGAAAAGCAGCCGGGGCGTTGTATTTCAAAAAGTAGTTCTCATTCCGCGGAGCGGATGATGCGAAGCATCTCACCGGGACTTTGAGCATCCATCAGTTCCTGGCGGAACGATTCGTATTGCAACATCTCGGAGAGGGCTTTAAAGACTTTTAGATAAAGACTGTCATCGTAAGGAGGAGCGGCCATCATAAAGAACAAATGAGCGGGACGGCCATCGAGCGAGTCAAAGAAATATCCCTCGCTGGAGCGACCGATTGCCATTACCAGTTCCTTGGCCTGCATGGAACGAATATGGGGGATAGCGATTCCATCCCCAATGCCGGTGGTGGCCTTTTTCTCGCGGTTCACGAAGTCGATAAGCAACTTGGTACGATTACCGACACGCGTGCCGTTTTCAAGTAGAGTTACCAGCTCGTCGAGGATTTTCTCCTTCGCTGTTAACTGCCACTTGATTTCGGACATGCCCTCTTCGAGTGGCTCGATCACAGTCTCCATTTCGAGCTTGATGCGATCCTCGGCCATGTACCGCGAGATATTCATACTAACTATATCGGACTCTTAAGTTTACAATTTTAGCAAGCATTATACGTTTTACTTCACCACGCTGTCAATAGATATACACACATCCTTACTATGTGGTAGAAGCCATGCGTCACTTGGAGACGCCATGTCCTTTTTAACTACATAGACCGAGGGGCAGACGAGGTGTCTCACCTATGCAGTAATCTTACACATCTATAAGAAACCAAAGATCCCTCAGATTGCTGTCTACTTCATTATGTCGTTTTTCAGTTGTCTTCTGCAAATCGTTCCCAACGGCAACTGTCGTCTGTTCAGAAAATGCGCATAATTTCCTTATTGGGTTCTTTCTTGATCCGTGAAAAGCCGCGTCAGTCAAGCGTTTCCGGCTTTACGTCGAAGATCAAAGGGAGGGCCTATGAGAGCTTATATTGCTATAAATATTGCCCTGCTGTTGGTGCTTACGGTAATTCCTGGTTGTTCCGATCAACCTCCAACGGCGCCAACGGATGACGGCAGTCAAACCACCCCGATAGCCACCGCGCAATCGGAGCCAGGCGCTGAAGCCCAGGCAATGGCGTTGTGGTTGGGAGGAGAAATAGCCGTGTCGGATTCTCTGGCTATATCACTCGATGCGGAGATGGCATCGATCCGTGATCGGTTTCTTGACTCCGTTCCCGAGGTTGCTATCGAATTCTGCCCTCCCTGGCAGAGTGGTAAAATCGTGGTCGGATTCGAAGAGACTACATACGATTCGGTGCTGGCCGGTGAATACCGGGCGTGGGATTCGCTTAACTTGGTCTACGGTTTCGATTCGGTGGTTGTGGGAACTTATCATCCATCACTTGCCTGGGCGGTGCTGGAGTTTACTGAACCGCTCAATCCGGTGTTGCTGGCTCAGGCTTACGAACAACTACCCGGGATTACTTTCGCTACGCCGAACCGTTTCATCGGCGATGGTCCAATGCTTTTAGCCTGGCCGGACGATGATGCTCGGATCTATTTCTTCCGAAAAGCCTGGGGAGACTGTCTGGCCGGTTGTATATATTCGCAGTATGACATCTTTCGCGTCGTTGAGAGCGAGCCGACATATCTTGGACATTTCGAGTCCACGGTAAATATCCCCCTCTATCTGCGTAAATTGTTCAACGATGCCTGGCAGGACTATTATCGCTGAGGCATTTTTTACTATCGGCGCGTTTCTTGACTTATCCCGGTTCAAAGCATTACCTTAAGACATCGGTCACCCGGAGAAATGCTTCACCGAGTGGTTTAATGTGCCGATAATACATTATAACACTGACAGTTAGTGAGGTTTAATGCCTGCTTATTCGGATATAAAAAGGACCTGCAACTGCGGGCAGCTGACAATCGCCGACCAGGGCAAGAAAGTAACGCTGAACGGTTGGGTAAACAGCTATCGCAACCTGGGAGGTTTGTTTTTTATCGATCTTCGGGACCGTTACGGTCTCACCCAGGTGGTTATTAACCCGGAGAGTTTCGATCGCGACATGCTGGCTGAGGCCAATACCGCTCGTCATGAGTATGTCGTGGCGGTGGTGGGGACGGTTCAACCTCGTCCTGAGGGAACGATCAACAAGAATATGGCGACCGGTGAGGTTGAGGTCGTAGCTGAGGCATTTTACACCCTGGCTACTTCGAAAACACCTCCGTTCGAGATTGAGGATGAATGTAACGCCAACGAGTCACTTCGTCTGGAATACCGCTATCTGGATCTCCGGCGTGCTCCCATGCAACGCATGCTGAAACTTCGTCATGATACGACCATGGCCGTGCGTAATTATCTGGCCGGTCAGGGCTTTTATGAAATAGAAACGCCGCTGTTGATGCGATCGACGCCTGAAGGGGCGCGTGATTATGTAGTCCCGTCGAGGGTGGCCAAAGGGAAATTTTATGCCCTGCCGCAATCACCGCAACTTTTGAAACAAATTCTCATGGTGTCGGGATTCGATCGCTATTTTCAACTGGCTCGTTGTTTACGTGATGAGGACCTGCGCAGTGATCGTCAGCCTGAGCATACCCAAATTGATATGGAGATGTCGTTTGCGACGCCGGATGATGTATTCGTTGTGGCCGAAGGCATGATGACCGATCTCTTCGAGCGTGTTATGGGGATCAAACTTCAAACGCCGTTCGAACGTTACAGTTATGAAGAAGTAATGAACCGCTGGGGAATCGATAAGCCGGATCTTCGTTTCGGGATGGAGTTGATAGACCTGGCCGAGACTTTGACCGGCTGTGATTTCAAGGTGTTTGCCGACAATATCGCCGCCGGCGGAGCGGTGAAGGGAATCGTTCTCGAAGGAGGCGCCGGTTATTCGCGTAAGCAGATCGATGAGCTTACTGAGAAAGCCAAAAGTTGCGGCGCTATGGGGCTGGCTTATATAATGCTCAAAGAGGACGGCATCAAATCTCCGATTGCTAAGTTCCTCGGTGACGACATGGTTAAGGCTCTCTGTGAGAAGGCCTCGATGAAAACCGGTGACGCCTTGTTCATTATTTCCGACAAGAAGCTGCAAACCGAAATGATTTTAGGACAGCTTCGGTTACACCTGGGTCGGATGCATGGTCTGGCGAAGCCTGGAGAATGGAGATTCCTCTGGGTAACGGAGTTCCCGTTGTTCGAATATAACGAGGAAACCGGCGGATTACAGGCCATGCACAACATCGTCTCGCATCCCGTCGAAGAAGATCTGTCGCTAATGACCGAAGGCGCAAGCTCTCAGTTGCCATTGTCCGATCCGCAGCACCCCTGGCGTCGGGCACGGGCATCGCAGTATGATCTGGTGGTGAACGGCTGGGAAATAGCCTCGGGTGGCCAGCGAATCAACCGGCGTGAGTTGCAGGAGCAGGTGCTGGCGATTCTGGGAATCGACAAAGAACGAGCCGACCGCATGTTCGGTTTTCTGTTGCGGGCGCTCGAATACGGCGCCCCGCCGCATGCCGGGCTGGCTCCGGGATTGGATCGACTCGTAGCGCTGATGGCCGGAACCGATTCGATCCGCGATGTTATCGCCTTTCCGAAAACTACCAACGCCCAGTCGCTCATGGATGGGGCACCTTCAGAAATCGACCAGGAACAACTCGATGAGTTGGGTCTCAGTATCAAGGTAAAGGACTAAAACAGGAACCTGATGCCTGAAACAGATCAGCAGATAAGTCGCAATTTCTCAGTCGAAGGACTTGATCAACGGCTGTTGTTTGGACAAAACGACCTCAATCTGAGGACGCTGGAGTCCCGCTTCGATTGCCGGGTGATAGCCCGGGGAGATTCCATTACCGTTACGGGGAACCCGGACGAGGTAGAGAAGGTGATCCGCCTGTTGGAGGACCTGGTAACACGGGTACGGCAGGGGGATTTTATCACCGAGCAGTATATCAATTATGCTATCGCAATGGTCAAGGAAAACGGCCGTGGCCCGGCGGAGGATATCTCCACCGCCAGTCTCTTGACTTCAGCTCTGAAGAAAGCGATTAAACCCAAGACGGTCGGGCAAAGCGAATATGTCAAGGCCGTCGACCGCAGCGATATCGTGTTTGCCATCGGTCCGGCCGGGACCGGGAAAACCTACCTGGCCGTTGCGATGGCGGTTGCCGAGCTGAAGGCCAACCATGTCAATCGCATCGTTTTCACACGACCCGCGGTAGAGGCGGGAGAATCTTTGGGATTTCTGCCCGGAGATATCAGGGCCAAGGTCGATCCATACTTACGACCGGTTTACGATGCTCTTTATGATATGTTGCAGCCGGATAAAATCCGGAAGCTGCTCGAAGTAGGTGTAATCGAAATCGCCCCGCTGGCGTTCATGCGTGGGCGTACCTTGAACGAAGCGTTTGTAGTTCTGGATGAAGCTCAGAATACGACCAACGCCCAGATGAAGATGTTCCTCACGCGTATCGGTGAGAAATCCAAGGCAGTAATCACCGGCGACATAACCCAGATCGATATCGATCGGCCGCGATCGAGCGGGCTGGTCAACGTGCAAAGGATTCTCGGCAAGATCAAAGGGATCGATTTTGTTTACTTGACGCACAAGGATGTGATCAGGCATCGTCTGGTGCAGGAGATTATCAAAGCCTACGACCGGGTTGAGAAACCGCGGCGAAAGGAGTGAGGCGAAAGGGAGTTTCGCCGTATGTTTTCGTTCATTCTTCATATCCGACGCCGGATAACTAAAATACTCAAGGTCAAGAGTGCCAGTCGCCAGGTAGTCAGGACCTCAGTGCAGTCGCGACTGCGCAAGCTGGGATTGTTGCTGCTCGTTTCGCTTCTGGTTGGTATTTTTTATCCCGGTGAGGATCTTTATGATCCGCTCGATATGCCCCGTCGCGGAGAGATCTCTCAGGAGGCAGTGATTGCCCCATTTCAGATCACGGTTTATAAGAGCGATCGTGAACTGGAAGCGGAGATGGAGCGGATCCGCTATTCTCAGGAATACATAATTGACAATGATACTTCGGTAATCGAGCGGGTATCCGATAATCTGAACGGTTTCATTGATGCCGTTAAGCGACTCAGACGCTCTAAACAAAGCGGCACGCCACTCCTCCAGGACAGCATGATCGTACAGTTGGAGAACAGTTATCCGCAAATGTCCCGTAGTGCGATTGTGCGTTCGCTGACATCAGATAATCTTGACCGTTTGAATGAAGTCCTGCAGCGTATCTATCATGACGTCATCTACAAGGTGGGCGTGGTAGCCGACCGGGCTGCTCTGGAGGACCTTCCCGCCAACGAGGTATTGATCGTCCGTGGTGATCGACGGAGCCTCTTTGCCAAGGAGATGGTGATCTCGACCGCCGAAGCGAATGGAAGACTGCTAAGTGCTTTAAATCTGGCGCGATCGACGGATTCGATCGATGTCGAGCATGCCTACATGGTCGGGCGAGTGTTTATCGAACCAAACCTGACGATCAATAAAGACGAATATAACCGTCAACTTGAGGAACGGCTGGCTTCGGTTTCGAACGTTAAGGAAGTGGTCAATACCGGGGATATCATCGTTCGTTCCGGTACGCGGGTAAACGAGCGCCAACAGCGCATTTTAGACGAGATGGCGGCAATAATGAGGGCTGAGGCCGCCAACAAGGGCTGGTTGAATGCACTCATCCCGGCATTGGCTCGGATTCTCCTTGTCCTGGCCGCTTTCTCCACACTGTATTTGTTCCTCTATGCTTTCCGGAAGGATATATATCAATCGAATCCACGACTGCTGGCAATGTTCCTCGTGTTCGCCCTGCAGCTATTTTTAATTAATATCATCCAACGGCTGGATGTTTCCATCTATCTTTACCCGGTAGCGATCCTGCCGATTATGATTACGATTCTGTTCGATGCCGAGGTGGGAGTGTTATCCACATTGGTACTGGCGCTTCTACTCGGGATCATGCATCGGTTCAATTTCAGTCTGTCGCTTACAACCATGATTGTCGGAACCGTGGCTTGTTTCGCTTCACGGCGAGTGCGGCGCCGGACTGATTTCTTCCGAATCATTCTCCTGGTGTCGATTGCCTATGCCGCACTGATATTCCTGGTCGAGAATCTCAAATTTACGCCGAACGATGAAGTTCTTACGGAGGTCGGTTATGGTCTGGTAAACGGAATCGTATCGGTTCTGCTGACTATCGGTATCCTGCCGTTTTTCGAGGCATTGTTCGGGATTACCACCGATATTACGCTGCTGGAGCTTTCGGACATGAACCATCCGTTGCTCAAACGGTTGGCGATCGAGGCTCCCGGGACGTACCAGCATTCGATCGTGGTCGGGAATCTGTGTGAGACGGCTGCCGAAGCGATTGGCGGTAATTCGTTGCTGGCGCGAGTCGGCGCTTATTACCATGATATCGGTAAGATCGAAATCCCGGAGTATTTCGTCGAAAACCAGTTGAGCGTAAAAAGCAAGCACGAATCGATTTCGGCGACAATCTCAGCTCTGGTGCTGGCTTCGCACGTGAAGCGAGGTCGTCAGCTCGGCGAAGAGGCCAATATCCCGGACGACGTTCTGAACTTCATCGAAGAACACCACGGCACGATGGTCATGACATATTTCTACAATAAGGCTCTGGAGCAGGGAGCGGATGAATCGATTATAGATAAATTCCGCTATCCCGGTCCGAAACCTCAGATCCGTGAAACCGGTATCGCGATGCTGGCGGATGCTGTCGAGGCCGCCAGCCGGACATTGGAAGGACCGTCATCGTCGCGTATCAATCGGCTTATTCAGAGGATCATCAACGATCGTTTTCAATCCGGAGAGCTCGATGATTGCCCGCTGACCCTGCGGGATCTGGCTCGAATCAAGCAGGCCTTTGCTCAGGTATTGATTGCAGCTTTCCATCATCGTGTGAAATACCCGACTAAAGATAAGGACGCCGACTGATGTTACACCTGATGATCGGCAAGGATGACGACGTCCCCTCCTTTCGAGCGCCGCGGGCGCTATTACTTCGTTTGTTCGAGATAGTAATGAGAGGGGAAAGACGACTAAAACTAAAAGGGCAGGTCAATCTCGTGTTCGTGGGGGACCAACGTATCCGGGAACTTAACCGGCTTTATCGAGGTAAAGACAAACCGACCGATGTTCTGTCGTTCAATTTGGATGAGCCGGTCGAGACCGAGGCGGTGTTCGGTGAATTGTATATCTCGATTCCCACGGCGCAAAGACAAGCCTCGGAAAACGATCTCAGCCTGACACGGGAGTTGACCCGATTGACGTGTCATGGTTTGTTGCATTTGTTAGGTTACGACCATGAACGCTCGGTCGCTGACGAACGGCTTATGTTCGAGCGGCAGGAACTCTATCTTCAGAAGGTCGGAGTATAGCGTGGATATTCAGCTTTGGGATTGGCTGGCGCCGATCGGAATAATCGGGGGCCTTTGGACGGGGAATGTGGTTTCGCTTTATTCGCTGGCCGTATACATCGATCCCGACGAAGTGGAGGAAGTGTTCCCCGATCTTAAACCGGCCCGTCGTAAATTCCTGTCGCGGCTGGCTGAGGATCCAAGAGCTTTCACGCGAATGGCGACTATCTATAAGTCATTCGTGTTGATCCTGGTTACTATGGCCATCTGGCCTTTGGTCAATCTAATTCTGTACTTGACCGGTTTCCCGGATGTGGCCGTGTGGGTTCCCGGTTTAGTGTTAATCTGGCTGGCTTATCTGCTTTTTGTCGAATTCCTTCCACGACGGCACTCGCGTCGAGCTATCGGAGTCGGTTTCGCTCGCCATCTCTGGGTGATCATCGCGGTTGATTTCTTCCTGTCGCCGATAACCCGACTTTACAAACGGGTGGTGGGGAAAAACCGCCGGACCGGTGAAGTCTCCGAGGAGGATAAGGAAGAGATTATCGAAAGAGCTATCGAGACTCTGGCCGAGGATGCCGGTATTGGCGAGTCGCTGGTCGAAGACGATGAAAAGGCGATGATAGGGCAGATCTTCCTGCTCGACCAGACAGTGGTGCGCGAGATTATGATCCCGCGTATCGACATCACCGGAATCGGCAAGAATTTGACCTTTATGCAGATTCGTGAGATAGTCCTCGAATCCGGATACTCACGTTATCCGGTTTACGAGGAGAAAATCGACAATGTGATCGGTCTTATCTATGTCAAAGACCTGTTCAACAATATGCCTGAACCGGGTGAGGTATTCGATATCTCCAAATATCTCCGTCGGCCCTACTTCGTACCTGAAACCAAAATTATCGGTGAACTTCTCACGGAATTTAAAATCCGCAGACAGCATATAGCCATAGCTGTCGACGAGTACGGGGGAGTAGCGGGATTGGTGACGCTCGAGGATATCATTGAAGAGATATTCGGTGAAATTCAAGACGAGCACGACACCAAGAGTGAAGAATTCGAGAAAGTCTCCGAGGGTGTTTATCATGTCAGTGCGGCTCTCTCCGTGGAGAAACTCCAACAACACCTGGACACCGACTACGATGAAGAGGATTATGATACTGTGGGCGGCTTGATCTATGGAATGGTTGGCTCCGTGCCTACCGAGGGCCAGCGAATCAAATGGCACGATATCGAATTCGAGGTGGCCCGAGTGGATGGGCAGCGTATCCGCAGCGTTATCGTACGCTTTCGGTCTCCAGGGATCTAATGTCTGACTAGTCGGGGGCGGGATCGTTTGTTGCGAGCCAGGATTTCTATATCGGGCAGACCGTCGAATCTGATTACTCCGTCTCCCACTTCATCCTGATCTGAATTATCGCGACCGCAATTAATCATCTGACAGATGAGGTGATTTTTTCGGCAAAGCTCGTGCAGCTTAAGAACGCTGGGGCGATCCATACTCCGGCTGTCACACGCCACAAAATCAGCGCTGGTAGCAAGATCGTCATCGAGATCCGACAGTGATGCTGATGCCTTCACTTGTGTCTCAGTAATCTCGCCTTGAGCCTGATAGTGCCGGACAATATGCTGATCGCTGCACAGAAGCAACATGGTTGGTCCTTTTGCTAAAGAACCGTCCAATTCATCGTGAATCGTGGTTTCCGTGACGATGGGGATGTTCAGCGTGAAAGTGGTACCGACGCCGATCACTGATTCCACGGTAAGGTCTCCATTATGTTCACGAGCAATGTTGCGACAGATCGAGAGCCCGATACCGGTCCCAATGGCGGAATCTTCTCCCCAGACGCCTTTTGTTGAGAAAAATGGATCGAATATCCGATGGAGGTGTGAGACCGGAATCCCTTTGCCGCTGTCGGCTACGCGTAGGATCATTTGATCCTCTCGTTGGGTCAGAGTAATAGTGACCACGCCTTCGTCACCGATGGCCTGAGCTGCGTTTATTAACAGGTTGAGAAGCAGTTGTTGGATTTTCGACGGCGACAGAATCAGCGGTTCCATATCGTCCAGACGGGTGATAATCTCGATCGAGTGACTGCGGAATTCCTTCTCAATCAGGCATACCGTTTGAGTGACGATGTCGCGTACGATAACGGCATAGCGATCGTCGGCGCGCGAGCGTGAATAACTGAGCAGGGACATGGCGATCTCATTTGCGCCCTCGCTGAGTTGGAGGATCTGGGTTAGGGCATCGCTAGTGATCTCTTCGGCATCGTCCGCGTCTTTCTGATCGATTGCAAATGAAGCATTGGCCATGATACCGGCCAGGTAGTTTTTGAATTCATGTGCGACACCAGCCGCGAGGGTTCCGATGGCGGACATTTTATCGGACTCCATGAGCTGTTGTTGGGTTGATAACTCGTTACTGATGTCCTCGCCTACGGCCAATAAACGGACTTCATTGGATTCTCCGATAGTCCTGACGGCGGAAATCGAGAGCCGCGCCCAGAAAGTCTTACCTCCTTTACGGCGGAGTTGTAATTTGCCGGAAAAGCGATCACCGGACAGAATCTGATCAATTAATGTCATGATGCGATGTCCCTTATCGACCGATGTTTCAAAGAGACTGATCGGTCGATCCAGCACCTCGCGGATATTATATCCGGTCTGATCGCAAAAAGCCGGATTGACATAGCGGATCCTGCCGTTGGAATCGAAGACAAAAATCATGTGGGCTGATTGATCCACGGCGGCAGAAAGCATCAGCAAATCTCGCTGGCGCTCGACACGTTCGGTTGCATCCTGTTCATGTAGAATAACCTGATGCACTTTTCCCGTCTCATCCAGGATAGGATGAGCGTGGACTTCCAGTACTCTGGTATCGCCGGTCGAAGTCAGATAGCTGCCGGTGACCACCGCCGGTTTGCCGGACTTGATAGTCTCCTGACTGATATTGAGGAAATCAACCGAATCACAGGATTGCTCCAATCCGTCTTCCTGTATACCACAAATGCGCCTTTTATCCTTGCGACTGAATTCAGCCGCCCGATTGGAAAGAACTATTGCCGAAGTCTTGGCGTCTATGACGAAGAATGGATCGCTGAGGGCATCGATCACCTGACTCATGAAGTCGTTTTGAAAACGGAGTCGCCGTTCCGATTCTTTACGTTCAGATACATCGCGGGTGGTCCAGAGCCGGCCGCTAAAACCCTCGGCTCGCAAAGGATGAGAGCTGATCTCGTAAACTCGGCCGTCGATCAAGTTCACTTCCTCCTCGAATATATCCTCTGAAAGGAGGAACCGTTCGATACGAGTGGCAGCGAATTCGCGGTCGGTAAAACGTTTGGCAATATGATCTAGTAACAACTCACGATTATCAGGCATCTGGAGGTTGGGAGAAATTCCATATAACTGGATAGCTTTGGCGTTACAACGCAGAATATGACCTTCATCATCGGTGATGACGATTCCTTCGGAAGTGGCTTCGAGGGTAGTATTAAGGAGAATCTGCCCTTTGATCAACTCCATTTCAGAGCGTACGCGATCTGATATGTCATGGATCAACGAATAAATACGCAGATTTTCGCCGCCTCCTACTGACCAGACTGTGAGTTCGACCGGGAATGCATGACCGTCACGATGTCGAGCCGTTGATTGAAAACGACGGCGCCCCAGACCGGACTTTCCTACCTCAACATATTTCTGTATCCCGGCGATGTGCTTGACCATGAGTTCTTCGGGTATTATGAGATCGGCAAGGAATCGACCGATAGCCTGGTGATGTTCATATCCAAAGATTTCCTCGGCCTGGCGGTTCCAGGCGGTCACCTGACCGGTTGACTTGATACCGACGAATGCATCGCGGGCGGTATCTAGAATGAGGCGGCTTTCTTCTTTACTGCGCTCCAACATTCTGATCGATTCGGTTCGTTCGAGAAAACGGCCGATCGATTTTGCCATCAAATCGATCACATATTGGATGTCCGTCAGGTTCCGATTGTTATTTTCCTGGGTATTATTGGGAATTTCGGTCAATTGGAGAATTCCGCGTGACTGGTTATTAACTACGATTGTAGAGGAGATTGCCCGGTGCAAATCGCGAAAACCCTGCCCGTGGTACTGCAGGCCCTCGATCAGAATGCGCGCCGCCAGGCGGTTTTTCTCTCCCAGAAAGGTTGGCAGAGAGTCCACTAATGTCTGAAGCAATTCATCGGTGCTTTGGCTGGTGTCCTCTAGCAGTTGACCGACATGGTTCAGGCTCTTCACCTGACGTAGTTGAGCATCGACATGAGCTTTCTCAGTCTCGAGTTCCTTCTCGACGCGACTGCGTTCCGTAATGTCGTTACCATAAAGACAGGTCGATTGAGTTGCCCGATTGGCTACTGCCGTGAAGAGAAACTTCCGACCGGCAGCGAAGACAGTCAATGATGGAGATACACCGTCACTCATTTTCAACAGTGACTCCATTTCAATTTCAGGCAGGATATCGGAAAGAAGTTGTCCAATGGCATTGGAACCGACGATGGCGGAGGCCGCGAGGTTCTGAGCCGTTATCGTTCCTATTGAATCGATCAATAGCACCGGGGAAGGGTTGTTGCGGAAGAATGCCGCTTGTCGTCTCAGATTTAATTCCTGTTTTTTCTGAACGGTCATATCACTGGTGGATACAGCTACTAATACCGGATGATTCTCCATCGAGGACATAACCGAGATATTAGTCAGAGACGGGAAAGTGCTGCCGTCACGTCTTATATTGGTAAATTCAAGCGGACCAAATTGGTCGCCGGTCATCAGTCTTAACCATAGTTGCTGTAGTTTGGGATGCTGATCCTCGGGGTGGATTATAGTGAAGTGCCGACCGATCATGTCCTGAGCTGTATAACCGTGAAGATCGGCCATGCGCGGATTGACATATATGAATTTCCCTTCGAAATTGATGACACAGAATCCCATCAGGGCGGAGTCGGTCAGGAGACGATAAATACTCAATTCATTCAATTCATATTCTTGTTGATGAATACGTCGAATAGCGAAAACCAGCCGACGGATGACTACGACAGTGAGGGCTGCCAGTAGCGGGAGAATGAAATTAATAAGACGCGTTTCCGTGGAATGGGTTTCCAACGACCACGAACGGGTAGCCGTCAGAACAAATGCCGCCAGAATAAATCCCACGGATACGATGATGGCATCGATAACAGGCGAGGGGATTCTTTTTAAAATGCCTTTTGTGGATTGATCAACGCTATGATTCAATGAATCGGCTTTCTTCAGTTAGCTCCTGGGGCAAAGGGCAATTCTTTAGTAGTCGGTTATGACTTCGGCCAAATAGCAAGCATATCTGACCGAACAGCCCCATTTTCCGGTTATAATCCCTCTATTCTGTTATCGGCAAGGGTCTAAAAAGGCTTGAATTGAGGACAGAGCCTAACGTCTGGCTTCCTGACGACGGGCCAGGGCTTGACGTTTCACCAGCAGGGTATTCAATGTGCGGGCGATTTCCACGTTTTTGAACGGTTTGGTTATATAATAATCAGCACCTGCTTTGAGGGCATCCTGGGCTGTGTACTGACCGGCATAAGCTGTAATCAGGATAACGGTGATGCCTTTGTGATCCTGTTTTATCCGATTCAGGAGTTCTATCCCGTCTAGATTGGGCATCCTGATATCGGAGATCACGAAGTCGTAGGTTTTTTCCTGGATCTTTTTCAGGGCATCTTTACCATCGATGGCTTCTTCCACTGCAAATCCCTCTCGAGCAACGATCCTCCCGAGAATCTGGCGCAGGAACTGTTCATCGTCTACTATGAGTACAGATGCCTTGGAGCCCATCAAAATCCTCTTCCATAGATGGTCTGATATTGGATATTTCTGAAACCAATCGGTATCAAACCCTTTCTATTATGGTCGGCGATAACAGGCCAAAGGTTAAGTTGTTCTGAACAAAAAGTATCTGAGAGATACCATAACCTCTTTTTATTTCAGTCGCCGGACCAGAAGTGGAACCAGATGATAATTACTAGAAGCAAGCTGAATAGCACCCCGGTCAGGAATCCGGTACGAAAGGTATTTAGCTTATAAATAAAAGCCTTTTTCTTGCGATTTGAGCTTAAATCGGCCTGACAGTGTTTACAGCGGGTGGCTCCCGCGGCAATCGGTTCCAGACAGAACGGGCACTTGGTCAGTTGCTTGACTACTACCATAAGATTAACTACCTGGACAGGACGGTGTCGGGCAAGAAAAAAACGAGACTGAACTTCTGAAGGATCAGTCTCGTTAATTAGTTATCGTTCCCGGCCCGGCTATTTTGCGGGGTATTCTACCCTGGCAAACCATTCAATATCAATATCATCGAACAGTTTGTCACGCTGCTTGCAATCGGCAAAGAACTGCCAGTCACCGTCCGAGATAGTCTCACCGGCTAGTTTCTTGTCGATTATGGTGGCCAGTCGGTTGAAATCGCTGTAATGCTCACTAAGTCTCAATTCCGCATAATCACGGGCTGCGAAAGTGGAGATCAGGAATTGCCAGTCGGAAGCTGATAAAAGCATCAATTCACGAGCTGCTTGTTTGATCAAATCATCTAATTCATGATCTCGGCGATCCGGATTTTCAGACCAGAAGCGAGCGATTTCACACATCCGCTTCTCAGCCGAATAGATTTTAGTCCAGGTCCATTCGGTGTTCTTATTGAGCCAGATATAGTGATGATTGCCTTCACCCCAGCTACCTTCCGGGATGGAGATGATACTGGTCGGCTTGACACGATCGAGGTGCTCTGAAAGGTGAGTCAAAGCCACCGATTCATTCTCGCAGAGTTTCCGCAATACATCCTTAAGGAACAACGGTCCCTCGAACCACCAATGGCCGAAGAGTTCAGCATCGTAGGGAGCTACTAAAATTCCCTCGCGATTGCTGTCGCTGTTGTACTTGACGAGAATCTCTTCGATTTTGCCGACGAAATGATCCGAGTTCTCACCGATTCGACCCAGTGCGCGTTGACGGTCGTATTCGATTTTATCGGCCAGGTCGGCTTTGGCGGAAGTTACCGCCCAGTAGCGATGACCCCCGGGAAAGCGTTTCTTGTGAAAATCGAGATAGTTTCCGTCGCCCGGATAGCCGTGCTCTCCCGACCAGACCAGAAGGCCGGTTTCCGGATCGCGCGTGAAGATGGCTGTCGGTTTTTTCCCTTCCGGCGATGATGAAACCAGGTAGACTTCGCGGGGAGTTTTGTCATGTTCTTCGTCACGCGGTTTGTATTGTGATTCGAATTGTCCCCAAAGGAGTTTGAGGGCTTCGAATCGATCGATGTATACACCAACCGACTTGCCGCCTCTTAAAAGGGCCGAGTCAATAATGAAGAAATCCAGATTGTTCTCGGTCAGGAATTCATCGGCGCCTTTGCGTAAATACGGCTCCTGCTTGCCGTCGATAGGCACCGGGGGCGTCCATTTATAGCGAGGACGATAAGCGCATTCCGGAAGCCAGATGCCTCTCGGGGCGCGGCCAAAATGACGTGAATGTGTTTTAACGGCCTCTTTGGTTTGGGCCTGAAGCGATTCGTCTCGGGACAAAAGGGGATAATACCCATGAGTGGCGCCGCAGGTAATTATCTCAAGATAACCGTCGTTCTGGAGTTGCCGAAATGCGCCGATGATGTCTTGACCTATTCCGTTGAAATGATTCAACGTCATACTGTAGAACTCTTCCCAGAAATGGGAGTTGGTTATCATCTGCTTTTGTCCGTAGCGATAAAACTCCTCTGAGTCGGCCTGGGCCGCTTTGATTTTCTGGTTGAGATATGAAACCAGTTCTTCCTTAAAGGAATCATCGGCCAACTGCTCGCTGAGGACGGGGGAGAGTCCCATCGTCAGTTTGGGCTTATAACCCTCGGCAGCCAGTTCATTGAGTGTTCTTATAATCGGCAAGTAAGTCTCGGCAGCAGCTTCACTTAGCCAGTCCATGCCGTGCGGCCAGCGCCCGTGTGACAACACATAAGGCAAATGGCCATGCAATACGAAGGAGAAATAACCTTTAGCCACGGTCAGTCCTCCCCTCGATCGGAACTGCTGGATTCGAAACCGATGGGATTTTGGATTTTATCCGGTGAAACGTGCATTTTGATTTCACCGAACTGCTTCTCGAAATTCTTGAGATTATCCTCGAGAGTCTTAAGGAGAATCTTGGCATGCATAGGGGTCATTATTATCCGAGCCTTGACTTTAGCCTTGGGGCTGCGCGGTACAACCCTGGCGAAATCCAACACGATCTCATTAGGGGAGTGCATTATCATGGCCAGATTGGCGTAAGTCCCTTCTGAGACAGCGTCTTCAAGCTCTATCTGTATCTGCTGGGGGCCTTGAGGCTGCATCATGTCAGGTCCTTTATATCGTTATATAATGTGGATTTCTTTTCTTGTATAAGGCGTTGCATTTTAATATATTCGAACACCAAGTCAACAGATTTGTGACTTATAACCGTGAACCTTGGTGAATGTTCGCAATAAGGTAGTGATATGGCTTTGACTGCTGCAAGGGTAGATGAAATAACCGCAGGTATGGGTCGGGCGCGGATAATGATTGTAGGCGACATCATGCTCGACGAATACTGGTTCGGATCGGTGAGTCGTATTTCACCGGAAGCTCCTGTGCCGGTCGTAGAAATCACCTCGAGCAAGCAGCTTCTGGGCGGTGCGGCCAACGTGGCGGCCAACATTCGCACCCTGGGAGATGAAGTGGTTCTTCTGGGAGCGGTGGGTAACGATGAGGCCGGGGGGAAGTTAACAGCGTTGTTGAACGATCGTTCCATATCGGATGACTATCTGATTCTTGACAAGTCACGCCAGACGACCATCAAAACACGAGTTATCGCTCACAGCCAGCAGGTTGTAAGAACCGACCGGGAGAATCGTCATAGTCTCGATGAGCCGATCGAGAAGAAGCTCCTGGATCGTTTCATGTCGATGATCGACCGGGTCGATGCGGTGATTATCTCCGATTATGGTAAGGGAGTGATAACACCGACTTTACTGGAAGCGGTCATTCAGGCCTGTTCCCATCGAGAGAAATTTGTCGCCGTAGATCCCAAGGAGACGAATTTCCCGAATTACCGTAATGTCTCGCTGATCACTCCGAACCATCACGAGGCAGGTTTTGCATATGGGCGTCGTATCCAAAACGAGCAGGACCTGCTTGAGGTCGGTAATGGTCTGTTGGATCGTCTCCAGGCCCGCTCAATCCTGATCACGCGCGGTCCCGACGGAATGTCGTTGTTTCAGAAAGATGTGCCGCCGACGCATATCCCTACTTTCGCACGCGAGGTTTATGATGTCACCGGCGCCGGTGATACGGTTATCGCTACTTTCGTGTCTTCGGTTGCGGCGAAAGCCAATCTTGTCGAGGCGGCTATTGTTGCCAACACCGCTGCCGGCATCACGATTGCCGAGATCGGTACCGCTTCGGTGTCATTGCCACGTCTTTCGAAAGGTCTGAAGCAGAACGTTCTCAATGGCAATCTGGTCTCAGCCGGGATAGACAATTAAATCCTTCGCGGGTATTGTCTCTGGAACGACAGATGGTACAGTCCGGACTCATCCCTTATAAGGATATCGCTCGACTCTGTTTACGTTTACATCGATTGGGGAAGAGAATCGTTTTCACCAACGGGGTGTTCGATATTCTGCATGCCGGTCATGTTCAATATCTCACTAAAGCCAGATCATTCGGGGATTTACTCATTCTTGGGCTGAACTCCGATGCCAGTGTGCAGCGTCTCAAAGGACCAAAACGTCCCTTACAGAACCAGAGAGACCGGGCTAAGATTCTGCTGGGATTGAAAGCGGTCGATTATGTCGTGATTTTTGGTGAAGACACACCGCAGAAACTGATCGAGCAAGTTCGCCCGGATGTATTAGTCAAAGGGGCTGATTATAAGATCTCTGAGATTGTGGGAGCGGACTTCGTTCGGGCAAACGGCGGTACTGTCAGGCGGGTCAGATTGCTTGACGGGCGCTCCTCAACCCGACTTCTCAAGTTATTGACGGAATAGGTTCCAGCTAAACGGACCTTGCTTTTTGTCTTCTATCTGGTTTTAATTCCATTCATGAGTGAGACCACCGAAAGGAGTCCCGGCGCTGCCGAGCGTCTCGCTGCGACCGGTTACTGGCCCGCACGAGCCGCACGGGCTTTGGCTGAGGGTAAATACTCACAGGCGGTTGAGATCTGTCGGGCCAACATGGAATCAGGGCGTACCCCGACCTCAGCGCGTGGTATCTATGCCCGAGCGCTGTATCATGCGGGGCAGACCGAATCAGCCCGGGAGCAATTCTATTCGTTGCTGGCTTATGATGCGGATAATCTGGTAGCTCTGAAATATCTCGGGGACATCTGTTTTGAGGCCGGTGATGAACCGGCTGCTATAGCTCATTATCAACGTGTCCTTGAAATTGACCCGGACTGCCGTGGATTGGTCTTGTCGCTCGAACGAAGCCGGGAACCGCTCACTCGCACTATCACCCTTAAGAACCATTCCGAACATGTAAAACTCTCACCGCAGCGCGAAGCTCCACGGAGAGATATCCCGTTTTATACCGAAACGGTCGGTGACTTGTATCTGGCCCAGGGATATCCGCGATTGGCCGTACAAGTGTTCGAAATGCTCAGTGACCGGGGTGATTCACCCAGATTAAAAGAAAAACTGGCCAAGGCCAGGTTGTCTGCAGAACAAAAGGAACATTGACATGTCTGCTAAACGAATCAATGAAATTAAGTCCGGACTCAAGAAGGAAAATCTGGACGGATTCATCGTAACCCATCTGGATCACGTTCGCTACCTTTGCGGTTATACCGGATCAAACGGATTGTTGGTTATCGGCAACGGCAAAACCCAGTTCCTGACCGATTTCCGCTATGCTGATCAGGCTAAGAATCAAGTCAAGGGAGCGACGGTCAACGTAATGAGCAAGGGCGATTTGATCGGGGCTCTCAAAGAATTTCCACAGTTAAACCGGAAGAATCTTCGTTACGGATACAGCGAATCCAATTTGTCGGTAGCGGGAGGCAAGCGCTTACAGGCTGCGTTACCGGATGCGTTGTTGGTACCGGGCGATGCAATGATTGCCGAATTGGGCTGGGTCAAAGAGAAACTCGAAATCGACCTGATCGCCAAAGCCTGTAAGATAGGTGATACGGCCCTGGAGCGGGTTCTCCAACTGGTAGCGCCGGGGGTGACTGAGCGCGAATTACAAGCCGAGCTGGAATATCAAATGGCCATGCTCGGTTCCGAACGGCCATCGTTCGAGACGATTATCGCGTCCGGTTATCGTTCGGCTATGCCGCACGGTATGGCCTCGAACAAAAAAATACAGGCCGGTGATTTCGTCACGTTCGATTTCGGTGCTACGGTTAACGGGTATGTCTCGGACATGACTCGTACGATTGTGGTTGGCAAGGCAACGGCCAAACAGAAAAAAATCTACGGCATCGTACTTCGTTCGCAAATGGCGGGAGTCAAAACGGTCAAAGCCGGCGTGGTTTGCAGAAAAGTAGATGAAGCCTGTCGTAAAATCATAACGCGCGCCGGTTACGGTAAGGAATTCGGACACGGCACCGGGCACGGGATAGGTTTCCCCTACAATCCGATTCATACCGGTCCGCATGTATCGCCGATATCCGAGGAGAAGCTCCAGGTCAACAATGTTATCACGGTCGAGCCGGGTATATATATCAGCGGCTGGGGCGGCGTTCGGATCGAAGATGACGTGGTCGTGACACGTAACGGCTGTAAGGTGCTGACACACTTCCCAAAAAACTTGTTGGAAGTGTAATTAGCAGGGTCTATAATTTCGAAGTTATCAGGACAGTTGAGGCCTGGACAGATCACCCGGCCGATCCCGGATGGATTGGCCCGTGAGGAACTATAATGAACGAGAATTATATTCGGAAACTGATCCGACTGGTCGAAGAATCGGAAATCGAATCCCTTGAGGTCTCTTCGTGGGGACGCAAGGTAAGAATCGTCCAGCGGATTTCATCGTCTCAAAACGGTCACGGTGATGGTACGCATGTAGTCGTAGCTGCCCACGCCCCAGCCGTAGCGGCAGCACCAATTCCGGCCGCAGCTCCGGCAGCGGCGACTTCGCCTGCACCGGCGGCTCCGACCGAAGATCTGGGTAATCTGGTCCCGGTTAAGTCGCCGATGGTCGGGACATTCTACGCGGCGCCTTCACCGGACTCCGATCCCTATGTTTCACTCAATCAGAAAATATCGGTGGGGCAGATTGTCTGTATCGTTGAGGCGATGAAGCTGATGAACGAAATCGAATCGGAAGTCAGCGGTAGAATCACCAGGATCATGGTCGAAAACGCCCAACCGGTAGAATTCGGCCAGACCTTGTTCCTGATTGAACCGGATTAAGGGCGAACGGAACTCGCAACAGCCAGGGGTTAGACATGAATCTCAAACAGATGTTGGTTGAAATGCTCGGGCGGAAAGCCTCCGACTTGCACATTCGAGTCGGTAACCGTCCTCACTTGAGAGTTAACGGACGACTCGAACCGATTGCGACCGACCCGGTGACAATCGACCAGATTGATCAGATCGTTCAGCAGATTCTCAACGAAAAACAACTCGAGAGATTTAACGCCAAACACGAGATGGATCTGGCCCTCTCGGTGGCCAAGCTAGGCCGTTTTCGTATCAACCTGTTCCGGCAGCGCGGAACTTCGGGTATCGCTATCCGTGCCGTCAATACGCAGGTTCCCTCATTCGAGGAACTCAATTTGCCGGAGGTTATCGAGAAAATAGCGGCCGAGCACCGAGGACTGATCATTATCACCGGTACGACCGGCTCCGGTAAATCAACGACATTGGCGGCCATGATCGAGAAGATGAATGCGATACGTTCGGATAACATCATGACGGTTGAAGACCCGATTGAGTATATTTATCGCGATAAGAGCTCGATCATTTCGCAACGTGAAGTAGGTGGTGACACCGACACTTTCGCATCGGCTTTGCGACATGCTTTCCGCCAGGATCCCGATGTTATTCTGATCGGTGAAGTTCGCGATCTCGAAACGATGTCTATCGCCCTGACCGCAGCCGATACCGGTCATCTGGTGCTGACGACGCTGCACACTATGAACGTAGTCGAGACGATAACCCGTGTTGTGTCGTTTTTCCCGCCTCATCAGCATCAGCAAATACGGCTTCTTCTGGCCGGTACTCTCAAGGCGATTATCTGCCAGCGTCTTCTGGCGCGTGCCGATATGCCGGGGCGAGTTCCGGCGCTGGAGATCATGATCAATTCCGGCGCGATTCGTGAGTGCATTATGGATCCGGAAAAGACTGTCGAGATTCACGAACTGATGGAGCAGGGGCAGGTGCAGTACGGAATGCAGACATTCGATCAGGGTATCATGAAGCTTTACAAGAAAGGATTGATATCGTTCGAAGAAGCAATGGCGCATGCTTCCAATCCGGACGACTTCGATCTACGTGTCCGCGGCATCACCAGCAGCGCTGATCGCTGGTCCGGAGATGAGGGGACGGAATCATCCAACAAGTCCCGAAGCGGTGGATCAACGGAAGGATTTAACAAGTTCTGATAACTATTGAGAGTTGTAACGCTCTCTGTAACAATACGATAACACGATCAGGGCCGGGTTCGTCAATGGACCCGGCCGCTGCTTTTGGGGTTGTCAGATTACCGGTTATAACGTATATTCCATGCTTGTAGTTAGGACGACCACAAGGCCCGCCAGACCGGGCACTTACATAAAGGATGCTGTTTGTTCGAGAAAGTTCTCATAGCTAATCGTGGAGAAATTGCCCTGCGAGTGATTCGCGCATGTCGTGAACTTGGCTTGACCACAGTGGCAGTGTATTCCGAGGCTGATCGCGATGCCCTTCATGTCCGCTTTGCGGACGAGGATGTCTGCATCGGTCCGGCGGCTCCCGGTCAATCATATTTGGATTCGAAGCGAATTATTTCTGCGGCCGAAGTTACCAACGCCGGAGCGATTCATCCCGGGTATGGTTTTTTGGCGGAAAATGCGGATTTCGCGGAGATATGTGAATCCTGCGGCATCACCTTCATCGGCCCAACCCCGGACCAGATTCGGCAGTTGGGTGACAAGGTAGTCGCTAAGGAGATGATGAAAAAAGCCGGAGTGCCGGTGATCCCGGGTTCGGACGGTATCGTGGCCAGTTATGCCGATGCCCGTCGTATAGCCAATGAGATTGGCTATCCGGTCATGCTTAAGGCGGTGGCCGGCGGCGGCGGTAAGGGGATGCGGATGTGTCGCGATGATGCCGAGCTGGAGCGCGGCTATCATGTAGCCTCGACCGAAGCGGCCAATTCATTCGGAAATCCGGACCTGTACCTGGAGAAACTGGTGCTCAACCCGCACCATGTGGAATTCCAGATCATCGGCGACACACACGGCAATTTCGTGCATGTGGGGGAGCGTGATTGCTCGATTCAACGACGACACCAGAAGCTGATCGAAGAGACACCTTCGCCGTTACTCACCCCCGAATTGCGCCAACAAATGGGTGAGGCGGCGGTGCGAGGGGCGAAGATGGTTGGCTATCGCGGCGTCGGTACGATCGAATTTCTGGTCGACAGTGATCTCAATTTCTACTTCATGGAAATGAATACCCGTATCCAGGTTGAGCATCCTGTCACTGAAGAGGCTTATGATATCGATCTGGTCAAGGAGCAGATCAAGGTTGCCATGGGGCATAAATTGTCACTTCGCCAGGAAGAACTAAAACCACTCTGGGCAGCGATGGAGTGCCGGGTTAACGCCGAGGATGTCGACAAGGATTTCCGTCCGACTCCGGGTCGGATTACCGGATTGCATATTCCGGGTGGACCGGGCGTGCGGGTGGATCGGGCCGTTTATACCGGTTATTCCATAACGCCGTATTACGATTCCATGATCGCGAAGCTGATTGTCAAGGCTCACACGCGTGAAGAGGTCGTGGTGCGGATGAAACGTGCCTTGACGGAGTTTGTCGTCGACGGTGTCCCGACCACAATACCTTTTCATAAAAAAATACTGGCCGACCCGAAATTCGCAGCCGGTCAATACGATCTGACCTTTGTTGAGAAGTTCGTTGCGAACGATCCCGCTAAAAAAAAGCCTGAAAGTTCGTCCGTGACTCTGGTGCGACCGGGGGAGGAAGTAATAGAGGATAAACCGGCCGTAATGACCGGTGATGATAAAGCGGCCGAACTCTCGGCCAAGGAATAATTCTGGAGGTTAAGTTGAACGTCCCTGACGATCTTAAATACACTGAAGAACACGAGTGGTTGCGTGTTGACGGCAACATCGCCACCGTGGGAATCACCGATTACGCCCAGGGTGAACTGGGTGATGTCGTATTTGTCGAACTTCCCGAGGTCGGTGCTGCCGTTGAGCGCATGGCTCCGTTTGGAACGATCGAGGCGGTCAAGGCGGTCTCCGAGCTGTTTGCTCCGGTCTCCGGCAAGGTTGCCGAAATCAATTCCGCCCTCGAAGATGATCCGATGCAGGTCAACAACGATCCTTATGGGACCGGCTGGATGATCAAAATTGAAATGTCTGACGCCGGTGAGTTGGATCAGATGTTGGATGCCGCCGCCTACGCCGACCATGTAAAGAGCCTTTAAGGGCCGTTATCAACGTCTTATCGGAGAAGACTCTAACCAAAATGGCCTACATTCCCAATACCGACGACGATCGCAGCCGCATGCTGAAAAAGATCGGCGTCGACAGTTTTGAGCAATTGCTCACCGGAATTCCGGAGCATTTGCGTTTCAAGAAAGACCTGAATATCCCGTCTCTGTCGGAGATGGAATTACTTCGCGAGATTGCCGAACGGGCTGCGGACAACCGTAACGGCTTGATCTGTTTCGCGGGCGGCGGTGTTTACGACCATTTCATTCCTGCCGCGTTACCGACTATCGTGAATCGGCCCGAGTATATGACGGCATATACGCCGTATCAGGCGGAAGTGGCTCAGGGGACACTTCAGGTGATCTATGAATTCCAAAGCCACATTTGTCGTCTGACCGGTATGGAAGTGGCCAACGCCTCGATGTATGACGGAGCCACCGCTTCGGCCGAGGCGCTACTGATGGCCGCCCGTGTGACCCGGCGCGACAAGCTGGTGGTTTCGGAAACGGTCAGTCCGCTTTTCCGCGATGTGATCGCTACATATTTGTCCGGACGCGATATGGAGTTGGTGGTGGTGCCGATGCTCGACGGACACACCGATCTTGACGGACTTAAATCTCAGGTCGATGACAAGACCGCGGCGGTGTTAATTGCCCAACCGAATTTCTTCGGTCTGATCGAAGAGGCTGAGGCGGTTGCCGAGATTGCCCACAACATTGGTGCTAAGCTGGTGATGGCGGTCGATCCGATCTCGCAGGCGCTTCTCAAAACACCGGCCGAGTGCGGCGCCGATATCGTTGTCGGTGAAGGCCAGCCGTTGGGCATGCCGCTTTCCTACGGTGGTCCGCTGCTGGGATTCTTTGCCGCGCGCAAGGATCTGGTTCGCCAGGTGCCCGGACGAATCGCCTCGCGTACGAAGGATGTCGACGGACGCGATGGTTTCGTGCTGACGTTGCAGACACGGGAACAACATATCCGTCGCGAGAAAGCTACCTCGAACATTTGTACCAATCAGGCGCTTTGTGCAACCACCGCGGCGGTTTATCTGACGCTGATGGGACGGCAGGGCCTGAAGCAGGTAGCATTGCTTTCAGCGGAACGCGCCCAGGAAACGGCTCGTGCTATGTTTGCGCTCGGGAATTTCGAGCCGTATTTCGAAGGTCCGTTCGTTCGCGAATTCGCGGTTAAAACCCCGATTCCGGCTAAGCAGATCATTCAGGATATGGTCGAATCCGGTGTGTTGCCGGGTATCGATGCCGGCCGCTGGTACCGTTCGTTGCCGAACTGCTTGATCGTGGCTGCCACCGAGAAGCGTACCGCTCAGGATATCACTTGTCTGACCTCGGGACTCAAGGATGTTGTCAAACGACATGCTGTGTCCCGAAGGTAACTCCGAGTTAAATCGGTTCGATGTCGATTGCAACGTTTGTGGTTGGGAACGACCGGTGAAAGAGCAAGAAGACTGGATTGCCATAGGTCTTATTAGCAGCCAGGTGTTTGCCGAACTGGCCCGTGAAACATTGGAGCAAATCGGTATCCCGGCGGTGCTGCTGTCACGATCGGGGATTTTCGGTGCTATGGGACTGACTCTCAATCCCTGGTCCGGAAAAACTTCGGGAGCCTATGAGCTATCGGTCCCGGTCGCTTTCGCCCGCGAGGCAATAGACACGCTGGAGATGACACTGGGCGATAACTTCCTGAAGATTGAGAGCTAAGATGCCCTATTGTCCCCGTTGTAAATTTGAATACAATATCACCGAGTTGATTTGTCCCGAATGTGACGAGATCCTGGTCGATAGTCTTAAGGCTACTTCCAACGCTGCTCAAACCCCCGATGGAAGCTGGGTGGTGGTGGGCGGAGTCGATCGAGGCTATGAATCGGATCTGGCCAAAGGTTCCCTTGACTCGAACAATATCCCTTCGGTTATGCTTCCCCCGAGCCTTCACGTACCACTGGAAAGGATGGCCCCGACAGGTGCGGTTGATCCGGATGGCGGCGACGCCAAACTGATCGCAGTGCCGCGCGAGTTTCTGCAGGAGGCGGTCGTGATTCTCAAATCGGTATTGGGGGATGATTTCGGAGAAAATGAAAATACATACTTCTAACTTAAACCACGGAGCAGGTATGCAGTTAACCAAATTCGCCTTGATCGGAATGGCCTTGATCGTTCTGGCGATTTCGTGCGGTGAATCGAGCCGCCCCAATAAGCCGGTTTATGCCAGTCTGGCTGAGGCTCAGGCTGATATGGACCCGGCCGATAAGTACGTCGTGATCGACTTCTACACGGATTGGTGTACCTGGTGCAAGCGCCTCGATACTTTGGTCTTCGTTGACTCGACCGTCAAAGATTTCTTCGCCAACGATATGATGTTAGTGCGACTCAACGCCGAAGAGGACACTGTCACGGCGCAGACTTTTCATGTGAGCGGCTATCCTACTTTAGTGATGGTTGACAAAGACGGCAACGAGGTGGACCGTTTAGTCGGTTATCTCGATCCCGAGCCGTTTCTCCAGACCTGGCGTGATTATGCCCAGGGAATCGGTACGCTCGATGACCTGTTGTCCAAAGCTGAAACCAGCGGTGAGCGCAATCTCTATATGGAGATCGCGGAGAAGTATAAATACCGTGGCGGTTCGGACGATGCCCACACCTGGTATGAGAAGGTGGTTGCCGAAGCGCCGGAGCCGGATTCAATGGCCGGTGAAGCTCGCCTGGCCCTGGCGGACATGATTCGTCGCGCCAAGGACTACAATGCCGCCATCGCCGAGTACGATCTGATTGCCAAAGATTTTGCCGACTTCCCAGCCGGTGATGAGGCTCAGATTTGGGCCGGTATCACCGCGCGTCAGGCCGGTGATACGACCAATGCGATCAAGCGTTTCGAGAAGTACGTGAAAGATAATCCCGATGCGGATTCGAATAATTTGGGTTATGTAAAGGAACAGATAGAGAAGCTTAAAAACCCGCCTCCGCCCAAGGAAGAACCGGGTAAATAAGCAACGCGCCGCAATCTCGCGGCGGAGTCTTAAATATGGACGACAGAATTCTAATCTATGACAAGTCGGTCTCGGGTCGAACCGGTTTCACCCTGCCGACGACCGGCAAGACAGAGCAGGAAATACTCTCGGCTATTCCGGAAAAATACCGACGCACGAAAGAGGCGGCTTTACCGGAGGTAACCGAAGGTGAAGCGATGCGGCACTTCATAGGGCTTTCGATAAAGAATCATCATATCGATCGCGGCTTTTATCCGCTCGGCTCGTGCACGATGAAGTACAACCCGAAACTGAACGAAGCCGCTGCGAATATGAGTGGTTTCACCGATCATCACCCGCTGGCCCCGTGTCGTACCGCTCATGGTATTCTCCGGTTAATGTATGATCTTGCCCATGATCTGGGTGAGATCTCGGGATTCCCTTCGGTCTCCCTGCAGCCGGTCGCGGGAGCGCACGGTGAGTTCTCAGGATTGCTGGTGATGCGGGCTTATCATGTGTCGCGCGGCGATGGTAACAAGCGGACCCGGATCATTATCCCGGATTCATCGCACGGTACTAATCCGGCTTCGGTTTCGGCGGTGGGATATACCACTATTCAGGTTAAGTCCAACGATCAAGGTGTCGTTGCTCCTGAAGCGATTGCCGAGGTAATGGACGACACCGTAGCCGGGATGATGTTGACCAATCCCAACACCCTCGGAATCTTCGAAACGCATTGTGCCGAAATTGCCGAAATCGTTCATAAAGGCGGCGGCCTGATGTATCTCGACGGCGCCAACCTGAATGCCAACATGGGCATCTTCCGCCCCGGCGATGTCGGTTTCGATATGATGCACTTTAATCTCCATAAGACCTTCTCCACCCCGCATGGCGGAGGTGGCCCGGGAGCGGGTGCGCTGGGTGTCAGAGCTGATCTGGAGCGGTTCCTTCCCGCGCCGGTGCTGGTGCAAAAGGACGACGGGGAGTTGCATTTCGACTACGATCGGCCCGATTCGATCGGTCATCTGCACAGCTTCAACGGCAATTTCCTGAATATGGTTCGGGCGTACGCCTACATCCGAACGCTCGGCGGCAGGGGATTACGTGATGCGAGTAAGAACGCCGTGATTAACGCGAACTACCTCAAGGCCTTGATTCGCGAGGATTACGAGGTTCCTTACGATCAGCCCTGTATGCACGAGTTCGTTGCCAGTGGTTCGGCACAGAAGAAGCTCGGCGTCAAAACGCTCGACATTTCGAAGCGTTTGCTCGATTTCGAGATTCATTCACCGACTAACTATTTCCCGCTGATCGTTCCCGAAGCACTCATGATCGAACCGACCGAGACGGAATCGGTAGAAACACTCGACCGTTTTGCTTCAGTGATGAAACAGATCGCTCGTGAGGCAAAGGAAGATCCGGAGTTGGTTTTAACGGCCCCGCACAATACCCCGGTCCGCAGACTCGATGAGGCCGGTGCGGCTCGTACGCTTGATGTCGCCTGCCTGGGCGATTAAGGAAGTACAAGAATTGTTGATAATATCCGCCGATGCTGCTATTGTGGCATCGGCGGTTTCAATATGATTCAGATCGATAATCTGACTTATACCTATCCCGGTGCTTCGATACCGGCGGTCAAGGGACTCAATCTCAAAATAGAGAACGGCGAGTCGCTGGTCGTTATGGGCGCCAACGGCTCCGGTAAATCTACTTTTGCCAAAATTCTGGCCGGATTGCTGAAAGCTCAAACAGGTTATTTCAAGCTGGATGTCGACTCCCGGCACCCGATCCCGGTCGGGATTCTTTTCCAGAATCCGGAGAACCAGATGGTGGCGGTGACCGTGGAAAAAGAGCTGGCTTTTGCCCTCGAAAACCTGTCGATGCCGTTGGTTGAAATGGAGAAAAAAGTGGGAGAGGTGCTGGAGCGGTTCGGCATCGAACACTTACGAAACCGGCTTACTTCAGAACTCTCCGGGGGAGAGCGACAACGGGTGGCGTTGGCTTCGATCATGGTTTTCGATCCCCCGGTTCTGGTCCTTGATGAACCGGACTCCTATCTGGATGAGGCCGGTCGCGAGGTTCTCCGGCGTGAGTTGAAACGAATTCATCACAGTTGTCCCGATTTGATTGAGGTTCGCATAACCCAGTATCCCCAGGTAGCTCAGCCCTACGAACGGATGCTGGTTTTTGAGAACAGTCGTTTGACGGTTGACGGACTACCACATGCAGTTTTCTCCAACGAGGAATTCTGTCGCGGTGCAGGTATCTCACTGGCTCCCCTGGGTAACACCGAGTTAGCCGTGCCGGGATTGACCAACGGAGATGTCACAGCCGGGCAAATGGCCATAAAACGAATCGTAACCAAAGACCTGTCATATTGTTACGGCACTAAAGCCCCTATTTTTCGAAAGCTGAATTTCGAGTTGAAGCGCGGTGAAACTTTGGCGCTGGTTGGACCTTCCGGATCGGGCAAAAGCACGCTGGCGCATCTTCTTTGTGGTTTGCTTTTACCCCGAACGGGAGAGATACGGTACGAGGACGAACACGGGGCGTCGATACCGCGACGGAACCTGCTCGGTCGTGTATCGGGGATTTTTCAGCAACCGGAACGGCAGTTCTTCTTACCGACCTGTCGCGAGGAAATTGCCTTTGGCCCGGCTAACTTAGGCCGCACGCTCGATCAAAAGACCAGCGATGTTTTTTTTCATCTGGTCGGTCTCAAGGCAGAGCAATTTGCCGAGCGGGACCCATTCAGTTTGTCGGGTGGGGAGAAGCGCCGTCTTGCGTTCGCGGCGGTACTTTCAATGGCTCCGGAGATGGTGCTTTTCGATGAACCCACCTGCGCCCTGGATATGGAAGGAGTCGGGCGTTTCATCCGTTTGGGACGGATTCTTAAGGCCAATCACGTTGGTATCGGTTTGGTCTCTCATGACGGTGACATTATCAAGGCTCTGGCTGATCGGATTCTGCTGCTGCCGGGCGATGGCTCTCATCGAATCCTTATGCCGGAGCAGTTCTTTGGGAATCCCGATTTAGCCTCGTTCGTTTCGCCGGTGACACTTGGTAACTCCGATTTGCTGCAATAATCCGGATTTCTTATAGTGCTAGCTTGACACGGTAATTTTTCCTGCTATTATCCCCCTCAAAAGCGACCGGATCTTTCCCGCCGCCCGTTACCCTGAACCTTTTAATGTGACCCGGGAGGTCACGAAAGGAACTCAGATTGAAAGTGACTCAGCGCCATAGAGGCGCCCTGCACGAACACGATCAATTACAATCAATCTATATATGTTTTATCTCCAATGGAGGTAGGTTTGCCTGTTAAACCAGATACTATCCTGAGCGATAAGCAGATCAGCCGGGCTCTGACGAGGATAGCCCATGAGATTCTGGAACACAACTCCGGAGCCGAGTCGCTGGTCATTATCGGTATCATTACGCGTGGGGCGACGCTGGCGCGGCGCATCGCGGCGACTATCAAAGAACTCGAAGGAGCGGAGGTCCCGGTCGGTTTGATGGATATCTCGTTGTATCGCGATGATGTCCATTCCAAACTGGACCAGCCGGTGGTCCAGCGTACCGAGATTCTGTTCGATATCGTCGACCGGAATGTAATCCTGGTTGATGATGTTCTGTTCACCGGCCGAACGATCAGGGCGGCACTCGATCAGATCGTCGATTTCGGTCGTCCAAGAACGATCCAACTGGCTGTGCTGGTAGATCGCGGTCATCGCGAATTGCCGATCAAGCCGGATTATGTCGGAGTCAATATCCCCACAGCCAAGTCGGACCAGGTGGTCGTTCGCCTTAAGGAGCGCGACAACGAAGACAGCGTGGTCGTGGAACGCGGCAAGAAGGAGACGCAAAAGCGTAAACCGGCGGCGAAAAAAGCCGGGAAAGGGGGAAGCGCGAAATGAGTCGCCTCAGTTCACGTCATTTGCTGGGTCTGGAAGATGTCCCGCGCGAGGATATTCAAAAAATCCTCGAAACGACCAACACCTTCCGCGAGGTGCTCGATCGCACGATCAAGAAAGTCCCGACACTGCGTGGTATCACGGTGTTGAACCTCTTTTATGAGCCCTCGACCCGCACCAGGATTTCATTCGAATTGGCAGAGAAGAGGCTTTCAGCCGATACCGTCAATTTCTCCAAGGCGATATCAAGCGTGAAAAAAGGAGAGACACTGCGGGATACGGTTCAGAATATCGAAGCGATGAAGATTGACATGGCTGTTGTTCGTCACAGCTCGACCGGAGTGCCGTATTTTCTCACTCAGTGCATGGATGCCAATATCATCAACGCCGGCGATGGCGCTCATGAGCATCCCACCCAGGCGTTGCTGGATATGTATACGATCTGGAAACGCTACAAATCATTCGAGGGACTCCGCGTGGTGTTGCTCGGCGACGTCAAACACTCTCGAGTGATTCGCTCCAACATCTTCGGTCTCAAGACCATGGGAGCGTCGGTGGCGCTCTGCGGGCCGGCGACACTGATGCCGGTCGAAGTCGAGAAGTTCGGCTGCGATGTCTATACCAATCTGGATGAGGCGCTGGAAGGGGCCGATGTGGTCAACATTATGCGCATCCAGCTCGAACGGCAGCAGGCCGGGTTGTTCCCTTCGCTGAGGGAATATACCAACTTGTTCGGGATCAACCGCGACCGTCTCAAACGGCTCAACAAAAACTACACGATCATGCATCCCGGGCCGATCAATCGCGGCGTGGAAATAACCAGTGAAGTGGCCGATGGCGACCGCTCCGTAATCCTCGATCAGGTAACCAACGGTCAGGCGGTCAGGATGGCGGTTCTCTATCTGCTTTCCGGACGTAAAGAGGAAGGAGGTAACTGATGGCCGGTAACAAATACGATCTGGTAATTCGCGGCGGCCGGGTTATCGATCCCGCCCTTGGATTTGGTAAGGATGCCTCGGTGTTTATCAAGGATGGTCTGATTGCCAAGGTAGAGTCGGATGACAAGGTCAAGGAAAGGGAGATCAAGACCCTCGCTCCCGAAAACATCATCGATGCGACCAATATGCTCGTGGTGCCGGGACTGATCGACATGCATGTACACTTGCGAGAGCCGGGGCGTGAGGATGCCGAGACGATTGAGTCCGGTTGCCGGGCGGCTGCAGCCGGCGGGTTTACTTCGATTTGCTGTATGCCGAACACTAATCCGAGAATTGACAATCAGGAAACGGTCAAGTTCGTACAGGCTCGAGCCCAGTCGGCTGATGCCCGCGTTTACGTTGTCGGAGCGATCACCAAAGGGATCGAGGGCAAGGAACTGGCTGAAATTGGCGACCTGGTCAAGATGGGAGCCGTTGCAATTACCGACGACGGCAATTATGTCCAGAACCCGGCGATCATGCGCCGTGCGCTCGAATACTCGACTATGTTCAACATCCCGGTCATGGAACATGCCGAAGACCAGTTCCTCTCTGAGGGAACCGTTATGAACGAGTCGTTCCAATCTACTCGCCTTGGCATGAAAGGAACGCCTCCGGTGGCCGAGGAAATCGCCGTTTTGCGAGATATCGCGTTGGCTCGTCTGACCGGTGCTCGTTTGCATATTCAGCATGTGTCGACACGCGGGGCGGTGGAGGCTATCCGCAAAGCCAAGGCTGAAGGACTCCCGATTACGGCCGAAGCGACACCTCATCACCTGATTCTGACCGACGATGAGATTGGTAAGACCTTCTCAACTTCGCTGCGGGTCAATCCTCCTTTGCGCAGTGCTGAGGATCGGGATGGGGTGGTTGAAGGTTTGATTGACGGTACGATAGACTGTATCGCTTCGGATCATGCCCCGCATCCGCAGGAGGACAAAGACTGCGAGTTCGACCAGGCGCCGGCTGGGATGATCGGTCTGGAAACCACCTTGGGATTGGTTAAAACCTTCTTGATCGACAAGGGTTACCTGAGCTGGGCTGATGCTGTTCGCAAGCTGACAATCAACCCGGCCAGGATTCTTGGTCTTCCGGGAGGTACTTTGGCCGACGGTGCTCCGGCTGATATTACGATCATCGACCCGGACAAGAAATGGACGGTCAACGCCGCCAAGTTCCTGTCCCAGTCGTTTAATTCGCCTTTTATCGGATGGAAACTGTCAGGACGGGCTCACATGACCATCATGGGTGGTCGTATTACCTTCCAATCTTAGATATCGTTTTGCACAATGGGGGATGTCATTTTGACATCCCCCATTGTCTTCCCCGGAGTTTTTTAAGTTGGCCGTTTGCGAAAGACGGCAGGCTTGACACATTGCAGGTGTGCTTCTATCTTGTTGGCGGCAAAGGAAAAACTATGAAAATCAACTACCTGGACCTTCCCGCTCAATATCAATCAATCAAAACGGAAATCGATCAGGCGATTCAGGCTGTTTTGGATAAATCGGCCTATGTCTTGGGACAAGCAGTGGCTGATTTCGAAGGAGAATTCGCCAATTTCTGTGATGTCTCTTACTGTGCCGGCGTGAACAGCGGAACTTCGGCGTTGTTGCTGGCGCTGCGAGCGCTTGATATCGGCCCCGGAGATGAGGTAATAACGGCTGCAAACACCTTTGTGGCTACTGCCGCGGCTATCGTTCATGCTGGAGCACAACCGGTGCTGGTCGATGTCGATCCGGTCAGCCGTAATATCGATCCGGAACTGGTTTCCATGGCCATTTCATCAAGAACCCGAGCGATTATCCCGGTCCATCTCTACGGTTGTCCGGCCGACATGAATTCCATTCTGAAATTGGCCGGTCGTTACGGTCTTTCCGTGATAGAAGATGCCGCTCAAGCTCAGGGAGCTCGCTATCGCGGGCTGCGCACCGGTAGTATGGGACATATCGCCGCTTTTTCATTTTATCCCGGGAAAAACCTCGGAGCATACGGTGAAGCGGGGGCGATAACAACCGACGATCAGAAACTCGATGAAACCGTGCGGATGTTGCGCGATCACGGCTCCAAACAAAAATATGTCCACGAACTATTAGGATACAACGCCCGGATGGAAGGAATCCAGGGTGCGGTGTTGAACGTTAAACTCCGTTATCTCGAAAAATGGAATCGCGAACGCAACCGGGTGGCGGCGCTTTATAACCAACTGCTGTCTGATCTCCCGATCACCCTCCCGAATATGGCTGACGATGATATCGAACAAGTTTTTCATGTCTATGTTATCGAGACCGATCGTCGTGATGAACTTCAGGCTTTCCTCGCTAAGGAAGGCGTGCCCAGCCTTATTCATTATCCGATTCCCATACATCTCCAGAAGGCTTTCGATTACCTGAACTATCGAAAAGGCGAATTCCCGGTGACTGAACGGCTGGCCGATCAGGTTCTGTCGCTGCCGATCTATCCGGAAATAACCGACGAGCAGGTAACCTTTGTGGCGGGGAAGGTGAAGTCGTTCTTTGGCGCGCATTAACCTCCGACATTTCAGATTATCACGCCTCGACTGGGCTTGTCTGGCGTTGCTTGTCGTGTTGCTGGTTTTTCGTTTATGGAATCTCGATGCCGATCCGCCGGGTGATCTTTCCGGATCATCTGATGTTTATACTGATCCTCCTCAATATACCTTGTTTGCCAAGCAGTATGTGCAATCCGGTGAGTTGAATCCGTTTCACGATGACCGCCGGGTGTTTTTCGTTAAATCCGTGGTTACAGCTTTAGCCGTGGTTGTTTTTAAAATCATCGGGGTGGGATTATGGCAATCTAATTTTGTCGGATTGCTTCTTTCGTTCGGTTCACTTCTCCTGTTCTTTTTATTTGTTCGAAAAATATCAGGTTCTCTGGCCGGGCTGCTCTTTCTCCTTTTGGTCGGACTGAATTACAACCAGCTTTTTTATGGCCGGTTGCCGTTTCTGGAACATGCCATGTCGTTTTTCGCCATACTTGCGGCGGTATTGCTGGTTTACCGAAAGAGCATGTTGGCGCATCTGTTGGCCGGCGCCGCACTTGCAGTTGGTATATTCTTCGGTAAAGTGGTCGGCACGGTGTTTCTGTTTCCGTTTGCCTGTCTTTTATTTTATCAATTCTGGCTCGACTACCGAGGAGAAACGCTTAAATCGCGCCTGGTGAGGCCGGGTGCTTTTGTGGCGGGATTCGCTGTAGTTGTGGTGTTCTGGTTGTTTTTCAGTTATATCCCGGCTCAGTCGCAAGTGGGGGGATATATCCAGGAGCAGGCAGTTGAGCTTTACGGTGCTCCTGAGGGACTTCAGTCGTTCGATGACTTCGTGTGGAAAATGGTCTCGTTCGGGGTGCGGTCAAATTTGTTTCCGCGTATGTCGACTATCGCTTTGCTCGGCGTGATCTTTCTCGGGATGATTTTTTATCATGTTGGCCGCAAAGTAAGCTGGCGAGAGGGATTCGGACGTTTCAACAGCGGCCATCTGTTCATGGCCGCGATGATTGTTGCTTTTTTCGGCTCTATGGCTATCTGGAATTATCGACCGTTACGCTATGAACTGGTGTTGATTTTTCCATTCTGCGGCGGCGCGGCGGTGGTTCTGTCGACTTTATGGCAAACATGGTCGGAACCGAAGGCGGAAAAAACGCCCTGGTTGTTCTATGTTCTGTTCTATCCGGCAGTGATGGTGACGTTGAGCCAGACCTTTTCAGGCCTCTCTCGTCGGCTCGATTATAATTTTACATTCGATGAGAATAAGTATATGCTGGGAGTCCTCTCGCTAATACTTACGGTTCTGACAGGTGTTTTAGTGAACATTCACAAAAAAGGGAAGATCCCATATATCCCGATTATTTGGCGAGTAGTGATGGTATGCATCGTGGTCGGGGTTCTGATTGCCGGGGGCAGCAGCTATGCCGCCTGGTGGAGTAATCCCACTTTCACTCTTCGTGACAACTCGCATGATATCGCGATGATTCTCCCTCCTGATGCGGTTTTATCCGGACCCTTCGCTCCCCAATTCTCATTGTCCAACGATCTGGGAACGGTAATTCACATGTTCGGTGTGGCTCAGGCCGACAGTAATCTTTTCAAACGTTTCCCGGTGACGCATCTGTTAGTGGATGAAGCAAATGAAAACCGAGCTCGTGATGACTATTCTCATATCATGAGTGGCGCTACCCATGTAGTTACTTATTACGTTGGTAAGAAACGGGTGCGTCTTTATCGTATCGCCTATCAGACGGATAATCCGCAGACCACCCAATACAAGCGCTCGGCGTTCGAAAGGGCGGTCGATTTGTATAACGAAGGAAGCCTGGTTTTAGCCAATCGCCTCTTAATCGATTTTATCAAGGGGCACCCACAGAACATCTCCGGTTACCTGATGATGTACGAAATGGCCAAGGCTGGTGGTTTCTACGAAGATGCCGAAGCGTTGCTGAAAAAAGCTATTGAGTTTTCACCGACCAACTACAATCTTAATGCGACGCTTGCGGTTTTCTATAAGGAGAGATACGAGGAAACTGCCGATACCCGGTATAAGTCATTGGGATTGGAGTATTTCGAAATTGCTGAGAAGCTCGCCCCGACCGTCAAAAAGGTTCAGGAAGAGCGTCTCGAACTAGAGGATGTCGATCTTGCCCCCTGAACAAACAGCCCGACTGATTGTGTCAACCATTGTTCCGGCGATGAACGAAGAGGGAAATATCGCCGAATTTTGTGCTCAATTCGATAAGATGCGACAACAGGTCAGGGAGTATGAGCTGGAATTGGTGTATATCGATGATGGCTCTACCGATGGAACCCTGGCGGCTATCAAAGAAGCGGCACAGAAATACGATTTCGTTCGCTATGCTGTTCATGCCCGTAATCGAGGATTGACAGAGGCTCTCCAAACCGGATTTAGTGCTGCCAGGGGAGAGATATTTGTTTTTTATCCGGCCGATTTACAGTTTTTACCGGAGGATATTCCCTCACTGGTCAAGCCGATTCTCGACGGTGCCGATGTCTGCACCGGGTGGAAACACGGAAAATACAAAAAACGGTTCGTATCGTCTGTCTACAACTGGATCTCACGCAAGATTTTCAACCTGAAAGTGCACGACCTGAACTCCTGTAAAGCTTTTCGCCGTGAAGTGGTCGAGAGCATTTTTATGCGCCGCGATTGGCATCGTTATATCGTGGTCCTGGCGGCGGCCGAGGGATACCGAATTGCCGAAGTTAAAGTTCCGCTCTATGATCGCAACTGGGGCAGTTCCAAATTCTCGTCGATCTGGCGCATTCCCGTCGGTGTGCTGGATATGCTGGCCGTGAAGTTTCAACTTACGTTCCTGCGTAAACCGCTTCTCTTCTTTGGTATGGTTGGCAGCGTTATCCTCTTCCTGGGAGTATTGGTTGGACTCTGGGCGGTCTACTTGCGCTATGTCGTGGGCGAAGGACAGAGACCGCTTCTATATCTGGTAATTCTGCTGGTCGGAATAGGTATGGCGCTCTTTATGATGGGTTTCATGGCCGAAGGCCAGACAGCCATTAAAGAAGAACTTTCCGATCTGCGGCGAAAGGTGCAGCGACAACTCAAAGATAACTCGGATCGCGAGCAGTCTTAGCGAGAGGACCTGGTTATCGGCAAGCAATCGGCCATGTCGTTCAAAAAGGCGGTCGGTCTCGTTCTGAAACTTCTGCTGACCGCTGTTATTGTTTTCTTTCTCTTCCGACAGATTTCACACCACTGGCAGGAGATCAAGGATTTCGATTGGGAGATCTCATGGCTGCCATTGATTGGTTCAATTCTGGTCGGGCTGGCTACTTTTCTAATTATGGCTTCTAACTGGCAGAGCCTGATTGCCGGATTCGGGCATCGCATCAGCCTTCTCAAGTCATTCCGGATATTCTACCTGTCGGATATGGGTCGTTATATCCCTGGCAAAATCTGGCCGTTGATGGGTATTCTCTATATGACCAAAAAGGAGGGCGTACCGCCGGAGCAGGCAACGGCCTCATTTGTGCTGATCCAACTGTTTGCCATACCGGCTTCGTTTTTGTTGTTTGCACTGGCCGTCCAGTTCGAACCACGGATTCTCGTGGATCAGGTAGCCCTGTTAGGGGAATGGTCCGCCTGGTTGTTTACTGCTTGTTTGCTGATTGGGGTGGTTGTGCTGGTGCTTTGGCCGAAGCGCCTTCTATCGCTGTTAAATGTTGTACTGCGGCGATTTAGCCGTCCTGAGATAGTCTTCGAACTGGACAAAAAGGTTGCCCTGCAACTGTTTGTTCGTTATTCTTTGGGCTGGTTCATGTACGGGCTGGCCTTCTATCTTTTCCTTGAAGCCTTTGCGCCCGAGGCAGACATACGCCTGATTGCGGCTGTTGGTGTGTTTAATGCCGCCTATCAAATCGGGTATCTGGCCTTGTTCGCACCGGGAGGATTCGGCCCGCGAGAGTTGGTAATGGGCTTCATGCTGGCGCCTTTTCTGGGACCAGTGGCGCCGGCAATAGCTATCATGGCTCGTTTGTGGGCCATTATCGTGGAAGTGACGGCAGCGTTGATCGCTTTGATGATTAGAAAGTAGAGCGGAGACCGATTTGGCGAAAAAAGAGAGAATGAAAAGAACTCCCTCCGGACGTACCATCCGGTTTGATCTGGAACAATCTCCCTGGTTTGCCCCGGCCATATTTGTCCTGTTCCTGATCGGCATCCTCGTGCTCTTCAGCGATTTTATCTTCTCGGACAAGATGCTCTATGGCTCCGACACGATTCAGGCCGGTGTCTTTTTCCGGGCAATGCTGGTTAACCATGTCAAAGAATTCGGCACAGTACCGCAATGGAATCCCTATATTTTCTGTGGTATGCCGTATATCGAAGCCTTCCACGGCGACATTTTCTACCCCTTATCGTCACTCAAGTATTTAGGCAATTTCTACCGCATGCTGGGTATGAACCTGGTGTTGCATATCTTCCTGGCCGGAGTGTTTATGTACCTGGCGGCGCGGCGGTTCAAGCTCTCCAAAATCGCAGCCCTGATCTCAGCCGCCTGCTATATGTTTGCAGCTTATCTGGTATCAATGGTAGCGCCGGGGCACGACGGTAAAATTTTTGTGACGGCGTTGTTCCCGCTGGCAGTCTTTTTCCTCAAGGGTGGTTTTGATTTCAGCGGTCTCAAGTCGTTCTTTCAGTTTTCTATGCTCGGTCTCGTGATCGGCTGCATTATTTTATCTCCCCATCCTCAGATGTCCTATTACACTCTCTGGGCCGTGGCGTTTTACGCTGCTTATCGGTTGATTCTGATGTTGCGAGCGAAACGCCCGATTATTTCCATTATTAATCCCGCATTACTGACAGTTTATGCGGTGGTGATAGGATTATTGCTTTCGGCGATCCAGTTCTATCCCGGTTTCTTGTATACGACAAATTATTCCCCTCGCGCCGACTCCAAGTCCGGTTGGCAATGGTCGACATCTTGGTCGCTGCATGAGGAAGAAGCGTTTGGTCTCATTATTCCCGAGTTCGCCGGGACACAGGCCCAGGAGAAAGATCTGTATTACTGGGGACGGAATGCTTTTAAGGACAATTGTGAATCAGTCGGTGTCATCACGTTGTTTTTAGCTCTGCTTGGTTTGTTTTTCAGCCGCCGCAAGTCGGCGTATTTTTGGGGAGGATTGGCGCTCTTTGCCTTGATCTATGCTCTCGGTGCTACGACACCGATTTATTATCTGTTTTATTGGATCATCCCAAAAGTCAAATCACTCCGGGCGCCGTCAATGATCATGTTCCTTTTTTCATTCTCGGGAGCACTGTTGGCCGGCATGGCTATTCAGTATGTGCGTGACTGGGTCGACGGCAAGATTCCGAAAGAGGAACGACGTGACAGCAAATGGTTCGATTATATCCTGTTCGGTTTCCCAGGTCTCCTGCTGCTGATTGCTCTGGCATTTTCCGCTGCAGGCCGAGGCATGCTTTCATTATGGGCCTCTATTTTCTACAGCGAGGCATCCACCACGATGGTCGCGCAGGGGATCAGCAAGTTCGACCTGGCGCTGCATCAGTTGCCGCATATTCAGTCCGGCGCCTGGATGGCGTTCATTTTTACGGCTCTCACGGCCGCTTTGATCTGGTTGTATCGCGAGCGCAAAGCCGGTCCGGCGATATTGATCGGTTTGATTTTATTACCGATGATCGACGGCATCAGATTCGACAGTCGTTTTATAGATACGATTGATCCGGCTCGTTATTGGTCCGCGAATCCGGTTTCTGATTTTCTGGAAAAACAACCGGGACATTATCGCACGATGAACCTCGGCGCTCTCCCGGCCGATATGCTGCCGTTCCACGAGATTGAAGTGGTCACCGGTTATCATGGTAACCAATTACGCTGGTTCGATGCTCTTTTAGGTGGTCCGGGCGCTCCCAACGAAACCAATCCGTACCTGCTCAATCTGGCTTCGGCACGGTTCCTGGTTTATCCCTCCAATGCACAAATTCCACCTGGATATTTCGGCGACCAACCCGTGTTACAGGCTGCAAGTTTTGGCAGTATCACCGTTAGCGAGAACCTTAATGCCCTGCCGCCGGTTTACCTGGTTGATTCTTTTGAGATAGTAAATAACCGGGATCTGATATACCCGCTGATACTCGATGGCGCGATTGACTTCCGTAAGGTGGTCTATCTCGAACAAGAGCCTCCGATCTCAATAGCGCCCGGCGCCGATTCGGGTGCGATCGATTCCGCCTGGATCAGCCAATGGGCCATGGACTCCGTCACCGTAAATATGATTTGTTCGAGTAATCGCCTGCTGGTAATGACTGATAACTATTACCCGGCCTGGCAAGTAACGGTCGATGGACAATCCGCAGAATTGTTACGGGCTTACGGGACCTTCCGCGCCGTAGCCTTACCTGCCGGAACGCAGGAGGTTGTCTTCCGGTATAATTCCCAAGTGTATGCAACCGGCAAGCTGGTTACCACCCTGACCGCAATCTATCTTATCCTGGTCATCGCCGGATTCGGCGTAATGACCTATCGCAAGAGACCGGAACAAGCAGAGGAGACTTCCGAAAACGCATGAGCCCGTCACAACGCGCCCTGATTATCTTCCCGACCTACAACGAACGGGATAATATCGAGAAGATCGTTCACGCTGTCCTGCCGATGGACCCGCGAATAAACATTCTGATTGTTGACGACAGCTCACCTGACGGCACCGGTGAGATTGCCGATGTTCTGGCAGCCTCTGAGAAAAAGGTCAACGTAATGCACCGCCCGAACAAGGAAGGGCTGGGGAAGGCTTATATAGCCGGATTCCGTTGGGCGATAGAGCATCAATACGACTTCATCTTCGAGATGGATGCCGACTTCTCTCACGGTCCGGAATATCTCCGAGACTTCCTGCGCGAAATCCAGGAATACGACGTCGTGATCGGCTCTCGCTATATTCGAGGTGTCAATGTTATCAACTGGCCCATGTCGCGTCTGTTGCTTTCATACTTCGCCAATTTGTATACTCGCATAGTAACCGGCTTACCACTCAAGGACGCTACCGGCGGCTTCAAATGCTTCCGTCGTGAAGTGCTCGAAGCGATCAATCTCAACGAGGCGCAATCATCCGGTTATGTTTTTCAGATTGAGATGTCAATGCGAGCCTGGAAAAAAGGCTTCCGCATCAAGGAAATCCCGATCATTTTCGTCGACCGCACTGCCGGCGAATCCAAGATGTCGAAAAAGATCATGCGTGAGGCGATCTGGATGGTCTGGTGGTTACGGATTAAGTCGATGTTCGGAAAACTAGGCTAAGACGGCTTGGAACGCTCCGCTGCAAATCGCGTCACGATCATCATTGTCACTTATAACTCTATGCCTGCGCTGGGCGATTGCCTGACTTCGCTCGATTACGGAGGTGAGGGAGTGGATTGGGCATTGGTCGTTGTCGACAACGGGTCCGATGACGGTTCGCTTGATTGTGTCGGAAATATCCGGCCAGGGGCGACGATTATTGAGAACAAGCGCAACGAGGGTTTTGCCGCGGCTTGTAATCGGGGGGCCCGTGAGGCGGATGGAGATTTCCTGCTCTTTTTGAATCCCGATGTCATACTCGACAAATACGCGATAAAAAGGCTGCTGGAAGCAGCTACTACCAATATCAGAGTCGGTGCTCTGGGAGGACGTTTACGCAATGCTGATGACTCATTTCAACCGACTTGCCGCCGTTACCCCTCGGTCGGGAACGTGTTGTTCTCTCGCGGATCGGTGCTGGGACGATGGTTCGGTTCCTCGACTCGGTATACACTCCCGGATTACGAGACCACGACCGCCGTTCCGGCAATAGCCGGGACCATGCTGATGATTCGGCGCAGTTTGTTCGAGCGGATCGAGGGATTCGATCCGCGTTTCTTCATGTACCTCGAAGACACCGATCTCTGTTGGCGGGTAAAGCAGGCGGGCTATAAAAACATTTTTGTGCCGGCAGCCGGCGGGGTTCATCTCTGGGGACAAGGTAGCAGAGTCGGTGGTATACGGAGAGCGGTTCAACATCACAGCTCGATGTGGAAGTATTTCCTCAAACACCTGCCTAACGGTTTTTCTCTCATAGTATTGCCGGTATTATTGGTGGCTAATCTGATCGCTACGATCCTTTCTCTGAATGTTCGTAGTCTCTTTAGCCGGTCAGGGGAGAAGAAGCGGTGAGCAAGACCGAGATCATGGCTCTGGTCCTGTCGCTGTTGTTATCCCTGGCTTTATTGCCGATGGTCATTAAGTTGTCGAAGCATTTCGGTTGGTTGGACCGCCCCGGTCGTCATAAACAACATGCACAACCAACTCCATATCTGGGCGGAGCGGTGCTGTTCGTTTCGACCTGGTTAACCATTGCTGTTCTGTATTTGTTCGATCATAGTTTATTCGATGATTTAACCGGTCTGGCGGTAGTTTTTGGCGGAGCCGCGGTGATTTTCGTACTGGGTTTGATCGATGATATCCACCCTCTGTCGGCCTGGGTTAAGCTGCTGGTTCAAATCGGTATCGGCCTGTTGTTATTTTGGGGAGGCGTTGGTATTGATTTGCTTTCGACACCCGGCGGTTCCATCGAGTTGGGTAGTTGGTCGGCGGTACTGACTATTGTCTGGGTAGTTGGTTTAACCAATGCTGTAAACCTGATTGACGGTCTTGACGGCCTCGCGGGTGGGGTCAGTCTTATTGCTGCGGTAACTATGGCTGTTATTGCACGTTTTTTTGCCGCTGGTTGGGAGTTGCTGCTTATTGTCGCTCTGCTTGGATTCCTCGTGCCATTTTTGTTTTTTAACCGTTATCCGGCTCGGATTTTTTTGGGTGACTCCGGCTCCATGCAAATAGGGTACTACTTCGCGGTATTTTCGCTGATGCTGCGGGTAAAATCGTTCACACTGTCGGCTTTGTTCGTACCGTTGCTAACCCTGGGCGTGCCGTTGACCGAGGCGATTAGTTCGACTATCAGACGGCTCGTGACCGGTAAAAGTGTGATGCAGGCCGACCGCCGCCACCTGTTTCATTACCTTGGTTTACTTGGTTTGGGACCACGCCGGACTGTGGCCGTATTCTATGGCCTGGGGGTAGTGTTTGGTCTCTTTGCTGTGGCTATGTATTTGTGGGACCGTGTCTTGGTGTTGAGTCTTCTGGTCGTTTTTATGGTTGTTATTTTCGCTGTATTCTTTATCTTAGTCACCGGCTTATCGCGTCGATTTCGAAGCGATCCGGCCGAGTTACGGAAGAGAGTGGGCAAGAACAGGCGCTAGGAAAGCCTATGGCTGAACGAACATATCTCGAGTTTGAACGTCCTCTTGTGGAGTTGGAGAAGAAAATCTCCGACATGAAGGATTTCTCACTCGGAGCTAATATCGAGCTTGAAGGTGAGATTGTCTCGCTTCAGGAGAAACTCGAACATCTTCGGAAAGACATCTACAGCGGACTTACCCGCTGGCAGATGGTCCAGCTCTCGCGTCATCCGCGTCGTCCCTACACACTCGACTATATTAAGCTCATGTGCACTGATTTTATCGAGTTGCACGGCGATCGCGGATTCGCCGACGACAAAGCCATGATTGGCGGATTCGCGGAACTCGACGGTGAGCCGATCATGGTGGTCGGTCAGCAAAAGGGACGTGACACCAAGCAGAAACTCGAACGTAATTTCGGCATGGCACACCCTGAAGGCTATCGTAAAGCGCTCCGGCTGTTCTATATGGCGGAGAAGTTCGATATCCCGATTCTGGTACTGGTGGATACGCCGGGGGCTTATCCGGGAATCGGGGCGGAAGAACGGGGACAAGCCGAGGCGATCGCTCGCAATATCCGCGAGATGTCGCGATTAAAAGTCCCGATCGTAGTGGTGATAATCGGCGAAGGCGCCTCGGGAGGAGCTCTTGGGGTCGGTGTCGGCGACCGGGTGATGATGCTTCAGTATTCATGGTATTCGGTGATTTCACCGGAGGGCTGTGCTGCGATCTTATGGCGTGATGCCGCTATGGCATCGGAAGCAGCCGAGGCGCTGAAAGTGACCGCCCCGGATTTGATCGATCTGAAAATCGTCGACAGCGTGATCCCGGAACCACCCGGCGGTGCTCACACCGATCATGAGGCCGCCGCAGAGCTGGTCAAAGCAGCAATCAAGAAGGCCTTCGCTGAATTAAAAGAAAAACCGGTCGATCAGCTGTTAGCCGAACGACTGGATAAATATCGCCGTATGGGCGAATTTACGGAATGATGTGAGGCAGGCTATGACGCTTCCGGACAAACTACTCGAAAAACTCGTTTGCCCGAAATGTCGAAGCAAACTGGAGTACCAGCCGGAAAATGAACGGCTGGTTTGTGCGAATTGCCGCTTGGCCTATCGTATTGTTGATGATATTCCTGTGCTCCTGGTTGACGAAGCTGAAAATTTAAAGTAAGGAATGAGGCTTTGAAGCTTTCTAAATTTTGTGACGAGACGCTGGTAACCTTTGATCTCAAGGCAACCGATAAGGACGGCGTTATCGAGGAATTGGTCGAGTTGGTCTCAAGGTCCAACATGGTAAAAGACCAGGATCAGCTTCTGGCCGACATCAAGGAACGTGAAGACCTGGTAACGACCGGTGTCGGTTACGGTGTCGCTTTCCCGCATGCAAAAACCCGCTCCGTGAAAGGTATCGTGATTGCTTTCGGCCGCTCCAAGAGCGGTGTTGATTTCGATGCTATGGATCACAAGCCGGTGAAGATGTTCTTTCTGATAGCCGCTCCCGAGGATGCGATCGGTGCGCACCTCAATGTCATGGCGCGGCTGTCGTACCTGATGAAGTCCGCCGAGAATCGCGAGAAGCTCATGGCCGCTTCCTCTCCGGGAGACGTGCTGGTGCTTATGGATGCCGTTGAATAGTTAGTTGCCTATCCGGCAAGGATGCCGCTCTTTGATGAATCTTATCTCCAATCTCTCGCATAAGAATTGGCGGGTTATTCATCTGATTCTGGTGGTTCTGCTGGCAACGGCCTTGATAATAGGCCGTGTTCAGGTAGCGCCGCTTGTGAGTGAGTTGATTGGCGGCAGTTTCTTTCTACCATTTTTCAAACTTCGTACCTACGTAACGGAACTAGCGAACGTCAATATCGAACGCGAACGGCTCAGCCTGGAGTTGGCTGAAACTTCAGAGCAATTGGCCTTCTACCAGGAAATCGCACATGAAAACGAACGCATCCGCGAAATGCTGGGGTTCGAACCACCGCCCGGTTACCGCCTCCTTCAGGCCAAGGTAGTCTCGGTGACCGGCTCCGATATCCCGGTGTCGGCGCTGGTAAATCGAGGTATTCTGGATTCGGTCGAGGTGAACCTTCCGGTTATAAGCCGCGAGGGATTAGTCGGTCGAGTGGAGGATGTTACCCCGGACCATTGCCTGGTCCAGTTATTGACCGACCCACGTAATCGAGTAGCCACCCGGGTTGCTTCAAGCCGTGAAATGGGCATCGTTCGATATTTACCGTCGGAAGGGATGCTTCTGACCAATTTCCCCAATCAGGGTGAGATCGCAGTGGGGGATACGGTTGTTTCATCCGGTCTCGGGGGCGTCTATCCACCGGGCTTAATGGTCGGTTATGTGACCGAAGTGACTCGTCCCGAAAACCGTCCCGATGCGGAAATCAGCTTGCAACCGGCGGCTAATTTCCACTCGATTGAACAGCTTTTTATTCTGTTGCCGGAGGCAGGGCGATGAGAGTGCTGCCGTTTCTATCTTATTTGTTGCTGTTGTCATTACATTGCGTTATCACAGCCGATTTGACTTCGATCTATACCGCCAGTATCGATTTGGCCGCCCTGTTGACGCTTATAGTGGCTTTATACAAGGGTGAGTTCACAGCGCTCTGGTTTGGTTTCGTTGCCGGATTGTTTGGGGCCGCCGCGGGACCGGCTTATACGTTGGGGTGGCAAGCCCTCGTGTTGGCCGGGATCGGCCTTGTTGGATATCATGTTCGGGGAAGACTTAACCTTGACTCACTTCTGGCGCGGCTGGGTTTTATAGGCGGCGGTGTTTTACTGCATTGTATTGCATCTATTCTGATCGACGGGGGCTACGATTTCTTCTATCAACTGGGAGTGCGAGCTATTCCCAGCATGATATATACGGTAATCGTCGCTTGGCTGTTCTTCCTGTTCAAAGAGAAACGTATAACGTTTCAGAAGATAAAAGCTCTTTACTGAGACGATGGCTCAATCGACACTCTCGATACAGGCACGCGAAAAATTGGCGCTGGCTTTTGTTGGCGTTCTCTTGTTGGTGCTGATAATCGGCTTGCTCAAGCTCCAGGTTGTAGACCATGGAGAATTACTGGCGCAATCCGAACAGAACCGTATTCGCGTACAACCTCTGGTCCCGCGACGCGGTGTGGTGCTCGACCGCGAACATCGAATCGTGATCGACAATCGTCCTTCCTACACCCTTTGTATTGTCGCTGCGGAAATGGACCAGGCGGTAACGATCCCGTCGGTGGCCCGGTTGCTGGGATTGGATGAAGAGCAGGTCGAGCGAAGGCTGCGAAAAAATCTCGTGAGCCGCTATCAACCGGCCCCGATCAAGCGAGATGTATCTTTTGATATCGTGGCGGTGGTGGAGGAGCAGGCGGATCGTTTCCCCGGCGTCATGATGCAGATGGAGGAGGTCCGCCGTTATACAACGGAGCTTGGCGCTGAGTGTATCTCGGGTTATGTCGGTGAAGTCTCACAAGAGGAGATCCGTCGTGAGGATGGCGCCAATTATCGCCTGGGTAGCGTCATCGGCAAAAAGGGCCTGGAAAAAGAATACGACAGTCTGCTGCGTGGTCATGAAGGAACGGCCTATATCGAAGTTACCGCCACCGGTCAGACTCTGGGGCCTTACTCCGGTAAGCTGCCGATCCCTGCCGAAGCCGGAGCGGACCTGACCATCAGTATCGACATCGACCTCCAGCGCACTTGTGTCGAGGTTCTGGATACCTTCTGTTGCGGGGCGGTAGTGGCGATGGATCCGCGTACCGGAGAAATTCTGGCCATGACCTCTTATCCCAGTTATGATGCCAATATCTTCTCGTCAGTCATTCCCGAAAGTCTCTGGACCGAAATCACGCGTGACTCGACTCATCCGCTGCTTAATCGGCCTCTTGACGGTCTCTATCCCCCCGGATCAACCACGAAACTGGTGGCCATTGGCGCCGGGCTGGAAGAGGGGCTGATCGGCGAACACACCCTGTTGCGTCCCTGTACCGGCGGGTATCGTTTCGGTAATCGTGTTTTCCACTGCTGGGACCTTAGCGGTCACGGCCAGCTTGACGGCCTGGGGGCAATTGAGCAGTCCTGCGATGTCTATCTGTATCAGGTAGGCTTGAAACTAGGGGTAGACAATCTTGGGCGCTATTTGTCTGCCTGCGGATTCGGTCGGCCGACCCATATCGATTTGCCCAGCGAGGCGGTCGGATTGAGCCCCAGTGAAGAATACTACAATAATCGGTTCGGAAAGAATAAATGGTCCCAGGGTGTTGTGTTGAATCTTTCTATCGGACAGGGAGAAATTTTGGCAACGCCGCTGCAACTGGCTCAGTTCTATTGCGGTCTGGCCAACGACGGCAAAGTCCTTTGTCCTCACATTCTCAAGCAGATCAGATATTCCGATGGCCGAGTAGAACGGATTGCACCGAAGCTCTCTTTCGAACTGCCGTTTTCGAAAAAGACTCGTGATTACCTCATGGAGGGGATAAGGCGGGTGGTCGAGGGTGAGCACGGTACGGCGCGAAGACTCCGTAATAAGCTGTATTCGATCGGCGGCAAGACCGGCACCGCCGAAAATCCGCACGGAGAAAACCACAGTTGGTTCGTCGGTGTCGCGCCTCTCGAAAAGCCTGAGATAGTGGTTTGCGCAATAGTGGAAAATGCCGGACACGGTTCTGAGATCGCCGCCCCGGTGGTAGGCAAGATTATCCACTCTTATATGGAGAAGAAGATGGCGGACGATGGTATTGCCGGGTTGGCGGGGAAGAAATAGGCTTATGCTGGATTATCGCGAACTGGACTGGCGCTTGATTACGGCGGTGTTATTGCTGTCGTTGTTTGGCATTGTCCTGATTATGTCGGCGCAGTATAGCGCAGAATCGACCTATCGACAGACCTATTGGTTGCGTCAGTTGCTCTGGCTGTTTATTGCGATGATTGTTTTCGCAGTAGTCATTCATTTGCCTATGCGTTTATTGGATTTCTCCGCTTATCCCGTCTATGCGGTATCCATTATATTACTGGGGCTCGTTCTGGTTGTCGGTTCCACGCGTATGGGCGCGACACGATGGTTTTCGCTTGGCCCGCTCAATCTTGCTCCCAGTGATATTGCCAAATTGGCGGTACTTCTGGCGCTCGCCAGGTTTTTTGCATATACCAAACTTCCACCCGCATCCAAACGACGACTGGCCATATCAGCGATTCTGATTTTATTGCCGGTGGCGCTGATTTTAAAGCAACCCGACCTTGGCACATCATTGGTGTTCTGGGTAATTCTGTTCGGCCTTTGGTTCTGGTCCGGTCTGTCGCCTTTGTACTTGATCTTGATTCTATCGCCGATTGTTTCGCTGGTCACGGCTGCACACTGGCTGGCCTGGACCCTTTATTTCATGGCTTTGTTGGTATTCTTGTTCATGTTTCGTCCGGGATTAAGTTTCAGCATTGTGGTTGTTGTGGCTAATCTGGCAACCGGTATCGTCATGCCGTTTTTGTGGAACCGTATGGCCGACTATCAAAAACAGCGTATTTTAACCTTTCTCGATCCCAGTACTGATGCTCGCGGTGCGGGATATCAGATTATTCAGTCCAAGATCGCCATCGGATCGGGGGGAATATGGGGCAAAGGGATATTTGCGGGCTCGCAGACCAAGCTGGAATTTTTACCGGAGCGGCATACTGACTTCGTTTTCTCGGTGCTGGGTGAGGAATTTGGTCTTTGGGGCACCTTGCTGGTGCTGGGCTTGTTCGGATATGTGATCTATCGCATCATTCGCATTGCCGGGCGTTGTCGATCCCGTTTCGCTTCCAACATAGCCTTTGGGGCCGCAGTTGTTTTGGTGTTTCAGTTGTTTATCAATATCGGTATGACGCTGGGATTCATGCCGGTCACCGGTCTTGCCCTGCCTTTCCTGAGTTATGGCGGCACTTCATTAGTGCTGTCATGGACACTCATCGGTATGGCCGTTCTTGCGGATTATCACTGGCAGGAATACTGATGTCCCTATCCCGGACGGAACAGGGGAGAACGCTATTAAAGGGATCCGGGATACCGCCGATCGTTCTTCTTGGCCTCGGAGCCGTCTGCGTGAGCTTCGCCGCCGTGTTCGTGAAAATGCTAAAAGGGGGAGTGCTGGGGCCGACTGTCATTGGTTTCTGGCGGACTTTTTTCGGAAGTGCGGCTTTGTTTCTCATGGCGCTGATGCAGCGCAGTTCATTACGAATTCCCCGGCCTGTCATGAAATTATCGATTCTGGCCGGGTTCATCTTTTTCCTCGATCTTTATTTCTGGCACCGTTCGATTAATTACGTCGGGGCCGGTATGGCGACCATCCTGGCCAATATCCAGGTATTCATTACAGCTGCGCTGAGCGCGTTGATTTTCAAGGAACACTTGCGATTGGGATTCTTCGTTGCGGCCGTGAGTGCGATTGTCGGGGTGACTTTGTTGTCGGGCGCCGGAAGCGACATCCATTTCGACCGTGAATATATTATTGGACTGGTGTTCGGACTTCTCACCGGTTTCGTTTATGCTTCATATCTGATCATAATGAAATCGGTCGGTCATCGATGGGAACATCCGAATTTCGTAGTGTTAATGGCCTGGACGTCACTTTTTACCGCGGTCTTTCTTTTTGCCGTCACCCTGCTCGAGGGCTCCACGTTGATGCCTCCCGATCTCCGATCTCTGGCAATTCTGGTATCGCTGGCGGTGGTCGTGCAGGCTTTCGCCTGGTGGCTGATCGCGAGCAACCTCCCCAAACTCGATGCCTCACGTAGCGGTCTGACGTTGCTCATTCAACCGACTATGGCAACTTTGTGGGGGATTCTGTTTTTCTCCGAGCAGTTCACGCCGTTGCAGTTTGTCGGCGCGACTATTACGATTGTGGCTATTTATGCCGGATCGATTCGTAGAAGGACCGGAACGTAACATACTGAGAAGTTACACCGACGAAAACGGGCGGCTCTGATGAGCCGCCCGTTGTTGTTTCCAGTCAGAGGAAGTCGCTTAGTCGATGAGAACTTTCTCCAGTCGATCGCAGATGTAGTCGATGTGGCTGTCGTCGATGATCAGCGGCGGAGAAATGCGGATGGTATGACCGTGACTGTCATTGGCCAGCATACCCAGATCGAGCAGCTTGCGGCAGTAGACCATAGCATCACCGCTCTTGACTTCGATACCGATAAAGAGACCCTTACCGCGTACTTCCTTGACGTGCGAAGAACGGGACGCTATCTCTTCAATTCGAGCCTTGAGCTTTTTGCCCATCTCGGCGGAGCGCTCGCAGAGCTTCTCTTCTTTGATCACATCGAGGGCGGTATTACCGGCAACGGAAGCCAGCGGGTAACCGCCGAAGGTGGAGCCATCGGAACCCGGCGTAAAGACCATATCCATCATCTTGGTGTTGGTTACGAACGCTGAGAGCGGAACCAGACCGCCGGATAGCGCTTTGCCCAGAATGACGCCGTCGGGGACAACGTTCTCGTGTTCGAAACAGAACATCTTGCCGGTTCGTCCGAGACCAACCTGGATTTCATCGAAAAGCAGGAACAAGTCATGTTTGTCCGACAATTCACGCAAACCTTTGAGGAAGCCCGTGCCGGGATCGTACATGCCGCCTTCACCCTGCATCGGCTCAACGAGGATACCGCAGGTGTTTTTGTTGATGATCTTCTCGACCTGATCGAGCCTGCCGTAATCAACTGATACAAATCCGGGTGTAAGGGGACCGAATCCTTCGCGATATTTCTTCGACGAGGAGAACGAGACCACAGTTATCATGCGTCCGTGGAAATTGTTCCCGAAAACAATAATCTCCTGTTTACCGTCCGGAATGCCCTTCACTTTATAACCATAATAACGAGCCATCTTAATGGCTGTCTCGACTGATTCGACACCACCGTTCTTGGGAAGCACTTTATTCCCGTCATTGCCGAAGCGCGGACCCAATTGTGGGCAAGTGGTGGCAAGTTTCCTCAAGAATAATGCCAGGGAGTCGGTGAACACGACGTTGGAAATGACCGATGCATAGTGATTCTGGAGTGCATTAACCAGAGCCGCCACGATTTTCGGATGGCAGTGACCCTGGTTGGCGGCAGAGTAGGCTGCCAGACAGTCCAGATACTTATTGTTATTGATATCGGTTAACCAGACGCCCTCGGCCTTGCGTACAATCACCTCAAGACGACCATAATGATTGGCGCCAAAAGTGTGTTCGTACTCCAGAATCTTGTCGTTCGGAATATCCGAAAATCCGACTCTGGATGAGTTCAATGTCTTGGTATCTGCCATGGTATCACCTCTTTCAGATCATCAGAATAGAAACGAATGTAAAATCAATAGCCGCGGGAAGATAACACTTTAAATTTAAAAGGCAAGGGGGACTTTATTGGATAAAACAACTCTGTAAGTTGGCTCTGTGAGTGAACTTTCGGTCATAAGCAGCAAGTCAACGACAGGTGCAATTCAGGTATACAATCGACCTTACGAGACCCGATCGAACAAATTCAAGCCATCCTGAAATTGTGAATTGGTGTATTCAGGATTGGCCGGTTGATTTCTTTTGAGCCTGTTTTTAACATTTCAAATGAGGACAAGCAGGGCGTCTTTTTTCTGTATTTCTCAATATGTCGCTTGGGGTTAGTGCTCACTAACTATTTTCATCCAAGGTGGATTAGGGGGCTGATTTGGCTTGATTTCTCAGGTTAAATGCTTATCATCCGGCGTTTGTAACCATTGCGGAGGAGATAGATGCCTAAAGTTGTTGATAATATCCAGATTGGACCGATGGTCTGGAAAATGCGGGTCGAAATCCCGCGCCTGGTTAAGAAAGCGAAAGCCGGTCAGTTTGTAATTCTGCGAGTCAATGAGACAGGTGAGCGTGTACCTATGTCGATCGCCGGTCTTGACCGCGAGAATGGACTCCTTACGATCATTTATCAGGTTGTAGGAAAGACCTCGGCTCTCATGACGACCATTCCGGATGGCGGTGAGATATCTGATACAGTTGGCCCATTGGGAGTACCGTCTCACGTAGACAATTGGGGGACGGCTATCCTGGTGGGTGGAGGAATCGGAATTGCTCCGATCTATCCTATTGCCCAGGCATACAAAGAAGCCGGCAATAAAGTTATTACGATCATCGGTGCACGCTCCAAAGAGTTCATCTTCTACGAAGATGAACACAAGGGTGTGGCGGATGAGTTGCATATTTGCACTGATGACGGTTCCTACGGCCATCACGGTTTCGTGTCGGATGTTCTTAAGCAGATTCTTGACAGCGGTGAGAAGGTGGGCATGATCATGGCGATCGGACCGGTTCCGATGATGCGTGTTGTGGCCAATCTGACGCGGGACTACAAGGTGCCGACATGGGTATCGCTGAATCCGTTGATGATCGATGGCACCGGCATGTGCGGTGGTTGCCGCGTGCAGGTCGGCGATGAGACCAAATTCGCTTGTGTCGATGGTCCCGACTTTGACGGTCACAAGGTAGATTTCGATACGCTTACGAAGCGCCTGGGGGCCTATAAGGAACAGGAACGTGCGGCTATGAAACATTTCATTGCTGAGCCCGGTTGTCGGTTGGCGCCGGCGGTGGAGGGCTTCAAATACCCCGACGAAAAGTAATCGTCGAAACGTATCTAGAGGAAACAGTTGAGTCGATCGACAACTGACGGAGTTGGACGTGACCAAAGATCTTAAAAATTTGCCGAAAAAAGAGCGCATGGAGATCCCTCGGGTGAAGATGCCCGAGCAGGATCCAACCGAGCGCATACATAATTTCAGGGAAGTCCCGTGTGGTCTGAACGAGGAACAGGCCATGTTGGAAGCCGCCCGCTGTATCGAATGCAAGAAGCAACCGTGCGTAAGCGGCTGTCCGGTCGAAGTGGACATCCCGGGTTTTATCAAGTTAATCCTCGACAAAGATTTTGCCGGCGCAGCCCGCAAAATCAAAGAAACCAACGCGCTTCCCGCAGTCTGTGGTCGAGTATGTCCGCAGGAAGAACAATGCGAAATGCTCTGCACGCTGGGCAAGAAGTTCAAGCCGGTGGCTATCGGTTATCTGGAGCGCTTCGTAGCGGACTACGAGCGTGAGAATAACCTGGTCCAGGCGCCGAAAGTTGCTCCGGCAACCGGTAAGAAGGTGGCCATTGTTGGTTCCGGACCGGCCGGTTTGACCGTTGCCGGCGACCTTATTAAACTGGGCCATAAAGTGACCATTTTCGAAGCATTGCATAAGCCGGGTGGCGTGCTCGTATACGGTATCCCAGAATTCCGTTTGCCGAAGAAAATCGTACAAGCGGAATGTGATGCTATGGCCGATACCGGTGTAGAATTCGAGAATTCGACTGTCATCGGTAAAATGGACACCATCGACGAATTATTCGAACAGGGATTCGATGCCGTTTTCATCGGTACCGGGGCCGGACTGCCGAATTTCATGGGGATCCCGGGTGAGAACCTGATCGGGGTATATTCCTCCAACGAATACCTGACCCGTTCGAACCTGATGCGGGCTTATGATTTCCCGAACAACGATACGCCGATCATTCACGGTAAGAACGTAGCGGTGTTGGGCGGCGGCAACACGGCCATGGATTCCGTACGTACATCTCTGAGACTCGGTGCGGATAACGCTTACATCGTCTATCGTCGATCTGAAGCGGAAATGCCGGCCAGGATCGAGGAAGTTCACCATGCCAGGCAGGAAGGGGTTCAGTTCCACCTGTTGACGACACCGATCAGATTTATCGGTGACGATCAGGGTAAGGTGAAGGCGATGGAACTGCTCAAGATGGAACTCGGCGAGCCGGATGCCTCGGGGCGTCGTCGGCCGGTTCCTATCGAGGGCTCCAACTACATTATGGATGTGGATCTGGTCGTGGTTGCGATCGGCAACTCCTCCAACCCGCTCATTCCCCGTACGACTCCGGGGCTCGATGTTAACCGCTGGGGGAACATCACGGTTAACGAGGAAACGATGGAAACCTCGCGGCCGGGTGTGTTTGCCGGTGGTGATATTGTTACCGGCGGCGCGACTGTTATTCTGGCGGCCGGAGCCGGGAAGAAGGCGGCACGGGCTATCCATAAGTACATTATGGAAAAGAAATAGCCTTCGGGCTTTGATGATAAGGCGGGTTGATAACCCGCCTTTTTTGTGCGATTATATTGAAGATATGAAAATCGACAGCTCCCTGATCAAGCAATTGGCCGCCGCGTGTGGCTTCGATCTATGTGGCATTACACGGCCGGACCCGATTCCCGAGGCGATCCAACGCATTCATAGATGGCTCGATGCCGGTTACCATGCCGACATGGACTGGCTTAAGACCAGTCTGAGTCGCCGTCTGGATCCCCGTAGCCTGATGGACAACGTTCGCTCGGTAATAATGCTTGGTCTCAACTATTATCAGCCAAACTCGGAAGTAATTCCACCGGGTAAGGGGCGTGTCGCACGCTATGCCCGAGGGCGGGACTATCATAAAGTCCTGTCAAAACTCTGCCAGGAATTGATCGCACGGATCGAAGATGAATTGAACCGTGACGCTGTTTTAACGAATCCGCCTCGGTTCAAATTCTGGGTCGATTATGGCCCGTTTATGGAAAAAGCTTACGCCGAGAAGGCCGGATTAGGTTATGTCGGTAAACATGGTCTCCTGATTAATAAGCAGTACGGTAGTTGGTTCTTTCTGGCTGAAATCGTGACGGATCTGGATTTGAAGCCGGATCAAACCTGGATTGGGGAGCACGGTCGTTGTGGGACTTGTCGGCGCTGCATCGATGCCTGCCCCACGGGGGCAATCGTGTCCGACCGTGTCGTGGACGCCAACCGTTGTCTGTCATATTGGACCATCGAAACCAGCGACGATATTCCCTTCGACATCGCCCGCACGATGAATGAAAACGTATTCGGCTGCGATATATGTCAGGAAGTTTGCCCGCACAATCAGCATCGTGCCAAACCTGCCAACCACAAGGAATTCAAGGTAGAAGCCGGTGTCGGTGAGTTTCTTGATCTTGAGCGGGTATCGAATATGGAGAGCGATGAGGAATTCCTCGCTTTAACGGCCGGAACACCGCTCACACGTCCCAAGCTTAAGGGACTTGTTCGCAATGCCCGGATTGTAGTCCAAAACAGAACCGAGGAATGAACGTAGACAGGACTTGCCTTGAGGAGCGGAATCGTACATCTTTGGTCATGGCAAAAATCGCTCCCTCTGTATTAGGTGCGGATTTCGGTCGATTGAACAACGAAATCCTTGACGCCGCCGCTGCCGGTGCGGATATGCTTCATCTCGATATCATGGACGGCCATTTCGTGCCGAACATCTCTTTTGGTCCGGCAGTCGTGAAAACCATTAATAAGACCACCGATCTGTTTCTTGACACGCATCTGATGCTTTCCGAGCCTGAGAAGTACTTTGAGGCGTTCGTTAAAGCCGGGTCCGATTCGATCACTTTCCATATTGAAGTCCATCCCGATCCTCGTCCGTTCGCTAAACAGCTCCATGACCTGGGTGTCCAGGCCGGTATTTCACTTAATCCGGATAAAAAAGCCGACCTGGTTTTACCGTATCTGGATCAATTCGAGCTATTGCTGGTAATGTCGGTATTCCCGGGTTTTGGCGGTCAAAGCTTCATTGAGTCAACTCTTGACACTGTAGCGGCCGCTCGGGCCAGAATCGACGCTGATGGTCTTCCAACTAAAATCATGGTAGATGGCGGCGTAGATGCAGGAAATGCCGCCAAAGTAGTAGCTGCCGGAGCCGATATTCTAGTCATGGGAACGGCTTTTTTCAGTGCTACAGACCGTTCGGCGCTAGTTGATCTTGTTCATAACATTAAGTGACAGTAGTAGATAGTATTTCTACGAAAGTCTCGTTCGAATGTCTATCCCGATTTTCCTTGAAAATCATGGATAGACTGCTTATGCTGCGCACGCCGACAGTGGTTGCACACACACGGTTCGGTTAAGGAATAATATGGGTATTGTCGCGGGATATATAACAGCTAAGACAGTCGAGTTGGCCATTGTTAAAGAACAGCGAGGTCAAGTTCAACTTCAGGACCGAGTCACCTTTATCAATAAGGATTTCTCCGATTTCCAGTCGATTATGGCTGTTTATATCTCACGAGTTGGGGTGAATATAAGAGCTATGTGTTTGGGGGTGGCCGGACCGGTTATTGATAACGAAGTTCGCACAACCAATATCCCCTGGCATCTGAAAGGCAAAGGGCTTGCCCGGGAGTTTTCTTTGGAACGTTGTCGCTTGATCAACGATCTGGTGGCTACGGCTCGTGGTCTGTTTCTGCTTGATGAAAACAAATTTTTTACGATTAACGAGGGGGTCAGCACTCGTCAGGGAAACATTGGTCTGATTGCCGCCGGGAGCGGTCTGGGGCAGGCCCTGATCATGTATAGCGGCGATAAATATATCCCATTCGCTTCTGAGGGAGGGCATTCTGGTTTCACTCCCGGGAATCAACTTGAAATGGAATTATGGGAGTATATCTATTCGCAGCAGGGTTATGTCGAGGCCGAAGATGTTATCAGCACCAGCGGACTGGAGCGAATTTACCGCTTTCTGATAGAGCGAGAGCGGGCGGTAACGCCTGATTGGTTTAAGAAAGCTTCGGATAAAGTCTCCTCGGTGATCGAGCATGGTCTTGCCGGGAACGATCCGGTGGCAGTCCAGACTGTGGACATGTTCGTTGACTGTCTGGCTACTGAAGTGGCCAATTTGGCCCTGAAAGGCTTAACCCTCGGCGGTATTTATCTGGTTGGACTGATTGAACCACAGATTATTACGCTTATTGACAAAGCGCGTTTTGTCGATCGTATGATCCGTATGGGGAAGATGGATCAGGTGCTGGCCGGGATCCCAATTAAAGTTTCTCTCGATGGTCGCACAGCTCTTACCGGAGCCGCAGCGATGGCACTGACGATGTAGCATGAAATCCTTTGTTTTCTATCTGCCGGGAAGATACCCTTCGAATTTTCTCGATTTTTATCAACAGCTTTCAAAGAGGGCTTTCCGTGTTGCGGTGGATGGAGGTCTCCGTTTTTTCATTAAGAGCGATTTGCCTCCCGACCTGCTTATCGGAGACATGGACTCGGTTGGCAAGCCTCCCCGCAAACTGCTCGATAAAACGGAGATCATCTCTTATCCCATAAACAAAAGCAAGACAGATCTGGAACTGGCTCTTGACCTCTGTCTTCAGCGGGGGGCAAAGAGGATTGATATAGCCATGCCTGTAATCGGTGAAGTCGACCATTTTCTGGGTGTTGTTGAGCTCCTGCGATTTGGGTCACCCTCAAGGAGGCTCAATTACCTGGAGCGACTGCGGTTGATCAACCACCGGTTCGAGATATTCGCCATACAGGATGATTCCCTTGTTTTCAGGCGTTGTCGGGGTGACCGTTTGTCGGTAATACCGGTCGGGGCAAATATCCGACTTACATTGACCGGGACGGATTATGACGTCTGCGATCTGAGAGTCCGAAGAGGGGAGAGTCATAGTTTGAGAAACCGTCTGGCGACAGGGCGAGCTGCCGTTACGGTGAAGGGGAAGGCTCTGGTATATCACGCTTTCGGTGGTGTCGAACTATGATCGGGAGATATGATAAATTGTTGATTTACCGTCTTGACAAGCTGTGCTTAACACATATATTCGGGACTTAGTTGATCGGAAGCTGCTACAGAATAGCCGATCAAATACCGATAGTGACTTATGTTACTGGGAGATCGTCCAACGGTAGGACATGCGGCTCTGGACCGTAGTATCGGGGTTCGAATCCCTGTCTCCCAGCTTTTCTTTTGTCCCCATTTACATTCAATCTAAACCCTCCACAGAATCTTTGCGTAATTACCAGTAAGATATATTAGAGAATAGAACTGAGAAACTCTGGGCTGAGATACATGTTGAAGAGATAATGCCGGGCTGTGGAAACCCCGCGTTTTAGCTTGATTTTACTGTTCATGTAACCCATCTAAATAAAGTGTGGTTATATGGGACGAAAGGATTTGAATGAATCTGCTCATTCGCAATCTGATAATTACGACGGTAATTGCAATCCTGGTAGTTTGGCTGGTGGGATGCCGCTCTGACATCAGTGAAAAACTGCCGATAACCACAACTTCTGACGAAGCTCTGGAGAATTATCTTAAAGGGCGTGATTATGGCGAACGGTTACGGATTTCGGAAGCACAGCATTATCTCAATCTTGCCCTGGAGGAAGACCCCGATTTCGCTCGCGCCCACCTGGAGATTACTCAGGTCATGCAGAACTCGCGCCGTGCGCTGGAGCATATCCGCGAGGCTGCGGCCCTCCGAGATAAAGTCAGCCCCGGCGAACGGCTGCTGATCGATTTCTTCGTTGCCGGATCGAACAACGATGTCGCCGGGCAATACAGCGCCCTTGACAAGCTGGTCGAGATGTATCCTAAGGATGAACGTGTCCAGGAATTACTCGGCAATTATTATTATTCCCAGCAGGAATACCGTAAAGCTATTGATCAATTCGAAAAAGTACATGAATTAGCGCCGTCCTTCTCTCAAGCCTACAATATGGAGGGTTACGCCGAACGAGCTTTGGGCAATTTTAACAAAGCGGAAAAAGCCTTGCAACGTTATATCGAATTGATCCCCGACGACCCCAATCCCTATGATTCCTATGCCGATCTGTTGATGAAAATGGGGCAATTCGATAGCTCAATCGTCTATTATAGCCGAGCGCTTGAAGTCGATTCGAGCTTTTCCGCCTCGTACACCGGTGTCGCCAGCAACCTGATGCTGCTGGGCAGATATGATGATGCCCGGGCGGAGGCGAGCGTTTTATTTGATCGATCCGATATGAGTGCTTATAAACGTGAGGCTCTACGTATGATTGCGGTCACATACATTGATCAGCAAAATTATACGGACGCCATAAAAACTCTGCATCAACGGTATGAGATAACCGAAGAAACCCAGGATTACCCGGCTCAGATAAACGACTTGTTCACTATCGGAACGGTACTGCTCGAATCGGGCCAGGTTACCGAGGCGGCCAAAACTTTCCAGGAGGCTTCGAGACTGTCCCGCCGATCGGATCTGTCCAAGCCCTTGCAGGAAGGTGTCGAGCGGCGCTATCTGTTCAACATGGCTAGAGTCGCTTTGGCCCGCAAAGACCTCGCTACGGCCCAGGCGCGGTTCGCTTCTTATTCCGAACAGATTATGGCACGCAAAGTGCCGGCTGAAATTCGCACGGTGCACCTTCTGGCCGGGATAATCGCTTTGTATGAACGTGATTACGATAAGGCGGTCAAGGAACTCAGTCAGACCGATCGACAGAGTCCCTATGCCTTATTTCAAATGGGGCTGGCATTGCAGGGGAGAGGCGAGTTGGATAATGCCCGCAAGCTGTTCAAGGAAGTCTCCGAATACAACCAGCCGGGCAGTCTGGAATACGCTCTGGTGCGTGAGAGAGCTATGAATCTGGCCGTTTCTCTTCTGGTACAATAAACTCATACGGACCGCGTCTCGATAGAGCGATTGTCCTTGACATCCTGCTAGGATAGTTTACATTCACAACTATTGTGATCAACAACCATAAAATGGATGTAATAACTCTATTATGATAAAGCATCCCGACGATCGAAGGCAGGTTTTTGGTAAGTCTCTCGGTATGACAGCTTGGCTGCTTCGGCGTTATACCCAGCAATTACTCGATGAAGCCGGCCTTGCCTTATCATTCGATCACGCTGTAGTCATTCTGAAGACGGGGGATGCCGGGGAATTACCTCAGCATGAGATTGTCGCCTGTCTTGCTCGGGATAAGACCAGTACGACTCGCTGGCTTGATGATCTGGAGAAACGCGGCCTGGTCAAGCGGAAAACCGCACGGGAGGATCGACGCCACAAGCTCGTTTCGTTGACCGCTCGCGGAGAGAAACTTCGTGGACCGATTCAGGATGCCCTCGATGAAGCGCACCGGTGTGCCTTGAAGGGGATCGGAGCTCGTGACAAAACGTGTGTGGAAAAAGTTCTTAAGAGCGTTCGGGAGAACCTGTCTCAGGTGCTTTCGTCGACTGGATGCGTTGAGGGATAGCGAGATCGCTGATTGAAAAGAAGGTTGTTCCGATCCCGACAGAACCTGGGATCGAATTAGAATAACAGGAAAGGTGTTACATGACACGTGCCGCAAAAATAGTATTCCCGGTAGTTATCCTGGTGGCAGGAATCGGTTTGATGTTTCTCTTCCTCAGTTTTCGCGGAACTGAGTCCAAGCGGACTCCGCCCCCGAGAACCCGTACCGTTGAGGTGGAGGAAGTGGTGCTGGAAGATATCGTTTCGCAGATCGAAGTATATGGTCGAATCGTCAGCGCCCAGCCGATCGATCTGGTAAGTGAGGTCGCCGGTGTGCTGGTTGACGGCGATCACAACTTCCGGCCGGGTGCGTTGTTTCGGCGCGGTGAAATGATGATCAAGGTTGATGATCGACAGGCGACCTATAGTCTGAATGCTACCGAGAGTCAACTCCTGAATGCTCTGGCCTCGGTTTTACCGGAAATAAAGATCGACTTCCCCGATCAATACAAAGTTTGGCAGGGCTATTTCGAAGCCTGTAATTTTGATGAGCCGTTACCCTCGATGCCGGAAGCGGCCAATGCTAAAATGAAGCTGTATCTTTCGCGCTACAATGTTTACCAGCTATATTTTCAGGCTCTGGAGCAGGAGGTCACTCTGGAGAAACACCATTTTGTGGCGCCTTTCGATGCCAGTGTGGTTTCGGCGAGTCTCCGAGCCGGATCGGCCGCTCGTGCGGGTAGTGTGATCGGTTCAATCGTTAATCTGGAGGCGATGGAGGTAGAGTTTCCCGTAAGTATCAACGATGTCCCCTGGCTCAAAATCGGGGCTGTCGTGACGCTGCATTCACGGGAATTGGACAAGGATTTCAATGGCCGGGTGGTTCGAATAGGGCAGAGTATCGATAAGAACACCCAGACGATTAAAGCTTATGTACGTTTGGAAAATGCCGGGGATGCGATAATCGACGGAACTTTCGTTGAAGGGCAGATCCCGGGTCAAGAGCTTGCTTCAGCCATTGCCGTACCTCGTTCGGCGATTTATGACGACCACTATGTTTATTTGATTCGTGACGGCGCTCTGCAATTGCAGTCGATCGAGATCGCTCGTAAGGAGACTGAGATAGCATTGGTCAACGGCGGTTTGAAGAACGGTGATAGTCTCGTCATACAGATGCTGCAGGGAGTAGCTCCGGGTGATCCTGCCCGGCCGAGACAGAATATCGGGCAGGAGGGCATTTGATGGGTAAACTCATCCGTTACTTTGTCCGCTACCCGGTATGGGTAACGGTTCTCATGTTCTCACTTCTGGTCTTTGGTCTGATCGGTCTGGCCAACATGCGTTATTCGTTTTTCCCTGAGACGCGCCCCGATCGAATTACGATCCAATTGCCTTATCCCGGGGCTTCACCGGAAGAGGTGGCCGAGGGAGTAGTTCTCAAAGTTGAAGAAAACCTCGAAGGACTTGACGGAGTCGAGCGGGTAACATCGGTCTCCAGCGAGAATGTCGGCGTTGTCACGGTGGAAGTAGTCCAGGACTACAACATGGATAAAGTGCTGGCCGATATTAAAAATGCCGTGGACGGTATCAATACTTTCCCCGACGATGCTGAAGAGCCGGTGATTCAGGAAGAGAAGTTCCGGTCACGTTCTTTGTCGGTGTTGATTTATGGGGAGACCGATCTCTATCAGCTCAAGTATATCGTTGAAGATTTCCGTGATGACTTATTGGCCATTGACGGGCTATCACAGGTTGAAATCGAAGGTCTTCCCGATCTGGAATTTGCGATTCAGGTTTCAGAAGCCGATCTGGAACGGTATGGTCTACGATTTGATGAAATCGCAACAGCTGTGCAGGAAGCCAATATCAATATCTCCGGCGGTAAGTTCGATACTCGGAACGAAGAAATTCTCATCCGCGCCTGGGGCCGCGGGTATTATGTGTCTGACTTGTTGGCGATACCGATCCGTGGTAATTCCGACGGTTCAGTTGTACGGCTCGCGGATGTTGCCGAGGTGGTTGAACGCTGGGAAGACAATCCGGTACGGCGGTTTTATAATGGTCAGAATGCGCTTATTCTGAACATTGACCAGACCTCCAGTGAGGATATTCTCTTCATTGCAGACACCACCTATACTATGGTAAATGCTTTCAATGACGCCAATCCCTCGGTGCATGCCATTGTCTGGGACGATCGTACCGTGCTGCTTCGGCAACGTCTTGATATGCTGGTGCGCAACGGCTTGATTGGTTTGCTGTTGGTGGTCGGATCGTTGGGTTTCTTCCTTAATCTGCGATTATCGTTCTGGGTGGCAATGGGTATTCCTCTTTCGTTCGCGGGCATGTTTCTGGTTGTTTCTGCCTGGGGAATCACGATTAATGCCATCTCCCTCTTCGGCATGATTCTGGTGGTCGGTATCCTGGTAGATGATGCCATCGTGGTCGGAGAAAATATCTTTGCCAAATGGGAACAGGGGGTGCCGGCGGTAAAAGCTGCAATTGACGGAACGATGGAGGTCATTGCACCGGTTGGAAGTTCGGTTATTTCTACCGTCATCGCTTTTCTGCCTTTCTTCTTTTTAGACGGCATGCTTGGCAAGTTCATCTGGCAAATGGCACTGGTGGTTATTGCATCTTTGTTGTTCTCGTTGCTCGAGGCGTTTTTCATTTTGCCGTCACATTTGGCTCACTCCAAAGCTCTTGATCGTAGTCGTGAAACCTCGGCGATCAGGGTGCGAATCGAGCGTATTATCAGTGCCATGACACACAAGGTTTATGCGCCCATGTTGCGCTGGTCACTACGTAATCCGACGGTGACGCTTATGATTCCCGCAGCCATGGTGTTGATAACGATCGGCTTGATGGGCGGGCGTATAATTGGTTTTACGTTTTTCCCGTATGTCGACGGCGACACCGTGCCGGTTAATTTATCTCTGGTAGCCGGCAGCCAGGAAGCGGAGACTAACGCCGTTCTCAGTAGAATAGAAAAAGCTACCTGGGAAGTGGCTCGGAAATTGAAAGAAGATCGTCCCGACAGCCTTGATGTAATCACCGGTATCAAGCGCAATATCGGCGCCAACTCATTGGGAGAGAGCGGCAGTCATACCGGTCAGCTTACTATTCAGCTACTGGATGGTGAACGACGCGATATGGACAGTTACGTGATCTCCAATATGATAAGCGATCAGGTCGGACCGGTTCCCGAAGCGGAGCAGATTACGTTCGGTCGTACGAGTTTCTTCGGCAAACCGGTTTCGATAAGTCTGCTCGGTAAAGATGCGGGCCAGTTGGAAATCGCCCGGCAGCTCATGAGAAAAGAGATCAGCGATTTCAGCGCACTTAAGGATGTAACCGACACTGACCAGAGGGGACGGCGTGAGTTGTCTATTTCCCTTAAGCCGCGTGCTCACGCGCTCGGTTTAACGGTGCATGACATAGTCGGACAAGTGCGGCAGGCCTTCTATGGCCAGGAGATTCAACGAATCCAGCGCGGGCGTGATGAGATCAAAGTCTGGGTGCGATATCGCGACGAAGATCGTAGCGCCCTTGGCTTTCTCGATCAGATGCGCATCCGGACACCCGGCGGTGAAGAATACCCTTTCAATGAACTGGCGTCTTATCAGATTGCCCGGGGTATTACGCAGATATCCCATCTCGATCGTAAACGGGAGGTACGCGTGGAGGCTAACCTGACCGATGCCACCGCCAGTCTGCCGCCGATTCTCGAAGAGATCGAGATCGATGTTCTCCCGCGTGTGATGAGTCAGGTTAATGGTGTAACCGCTTCGTTCGAAGGTCAGTCCCGTGATCAGGATAAAATGTCCGGATCGATCGCTAGAGTGTTCCCGATAGCTTTTTTCGGGATGCTGATTCTCGTAATTCTGGTGTTCAGGTCTTATGCCCAGGCAATGCTGATTTTCTCGTTGATTCCGATCGGTGTCCTTGGAGCAATTTGGGGGCACGGAATCCAGGGATTGGATGTGAACATGCTGTCGGTTATCGGTATCATCGCTTTGTCCGGAATCGTTATCAATGACAGTATCGTTTTAGTATCACAGGTCAATCGTTATCTAAGACAGGGGATGAAGGTTGAGGACGCGGTTTTCAAGGGTGGGATCGACCGTTTGCGTCCCATTCTGCTCACTACTCTGACTACGGCCCTGGGATTGGCGCCGTTGATTTTGGAAACGAGTCGCCAGGCGAAATTCCTGATACCAATGGCAATATCCGTAGCCTACGGCTTAGTGTTTGGCACCATGGTGCTGTTGTTGATTCTTCCGGCAGCTTTCGTGACACTAAACAAGCTGCGGGTGAAATGGCATGTATCGGTTTTAGGTGAGACGAATGTGGTGCCGGAGAATCTGGAACCGGCGGTCAAGGAATTGCACGAGGAGTTGGCTGAATGAGGAAGACCATAAGGAAAGCATTCGCTATAGTCGGATCGGTGGCGGTTTTAGTCTTGTTGACGGGAGTAGTCGCTGCACAAGAACCGCTCACTTTCGAGAAAGCGGTTGAGATCGGTTTGCAGCAAAACTACAGCATTCGCATCGCTCGCAACGAAGCCCGAGTCACCGAGAACAACCGCGGTCTGGGCACGGCCGGATTTCTTCCCAAAGTGGATTTGAGCGGCAGTACCACTAAAACTGATGCCGATGAATCATCGACCTCACCAAGCAGTGTCGGCGACAGTAAAACCGACAACAGCACGGCTCAGATAGCGTTGCAATGGACCTTATTCGACGGTTTCCAGATGTTTGCCGATAACCGTCGGTATCGCGAACTTGCCCGGTTGGGAGAGGCTCAGGCACGAGCAACCATTGAGGGCACCGTCATGGAGATCGGTACGGCCTTCTTCAACCTGGTGCAACAGGATCTGCTTCTCGATGTAGCTCGCCAAACGAGGGACATCTCAGCCGATCGTTTGCATCAGAGCGAGGTGCGCCACGAAATCGGCGGAGCTTCCTCGACCGATTTTCTCAATGCCCAGGTATCGTACAATCGCGATGCTGCCAGCCTGCTGAATCAGGAATTGAGTCGTGAAGAAGCGGTTAAGGCGTTGAATTTGTTGCTCGGTAGGGGAGCGGACGAGCTGTTACAGGTTGTCCCCGAAATCGATATTCCTCCGTTCAGTCTGGTGACCGATTCGGCTATCAGTCTCGCGATGGAAAGCAACAGCGGGCTTAAGCTGCAACGCAGCAACGCCCAGGCAGCGCTTATGTCCCTTCGAGCCAGCCATTCACCGTTCATGCCGAAGGTTTATTTCAACGCTTCCTACAGCTATACCGATCGGACCGTGACTCCCGATGCCGGTGGCGGGTATTCCACGGAGACTTCCAGTTCCACATTCGGTCTTTCGGCTGCCTGGAATATATTCAACGGACGCCGTGACCGGATCGCGGCTCAAAATGCCCGCATTACCCTCAACAACGAACGACTATCACTTCGTGATGCGGAGAACCAGCTTCGCGGCGACGTGCTTCAGGCGATGGACGATTTCCGTCGTCAATTGGAATTGGTCGAGCTGGAACGACAGAACGTTAAGGCCGCTGAACAGCAATTGCAGCTCCAGCGGGATCGGCTTGAGGTCGGTGGGGTATCTTCGCTGGAATTCCGTGATGCGCAGACCGCTTTGGTTCAGGCGCAGACTTCATTGATCAGCGCCGAGTATCAAGCTCGGTTAACCCGACTCGGTTTGGATCGTTTGCTCGGTCAGCTTCTGAGCGATACGATGTAACTTACTTACGGGGTTGTCTGAATCGAACAACCCCGTTTTGTATCCGGTTATTTCATCCCGCGACGTTTCAGTCGTTCATGTTCTTCTTTATATCGCTTGATTTTTTTCCCAAAGGCGCGATCCGCAGCACGCCGTTCACGTTCGTTCTGCCTTTGTCGGAGATGATTCATCTCTTTTTCGAGACGCAGGTAAGACTGATACCTCTCTTCCGTCAGGTCGCCTGATTCGATTGCGGACATAACGGCGCAACCCGGTTCGCCGCGATGGCTGCAATCGGCGAAACGACAGTTCACGGCCAGTTCTTCAATATCGGCAAAAGTCTTGCGGAGTCCCTCTTGATCTTCCCAGGCATGAATCTCACGCATTCCGGGAGTATCGATAACCATCCCGCCGTCGGGGAAGCGGATCAGTTCACGATAGGTAGTAGTATGTCGTCCGCGTCCGTCGCCGTGACGAACTCGGCCCACCTCTTGCCGTTCACTGCCGAGCAGGGTGTTGATGATCGATGATTTCCCGACACCTGATGAACCTAACAGGACCAGGGTAAGGCCCGGTTTTATGCGTTCCTTGAGTTGGCCAATCCCCACCTCGGTGACGGCACTGGCGGCAATGACCGGAACGCCGAAACAGACGGCTTGTATTTCCGCCACTCGACCTTCGACATCATCGCACAGATCCGCCTTGTTGAGCACCACGATCGGTTCGGCGCCGCTGTCCCAGGCAATCGATAAATAACGTTCGATACGACGTACGTTGTAATCATTGTCAAGGCCCGTAACCAGCAAAGCAATGTCTACATTGGCTGCCAGTACCTGCTGTTCGGGACGTCCCAGGCCGCTCTTGGCGCCGCCCGATGCCGTAGCTTTACGGATGAAGGCGGTTCGACGAGGAAGAACGGCATGGATAAGGCTGCGCTCATGGTCGATCGGTTCGACGGCAACCCAGTCACCTACGGTCGGGTAAGTTTCCGGTCCGGTTGCTTTATGACGGAAGCCGCCGGTGACATCAGCCTGTAACTCGGCCTGCTCGGTCTGCAGGTCATAGCCGGTCCTTTGCCGACAGGTAACCCGCGCCGGTTGTAATCCGATTGCGGCATATTCGGCGAAGGTTGCCTCGAAGAACGGACTCCAGCCCAAATCTATCAAACTCATTGCAGTATATTCCTTACATTATATCCATCTGTTCGGATGAGGATAGTTATGATCTCTGGTGAGTCTAGGCTCTGCGCCGCGGCAGGCAAAAAGAAACCTTCCCGGAGGAAGGCTGAAACGAGCAGATCGGATAGTTGATCTACCGGATGTTGCCTCCGAGGCGCACTACGACCGAGACTTTTTTCGCTACGGCTGTCATACGGAATACGCCTCCTTTCTTCAACATCAAGTTCACTTCTTACGCATCTAATAAAAATCGTTTGTTGTATTTGTCAAGGAAAACCGATATGGCCCGGAACCTCTACTCCTGCCTGTACGGGTCTTGAATCAAATGTCTTATACGGAAACGTACCCCGACCAGCGAATACAAGCATGACCACCAGAAAAAACCAGCCCATACGCCAAGGCCGAAAGTGGCCAGGTCGCTGACGTTATGTTCGTATAACTCTAAAGCAATTGTAGCTACCACCAGCCCGCAGACCAATCCGGTTCCCCAGAATATCAATTTTGTATACGTGTTGGGCTCCGGTACAGCTCTCGTGGCAGGTCTGACAAGTCCGGTTTTAAGCAGATACCAGGGAATGAAAATCAACCCAAAGAGGGAACTGAGATGTTGTAACAGGCGATATACGGGACGATTGAAACCGAATAAGTCAACAGGTGTGGTTAGCACCGGGAACATCCGGACAATTTCTCCGCTGCCGTGAGTCGCAGCATCCCAGAAAAAATGACTCAGTGCGCCAATGAGGACAGATGAGATCAATATCAGCCAGTCGCGGCCGGAGACCAGACGGAAATGATTCTCTACCAGATTTCCAATACGATAGACAATAGCGTGCGGGCAATTAAGAATGAGCGGACGTTTGACGAGCCATTGAAAAGCCAGGGTAAAGAGTATCCCGGCCGGGAGACAAAACTGGAACAGGCCGGGCCAGCTATGACTGAGTCCGCGATGGGAGGTGTCAGCCATCAGGAAGTAGATCAAGTCGGGAGACATCGCCCCCGCCATGAGGCCGGACAGTGAAACGCATTTGGGGAAATACCGCTTCAGGGGCAGCACTATCGCTGGATGTGAAGTGGTAAACGGCATATACGATTATAGTCAGGATGGATGCGATAGTTCAACTTACAATCGTGGCGACTGGAGAAAAATCGTAAACCGATAATCAATCTTCAGCGTTCAGGATGCGAGCAATCTTGAGAAACTGGGGTTTGATTTCGATATGCTCGGATCTGGCGGCCGCGGCATCGATTTCGACAACGACCTTGGAAGTGACCGGTTCTTCGTAGATATTCATTATTGCTCCCTTGCCGCCAAGGTTATAGCCGGAGCTGACCGTGACAGTGCTCGTACCGGCGACTCGTGCTACCATTTTCTTGAGGCTAAGAGCATCGGTATTGCCAATCACCAGCACATGAGAATTAGAGGGGATCATATCCGAAGGCACCTTGCGTACCTTGATCATTACGCCCGGTGTGATTTCCTGCTTGTTGTATTCTTTGAGTTTCTGGAGCAGGGGAGAGTCGCCTACCACTGAGATAACGAACAGATTGCCGTCTCCTTCGGACGCTCGGCTTTCAGGCCAACCGACGAAAGAGGCCAGTTTAGTAATCATGGAAGCCATGTTGGTTACCGCATCGTCAGCATGACTTGTAGGGGATGCAAGCACGAAAAACAGCACAAAAAAGATAAAAACGGCCGATGAGAAAATCCTGCTCTTAATCATAAAACCAACCACTTTCCAGCATACAGAGCTTGCGATCCGTAGTCGGACCGATACCGCAACCGAGACAATGAATACTCGATAACAACCGGAACGCGACCTACAGTTACTACGCCCCGGAAGTCGACTATTATTGACTATATACTGCTTTTATTATCGACTTAATGGTCGGATTCTTTCGCTACTCAGCGTTGTTTTCGATCTCATCGGGATTCGACAATGACGCTTCAACCGATTGTGCTTCTTCAGCTTCCAACGCTAACAGGCGATTCGAACGCTCTCGATACAATTGGCCGATTACGGCTGCTACAATGAAGATTACGGCGGTGTAGTATATCCAGAAGCCGATTGCGAGCAGAAAAGCATAGGCCCCGTAGATATGTTTGAGCGTAACATAACTCGTTACGTATTGTTCGAAGGCAAAACCTGTGACATGCCAGAGAATAGCGGCTGTGGTGGCAGAGACCAGAATTACTTTTAGGCGCGGGCGCTTTAGCGGGACCACAAAATATACCAGGAAGAAACCGGTCCAGCCGATGACCAGCGATAAAATAGACATCCATATTTCACCTAACAGCCCATTTCCTTCGGTCGAGAAGAAGGGGATATTGGAGATAAAATTGGAGATGATATCGATCAGGGTTACCGTAGCGGTGGACACCAGGAAAAATACCAGGACGAGTACAATAAATCCCAGGTCACGGATTTTACCATAGATAATGGATTCCGGTCGCCTGACTTTATAAACCGAGTTAAGAATAGTACGCAAACTGGAAAATAGACTGGAAGAAGCCAGGAGGATTCCGATCACACCGATCAAACCGGCAACGCTTTTATAATGACGGAACTCTTCCACCCGGTTAAAGACAATATCTTTGACAAACTCGGCATGTTCCGGATACGGGACGGTATGCTCAATGAACAACTCGATTTCATGTCTGATGGTCGGTTGTTCCAGCACTACTCCGGTTACAGAAAAAATAATCAACACCAGGGGGATTACGCAGATAAAGAGACTGAAAGCTAGCCCGCCGGCGAGCAGAAAAATGTGATGTTCATCGATCCGGCTATAGAGCCCGTACAGGTAGTACCACACCACCCGTCCTAACTCCAGGATGCTGTCCCAAATCCGTTTTACTAATGGCCGGATCCGATATGTTTTTCCGCTAGACATATTACCGCAATTAAAGTCCGTCGGCAGACAGGTCAAGAATTCAATAACTTATACACTGCCTCTTGATAAGAACCTTGTTTCTCTTCCGATGTTTTAATCGACATGATAGCGTTATCGATGCAATATGCGGCGGAAAGGATATGGCATGTCTCATGAAATGATCCTCGGTCTGGCCAGCATTATCGTTCTGGGTATCTGTTCGCAATGGTTGGCCTGGCGTTTTCATTTGCCGGCGATTCTTCTCCTGCTTGTATCGGGATTGCTGGCCGGTCCGATAGGAGGGATTCTTCGCCCCGATGCTTTGTTCGGCGAGTTGTTGTTTCCCATTGTTTCGGTATCGGTCGCGCTGATTTTGTTCGAGGGCGGGCTAAGTCTGCATTTTCGAGAACTGCGGTCGGTCGGTCGAGTGATTCTCAGTTTGACTTCATACGGATTGATTTTTACCTGGCTGGCGGCAGCTCTGGCGGCCCATTGGCTTGCCGGAGTCGATTTGAGAATGGCCGCACTGGGGGGAGCCATTCTGACCGTTTCAGGCCCTACCGTGATCGTGCCGCTCCTGCGCCAGATCAGGCCAATCGGATCGGTTGCGTCGATTGCAAAATGGGAGGGAATCGTTAACGATCCGATCGGCGCCATCTTAGCGGTGGTGGTATTTAACGTACTGGCGGCCGGGACAATGGAAAACGGCGCCGGGATAGTCATTAAGGGAGTGCTGCTGTCCCTGGTTGTGGGAGCTGTTTTCGGTATTCTCGCCGCGGCGGTGATGGTGTTACTGCTCAAGACCTATTCCATTCCGGATTATCTCCAGAATCCGATGTCGCTTATGCTGGTGGTAGCGATATACGTAGCTGCTGACTATGTCCAGCCGGAAACTGGACTGGCGGCCGTAACGGTCATGGGGATTGCTCTGGCAAATCAGCACTTCGTATCAATCCGGCAAATTGTCGAGTTCAAAGAAAACCTTCGAGTGATTCTCATCTCCAGTCTGTTCATTATTCTTGCGGCGCGTCTTACTCTCGCTGATTTGGCCGTAAACGACCTTGGTGGCTGGATGTTCGTTGCTTTTTTAATCCTGATCGTGCGGCCGCTTACCGTCTTGATTTCCAGTGTGGGCAGCAAGCTCAACTGGCGCGAAAAACTCTTTCTGTCCTGGATGGCGCCTCGAGGTATCGTAGCGGCTGCGGTGGTTTCTGTTTTTGCCATCCATCTGGCCGAAATAGGTTTTCCGGAAACCGACCGTCTGGTCTCGCTCATTTTCAAGGTCATTCTGGGGACGGTGGCGGTTTACGGTCTGACCGCACCGGTGCTGGCGCGTAGATTAGGAGTAGCCCGACCCGATCCGCAGGGTGTTCTTTTTGCCGGGGCACACCCGTTGGCTCAGCAGTTGGCTTTGGCTCTCAAGGCTGAAGGATTCCCGACCGTACTGGTCGATACCAACTTCGCCAATGTTACCGAAGCGCGGCAAAATGACCTTAAGGCGTATATAACCAACATCCTGGCCGAAGACCTTCATTACGATGTCCCGCTGGAGGGGATCGGTCGCTTGCTTTCAATGACACCCAACGACGAAGTCAACGCCCTTGCCGGGTTACATTTCATTGACTTGTTCGGACGTTCTCAAATATACCAACTGCCGCCGGTAGAAATGAGTCGTCCTCGCCGTGATACCCGTCGACAAATGGCCGGTTATCTGCGGGGAAGGTACCTGTTCGGAGATGATGCCAATTATACGATGTTGCGCTCGATGTTATCCTCAGGGGCGGTGGTCAAGAAGACGCAGCTAAGTGAGGAATTCACCTGGGAAGATTTCCGCGCTTTATACGGTGAACAGGTCGTGCTGGCTTTCGTTATCCCGGAGCCCGGACGACTGCGAGTCAACACCAGCGAGTCAGAACTCGAACCACAACCGGGGCAGACGGTAATTTGTTTAGTCTATCCGTTGGAGGGGGACAAAGGCGTCCGTCGTTAATAGGGCGAAGCTATGGTTCAACAATCACCGTCGGCGATTCTCTCTTTGATCTTTTCGGCTTTCTTACCGGCGGATTCAGCCTGACGGGTGCCGGAGAACTGACGAACGACCGACTGATAGGCCACCAATGCTCGCCGGCAATCCTCAAGCTCTTTCTCGTAAATTTCAGCCGCTTCGTAGGCGCAATCGGCTGCACGAGGTGTGTGCGGAAACATTGCCGCAACGGCGGTATATCGTTCCGCGGCGTCTTCGAACAACTCCAGCCGGTCCGTACAAAGTTTGGCCGACTTGATCAGGGCCGTGACCGCTCGTTCATCTCGCGGAAAACGACGGACCACTTCCTCATAAGTATTGACCGCTTCACGGTAACGACGCAGCCGATCCGAATATAAATCAGCTATCAGCATCAGAGCGTCATAAACACGTATGTGATCGGGATATTCATCAGCCAGTCGTCGAGCATCATCTATAGCCGCATCGTAATTACGATATTCGTCCGTTTGTATGCGTGCTCTCAGGTAGAGAGCATCACCGGCATCGGATACATCCCGGTGTTGGTTGATGACATCGGTCAGAATAATCACCGCCGTGTCGGAGCGTTTCATCGCAGAGTAGAGATGATTCGCCCAGCGAACCTTCATCATCGGCAGTGAATCACTTCCCGGGAAGAGTGCAATATATTTGCGATAAGAGGCATCGGCAGAAGCATTATTACTGCCGATTTCACAGGATTGGGCCAGCCAGATGTGTATTTGTCCTACCGCTTTGTTGTTTGGATAGCGAGCAATGAACTCGTGGGCGACATCGGTCAGAGCGGGCACCAGTTTGGGGATGCCAAGGGAATAAAGGAACTCAATATAAGCGAGAAACTGAGGTTCTTCTTCGTGCACGATAGGTGAGGAGTCGAGTATCTCTCGAATCTCCGGAAGCATGGTCTGGAAATCTTTCTCGCGTTGTACGATGGAGTTGAGGCTGTAGTTGGCTGATTCACGGATATCCGACTCGGAATAGATAAACATGATGCGCATCAAATCAGTAAAAGCACGGTACTCGTCTTTGCGATCCAGCCAGGTTTGAGCCCGGTAGAAATATGCCTCTGGCAACAACTCGGAATCAGGATAGAGATCAATGAACAAAGTCAGTTGCGAAATAAGATAAGGAGCCAGATCCTTCTCGTGGCGTTCATAAGTTGCCTTCAAAAAGCTTAAAAACTCTTCCGCCGAATATGGAGGCTGACCTGGTGTTGAAGTCGCTGCAACGATGAGAACAAGAGCCCCGATCGCGATTTTGGTTATGATTCCCATGTGCCGTATCGCTGTATCAGTTAATCCAAGCCTTTGATTATGCAAAGGAAAAGAAATTAAGTCAAGAACTTAGCTTTTCCTAACGAAATATAAACAAAAACGCTCGCAATTGCGAGCGTCTTTAATATCGCAATAATTACCTCACCTTACATGGTGACCGGCATACCCATCCAGGGCCAGATAAATCTCACGAAGATGGCCAGTACCACCATCAGGATTGCCGATGCCGGAAGTCCGGCGCGAAGGAACTCTCCACTGGTGAACTGCCTTGACTCATACGCAATAGCGTTTGGAGCAGCTCCAACGAGGAGCAGGAACGGCATACCTGCCACCGTTAAAGATGAAAACAGAATAACTTCGGGAGCGACGTTGAGATAAGGGGCTATAACCAGGGCTACCGGCAATGATATGGCTATAGCCGCCACGTTCATGATGAAGTTGGTCATGATCAGAACGAACAGCGATACTCCGAGAATAAACAGCAGCCACCCGGCGTTCTTGAGTAAACCGAGCCAGATAATAGCGAGCCATTCGGCCGCCCCGGTTTCCCAGAGGCAGAAACCGATCGACATGGCGCCGCCAAACAGCAGAATGATATTCCACGGGATGTTTTCGAGGTCGTCGATTTTCAGGATACGAGTTGCGAAGAATACGATCGTACTCAACAGAATGATGGCGCTTTTTTCAACGTTCTCCAGACCTGGAATGAACTTCCGAAAACTAAGCATCAGGATAACGATAACGACAGTTGCGAGAGTAACGATTTCAGTTCGACTGATCTTCCCCAGATTTTCGCTGAGTGATTTGACCCGATGTCTCAAGCCGTCGATCCTGCTTCGCTCCGGTTTGAACAGGACCATCATCAATCCCCAGAGGATGAATACCATGACAATACCGATTGGAGCCATGTAGTACGAAAGCTCGAAGAATGATATCTCACGACCGACAATGTCGTTGAAGAAGCCGATAGCCACAGCTCCGCGAGCTGCTCCCAGGAGAGTGATAACGCTGCCTGCTCCGGCAACGAAGGCCATGCCGATAAACAAGCCTTTGCCGAATTTCGTCGGGGTACTGCCGCGTTCGTAAAGGGCATAGACAGCCATGAGCAAAGGATAAACTGCCGCGGCTACAGCAGTATGAGCCATGATCAGGGTCAGGCCGGCAGTCATGATGAAGCAGCCAAGGTAAATCATCGAAGTCCGTTCACCTACCAGCATGAGCATGGAATATGCCATCCGTTTGGTCAGACCGGTACGTGTGAAAGCCATCCCGATGACGATCGATCCGATAATGAACCAGACCGAAGGAACCATAAAATCAGTGAAAGCCTTCTGAGCCGGGCGAATCAGGAACATGGCCTGAACGACTCCGATAACGATCGAGGTGATACCGATAGGGACAACCTCGAACACCCACCAGGTGGCGGCCAAAAGAAACAGTCCGAGAGCGGCTTTAGCTTCCGGTGAAAGGACGAATTCTTTACCCTCGGGATCAACGGCGTTCGGCCAGGCCGGCGACAGATAAACGGCAAAAAACAGAACCAGACCGAGAGCCATCATACAGATTCGCTTCCAGTCGATAGCGGATTTGACCTCAGCCAGGTGGATATCTGTCGGTTTGGGAGGAAGACTGGCGCCGCCGGGGGGCATGGACGGGGGGCCTTTTGGGGTTTCGTTCATAACCTTGCTTACAACTCCGTCAGCTTATGATCATGCTATATCGTTTACAGAAGCAGTTTGCCGACCTCATGAAATACATCAGCACTGCGGACTACACCGACAACACGGTTGTCTTTCACGACCGGCAGTAAATGCAAATCCTCGTTGACCATGATGTGAATTATCTTCGCCAAATGGCTGTCATAAGACACGGTTGCGGCAATCGGTTTGGTCACGACACTAATCGGTTGCTCGGCTTGTTTACGAAAGGCTTCGGGATCCTGAGTATAAGACAGTTCCAGCAAGTCGGGATCAACATCGACATCGAACAACTTACGCTGAGTCTTGGCCGATTCATGTGCGAACGTCGGCTCCAGCCCGCGCAGAATATCGCGTCGCCGAACGATTCCCAGCAGTTGATAACGCTCATCGAAAACCAGGAGGGCGCGCGGAAGGCTCTTGCGGCCGTTGATTTCGATCTCGGCGTTCTCGATTTCCGCAATCGCCTGACGTAGTGTGAACCAATGGGGAATGTGCGGATATTTCTCCAGAGGGATCATGATATCCTCTGCCAACTTGTCGGTCATTAGTGTCTCCTCGGGACAGCCTTTAAGGTTTGTTGCCGTATCGGCCACTTGGTTGTCGCATTCGAACTGAAACGGGTAGCCGGAATTTTGGCTTATTTATCGGTTTGGCCGCAAAGATAAGCAGGGTTCTGCTTGGCGGGCAAGCACTTTCTATCACAATCGCCCCGGCGCCGGTTCATGATCGGGGTGTTTACGACCTATGTCTTAAGTTGACTTTGTTACGAGCTCTCTCTATCCTCAAATCGTCAAGCGAAATCAGGATCATGAATAATGGAAATTGACGAGCTCTTCAGTGTAGGCATGGTCATTCTCCTGGGGTTGTTGGGGGGAAAACTCTCCCACCGGGTCGGAATACCCAAGGTTACCGGTTATATGATTGTCGGGCTTGTTTTTGGTCCCTCGGTCATAGGATTGATTTCCGATACTACCCTCAGCGACATTCACATGATTAACGATATCGCTTTGGGGATGATCCTGTTCGCCATCGGGGGAGAGGTTGACTTGAATCGAATGCGAGCGGTCGGTCGCCAGGTTATTCTCATCGCCGCAGCCGAAAGCCTTGGGGCGATGACTCTGGTGTTCCTGATCGTGCTGGCCATTACCGGCGACTATGGCCTAGCGGTTCTCCTGGGATCGATCAGTATCGCTACCGCTCCCGGGGTGACGCTTCTGGTAGTTCGCGAGTACCGGACGCGCGGAACTTTAACCGAACATCTGCTCGCCGTTGTGGCGCTTAACAACATCTTTTGCCTGGTCGTGTTCCGGCTGTTCTTTGCGTTGTATTCTTATCTGCACGGTGAGCCGGGATTCGTGACTCTGGCATCGCTGGCCAAGGAAATGGCCGGTTCGATCATCATCGGCGGTACGATTGGAGCGATGATCACCTACTGGGAGCAGAAGATCGATGATCTCTCTGAATTACTTCTGGTGATTATCGGCGGTCTTTTACTGGGGATCGGGCTTTCCAAAACGTTTGGGATTTCCTACCTGATCGTGTGCCTGATTATCGGCGCCGTAACCAACAATCTTTCAATGATGCATCGCCTCGTCTATGCCGAACTGCGCCAGACCGAGATGCCGTTCTACATAGCTTTCTTCGTACTTTCGGGAGCTTCATTACATCTGAATTCAATGGCGCATCTGGGTTTACTCGGTATAGCTTATTTAGTGACTCGCCCGCTCGGGAAATATCTGGGAGCTTATCTGGCCGGGCGTAAACTGGGCGCTCCCGATGCGGTTACCAATTTGATGGGGATGGCACTGCTGCCTCAAGCCGGAGTGGCGATTGGGATGGTCCTGACGGTTTCAGAGGTGAATCCCGATCTTGGAAGAGTGATCGGGACAGTGATTCTGTCGTCCGTTATTGTCTATGAAGGTGTCGGCCCGTTCCTGACACGTCTGGCGCTCTCCCGTGCTCATGAGATATATCTGAAGGAATAGCAGGTTCAGAAACTATTCGGGAATTGATCGCAGGAGTCAATCCAGTCCAGCCAGAAATCGAATCCTTTTTCCCGGACTAATTCTCTGACACGACGAAAACCCCCGCCATACACGGCATTTATATCATCCGCTATCCAGCCGGAGTAGAAATCCCGGTCCTCACTGTCAAGACGGTGAAGGGCTAAATACGCGGCATAATGACAGGAGCCTTCGGTAAGAGTATCACTCGCGGGGCTGTGAAGATTCTGAAATAAACGGGCATGCATCAATTCATGAGCGAGGGTGGTATAGGCTAGTGTACGAGGAAGACCATATAGTATTTCAATTTGTAATTGAACCAGTTCTCTGTTCTTATCTGACTCATGATATTCCGCATGAGTTATGCCGAAATTCATTTCAGCAATACCGCCGCCTTTCTTTTGCAGGTTGTCGCGATCGAGCAGGTTAACGATAATATCCTCGGTATTGACTATGATGTTGTCCCGAGCCAGGCTGTCGGCTACTTCGAGCATCAGGCGATAAGCCTCGGTGCGATCGGTAATGGAAGTACTAGCGCAAAGGTTGCATACATTGCGACCGTCGCTGTACTGAACTCCGCCGCCGGTCAGCTTATCGGAGATCAATCGACCACAGTAGTCACAGGCGATGGCATCATGCTGATGGCGGGCGTGATACCGATTACCCCAATAGTCGGTATAAAAGCTATCCCTGATACTTCCGCCGCAATAGGCGCATGTGCCGACCACACTATCCCAATAGCAGTTGTAATGATACGTCAGGCTGTCTACTCGTTGGAGGCTGTCAAGAATAGGTTTGCCGCACACGGCACAACGAGGAGCGATTTTCTCGGCATAACACAAAGCGTGATAAAGTTTACCGTCGATTTCGTAGTATTCACCCTCGATGACCTTGTTGCAGACAACACAACGGGGAGCGAGGTTCTGGAGATAGCAGTCGCTATGGTAATAAAGACTGTCGATTTTAATGAATTGATCTCGGCCTATCGGTTTACCGCAATAGGCGCAGACGAAATGCTCCGGGTGATACACGCGGCCGTCCACTTCGATGTAATCGCCGATAATGGGTTTGCCGCAACCGGCGCAAATCATGTCGCAGGCGCCGTATATCAACGTCCCGACACCAACCAACAATACCGCCACAGACAATACAAGTCGGTGGCGGGTGATGATCGAAAGGAATTTCACGGGATTTTCTCCCGGACTATTTCGCTGTATAGACAACCGGTTCAGTCATGCGCGGATCGTTTAGGACCATTGTAGTGGCTGAGCCGTAACCGCTCACTCCCAAAGCTCGATAACCGCTCGGACTAAACGAATCGGGGGCAATGATGCGCTCGACAAAATTACCGTGTGAGTCATAGCGATAGACGCCGTTGTGATCCGCAACGATAATGTACCGGTCGCGATAGGTGCGGTTGATCCCGTATCTCTCTTGATCGATCGGGACTCCCTTCCGGTCGACTTGAATTGCCACCCTGGTTGGTAAAAGGAGCGGCGATTGTCCGTCGTTACCGCCTTTAGTGACGGCACAAATAAACATCCCGGAGTCGTTAAAGACGGCAATGCGGTTGTTGCCCCAGTCGGCCACATAGATATTGCCGACCTCGTCCACGGCGATGCCCTCAGGACTTGACAACAGGTGTTCATTTATATTTGAAGTCGGATCGGGGGAGAGCCGCAGTTCGGATTGCGAGCCGCCTTCATATACGATCAAACGGTCGGTTTTCTCACAGTCAATGACCAGATAGCGGTTATGAATTTTATCGAAAGCGAAATCACGCCAGTTCGGTAAGGTTTTAAGTTTTTCGACAAGTGTCTTATGAGGTGTCGGTGCTTCGATCTCTTTGTCCTGCAGCACGGCCAGGTAATCCCTATGGCCGGTCCAGGAGTTAAAACGATCACCCCGGTCGGCCTTGCTTTCGGATAACTCAATACGATGCGACAGAGCGAAAGCGAACGGTGCGAGTCGTGGATCGGGGCAACTTATTCGCCTGAGAGTCGGATAGAACCCTGACGCATGGGCGGTGAGCTCAACCACTTTCTGGACCTGGATGGAGTCGTGAGTGATAATGTAGCCGGATGAGTCGATCAGGTTGACCGGGACTGTTTCACCGCTATACTCAGCGCCACCGGATATCCAGGGGAGTTCGATCAGATCGGTAACGGGCGGTGACGCTTTGCCGACGGTGCGAGCCTCGAACGATGGGGCCAGTCCCGCAATGAGTTCACCCTCCGAGGCAACCGGTTCGATAACCGGATGCCAGTTAGCATCGATATACGGCTCGTCGGGAATGCCGAGCGCGAAGCCGTCATAACGCCGTTCCGGGAACCGGGAATCGGTAAGGACACGGTCCTCGGCTGCAATGTACACTGACTTTTTCGGCATACCGTACACCCGCATCATGCGAATGAACTCCTGCCGAAAGGCCAGCGGGATTTGATCCGGTTTGGCCAATGACTCGTACAGCACTATCTGCTCGATCCCTCCGATAGTATCAATCAACAGACTGTCGGGGCAAATCACAGCGCTGTAGTTGTCCAGGTCGATGCGGTCGAAGTCGACGATCTGCACGCAATCACTGCAGCGACGTGAGAGGTAATTCGTATAGCCGTCGATAGCGTTATAAAACGAAACGTACTCGGGATTGGTGGTGAAAACGGAATCCCGCAGATAGGTGAATATGGCGGCGGCGCGACAACAGTCGCCGCGATCATCCATCGCTCTCACGTTCAGGATATGACCTATCTCGAACAGCGCTCGACAGGAATGATTATCTTCCACGAGTGGTTCGAGCAACTCCATGGCTCGATCCAGATTTCGTCCCGGCACCCAGTCCAGGGCCGCGACATAGCGTGCCTCCAGAGCATACTTATTGCCCCCTACTTTCTCGAGAATACGAGCGGCGTCGGCATAGGTGCTCGAGTCGAGATCGCGATGTCCCTCGAGGGTTCGAGCCATGCCGGCGTAGAAGTTAACGGCGTCGTTATCCATGGCTTCGGCGGCATAATGATCGAGATAGGTGTCCAGCCGGTACAGGCAGTTATCGAGCCAATTGGTAAACGATGCTCCTACCCGCAAAAGGAATTTGACATCCTCAGCCGTCAACCGCTGTAGATTCTCATCGGGTAAAGCCTTGTCGTTGCGGCGCAAAGAGGCTGCCTGTAATACAAGATGTTTGTGAGCGGCGCTGTTACGTAATGCCGACAGACGGCTGTTATAATCCGAAGGACGTTCGGTACGACTGTAGAAAGTCTGGAAGCTGTCACGGGCATGTTCGAACTCACGGGCGTTGACCAGAAGCAAAGCGGCGAAACTTCGCCAATAGCTGTATTCATCCAACCCACGGGCAACACCGAAGAGTTTATGCGCATTGCGATAATCCTCTTTGAGGAAACGACCGGTAGCATCCCAAAACAGAGAATCGGCTCCAAGACCTTTGCGGGCATCACGGAAACGCATCTCGGCAACCTGATCGCTGGGGCTGAGCAGGCGAAGCAGGGCAAGACGTGAGGCATTTTCGTAGGATGTCATCGACTCGAAATCGCGATCCTGAACGGTTTCTCCTGTTTTCACGGACAGATAATCAAGATCACGCACGATTGCTGCGGCACCGGCAGTATCACCGATCGCCAGTTTCAAACGGGCGCGCTCGTAAGCGAGATCGAGTCGCCGCAGTTGTGCCGCGAGAAGAACACGTTCACCTGCGGAGTCGGAAGGTGTTTGATAAGGGTCGAGTATGCCGGCATAAACAGCGTCGGTTTGATCGAGAGTCTTTCCGATCTCCGTGGCCTGTTCGGACGGCAATGTGCCGAGTGAATCCAGCAGATAGTATTTTTCCGTTACCGCCTGTTGACCGAGGATCTCAGCGGTCATGATTTGAGACCACCAATAAACAGTATCCTGGGCGTCACGCGGTACACGCTCGAACCAGGTACGAGCGGAGTCGAATAAAACGGGATTGCTCTCCAACTCGGCCATGCGATAGAAACACCAGCCGCGACGGTAAGCACATTTATCCTGCAAGGTCGGATAATGAGCGGAAAGACCGGATGGATTGTTGGGAGCCAGCAGGCGATACATACGCAGGTACAGATGGGCCACACGAGCGAATTGATCGCTGTCGTTTCTGGTCAGGGCCGAATCATAAGTCTGCCGTGCCGCCAGAAGAGTGTCCACCGGCTTGATGTTACTTTGAGGCTGTTCCTGTGCCGTAACCGTGACGGTCATGGTCAGGAGAATAATAGTAATGCCGAAAAGTATTGTCCGTGCTCTTGTCATCAAAAGCTCCCAATAAGCGTTATCATCGAGACGCTCGACTCAGTTTACCACCTGGATCGAAGGTCGCCAGTGACCGTAGTCGTCTCGGTAGCTGCGAATGAAACACAGAAGGTTGCCGATCCCGCGATCGCAGCCTTCCCAACCGGAAGGGATTTCCACCAGTCCGCTTCGGTCGATCAATACTCGCTGTCCGATAGGATCGAAAACATACCGGATCCAGCCGTAATAGCAGGGGTCCTTGAACTTCCAATTACTCAGAACGAAATCCTCGATTTCGAAAAATGAGCCCCAGTTTTGTAAATCGTTGCCGTTGAGCAATTCAACTTTGTCCACCATCGCCAGTTGATCGACATATATCCTGAATTCAACCGTTTGATTGTTCGCGGTCGACAGCCAGCCTCGGAAGTTAAAACGGCGGCTGTTCTCCTGGTCGATCTGGAATGTACATTCTCCGCCCGGTGTTAAGACGATCCCTGCCAGACCGCCGGTGTAGGTTGTGTCGCTTCCGAATTCGGGCTGACAACTGGATACTGTCTCGGGAAGTTTCTGCTCGCATCCTATCCCACCGAGAAGCAACAAGCCTAAAATGATTACGACCGGGAGTATCCCGTTTGTTTTATTCTTAAGGGTTACCATGACAGCCTGACCTCGTCATTTTGGCCTTCATCGATCCGATCAAGACTGATATCCTGTGGAAAACCCTCCTGCAGGCAGACGTGGAAACTATGCTGTATGCCCAAAGTGTCACGGCTGTTGGCCTGCGCCACCATGGCATCGAATTGTTTCTCCAGATTGATCACTGTGCTCAGATCGACATCGGGCGGACAGCGCAGAACGGCTGTTATCTCTTTCTTCAGACAGTTGGAACCATCGATCAATTCTTCGAGTCGTTCCGAAAGCCCGAGCGAGTCACTCAGGCCGTATGAGCTGTTACCGATTGTGCGGTTCCAGTTGGAACGCCAATCCATTTGCAGGAAGGTAAGATTGTCGATCCAGAGGAGGGAATCCCCGGCCTTAAGCTGGATCAACAACTGTGCGCGGCCATAGTCGGTTTTGGGTACCCGGTTCATTTTACCGAGCTCTTCCTCGAACTGTTGTCCCGTACCGCCCGAGGTCAGCACCAGGAAGAACAACAGAATAATGAAAAACAGGTCCATGAGAGGGAAGAGCATCCATTTGCGTCGTTCTCGACGATGTCTGAGTGCGGAACTCATATTTGCCCTTCCTCACCGGTGCCGTAGGCGACCAGGCTGACGTTCTCGATGTAAGGATACCTTTGGGAACAAGCCTCAAAGATGTAATTGATGATCCGCATCTTGGTATCCGGATGAGCTCGCACTCGGATTTTTCCGGGAAGTCCTTCGCGACCTTCCTCAACATGGTAGGCATACTCGGTCAGACAGGAATCGATATAACGTCCTGCCGGTGTTGTCGCGAATTCCTCCATCGACATGGCCGCCAGACTACTGTTCGGCTGGAATGAAATGGTGTCTCTGGTTTCGAATGGAGCGTTGAGCACCCGCAACAACATGTGATCGTTCTCACTGCCTTGGGTTATGTCCGGAGCGGGTTCGATTGCCAGGGTCAGATAGGGGAAGGGAGGTACTGTCGTAGGCACCTGTTCCTCCGAGGTCGTACCGACAAATACCGCAATTACCACGCCGAAAACGATGAGCAGAAATATGATGTCGATCAAACCGACAATTTCCCACTCTTTGGCAGTCATTGGTTTTTGCAGAGGCATCGACTTATCCCTATTGACCGGTTACATTCTTGTTCTCGACAGCCGGTTTCACATCGTTGCCCGGCTGTATTTTAATGGTATCCCACACGTCGGCGCCGAAACTGGTCCAGACCGAGTAAATGCGGTCCAGTTTATAGCTGTAGTAGTAGTAATGGATCATGAACAAAATACCACAGACCAAACCGAAAATAGTCGTCCAGAGCGCCTCGTAAATCCCGCCGCCCAGTTTCTGCATAATCTGTGTCGCTCTGATTCCTCCATGACTGATCTCCATGAAGGCTGAACTGATACCGGTGACGGTACCGAATAGCCCAAGCAATGGAGCGGTAGCGCCGAGCGCCCAGAGGACATCGAGGAGACTTCGTTTGCGTAAGTCTTCATATTCGGCCGAAACACGCAAATCGATGGCATCGTCGAGATTTTGCTTGCTGTTGATCGCATTCGAGAGCGAATGCACCAGCTTGACCGAGGGGATATCATCGGTTTTCCGTTTATTACTAGCTGCTATTTCGAGGAAAGAAGGGACACGGTCGGCGATGGAACGGAGAACGCGCCCGTGGAAAGCCGAGCGGGACAGATGATTGACGATAGCATTTTTATACGGCTCTCGGTAAGCCGGATTGTCCAGTCGTTTTGCTTCGTTATCGGCAACTGTTTGGCATTCATTGTATCCTGAGATGTCGCGGTTAACCACGAACAATCGTGTGGAACGGAACAGCCACCAGGTGCGGGGGAGCAAGAGCACACAGCCGATGAAAAGAAACAACACGAGAGCATCGAACGCACGGCGGCCGAGAAATCCCGATTTGTTTAGTACATCGAGCGGATCGTTCCACCCGGCTCTGGAGAACAACCAAAAAACGATAGCAGCCGGGGTATAACGGTCGGGGGGGATGAACTCCCGTCCCAGCTTACGGAAAGGTTCACTCTTGTATACGCTGTCACCCCAATAAACCAGCACCTGAATGTAATGGTAGTCAAGGTCGCGATCTATTCCGCTGCTGATTGTGAACTTCGTAGCCGTATCACCGGCATTGAATACTTGATAGTTGGCCGGGTTGGTGAAAGTGCTGTCGGTGGTCGAGTAAAGAACCTCGGAATGGTCGATATAGCTCAAATCCAGCTGTGCTGAATCACCGTCGAGTACCGTCTGCACCTTCCATTTCACTATCAATTGATCTCGTGTGTCGCCGTCATCGTTGATTTCGGCAAAATGTACATCGCTTATACAGACAGCGATATCCGGGTGTGTACCGGTAATATCTCCCTGGGTGAGAGCCGTCCCGGCGATTGCCAACACGATCCCTGCCATAACCAGATTTAACAGGGCTGACTTTTTTTGTAATGTAGTCTTCATCTGTCCTCCGAACAGTCTGTTCATATCCTTTCCCGAATCCTCAGCGACGAAGCTTTTGTATGAGTCTTTGCATCAATTCCGTCGTTTCCGCATAGCCACACGCATCCTTGTCCGAATAGAAACGGCAGACCGATGCGACCGCACGTAAAGCTTCCTCCTCGCGGCCGAGTTCCATGAGCACACGCGCCGACCAGAGCTGAGCGTCATCGGCCAGCTCCATGTCGGTATATACTTTATATCTGGGGTATTCGCTGTCGAGAGCGAGATGATACCCCTCCGTCATTTTCTTCAATACGGCCAGAGTCCGTTCCAGGGCCGAATTATCAGTCGATCCCATGACCTGACACTCAGCCAGCTTCAGGTGTGACAGGTCGGTTAAGGTGCTGTTCTTCCCCGATAGCCCGGACACTGACGCAAAATACCCGGCGGCTTCATCGTACTTGCCCTGCATGGATAGCGCCGTACCCAGCAGGAACTGTGATTCATCCGTAACGTCGGCGAGTTTCAACAGCCGTTCGGCGTTAGTCAGAGCGTCAGAGGTGTCTCGTTGTCCCGCAACCGCACCGATAATCAACCATGATTCACCGCAGGCCAGAATGTTATGGGAGCCCATCTGTGCTTCGGTATGCTCGTTTTTTGACCTTGCCTTGTCGTATTCTCTGACCGCTTCCTGAGCTTTGTTATGCGCTGTAGTTGAGTCATTTGTGTTCACAGCTTGTTGGAACAACTTCTGTGCATCTGCGGCTAATTCATACGCCAGCCCGTAGCCCTTGATCAGATCGTAGTAGCGCCGCTTGTTGGGGACATCTTCTTCAGTCGCGAGTTTAGTGGCGGCCTTGTCAATGATATCCATCGCAACGGGATAGTTGGCTACGACATGCAAGTGACGATTGCGTGAAGACAGGGTTGGATCACAGTCGTCATCGAAGAATCGGCTGTCGCGACGTTTGCCGAATTGAGCTGTCAAAGAGATGCGGAAATCATCATCGAGTCGATCATGGTGTCCCCAGGCGGCATCCAGTCGCAGATCGAATTTCTCCTTGCGCCAGGTGATGCCGGCTCCCAGGGCCGGTTCGACTTCATCGTCGCCGACTTTGTTAAGTCCGGCTCGAGGAGCGATTACCGCGTTATCGAGACGCCAGGCCAGTTCGAAACCGGCGAATACGCCGATACCGCGCTCAGCATCGAGAATCTTCTCGTAATCGTTTGCCAGCGTCAGGCCGAGGCTGTCGTTCCCGAAAAGTCCTTGTATCGCATAGCTCCAGCCGAAACGCAACGAGGTGGGGTAGTCGTCATCGACACCGCCGAAACCGACGCTTGGGGGAACTAAATTCTGAACGTTGATCCCGAGCCGCAACGGGATCAGGAATTTCAACGATGCGATATCCTTGATCAACGGCGGGCTCAACAGTTGCACCTGTGCCCCGAGGTCAAGACCAAAACCGAAATCCGAGTCGTCGCGATCCCCGGCGTCGCGAATGCCCTGGCTGATCATCTTGAAAGTCATACCCAATCCGAGCACACCCGCAGGACCGGTGAACTCACGGGCATAGCCAACCAGTAAAGCCTGCTGATAAAGCCCGAATTCACCGTCGCCGATTAAATTGTTGTTCTCATCACGCAAGTCGAATTCATCGGAGGAAAGATTGATCCCGGCGATTCCCCAGGCAGTTTCCGGACCGTACAGCCAGCCCAATCCGCCGGTCGCCGCGACGTTGGGGCGGGGAAGAGCAAAAGCTACGAAGTCGTAGGTGCTCAGCCCCATCGGTCGTGAGTACATGAAATACCCGTCGAGCTTTCGTGGTGCGCGAAGCAGCCCGGCGGCGTTGTAGAACAAACCTCCGGCGTCGTCCGACAGAGCGACATAGGCTCGCCCCATGCCAAGCGAACGAACCGAGACACCGTAACGAAGGAACTCACCGGCCTGCCCGGCGTCACCGTCTTCAGCCGATACCATCGGAATGAAAATAATACCGATCAGGAAGCTCAGTGTAAGAACAACCAGCGTCGGTCGTTTTATCATGTTGTTGAGCAGTGTGTGCCTTCCCATTATCGCACCACCGCAATCTTGATAGTGCCAATCTGCGATCCGTTCTGTTCCAGAACGCAGATATAACCTCCCCCGGCAACCGCTTCACCCCGGCCGTTATGCCCGTCCCAGCGAAAATTGGGATCACTTTCTCCGGATTTAATACCGGCCGTACCGGCCGGAACTGTTCGCTCGAGCACGAGATTGCCGAGCAGATCATATATCGAGATGGTGATGTCGGTATTGTCCTCGGCCAGGAAAACCAGCTGTGCCGATTGCCCTTCGTCGGGATTGAACGGATTCGGGAAACTGTGTGGTTTGTCAATCCTCAGGAATTTCGTTTGAGCGATCTCACTCCTGTTTTCGGCGCGATCTTCCAACCGGGCAAGAATAATCTTTTCATCGAAGCCTTCGCTGAGACGAAAAGTTACCGTTTCATTGAACGATGAGAGCGGCAATACCTGCGGATCGTATTGAAGACCTTCTTCCCAGACAATCGCCGCCTGCAATTCTCCGAATGGTCGCTCGATTCCTTCAAAACGCATTTGAATCACAGAGCCGGAACCGGATGTAGTCAACAGTACAATGGAAACGTCTTCGGGAGCAAACGGGTCAACTGTGATTTCCGCATGGTCGGTCAACAACGCTCCCCCGACCCAGGCCTGGAGATACAAACCCTGAGTCGAGTCTCCCGCGAAGGTATAAACCGTATCGAACGGCAAGGGTACATCGTGATATCTTCTACATGTATTGATACTGCCCGGATCAAGGCTGGTGCACAGATAAAGTGAATCGGCCCGTGATGCACCCGGAACGGCAACAGTCACGCCAACCGTGCGTGAGTCAACATACTCAGTGTCGTTGGGATCTAACCGATCATACAAGGTTAAACCGGCTTGTAGTCCCTTTTGCACTCGAACTGAATCGTACGGAGTTGACGTATAGATATTACCAACCCGGTCCTTTGCTTCAATCCTGAATACATAATAAGCGTTATCGTAATCGAAATCGAAAATCGCCGAATCAGCCAGCGCCGCCGCCCCGCCGCCGGTGCCTAGCGGCAAAGTATCGGTGTGTATTAACTCATCGGAAGGGGAGTCATACGCCGACCATATCAACGTAACTTCGTCCAGACCGGAGTAGTACGGTGTGTTCAGGTCGCTTGCACTCCAGTACAACATGACGCTGTCGACCGCATAGAGGCTGTCCAGTCGGGTGATGTCTATTGAAGCTGTGGGCGAAGTTCGGTCGAATCCAACAGAAATATCAGAATCGGAAGGTGTCAATTCGTTGCCCGGTCCGGTGGAATCCGGCCAGCCTGCAGGCCGGGCCAAATCCATCGCGCCGACTGCGAATTGATAAAAGTTGTCGCCGGTTGAGATAATAAGATTTGATAGATCGTATTCGAAATCCAATGTGCCGGGAGTGGGCCAGGACGTAAGCAAGCTCCAGGTCGTCATCCCCACGATACGGTAATAGAGGCCGACCGTATCGAGTCCGGCCGGTTCTTCGAGGCTGAAAGACGCGGTGAGGTTGCTGTTGTTCGTCATCTCCCCAACCGGCTGACCGTCTGCGAGCAGTTCTATTGTGCTAAGGATGGGTGGAGTTTGGTCCTGAACGGAGGCACGAGGCTCTGAGTATATCCGTGTGTTGACCCCTTTCACGGCAACCACGCGATACCAGATCGTATCCTCCGGCAGCAGGATCCCCTCGGCGTCCTCAGGTATACGGATGATCACCGTTTCTGAGAGGTCGATATTCTTAGCGGCATCCAGGAGAGGGGAGAAGGTTGCTTTGCGCGACCATTCTAAGAGAAATGCGCTGACATCACTGGAATCGATCCAACTCCCCGGGTGCCAGGTTACTATTTGATAGTCACCCTTGGTGTAGTCCGGGAGAGGTTCTACCTGGGGCAATTGGGCTATAGCGAAGTCCGCTGACACCGTCAGGATAAGCGTAAATATGAACAGCAGCTTTAGCAAGTTCTTCATCGAATCAACACCATCTTCTTGTTGATAGCCCCCAACCCGTATTCCAGTCGATAGAAATAAATTCCACTGGCAACCTGGCAACCTTCAGTATTCGTACCGTCCCAGGTGGCAATGTAATTACCGGCCGGTAATTCCTCGTCAACCAGACAGGTTACCGTCATGCCGAGAATGTTATATACTGTCAGATTTACGTGACAGCGTGACGGCAAGCCGAAAGGTATGTCGGTTACCGGGTTGAATGGATTGGGATAGTTTTGATCGAGAGTCCATGTGGTCGGGATCGGTGTGTTCTCATTCTCTGTAACATCCGTCGCAATGGTCCATGCACTGTCGGTCCAACCGCTCTCGTTGATACCGCGGATTGCTTTAATGCGGTAATAGACCGTTGTGATGGAAGGATCCCAGGCGTTAGGGAACGTGAAACTGGTATCCGTACCGGGTACGACTCCGAAGTTGCCGGCCTCTTCCGGGATACCCAACGAGAAATGGTTCGGGTGCGAAGCGGCCTCCAGTCGGAAGCTGTCGGCGGGTAAGGCATCATTGTGGTGCCAGAAAACCGTCAACTTGCGAGAACTTACACTCAGGCTGTCCGACAGAACACTCGGGCATGTAAGCACCTCCAGACAGACCTCATTATTGTCCACCGTTTGCTCGTTGCCGACCGAATCGACCGCCTGAATACGATAGTTGTAGTCACAATTGGAGGCATTCCCGACGCGGACACCGTCGATAAATACCGTATCCTCCGTTATGGCATACAGGTGGAACTCGCTCCGATCGGGATCGGTCCGATAGATATTGTAATGTTGCAGTCCGCTGCCGCCGCGATCGGCTACCTGCGGCCAGGTGAGGTAGACGGCGATTGAATCCTCATCGGGAGTTATCACTGCCCGCGAACTGTCAAGCGACAAATTCGTTACTGCTTCCGGCGGACGGGCGTCAAGGAAAGCACTCACCGTATCCGTGAAATAATCGGTTGACCACAACGATGCGGACTGATGACCGAACCGATCGATCCCCCGGATTCTGAAATAAAGCATGTTGTTATCGTTGTTGACGCCGGTTGGCCCCAAATTGACCGTGAGAGGAGTATCAAGAGCGGCTGCTCGTGTCTCCAGCATCGGTAAGGCATCGAATCCCGGCCAGAGACTGACTTGGATTACCACGGAATCAGCACCGTAAGTGAAATTCTGGGCCGGGGCGTAGTTTTCGTCGAGCCAATACCAGCGAAAAGTCAACGACGAGGCATTGAAATATCGGGGTGAGATCGGAACGACTTGCGGTGTGTAGGCCCAAATCGGCTGTACCCGCGCCGTAGTCTCGACCGCATTACCGGGTTGGCTGAATTTATCGATTGCCCGAACCGTATAGCGGTAGTCCACGCCTTCGTTCAGGCCGCTGTCCATGAAGCCGTAGCTGGTTTGCAGATCATCGGCTGTGATCGTCGTGTCGAGACCGGTTCGGCTGACCCGAAATGAATCGATAAGACTCGGGCGCACGAAATCCCAACTCACATATATGCTTGCGGCACTCGTTCCGATCAAATCGGGATCGAGCGGTTGCGGTACCGTCGTGAGAGCTTGCGGTGATGCCGGGAGTGTCATATAAGGAACGGTGCAGGGTTGCGACCAGGCCGTCTCCATAATAGAGTCCGTCGCGTTTTCAATCAAGTCAGCCTCGCGTTCGTATTCCTGCACGCGGAAAACATAGCGGCCGGTATCATTGACGGCGCTGAGATTCGGAAGAGTATAGAAAGACCGCATATAGTTGCTGTCCAACCAGACCTCAGGATCGGCATCTTCTCTGAGATAGGTTATTTCAATCCGGTTGCCCCAGCTTTCGGCCAGGTTGGGTGTAGGGCGAGTCCAGAAAATCTTGATACTGTCGGCCCCGGTGATGGTGCTGTCGATAACCGGCGCACGATTACAGAAGGCCGAATCGATCGGCAGCTTGAGCGGTGCTTCGCGGCCGACCCAGTTGACCGGAACCACGCAATAGACGTACCACTCGTAAGTGGTCAAAGGACCTGCGTCGTAGTGGTCGGTGTAGTCGGAACTATCAAACGGCACCGCCGATTGTGTCGTAACCGAGAGCCAGACATCGGGGGTATTTCTTCGAAATATATGGTAGGCGTATATGTCCGGCCGGTCAGGTTTTTCCCAGTTGACATAGATATTGCCAAGGTAGGACTCAGTCGCATGCTGGTTCGTGACAGTGAGATCAGCCAATTGAGGCGGATCAACCGCCCAGATCGTAACCATTTGGTCGGCCGACCAGCGACTGCGGGTGCTGTCGTTGAACACCGTCTGGATGCGCACACGCACGCGAGAAGAGTCCTCTTCGGTGTCAATCTCAATATCATCCGTTGTCAGATCATCGATAGCGACATCGTTGCCGTTCCATTGTAAATTATAGCGAGCGGCATTAGTTGTATCGTTGAGAACATTCCAATATGCCCAGAAAGTGGACTGACCGCGATAGCAGCGTCCATCTACGATCGTATCGCAACTGAGTGAAATGAGTTCCGGAGGAAGATGCGGGAAGTCATCGCCGGTCCAACTAGTGGTTGTGCGGTAGTTACCCGCTTTGTCCTTCGACAGAATGCGATAATAATAACGAGTCCGAACCAGACCGTCGACATCCCAATAATAATCACGATACACGACCTGATCCCCGGGAACGGAATCGACTGGAGCGCCCCAGTTTCCAGCCGTCGTTGAGCGGTACACATAATACCAGTCGAGTCCGCTGACCGCTTCAAAAGCCGCATCCCAGGTTACGAGCATGGCCGCGCTGTCGACACCCTCTATATAAGGATTGGGCGTGACCGCCAGGTTGGATATATCTCCGGGCGGAAACGGGTCCATCACCACCGACAGTGCGTCGGACCAGTCGCTTTCATGACCTAGCTTATCTTTGGCCTTACAACGCACGTAATAGGTATGGCCGTTGACATAGGCCGAGTCGTGGTCGGGGGGAAGCATGCTCAGTGTCCGCGAAATGGACGAGGGCGTGTAGGTTATCCATCCGGTGGTAAAAAAGCTCCAGGCGGAGTCGCCGGTCGTAAAATACTTCAGGCTGTCGCGAGCGATCTCAAACCTGATTGAATCGGCTTTTTCGGCTGGTGCGACGGCGTTGGAGGCTCCCGTCATCTCTATATTGAGTCCCTTGATAAAGCGAGTGGAACCGTTGTCGTAATCATAACCGACTGTCAGAGTTGGAGTGGGAGGCGCTGAAGAATCAGGCATGACGCCGGCTGTGGCTCGACCGCCGCGCCGGTTGCCGACGGCATCGATGGCGATCATTTCATAGAAAGTGGTAACGCCCTCAATCAGTCCGACGTCGCCGGCCAGTGTTTCCTGGTAGAGATAAGTATTGTCCGGGGAAGTGTCGCTGACAGTGTCGATCACGGACCAATCGTTCGATCCGATTTTTCGCTGAAGCTCATACTCCACAACACCGCTGATCGCATCGACAGCTCCAAGCCAGTCAACTGAGACCACGCCCCCGTAAGAGGCTCGGGCCCGAACCGGTCCGGCGCCGGTAGAATCAAACTTAACGCTATCGGGAGGGCTGTTGTCCAGCGTCGTGAAAACGGTGTCGGAAAAGCTTGTATCGGCAAGATCCGGGCAATAGGCTTTGGCAAAAAAGCCGTAGGTGTGTCCATCGAGGAGATTCTCAAACACTACCGCCGTAGTATCAACCGCCTGACTCAGCAACTTGTCCGGATTGTAGCAACCCCTGATGATGCCATCGGCCTGATCGAAATAGCAAACCTCGGTCAGGTCGGCGTTTTCCGCCGGGATCATCTGAACAGTGACTGCCGTCCCCGACTGGTAGGTCGGAAGTGAGCCGACTTCGGGTATATCACAGATCTGCGCCTGAACGATAGATGCTGATAACCAGAGTCCAATGAATAACGCCGGAAGCAACAACCGGCGATAGAATTCTCTATAGATCATTACGAAACTGGATGCCTCCTCCCGTGTGATTTCATCAACTTGGCGGGTTATAAAAGTAAGACATATACATTAGCTCGGAGTTGCCCTCTCAATGCTCTCCCAGTACCATATAATCCCTGCATTGGGGAATGCTCTCTTCCAAAGTTGCGCGATCCTCATGTCCCCATTGGAAACGTTCGATAAATAAAACGTGTATCGTGCGATCTGTCAACGGGAAAATGGCGCTACTCGGTTCGCATTCCGTTTTATACACGTCTTAGCTTCTCAATAAACGGCTTTATCTCCTCTCCGTTGGTCTCTTTGCGGTTGACGGATACAGTCATCGCATCCTATCATGTATACCTGTTACCGTCCAAAACCGGGATAATTCAATGCGATGCTATGAAATGTTCGAACATACCGCCGATATCGGTTTCATCGCACGCGGGGCTACTCTGGATGAGGCGTTCTCGTGTGCCGCCGTCGCGCTTTGGGATGTTATCACCGGGGAGATGGAATGCGCCGACTCCGATCACATTGTCTTCGAAATCGAATCGGTGGATCGTGAGGGCCTCCTGGTCGGTTTCTTATCACAATTGTTGTTCCTCTTCGAAACGGAGCGGTTCGTTGGACAAAGAGCCAAGGTTCAACTGGTTGGCGATACCGGACTCAGGGCGGAAGTAATGGGGGAGAGGCTCACCGAATCGACTAATATAGAGGGTTATCATGTCAAGGGTGTTTCGTATCACATGATGGAGATAGCTGAGGCGACCGACGACAATCAGGCCCATGTGAAGGTTGTGCTCGATGTGTAGTCCTCTTATGCAGGTGAAAGGTGGCTGTAATGGGCTGGAAAGGTCCGCTCCAACAGATTGACTCGTGCCGCTGGGAAATTTCCCAGTCTTATCGCAGTCCCGCCATGGAGAAAGCCGGGGTGTCGATGCAGGCTCCCGGAATGATCTACGCCGGTGCGAAAATGATCCCGGCGATTACCCGCGATGATTCTCCCGAGCAGGTAGTCAACGTGGCCACCCTGCCCGGGATTGTCGGTTATTCCATGGCTATGCCGGATATCCACCACGGCTATGGTTTCCCGATCGGCGGCGTAGCGGCGTTCGATGCGAGGACCGGGATCATTTCGCCGGGAGGAGTCGGGTATGATATCAACTGCGGTGTGCGGTTGATCCGTTCGGATCTGTCGCTTTCCGATATCCGCTCTCGCATTGCCGCTTTGACCGACAAGCTGTTCGAGAATATCCCCACCGGAGTTGGTTCAACCGGCCGCTTGCGGTTGTCTCCGGCGCAGGTCGACGAGGTGCTCGCCTCAGGGGCGCGTTGGGCGGTCGAACACGGGTACGGTCTTCCCGAGGATCTGACCGTGACCGAGGAATCCGGCAGTTTCTCCGGCGCCGATCCCGAACTGGTGAGCGCCGCCGCAAAAAAACGGGGCGGGCCGCAACTGGGAACGCTCGGGGCCGGCAACCATTTCATTGAGGTCCAGACAGTCGACCGAATTTATGAGCCTGAAGCGGCTCGGGTGTTCGGTCTCAGCCACGAGGGACAGGTGCTGGTGATGATTCATACCGGTTCGCGGGGCTGCGGCCATCAGATATGCACCGATTATCTGGAATTGATGCGTCGAGCCTCGAAGAAATACCACATGCCTTTGGTGGACAGGGAATTAACCTCGGCGCCCGCCGATTCGGACGAGGCCCGGCAGTATTTCACGGCCATGAAGTGCGGGGCCAATTTCGCCTGGGCCAACCGCCAGGTGATCACTCATTGGGTGCGAGAGTCGTTCGAGGCGGTATTCGGCGACCAGGCTGAAAATCTATGTTTGCGGCAGGTATATGATATCGCTCACAATATCGCCAAGCTAGAAACGCATATATATGAGGGCGTCGAGCGGCAGGTGTACGTTCATCGCAAAGGAGCCACCCGAGCGTTCGGGCCGGGTCATAAGGATATTCCGGAGCCTTATCGGACTATCGGACAGCCGGTAATTATCCCGGGGGATATGGGCTCGGCCAGCTATCTGCTGGCCGGCACCGAAACCGCCATGAAAGAGACTTTCGGCTCGACCTGTCACGGAGCGGGGCGCGCCATGTCGCGGCAGGCGGCAATCAAACGACTACCGCACGGCCAGGTGGCTGCAGAAATACGCGACAAAGGTATCTACTTGCGAGCCAAGAACCAACGCCTGATATCTGAAGAAGCGCCTGAAGCTTATAAAGATATCGACGAGGTCGTAGAGGTAGCCTGCCGGTCGGGTATAGCCCGCCGGGTGGCGCGCATGCGTCCGCTTGGTGTAATTAAGGGCTGAGTTTTAGAGCGCTCGGATCAGCTAATTTCCTCGGCGACTTGCTCGAGTCTTTTCCGAGCCTCGAACCAGTCATTCTGATCACCGCCGTCGGTCCGTCCCCGTGATTCATATATAGAGTGCGCGAGGCGCTGGAGGAGCGGCTCGGCGGACGAGATATCGGCCTTGCCGGTCAGTTCCATTGCCAGGGTCGCTCCATTTTCGGCGACGACTTCTAATTTCCGGTCCGTTCCGGAAGCATCCTGTTGAAGGATAATCTCTTCGGGCTTAATCACTTTAGCCAGCAGTTCGGCCGGCTGGTCGGCACGGTCACATCCGGCATAAAGCCCCAATCCTTCGATTTTCCGACCCTTCTTGAGCAAACGTACCCCAATAAAAAGGGCTTCGGCGACTCCCTTTTTGCGCGGGTCGCCCGCTTTAACCATACGGAACCGGTTCCGATCGTTGAATTCTCGGCAGAAACCGGCCCAATCCTTGCGCCTGATATTCCTGGTCATAATGACCTCCTTGTTACGGTGCCAGGCACCGAATCTTCTATACTTATACAATCGACTGCCGGGTTCGGAATCTAAATCCCTCATGATCCCGGTCCGGAGTATATATACGCCGCCGGTTAGCAGAGTATTTGACCGATGTTAAGAGTATATTGGAACTACTCCGACGGTTTCCCCGGCCAATGCGCCGATCCCTCCGGGACATCCGACATTCCCGCTATCCGCGGCGGAGACAAATCCTCCTCCACGACGTGTTGAAAGGCCTGCCTTTCGCGTGGCGGGCGGCCTGGTGTCGCCCGATTGGGGGCTGAATACCCTGGGCGAACGGTCTTTGCCGTAGGCCGTTATTTCCGGGCCAGCAGCACCAGTCTTCGTGCTTTATGGTCGTAGGACTCCCCGTCCAGGTTGCCGTAGCATACGGCTTCCGAAGCTCCGGCGTCCTTGAAGAGCCGGATATATTCGCTCGCGGCGTACAAACGGTGGGAGATGGCGTGATGGTAGATTTTGTCGTCGCGAATCAACATCCAGCGGTTTTCGATCCAGCCCCAGTTTTGAGTAACCCAGCGCTCTTCGATAACGGTGGTGTTGCCGATCCGTTCCCATGATCGGGGTTGGAAAATACGAGCGAGGATCTCTTTGCCCATCGAATCGAGTATGAGCGCACCGCCCGGCTTGAGCGACGCCATAATCTGACCGGCGACCTGGGTGTCGTCGGTAGCGTCCTCGAAATACCCGAACGAGGTAAACATGTTCAGGACCAGGTCGAATTCGTTCGGCCGTACGAACTCGCGCATGTCGGACTCGATAAACTCGATATCGACACCGGCCTCATCAGCCGAACGATGAGCCCGCTCGAGATAACGTTTAGTGCGGTCGACTGCGGTTACTTTGAAACCGCGCCGGGCAAACTCGATGGAATGCCGCCCGATACCACAGCAGAGGTCGAGCACTCGCGCCCCGGGTAGGACTTCGGTCAGGGCGATAATCTTCGCCGCCTCATCGGTGGCAGCCTCAACCCGGTCAGGATTGAAAAAGACCTCCTCGTAGAGTTCCCAGAACTCATCCTGTTCGTGCCAATCTTTCTCTTCATTCATGGTTATTATATTCCCCGTATTGACAAAGGCGAGCGGTGTGCTCGCTCGCCTAAATCTATGCTGTTAAAAACTCCGGATGCAAGTACGATTATACCTGCGGCGGCTCCATACCGTTTTCTTCCCAGTCCTCCTTAGCCGGACCATAGGTTCCGGGGACGCGCACGCCGGCCTGGCGCATCAGCACGGTCATCTGGCCGCGATGGTGAATCTGGTGTTCGATACAAGCCTTGAGGCCGAAGGTCCGTTTCCAGCGCTCGCCGTACATGTCCACTTCGGTCTGGAGGGTGTCGTCGTCCCAATCCAGCTTGATGCGGTCGATCAGTTCTTTGGAGACCTTCAGATAGGCGTCGGTGATCTCTTTGGCCGTAGCCGGGACCGGGGCGTCCTCTTTGACCGAGTCGAGCGGAATGCCCATCTTGTCGGCCATTTCGGGAATGGTGGTGACGATATGCCAGGCAATGCGACCGAGCGTGCGGTGGCCGTCGACCACCGGCTGACTCAGGGAAGTATCGGTGAGAGCGTTCAGCATCTTCAATGTCGAGGTGGACTCGTGATTCCAGTCTTCCTCGAACTCTTTGAGAGTAGTAAACATCGGTCAACTCCGTTAAAGTAATAAATTAACTTATGTCATTCTTTGTGAGCGAGCGCCCGGTCAATTGCCTTGATCGTCTCGGCGGTCAACTCGATCTCGGAGGCTTTGACATTGTCAAGCACGTGCTCGACTTTGGTGGCGCCGGTTATGGCGCAGGAAACTTGATCGAGGCGCAGGACCCAGGCCAGGGCGAGCTGACTGAGGCTGACGCCGAGGTCCCGGGCGACCGCCTCCAGGCGATTGACGCGCTCGATATTCTCCGGCTTCAGGTCCTCTTTGAGCCATTCCGAAGTCGCCCCCCGGGATCCCTCGGGAGCGCCGTTGCGGTATTTGCCGGTCAACAGGCCCTGGGCGAGTGGCGACCAGACCGTCAGACCCAGGCCGTAATGCTCGCAGGTGCCAAGAACGTCTTCTTCGATGTGCCGGTCAATCACATTATAGCGGGGCTGCTCGACAATCGGGCGATAGGCCCCGAAGCGGTCGGCCAGGCCGACGGCCCGTTCGATCTGGGCCGAGCTCCAGACGGAGGTGCCCCAGTAGAGAATTTTCCCCTGGCGGATCAGGTCGTCTATGGCGCGGACGGTTTCTTCGACCTCGGTATGCGGGTCGAAGCGATGGCAGAAATAGATATCGAGATAGTCGGTGCCTATCCGCCGGAGCGATTTTTCGACCGATTCCATGATATGTTTGCGGCTGAGGCCGCGGTCGTTGACGTTTTTGGACATGGGCCAGAAGAGCTTGGAGGAGATCACGAGGTCGGAGCGTTGGCGGCCCTGGATCGCCTGGCCGATTTGCTCCTCGGCCGCGCCTTTGGAGTAGATGTCGGCGATGTCGATGAAGTTGACGCCGTGGTCGATCGCGGCCGCGACGATGTCGGTCGTCGTTTCCTGCTGGACCGTGCCGCCGTAGGTCAGCCAGGCGCCGAGGGAGATTTCGGAGATTTTGAGACCGCTTTTACCGATGCGGCGATATTTCATTATGTGCTCCTGTCGAGTTTTCCATCGGATCGAGCCTTCGACAGGATCGAGTCTTCAATAGGATCGAGGCATCGACAGGATGGAAGGTTGATCTATTTTACAACATAACACCGCCGACCGCAACCGGGTTCAGAGGAGTCTTTGTCCCAGCCTCGCCGTGCCCGCGCCGCCGTTTGCACCGCCTTTGATTCCCCGTATTGTATTCCCCCGATGGAGTTATGGCGAATTGGGTTCGTTTTGTTATTTTTTGTTTTGGAGCAGTTCATTTTCCCGAGAATGCCAACGCACGGTTTCTACGCTGTCTTTACTACTGAGCGCGAATGAAGAAATTGCATTGAATATGTGGGGAATTGGGAGGGTAATACTGGCAAGAGATTGGTTACGCTTGACCGAGATAGGAGAGGGGGGTATTATGGGTGCTGAATCAAGGAGATTGCAAGTGGGGTAGTCAGGAACAATGTGTAGCGAATCAAATACAGGTGAGTTGCGCCGTTTGCTTCATTACCCGATTACACTTCCCCCAAAACATACAACAATTAACGAAGGAACACTATATGGCACGGTTTGTTGGTATGTACACAGAAGACATCTACGGTGCCGCCAAAGCGTGGAAAGATAAATGCCTTCTAAGTAACGGTTCTCTTCTCTGGGATGGCGAGCAAGTTTGGACAAGAGATAATCTAAGTGATTTCAAAAGGAGGTTTGTTGAGCAACCGGACACATCAGGAGAGAACTTCGCTGTTAAGTTCAAGAAGCAATTGGAAGGTGGCGTCCCCAATCTCTACAGGTTGGCAATAGAGGTTCTCTATGTTCATTTTCTTTTCACCGATGCCATTCTTGGTCCCACCAAACTGGAGTGGCTGAAGAAAATCGCCGGATGGCATTCTGATCTTACCCTGCCAACAGATAAACCGCTGCTGAAGGCACTGAACGGTGGAATCGCAAATCCAGGTGGCGCCTACAACATGGGGCGTTGGGAAGAGATGTCGGCTATCACACTAATAGCCCTCAATCTTCTGCAGCAGAATGAGTCCGAGCGCGTTGATACTCTGTCTGACCACAGGCAAACGAGAAACTTCATCGAGGATGTGTGTAAACGAGGTGAAGACAACTATAAGGGATTAGAGCATCTCTCAAGTGCGCAAACGCCATCAATTCTACTTCACCTGCTGTTTCCTGACTACTACGAGCGAATGGCAAGTTCAAGCCATAAAGAATCTATCCTGATCGCGTTTTCCGGACTTATTGAGGAGGAGCCAGAAGCGCATGTGGACGATAGGCTGTATGCCTTGAGGCAGATGTTACAAGGTCTATTGGGAAAGGATCCTCAAGCTCTGGATTTCTATAAATCCCCGCTATCTGAGGTCTGGTGGACAAAGTCTGCTCTGCCAACCGAGCTTGATCCTATTTTAGGACTCAAAAGCAAGAAACAGATTGTATTCTATGGTCCCCCTGGTACGGGGAAGACATTTGGAGCACGAGAACTATCTGAGAAACTGATTCGGCAGGGTATTTTAGGTAAATGGGGTGCCGCGAAGTATTTCCAAAACTACGAGGAAGTGAAGCAGCTCTGTGCTGAGAGATACAAAAAGGTTCAGTTTCATCCAGCCTTTGGATACGAGGACTTCATCCGTGGGATGCAACTAACTGATGGTGGCAAGACCGAATATCGAAACGGTGTTCTTCTAGATATCTTAGAGAAACTCTTAAGTGAGACAAATGACGAGCAGGACTTGCCATTTGTACTGATCCTGGATGAAATGAATAGAGCGGATCTGAGCCGAGTATTGGGTGAGTGCTTTTCTCTCATTGAGGACCGTGGCCAATCCCTGATCCTAGCTGGATCTGACAGCAAACCGGTCACTCTTCCGAAAAACCTCTTTATCATTGGCACCATGAACCTGATCGATCAGTCGCTGGAGCAAGTTGATTTCGCCCTGCGACGCAGGTTCATCTGGTTTCTTAAGGACTACTCATCCGATGAGTTTATTAGCATCTGCGAGTATCGGTGGAGGAAGATTATTGAAGCCAAACAGGTTTTGCCGAGGTGGTCCTTCGATTTTCTCGCCCCGGAGTTTCACATGCTGGCCGAGCGCGCCACCATGATCAACAGCATGATTAGGGAATATCATGACTTGGGAGATCAGTATGAGATAGGGCACACGTATTTCGCTGACATTGTAGACCTGTTGAAATTGAAAATTGCACACAGGAAACAGAAAGGGAAGATGCTTTTCACTATGAAGGGCGAATGGCATGTGCCGGTTCAGCAACTCTGGACACACTCCTTGAAGCCGCTGTTGAACCAGTATCTCTCAGGAACAGATCCGAACGACCGGGATGAATTTCTTAAGAGAGTTGAAGATGTTTTAAGAACAGGCACAGATAAATGAGCAACTCGACTCACATATTTGCTGAAGACTGTTCACCAATAACCGATATCAAATCAGGTAGTGAGGAAGACCAGTGGCTCCGCGATGTTTGTGCTGCTACTGACGCCACTGAGTTGACCATTAGGCTCAGCGAACATCTTGATGATGAGCCGGAACCACTAGCGTACTTCGATTCCTTGAACAAACTATGGTACGCGGGTCGATATGTCGGCGAGATTAGTTATAAGGGGAGAACTCTGCAAATAGTACCTCGGTTTGGTATGCCGACTTTGAAGAGGTGGCTTTCACGAATATGGGGCATCAAGCTTCTTCCCATGGATGGTGAGATAACTCGCGGTGATACTTGGCTGTGGTTGCTATTAGCCTATCTTTGGTCGACTCGCCTAATCTCTTCTGCACGCCATGGTTTGCCTACCGCAAGGGTCCAGAGAATATCCCAAGGCCGATTGGTGCGGGGGCGGTTGAGGGTGCGAGACACCAGTCTCGAGATCGCTCGTAGGTCGGGTGTTGTTGTCAGCACCTACCGAGAGAGATCTGTCGATCCTGCGATCTCCAGCATACTGGTTGCAGCGCATGACATCATAGAAGCAAACCTGCGGAGATTTAGCAACAAATCAAGATGGTTGACGGTGCGAGCGCAAGATATCATCACTCGATTGAAATCGTTTGTGAGTCCGTCTGATCTCAGGTTGGTACGTACCAGGGACCAGAAGATTCATTTTTCCCCTATTACCGAGTTGTACCGACCCATTGTGGAATTGTCCAAGAAAATTGTCAAGCATCAGCCAATCTCTGGGACTCGAATGGGTAAACACCAGGTCTACGGAGTGTTGCTCGACATCGCGGAGATTTGGGAGCACTATGTGTTTCACGAACTACGCACTCAGGCTCGATTCGCAGAGCACAAGGTGATACATACCGGTCGGGATGCAAAACCTGTCGGGAGTCTGCTTGGATCAAATAACACAGGTCTATCACTCGGCAGTTTATTCCCAGACATATGCATTAGCCACATTGGCTCTTCAGACCTGGATTACATTGTTGATGCCAAGTATAAACCTGTTGCAATGCCACTACCGTTTCGCTCGCGTCCCCAACGGGAAGATCTCTATCAGATGACATCATATATAGCTGCTCTTGGGAAGCCCGACGGGACAACAATAGGTTTGCTTGTCTACCCCGCTGAAGACGCATGTCAGCAAATGAGTGCATGGGTTGAAAGTGGGCCATGGTTTTACACGAGAGAGAGGTTTGGCAAGATCGAATTTCTCGGACTGAGTGTATACGAGAATGATGAATTGAGGGAAGCTAGTGCCAGTGGTACTACCACCAACTAGGTAATAGATAGGATGATCAGTCCAGTCCCCATCTGCCCGTCGGTACGGGCACTTATGGCGAGATTGTAGTGATTTGATAGCGTTGCTATGCGAAGTACATAGTTCCACTGGAAACCCAGGGCAAGCCCTGGGCCACCCTTGATAAGCAGTCTGGTCTGGCGGACGCCCTCGCACTCCCCGCTTGAATTGATCCACAAAATCGGTATATTGGGCCTGCCGCGGAAGGCGGCCGTATAAGGTGGGACAAGGTTGAGCCCTGGACTATGCGTCGCCGTGCGACACCCGTTCCGCCGCAGAGCGCCGGAACGAGAAGAGAAGATGGGCTCCTGCTTTCGCAGGAGCGACGTAATGTGAGACGTTGTTGTTGAAAGAAGAACGCGGACATATAGCAGACGAGGGGCAGACGGGGACGTCTGCCGCCCACGGAATCCCACCCGAGGGGTGGGGCACCGAGGGGGCGCCGAACGAGCCGTCGCGGCGTGAGGTCTGGCGCATGTTCGACCGGATCGCGCATCGCTATGACCTGCTCAACCGGCTGCTGTCCTTCGGGCGTGACGTTGCCTGGCGGCGCAAGCTCTCCGACATGGTTCCCGCGCAAAAGCCGCTTCATCTGCTTGATGTCGCCTGCGGGACGTGCGATCTCCTCCTAACCCTGACCCGCCGCAATCAGAACATCACGCGCGGAACCGGTCTCGATATGGCCGGAGAAATGCTCAAACTCGGCCAGGTCAAAATCGGGGCGGAAGGCCTGACGCGGATGCTCAACCTCGTCCACGGCGACGCCCAGAACATGCCGTTCGTAGACGACTGTTTCGACCTCGTCACGATCGCTTTCGGCGTCCGTAATTTCGCCGATCTTCGCAAAGGTCTCAGTGAAATGGCGCGAGTTCTTCGACCGGGCGGGCAGGTGATGATCCTCGAATTTTCGCTGCCGCGTAATCGTTTCATTCGCTGGAGCTATCTTTTGTACTTCAGACATATTCTCCCCTGGCTCGGCGGCGTCATTTCCGGCGACCGGGCCGCCTATCAATATCTCAATCGCACCGTCGAGACTTTTCCTTACGGCGAGGAGTTTTGCAAGCTGTTGACCGAGGTCGGTTTCGTGCAACCGAAAGCTCGCCCGCTCACGTTCGGGGTGGCCACGATCTACACCGCTACGGCGACGATCAAGGGAGGCAAGGAGTAAAATGGCCCGGGTCAAAACGCACCGTGGTTTGATCGAACAAGACTGTCTCGAACGCATCCGACAGGCGATAACGAAAACCGTCAACCAAACCAGTGCGTCGGTGATTCGAATATCGACCGATCTGCCGTTGCTGGATCCGCTGAGTGTCATGAATCAAGCGGCGGTCGGTGAGGCGCTGTACTGGTCGCGGCGCGGGGAACAACGTGAGACGGTCGGACTGGGGATTCTTCACGAAATCCAGGGGACCGGGCCGGTCGAGGCGAGTAAGCTGTTCGATCAAATGACGACGCTTCTGAAAGATGCCGACCCGACAATTCGCTTCTACGGCGGATTCAACTTCCTGGTCGGCGTTCCGGCGATGCGCCCGAGTCTGTGGCAGGGATTGCCGCAGTATCGTTTTGTCCTCCCAAGATTTGAGATCGTACGCACAGTCGAAGGATGCCGCCTGCATGTTAATCTGATACGGGAAGAGAGTTCGGCCGAGCGTGAACGAACACTCGAACAACTGGCTCTGTTGCGTTGGCCCGATGAGATGAATACCGATGATCTGCCGTCGTTACAAGAACGGATCGACCGTCCCGATTACGAGCAATGGCGGGCGATGATCGAAAAGGTCCTGCACGAGATCAAGGTGAATAAAGTGCAGAAGGTAGTCCTCGCACGTGAAGCGGAAATGCGTTTTAACGGTCCGCTCGCGATGAACGTCCTGCTGGGGCGACTGCGAGCGATTTCCAAGGACTGTTTCGGATTCGGATTGCAGTTCCGCAGCGGTGAGGCCTGGATCGGAGCCACACCGGAGAGAATTTTCTACCGTAACGGTCGCTCACTTCAGGTTGAGGCGGTGGCGGGGACGCGGCCGCGCGGTAGCGACAGTCGTCAGGATGAGCAGTTCGCGAGCAGTTTGCTGGTCGACGGCAAAGAACGCCGCGAGCACGAGTTAGTAGCGGATCATATCCGAACCGTCCTGAGACGGTTTTGCGGCTCGGTGGTGAACGATAATCCCTCGGGCGGCCCCGGGCCGGTAGTTATCAAGCAGGCGCGAGTGCAACATCTCAGTTCCCGTTTTTCCGGGGAGTTGAACGAGGGAGTAAGCGACGGCGAGTTGCTGTGCGCGTTGCATCCGACTCCGGCGGTCGGGGGGACACCGCGGGATGAGGCGGTGGCGATGATTCAGGCACTGGAGCCGTTCGATCGCGGCTGGTATGCCGGTCCGATCGGTACGGTGGGATCGCGTGCGGCCGAATTTGCGGTGGCGATTCGCTCCGGTTTGTTATGCGGATCGCGCCTGCGGCTCTACAGCGGCGCGGGGATCGTTGAGGGCTCTGTCCCCGAGTCAGAATGGGACGAGATCGAAAACAAGTTAAGCAGTTTCAAATCAGCTTTAGGCGAATTATGAACGAGGACGTTGCCCGGTTAAACCGCTGCCGCGCGGAACGGATAATCGCGGAGCTGCGCCGTATGGGCGTGCTCTGCTTCGTGGTTTCTCCGGGATCGCGCTCGACGCCGCTGGCGATGGCGGTAGCGCGGGCCAATGTTTCCAACGTAGTCCATTTCGATGAGCGCGGCGCGGCGTTTTTTGCTCTTGGCCATGCGCGCGCTACGGGACGACCGGCAGCGCTGATCTGTACTTCCGGCACAGCCGCAGCCAACTATTACCCGGCGGTGATCGAGGCGGCGATGGATAACGTCCCGATGATCCTGCTCACGGCCGACCGGCCGCCTGAGTTAGTGGGGACGGGGGCCAATCAGACGATTGACCAGACAGGGCTGTACGGGAAATATGTCATGCATGAAGTCGATTTGCCCTGCCCCGAGGATGATTCCGACGATGCGCAATTACCGGATAGAATAGTCGAGGCGGTGGCGAAGGCGGTCGCGTTCGACGGCGGACCGGTGCATATCAACTGCCGCTTCCGCAAACCGCTGTATCCCGAGCCGGGTGATTCGCCGGTTGAGTCTGTCCTGGTGAATTCAGCACAGAACCAACCGCAATGCGATGAAATAAAAACAGATTGTGATGCCGAGGAACTTGACTCTCGAAAGAGCAAAGCGCCGGATATACCTGAAACTCGGGATGCTATCGCCGAGTTGGTCGAGAAAATCAAGACCTCCCGGGAAGGTCTGATTGTGGCGGGCCGCCTGGAGAGCGAAGATGAGAGCGTGGAGGTGGTCCATCTGGCGATGCAAGCAGGATGGCTGATTTTCCCTGACATTTCCTCGGGCCTGAGGCTTGGCAGAGCAGCTCGTATGCCTTTTATTGGGACTTATTACGACCTCCATCTGAGCACCGGAAAGATGCCTGTGCCGGAGGAACTCACGGTGCTTTATTTAGGCGGACGCTATGTTTCAACCGCGTTGACCTCCTTTCTTAAGCGCGTCAAGAAGCTGGAAATGATCCACTTGCATCGCCGACCCGAGAAGACTGATCCGGACGGACTGGTGACGAAACACATTCATACGTCAGTCCTGGATGCTTGTGTGAAGCTAAGGGATTCGATGTCGAGACGGAAGTTGAGTTCGTGGGCCGAGTCTGTGTTCGCACAGAGCCGGAAGATTCGCGGGGCTTTCGAACGCACGGATCCGAGCACTCTGCCGTTTGGCGAGGCGTTGGCAATAAATGTGATAACGCAGATGCAGGCGCCGGAGGCGGTATTGTTTGTCGGTAACAGCATGCCGGTGCGAGATATGAATACCTTTGGCGCACCGACGCAGGTGTCTCCTTTGGTGGCGGTCAATCGCGGGGTGAGCGGCATCGACGGCAACCTGGCCACGGCGGCGGGATTTGCGACTGGGCACGACCGGCCGGTATGGGCGGTAGTCGGGGATTTGACCCTGCTGCACGATATAAATTCGCTGGCGTTGTATCGTAATCTGCCACAGCCTTCGATCGTGATCGTGCTGAACAACGGCGGCGGCGGGATTTTTGACCTGCTGCCGATCGCTCGCCATCAAGATGTGATCGACCGGTATTTTGCCGCTGCGCACGAGATGGATTTCTCCGGCGCGGCGACGCAGTTCGGACTGGCATATCATTCCGTGACGACGGCTGAGCAGTTGGTGACGACTCTAAGCGCGGCCATGAAGGAGAAGGGACCCTCGCTGGTGGAGGTGAAACTTGACCGCAAGCTGAGTCATAAGCGGCGTGAAGAGTTGATCGCTCGGGTGAGTGAGTGGCTTGATATGGATTGGCCGGAGTGAATTCATGGATTGTATTCATTATCAGGACAGCGGCAGCGAAAATTCCTGTCCGGTGATCTGTCTGCACGGTTTCCTGGGACGAGGGGATGATTTCGATTTTGCCGATTCGCTGACGGAACATTTGCGGTTGATCAAAATCGACCTGCCGGGGCACGGACAATCTCAGTGCGAAGAAGACGAGTTGTATCGCATGGAGCGAACGGCGCTGATGATTGTTTCGCTCATCGCGCAGTTGGGTCTGCACAAGCCGCATGTAATCGGTTATTCGATGGGGGGAAGGCTCGCGTTGTACCTGGCGGTGCATTACGCCGATAAGTTCGGGCGATTCGTGCTGGAGTCGACCTCACCCGGTCTGAAAACTGAAGAAGAACGTGCGGCCCGAGTCGAACATGATGAAACACTGGCGAAGCATCTGGAGTCGGAACCGCTGGAGAAGTTCCTCGATGACTGGTTCGCGCAGCCGCTGTTCGACGGTACGACCGCCGATGCCGATAAGCAGGCACTGCTCAAGCAGAAGCGCCTGGAGAACGATCCAACCGGATTAGCGCGTTCGTTGCGTAATATGGGGACCGGGCGGCAGCCATCACTATGGGAGAATCTGCCGCGAATCGAGGCAGACTTGCTCTTGATTGCCGGGGCGCAGGACTATAAATTTCTGAAGATCAACCGGGAGATGGCCGCCCGTTGTCCGCGTGCTTCGTTGCGTGTGGTGAAAGGGGCGGGACATAACGTTCATTGGGAATATCCTGAGGATTACCTGGCGCTGGTCCGGGATTTCCTCATTAGCCGACAGGGGTGACAAGATGACTGCCGTGGCATGGAAAGAAGCCGGAGAGTTCTCCGACATCAAATATCACAAGGCGGAGGGAATCGCCAAGATCACGATCAACCGTCCCGAGCGGCGCAACGCCTTTCGACCGAAAACAGTGTTCGAAATGTCGCAAGCGCTGGCCGATGCCCGCGAGGACCAGCAGATCGGGGTGGTGATTCTCACCGGTGAAGGCGAAAAGGCGTTTTGCTCGGGCGGCGACCAGAAGATCCGCGGTGACTCCGGTTACAAGGACGACAGCGGCGTGCATCGTCTCAACGTGCTGGATTTCCAGCGACAGATGCGTACCTGCCCGAAGCCGATAATCGCGATGGTGGCGGGGTATGCAATCGGAGGTGGTCATGTCCTGCACCTGATGTGCGATCTGACCATTGCGGCCGACAATGCGATTTTCGGTCAGACCGGGCCGAAGGTCGGTTCGTTTGACGGTGGCTACGGCGCCAGTTATATGGCGCGGATCGTGGGGCAGAAGAAAGCTCGGGAGATATGGTTCCTCTGTCGCCAGTACGATGCCCACCAGGCACTCGATATGGGATTGGTCAACACGGTGGTGCCTTATGAGCGGCTGGAAGAAGAGACGGTGCAATGGTGTCGTGAGATTCTGGCTAATTCACCGATAGCGATTCGTTGTCTCAAGGCCGCCTTGAACGCCGATTGCGACGGCCAGGCCGGACTTCAGGAGTTGGCCGGAAATGCCACGATGTTGTTTTATATGACCGAGGAAGGCCAGGAGGGGCGGAACGCTTTCGTGGAGAAACGGAAGCCTGATTTCTCAAAATTTTCCCGACAGCCCTGATCCGATTGGCTGTCGGTGCGATTTGATGCACGGCGGAAAATGAAGAACAAGGATGTTACATACTCACCGGCGCGGATCTGGCTCCTGGCCAGTCGCCCGAAAACATTGCCGGCGGCCGCTGCTCCGGTGGTGATTGGGGTGGTGCTGGCGATTGAGGCCGGGGTGTTTGCGCTGTGGCCGGCGCTGGCGGCATTGTTCGGAGCGCTGGCGATTCAGGTCGGGACAAATTTCGCCAACGATTATTACGATTTTAAATCAGGAGCGGACGAAGGGGAGAGACTCGGCCCGATGCGACTGACTCAGGCGAGATTGGTTACCCCGCGAGCTATGCTTACGGCGACGGTGATTACCTTCGCTTTGGCCACGGCGGCGGGTGTTTATCTGGTTTATGTCGCGGGATGGCCGATTGTGATTATCGGTTTGCTCTCGATTCTATTTGGGGTGATGTACACAGGGGGGCCGTATCCGCTTGGTTATCATGGTTTAGCCGACATCTTTGTCCTGATTTTCTTCGGGCCGGTGGCAGTCGGTGGAACTTTTTTCGTGCAGGCGCTCACGATCAATCCCAATGTGATCATTGCCGGACTCGCTCCCGGTTTGTTCTCAATAGCGATTCTGACGGTCAACAACCTGCGCGATCTGGACAACGACCGCGCGGCAGGAAAACGAACTCTGGCCGTACGTTTCGGGCGAACCTTTGCGCGTTCGGAATATCTGCTCTGTCTGGTGATAGGCAGCTTGATGCCGGTCTGGTTATGGCTGCGAACGGGCGAGCATATCTGGGCCATACTGACAGCGCTCGTACCATTGATTGGCGTTGGAGCGATAAAGGCTGTATATTCCAAACAGGGACGGGTATTGAATGAAGTCCTGGCAACAACCGGCAAACTGCTGTTGCTGTATGCCGTACTTTTCTCGGTGGGGTGGTTAGTATGATCATTAGCGAGTTGACGATTTACCGGTTCAGTCTTCCCTTAAAGAAGGCGTTGAAGCTGGTAACCGGTCCCGTGACGGAACGGGAAGGTTTCGTGGTGAAGGTGACCGGCGATGAGGGTCAGGTCGGCTATGGAGAAATCGCGCCGCTGCCGGGATTCAGCCGGGAAACGATTGATGAAATACCGGAGGCGATCAAACAACTCAAGGCTGTCGTGGTCGGAAACGAAACGCCGGAAAATCTCGAAGAACTTTCCGGTGGTTTCAAACGATGGCTGAGCAGTATGGGGCTGCCCTATTCGGTCAGGTTCGGATTCGAATCGGCGGTGTTGGGAGCGATGGCCTCGGAACGCGGGCTTTCCCTTTGTCGTCTTCTTAGCGATTCCCCCCGCAAGCATGTCACGTTCAATTGTATGCTGTCCCATGGCACCGATGAGGAAGTGCTGGCCGCAGCACTGGAACGTCAGGCCGAGGGATTCAAGACTTTCAAGCTGAAGATAGGTCGTGGTGATCCGGCGATTGACGTAGCGCTGGTTGCCTCGTTGCGCCAGACGTTGGGGGATGGAACGGTTATACGACTCGATGCCAATCGGCAGTATACCTGCGAAAGTATCGGCGGTTTCGTCGAGGCGATCAAGAGTATCGGGGTGGAGTATATCGAGGAGCCGCTGCCGACTCGGGCGGAGAACCTTCAATGGGCCAAGGCCGGGAAGCTGCCGGTGGCGCTCGATGAAAGTGTCGGTGAGATCGAGCCGGAAGAGGCCGCGGCATGTCCCGGTGTCATCGCCGTGCTTCTGAAACCGACTCGGCTTGGCCTGGAACGGACCGTGCGTTTTGCTCGAGCCGCATCATCGCGGTCGATCATGCCGGTGATCAGCTCCTCGTTCGAGTCGAGTCTCGGGCTTTCGATTCTGGCCCATCTGGCATTGGTGGTGACTCGGCACGAAATCGCGATGGGACTCGCCACCGCCGATATCTTCGCGCACGACCTGCTGGATAAACCGCTCCTGCCGATAGATGCCCGTGTGGCTCGGGCTGATATTCCCGACCCGGCCGAGTCGATCCAGATGGATCGGCTGACCGAGGTTAAGTTGTGAGTGAATGCCTGATCACCCGGGCTGCCCGCCATTTTCCGGATGCGACAGCCTTAATTGACGAATGCGGCCCGCTCAGTTATACCGATCTCGATCTTTATACTGAAGTCGCTGAATACAGTCTTCATTCGCATGGAGTTGAATCAGGGGGACTAATCGCGATTCTATCGGAAACGAATCTCTACTATATCCCGATCCTCTTTGCTCTGGCGCGCCTTGGGGCCGCGATTTGTCCGCTCAGTGTGCGCTTGCCGAGTGAGGCGCTGGCACATCAGTTGGACAATATCGGTAGCCGCAGAGTAATCGTGGCGGAGGATCTGACGGGCCGGATTCAGTCCGAGCGGATCGAGGTGATTTCGCTGGTCAAGGCGTTAGTTGCGGAAGGCGTCCTGTGTACTGAATTACCGCCGGTGGATGAGGCGGCCACGATTATTCACAGTTCCGGCAGCAGTGCCGTAGCGAAAGCTATCCGGCATCGCTGGTCGGCGCATGTGGCCAGTGCGGCGGGATCGAATGAAAATATCAACCTTGAGCCGGGCGACCGCTGGCTCTTGTCGCTGCCGCTCTACCATGTCGGCGGACTATCAATTCTGTTTCGCTGCTTTTTAGCCGGAGCGGCGGCCGTAGTCCCGAATCCGGGGGCGTCTTTGCTCGACAGCCTGATCCATTTCACTCCGACACATTTATCCGTCGTGCCGACACAACTCCGAAGACTTCTGTCAACAGGCATACCCGATGAAGTTAAAACTCAGCTTAAGGCGGTGTTGATCGGCGGGGCGGCTGTTCCTTCGGGGCTGGTCGAGCAGGCACGACAGGCGGGTTTGCCGGTGCACACGTCTTACGGATCAACAGAAATGGCCTCACAGATTACCACAACCCGGCCGGGGGCGGACCTCGATGAACTGGCCACCAGCGGGTATCTTTTGAATGGCCGAGAGTTATCGGTCGCAACCGACGGTGAGTTACTGGTGCGCGGCAAGACACTCTGTGAGGGATTTGTGGTCAACGGCAAGCTCACCCTCCCGTTTGATCGCAACGGTTGGTATGCGACGGGGGATATCGGTCGGTTTGATGATAACGGTCGGCTGTTGGTGTGCGGTCGCAAGGATCGGATGTTTATCTCAGGGGGAGAAAACATTCATCCCGAGGAGATCGAACGAGCGCTTCTTGCGATTAAGGGGATCGTTGAGGTGGTGGTTTTTGCTGAGGGTGATCGTGAATACGGACATCGTCCGCGGGCTGTAATTGCGATAGAAGCAGGGCTTGAGATTAACCGCAATGCCCTGATCGGATATCTGGAGAAAGCAGTCGAAAGGTTCAAAATTCCCGACCGGTTTTATCTTTGGCCGAAGCAAGACGGCGCCGGCGCTATGAAGCCGGACCGCTGTTCGATAGAACAATGCTGCCGCGCCGGGGAACTGGAGGAGCTTATTTGAGACTTTCCAGGCCGATGCGGACTTTTTCGGGAAGCGGGATTTTTTCCGCCCGGTTCTTGTCGACGGCAACGTGAACGGTGCGAACCTTTGCGGCGATTTTACCGGCGCTGTCGCGGAAATCATAAATCAGGACGAAAGAGCTTTCTCCGATAGATTCCGTCTTCATTGAAATAGTGATTTTCTCGCCAAGAAGCAGGGGCCGATCGTAGTCGGCATCGGCATGCGCAATCAGGATCAGGTAGTCCGCTTCCCTGATGATATAGTCCAGACTTACCCCGATAGAGGTCATCAGCGCTTCGAAAGCGGTGTGGGCGATGCGGAAGTAATTGGCGAAAAAAACCACCCCGGCAGCATCGGTATCATGGAGCTTGACGTTGGTTTTGGTCTCGAACATCGGTCTCCTCTCGCGAAATAATTCACTTTCTGCATGCAACATTAAGACTATATTAACCGTTTGTGAATATTGTGCAATGAAGAAACTGCTGTAGATAAGAGGAGAACTAAAACCATGAAGAAGCAACAGTCCCTGATCATGTCCATCCTGGCGGCCTTGATGCTGTTCGGTCTTATGGCCGGTGTGGTCGCAGCCCAGGATCAGGATGCCACAACGATTCCCAAGCGGGAAGATATCGACGACAAGTACAAATGGCGTCTCGAAGATATCTATGAAGACAGCGCTGCCTGGTATGCCGACTACAATTTGCTCGAAGCCAGTCTGACCGCTTTCGATCCTTACCGTGGCCACCTGGGCGATTCCCCGGAGACTTTGTATAACTGCCTTCATATGTCCGACAGTCTGGATATGATTCTCGGTCGTCTCTATGTCTATGCTTACATGAAGCTGGACGAAAACACTCAAGAGAGCATGTACCAGTCGATGAGCGGTGAAGTTGCCGGTCTTAACTCTCGCATCAGTGAGCAACAGGCCTTTATCAGTCCGGAAATCATTAGCCTGGGCGAAGCAAAGGTCATGGGGATGATCGATGCCTATGAACCGCTGGGTGTGTATCGCCATCATTTCGAAGATCAATTCCGCCAGCAGGCTCATATTCTTTCCGACAAAGAAGAGGCGATCCTGGCTGCGGCTTCACCGGTTCTGCGGGCTCCGAGTGATATTTTCAATATGATTGACAACGCCGACCACAAAATGGGCCGGATCGTTACCACCGACGGCGACACGATCGAGTTAACCAACAGCCGTTATTACGATGTTATGCGTGAAGCAGATCGCGAGACACGACGTATCGCCAATGACAGTGTTCAGACGTCCTGGAAGAAGTATCTCAATACACTGGCCATGACGTTTGGTGGATCACTCAAGGCCGACTGGTTCCAGGCCAGGGTTCGCGGTTATAATTCCTGTCTGGAATCATCACTTGACGGGTACAACGTACCTACGGCTGTATTCACTAATCTGATCGAAGCCACTAACGCCAACTTGGAATCATGCTATAAGTGGTACGCATTGCGAAAGAAGTTCCTTAAGCTCGATACGATGTACACCTACGATCTTTCGGTATCAATGGCCGAGGCTTCCAATCGCAGAATTCCGTACGAAGAGGCGATTGAGATGGTAACCAAGGGACTCAAACCGCTGGGCAAGCAGTATGTCAAGGATTTGCAGGCAGGATTCAGTTCCGGTTGGATTGATGTCTACGAAACCGAAAATAAGGGCTCGGGTGCCTACAATTGGGGTACTTACACCACCCATCCCTATGTTTTGTTGAATTATGGCTATAAGATCGACGATGTCTTCACCCTGGCCCATGAGCTGGGTCATGCCATGCACAGTTTCTATACCAACCGAAATGAAACCTATCAGAACTCAGGCCATTCGTTGTTTCTTGCAGAGGTCGCTTCAACCTGTAATGAAGCGATCCTGATGAAGTATCTGCTCGAGAACACCAAAGATAAAGATGAGAAACTGGCCCTGTTGTATTATTATATCAAGCAGATTGATGGGACCTTTTTCAGCCAGGTGATGTTCTCCGAGTTCGAGCAGGCAGTGCACCAGCATGTTGAAGAGGGCGGTGCTTTCTCTGCCGACTATTTCCGGGAAACCTACCGTGAGATTTTCCAGAAGTATATGGGGCCGGATGTGGTGATTGGTCCCGACAACGACATGGGTGGCTTGAAGATTTCGCATTTCTATCGTGAGTTCTACGTTTACCAGTACGCTACAGCCTATGCCGCTGCTCAGATGATCTCCCAGAAGATCATGGAGGGCGACAAGCAGGCTCTTGAAGCCTATCATGAGTTCCTGGCTACCGGGACATCAGATTATCCGCTGGAGATTCTCAAGAAGGCCGGCGTTGACCTGACTCAGCCGGAGGCGGTCAAGCGGACACTTGACCTGTTTGGTGAACTGGTTGATGAAATGGAGAAGCTGTTGATGGAGGGATAACCTTTCATCTGAGCTGAATCAGTTTATACGGTCGGACCAAAGGTCCGGCCGTTTTTTGTGGGAGCTATCGAGGTGACTGTTGAAAAAAGCCGTACCCACAGATATTCAGCAAACTACAACCGTAATGCGGGCAACATAAGGCCACCTGCTATGCGAGGATAGAGCCCTCAACCTCGTAATTGGGGGCTTTTTCACCGCACAAGAGGTTTTTCAACAATCCCTGATGGGGGCTCTCGTAATTGATCTTATCCTGTGAGAGAATTCACTTGATTTGAGACCTGTTTGTCTCAAATTTGGGAACCATTGCAACCATGATTGGTTTCAAGGAATGATGTTTGGAAAATGATAATTGCAGCTTTTGAGTAGATGAAGGAGACAAAATTATGATGATTCCGAAGGAAATGGCCGACGGCCTCAATGCTCAGATTACTCGTGAATACGAGTCTTACTGGATTTACCAGCAGATGGCTTATAAGTTGAGCGCCATGGGGCTGAGGGTATTTGCCGAATGGTTTACCCAGCAGGCCAAAGAAGAAGTCGTGCATGCTGAAAAAATGGCTGACTATCTGCTCGACCAGGGTGGAGAGGTTATGCTCGGTGAAATAGGTAAGCCGGACGATGACTATTCAACGGTCGAAAAGGTCTGTGCCGCCGCTCTTGAGCACGAAAAGAAAATAACGGCCTGGATCCATGAACTGGTCGGTCTGGCTCGCTCGAAAAACGATTATGCCACGGAGCAATTTTTGGCCTGGTATGTGAGTGAGCAGGTCGAAGAAGTGGCGACAACGGCCGAGTTGCTGGACCTGGTCAAAATGGCTAAGGGACCGCACCACCTGATCCAGTTGGAAAACCGTATTATGGCGCTGCGCGGCGGAAGCGACGAATAAGCCGGTAGTTATTTTGATTTAAGAGCCGCTCGCGGGAGCGGCTCTTTTTTTTGTATCGGCTTCGGTGAATTATGTTGACAATTCCCGGAATACCCTTATAATTTATTTGTACAGAATGACTTACGGCGCTTATTGGAAGCTCTGCATTGCAGGTTCAGTTCTACGCGGTCCGACCCGATGATGAATAAGAGGTATACCACAATTTCAAGACGTATTCCGAAGACCTGCTGTCCCAAAGCTGATTTCCGCGCCGTTGGTACGGACCGAATCGCGATAGGAAAGAATCACCGTCTTCGTGCAGGGAGTAACTGTCTATGCGCTATGCTCTTTTGTTGGCTTTGATGCTTCTGACACTGGCCTCCAGCGCCTTGGGGGAAGAATACTACTTCGAATTCCGGATCGATGATCCGACTATTCTGGAGAAACTGTCACGGGTAATCTCGATTGATCGAGTCGACGGTGATCTGGTTAAGGCTTATGCCAACGATCGTGAGATGGCCGAGTTCGAAGCATTCGGTTATCATTATGAAATTCTCCCGGCGCCTTCAAGCCTGATTATTCCCCGCATGTCCGACGACAAAGCTGCTCTCAAAGACTGGGATTCGTACCCTACTTATCCCGCTTATGTCAGTATGATGTACCAATTCGCGACGGATTATCCATCAATATGTCGAATCTACGACGCCGGAACTACAGTCGCAGGACGTGAACTGCTTTTTGCGGTGATTTCCGACAACGTTAACGTTGAGGAAGATGAACCCGAAGTTATGTACACCGGAACCATACACGGTGACGAGACCACGGGTTATATCATGACTCTCCGGTTGATTGACTCGTTACTGGTCGCTTACGGAACCGACTCCCGCATCACGGACATGGTCGACAATATGGAGATATGGATCAATCCTCTGGCCAATCCGGACGGGACCTATCACGGCGGTGATGCCACTGTCAGCGGAGCCCAGCGCTATAATGCCAACGACTATGATCTGAACCGTAACTTCCCGGATCCCGAGGACGGCGCTTATCCGGGAGGGACGCGCCAGATCGAAACGACCAATATGATGAATATGGCGATTGCCAATAGTTTCGTAATATCGGCCAATTTTCACGGCGGCGCTGAGGTTTTGAATTACCCCTGGGATACCTGGAGTGATCGCCATGCCGATGATACCTGGTTCTATGATATCTGCCGCGCTTTTGCCGACACTGTTCATCTTTACAGTACTTCCGGATATATGACCTATCTCGATGACGGGGTGACCAACGGTTATGACTGGTACACCGTCTCGGGCGGCCGTCAGGATTACATGAATTATTTCCGCGGTTGCCGTGAAGTCACGATGGAGATTTCCGACACCAAGTTGCTCTCCGCCAGCCAGCTACCATCGCACTGGATATGGTTGCGGCACTCACTGCTCAAGTATCTCGAAGAAGCCCTGTATGGCATCCGGGGAATAGTGACCGATGCCGCTACCGGTTTGCCGGTGGCTGCAACTATCGAAGTGCTTAACCACGACATAGACAGTTCGTATGTCTATACCGATCCTGATGTCGGTGATTACCATCGTATGATCGAAGCCGGTTCCTGGGATTTGCAGTTTACCGCGGTGGGCTATTTACCACAGACGATTTACGGTGTCTCGGCCGTTGATGGCGCGACGACAACGCTCGATGTGCAAATGAACCAGATTCCACCGTATCCCGCGATGAGCTTCGTGAGCCAGAATGCCGGAATGGTGGATCCGGGGGACAACAGCAATTTTAGCATTACACTCACCAACGACGGCGGTGGCGATGCCGTCAATCTGGTCGGAACTCTGGCCACGAGCGATCCGTTGGTGACGATAACGCAGGATTATTCGACTTATCCGGTAATTGCCATGTTGGGCGGTCAGGGGACCTCCAACAGTGCTTATTCCATCAGTGTCGATGCCGCCTGTCCGGAAGAACACCAGGTGCAGTTCGAACTTTACCTTTCTGCCGACAGCTACGAGGATACCCTGACGTTTGCGATTACGGTAGGGCAGAAGATCGAGGATTTCGAATCCGGTGGTTTTACCGCTTTCCCGTGGCAGATGAGCGGCAGTGCGAGCTGGACGATCAATACTTCGCCGTACGAGGGCAGTTACTGCGCCAAGTCGGGCTCAATTTCGCATAGTCAAAGTACGACTATGAGCGTTACCCTGAACGGTCTCGAATCGGGGACTATTTCGTTTTACTACAAGGTGTCTTCCGAGTCCGGTTATGATTATCTGACGTTCTATATCGACGGTGTTCAGAAAGGCCAATGGTCGGGAACGGCGGGATGGTCACAAGCCAGTTATTCCACGACGACCGGCGACCATACTTTCCGCTGGACCTATTCCAAGGACGGTAACACCACCAGCGGCAGCGATTGCGGCTGGATCGATTATATCGTGTTCCCGCCTACTTCGTCCGATATCGACGAGGACGGTATCGATAACACCGCCGACAATTGTCCCGAGAATTATAATCCCAATCAGGAAGATGCCGACGACGATGGTGTCGGAGACCTGTGTGATAATTGCGTCGATATCGCCAATACGAATCAAACCGACGCCGACAATGACGGAGTCGGTGATCTCTGCGACAATTGTCCCGGCATAGCCAACGCCGGTCAGGCGGATGGCGACGCCGATGGCTATGGCGATGCCTGTGATAACTGCTCCGAGATTTTCAATGATGATCAGGCGGACGGTGACTCGGACGGCGTCGGTGACGTTTGTGATAATTGCCCTTCTGTCGCCAACACGACTCAGGGTGATGCCGACGACGACCATTTCGGCGACGCCTGCGACAATTGCCCCAACAAGATCAATCCAACCCAGGATGACTCCGACGCCGACGGTGCCGGTGATGCCTGCGATAACTGCGACGGTCTCTATAATCCGTCACAAGCGGATGCCGATACCGATGGTTTCGGCGATGACTGTGACAATTGCCCGCAGATGTACAATACCGATCAAACCGACAGTGACAGCGACACCTACGGTGATGCCTGCGATAACTGTGAGGCGATTGCCAATCCCGGCCAGGAAGACGGCGATGCCGATGCGGTCGGTGATGTTTGTGACAACTGTCCGACCGTGTTCAATCCGACTCAGGCCGATGAAGACAACGATGGTTTGGGTGATCCTTGTGATCTCTTCGTTTGCGGTGATGTCGACGGTAACGGATCCGGTCCGGATATCTCCGACCTGGTTTATTTCGTCAACTGGATGTTCAACGGTGGACCGGCGCCGACCGAATGGGGCGCGATCGACGTGAACGGCTCCGGTGGATATGCCGATATCGCCGATTTGGTCTACCTGGTTGAATACATGTTCCAGGGCGGGCCCGAACTGAATTGCTCGTATGATTGATTGAATGTAATACCGTTTTTGAAGGCGGGGACGATTGTCCCCGCCTTTTCTATTGGAATCAAATCAAATTTCCACCAAAAAGGGTGATCGATATGTATCGATCACCCTTAAGAATCTTCCGCGCAGTGGATGGCGCCGGGATTCGTTTATGTGTCGTTTAGTACGACCGACGATAACGTCCGCCGCCGCCACGATTACCACCGCCGCTGTTGTTACGCGGCTTGGCTTCGTTGACGTTCAGCGTGCGACCGTTCATCTCCTGACCGTTCAGCCCGCTGATGGCTGCCATTGCTTCATCCTTTGAAGGCATCTCGACGAAGCCGAAACCCTTCGGCCGGCCGCTGTCACGGTCGGTGATGATGTTAACGGTGGAGACTTCACCGTAAGCCTCAAAGGCCTGGCGAAGAGCGTCTTCGGTCGTATCGTACGACATGTTACCGATGTAGATGTTCATTCTACACTCCGTAGTTGGTTGCTTCGATTTTGCCGTCGAGGCGTCATGTCGAGGCAACAGAGAAAAATGCGCACCATTGCGCGTCAATTTGAGATTTAGCTTTAGCGGAGTGTTGTGTTATTGAACCAACCTGCGATAAAGGCTACTCAAACTTGAGTGACGGTATAGTATATGGTTCATATCGGCTGAAACCTACAGTTATTTGTCAAATGGCTCATTTATTTTTTAGCTCGTTTTTTGAAATCATGGGGGAAGGGCTTGCTGTTTCGGCGTTAGTCTAAGGCCGGCAACGTGTTAAGTGTGCGTAAGTCAGTCAAAAAAGGAGCTGATGTGACTGAATTCTTCCTGGGCTCGCTCGTAATCCTCAATCCGGCCGATGTCGAGCCAGTAGCCCCTGTAGGGATAAACTGAGATCGGCAGGTTTTTTTTGAGTGCCTGATACATCAGGTCGTCGAATCCAAACGGACCGCTATCCGGTACATACTTCAGCACTGATCGAGAGAACACGTAAACGCCCATTGAAACCGTTAGTCGATAAGTCGGTTTTTCCTTGAATCCGATCAGGCGATTGGAAGCATCGGTTTCGAGAACGCCATAGTCGACGAAATCTTCACGTTCGTGAGCCGCGACTGAAACGAGAGCATCTGATTCGAGGTGAGAGCGATAGAATTCAACGAAATCGAGATCGGTAAGGATATCGCCGTTGACAACCAGAAAATGCTCGGGCAGGTCAGGAATCAATTTCAACGGCGCCACCGTTGAGAGGGGTTCGGGTTCTTCGCTGTAATGGATCTCCAATCCCAGTTTTTCACCGTTTCCGACCGATTCACGGATCAAATGCGACAAATGGTTGACAGCCAGATGGACACGACCGACACCGCATCGTTTCAGCCGTGTCAGCAGTAATTGGATTATCGGTCGCCCGCCGACCGGCACGAGTGGTTTGGGGATATCCGCGGTTAGCGGTTTGAGCCGTGAACCCTGACCTCCGGCCAGTACCACGGCGGTTATCTCGGTTGCGGCAGTCATGCGGGACAACTGTTTCGGTAGAGGGGTGAGTCCGGGTCGGGGATCAAACCGGAGCGGATGGCATAGATAATCTCGCGGATACCGTCGGGTACGGTTCGGGATAACTCGAATCCGAGTCGAGTACGAACCTTATCGAAATTGACACGGTAATCCCTGGGGTCTTCATCGCGTTTGACGTAGGAGACATTCTCGCGAGCCCCCGGCAGTTGTTCGAGGATAAGTCTGACGATGGTCTTTTTTTGGTAATTCTCAACGGTGTCGCCGATGTTGAAAGCCTGCCCGGACAACATGGCGCGATCTCCGGTCAAGGTGAGCATAATCGCTCGCACCAGATCGCGGGTGTGGGCATAGGGTCGCCAGAACTGTTCACCGAATACTTCCAGTTTACGGCCAAGGGTCAACTCCCGAGTGAATTCATTAACGGTCAGATCGAACCGGGGGCGTGGCGAAAGACCGTAAGCGGTGGCGAAACGAAGTACGGTCGGAGTGAAATCGTGGTAGTCCAGACTAAGTAAAATTCGTTCGAACTCAACCTTCAGCTCGGCATAGTAAGAAACCGGTTGCAGCGGTGAGGTTTCATCGACGTAACCGTTGGGGTCGTTCATTTTGCCGTAATTGGAACAGGTCGAAGCGAAGATGAGCCGACCGACGCCGTTTTCTATCGCCTTGCCCAGCAGTCGCCGTGAGGCTTCGAGATTCGTTTGCCGGGCAAGCTCCGGTTCTCGAGCGCAAGCCGGATCACCGACAATAGCCGCCAGATGTACGACATGGTGTACATCGGCGAGTGCGCGGTCGAGATCCTGATCGCGCCTGATGTCGCCGTGAAGCAGATCGAAATTCTTTTCACCAAGATAAGGCAGGAGGCTTCGACCGCCGAAAAGGAATGAGTCAATCACTCGCACCCGGTACCCCTCTCGGAGTAGGGGAGCGATCAGGCGACTACCGATATAGCCGGCGCCGCCTGTAATGAGTACTGTCTCTGATCCTTGCACCATACCGTTATGTCTGGCGGTTGTCCGTACTATTTAAGAGCCTTACGGGCTATTTTCATATTCTCCTCGTCCATTCCGAGGTCGATTGCTTTCTGAAGGTTCTTTTTATAATCCGCGACACCGCGGTCTTTCTGGGCCAGGCCTAGATAGAAATAAGGTTCGCCTTTATCGGCATAGGCGGACAACGAGCGTTTCGCATCTCCTAAACAAAGGTCCGAACGTCCCCCCTGAAGATATGCGTAACATAGAGCCATCCACGGTTCAAAACCGTCCATGGAGGTATACATCGTCTTTCGAGCCAGATTTTGCGCTTCGCTCGGACGAATCTTTTCATCCGACAGGGAGATTGAAAAGAACAGGTTATTCGTGAGATTGTCGCGGTTATGCCCGGCTGTTTCTTCGAACAGGTCAAAGGCCTGATCGACCGAACCGGATAAGTACAAGGCACGAGCTTTAGCTCCCCGCGCATCCATGAAATCAGACTCAATTCCCAGAGCCTGGTTTGCGAGGGTTAAAGCCTCATCTGCTCGTCCCAATTTCGAGAACCAAAGCGAAGCCGACGTAAGAGCATCGGGATTCTCGGGTTGCTCGGTTTGTAGAAGTTTCACCAACTCGACTACCGCGTCGTTTTGTTGCTGGTGATAAAGAAGTTGATTGAAATCATCGAATGATTTGACCTCCCCCGAAATCGGGCGATACGCTTCTATAAAAGCATCACGGGCGTCGGTGTAACGATCATTTTCAACCAACACGGTGGGATAGAGTAAAGCGGTTTCTGTCGGGAAGGTTTTGAATTGCGGATATTTGTCGAACGCTTCCAATGCTCTTTTGTACTGCTTACGGCTTCTCATGAGGTTAACCATGCGAATGAAGGCCGGAGCATAACTCGGGTCCAGGTTGAGGGAGGTGGTGTAAAGGCTTTCGGCGCGTTTGAAATCGCGACCACCGGCGGTGGAGATCATTTCTGCGACATCGGACAACCAATCGGGTTGTGTGGTGTGGTATTTGATCAGTTGTTCGGTTTCCTCGGCGAACTCCTGATCCAGACCGACCTCGCGCTTGATGAATGTGCTTCTTACTTTAATTTCCCGCCGATTACTGAGCATCCCGCGTACGCGACTGACGTCAAAGATCGTTTCCCGTTCCGGAATGATACGGAACAGAACAATAACCGTTTTATAGGCCATATAGTTGATGATCTCTTCCGGCCAGTTCTGTCTCTCGACCATGCCGTTGGCCATACTTCTTTCCTGATCGATCTGACTCACGAAAAGAACCTTGGCATGGGCACGCATAAAGTTGTACTGAGCATCCACCGCATCGGGACTGATATCCAGGCCTCGGTTGGCCTGAGCGATCACCGCGGTTCGATCACGCCGGGCAAGGGCATATTCGAGATCGAGAGCGGCACGCCAGAGGCGGGTTTCGCCTGCGCTGTCGATCGGTGCGGTAGTACGGCGAGCCTCGTAGAAATAGCCGTGTTTGAGGGCCCGTAACACGTGTCGATTGAATGAGAGACGGGTGTTCCCGGCTGCGGTTAAAGTTTTTCTCGATAAGACTATCGCTGAATCAATTTGGCCCATTTCTTCCATACAATCAGCCGCCAGTTCCCAGAATAAAACAGAGTCCAGCGGAGTCTCGAGAGTACGGTTATAGATGTTCCGGGCTTGATCGAAATCTCCATCCACAGCGAAAGAGCGGGCCTCAAGGAGTCCACTTAAGGGAGCCGGGATATCCGGCCATTTATTCATTTCCGTACGCATCTGAGGACCGGTGCCGCGATCCAGCATAGCTTGAGCCAGCATGACGGCTGCCCGGTAATCACCGTCCGATTTTTCTAAATACTTGGCAGCACGGTCGGCGGCAAGATCAGGATCATCAAAAAGCGAGTATATTCGAGACATCCCGGCCCAGGCCGGGGCGAAGTTCTCATCTATCTCCAGCGCCGTGGCATAGCGATTCATTGCCGACCAGAGCTGTAATTGCGCCTCGTCAATCGTTCCCAATCCACAAATTGCGGCAGCGTCGCTTGGATTGGCCTCGAGCATAGCGCTGTACTCTTTGCTGGCTTTATCAAAGCCTTTATCATCGATCAGGGTTATTTGGTCGGTTACACTGGATCCCGGGGTGGAATCACTCCCACAACCAAACGCTATAATAGCGATAATTGCGATCATCAAAGATAAATAGAGAGACTTCATACCTTCCTTCCTATTAGTGATATTCAGGGCATAAAAAAGCCCGGCGATTGAAGTAAATGCTTCTTGTACAACGCCGCAACCCATTATTTCCAACAAATTTGCGATGTTACAGCAAATATCGTGCGAATGAGATTAGAATTTTGTTGAAACGTATTTTCACCAGCGGTATATTAGTGATATGGACATATTATCGTCAGACGCCCTATGTAAGTTTTACCACCGCCGTCCGGTGGTAAACGGTGTTTCCATTCAGGTAAAACCGGGTGAAGTGGTTGGTCTCCTGGGCCCCAACGGCGCCGGAAAAACCACCACATTCTACATGATTATCGGCTTCATCAAGCCGGATAAGGGACGGGTATTTCTAGGCAAAAAAGCAATTACCCGACTCCCGATGTACAAACGGGTTGGTCTTGGGATCGGCTATCTGGCGCAGGAGGCTTCGGTTTTTCGCAAAATGACGGTTGAGGACAATATCAAGGCTATTTTACAATTCCGCCGTATGTCTCGCAAAGCCCGCAAGGCTCGTCTCGAAGAACTCCTGAATGAGTTGGATATTGCGCACTTGCGCAAAAGCAAAGCTTACACTCTTTCGGGAGGCGAGCGTCGCCGGGTTGAGATCACCCGGGCTCTGGTTAATGAGCCGAAATATATTCTTCTGGATGAGCCTTTTGCCGGGATTGACCCGATCGCAGTTGAAGATATTCAGAAAATTATCAGTCGCCTGGTAGAGAAGGGGCTTGGGGTTTTAATCACCGACCATAACGTCCGTGAAACACTCAGTATTTGTAATCGGGCGTACATTATGTGTGACGGAACGATTCTGAAAGATGGGACTTCCGATTTCCTGGCCAACGATCCGGAAGCGAGAAAAATCTATTTAGGAGAGAAATTCCGGCTTAACTAACCGGACCCCTGTCTAATATGTGAACGATTGGCTGGAACCTGTTAATATGCAAGCTTTTCAGGCCGACAATAGGTACTGAAGGCAGGGAATAAACTGCCCCGGGAATAGGCTTTCAGACCATAGGTAAGTTAAGTATATGAAACTCGGACTTCAGCTTAAACTCAAACAGACGCTTGCTCCGCAGTTGATTCAGTCCCTGAAGATGCTGCAGATGCCCGTGCTCAAGCTCGAACAGACTATCCGTCATGAACTCGCCACCAATCCCTTACTCGAAGAAGTCGAGGAGCCTGAGGTAGAGGAACGCGAGGATGAATTCGATCTGACCAAAGAAGAACCTTCGAGTGAAAGTGAGTCGGATGTTGATTGGGGTGAGTTGCTTGACGACGAAGAAGGTTACAAAGTCCGCGAGCAGCGCGAGCACCCTGAAGATCGATTCGAAGGAACAGCTGCTCAGCAGGAAAACCTCTATTCACATTTATTGGAGCAGCTTTCGTTGCTGAAATTGTCCGAGGAGGAATGCCTGATAGGCGAGTATGTCATCGGTAACATCTCTCCCGAAGGTTATCTGACGATATCGGTAGCTGAGATGGCCAGCGAACTGGAGATCGAACCTGAAAAGGTTCAAGCGATGGTAGACCAGATTCAGCGATTCGATCCGCCTGGTGTCGGAGCTCGTGATCTTAGGGAATCGCTCCTGATCCAACTGCGTGACCGCGATATGACCGGAACCTTAGCCTATCGCATTGTCGATGAGCATCTTAAAGACCTCGACCGGAAAAGCATTCTCCAGGTAGCCAAGCTTATGAGCGTACCGGTCGAGAAAGCTCAGGCGGCGATGAACACCATCAAGGGCTTGTCGCCGACTCCGGCTCAAGGACGATTCGACTCCGGTGCGATGCCGGTTGTTCCTGATCTGATAGTAGAACGGTTCGGCGATGATTACGAGGTTATGCACAATGACTCGCATGTCCCGCGGCTGCGGATCAATAGCGGTTATCGTTCACTGATGAAACGCGGCAACAGCTCTTCCAAAGAGACTAAGAGTTATATCAAGCAAAAGCTGGAGCAGGCGCGTTGGCTGCTGAATGCGATTAACCAGCGTCGTTCGACCATGATCCGGGTAATGGAGGCGATTATACAACGCCAGCATGAGTTTTTTGAACATGGCCCGGCTTTTCTTAAACCGTTGATAATGGAAGACGTAGCTCAGATGGTCGATATGAATGTGGCTACCGTCAGCCGTGTCTCCAGTGGAAAATACGTCCAGACGCCGTACGGCGTACACGAAATCAAGTATTTCTTCAACTCCGGTATTGCTCGAGAAGATGGTGAGGAAATGTCCAAACGATCCGTTAAGCAACGGATCGATGAGATCATCAAAGCCGAGCCGCCGGACAAGCCTTATTCCGACCAGGAGATATATCGTCGACTCAACGACGAGGGAATCCAGTTGGCTCGAAGAACCGTCACCAAGTATCGCGAGGAGTTAAAGCTGCCTCCGGCGAGACTTCGTAAACGAGTCGGTTGACGGTTACACTGCGTCTGATGAAGACCGTGGAATTGGGCAAAAAGCTTAACCGGAGCGGATTTTCGACATTTTGTTTATATTGGGGGTGTCTGGCTAAACCAACCGAAGGGCAGGTTCGTATAACAGATAAAGAGCATACAAATGTCCCCAAGTTTTTGATGTTTTTTTCGTTTCACCTTCGTTTATATTTGAATTGAGTAGAAACCATGATTTTGGAATCGACAGGCGGTTACAAGTCGGAGTATACGGAGCACATATACAGCCACAAACCGATTCCGGAAGTCATGGGGTGTGACAACTGCGTACCGGTGACAGGGGATTTAATGATTTCAAACCGAAACAACAAAGGGGTGCGCAGCTAGTGTCACAGAGAGTAAACTTCTATAATGATCGCATGGAAAGGAGTCGTTCAACCATGCAGACTATTATAACTGCTCGCCATTTTGATCTCACCGATGAGATGAAAGCCCATGCGGAGGGGGAGATTGAGGGTTTGACCCGCTATTTCGACAATATCATCTCCGCAGAGTTAATTCTCGACAAAGAACGACATCGACGCACCGCAGAACTGCGGGTTAAGGTTTACAAGGATACACTTACCGGCACCGGGGATACCGATGATTTGTACAACTCAATCGGAGTAGCTGTCGACAAGGTTAAAGCACAACTCAAGAAGTACAAGGGGAAACTCAAGGAACGGCGACCTGAGGAAATAGTGGAGACCAAGGACGCTCTGACCAAGCCTTCCACCGATCCTGATTCGGTCGATTTGTAACGGCTATCGACCAAGACAAATTTAACCGCTCGGTTTCAATCCGGGCGGTTTTTTTATCTGTTATTGAGATACTCGCGAATCAGGTGAAGATTAGCTGCCGCCTCGTGGTTAAGGCAAACTAGATCCTCAGGGGTAACATTGCCGTACCGATCACAATCCATTCGGTGCATCGACTCCGCTTCCCCGGAATGTATCGCAGCTTCCTTCAGGAGATGGAAGAGATCTGGTTCAGGCTGGTTTGTTTCGATCAGGAAAAACAACTGTGGCTTTTCACCACGAAAAATCTCGCGGGCGAAAGCAAGCAAGGTGAGACGGTATTCGTTTTTGTTCAGCCCTAACTCTTCGCTGATCTCAGTAACCATGGCGGAATGTGCCAGTCGATCGAGAGTGGCATTGGTTATGGAATAGTCGACCGAACCGGCCGCCGAAGGCCCGATGCTGTCTTCCAATGAGGCCAGTTGTGGGGAACGGTGAGCCACCCAGAGGGAATACCGGTTCTCCCAGCGATTGAGCAGTAGTCCGCAGACACCAAGGCAAGCGGGCAGGGGAGAGTAACCGGTGCGATCGGTACCGATCCTGAGATAGTATTCACGCAAGCTGCCGCCTTTGTCTATGAACAACTCATCCGGCATATCAAGAGCAAAACAGGATCCGGCCTGAAGACCGTAATCGCATCGGCATACGGTCAGGCAGGATTGAGGCGAGGTGAAATCCGCCTTAACCAGGTGCATCGCCGGAGGACCGTCAAACAAGCGGCCTTCAGCCTTCATGCCATCGGCTGTCCGGCGAGCGAAACGGTCAATAAGATCATCCCGAAAGTGGAATTGGCTTTCCAGGCAGTTGATTTTTATTTCGTCCGGGTGGTGACCAGAGTTGAAAAAGCGGATGATATCGTAATAACCGGAATCGACCTTATAACCGGGGCCGACCAATCTGCTTGCGTTATCCGGGAAAAATCTATGCAGTATGTCAGGCATGACGCTGTAGTCGAGATACTTCATTACTATCTCAATATCGGAATATCGAAAGCAACCGGCCGGTTAACCCGGTTATTACATCGAAGCAATATAACTTCTCAATGCAGACGTTCCAAGGAGGGGATTATACGATTAGAAATCCTGACCTGTCATAACAATCCGCCTGTGTAATCGGCATCAGGTATGTGCTCCCGATTGCAAACCGGTGGTCTGATTGCATAATGTTCAATCGCTGAGCATGCCCCGTAAATCATAGTGTTCCTTCGTGTTACTTAATGTCGGGGAAGGGTGATATAATAGGCACGAGGCTTGTCCTGAATATGTCCGGAGAAATTTATGAGACTCTGGCTAATCAGGATTGTTTTGCTTGCTGCGGGATTGCTGGTGGTTATGAAGACCTCGGCCGGTACCGGCGATATGACCGGCAGGGTTGTTGACCGGGATGGTCGGCCTTTGGTCAGTGCATCAGTGGTGTTGTTGCAAGATGGTGTGATAGCCGGGGGACAGGCGACTGATACGGCAGGTTGCTTCAGTCTGAATGTCCCGGCTGAAAGCAGTGAGTTGACGCTAGTGGTATCGGCGGTAGGTTACCGGACCGAGCGGTTATCGGTGAAATCCGGAGATTTTGTCGACAGCATTACCGTCAAATTGGAAAATGTGACATATCAGGTGGAATCGATTAAGGTAGCCGTTGCTGCCGGTGAGGAATCATCGGAAATATCGATGTCTTCCGATGAAGTCGACCATCGCGCGGTGCAATCACCAATTCCCTCCAATCTCACCAGTGCCATTGTCGCTCCTTCGGTGGCGCGGGCCGGTTCGGCGCATTCTTCCAAACTTCGTATTCACGGCACCAGCCCTGATTATTTCATCAATGGTGTCAATGTCGGACGCGATCCGAATCATTTCGGCACTTTCTCCATCATCCCGGCTTCGGTCGTCGATGATATTATTCTCCAGCCGAGAGGCACCGGAGCGGAGTTCGGTCTTCCTGCGGCCGTTTCGCTCAGCACCCCGGAGTCTTTTGCGCAACCCTTAACCGGCAGTTACAGCCTTTCATTGATAGAGACCAACGGTTCGCTGGCGATAGGAAACGAGCGATTTTTCGCTTTGGGCTCGTTACGCAAATCGGTTTTAGACAAGCTGGTGCATTATCTCGATCTGCGTTCCGACCGCCGCACGATACCTCCCACCAATTTCCAGGATATTTTCATTTCCACCGGCTGGCGTCCCTCGGACCGTACCCGCCTGGTTGTCGATCAGTACCATGTGCGGGATTATCTGTCGTTCGAACTGGATGGCTCTACCCGGAACAGCGACGGGGTCACGGTCGCGCAGCATGCCGGGGAACATCTCGTTTCGGCTCGATTCGAATATCTCGGAAACCGGATAATGCACCGTCTGTCGGCGGCAGTGCGCGATGGTGTCGAGAAATATCATGCCGATCCGGTCACCCGCGGAACGGCTGCTTCGATCAGCGATTTTTCGTTGCGACTGGAAGAAAATACTACCCTCGCTCAGATTGATTATCAGGGAAGTCTGATTAACGAAAACGATACCTGGGTAGTCGGTGTACAGACAAACCATACGCTGCGACGTGATTACCAAATGAAACAAGCTAATTGGAATTTCACTCCGCCGGATGCCGTCAGCGATGTACCGTTCGTGTATCAGGAGGAGTTGAACAGCCTCTATGCGAAAGCCGAAGGCTCGATAACCGGGCATGATGTCGCGGTATATCTCAGCCGGAAACACGAGGGCGAACGGTTCAGTCATGAAGTCGGCGGGAGGCTGGAACGGTTCGATAATCTGTCTGATGGTATTGCTGCCACATTCAGGGCTCGTTTCAGCTATAAGACGGGGGAGCAGAGCAAGCTGGAATTGTTCGCGGGGACATTCGCCGCGAGTCCGATAGATCGTATCCTACAGCCGTATCAGGTGTTGGTTCGTGATCAGTTGTCCCGTTTGACGCCGGTGTATAGTCGTTTAGCGTCGGCTCAGTTCAGCTATCGTTCAGTGAAGCTGGGTTTGTTTGCCAAAGCTATTAACGGACTGCCGGTGGTGGGACCGGATTTTTCCGCGGTGGATGAGGCCGGTGTTGCGGGTGAAGGATTCATTCGGGTAACTTCATCGGGACAGGCGCGTTTTGTCGGAGCCGATGTGACTTACGAGAGGAACGGTCTGGTCGGCGGCAAACTGGATATCTATGCGTTTTATAACTACGTTCATGCCGTACAGCGAACGGATGGTATCGAAACGCCCTACGATTTGTCAGCTCCACACCGGTTGGTAATTCAGACCGATTACAGTTTCAGCAAACGACTTCAGGCGGGGATCAACCTGGCAGTACGATCCGGTAACGCCTACACGTCATATACGGTTGCGAATTATACGACTGATGCGGATCGATATAGTGATGATTACTACCGCAATTACCTGTCCGAAGAGAACGGCGAACGATTCCCGGTCAACGTCAGTCTCGACCTGCACCTTTCATACAGCTTCGGCGGTTCACAGCTTTTCTTCAACGTGGCCAACGCCACCAATCATGCCAATGCCATCGTCAATGCCGCCGACGGCTATGTGTACGACAGCGGCATTCTCCCCAGTATCGGTTATCGACTCGAGTTTTAACGGTTCGTTTCACTCATCCTTGGCCAGATGGGCGACATCTGTAACCAGGTCGTCCCCCTTGAGCGTAATCAATCTTACGCCCTGGGTGTTCCGCCCGATAACCTTGATGTCTTTAACCGCCTGGCGATTGGCGATCCCGTGCCGGGTGATCAGGATCAACTCATCGTTGTCGAGAACTTCCTTCACCGCGACTACCTCGCCGTTACGCTCGGAGGTCTTCACGTTGATCACACCCTTGCCGCCGCGATTGGTGATGCGGTAATCGTTGATGTTGGTCCGTTTGCCGTAGCCGTTCTCGGTCACGACCAGCAACGATGAGTCGCGTTTGGCGACTACCATGCCGATGGAATAGTCTCCTTTACCGAGGTTGATGCCTTTGACGCCGTAGGCGGTGCGGCCCATCGGACGAACGGCCGTTTCCGGAAAACGAATCGCCATGCCTTTGCGGGTAGCGAGGATGACATCATTGGTGCCGTCGGACAGGGCGACCTCGATCAACTCATCATCGACCGGCAAATTCATGGCATTGACGCCGGTCACACGGGGGTTGGAGAAAGCATCCAGCGGAGTCTTTTTGATAACGCCGTTACGGGTGGTCATCACCACGTATTGATCCGAAACGAACTGCCGGACGCGACAGAAAGCCGAAATCTTCTCGCCTTTTTCAAGCTGACACATATTGACGATCGGTTTGCCCTTGGCCAGTTTGCCGCCGACCGGGATAGTATGAACTTTCACCCAGTAACAGCGACCGCGGTCGGAGAAGAACAGGATATAGTCATGAGTGGAAGCGATAAAGAGGTGCTCGGCGAAATCGTCTTCCTTGGTTTCGATACCGATCACTCCCTTGCCGCCTCGGTTCTGACGACGGTAGGAAGAGACGCTCAGTCGCTTGATATAGCCGAGGTGTGAGATCGTGATGGCCATTTCTTCTTCGGCGATCAGGTCCTCGACGGTCAGCTCGTCGGCCGTGTCCTGAATCTCGGTGCGGCGATCGTCGCCGAAACGTTTGGCCAGGTCACTGGTTTCATCCTTGATGATCTTCATCCTGAGGGCCTTGGATTCGAGAATCGCCTTGAGCTGCGAGATTCGCTTGATCAGCTCGCGGTATTCGTCCTCGATTTTTTTGCGTTCGAGGCCGGTCAGACGCTGCAGGCGCATTTCGAGGATGGCCGTGGCCTGAATCTCGCTCAGCTTGAATTTTTTCATCAAGCCGGCCCTGGCCGTGGGAGTATCCTTGGATGCTTTAATCAGGGCGATGATCTCGTCGATGTTGTCGAGAGCGATGCGATATCCTTCAAGGATATGAGCGCGTTCTTCGGCTTTGCGCAGGTCATATTTGGTGCGGCGCACGACCACTTCATGGCGGTGGTCGATGAAGGCCTGAATGAGTTGCTTGAGTGAGAGAGTTTTCGGTACGCCGTGGTCCAGACCGAGCATGATGACCGAATATGTCACCTGCATGGTGGTGTGTTTGTAGAGCTGGTTGAGAACGATATCGGCCTGCTGGTCGCGCTTGAGTTCGATGACGATCCGCATGCCGTCGCGATCGGATTCATCCCGCAGATCAGCGATACCTTCAATCGCTTTGTCTCTCACGAGATCGGCTATTTTTTCGAGCAGATTGGCTTTGTTGACCTGATATGGGATCTCGGTGACGACAATCATTTCTTTGCCGCTTTTAAGGCGTTCGATGGCGGCGCGAGCGCGAACCAGCAAACGACCTTTGCCGGTAGTGAAAGCCTCACGGATGCCCTCACGGCCGTTGATAATACCGCCGGTCGGGAAGTCGGGACCCGGCACCAGCTCCATCAGTTCCTCGTTGCTGAGGTCGGGATCATCGATCACCGCTTCAATGGCCTGGGCCACCTCGGTGAGGTTGTGCGGCGGGATCGAGGTCGCCATACCGACCGCGATACCGGTTGTGCCGTTACAAATCAAGTTCGGGAATTTCCCCGGGAGAACTACCGGCTCCTGGCGGGTGGCATCATAATTGTCAACGAAATTGACCGTTTCCTTGTCAAGGTCGGCCAGCATCTCTACTGCCAGCGGAGTCATGCGAGCTTCGGTGTATCGCATGGCCGCGGCGCCGTCGCCGTCGACTGAGCCGAAGTTCCCCTGACCGTCGACCAGCGGGTAGCGCATGTTGAAATCCTGAGCCATTCGGACCAGTGTCGGGTAGACTACTTGCTCGCCGTGAGGGTGATAATTGCCCGAGGTGTCGCCGGCAATTTTGGCGCATTTGCGGTGTGCCTTGCCGGGAATAAGGTTGAGGTCGTTCATCGCCACCAGGATGCGTCGATTGGACGGTTTAAGACCATCACGGATATCCGGTAAGGCCCGATTGGTGATGACCGACATCGAATAATCCAGATAAGACGATTTCATTTCGTCTTCGAGGTATATGGGCTCTATCTTCTCACGCTCAAGCGGCATAAACGATGAATCCTTCCATGAAAGCAGTTCACGAACCTTAATCTACAATCAATAAAACTACATGTAAAAGCCACCGATAGCAACTAAAAAACGCCTCCAATTTCCACTATATCTTATTGTGTTGCATGTGGTTGTGGCGTTGTTCGGGGGATTTTTTAGGTGACGCCGTACATCGTCGTAGATATCGTGTATAATGATTTGGGAAAGGTCTTCAATGCATAAGAGAAACATCTTCATCGCTATCTTTTGGTCAGTCATTATTGCCGTTTTTGCTCAGGCGGCCGACAATCTGGACTTACATAATCTCATCGGTGTCTGGCAGGGGAGTGGCGGATTCTTAATGCCGGTAACGGGAATCAGGTTGGATATCGAAGGGACTGCGGAATTCGTAGATGTGCCGGACAGCGGGTTTATCAAAACGTCTCTGCATGGTTCGAAATTCCTGTTCAATTATTCCGACAGCGGTCATTTATGGATCGATGATGCGACCGATTCTCTCACCTGGGAAATCTGGGACGGGTTCGGCCATTACGTTACCTATTACGGGGTCGTTGAGGGGAGTCAGATTAAAGGCTCTCGCCGGAAGGATCAGAATATGTATTTAATCGAGGCCCAAATGATAGGTCCGGATAGTCTTTGTTTTCGTCTCCGAGCCGGAGCTTCCGATAATCCGGAGGACAAAGCCTGGTTCAATTTGGGGAAGATGCGCTGACCGAGGACGCTCCCGCGTGTTCTGTCGCCTCTTCCGGATTATAACACCAATGCCAGGGTTCCCAGGGGAGTTGAGCGAGGGAGTCGTCGGGATACGTCTCGACAAATCCGAAACGTGCTCCGTTTTCTTTCAGCCAGCGATAAGCCGTCGATCCGGCAAAAGTGCCTTTGGTGACGGTCAGATCAAGCGCCGCGCCGGTTTCATGTTCTGAAAAACCGGGAGGGGCCACATAGCGGCAAGCCTCGGCAAACGACATGCCTTTATCCATGCGTTTACGCAGAAGCGTTTTCTGGTATGAAGAGGAGCGATAGCCCGATTTGACCGTGAAGATCACGCTGTCCTTTCTCGCCGCATCGGCCATGGCCTCGAACGCCCGACGTGTCTCAGGTGTTACGAAAATCCGGTATCCCTGGAAGCAGAACTTTTCCGGAAGTTTAACCAGCCGTGAAGTATCGGCCAAACGAGTTGAATCGATGCAGATATCTCTCCATTGCTCCGGAACGGCATAGCTGGTGGAATTGAGGATTATTGTTTCAGGACATTGAGCGGTCACCGTCGAAGCAATTATAAGGGTTACGATAGCAAGTACCAGATACGTAAACGGCAGAGTAAGTCTATTCATTGAAAGGATCCTTACGATCGAAATCGGGTCGATAGTTCTCCGAACTGGATAACTCCTGAATCCAGCCGCGATAAAATCCAAGACGTTCGAATTCATCCAATACCGCCTCGTACTCATATTCGTACAAGGGACGACCAAGATCCGGATGACATTGTACATTTTCAGTCGGATGGTATTGCGACATCAATGAGATATGGACGTCGGGAGAAAGTTGTTCGGCGATGAATCTGAGGACACCGAGGCTGTTTTCCACCTGACCGGGCAGGACCAGGTGTCGAATGACCAGCCCCCGGGTGATTTTCCCCTCATCGTCGAGTTCGATATCCGCTCCGACCTGGTTGTACATCTGCACGATCGCGGCGCCGGCATGCCTGAGATAGTCGGGAGCGTTTGAGTATTCCCGGGACAGGTGGTCGTCACTGTATTTGAAGTCAGGCAGCCAGACCGGAATGATCGGTTCCAGGAGTGCTACGACTTCGGGTCGGTCGTAGCCGTTGGAGTTAAATACACAGGTCTCGTAGATATTACGTCGTTGCAGTTCGATGATGATATCGAGCATCTGCGGAATGCAGTGTGAGGGAGAGACAAAACCGACGCCGCGTGCGCCCTCGTTCAGGACCGCTTCAATACGGTTAACTACCCGGTTCAGGGAGTCATCAAACGAGTTAAGAGGCCGATGATTGTCGCTTATCTGGTAATTTTGACAGAATCGACATTGCAGATTACAGTGCCCGAAAAAAATGTTGCAGATACCGGTCTCACCGGAGATAACCGGTTCTTCGCCCAGATGACGGCAGACCGAGGCTACCCGCAAACGATTATCGCAACCACAAACCCCGGGTTTTATCCCGCTGCGGTCGGCATGGCATTCATGCGGACAACCGACACATTCGGTCTGGTCCATTAGCGGGTGTGTCCGGCGTAGTCGTATAAGGTCTTCGTTTTTCATCATCGTCGGACAATATAAGGTTTGGGAGATTATACGCCAAATGGGGATTGAATAAAAAAAAGGAGCGAGGACCAAAGTCCTCGCTCCAATCTATCCGAGTAGATTAACTCTCGAATTAGAACGCCCAGTCGGAGATCGGGCAGTCGCCGTTGCCGAAGTACCAATTCAGCATATAGGCAACGTCCGCACCATCCACACCGGTGACGCCATCGACATCACCGAGATGCATGAACGGAATCGGGCCCGGGCCACCGAACATGACGTAGTTGTTGAGGTAAACGATGTCAGCAAGGTTAATCAAGCCGTCATTGTTCACATCACCACGACCAAAGCCAACCCACTTGTTGCAGAGGTAGCCAAGGTCAGTGTAGTTCTCAGGAAGACTTGCATCAGCCAGACCGTGCAAGGCAAAGTTCACGATAGCGAACGAGATCGTCTCGTTAGCCGTGAAGTCGTGCTCAAGCAGCGTGAAGTGGCATTCCGCATCGGTAGTACCATCCTGCTGAGTCGCGCCCGCAGGCATGCTCATGAAGGTGTATGCGGAATCAAGATAGATATCTTCCCACCAGGCACCGTTGCCGTGCAAACCGCGAGCGTTCTTGGCCTTGCCAAGAACAGCGGTCGGGGTCGAAGCGCAGCCAAACGGCAGCTTAATCTGACCCCAGGCGACATCGGCACTACCTTCGTCATAGTCGTATACAACAGAGGCATCCTGGTTAATGCCAACAACGTCGGTGCCCAGGTCGTAGTCGAAGGTAGCTCCGAACTTCCAGTTAGGCACGGCGTTGCCGTTACGCTCGGTGATCTCGAAGATCTCAACGGTGAGGTCTTTGAGAGGCTCGAAGTCGTAAGCACCCGTTGTACGAGTATTGACGTAGAGACCCATCGTATAGGAGTTATCAAACGGGGCCTCGAACCAGGTCCAATCCCAACCGCCGCCGTCGTCGAAGTTCTGGACGGAGTCAAGGTAGCTCTTGTGGACCATATCACCAGTGATGTCGGTATAGGTGATACCGTCGGTAGAGTAGCTGCCGAGAGCAACGTCGATCTCGAGAGCGGCATGGCAATCGTTATCGAAGTAGTTCGGATCCGGCTGCATGGAAACATAGGAGGATTCTTCGCCCTCGCCGTGCCAGGCCTGCGTATTGATAGCAATCTCGTAGGTGCTGGTCGCGTAGAGGTACGAGCCCTGGAACATCGATTCGGCGTCGCCGTCGATATCGAATCCCCAAGGTTCCGCCCAGTCGTCACCGGTAGCAATACGACCGGTGTTGTATACGGTCTGGGTATTAGCTCCACCCAAACCAAAGCTCAACTGAGTCGTGTCGATCAAACAGCCACCGACGATGGTAGCCTGGATGCACGGCAGCTCAAGGTAGCCGAACGAAGCATTCAGGTAGAAGTCGGGATCATCCGAATCGATGTACATGCAGAAGTACTGCGGGCCACGAAGGATGAGGGACTGGTTGATGTCGACAGTAATGCTCAGAGAGTCGCCGGGAGCAACCACGGCCGGCAGAGTCGGGGCCAGAATACCTTCCGTGTTGGTGGCAGTCTGGACGAAAGCCGGACGGGCACGAGTGCCGGCGTTCAGGACGCGCTCACCACGGTCGTAACGGACTGAAGCAAGCTCGTTGACTTCTTCGCGCATAATCGGAGCTTTGGCGAAGTCGTTGGTCAAACGATCGGCAATCGTTGTAGCGTTATCGAGTACATCGGGACGCACCGAAGTGAATTCCGGGGTGTACGGGTTATCGCAGAATTCATCGGTCGTAATGGCGCTGATGTTCAGGTCAGTACAACCGGTGTTGGTGATGATGTTGTCGAAGGTAACCGGGACGGAAGTCGCAGAACCGAACTCGACCGGAGCGGCCGGGTTGTAGGTCTGGATTTCCAGACGCGGACGATCAACACCCTTCTCCATGAAGCTCAAACCACCGTAGTAGTGCGAGAAAGCCATCTCGCCGTTCGGGCCGATACAGCCGCCGTTCCACATTGAGTTGAACGGGAGACCGTAATCGATACGACGACGATAAATCTCGTCACCATCGTCGGTGCTCAAGCAGACGAACAAACCGGTGTGGCCACCGCAGAACAGGAGGTCAGGAGCACCATCCGGCTCGCAGGAGAGCACCGGGTTCGAATAGTAACCACCGGCATCGGGATCCTTGTAAGCCCAAATAATGGAGCCAGTATTCTTGGCATGGGCTGCAATGGCGCCGCCAACCGGCGGAGTGACCCAACGCGAGTAGTTAGGAATGTACAGAGTATTCTCGTCAATGATCGGCGAGGTACGGATCGTACGAGCTGAAGCAACAGCATACTTGATGCTGCCGTCGGCAACGTTGATGGCGTACAGCACACCGTCTGACGGGTGGTCACCGCTGTAAATACGAGCGTTGGCATACAGGATGCCGTTCTCGTAAGAGCCGGAACCGTTGAAACCTTCACCGGAGATGGCTTCGGTCGGGAAGACCGTGTTACCCTGCATGCCGCCCGCGGAGGACAACTGCCAGACGATATCGCCTGTGGCGCAGCTAATAGCAAACAGGTCACCATCGGTGTTGGAAGCAGTGTAGGTACCGAAGTACAGGTTGTTACCATCGGTCACGCCCCACTGACCAACGTCGCCACTCAGTTCGACCGGGTTAGTGGTCCAACCAGTGTAGAGATCGCCGGTCTCGGCGTCGGCTGCTACGATGCTACCGGCGTCGGTCGGCCAGTACAGGACGCCGTCGACGTAGATCATCGCAGAGTAAATCAAGTTACCGAACAGGCCGGTCGGGCCCACGGTACCGATGTCACGGCTCCAGATAAGAGAACCGTCATCGAAATTGTAAGCGGCCACCGACTGCTGCGTACCACCGCCGATGAACACGACGTTGGTCGGAGTGCTCGCGATATCCATCGCGACGACAGTCGGGGTTGTGCGCATATTGTCACCGAGCGGGAAGCCGGAGATGGTATACGCAAGAGTGCCGTCGAAGTAGTACACCCGATATTCGTTGTTGAACGACTGGATAAGTTTGCCGTCAAACATAACCGGGTGGGTGAACAACGACTGCTGTGACGGATGCTGGTAGTCCCAGGTCAAAGTCAGGTCGCACCAGGCATCGCTCAACGGAACCAGCGAAGCGCCACTGCGGGCGGCATCGTGGTTAAAGGTCGACCAGCCCGGATCAATTGAACCGGCCGGATCGCCGCACCAACGCTCTTCGAACGGGATGCAGCAATGATCGGCGCCGGCCACGAAGGCGATATCATCGCCGCCAAGGCCTGACCAATCGTCATACATATAACCCCAACTACCCCAGTATTCGGCTGCACTGTAAGAGAAGCCGCCGCCACCGTTATCGGTGAGGGTGAAGATATCGAGGGTAGTCGTAGCCTGAGACTCGATCGCGATCCAGTAGTATTCGGTCACGTTAACATCGAGCGGCAGGAAGTCAACTACCTGCCAGGCCGGGTAAGTAACATACTCAGCCGGAGTAACGGTGATCGAAGCCAGCTCGGTGCCCGGAGCGCCGGCCACGTCGCTGTAGACAGCGATCTTGGAGTCGTAGAGGTAACTGTCAACGCCGGCATCGCTGGCGTTATACAGCATCCAGTAAACTTCGCCAACCTTACATTCTTCGCCGATAGCTTTGATACGCTGGGCGTTCATGTAGTCGCCATAGGCATCCGGCAGACTCCAGTAGTATGACAGGCCGGTGAAGTATGAATACGAACCGCAGTTGGAATATGGATCGATACAGAGGTTCGCCGTCATTTTCATGTCGACGTCTATACCCCACAGATCACCCATAGTGTACCAGTCACCACCGTAGTAGCAGACGCTTCTGCCGTTCGGGGTGGTCTCATCATCCGAAAGCAGGACTTCGTAGTCGCCGGCAGAAAAATCACCGGTCGAATTGAAGGTGACGTAGAAATCCTCGGTCATAACCAGGTTGAATGAGGAGAAATCAAAGGTAGTATAGGTCGGATAGAATGGATACGATCCGGCGGTTATAGTTACCTGAGCAATCGCGGTGCCCGGCATGCCAGTACCACCATCCACGTCCCAGACGGTGGCAATGATATCGTCGTTTCCGACTATACCAGCGTTTTGCCAGGAAGCACCTTCGAAGTCATAAATGGCCATGTCGACCGATTGCAGGGTTTCCGGACCGGAAACGCTGAACCGCTCGCCGTAGTCATAAATGTCATAAATGTCGTGAGGAGCCCTCCAAACGTAGGCAACACCCTCATCATAGCTCTGAGAATAGCAATCGGAGAAAGGCAGCTCATAGCAGCAACGCTCGGACTCGATAAAGAAGGCATAATCGCCTCCCCAATCGTTGAGCATGGAACCCCAGGAACCACTATAGTTCTCGATATTGCGTTCTTCACCGGCATATGAGCCAGTGGCCTTATCGGAAACTATAGCAGCGGTGTTGGTACCATCCTGGTTAGAAACCGTCCAACCAATGTGATACTCTTCCAGCTCATTGAAGACCCAATCGTTGCCGTTAGCGGTAAAGTCTGCAGACACCCAACCAAATCCACCCGGCAGGTCGGCATAAGCAACATCGCCCGAGTCGAGCTTGTTACCCGGGAATCCAAAGCCATCGTCGTCCCAGAGGTAGATTCTCAAGTCTGGCGTACCAGCAGTATAGCCGCCATACATGAGTAACCAACCCACCTTCAGGGAACAGATCACGCCCTCATCAACCGTAAAGCGGGTGTTGAAGAGGTCGTCGCCATAAGAGTCCGGAATAGTCCAGACGTAGACAGAAGTCGCGGTGTCGTCGTAGTAAGCGTCATACTCACAATAGTAGTTTGACGGAGGAGTGGGTGCTACGCCGGACAACTGAACTTCTATCAAGGCGCTGGCGGGCTTCTTAAAGGTGGGTTGAGCCTGACCAGCAGTTTGTTCCTGGCCGAGCAACAGGGCGTTCGGGTTTGCCGTCACGACCTGGTTGAGCCCATCTTTTTTCCCAATGTCTGAAATTGCCGTACCGCTTAGGGCCAAAACCAAACCCATAACGAATACTGCGAATATCAGTCTTTTTAACATTTATTCCTCCTTAAAAAGGAAAAACTGTAAATTCATTAACTTCAGTAGGCAAATTACCGGGCATACCAAAATTATCGGCAGCCATGAGGCATTTTGCCAGATCCCGTTTTTGTCTAGGGAAGGTGGGATAACAGCTTTAGTTAACGAATTCATTATCTTCCAATTCTTTGGAGTCGGATTTAGCCGGAAAACCGGCTTTACCCATTGTTGCGATCATTATCAAGCAATCTGTGCCAAGAAAATTCGATCAGGTTACTAATCTCACCTCCTATTGCTTGCAAGGTACACTTACAGCAACGTTGGTTGAAGTTAGTGTAAGGTAAGCGGAAAATTGGAAAGGCAAGACGTCAGACGTTAAAGATTGACCCAGCCGATCAAATCAACACAAACCCTTTTCATTGATTTGACAAGCACACTAAATCACTTCCGAAAAAGCGATTCGGGGAGTCTTTATCTGTCTTAGTCTCTAAAAAAAGAGGAAGTAACTGCCGCTCTCCGGTAACTGTTTGGCTCTCGTACCAGAATGCAGCTTAACACACGCTCGAACGGAAAGTACCACATTTCCCTGATTTGTCAAGGGAAAAAAGGCATGTACCATTGATTTTTCCTTGATTGGCAGGCCTTTACAGGATTCGGGTATGGGCTTTTCCCCTCACCTGTTTTATGACAACAAAGTCACATTTCGTCCTGATTGACCCATTACTTGAGGCATTTGGCTTGACTTCCGGTGCGAAAATCAGATGATTGAACGAATTCAAATGAAACTCTTTGCTGTCGATATTGCCAATTTCCGGGTGATTCAATCAGCCCGAATCGAACTGGAGGACGCCGTTATTGGAATAGTAGGTCCCAACGGCGCGGGGAAATCCACGCTCGTGGAGGCTGTCGCGTGGGCGCTTTATGGAAATCCGGCAGCCCGATCGGGCAAAAATGAAATAAAAACCCAAACAGCCAGTCCCGGAAAGGCTTGTTCGGTTGAGCTTTATTTCGAATCCAAAGGTGAGAAGTATCGCCTGATTCGGCGTCTGGTGGGGAAATCGGAACGGGCCGAGGTAGAGCTGTATCGCGGCAATAACTCCGAATCGGTGGGGATTCGTGAGACCCAGGGATATATTGCCCAGTTGATCGGGCTAGATTATGAGGGATTTCAGACCTCCTTTTTAGCGCGTCAGCAGGAATTAAATGCTTTGTCGGACCTTCAGCCGGCGCGGCGGCGTTCGCAGTTGGCCGGGATGCTCGGGATCGATCGACTGGACAAGGTCATGGCGCGGATCAAAGAAGACAATCGGGGGTATGCCGGTCAGGCGGAGTATATCAGTCGAAGGCTCGTACCGGAGAGCCGGATAAAAGACGAAATGAAAATCCATCAGGAGCGTCTGGCCGGTCTGGCTGATCAGAAAGATCAATTCCGTCAACAAATGGATAAGCTCGACCAGCTATATAAGGAGGCGGTTGAGAAGCTGTCTCAAGCTCAGACTCTCAAGGATAAGCATTCTCGGGCACAATCAGAGCTTCAGGCGGTACGCCAGACCAGCGAGTATTTAAAAGAACAAAAAAAGAATCTGGCCGACGAATTGAAGCAATTGGAGGGACTTAAGAAAAAACACCGGGAACTGGAAGAGCAGACCAAACCTCTGGAAATTCTCCGGGGTCAACTTAAGGATTTGGAACAAGCTCGGGCACGACAGCAACTGCGGGTGACTCTGGAGAAGCAACTGGAGAAAAACGGTTGTGATTTAGAGCGGAACACCGAAGAAAATAACCAGGCCCGGCAGCGGCATCAGGCGACAATAACCGAGCTCAAGGGAATTCCTCATAATATAGAGTCTCTATCAAATGAAGCGGCTGCAGCCGTGAACAAAGCACGTGAGCAGTATGGAACTCGCAAGGCCGAGCTCGAGCGGCTGGTCAGGGATATCGACCTTTTACGGAAGCAACTGGGAAATATCGAGCAGTTCGGACCGGATTCGGTCTGTGATCGTTGCCTGCGCCCGTTGGGTGATGATCTGCCCCGGATGAAGGCCCATCTTACGGAAGAAATCGCCCAGTTGGAGCAGGACCGAAAAAACGCCTCAGAGAATTTGGCCAAGGATAAAGAAACCGGGATTAAGCTCGCTGAGCAGGAGAAAAGATCGCAAGTTCAGTTCAGGCGCTTTCGGGAGTTAACTCAGGCATCTCAGGCCGACGGTAAGGAATTAGAGAAACTAGAACAACGGCGAAAAGAAATAGAGCAACAGCATCAAGAAGCCGCCGCTCGTTTGGCCGAACTGCCGCAACAGACGTTCGATGAGCACGAATACACTCAACTGCTCGAAAAGGAAAAAAAGCTCAGCCGTACCCGATCTGAGTACGACCGGATAACGGGGCAGTTGGAACGCCTTCCTGAACTGCGTGAATCACTGGATAAATTGACGGAAAAAACAATTCGGGCGGAGAATGAGCTGCAACAGGCCGAGCAGGTTGTGGTTAAGTTGGGCTTTTCACCTGAGGAGTTCCGCCGGATTAGTGAGAATCATAACCGACTGCAGAATGAATTCATGGATGCCCGGGAGAAGGCTGCTAAGGCTGAACACGAATATCATCTGGCCGAGAAAGACCTGGCGAGTCTTCAGGAAAAACTCGATACTCAGGCGCGAGAGCGGGAGGAGCTGGAAGAATCCCGGATCAGTTTGCATCACGGTGAAAAATTGGCCAATCTCATGGCGGCATATAAGCAACATTTAGTTGCTTCGATCCGTCCGGCCCTGGCCGAGCTGTCGAGTCGTCTTGTCTCCGAGATGACCAACGGCCGGTACAGTCTGCTGGAACTGGATGAAGACTACAACTTACGCTTGATGGATTCGGGTGAATTTTTCGGGATCGAACGTTTTTCAGGCGGTGAAAAGGACCTCGCGAATCTTTGTCTCCGTCTGGCTATCTCACAGTCTCTGACCGAGTCGGCCGGACTGGATCGGTCGTTCGTTATTTTGGATGAGGTGTTCGGATCGCAGGATGTCGAACGCCGAGATTTGATTATCGATGCCTTGACGGGATTAAAACAGCGATTCCCGCAGATTATTCTTATCACCCATGTGGAAGAGTTAAAGCAGCGAGTGGAGCAGTTGATCGAGGTGGAACCCACTGGTCGCGGTTATTCGGAGGTGAGAGTCAATGGCGAGCTCGTTTAGACTGTATTCTCCGACAGGCCGGAGGATTATTTCCATCGTGATCATCGCGGTGGTGTTGATCCTGGTCATAGTGAGAATCAGTCGACACCGGGAGACCGATCTTGCGAACAGCGGACGATTCCGAGTGGTGAAGATAATCGATGGTGACACATTTATGATCGCCTCGGGTGATAAAGTCCGTCTGGCTAATATCGATACGCCTGAATTCGGAGAACCGGGTTTCGAAGAAGCCACCGTCGGTCTGGAGCGTCTGATTGCCGGTAAGGAAGTGCGCGTTGAGTTTAAGGACCGGACGCGGGATAAATACGGCCGTCTGGTCGGTTATGTTTATGTCGATGACACCGTTTTCGTCGGCTGCCGGATGATTCATCAGGGACTTGGATATGTATACTTGTTGTCACGTGATGAATTCGAACGACCCGAGGTGGGACGATTAATCGCGGCGCAACGAGAGGCCCTGGATAAAAAGCTGGGCCTCTGGGCTTTTGAACATGAACCGGAACCGTACTATGTCTCGACCAACGGCATTCGTCTGCATCGACCGGGTTGCAGTTATATCCGGAACATCCCGGCCGACAAGTTGATTCGATACGATACCAGAGAGGAAGCCTTTCGACAGGGATTGTCGCCTTGTCGGGGTTGTCGTCCGTGATCCATAATGGTTGTTGAGGAGACGAGGCATGAAAGATGAGAGAGGTATCTTAGAGATTGCGGATGGGTTGATTGCCGAATTGGAGGCGCTGCCAAAGAAGGATGCCGTTTCGCTTCGGGCTGTCCGTCGCAAGTATTCCAGAATTTTGAAGCAGCGTCCCGTGAAAGAGATGGTCAAACTGGCTCTGAAACTGATTGAGGAACCGACCCATCCGCGCAGGTATGCCGCCTATGAGCTTCTGGAATGTCATCCGGGAGCGATCCAGCAACTCAAACTCTCTCAGGTTCGAGCACTCGGCAAAGGGATCGATTCCTGGGGAGCGGTTGATATGTTCAGCGGATACGTGGCGGGGCAGGTTTGGCGCCATGGGGGGATCGGTGATGCGGAAATTGCCCGATGGGCTCGATCTTCCGACCGCTGGTGGCGGCGTGCGGCTTTAGTGGCGACAGTTCCCTTGAATGCCAAAGCCCAGGGAGGTGAAGGAGATACCAAGCGAACCCTGGCCGTTTGCCGGATGCTTATGGATGATCGCGACGATATGGTGGTTAAGGCTTATTCCTGGGCTTTACGGGTTTTATCAAGGACCGACACCCAGGCGGTGAAGACTTTTATTGAGGAAAATCGGGATCGTCTGGCGGCAAGGGTCGTACGCGAAGTCACCAACAAGCTCACTACCGGTCTGAAAAATCCTAAGAAGGAATAGCGGGCAATCCGGCGAATCAATGCAGAAGGCCCGACCGGAGTTCACCGATCGGGCCTGAGTCTTTTATCCGACAGAAGTCGGTCTTACAGACAATTGGCGGGGGCGGCTCCACCCTGGAACATATAAGCGACCAGATAGACCAGGTCCGATATATCGGGACCGCTGCCGCTGCCGTTGATGTCTGCTTCACCGCCGTTTGGCTCGAAACAAACCGGCTCTGGTCCACCCTGGAACATATAAGCTACCAAATAAACCAGATCGCTAATGTCGGGACCGGTGCCGCTGTGGTTAATATCACCGATATGCTGACAACAGCCACTGATTTCAAAGCAGTGAGGACCGTCCCAGTCCGGGACAGTGTTGCCGTCGGCAGCATGAGACCAGAACCAGAAGCCTGACGGAGGGTAGTAACACGAGTCAATACATAGTGTCCGACCTTTGAAGTCGGAAGTGATCTGAGTTGTAACGGTATAGACGATTTGACTGAAGCCGTTTGGTATGCCGGGTTGCTCGATACGAAAACCGCCGAAACCGACAGTGTCTGAGCCGTTGCCCGTTACCGACCGAGGGGTGAAAAACAGCCCTCCGTCGAATATCTCTTCCCAACCGATAGCGGCTGAGTCGGTGGTCAACGACTGCCATTCAGCGCCGTCGGGAGAATATACCCGGAAGCCGTTGGTGGCGCCCATAATATCGAAACCGGTGTTGTTGGTGAGGCGAAAATAGAAGGAGATCTCGGAGCCTACCGCAAGGGTGTTGTTGCCCGAAAGGCCGTCGACATGATCCAACGTAACTGCATTCTGACCGAAAGCACTCGCGGTGAAAAATAGAAAGCAGATACACAACAAACAACCGAACCTGGTCGAAAACATAGATCATCCTCCTTGTAGACCGGTCAAGATGCGATAAGACTCATATATGTAAACGATCGAACGAACGCCCACAAATATGCGGTCGGGGGGTTCTCTTTTACATCCTTCGAGTCTTAACGGCAGATTGTTACATGCATATCCTGCCGTTCATTTCATCATTTCGGCAGATATCCGTGGGTGCTTAACATTACGGTAAAAAGGGGCAATCCCTTGTCGAAATCACCCCAATATAGTGATAACTTTCACCCGGTTGCGGGTCAATCGCAAGGTATCGGCGGAGGACCTCCCTGGAAGGCGTATGCCACCAGATAAACGAGGTCGGACAGGTCGGCCAAACCGCCCGATCCGTTGACGTCCGCCGATTCTGGGCATATTGGCTCTATCCCGCCTTGGAACAACCATAGCGCCAGATGCACGATGTCGACAATGTCCGGATTCCCGCCGGAATGATTGACATCGCCTCGAGTCCAGCAACACGAGAGTCCGGTGATCTTCTCAATAAGATTTCTGACTTCGGCGGGGCGCATGTACCAGAGGTGGAATCCGAACCAGAATGATTCGCCGGGACCAACGACCGACTTGACGCCGACCGGCATGTCCTCGAGAGGTGAGATGGCGGGGTACAACGTAGATGCAGTATACAGCACTTCAGCACTTTCGCTCGGCCATAAACCGACGAGGTTAGGGGGAGAGGTCGTAGCCCAAAGGATCTCCAGATTGGACGTGTATGGATAGCGGCTGGTGTCGTAGGTGAGAGTCGGCCAGTCGGGATCAGTCGGATCAGCCGATGCGAATCCCGATACCTCATCCGAGCAGGGAGGATTCACGGTCAACAGGCAATATCCGAACGGGACGAAGTACAGACTGTCTACATCAAACAGTCGCACCGGAAAGATGTCCGTCAACAAGACAGTGTCCGGCTCCGAGGACATATACAGCCCCAATGTTGCGGTCGTTGCCCCGCAGTAAATCAGCCTTCCTCCAGATAGCAGATACCTGGCGAATCCTTCTTGACTTGTTTCCCATTCGTCGTCGAGGATGCGGTCACGAATGTCGTCGTCGAGAATGATCGTTCGGTAAGGCATGAAATCGTGCCAGTCGAAGCATTCGGGGTTATCATCGGGACAAGCGATGGTGCTGGTGGAATCCAGGTAGTGATAGATGTCGTAATCCCACCCGGCTAAAACGCCGTCGTAGAAGGATATAATAGTGTCGGGGGAGACCATTGATTGCGTACTGACATTGTCTGTGATCAACAGGATATCGCGATTGCGCTCTTCGATTACATCGCACGGAATCAGACTAGAATGTGAAGACTCGAAACCGTAGATATCCACCGCCGTCACGCTGTACCAACTGTCGTCGACGGAGGCGTTGTCCTCAAAACTGTTATCGAAGGCTGTCGAGTAAGGCGTCTGAGCGTAGTAATAATACTCTATTCCCGTGGCAGGGTCGATAACGACATCGACCGGTGTCAACGATTCCAAGGCACAACCAGTGTCGTAGAAGGGAGTGAAACAGTTGATAGCCGCCATGGAGTCGGTATATCTGTAGATGTTGTAATGATCCACGGTCATCCCGGTCGTATCGGCAAAGGTAAGTTCGACCGACGATCCCTCAATTGAGAAAGCATATCGCTGATCAACCGCCGGACCGGGTTGGTTACCGCCCGGTCGGAATACCACGGGTGCGCCCGGAAGACCAACACCTTCGTCGGAGATGTTCGCAACGGCCACAGCGTAGACATTGTTCTGATCGAGGTCCGTAAAGGTGTAGCTTCGGGGACCTGCCGCCACAGTCGTATACAGGTCGTCAATCGCAATCGTTAGCCAGGGCTCTAACACGCCGGGATGAGTCAGGGATGAGGACTCTATCTCTCTCAAATAGACGGCATAGCCGGTTACTTCCGGGAAAACCCAGGGATCCCACTGGACGATTACCTCATCGGTGTTGTTTTCGATAATCCGCGTACCCATAACCGGCAGGAGGGGATTCAGAACCGTATCAACGAGGTCTCTGGCTGCCAAGGCTGTGGATTCCAGGCCGCTTAGATTCAGCCCCGCCAAATACAGCTCCGGATTTACATACAGGTTATCTCCATTTGTCGTGTCCACGTGTACCGCGCCGCCGCTGAACATGGCCAACACCACTCTTTCCGATTCACCTGGAGACAGGTCGAACGGCCCGGCCGAAAGCAAATAGCGGGTGTCGAAACCATCGGCGAAGTCGACGGCAATGTCTTCAAGAGGATACATCCAGATAGAGTCATCCGGTTCGATGGTACCGGTGAACACCTGGTCGTAATCCCATTCTTCATGAGAGAGGATGTAGTACTTGTTAGAGTCTCCGACCGGTGTCCCGGTTCCGCCGGTCCCGAAATCGCGATAAGGATCATCAACGGTCCCTTTCAATCGAGGGCCGAAGTCATAACTGGCGGTTATATTGCTGAGCCACCAGTTGAAGTTGACTCGCTCGTAAGCTGTGGAACTCTTGATGATCATGCTTGCCAGGGCACGATCGGTGGCGGGACTGTAGGCGAAGTCTCCGTCGTTGTCCATCGCATAGCCGATCCCCAGTGCCGGCAAACTGCCGGAGACATCGTCGGCACTGGGCTGGATGTCGTCGGACCAACTGCCGGCGTCGACGTCGATGTGAAACCCGCTGTATCCCTGCTCGATTTCGGATTGACCGACGTTAGTAATGATGAGATCGTAGATAACGATGCCGCTGTACTCGGTGATATCGTAGCTGTAGCTGCGCAGTGACAGGTCCAGGTTGAGAGGGACATAGGGTGGGCAACAGGCACAAGTTTCTACGGCGGAGATGACGGTGTCCGAGAAGTGGCTGTGATAAGTCGTGCCGCTGAAGTAGTCGACGGCTCTGACCGAGGCATCGTAATAGCCGCCGTCGGGGTACATTTCGCGGCCGGACGACCAGCCGTCGGCGCTGACCGAAACGAGCGTGTCGCCGTTGACAATGCCCCCGATCCAGATGGCGCCGCCAAAGAGATAATCATTCCCGGAGAGGTAGGGTGTTTCAAAAGACCAGTTAGCTTTATCGTTGAGACCGTATGTGCTCCCAAAGGTGCCGTTGCAATTGAAGCTGGAACGAGCCTCAGCTGTTACATGTACACCGAATTGACTGAAATTACAGTCTCCGCCGGTCGTTGTTTGTGACAGCAACGCCGGTTGTTCAGTGTTTTGGTCTATATTCGTAACGGGCACTCTGGCCTGACTGACGGTGATTGCCGTCAGTATTAAAACAACCGTTACGAAGACTAAGTGATTGGTAAAAATCCCACGTGAAGTATACACGTTTTCCCCCGGTAATTAGGACCCTGGCTGATCCGGTTAACCCTGGTGTGTTGCTTGTGGCGTTAATCGACGATGTCTGACATAGATAATTTACATGGTCCTAACGCATGTACCAAGGACTATGTTCAGAAGATTTGGGCTGGAGAGGTGCGTCGGGGGGCTGTTGAAAAAAGCCATACGCTCGGATATTCGGTAAACATAACTGTAACGCGGGCGACACAAGGCCGCCCGCTACACGAGGTTTGGGTTCATTTTAACGCGTAGTTGCAGGGCTTGTCTCTACCGCGATTGAGGTTTGTTAACAATCTCGTCGGTTGGCAGAAGATTTGGCAACTGGGAATTTCGAGGAGTATATAAAGGAGAAGCCCTGTCTGTTTAGGATCAAGCACACGGGGAGGACAGACAGGGCCTAGGAGGGCTTTTATAAAAAGTCTTAATTGTCCGATTTGGCGTTATTATAGGCTATATCTGGTTTTTGTCAACACAAAAACACACGACCGGCACGGGCAAAAGGCTCTCCCGGCGCTGGTTTTCAGCTTTGTCGACCTTTGCTGTAGATGTGTTATGTAGTTGAAATACAATGTGATGTGTAAAGGTCATGATGTTTTGCTTGTCAAACAGACAAGGCGTTCGTTTTCTGTAGTTATGAATTCTGACATCCAACTCAAAATCCGCATTATTGCGGCGATTTTTGGTTTGGTCGGCTTTCTGTTGGGCTTGCCACCGGTTTTTGCCGGTGAGCGTGAGCTTACGATTTTGGAGGAGCCGCTGGACCCTGATGAGGCCGACCGTGTCAGAATCTGGTTCCCGGTTGAACACAACCAGAACTGCCGCGTTACGGTTGAAATTGTAGATGATTCCGGGGTAGTTATTCGCCGGTTATTTGATGAACTCCTCCGGCGCGGCTATTACAACCTGTATTGGGACAAACGGGATGATTCCGGTCGCGTTGCGCCGGCCGGTGAATACCTCTATCGAATCGACGATTGTGGCTCTACCAGGACCGGTAAGGTAGAGGCACGCTACAGCTTCTGGGAGTTACACAGTTCTGTCTCAAAATCCGACTCTCTGCCGGAAAATGAGCTTATTCTCGTTACAGATACCGACAGCGCCGTCGTTTCGTTTGAAATCAGGACTCGGCGCGGCTCGGTTTTAGATCGCCCCATTGAAGACTCCCTTTTCTCTCAGGGCAGACATGCCATTTCCTGGACGCCGCCGAAACGAGGATACGGGGGCTGGTTCGAGTATCGTCTGACCGTAGGAGATTGTGTCAAAGGGGGGCGGATCCATCCTACTTATCCTCCTGATACAACCGCCAACAAATAACCGTTTGTGTACCCGTCCGGTTAATGTCCTCTTTGGAGACGCGTTTCGTGTCTCCTTGATAATGTTGAAAGATTGATCAGGTCTCATCCTAACTCGATAGTGGGGAAATTCCGATACAAGATAACGGAAGGCTTTTTGGCATGGACGCCTTGACAGGAAGAGCTTACTACTGAATCTCGAGGTGTAAATAATGCCCAATATATTGGTGGTTGACGACAAGGATTCCATGCGCAATATGCTCACCGAGACACTGGTCGAGGAAGGGCACCGCGTTGACTCCGCCGAGAACGGCAAGAAGGCGCTCGATCTGGTACGGAACAAGTCCTACGATGTCGTAGTGACCGATCTCAAAATGCCGGAGACGGACGGTTTGCAGGTACTCGACGGCGTCAAGGCTATCGACTCCGACATCTCGGTGATTGTCATGACCGCTTTCGGCACGGTCGAAGAAGCGGTTAAGGCGATGAAGCTCGGGGCTTATGATTTTCTTACCAAGCCGTTCGATACCGAGCATCTCTGTGTATTGGTCAATCGCGCTCTGGAGAACCGTCGTCTGATCGCCGAGAACAGTCTCCTGAGGCAGGAGTTGTTTCCCGAGGACGGATTCACCAACATCATCGGCAAGAATCAAAAGATGGTCGAGATCTGTCAGCTCATGCAGAAGGTGGCCGCCTCGGATGCTTCCGTTCTGCTGAACGGAGAGACGGGTACCGGCAAGGAATTATTCGCACGGGCAATTCACATGCTTTCTCCGCGCAAAGAGCGCTCGTTCGTGGCGATCAACTGCGCCGCTATTCCGGGGGAGTTGCTCGAGAATGAGTTGTTCGGTTCCGAGAAGGGAGCTTTCACGGGAGCGCACGCTCGCAAGATGGGTAAGTTCGAGATTGCCGACGGCGGTTCCATTTTCCTCGATGAAATCGGCGATATGGATTTTGCCCTCCAGGCGAAATTACTGCGGGTGCTTCAGCAGAAAAATTTCGAGCGTCTGGGCGGCACCAAGACAGTCGATGTCGATGTCCGGGTAATCGCCGCGACCAACATGAATCTCCCGGACCAGATCGCGGCCAAGCGATTCCGCGAGGATCTTTATTATCGTCTCTCGGTGTTCCCGATAAATATCCCGCCGCTGCGCGAGCGCCCGGAAGATATTCCGGAACTGGCCAGTCATTTTATCGCCAAGTATTGTCGTGAAATGAGCAAACCGCTCAAGAGCCTTTCCAAAGATGCCCTCGCGCTTCTGGATAAATACCATTGGCCCGGCAATGTTCGTGAGCTGGAGAATACGATCGAGCGTGCGATCATTCTGGCGGAAGGGAAGAAAATTACGCCGGACCATCTGGCTATCAGACTTCGCCGCACCGATGATATTCGCCTGCGTGAAGGAGCCGGGCTCAAGGAAATAGGCGCCGCGGCTCAGGCCAAAGCGGAGCGGGGAGCGATAATGCGGGTGCTCAAAGAAACTCGCGGCAACAAACGTAAGGCCAGCCGGATTCTGAAAATCGATTATACCACGCTGTTCGACAAGATCAAAAAATACGGGATTGATCGCGAGCTCGAAGGGGATGAGGCAGACGCTTGAGGTAATACTGCGTGGGTAACTTAGGCCGCTCATACCTCCCGGGCGGCCTTTGTTTTTTTACCTGTATTTTAAGCCGGATAAAGAAACCGTTCAACCAGATTGGTTCTGTCGCGGTTCGGACGAAGGGATACTTGATGCGGAGAATCCGGAATGAGGCCGTAAAAGCGGCAAAAACCGTTTGACGAAGCCCCGCTCGGTACCGTACCTTTGACGATTATGTCCGACCTGACCTGGGTTTGACAATGAATGTTCCAATCGCGGCACGCCGCCGATATACAACCAAACACGGCAATTCCGGAGCGTGCCACGGGGAGTATGATAATCGTATGGAGTCATCGGTAATCAATCGCTCGGTTCTGATGTTGAATCAGAATTATGAACCGCTGACCGTTTGTTCGGCGCGGCGAGCGGTAGTACTGCTGTTCTCCGGTAAGGCGGAAATGATCGAAACCGCCGACGGCCTTCAGATTCATACCGTTTCCACCTCGTATCCCGTCCCATCGGTTGTTCGACTCTGGCAGTATTGTAAGGTTCCGTATAAGAAGATCATGCTGACGCGCAAGAATATCCTTACGCGGGACGGCCATCGTTGTCAGTATTGCGGGACGACGCGCGGCCCGATGACGGTCGACCATGTGATTCCCAAAACTTTGGGCGGGGGAGATACCTGGGAGAATCTGGTATGTGCCTGTACCCGCTGTAACAATCGTAAGTCCGATCGCACACCGGAACAGGCCGACATGAAGCTGCGGCGCACGCCGACGCGACCGACGTTGATCGCTTTCCTTCAGCGCAAGGTGGCGGTGTCGGACGTTTGGAAGCCGTACCTGTTCATGCAATGATTATTGTTTAATATAATGAACTAAGAAGAGGCTGCCCGAGGGGCAGCCTCTCTTTCGTTATGGGATGTCAGTTCGGCTAGCGGCCGCAGCAGTCTTTGGCTGTGTTGGCGCATTGAGTGAAAGGTGCCGTCATGTTGGTATTGCATGAAGGGCACTGATTATAGTTGCATCCACCGGCGCAGCCGTTGTCGCATGACGGGCATTGGCAGGGATTACAACCATTTATACAGGTAGTGTTGTCTTTGGCTTGAGGGGTATCAATCAGGGCGAACGCTCCGCCCGCCATAACCATGACCAACAACATTGCAGCAATCACAACGAATCTATTGCTCAACATCTTAAATCTCCTTTTTAGAGTGAGCGGTTCTTATTTAAGTTGATCGATCTGGGCCACGCGAGTTCATGGCCGTCGCGGAAGATCAACACCTGAGAACCGTTGTCTCCACCGATGGATGCACGCTGCCGGGGAGTGATCGGCCGGGGGCCTTGTGAGTTGCTATAGGAGATTCTATCCGGACCGGTTGAACAATCCCGTTCACCGGAATTTTATGGTTATTTCCCTGACCAGTGTGGATGATGGCTGAAAAATGGTCGGATTGCGGACGGCAATGGCAGGGATGACCGGCGCCGCACTTGGAAATCGATAAGCTGAGGTCGCTGTCGGATGAACACCGCTCGCAGGAGTATTCGGTCTCCGGGGAAAGGCGTTCTTTATCGCAACAGCTAAATTGACATGCCTGGGGTTCGGTTGTGGGGCAACCGGTATCAGCGATACCGGCATGGCAGATAGTCCCCGGCATAAGGAGACACAGGCTGCATTTGCCCATTGAAGCCCAGAGAATCACTAACGGCAATATACCTGATATGAATCGTCTCATTTCACCTCAGAATAATTACGCATCTTATATGCGCGTTATTTGGCAAACGTTTCGATTAACAAAGTTTTATTTGATTTTAATACTCGCTTGCGCTACTATCGACCCGTTATGATTGGAGTGGTGCATCTATGAAGGACGAAAAGACTAAGACCGGTGCGGAGAAACAGGATTCTCCGCCTAAGAAAAAACAGACTATCCTCAGCGGTATGCAACCTACCGGGGCGCTTCATATCGGCAATCTCGAGGGAGCGCTTCGCAATTGGGTCCGCTTGCAGGAAGACTACTGGATGTATCTTTGCATCGTTGACCTGCATGCTCTGACGGCCGAATGGAAAGACCCTAAGGACATGAAAGACAAGGTCTTCAGGATGGCGGTCATGTTTCTTTCAGCCGGTCTCGATCCGGAAAACTGCGCTATATTCGTCCAGTCCGAAGTACCTGAGCATGCCGAGTTACACCTGCTCTTTTCCATGATGATAACCGTCCCGACTTTGACCCGCCTGCCTACCTATCAGGAGAAAAAGAGCTATCTGGATTCGTACGGCTTCTTAGGCTACCCGGTGCTGCAGGCCGCCGATATCTGTCTTTACAACGCCGATAAGGTGCCGGTCGGGAAGGACCAGGAGAAGCATGTCTGGCTGGCCAACGACTTAGCCAAGCGGTTTAACGCCACTTATAAGAAGGTGTTCCGGGAACCGGAGGCGTTGTTTACGGACATTCCGATGATCTTGGGTTCGGACAATCGCAAGATGTCCAAGTCTTACGATAATCATATACCTTTGGAATTTACCGAGAAGCAGACTGAAAAGCGGCTGCGATCGTTTTATACCGATCCCAAAAAGGTTCATCAGGGGGATCCCGGGCACCCGCAAGGTTGCCCGATCTTTCTCCTGCACCGTATCTATACCGAAAACGCCGACAAGCAGATTGCGCCGCCCTGTAAGACCGGCGAGCTTGGTTGTGTCGACTGTAAAATGATACTGGCGAAAAACCTTAACGCCAGTCTGGCCCCGATTCGAGAGCGCCAGGATGAGTTGCTCAAGAATCCTGATTATGTCTGGGATGTGCTCGCAACCGGTCGTGACCGCGCCCGCGCCCGCGCCGGCAATGTTATGGAGAAGGTCCGTACGGCGATGAAAATGAATTACCGAGGCAAGAAGAAATGATGAATGTCGTAATAGATCCCGACAAGAACGACTATCGGGTCGATCTGGCCGTATTCCATGGTCCGCTGGACCTGCTGCTGTACCTTATTAAGAAGGAAGAGGTGGACATTTACGACATTCCGATTGCCCGCATTACGCGACAATACCTGCGCTATATCGAGTTGATGACCTCACTCAATCTCGAAGTGGCCGGGGAGTTTATCTTGATGGCTGCGACCTTGATCCGGATCAAGACGCGGTTGCTCCTGCCGCGCGACGAGAACGACACGGAGGAACCGGATCTCCGCGATGAGCTGATCATGGCTCTGGTCGAATATCGCAAGTTCAAGGAAGCGGGTGAGATTCTTCGCGAGAAGGCGCTTATCGAGGAACAGAACTACGTGCCGCCGTCGCCGGTTGGCACTGTTGAAAACTATATCGACGAAATACCCGATGTGCAGCTTTGGGATTTAATCTCGGCCTTTAACGATGCCCTTAAAGCCCGCCGCGACGAACTGGTGCACGAGGTTGTACCGGAGGATGTGTCGGTCGAGGAGCGCATGACGGTGATTCTCAAATCATTACGAAGCGCCGAGTATGCCACGTTCCTGCAGCTTTTCGCGGATGTTCCGCGGCGTATCGTAGCGGTGGTAACCTTCATTGCTCTGCTCGAACTAGCTCGCAATCGGCGTATCACTATCATGCAGTCAATGCCTTTCGCGCAGATGCGGGTTTACCGGGGGGAGCGTTTCGATGCCCCGCGCGACGGCGCCGATCTGATCGATATCGACAACCCCCAGGAAGTTACGGTTGGCTAACAGATGGAACAGATAACCCAACATTCTATTATAGAAGCTCTCATTCTTTCATCACCGGAGCCGCTGCCCGGACGTAAAATTGCCGATGTCGTCGAGGAACTCACTCCGGCTCGAGTCGGTCAGGCTGTGGCCGAATTGAACCAGCGTTATATGGAGATTGGCTCTTCGTTCCGTATCCGGCAATTGGCGGGCGGCTTTCAGTTCTATGTGGTGCCGGAGTTCGCCGGTTACGTACAGGAGTTATTTACGCGTCGGCGCAAGATGCGCCTGACAAGAGCCTCGCTCGAAACGCTCGCAATCGTGGCCTATCGCCAGCCGGTTACCAAGACCGATGTCGAGCATGTACGTGGAGTCGCTTCGGATGGAGTCATTCACAATCTTCTCGAAAGAAATCTGATTGCCATTCGCGGTCGTGCCGAGACAGTGGGCAAGCCGCTGCAATACGGCACTACCGACGAGTTTCTGAAATTTTTCGGTCTGGCCGGATTGCACGATCTTCCGCGTATGTCCGAAATCGAGGAGCTGATTAAAGCGGAAGGACCTCAGGATCAGACCGAGTTTGATTTTTCCGAAGAAAACGGGGAAGATGTCACGGCTCAGAAGCTCAATGTCGCCGATGGCACTTACGACCCGGCCAGCCGTGAAGATGACGAAGAAGGACCGGTATCACCGCACGACCGGCCCGACGAGAGCACCGTTGCTGACGGAGAGGTAGACGCTGCGGACGACGAGCGGGAACCGGAACTGGTTGGGTCGGTATCCGGTGAAACAACGGCCGAAGAAAAGTCCTCGGACGGAATCGTGGTTGATATGGACACCACGCGAACGGACAATTAACCTCAGCCGTCCCCCATCGCTCTTATCCTGACAGCTTGAATGGACAACTTTATCGACGTAAGGGGTCAGTTTTGACCTCCGCAGATACCGGCAAAATCAGAATCAACAAATTCTTATCAATGTGCGGCGTTACCTCACGACGCGGTGCTGAGAAATTGATCGACGAAGGCAAGGTTAGTCTTAACGGTCATAAGATCGATATCCCGGGACAGATGATCGATCCTGAAAACGATATGATCAAAGTCGATGGAGTGGTGGTAACGCCGGCCGATGAAAAGGTCTATATCCTGCTTAACAAACCGGCCCAGGTCATGACCACACTCCACGATCCGTTCAAACGACGCACGATTGCCGACCTGCTGACGCGTCTGAAACTGCGCGTCTATCCGGTCGGTCGTCTCGACTATGATACTACCGGGGTGTTGCTGCTTACCAACGACGGAGAACTGGCGTATCGTTTGACTCATCCGAAATATCAGGTCCCGCGTCTTTATGAAGCGCGGGTGTCCGGGAAATTCGGTCGTGAAGCAGCCGTTCGCATCGCCGACGGTATATCTCTGGAGGACGGCGCTATCGGCAAAGCGCAGGTGGTCAAGATCGAAGTGGGTAAAAAATCCAGCAAGGTGCGGCTATTGCTTACCGAAGGACGCAAGAGAGAGGTGAAGCAACTCTGCAAAGCGGTCGGATATCCCGTGTTGGAGTTGAAAAGACTGGAGTTTGCCGGATTTACCATTGGCGCACTCAAGCCCGGGAAATGGCGCCGACTCAAACAGGATGAAGTTGTCTACCTGAAAAAACTGGTAGGAATTACCGTTTAATTCCGAGAGATAAGAAAAAAGGCAGCTGCCCGGCTGCCTTTTTTTTATGTGTCCGGATGGATTACAGAGAATCGAGATTGTTCCATTCGGCGTCATCGAGATAACTCCGGGGTTGATCCAGGAATTGAATGACGTGCTCGATCATCTGCCAGTGTTTGTGCTCTTCATCGGCAATGCGATTGAAGATATGCTTTTGTTTTTCGTCGCCGGCCTCGTTACCCTTTCGGCGATAGAACGCCTCTGATTTTTTCTCGATATCACGAGCCTTGTCCCAAACTGTGCGGACATCGTCACTGAAGGAAAAATCCTTATTCTGAGCCTTGAGAGTCTGGAAAACGTTCCTGACCGAATCAACAATTTTGGTCGCTTTGGCTTCTTCGTATTCGACCGACCGTCCTTCCTTCATCGCCTTGAAGATATTGTAGTGTTTCTGCTCGTCGGCGGCCAGGTCGAGCAGGATAGTCTTCAGCCCGGGAATGTCGGCTTTGGCGGCGTGTTCTTCGTACATGGCCTTGCCGTCCAATTCCATCTGCATGGCAAACTCAAAAGCGTCCATGTTGTCTCCTAATTCGAATCGATGTTAGTCCCTTTTTTATATCCAGTCGTTGAGTAATTTCAAATCAGCGGCTGAATCAACCGCTTTTTATATTGGCTGGACGACATTAAGGCGGGCGATATCGAAAACTTGCTAAACGGTCATGATTCATTATCTTGCCTCGGTGAGTTGGATCAAAATCATATTTTTCGTGCTCCTGGCGCTGTTGTTTTTCTCAGCCGGGGTCGTTGCTGCCGACACTACCATAACAACACCGGAGCCGTGGAAGTTGCATTTCGATAACCCGCATTATCGAGTGGTTGCGGATTCGTCGCTAAGGATAGCCCGTGCCAGACTGGCCGAATTACTTCAGGACAGCCTGAATTATACGGTTCAGGTTTATTTACCTGAAACGCAGCGTGATTTCGACCATTTGCTTCGGGGCAAATTCCCGGATTGGGGAGCGGCGGCGGCGATACCGGTGCGGAAGTCGATCGTGATCAAATCGCCCGAGCATTTCAATATTGGGAAACCGCTCAGTACCCTGCTGATTCATGAGTACGCCCACATGGTCTTGGACAAGCGTACAGGTTTTTACGATGCGCCGCGCTGGGTTGAAGAAGGAGTAGCGCAGTACGTTTCGCATGAATGGGACTGGTCGGATTACGTGGCGATGAGCCGAGCCGGTTTGACCTCGGACTTCCTGGGTTTGACTGACATCGATCAGGTCAACCTGTTCAATGAAAGCAAAGCCCATTTGGCCTACGCGGAGGCTTATCTGGCGGTAAGCTATTTTCTCGACATCTATGGAAGAGAGCAATTCAATGTATTTTTGGATAGTCTTCTGCACGGTGTCTCCGTTGACGGCGCGATGAATGCTGCGACCGGTTCCAATATGATGGAATTCGATTCCGACTATCGTCATTATTTGGGGCAAAGATATAACCTCGTTACTTTATTTATGGATACCATGTTTTTCTGGATAGGACTGGCTGTGATTGTGGTGATAGGTGCGTTCTTGCGTTATCGCAAACGCCGCCACTATTATGAAAAATGGGATCAGGAAGAACACCTGCAGTCGACTGATTTCGACTACGGTGATCCCGATGATCCCGAGCAAGTCGATGACGACGACGAGCCATGGCGAAGCTAAGGCACGAAATCGAGTATCTTTTTACTCGACTGGGGATGGGGCTGGCTCGCTCACTTTCCATGCCGACCGCTGATCGGTTCGGCGCCGCGCTAGGTTCATTGACACACATGCTGCTCGGCTCGCGGCGTCGGATCGCGCGTGATAACCTGCGCCAGGCCTTTGGGTCGGCTTTCTCGGAGGACCAGATAGACGCGCTTGTCCGAGCGGTTTTTCGCAACACCGGGCGTTCTCTGATCGATTTCTCCCGCATGTCGACCATCCTTGAATACGGTATCGATCGGTTGTGTGTGAGCGACGGTCTCGATAATATCGAAGAAGCTCACCGTCGGGGTAAAGGAATCATCGCGGTATCGGCTCATTTCGGCAGTCATGAATTGTTCGGGGCCTGGATCGCCAGCCGGGGAATCCCGACCGACATCATCGTCGGCATCCAGCATAACGAGAAAGTCGATCGCTTGATCAACGGCTGGCGTAAACAACTCGGGGTCGGTCTGATCCGGGTGGATACTGGTATTCGTGATGTGTTCCGGTCGCTCAAGGACAACCATATCGTTGCTATGCTGGCCGACCAGCACGCCCCGAACGGGATCCCGATAGAGTTTTTCGGTCGTAAAGCAGCTGTGGCAAAAGGCCCGGCGGTTTTTTCATTGAGATCGGGGGCTCCTATCTTGCCGTTCATGTTACACCGCGAACGTTTCGATCGCCATATTATTGAAGCCGGCCAACCGATCTACCCGCCCGAATCGGGCAATAACGAGGAAAAAATTGTAAGAATAACCGAGGCTTATACGGCTTTTATCGAAGATCGCATTCGGGCTTATCCCGAGCAATGGTTATGGACTCACCGTCGTTGGAAAATCTAACCGTTTGATTGCAACTAAAAGTAGTTCACGTCAGTAAATAGGGTGAGATGTCCGGCACGGCCGGCGAGAGGAAGTGCAACAACAGTCTGGACCGAGGGAGCAGATGAAGAAATATATATATGTGATAGTCGCCATCGTTTTAATCTTTGTTGGCTACTATGCCGTCAACGCCATTTTTACCCCCGACTATGAGATCCCGGTTGCGAAAGCTGATTTCGGTGAATTCGTGATCGCTCTTAACACCAACGGAACAGTGGACGCCAAGCGTGCGTTTACGCTCTCCGCGCCGCGTATGCGAGGACTCCAGATCACCTGGATGGCTCCTGAGGGATCAACCGTCAAGGAAGGCGACCCGGTTATCAGGTTCGATGCCAGCGAGCAATTGGCCGATTTGGCCGATCAGGAATCGGAATTGAAGATCAAAGAAGCGGCGCTGGAGCGGGCTCGCAAGGAGTACACCATCCAGGAGAAGCAATTGACGCTCGATTTGGAGAAAGCCCGCCGAAATTATCTCGAAATGCAACACGAAGCTCCCCGTATCGCTGAAGAGGCCAAGCTCGAAATGGAACTGGCTGAGTTGAACTTCGATGCCAAACTGGAACAGCTCAAGGCTGATGTCAACAAGGCGGAAGTTGAAGTCCGACGAGCCAAAGATCGCCGTGATCAATCCCAGCGTGAACTCGATCAGATGACCATTAACGCCCCGATACCGGGTTTGGTGGTGTATCTTGAAATTTGGAAAGGCTCCGGAATGAGCAAAGTCCAGGAAGGTGACTCTCCCTGGCCGGGCATGGGATTGATAAAATTGCCGGATTTAGGCGAGATGATTATCAAAACGGCCGTTTCCGAGGTGGACGCCAGTAAAGTCGATTCCGCACAGGAAGTGATGATCACCGTTGATGCTTTTCCGGACAAGACCTACCACGGAATAGTCGTGAATAAAGGAGCCCTGGCGCGTAAGAAAGATCAGAACTCGGAAGTTAACGTGTTCGATGTCGAGGTCGCCGTTCTGGATCATGATGAAGGCCTCAAGCCGGGGATGTCGGCCTCCGCCAGGATCGTAATAGACAGGCTTAAGGATGTCGTGTCGGTGCCGATGGAGGCGGTCTTCGAGCGTGAAGGACGCACGGTAGTTTATCTCAAGAACAAGCATGAACATGAGGTGGAGGTGGGCCGCCGTAACGAAATGGCGGTTCAGATCGTGTCGGGTTTGGAACCGGGCGAGGAGATTTGTCTGGTTGATCCCACCCTCGAAGAACAGGGTTTACCCGGCGACAAAGCGACCGAGCCGGAACTGAATCAGGGACGCACCCAGCCGTCATCCGGTGGCGGTCGCGGCCGTCGGTCGGGGCGGTGAGTGCGACCGATGAAATATGCAAGAGTTTATCAGATTTCGTTCGATGCTCTGAAAGAGCATAAGATGCGAACGCTCCTGACCATGCTGGGAGTCATTTTCGGTGTCGGAGCGGTTATCTCCATGCTGTCTATCGGTGAGGGAGCCAAGCAGGAAGCGATGGAGCAAATCTCCATTTTGGGCATCAATAATGTTATCGTAAATGCGAGAGAACCGCAGGAAGACCGTGGCTCAGCCAACAATATCGCGCGTTCTCCCGGCCTGTCGCTCAATGACGCCACGAACCTGGAACAATTCAGTGATCTCATTCTGCGCGTTGTACCGCAAAGGTACGAAGCCGCCCAGACTATTTATCACGGTTCCGATGAAGCGGCGGTTCGAGTGGTTTCGACCGTACCGGAGTTCATTTATAGTTCTTCGATTGAGGTCGAGCGGGGACGGTTCATCACTGATTTGGACAATGAGACTTTTGCGCAGGTCTGTGTTCTTGGGGCAAAGGCCAAACGGGCGCTGTTCGCCTTTTCCGATCCCATAGGCAAGGTAGTCCGGATCAGTGGGGAGGATTTTACGGTGGTCGGGGTGATGGCGGATAAGTATATCGCCCGGGGTAAGGTCGAGGGATTCGAGCTGAAGAATTTCAACGAGGATGTTTATATCCCGATTAAAACCGCTTTCAAGAAATTCGATCGGGTTTTCAGCGGCATGCGCATGTACGGTGGCGGTGGATTCGTCTCCGACGATGATGGAGAAGGGATTAAGTATAACGTACCCGATGTGGACCAGTTGACCGTAACGGCGGTGGATCTGTCGGAAGTGCCGGTGGTCTCGACGCTGGTGGAACGAGTGCTGAACCGTCGCCATCACGGTATCGAGGACTATGAGGTTGTCGTGCCGGAATCATTGCTGCGGCAGTCCCAGAAGACGCAGCGGATTTTCAACATTGTTATGGGGGCCATTGCCGGGATTTCGCTTCTGGTCGGGGGAATCGGCATCATGAATATCATGCTGGCTACGGTGCTGGAGCGAACGAGGGAAATCGGCGTGCGACGAGCGATTGGAGCCAGACGACTGGATATAATGCGACAGTTCCTGGTGGAAGCGGTCATGATCTGTATGGTTGGCTGTGCGCTGGGAGTTACCCTGGGATTAATTCTGGCCAAGATAATCTCATATTATGCCGATTGGCCGACCATTGTGGCGCCATATTCCATTGTGCTGGCGGTCGGTGTCTCGGCTACGGTTGGAATCGTTTTTGGTCTTTATCCGGCACGTAAGGCCGCTCACTTGAATGTGATTGATGCCTTGCGCTACGAATAGCAGTCTGTTTCGGAGGTATGCGGTTTTGTGCAAGACGATAATACATCTGTTCATAGCCCTCGGTATTTTATTCTCCACTCCATTCTGTTCTGCGACACATGCCGAAGAGGTTACGTTGGAACAAGCGATAGATAAAGCTGTTGGTCACACCGGTCGCGGGATCATTATCGACGGCAATCTCGATGTGGCCGAGCAGCGCTATTTCGCGGAAAAGATCAACTTCTATGTCCCGGAGCTGTCACTAAACGGATCTCTGCCGTCCTACCGGGTGACTGAGGAGTATGATTTCATCGAAGGTACTCTCGATCAAAAGGGGGTGCGGCGGCGGACCTGGTTTGACTTCGATGCCGACATCACCTTGAATCAAAATCTGATTACCGGCGGTGAGTTGCAACTGGCCGCGAATCTCATCGACCGTGACCGGGAATATCCTCTGGGGTTGACTACGGTGAATGAAACCTGGCGGCTGGGAACGTTTAACTTCTCGTTCGATCAACCTATCTTGCAGCCCTCGCAGGCGCGCCATGATTTGCACAACTCACACGATGACCTGATGATTGCCCGCCTCGATCGGGTGGAGGAAATCGCCACCCTTAAGACGGAAGTGATCGACGCCTATTTCGGCGTGCTTCGGGCTCAGCTTACCGACGATATCAAGCAGGACCTGGTCGAATCAGCCCGGTTGCAGGCCGGGATCGACTCGATCAAACTCCAGGACGGGATTATCTCCGAGGAGGACTGGTTGACCTCGGAATCGGATCTGCTGGATGCCGAACTGGAGAAGTTCGATGCCGAGAACGAATTAGCCGGGCAACGTAAAACGCTGGCCACGACTCTTGACTGGGATGAGGTTAAGACGCTGGAACCGGTGTTGCCGGAAATGCCGGGACCATTGGATGAAGTGCTTTTAAAGGAGTACCTGGTTCTCTGGGGCGATTGTGTGGAAATTCAAAAGGCTCGGTTCAATTATGACAAATCCCAGCGCGAAGCGGATTTCGCCTCCGGTGGACATGGCCTGCAGGGATCTCTTAAAGCGACCTACGGTCTTGAACGAGGTCGGGTCGAGGATGACCTGGTGTCTTCCGACCGAGTCGATCTCGATAACAACAATTGGAGTGTGTCGCTGGAATTCAGTTATCCCATCTGGGACGGAGGGGCTTCAGCGGCGCAGGTTAAGGCCGCGCGACTGTCGGCCGACCAGTCGCGTCTCGAATACGAGAAAACCCAAAAGAATGCGCGCGCTGAAATAGAACTGCTGATCAACGGTCTCAGGATAAGCCATCGCAAAGTTTTCGTGCTTCAAAGGCAGGTCGATTTGGCCGAAGATCGGCTGGATATTGCCCGAAGTCGTCTCACTGACGGTGAGATTTCTATGTTGACCTTCCTCGAAAGCCGTGTTACCTACCTCGAAGCAAAAGATGTGTTTTATCAGGAGTTGCAGGACTTCTTCAAGAAACAGGTTGAGCTTGAAGGGAAGTTCCTCAATTAGTAGATGGCAACAAAGATACTGATCCGTTCGCCCAATCATCTGGGTGACTGTCTCATGGCTTTGCCCATGATTAATGAAGCCCGCGAGGCGCATCCGGGGTCGACGCTGACGGTTCTAGTCCCGGATCATCTGGCCGACTTGTTCGAATTTAATCCCGCTATCGATGAGCTTATCCGGCTGCGAGCGGAGCATATCCACGGTTTGATTGCCGTATTCAAGATCAAGGAATTGATCAAGCCGTACGGGTTCGATGTCGGCTATATTCTGCCGCCGTCGTTTGGCGCCGCCAGTGGTTTCAAGCTGGCCGGAGTGAAGGAGCGAATCGGGTATATTGCCGACGGCCGCCGGCTGCTGTTGACCAAACCTTTGCCGTTGCCGATGCCGCTCAACTCTACCCATCGAAGTGAGACGTATTTCAATCTCCTTCGCCGGGGAGCGGGCGTGGAACTTGAATACGTGGCGCCTAAATTGTTTCTAAATGAGAATGATATCGGGCGTGCGGCTGAGATTCTGGGACGTCTTGGGATTAATGAGAACACTCCGTATGCGGCAATAGCTTTCCAGGCGGTCGCTGAGTCGAGGCGGTGGGGAACTGAAAACTATATCTCTCTTATCAAGGAGATTGTAACCGATCGCGGACTCAAGGTGGTCCTCATTGGTGGCGCCGGCGACAAGGCTGTCGGCGATGAGATAATGGCGGCTACCGGCCCGGGAGAGGTGATCAACCTTGCGGGCAAAACCGCTCTGCGTGAAGCGGCCGCAATTTTATCTCGAGCTCGGTTCTTTGTCGGCAACGACTCCGGACCGGCACATCTGGCAGCCTCGGTCGGTATCCCGATCGTGGTTCTTTCTGGAGCTGATGATCCGGCTGAGACTTCGCCGGTTTCCAATCGCAAGAAACTCGTGTACCTGAGTGATCTGGATTGTATCAGTTGCGTTAAAAATGTCTGTCCGCTTAAGGATGATCGCAGGATGCAATGCATGCGCCGGATAACGGTCGACATGGTTTCGTCGGCAATTGATGAGGTCCTGGCGCTGGGGTAAGACCGGGCTGAGGTCGCGATTCTTCCGCTTTATCTCCTCCAACAAAAACTGACAATCGGATCGTATAAGATGATATGGACGCCGATTTTATATCCACAGTAGCGGTTAAACGGCTCCCGGACGGCGACACGACCGATTGCATAAGGCGCTTAATCACTGAAGCCCTACCTTCTCGGAAGAGATTGGCGGGTTTGGATGTCGCGGGAGCGCGAGTGGTGATTATCGCCGATTTCGGGCCGCTTTTATACTCAACTCAGGCGGATTCGTATTTACCTCTTCTGACCGAGGTGGTAAATCTGTTGAAAAGCGGAGGGGCTCAGATTGTTGTGGGGGATGCTCCGGTTGTCAACGGACTCAAGACGGGAGGATTGTTTAAGCGGTTAGGACTGCCTGAAACAGCTCGAAAGAATGGCTTCCGCCTGGTTAATTTCGGACTGAGTCATCTGGATTTCAGGTTGGTTGAATCACGTTTATACATGATCCCACGGGACGTGCTTGAAGCTGATCTAATCATTAATATAGCCAATGCGAGTCCCTCACGGGAGTTAGGAGTTCGTGGAGCTTTAAGTAATCTTGGCGGAGCGGTGCCGGGAATGCGGAACCGTTTGGAATTTCTTGCTCGCACCAATGCCATTGAAGCAGGGGAGAGAGTGGCTGATATTCTCAGTATAATTCCTCCTGATCTTAATGTGCTATTGTACCGCAACGAGTTAACATGTGATGTGGTGTTGGTTGCAACCGACGCTGTTGCTGCCGATGCGGTTCTTGCCGAGCAGTATGATATTGTCGGTTTCGATTCTCCACTTATTAAAGCAGCAGCCGGGGCTGGTCTTGGAATAGGTTATATAGAAGCTGTTAAGTGCTTGGGGAATAGAGAGATAAATGGTCTTGCCGGATTCCCGAAACACCATTCGATCAACCGGATGGCTGCTCGTTGGTCTGTAAGACAGAGGATAGTTGATCATTACCGTCCGATGATAAACCCGGCCCTGTGTGTCGACTGCGGGATTTGTCTGTCAACCTGCCCAACCCGAGCGATTAAAGCCCGCAATGACAATGAAAAACCGTCCATTAACAGGACTCTGTGCCAATCCTGTTTCCGTTGTTATGAGGTTTGTCCAAGCGGGGCAATAAGTTATCATATTAATGTGTAGATTCTGTTATATGGGGGAGATAGCGCAATTATTGCGCCACCTAAAATACTGCTTGACAATTAAATAGCATTATTATTAACTTCAAGTGGCAAAGTCTGCGTTCTTTGCTGTAAGCATAGGGATTAATACTCGTCCTTAAAATACGTAACTTTTTCTCTTAGGAGGCAAGGCACATGAAAGGCCCAAGACAAATAGCGGTGCTATCGTTGCTATCGCTTGCCTTGATATGCTTTATCTCCGCACCAGCCCTCTCCATCGAGGATCCTTGGGATGTCGATGGCGACAATAATCATGAGGGCGGCATGGGTAGCTTCGGTGATCAGTGGTTGCCCGACACGTCTGAAACAGTGTTAGAGGATCCTCTCCCATTCAATGGGGGTACTTCGAGCAGTACCACCGGTTGGGTCTGGATTGACATCACTCTCACGATCGCGAAGCAGTTGATCCTCGGCAGTAATGCCGCGGTGTACCAGGTAAGTGCGGATATGGGCAGCGGTACGTCCGCAAGGTAATTTGCGGTTCCTTGTAATACGTAGTCTGCCACACATAGGAAAGTAAGTTGTAGATGGATCTTTCCTCACCACAGATTGTATTCGATCATCGCCTCGAGTCGATTGAGGACCTTCTCCGCCAGCGTCGTTTTGCCGATGCCGCGAAGGCACTGGCGGAGATAGACGCGACCGAGTTGGCAGGACGCCAACATGAACTCGGCCTATATCACTCCCTCCAAACCGATTGCGAGAATCATCAGGGTAATTACCAGCGCGCTGTCGAGCACGGCCTTAAGGCGGCTCGAATTCTTGCGGATTACCCGGTGAACCGTCGCTATGGACGCATTCAGCTTCTGTTGTCCAAGGCATACTATGCTGTGGGTGACATGAAGAACGCCGAGATTCGTGCCCGCGATTCGCTGGCAGCTTATCGCCGTGCGTCCGACAGCAACGGTCAGATTGATGCTCTCAACCAATTAGCCGGTATAACCTACCTGCGATGCGGCTATGCTGAAGCGGCGTCTTGCCTCGAAGAGGCAATCTCGGGAGTTGCGGAAGACCCCCGAAAAGTGGCGCAGCTTTCCGGTAACCTGGCTCGTACGCAGATTCGTACCGGTCAATGGGAGCTAGCCGAGGAAAACCTGAAGTCTGCGATCATCGGCAATAACGAGTATGGAGCGGAAATGTCGCAGGCGATGAACCGCCTTTCCCTGGGAATGCTGCAAACGCGCCGTCGCCAGTTTACCTTGGCGCAGCGCAGTCTGGATGATGCTCTCGAAATTATCAGTCGTCTCGATCTCAAGCGCGAACGTGTGATTTATGCCGAGTATGCCGGAGAACTGGCTCTCGAAAAGGGTGACTTGTTCAAAGCCAAGGCGATTCTTACTGATGCCTATCATAAGGGTATCATGTTGGCGCCGTCCTCGGCCTTGGTTTCACAGTCGGCTCGTCGACTTGCCGAAGTCGAGTTGGCGCTGGATAATTTCGATGAAGCAATGAAATTTGCCCAAAAATCTCTTGAAACATCCCTGCAATTAGGGGAGAAGATTGAGATCGGGCTGTCCCGTTCGGTTATCGCTCGGGTGTTCCTGGCGCGTGGCGACGGTGCTGCTGCCGAAGAACACATTGCGCAGGCGGTTGATATCCTGCGCGAGGTGGGTGATCCTTACGAACTGGGACGTACGCTGCTTAGTCTGGCCGAGGTCGGCATGGCAGCCGAAGCGGTTGAATACGAACGGGTACGTGCTGCGCTCGACCAGGCTCGTCGTTTGTTCCGTCGTCTCAAGTCTGAGTACTGGGTCGCCGAAACCGAATTCAAGGCCGGTGTTTTCGCCTGTCAGTGGGGTGATCTGGCTCGCGGTTTCAAAAAACTCAGTCGGGCCGAAAGGTCTTTCCGTCATTTGAAAGAGAACGTCCGGGTGCGGGCGGTTAGTCGCTTCCTTCGGTCGCTTTCCGACCAGGCCGTCGCGCTGTCGACCTCGGACAAGAATGAATATAAGGTGTTCGGACGTCTGGCCATGCCGGGTGAGGACACCGATCTGCACTCGCTGGAGTTGCAGGGAGTGCTGGAAACACTCTCTCGTCGATTGAACGGCCACCGTGCTTTGATTCTGGTGCCTGGTCATGAAGAACCCAGCCTTGTTTCGTCGGTCCCTCTGGATGAAGCTCATACTCGGCGTTTCGAGGAGGGATTCTCCAATCTGTTGGGCCAGGAAATTTCGAAAACGCGTCCGACTCTGGTGCTTGACTGTCGTCGTGATCCGTTTATCAACGGTCTTTTCAGCGATAGTCCCGATGTTATCTGCAGTGTCGTTGTCGTACCGTTTAAGACATCGGGTGGAGTTACCGGTTATCTTTATGTTGATCGACTCTCTCGGGACAACGGCATTGATCCGTTCAATCAGAGCGAGTTGAATTTTACCGTCGGTTATGCCGACTTAGTCGGATTCAAATGGACTGAGTTGATCAAGAACCAGTTGTTGCAGGATAACCAGCGGTTGAAGAGCCAGCTTCAAAAGGAAGCCTCTTTCCCCAATCTGATCACCCATAGCGCCGCGATGTTGAGGATGCTGGCGCAGGTGCGTCAGGTGATCGATTCTAATATAACGATCTCGGTCGAGGGGGAGACCGGTTCCGGCAAGGATGTCCTGGCTCGGGCGATTCATTATAATTCAGTTCGCCGCGACAAGCGTTTTATTTCGGTCAATTGTGCCGCATTACCGGAATCATTACTTGAATCCGAATTGTTTGGATACAAGCGCGGTGCTTTCACGGGAGCCGATCGCGATAAGGCCGGACTATTCGAGGAGGCCGACGGCGGGACATTCTTCCTCGATGAAATCGCTGATATGCCGCTTTCGATTCAAGCTAAGGTGTTGAGAATTCTCGAAGAGAAAGAAGTGGTTCGTCTCGGTGAGACGATCCCGCGCAAGGTGGATGTACGAATCGTTTCGGCTACCAACAAGGACCTCCGGATTATGATGGATTCCGGTCAATTCCGACAGGACCTTTACTATCGTCTCTCAGCGATGAGTTTCCGCTTGCCGCCGTTGCGTGAACGCAAGGAAGACATCCCCCTGTTGATTAATCATTTCCTCGAAGGCACGGGCAAGCGTGTCGGCGGTGAGGTCCTTCGTATGCTGATGGCTTATGACTGGCCCGGCAACGTGCGTGAGTTGGAGAATGAAATCAAGAAAATGTCGCTCCTCAGTGCCGATAATGAAGTGATCGGTGAAGAGGTGGTTTCATCTCGTGTTTCGGGGGTGGCCTCAGATCAGGAAACAATGTCGGATTCGGTAGCGGCCGAACCGGTATTTGATGCTCAGTATTCTCTGTACGACTATCTGGCCGAACACGAAAAGAAATATATCGTTCAGGCGTTAAGGGAGAAGCACGGAGTGAAGAAGCATGCAGCCGCTTTACTGAACATTCCGGAATCGACATTGCGCCTCAAAATCAAACAGTACGATATCGATCTGGATCGTCTCAACTGAACTCCGTTTACTCCCCGGAGTCACTCTTGTTCACCCGGATGACAAGTCTCGGGTGACACAATTTATAATCCCCTCAATATAGCGTATTGACGACCATATATAGTCCATGTTATGTCTGTGTCCTGTCAAATATCATACATAGTATAAGTTTTTCAACCGATCCTCCCGAAGACATGAATGAATATGAAAAGCGGCAGGTTTATCCTTCCCGTTTTTTATTGTCCGCCTTGCCCTGATCCGCTTGCGAGTATATCTTGTCCGCATGTCGGAATATCTTTTTTTCAGTCATTACGGCGCTGATCCGTATTTCAATATGGCGTTTGATGAGTACCTTTTCAGCCGCGCTTCGAAAAATCCCGGTTCCATATATCTCAGGCTCTATACCTGGCGACCGGGAGCACTGACATTCGGTCGCAACCAGCGTCTGGAAAAAGCTTTTAATCACTCCGCATTGGGTGATACTCCAGCCATTCGGAGAATCACCGGAGGACGTGCCTTGTATCACGATCCTTCCGAGTTAACCTATTGTATCACTGTCAATCAGGATGCTTCGATACCTTCTGTCCTTGAAAATACGGGGGCGAAGTTGGGAGATCGCATTGCGGAGGGACTGGTTGCTTTCCTTTTGGAAGCAGGTATTGACTCTGACTACGTTCGCCAATCTTCAAAACGGCACGCTGACCGTAATTTTTTTCATACCGCGCCATGCTTTGCATCACGCGCCCGCAGTGAAATTGTAGCAACTTCGGGGAAAATCGTAGCCTCGGCTGCATATAGAAGCGGCTCAACGATTTTGCAGCACGGATCGATTAAAATCGGAGGGATTGTATCACATCCGGCGCTAACGGGAGTCGGTGACGGGAGTAAGTCAAAGGTTGTAACAAGCGCAGAGTTTGCGTCGGCTGCGGAACGTTTCAGACAGTGCCTGGGGAAGCATTTTGTCGTCGCATTCGACCATGGAGACATTGCTCCGGAAGATTTTCAGGCTCTCAAGAAACGCCGCGAAACTATTTATCGTTACCCGTTTAGTACGCGTGATAAGTTTTAAACACAGCACCGTCAGTTACAGTCTATAGCTTAGATCGGGGATGGTTTTCATGGGCAAAAAACCGCTTGACTTCCCCGGTGTATGGTGCCTACTTTAACACCTTAATGGGCTTCCGTTAAGTGTTCGGAAGCCTTTGGAATGGATGCATTTGACGTGAGAATGGGTTGGAGTCCGGCGTACTGAATGTTCCTCGATCATGGTTGCTTAATCATCGGTTATCTGCTTCGAAGCTGGCCTTCCGCCTTGCGCGAAACCAATCGTTTTGCGTGTTCCAATGTGATAAAAAGAATATTCGGCTAGGATATGGAGGTTTTGGTAATGCCCGTAAGGCACTTTAAGGTAATGAACATCGCAGTGATGCTGCTGCTTGTTCTGGCTTTGGCTCCATCGTTCGTGTATGCGGCAGGGGTTGGTCAGATAAAAGGGACCATCACTGACAAGGAAACGGGAGATCCGGTAATCGGAGCGTCAGTTCTCGTTGTCGGGACGAAATTCGGCGCCATGACCGGGCTTGACGGCACCTATATTATCGCCCGTCTCGAACCGGGAACGTACGTGATCAAGATTTCGGATCTGGACCACCACACGGTTGAAGTGTCCGATGTCCAGGTGCAATCGGACTTGACGACCGAGGTGAATCAAGCCCTGGAAAAGAAGGTCACGGATATCGGTAAAACGATTAAGGTGACCGCTGAACAGGATGTTATCGACAAGTTCCAGGTTTCCAACCAGGTCGTCATAACGGCGGACGCGATTAAGACGCAGCCGGTGACTTCGGTGGAAGAACTCCTTACGCAGGTGGCCGGTGTCGTGCAGAATGCTTCCGGTGAAGTATTCATCCGCGGTGGTCGTGCCGGTGAGGTGTCGTACATCGTGGACGGTGTGCCGATCGGCGATCCGCTCGGCGGTTTGGGTCAGGCCGGCGCCAACCTGTCGCTGGTGTCGGGTTCGATTCAGGAATTTACCGTTATTAAAGACGGCTTCGATCCTGAGTACGGTAACGCCCTGTCCGGTATCGTGAAGATCACGACTCAGACCGGTTCTAAGGACAATACCCGTCTCAACCTGCAGTATATGACCGATGATCTCGGCAATTCGGATTTGAATGAGTATTCACGCAACTACGATTATGTGCGTTTCACTCTGTCAGGTCCGGATCCCATTTTCAAAAATAAGGTTCTTCCGGCTCTTGGTCTCCACTACCTCGAGGATAAGGAACTGACTTATTACTTCTATGCTGAGGTCGAGAAGCATGACGGTATTCATCAATATGAGGATTATGATACCGACCTGACGGCTCGTAACTACGAGTCATTTTCATTCTTCGGTCTCGATATTCCTGAACGGGCGGAGAATAACTATTACTGGATGACCAACCTCAAGTTCCGTCCGAAGAACAATCTGAAATTCATCTTCTCTTATAAAGATCGTCAGCGTTTCATCACTCTGTTCGATTGGAACTATCGTTATTCTGCGAACACCGCTCCGGTTTACAACGATCAGTGGAAGTCGGCTTCTCTTGAAATCTCTCAGGCGATTTCGAAGAATCTGAACTATGAGGCGCTTTTCTCGTTCTCACGGACAAGTGTTACGCAAAAGCCGGGTGGTCTGGACCCCGATGAATTCGTTCTCAACTCCGAATGGGAGACTTACGAAGATAATAACGGCAACGGTGTCTATGACGCTCCCGAACCGATTATCAATCTGTATCCGGATACGGCCGACTACGGCTATGGATATACCGGTCCGGCTTACACCTTTGGCGAGTCGAACTATGATGAGAACGTTCAGGCCAGCGAGTATTCGGTATCGACCTTCCGTTTCAATTCCAACGACATCGTCGACAACCTCGAAGGTGAGCCCTTCATTGATCTGAACGGTAACGGTGTCTGGGATGAGGGTGACTATCTCCACGATCAGAACGGGAACGGTATCCTCGATGCTGACCGGGTGAGTACGATCAACAATCGCGATCCTGAGCCTTATATCGACGGTGATTCGATCATCGGCGAACCTTTTATCGACGTCAACGGTAACGACACTTACGATGATGGTATCGATATTTTCATTCGTTCCGCCGGCGACGACAACATGGATTACAACCACAACGGTCGTCACGACGGACCGGACAACGTTGAACCGAACGAATGGGTGCCGGGTATTCCGTATCTGGATCGGAACGGCAACGGCGTCTATGATATGCCTAACAGCCAGTACGATGTAGGTGAACCCTTTACCGATGAAAACGGCAACGGCACCTACGACTATGGCGGCGCCTCGAGCTTCCTCAATACGGGGAATTATGACGAGGATGCAACCTGGCACTATCGTAACACCGATACCTATCGTGCTGAAGTCAAACTGTTCTGGCAGCTCGGTTCGCACGAGTTGAAGTCCGGTGCGGCTTTCACTCGTGAGGAATTAACCTATAGGGAAATTCAGAAACCGTACTATCCGTACTCAGGCCGTGAAGACGGCGGTCCGTATTCGGATCGCGGTGCTTTGCGCGATATGTTCGATTATCAACCATGGCGCGGAACCGTTTATTTCCGCGATAAGCTGGAATACGGTTCGATGATCGCATCGTTGGGATTCCGCTGGGACTTCTTCATCCAGGATAAGTATGACCTGGTTGAAGTGGCGGAGCAGGATGACCTTGGTTCAGGCGTGATTCTCGGCGATCGTCAGAAATTCTCGCCGCGTATCGGTTTCTCCTACCCGATTTCGGATAAGGCGAAGATTCACTTTAACTACGGTCACTTCTTCCAGTTGCCGTCGCTGTTGTGGATGTATCGTCGTAATACCATTTCGGTTGACCAGGATATCCCGATCGGTAACTACAACCTCGATTATCAAAAGACTATTCAGTACTCGTTCGGTGTCAAGTACGCTATGAGCGAGAACTATTCGGTCGATATCAGCGGTTACTTCAAGGACGAGTTCGATAAGATCAACTCACGCCAGGTAACCGTGGAACGTCAGACTTATCAGCAGTATCAGAACTCAGACTATGGTCGCAGCCGCGGTTTCGAGGTCACTATCGAGAAGCGCGGCGGTGGTTATGTCAACGGTCAGCTCAGTTATACTTACGCATTTGCCTACGGTAAAGCTTCGCAGACCAACGAGAACTACATGAGCGACTTCGAACTTTCGCGCGAGCCGCTGTCGGAAGCACCACTGGACAACGATATCCGCCATCGTTTGGTCGGATCGATCCAGGTTTTTGTTCCTTCCTCGGTTAAGCCGCGCCTGTTCGGTGTTCCCATTCTGAACGGCTGGTCGCTGGCTATTGAATCCGTTATCGAATCCGGTGAACCGTTCACCCCGTCGAGTTCTTATCCCAATCTCGACCTGGTGTCCGGTGAGGATGTCCAGACCAATGCTCTGAGAATGCCCGCGAATATGACATTCGACGTTCGTTTTACGAAGGACTTCCGTTTTGTCGGTCTCGATTACAGTTTCATTATTTGGGTCGAGAATATCTTTGACAGCCGTAACGTTGTCGACGTCTACTCTAATACAGGTCGCGCCGACACACAGCAGAACGTGAACCAGGTCATCAAGGGTGGTACGCCCTATGACCAGAATCCTGAGAACTGGGATTACGGCCGTCAGATAAGAGTCGGTCTTGAGTTGAACCTGTAAGGATGCAGATTAAATTTAGAATAATATAGAGAAAGTAGACATAGAGGAAGCCATGTTATCTACCAATAACAGTTCAACTGTCGGACGCAGGGCCGGCCGGATGATCCCACTGCTGGGGGCAGTGTTGATCTGCGCGGTGCTATGGTGTCTGCCTGCGACAGTGGGAGCGCAGGCCAAAGTAGGCACCACCGGAGCGCAGTTCCTGGAACTGGGGGTATCGGCGAGAGCGATGGGTATGGCAGAAGCATTCACTGCCGTAGCCGATGATATCTCAGCGCTGTACTACAACCCGGCCGGACTCACTTCGCTGTATGGCCGCGAGGTCGCGTTTACCTACATCAATCTGCCCGCCGACATCAACTATGGCTTTGTCGGCTTCGGCATCCCTCTGGAGTCGATCGGGGGTGTGCTCGGAATAGGCGCCTATGGTCTCTCCTCGGGTGAGATGATCGAGCGGACCATGTCAAGGGGTACTTACGAAGGAACCGGGCGCACATTCGGTTGGAACGATCTGGCCGTGTCGGTCAGTTACGGCCGTTACTTGACGGATCGTTTCTCGATCGGTTTCTCGGTGAAGTATATCGGTGAATTCGTTCATGATTACAGCGCCAACGGTTGGTCGGTCGATGTCGGTACCGTTTATGATACCGGTCACCGTGGATTCAAAATCGCCATGGCGATTACCAACTTCGGACCGGACATGACGATGATCTCGAATTCCTATCCGTTGCCGATCAACTTCAAGTTCGGTGGCGCAATCAACATCATCGACGGTGTCGATCACGTTGTGACCCTGGCAGCCGAAGGCGCTCACCCCTCAGACAACCTGGAAAAATACAACACGGGTCTTGAATACATCTACAAGGGTATGTTCAGCCTCCGCGCCGGACACCGGTTCAACTACGATGAAGACGGTTTTACGGCCGGCGGCGGACTCTCGATTCCGTTCGGTAATGACCGCGAGATCAGTGTCGACTATGCTTTCCAGGACTTTGGAATTCTTACCCAGGTGCATCGTTTCTCGATGTCGCTGGCATTCTAAGGAGGGGAGCAGACAGATTATGAATATGAAGTTGAACAAGAAAATGACACTGCTTGTGGTTGTGATTCTGATTGCAGCCACGATGATCGGTCTCGCTATTCTGGCTGGCTGTACCAAGACGGTTGACGGCGACGTCAACGCCAATCAGAAGCCGATTGTTTATTTCGTGAATATCCCTCCGGAAGGCCAGGAATTTTCGCGTAACCCGGTCATTTATTGGGTCGGTACCGACCGCGACGGTTTGATTTCTTACTTCCGCTACTATGTAGCCACCGCCGCTGAGATAGGTACTACGCCTCTGGCCTCGTTTGCAGAAACGATTCCGGCAGATTCCTGGATTCGCCTCGATGTCGAACCGAAGGGGCCGGATCCACAGACGACGAACGTGGTTTCGATGTCTGCTGATTTGAGTGACCCGGTGCGTACCTATATCGATCAATACGTATTCCTGCAGGCGTTCGATGAAGAGGGCCTTGGATCGGATATCGTCTATCGTATGTTTTCGCGAAACGACAATCCGCCGAATACGTTGATCTACGGTATCGCCACGGCCGATCTGCCGTTCATCAATGCCAAGGTTTCAGGTGGAGCCATTACCGGTGTCAAGCTGCGCTGGTATGGAGAGGATCCTATCGACTATCCGTCTGATCCTCCGGCATTTGAATACCATTGGCGGTTGTATGGACCGTATACTGATGATCAGATAGCTTTGATCAACTCTGATTATTTTGATAAAGTGTATGTTACTAATGATGGTTTAATCTATGAAGTAGGTGACACTATCATTAGTTGTGATACGGTTTACCAGGAAGAAGATTTTGTCGAAGAATGCGATACGATCATCGTAACAGCCGATCTCGGTGAATCGGCCTACGGAAGTATCCAGAGTCGTTTCAATGTGACCGATCCTGAATTCATCGCTGCCGGATTGGACATGATAGCGTCGGAATCTAATAACGGCAGCTCTGATGATGATTCAGTATGGGTGTTGGCGGAATCCGATACCCTGTATAATGTCTACGATAATTTCGATCCCGGTGATATGGATACTACGGTGCTCATGAACTTCGTATTCTGGGTTCGCAGTCGAGACGATGCTTCGGTGCCGGATCTGGTCCCGGCGTATAAAGAATTCCAGGTAATTGATCCGCGTTATGAGCGTGACATTGCCGTGCTCGAATTCAACACGACCGCTCGTACCAAGAAGTGGAATGAGCCATACGAAGTAAGTCCTGGTGGAGTATACCCCGAGTTCTCGAAGAAAATGCACTTCCAGAGCCTCGTAAATCATTGGTCGGCCAAGCATCCCTCTTATGAAATCGTGTTTGATACGATAAGAGCTTCCCAGGGTATCCTGTCACAGAGTTTTTCTGCTCCGGATTACTTCCTCGTAAAACGTATGTATGATAATACTGAGGAAGGCCTCCCGGTGTCGGAGTTGTTGAAGCATAAAATGCTTATTCTTTACAATGACGACGTTGGCTCCAATGTCCAGGAGCAGTACTATGACAACATCTATAAGGCTATTGACGCCGGTATCAACGTCTGGGCTACAATGCGTCTGCCTGTTGATGGCGGCGGTCAGGAAGCTGGTATTCTGGATATCGTACCATCTGCTGAATATACCTGGTACTTCGGTGTAGAGCGTACCGCTTTCACCGGTTGGGTATGTATGGCTGCTGTCGGCAGCCTGGATGTAGAATGCGAGATAGGTGGTTTATTCCAGGATTTCATCGGCGGTATCTCGCTCGATGAATCGGTTTGGCCTGACTTCCCGGTTGACACAACCCTCCTTCACCAGCGTTATACCTGGACTCGTGCACTGTCGGGTGGTGCTATTCTGGAACTGTGGTCGGATGAGAATAAAGCTCTTCCTGAAGTGAACTGGAGCCAAACGGCTTATGGTACGGAAGTGCTCTACTTGTACCGTTCCTGCTATGGTCAGTCCCATCCAGCCAACAATCAGTTGGCTTTCCAGGGCCGACCGGTAGCGCATCGTTACGAGACCAGCCTTTTCAGAACCGTACATTTCAATTTCACTACGCCTGGTATGGACAGTGCTATCCTTGATTCTGTCTCAGGTATGATATTCGATTGGCTGTATGATCCGACTTTGGGCACCGGCAACCAGCAGGTCAATGGTGCACCGCGTTATAATAACGCCCCGGTCATGATCTCAGCCGATGAAGCCCGTGAAAATGCCGATCAACGTACGCGTGAGATTGAAGCTCGCGAAGGACGTTCGGTGGAAGTTCAGGACTTCCGTTAAGCAATTACGTTTTTCAGTCCGGTAGATAACGGCCGGAGTCGACAGCAGTCGGCTCCGGCTTCCTCTTTTTATGAAAGATGGCAACGACGCTATTGAGTAGGAAAGCGCTTTTGGGCTAGCGTCGCGATGGAATCTGCTTCGACTGTGCGCCCCAATGAGCGAAGTGCCGTGGTGAGGTTGATATAGGCCGCCTGAAGATCGGGATCCAGTGAGATAGCTTTACGACTCTCTGAGGCCGCCTCTGAAAGCATACCGTTCAAGCCCAGGATGTAACCTAATTGATAGTGAGCATGAGCTTTCTCAATGCGTCGATTTGCCGCGGCATTGGGGAAGAACGGCTCAAAGGCACCGTCGTCGGTTTCGATCGGTGGCGGAAGGGCTGTAATCGCTCGATTAAGTAGATCCTGAGCGATGCTGTAATCCTGGCGACTAGTTAAAAGGATAGCCGCTTCGTTAAGATAAGACAGGTCGTTGTCGGTTTTGGCTGCTCCGTTTACAGCCGTTTCTCGAATCGTCTCAATGTCAACATCCGGCTGGTCGACCGTTGCCCGCAACAGGGCTTTGTTGGCGCGGACATCCCAGGGAGCGATGGATAAAGCCCTCAGGGAGAATTCCTCCGCTCGTGTCAACGAGTCACGCAGCAGAGCGATCGAGGCAAGGTTGGACCAGGCTTTCCATCGCTGAGGATTGTAAAACGTTTCGGCCAGGAAGTAATGCTGGGCTGAATCGACTTGTCCCAGGCGTAAAAAGGTCGCGCCGATGTTGAGGTTCACCTCGGGATATTTTAAATCCGAAGTACGAGCTATTCTGAAAAAGCCCAGAGCTTCCTGATAATGTTCCTGTTGATATTGGTAGAGACCTCGGGAGATGGCGTCACTGGCAGATCCTGAGGCAGGCAATGCGATTATGGGAAAGAACGTTATTAAGCCGACAAACAAACCTGCCGCCAATGATGCCGCTAATTTATTCCTGTTTGCTTTGGTTATGTCGATGAGACGAACTACGCCCAGCCCGGCTAAAACTGCCAGAAACGGCACCACCGGCAAACGAAAGCGACTACTGCAGAAAAACAATGCGGTTCCGGCCAGGTATACTGCTATGAGAACGGCTAATCTGACGGCGTTGATTTTAGACTGTCCGGCCATGAATAATCCGATTATGGCCAGAGCGAAAAGGACGGAGAAATTAAGCGGCATGAAACGAAAGAGGGTGAAAGACCCGAGGATGCGAGCCAGATTACGGTTATTGGAAAGCTCTTGATTACTAACGGAGTAATAGAGTTTCTTCAAGTAGAGGGTGATGAAATCCAGAGGCTCAGTCTTGATCCAGTCATAAGCCTTATCGTACCAATAAGAGCTTACTTGTCCCGGTCTGAGAGGGTGGCCGGCAGCCTGTTCCGCTTCATAAGTGATTTGCTTGATACGCCAATTAGCGCCGTATGGCTCGGGCAGTTCGGCGGTAGTTCCGGTAGCGTTGGGATTGTTTCCGATATAGAAATTGATCCCTCCTTGTGATGAAATCAGAACCGGATCATCGGCAACAGCCAGATTACGCACCAGGGTTAAGCTCAGGGGAAGAAGGAGCCCGATAACCGCCGGCAGCATGGTATGGAGCAGCTTTTTTCTGTCGCTCGAAACAAGCCAGAATAAGAGTATGACCGGCGCCAACACCAGACCGGTTGGCCTTGTGATACAGGCCAGGCCTAACCATAATCCGCATAGCCAAGCAGTCCGGCGTGATCCCTCTTGCATCCACCTGATCCAGAACCACACGGAAATCTCGAACAGGAGTGTGAACATTGGATCAAGAAGGAGTTCGGCATCGAAATATATCGCTATCGGATAAAGGGCATGGAGGAGACCGGCGATGAAACCAACTCGATGACCGCCAACCTGTTGGCCTATCAACCGAGTCATGTTTACCGATGCCAGACCTACGAGAAGGCCGAATATCCGGCCGACCCACAAAGATGAACCGAACAGGAGATACAGAAAAGCCAGGCTGTAGATGTACAGCGGGGCGCGAAAGAATGTCGTGCCGCCGATCCAGCCACGTTCATCGAGAGCCATAGCCCAGTTGTGATGGTAGCAGTTGTCGACAGTCAGGTGTCCCCAATCAGGCTGGCCGGAGTAGTAAATCAGATAGACCAGACGGACCATCAGAGCTATAGTCAGAACTAAAGCAGGGGAGTACTTGAGCCATCCGTTGTTGTGTCGCTGTGCATCCATTTGACTAATATGGTCTTGTCGAGTCATGGTTTCAATAGTACATTTGATAAATCTTTGCCTAGATAGGCAATCAGGGTCACAATATGCAAAGCTGCGGGAGGCGAAACTTCCTGCTCAATTATCAAACAGCACTTTTCTGGTCTGGTAATTCCATGATTTACAAATACTTAAATGTGACGAAGGGGTCTTTCTCAGGGACCAATGCAACCGGCTGCGGACATATTATAGTCAAAAACTGCGGCATAACCTTTGCTCAAAGGGAGTCTGTAACCTACGGCGTAAGGAGAACCGGTGAAAAAGACTCTCACAATAATAGCGACTCTGTTGGCGATAAGCCTCATCCACGGAACAGCCCAAACCCAGGTGCTGTCTCCCGGTCTGTCTGAGATATTAAACAACACCGGTTATGACGCTGATTCCAGTGTCTCCGTGGTGATTTTTCTTAACAGTGACCAGCCGGAGAGAATTGCTCCCGCTGTCTCTGAAACTAATCGCCATGAGCGTATTGTAGGTCTCCTGGGACGGTTAAAGGGTCAGCACGGCCGTAATTACACCGAGGTTGAAAACTTCCTGGCCGAGCATTCTATAACTCAGATGAAGCGGTTCTGGGTGGTTCCGGCTTATGCTGTGACCTTGCCGCTGAATCAGCTTGACCGCCTGGCGGCGATCGACGGTGTCCGTTTCATTGTCCAGGATGCGCCGCTGGAATATAACGAACCGGTCGAGATTTCTGCTTCGAGTGAATTGTCCGTGGGAATATCCGACCAGCTTCAGCTTATGAATGTCCCGGCGGTCTGGAACCGTGGAATCAAGGGCTCCGGTCGGTTGGTTTGTTCTTTTGATACCGGTGTTGAACAGAGTCATCCGGCGCTGGCCGACAAGTGGCGCGGCAATCACACCGATCTGAGCGCCGCCTGGTTCTCCTCGGTTGCTCCTGATACGCTTCCTTACGACGCTCGCGGCCATGGCACCCATACTATGGGAATCATGGTCGGAGCGATGGAAGCCGATAGCTTCGGCGTGGCTCCTGACGCTGAATGGATTACCGCCGGTGTCATCGACCAGGGTTTACCGCTGCAAACTACCTTTGCCGATATTATCGATGCTTATCAATGGGCACTCAATCCTGACGATGATGAAACCACCACTGACGACGTCCCGGATGTCATCCTCAATAGCTGGGGTATCCCCAAGGGTATGTTCACTCCTTGCGACGAGACCTTTTCGGAGGTTATCGCCGTGGCCGAAGCCGCCGGTATCGTTACTGTTTTCGCTGCCGGCAACGAGGGCCCGGATTCGATGACTATGCGCTCTCCAGCCGATCTGGCGACCACCCCGCTGAATAGCTTTTCTGTCGGCGCGATCAACAACGACAAGGTTATTACCAGCTTTTCCAGCCGCGGCCCGTCCTCTTGCGACCAGACCTCGATAAAGCCGGAAGTGGTTGCCTGTGGTTACCAGATTCGTTCCTCCCAGAAGGGTGGAGGTTTTGCGATAATGAGCGGTACTTCAATGGCGGCTCCTTATATCGCCGGTATGGTAGCTTTAGCCCGGCAGTATAATCCGGAAGCGACCGTGACTGAAATTAAGACGGCTTTGATGCAGTCGGCCGAGGATCTTGGTGCTACCGGTGAAGACAACACCTACGGTTATGGTCTGCCGGACGCCGAACTTATGCTCCAGTTGCTGCCTTCGCCCGCTGCTCCGGAATTCTCACTTTCCGGACAGAGTATCACCGACGACGGTATCGCTCTTCCGGGTGAGACAGTTGGATTGAGAGTAAGTCTGATAAATCCTCAGGGGAATATCAATCTGGTTACGGGGCGTTTGAGCTGTGACGACGCCCGAGCTACAATCGTAAACAACTCCGCCAATTTCAATTTTGGTTCACTTGGCACCACCGCTACCAATGTCTATCCGTATACGATTTCTATCGACAGCACGGTGTCGCACGGGGCAAAAATCGAATTTGGCCTCAAGCTTTATGATATCGATAATAACTACCTTGACAGCCTTTCGATCCAACTCTCGGTTGGCTATGCCTATGTCGGCAGTATCGCCGATATAAACGCCGGGCGTATCGAATATACCGTTTCAGACTTCGGTCAGTACGGTTTGGCCGAAGGTTCAATTTATCAGGCCGGCGGTCTCGGTTTCCGTTTTGACGGCAGTGACAACCTGCTCTATGAAGCCGGTTTGGTGGTTGGTCGTAACGCCCTGCAGCTCTCACGTTCTGTTCGCGACAGCCTTGGGCAGTATGCTTCTTCCGATTTTGCCCCGACAGTAGACCTTTACTCCAACAACGCAACGTCGGGTGAACAGGAACTCGTTTCACGGTTTGTTGATACAAACTCCGATATCCCGATTCCGATCTCCATACGCCAGTCGATCGTTGGTTACGATGGAGCCGGGGATTATGTGATCTGCGAGTATGTGCTTGAAAATTACGCGATCGAGTCGGTCAGCAACCTCTTCTTTGGCTTTTTTGCCGATTTTGATTTGTCCCTTTCGGGTGAGTCATGCGTCATTGATGCAGATATGAATATGCTCTATCATCGTAACTCCGATGGTCTTCTGGTTGGAATCGTGGGTCTGAAGAATCTGGAAGCGTATCAGGTGATTGCCAATGAATCCGGAAAGGGCGGTTTTACCAGTAGTGAGTTGTATGGTTTGCTTTCATCGGGAGTTGATTCCTGTACCGCTGTCGGCTACGGTGACTATATGTTCATGGCGTCGTCTCGACAGTTCGACCTGGCTCCCTACGATACCGCTGTTGTCGCGTTTGCTCTGGTAGCTGGTTCTTCGGAAGCCGAATTGTATGCCAATATAACGGAAGCTCGCCAGCGGTACGATATCGCTACCGATGTCGACGATTTTACCGATCAAACACTTCCGACGGATTGCCGTCTGAGTCAGAATTATCCTAATCCGTTTAATCCGACCACGACCATTGCCTTTGAAATCGACCAGGCTCAGGATGTCGCCTTGGAAGTGTTTAACAGCGTCGGTCAGAAGGTTCGCACCCTGACAGCGGAACGTCTGTCTGCCGGTTACTACGAGGTAGAATGGGATGGTCGTTCCGGACGAGGAGACGAGGTCGCCAGCGGTGTGTATTTTTATCGCCTTCAAACGGAAACGACTACATTAACGCGTAAAATGGTGCTTTTGAAATAGAATCCTGAGATGTATAATATCAGGAACATTGACCGCATAGCAGGTGTCTTAGAAGAATGGATATGAAAGGTAAGCGAATGAACCGCCCTGTTAAATTAAGTATAGCATCTTTGTTGATGATTATGATACTGCTTCTGTTAGTACAGTCGGTATCAGCGGTAGCACCAACTCGCGAAGCGATAGAAAAGTGGGTCGCTGAAGGGGTGTGGAAGCAGAAGGTCGATGCCTTACGAGCGTTTAATGCCGCCGGCGGTAATCAGCCTCCCGAACATTCTCCGCTGGATAAATCGCACCTGCCGCCTTCGATGGCAACTGCGGATGAGGTAGACACATTGCGCGTTTGTGTAATTTTGGTCGATTTCACCGACAACGCTTCTGAAGATGGTTTTGTCAGCACTGATTCCTCGTCGTTTGACTCGCTCCTGTTTTCGCAGAAAGGCATCGATGTCATAACCAATACTACCGGTTCTATGACCGATTACTATTGGGAAAACTCCTACGGTCAGGTTTTGATTGAAGGCGACATTTTTGGCTGGTTCGAAATGCCGTCAACCTACGATTACTATACCGGTTATGATAATGGCTTAACGCGAGGTCGCGAGCTTGCCCGCGATGCCATCGTTTATGCCAAGGTCTTCGGCGGTGCGGATTTCTCTCGCTATGACAACAACTCGGACGGTTTTTGTGACGGTGTGGTTGTTATCCATGCCGGAAGAGGTGCGGAAGAAGGAGTTGAGGGGATCTGGTCACATCAGGGGGGGCTGGCTACACCAATTGAATATGATGGTGTAGTTATCTCCGAGTATACAATGAATCCCGAAGAGTTTGGCAGCGGTATCTCAGGCATTGGGGTCTTCTGTCATGAATATGGCCACCAGCTTGGTTTGATCGATTACTATGATACGGATTATACTCCCTCGACATCCGACGGCCTCGGTTCGTGGTCGTTAATGGCCAGCGGCAATTATAACGGTAACAGCCGGACCCCCTCCTGTCTGGATGCCTATTCCCGCGTCGTTCTTGGCTGGACTTCCATGATTGAAGTTACTGAAAACATGAAGCATGTGGAAATCCCGGCAAGTGAATACAACCAAAATTCAGTTTATCGCTTGCGGAATGCCATTACGGGACAGGGCGAGTACTGGCTTGTGGAAAACCGCCAACCCTACGGTTTCGATGCCGCTTTACCGGGATGGGGATTGTTTATCTACCACATCGATCTGGCCGCCGGCAACAACAATAACTACTTGAGATATATGGTTGCTCTGGAACAAGCCGATGGTAAAAATGATCTGGCCCTGACGGATAATAACGGCGGCGACAGCGGTGATCCATGGCCCGGTGCAACTAACAACAGAAATTTCAATGAATTCAGCAACCCGAATTCCAACACGAACGAAACCGGATTGAACTTCGGCGAGGTTTCCACGATTTCAGTCTGGGACATCTCCGATTCCGACTCACTGATGTATGCCGATCTGGATATTACGTATTCGCGTCCGTGGGAATTGTTCTCGGGAAGCGATGCTTTCAGCTTCGATGACTCCGGTCCGAACGGCAACGGCAACGGTTATCTTGAGCCGGGCGAGACGATCCGATTCTACGGTAGCTTCATCAATGAGATGCGGGTTACTTATAATGCTCGCCTCTCAGCCAGTACTAATCGTCCAGAGGTTAATTTCGTAACCGATGAGGTCCAGCTTGCATCGGTCTTCAACGGCTTCGAAGCCTCGAATCTGGATGCCATTGAATTTACTCTGGCTTCATCTTTCGTACCGGTTATCGATTCATTCTACCTGACTATTACCTCCGATTCGTTGTCGGACACTCCCGGATCGAACGAATTTTCCAAAACCCTGGCGGTTGAGTTCAGTCTTGGCTTACCGCAGATATTGATTGTCGATGACGACCGTGGTGATGATTACGATGAGCGTTACTCCGATATCGTTCACGACCGCTGTATACCTTATGAGGTGTGGCATAAGGATGATGCCGGATCGCCCACCGGCAGTGATCTGATCGGCTATCCGATGGTTTTCTGGCACACCGGAGATTCAACTATCGGGGCTCTCAATGCTACGGATGTTCAGGCGATGACGGATTATTTGAATAGCAACGGGAACCTGTTCCTGTCGTCGATTTCCGGCGCTGCCGATATCGAGAGTATAGATGCTGATTTTCTCAACGACTACCTTGGAATCCAGCGAGATACGGCTTATATGACACCAGCTTTCGCCGGTGTCAGCGGCAATACGGTCGGCGATGGTATGAAGTTTATGTATGAGTCCGGACTTCCCTCCTACGGTGCGGTGCAGTTCGTAACGCCGGTAAACGGTGGTGAGGCGGCTTTTAACAGTTATCTGCCGCCGGTGCATACCTGTGGTGTTTCCCGTCTCGGGTCCTATAATACGGTTTTCCTGGGTTTCCCGATGGAGTATATCAATGACAACCGCTCCGGTTACAATACCTGCGACGATTTAATTGGTCGTGTCCTGGAATTCTTCGGCGGTATTCCTACCGATATTGAAGACGAAAACCGAACGGTTGCCCTTCCGGGAAGTTTCAGTCTCAGTCAGAATTATCCTAATCCGTTCAATCCTGTCACGACTATCGCCTATACCATTCGCCCGACCGGCGGTACTGCCCCGGTGGTGGATCTGTCGGTTTATAATATGTTGGGGCAGAAGGTTACGACGCTGGTGAACGGTCGTCAGATACCCGGACATTATGAGGTTGTCTGGGATGGAACAACTGAGGCCGGAGCTCCGGTTGCGACAGGAGTTTATTTCTATCGTTTGACTCACGGCGACAATACTGAAACCAGGAAGATGGTTCTGCTCAAATAACGAACAGAAATACATTGTCCGATACAGCGAATAGCCACCGCTTAACGGTGGCTATATGCTTGTAGGGAAGGAGGTTGAGGGGCTCTTTTTTTTGTGAAAAACATCACTAATCTTCTTGACAGTTCCGATGATACATATATAATTGAAATTGATATTCGTTTTCATTTAGATGAAAGCGTATAAATGAATATGAGAGAGTTGTTAAGAACAAAAGGATTCAAGGTCACGCCGCAACGCGAGTTGATCTTAAGGTCGTTTCTGGAGTTGGGTGAGCACGTTTCGGTCGATGAGTTGTACCGCAAAGTAGCCGAAAGGGACAGTTCGATCGGTTACAGCACGGTTTGGCGCAATCTCAAGATGATCTGTGAAGTTGGCCTGGCGGAAGAGGTCAATATCGGCGATGGAGTTACACGTTATGACCGGGTTACCGATGCCCCGCACGGGCATCTCTATTGCCGTGAGTGTAAGGAATTCATCGAATTCAATGCTGAACATGTGATTGGTGATCTCAACCGACTGATTCGCCGTAAGGGTTTCGTAGCCGAAGGTTATAAGATTGAAGTGCAAGGGCTTTGCCGGAAATGCGCGGCTAAACGATCATCTGCTGAAGCTCGTAAGGGCGCCGGAAAGAAACACTGAACTCGGGAACTTGCAGGCGTGAACGCTGTTATTGTGGACTGATATGACGAACTTAGACAAAATGACACCGGGCCAGAAGGGGAGAGTACTGGGTTTTACCGTAGATAACCCGATAGCCCGCCGTTTGATAGAGCTGGGACTGGTTCCCGGCCGTTCGGTTTTATACCTGCGTCACGCTCCGTTACGTGACCCGCTGGAGTTTCAAATAGGGGATTCATTCCTTTCTCTGCGTAGAGCGGAGGCATCGTTGGTTAATATCGAAATCGAGGACTGATTCCACCGGTGTCGATGCTTCAGGCCCATTCGGCCGTAAAGGCCACCCATACGATTGCCATCTGCGGCAATCCCAACAGTGGTAAGACAACCATTTTCAACGCCATAACCGGCCTCAGTCAGAAGGTCGGTAATTATCCCGGGGTAACCGTCGACAAAGTCAGCGGGATGTTTTCATTGGGGAAAGATGATCCCCGCCGGTTCGAGTTAGTCGATATCCCCGGCACATACTCACTCGCAGCTTTTTCACCTGATGAATATATCGCCGTTGCAGCTCTTTGCGGCAGTGTTAAGGATGTTCCTGAGCCGGATGCGCTCATTTGTGTCGTTGATGCCACCAATCTCGAACGTGGTCTGTATTTCGTTCTCCAGACGCTCCAGATCGGGCGGCCGGTGGTGATGGCTCTGAACATGATCGACCTGGCGCGTAAGCGCGGTCTTAAAATTGATTTCGAAAAGCTCTCCGCTGAGTTGGGCGGGATGCCGGTTGTGCCGGTGATCGGCACTAAAAGTGAGGGAATCGCCGAGCTGAAGAAGGTCGCGGTTGAGTTGACCGAAAAGGGCCGCCATAAGCCCGACCGTTGTTTCGATGAAACCACCGAGGGAGTTCTCGATGAGTTGGACAGCATCGGCCACCATTCATCTCCCAACCGGGCAGAGTTGATAAGGGTATTGTTCGATGAAGGTGGTCCCGCTGAAAAACATTTCCTGGACGATGTAAAAGCCGCCGATGGAGACAACGCGGTCGCTCTCGATCGGCTTCGGGCCGGCCGGCTGCGTATCAAGGAAAAATACGGCGCACTGCACGTAGCGGAGTCTCAAAAGCTGACGGGACAAGCCTCGGCGATATACCATGCCGCCGTTACCAGTCTGGCGGTCAGGCGTAAAACTCGCTCGGAGCTCCTGGATAAATTCCTGCTCAATCCGTTTTTCGGACCGATCTTTCTTTTAATCATGATGAGTCTCGTGTTTCAATCGATTTTTACCTGGGCGGAGCCGTTCATGGATTTGATCGATTCAGGTTTCGGCATCCTGGCGGGACTGGTTGAAAACCACATGGCCGACGGACCGTTGCGTTCGCTTCTGACCGACGGAGTGATCGGCGGCGTTGGATCGGTGCTGGTCTTTTTGCCCCAGATCATCATCCTGTTTTTGTTTATCGCTCTCCTTGAAGATTCCGGTTATATGTCGCGTGCGGCGTTTCTGGTGGATCGAATGTTCCGCTGGTGCGGTCTGTCGGGTAAATCGTTTATTCCGATGCTGTCATCTTTCGCATGTTCGGTGCCGGGTATTATGGCCACACGTACTATTGAAGACCGCAAGTTGCGTTTTATCACGATTATGGTGGCTCCGCTCATGCCGTGTTCGGCGCGTCTGCCGGTTTATGCCATCATGATAGCGGCGTTCGTTCCGGCCAGGACTTACCTGGGGATAATCAAACTTCAGGGACTGGTGCTGACGGCTTTGTATATGCTGGGAATCGTGGTGGCCGTGCTGGTTTCGTTCATTATGCAGAAGGTGCTGTTCAAAGCCGAGCGGGGGACGTTTATCATGGAGATGCCCTCGTACAAGCTCCCGACCTTTCGTTCGGTTTTCATTCGGGTGGTCAATCGCTCCAAATCGTTCGTAGCCCGTGCGGGCACGGTGATTTTCGCCATTACGATCCTCATCTGGGCGCTCAGTTATTATCCGCGACCGAAAGAACAGCTTGCGGAATTCGCCGAAAAAGAGGCGGTTGTCAATGAAGACATGATGGCCGAACAGACGAATATGGAAGAACGAGTTTACGGTCTTACGGCAGGTTTGTCCGATCCGGCTCGGGAACAGCTACAAATGCTTTCGGAGCAGGTGCAATCGGCGGAGAATATCGATGAACTCAATACCATGTCACGCGAGGCAACACCTGACCTGGATCCGGCTGTAGTTGACCTTGTCGTTCAGCAACGACGATCCTTATTGGAGCACCAGGCACGTTTGACGCGGCTTTCCAACGAGCAGTCCGGGGAGTTACTTAGGAACTCGTATTTCGGCCGTATCGGGCGCACAGTTGAACCGGCGTTCCGGCCTCTCGGCTGGGACTGGCGTATTACTATGGCGGTGCTGGCTTCGTTCCCGGCGCGGGAAGTGATTATCGCTACTCTCGGGACAATTTATAATCTGGGAACGGATGTCGACGAAGAATCGGTGACGCTGGTCGACAAAATGCGTCAGGCGACCTGGGAAGAGGGAGAATGGCGAGGGGCCCGGGTTTTTACCGTGCCGGTAGCCCTGTCGATTATGGTATTTTTTGCGCTCTGCTGTCAATGCGGAGCAACGGTGGTAACGGTCCGTCAGGAAACACGAAGCTGGATGTATGCAGCCGGATTGTTTCTTTATATGACGGTGCTGGCCTATGTGCTGGCTTTTTGTACTTTTCAAATCGCTTCATTATTGAGGTTATGACATGGATTTCTCCTGGCAGGATATCGGGATAATTATCGCGATTCTGGCAGCCATGACCTATCTGTCTATCTTCTGGATTCGCAACAAGCGTAAGGAATCCGGCTGTTCCAACTGCGATTGTGCAAAGCGTCGCCCCGATCATATCCCGCGTTAAGCGGTTAACCGGATTGACTCTGACCGGGCCGAGGGATATATTGCTCCCAAACGGTGAATGAATATGTTCCAATACGGCCCGATAATGCTCGGACAGTATCGTCCGCTCGATTCTTATCTGCATCGCCTCGATGCACGCAGTAAAATCATTCCTATCACCCTAGTTTTGATTCTGTCCCTGTTTGCCGATTCCATTCTGTTTTATCTGATCATTCTGGCTGCGCTGATACTGGCGTTGTTGTTGTCCGGTGTGCGGCCTTCGGTCCTGGCGGCGAACCTGCGGGCGGTGCTTATCCTGGTGGTGATCACGGCTCTGTACCATCTCCTTTTCTCCTCCCGCGACAGTGCCGTTATATTCCAGTTTCACTGGATCAGGATAACCGAAGGAGCGGTCCAATCCGCGGCGTTTTTCTCGGCTCGTTTGGTGTTGTTCATATCGGTTGCGTTCCTTGTGACCTTGACCAACTCACCGTCCGATTTAGCCGAAGCATTCGTTAAGTTGCTTCGTCCCCTGAGCTGGATCAAAGTGCCTATACAAGACCTGGCGATGATCGTATTCATTGCCATTCGCTTTATCCCGATTCTCTATGAAGAATTCAAGGCGATCCGTAACGCTCAGATAATGCGAGGTGTGGATTTCGGCGGGTCGCTTATTTCGCGCATGCGGAAGTCGATTGTGATTGTCATCCCGGTATTCGTATCGGCGCTGCAAAGGGCCGATGATCTCGCTCTGGCGATCGAGTCCCGCGGCTATCGGGCCAGTCCCAAACGCACGATGTATAGCCGTTCCCGATTTGGCTTGCAGGAGTGGCTTTTCGCAACCGGAACTTCGATATTGATCGTTCTTTTATTCAGGATACTGCCGTGAATCCATCCGAACGCAATATCAGGATTATTGTCAATTACGACGGCACCGCCTTCGCCGGTTGGCAGTATCAGCCGGACCAGCGTACCGTCCAGGGAGAGCTGTGCCGGGCGATTAAACGCGTAACCGGTAACGATGTAAACCTGCTGGCGGCCGGTCGAACCGATGCCGGCGTACACGCTCTCGGGCAGGTAGCCAATTTCCGAATCGAACACAGCCTCCCGGCCGAACGTTTCGAACCGGCTGTTAACAGCTATCTCGATGATGATATCAGGGTGCTGGAATCGACTGAGGTTTCACTCGATTTTCACGCACGTTTTGATGCTAAGGAAAAGCGGTATCGCTATCTGATCGGGCGCAGGCAATCGGCGGTATTCCGCAACCAGCGCTGGTTTATGTCCGATCCGGTGGATTTTGACAGGCTTCAGCAGGCCGCCGGACTGGTGTCGGGAGAACATGATTTCAGCGCTTTTTGCGTTACCGGTTCGCTCAAGGAGGACAACCACTGCCGAATAAGGTTCTCTCGCTGGTTTCGGTACGGAGACCTGTTGATCTACGAAATTCGGGGTAACCGCTTCCTGCACCACATGGTCCGATCGCTGGTGGGGGGGATGGTCAACCTGGCCGAGATCGACCAAGACAACAACAGGGATAACTTGACTATTGAGAGGTTTGCCGATATTATTACTTCTCCTGAAAACGAAAGAAATGTGTTTACTGCTCCTGCCCGAGGTCTTTATCTAGTCTCGGTCAGATATTGAGAAAGGATTGAAGAGTGAAATTCTTCATCGATACAGCTAATCTGGACGAGATTAAATCCGCCGCCGAAATGGGTATCCTCGACGGCGTGACCACCAATCCGTCCCTGGCGGCCAAAGAATCGCTGCCGTACCGGGAACTCCTGGTAGAAATCTGCAAGATCGTCTCGGGACCGGTTTCGGCCGAGGTTCTCGCTACCGACCACAAGAAGATGGTTAAGGAAGCGCACGACCTGGTTAAGATCGCCGATAATATCGTCGTCAAGATCCCGACCATTCTCGAAGGCCTCAAGGCGATTAAGACACTCACCGAAGATGGTATCAAGACCAACGCCACCCTGGTATTTTCACCCTCGCAGGCACTGATGGTAGCCAAAGCCGGAGCGGCCTATGTCTCGCCGTTCGTCGGACGGCTGGATGATATTGCCTCAGACGGCATGGATTTGATTAGCCGGATTATCACGATCTATCGTAACTATGATTATGAGACGGAAGTGCTGGTGGCCTCGACGCGTCATCCCATGCACCTGGTCGAGTCGGCCATGATGGGCGCCGATGTGATTACGCTGCCGTACAACGTGATTACCAAGCTGCTCAAGCACCCGTTGACCGATATCGGACTGGAGAAGTTCCTGGCCGATTATAAAAAGGCACCTAAGAAGTAATGATCGAGCGCTATACCCTGCCGGAGATGGGAGCGCTCTGGACGGATGAGAATAAGTTCCGCACATGGCTCAAGGTTGAGATTGAAGCGGCCCGAGCCATGGCTCGGTACAAGATCATTCCGGCCAAAGCGTTTAAGGTAATCGAGAAGAAAGCTGATTTCCGTGTCGATCGTATTAACGAGATCGAAGCGGAAGTCAATCACGATGTCATCGCATTCCTGACCTCGGTAGCCGAATTTGTCGGCGAGGAGGCCAAGTATCTGCATTTCGGGATGACTTCATCGGATATGCTCGATACCGCCCTTTCGTACAACATCAAGCAAGCGACGGCCCTGATCGATAAAAAAGTGGTCACCGCGCTGAAGAAAATCAAAGCGCTGGCCATGAAGTACCGTAAGACTCCCTGTATGGGGCGGACGCACGGCGTTTTGGCCGAGCCGACCACAGCCGGGCTCAAATTCGCCATGTGGTATACCGAATTGACTCGCCGCTACCAGACATTTAAGGCTGCCGCCGAAGGTGTCGCGGTGGGGAAGATTTCCGGCGCGGTGGGGAATTTCGCCAATCTCGATCCTAAAATCGAAGCGGCAGTTTGTCGTCGCATGGGGCTGAAACCGGCTGAGGTCTCCACGCAGGTGGTGCAGCGTGATCGTCATGCCGAGTTGTTGACCTCGATGGCCCTGATGGGTTCATCGATAGAAAAATTCGCCACGGAGATTCGTTCGTTGCAACGGACCGAAATCGGCGAAATGGCCGAGGGTTTCACTAAAGGGCAAAAGGGCTCTTCGGCTATGCCGCACAAGAAGAATCCGATTACGGCCGAACGCCTGACCGGCATCGCCCGGCTACTGCGCGGCTATGCCCTTTCGGCGATGGAGAATATCCCTCTCTGGGGAGAACGCGACATCGCTCACTCATCGGTCGAGCGGGTGATTATTCCCGATTCGCTGATTATCCTGGACTACGGTCTGGAGAAATTCATCGGATTGTTGAACGGTCTGGTGGTCAATGAAAAACGAATGATGGAGAATGTTTTCTATCGCGGTGGACTAGTTTTTTCGCAGCGTCTGTTGTTGAAATTGACCGGTCCCGTGGGGTCGCGCGATAAAGCCTATCGCATGGTGCAGCGCAATGCCATGGAAGCCGCCGACGGTAAAGGCTCGTTCCGTGAACTGGTGTTGAACGATCGCGATATCAGGGCGTATTTGAACGAGGCTGAAATCGATGCCTCGTTCGATTTGGCTTATTACACGAAAAACGTGGATAAGATATTCAAGAGAGTATTCGGTAAATGATCGCACGCGAAGGCCTGGTACTCATTCTGATTGCTGTGAGCCTTACCGCTGTGCTGCTCTGGTCGGCGGTTCGATGGGATAACCTTGCCCTGGCCATTTTGGCCGGGATCCTTTCTATCCTGACTGTTTTCACGATCTTCTTCTTTCGTGATCCGGACCGTTCGTTCGAGCACCGACCGGGCATTCTGGTTTCTCCCGCCGATGGAGAAGTCCTGGCCGTCGAGCATCTGGATTTCCACGATTATATCGATGGACCGGCTCTGCAGATATCTATCTTCCTTTCGGTGCTGGATGTGCATATCAACCGGGTGCCGACCGACGGTATCATCGACTGTGTCGACTATTTCCCCGGTCAGTTCAATATGGCTTTTCGCGATAAGGCTTCGACATTAAACGAGCGGACCGAAATCGGTATGATTTCACCGGATGGTCACCGGGTCTTTTTCAAACAGATCGCCGGAATTTTAGCTCGTCGCATTGTCTGCAAACTGAAGCCGGGCGACAGCGTCACGGCCGGAGAACGGTTCGGGATGATTCGTTTCGGTTCGCGAACCGAGTTGTTCGTTCCGGCGGCCAGTGACATTCAGGTAAAACCGGGTGACCATGTTACCGGATCAAAAACGATAATCGGCTATCTGCCGCAGGAGGCCGATGCCGACTGGACGGCCGATTCGACCAGGGGAGAAAGCCGTGTCGATCAATAGAGGCATATTCCCCGGCACTTTTACCATGGGGAATGTGGTCTGCGGATTTCTGGCCATTCTCTCGGCGTTTGAGGGGAATGTTATCACTGCCTGCTGGCTGATTATCCTGGCGGCATTTCTCGATGTGCTCGACGGGAAGATCGCTCGGCTGTCGGGTGGTTCTTCCCAGTTCGGGGTTGAACTCGATTCCCTGGCGGATTTCCTTTCGTTCGGAGTAGCCCCGGCCGTGGTTGTGTATGCGGTTCACGTCAATCAGCTCGGCAAATGGGGTTGGTTGATTTCAGCCGTATATATCATGGCGGCATCTTATCGGCTGGCCCGGTTCAATCTGCTCGCGGCTACGGATGAGAAGAAAGATTTCGTGGGTCTGCCGGTGCCGATGGCGGCCGTACCGCTGGTGGCCTATATTATTTTCTCCCATGAAATCTGGGGAGACGTGCGCTATGGTCAGTTGTTGGTGTCAATGATCGTGTTGTTGTCGGTTCTGATGGTTTCACAGGTTACCTATGACGCTATGCCGGATAACTTCCATACGCCGACGAACCGAGTGAAATTGATTGTTGCGATTGTCGCGGGGGCAGCTATTCTGTTCCGTCCAAGACTCTTGTTGTTTCCGTTTTGTGCCGCCTATATATTGTGGGGAATGGCTCGCGATTTCTATCGACTGTTCTATCGAAGAGTCAGCGGAAACGCGGACCAGCGCAACGTAAGACGAAAGAAAGGCAGGAATAAGCCAAATGGCTCAGAAGAGTAAGGCGACCGTCTATGTGCGATTAAAGGACGGCGTTCTCGATCCTCAGGGAGAAACTATTCGCAAGGCGCTGCACCAGATGGGCTACAACGAGTTCACTTCGGTGCGGTCCGGACGCTTTTTCGAACTCGAAGTCGAGTCGGACGGCGGCGATCTGGATGCCAGGATCGATGAAGTCTGCCGTAAGCTGCTGACCAACCCGGTGATCGAGTCCTATCAGGTGGAGAAAGCCTCATGAAGTTCGGGGTGGTAACATTTCCCGGATCCAATTGTGACTATGATGCTTACGCGGCAGTAAAGCACATCCTCAAGGAAGAGGTGGAGTTCCTTTGGCATAAATCCGAGGATCTGTGCGGCAGCGATGTAGTGATTCTTCCGGGTGGTTTCTCTTACGGTGATTACCTGCGCTCCGGCGCCATTGCCCGTTTTTCGCCTATTATGGACCAGGTTATTAAGTTCGCTCATACCGGAGGACAGGTAATCGGTATCTGTAACGGTTTCCAGGTGTTGACCGAAAGCGGTCTCCTGCCCGGAGCCCTGATGCGCAATCGTCATCTTCGTTTTTCCTGTAAATATGTCTATCTGCGGGTTGAAAATAACGATACGGTCTATACCAACCAATGTCGTCAGGGTGAAATCCTTAAAATCCCGATTGCTCACGGCGACGGCAATTTCTATTTCTACGACGAAGAAATCAAGAAACTCGAAGATTCCGGCCGCGTACTGTTTAGGTATACGACGCCTGACGGGAAGGTGACAGATGGAGCCAATCCCAACGGTTCTATTAACAATATTGCCGGAATCATCAACGCTGAAGGTAACGTTCTAGGTATGATGCCCCATCCGGAGAGAGCGGTTGAAACGATTCTGGGATCAGCCGACGGCCTTAAGCTGTTTGAATCGTTGCGGGCGGCTTATAATAAATTGGCAGGAGCAAGCGCTTCATGAAGGCTCGCGAAGTAACCTTTATCGTTACGGCTCTCATTCTGGGAGCGGTGGTTGGCGGTTTAATTGGCGACATCATCGGCACTTTCCTGCCGCCGGGAGCGCCGAAAACGGTGTTTACCAAGTCGATCGAGATCGGCTTCGACACCATTAAGGTTGATTTCTATGCCATATCGTTTATTTTCGGTCTGACGTTGAAAATCAACTTCATGTCGGTACTGGTCGTACTACTGGTAATAATATATTTCCGGTGGTGGTACCTGTAAGTTAATCTGTTTCGGACGAGGTGCTTAATGCCTTTTGGAATCGGTCCATGGGAACTACTGATAATCCTGGTAATCGCATTGCTTCTATTTGGAGCAAAGCGACTGCCTGAGATAGCTAAAGGTCTCGGCAAAGGGATTAAGGAATTCAAAGGAGCCATGAAAGAGACTACCGAGCAGCTCAAGAGCGGAATGGAGGATACGGATACGAAACCACCGACGCCGCCCGGATCCGACTCAAACCAGAAAAGCAACGATAAGCAGGATTAGATCCCCTGTTGTCCTTATGAGTTATACTTTCTCACAACAAGATGCTGATAAGATCGCCGGTATGCTTCATACCAGGCTGGTGACCAAAGAAGCTGATCATTATCGTCTGGAGTTGGTTAACGATGATGAACGGCGGCGCTTGTTGTTGCAGATTTATCCCGAAGTGGCGCTTGGCAAGGGACACGGCGTCTTGATAGTAGTTTACACCGGAAATTCCCACCTGCAACTGCATAACTGTACCGGTTATGTAGTTTCGGATGAGTTGGGTGAGGTAACGTTTGTGTCGGAAACTTCGGTCAGTCTCTCCGGTCTGGTTGTGGAGCGTGGTGCTTCCTGTTCTCTTTACGCGGCCCTGGAGCGCGATTTAATCTCGTCTGACTTCACCCAGTTGGGAGTTGAGGTTATGTTGTCGGGAGTGGCGCTTTCACTCGCGGAGGATATTCTGTCGCAGTCGGACGAAACCGAGGAACCATCTGAAGAAGATTAGTCGATCCTCAACTTTATAAATTAAAAAGCCGCTGCCTTGGGCAGCGGCTTTTTTCATCAAATCGGAAGCTAGTGTTTGGTTGAGAAAGCGCTGACGAAATCCTTCAAATCGGCGGTGATTTCGGAAGCCTTCTGATAGCGTTCTCTCGGATCTTTCTTGAGTGCCCGCCCGATAATATGGTCGAACAGCAAAGGAATTTGCGGGTTAACATCCGATGGCTTCTCCGGGTTATGATTCAACACGGAGTAGATCAGAGATGTTATATTCTCACCTCGGAACGGACGTTTGCCGAGTAGTAACTCGTACATGACCACACCGAGGGAGAACAGGTCGGCCCGGCGGTCGATGGCTTTACCCTGGAGTTGCTCCGGGGAAATATAGTTCGGGGTGCCCATCGCGATACCGGTCTTGGTCATTGACGTGGAATCGACACGGGCGATACCGTAGTCCATGACCTTCACGCGATAATCTCCCAGGACCATGATGTTGGCCGGCTTGATGTCGCGGTGTACGATTCCTTGCTCATGGGCATATTCGAGGGCGGAACAAATCTGCGTTATGATCTGGGCAATGATCCGATAGTTGAACTGCACCTTCTTTTTGATCATATCCTCAAGGGTTTGTCCTTCGAGGTATTCCATCGCGATATATTGCAGGTGCCCCTCACTGCCGACGTCGTAGATCGTCACAATGTTAGGATGGGACAACTTCCCGGCGGCCTGAGCCTCGCGGTGGAGGCGCTCCTTGAGTTCCTCCATTTCCTCGGGATCATTCACGAAATCCAGCCGGATGGTTTTCAATGCTACCGGCCGGTTGATGGCCGGATCGACACCGCGATAAACCAGACCCATAGCACCCTTGCCCAGAACATCGATGACCTGATAGCGGCCCAGGTTCCTGATTTCACCTGATTGGTTGAGCTTGCCGGAATCGAACGTCTGCGTTAAAGGTCCCGAGTCATTCAAGGTGAGTTCTTGTACCGGGGCTTCAGTGCTTGATGCGATCGGTGCCGAGTCATCGTCATCGAGCGAAATTATGTCGGGAGTTATACCCGGTTCCGGACCGGAGCCAAACGGACCGGAATCGTTGGGCGAAATGATATTCGGTGATACACTACCGCCCATCTGATGAATAGGAGCTTCTCTGATTGCATCTCTCGGCGCCGCGGTAGTGTCGGACGGCTCCGACAGATCCATGTCGATATCAATGGCCTGGTGGTCGAATCCGTTGCTCCCGGTACCGACCGGCGCCGCCGATGTCGAATCAACTGAGGGTTTCTCACGGAGAGGTGATGAACCCAAATCTGATTGGGACATGGCGCTGGTTTTGATATTTTCGGGATCGGAGGCACTCGATGCTATCTCGCGTACCGGGGCGGCTTTTAATTCATCGAGATCGGTTTCATCGACTTTGATCTTCGGCCGCTTATTCGGTTTCTGAGGCCGTTGCCGTTCAGCTTTCTCTGTGTCGCGCTGCACCAGGATCGCATCGAGGAAAGGAGCCGCGATTGTGAACATGACCAGTTCGAGCAGAACATAGACGGTCTGAGGCAAAGTCTTATAGACTGAGACCATGAAGTAGTTGACATTGACCAGGACAACTATGCCCAGAAGCAGGATAAGGAACCGATAGAGCTTATTGACCTGCGGTAAAATAAAGGCGCAAAGAGCACCGATGGCGAACAGAATGGCCATATCTGTGGCCGAACCGCTTTCCTTCACGGTCAACATATCGTCATTGATGATATTTTCGGCAACCGAGGCCTTAATCAGATATTCCGGAGTATCCGCCTGCATTGAGGTCTTGAATGTTTCCGTTTCGCCGAAATCGTCCAGGGCGATGACAACCAGTTTGCCCTTGAGCAGGTCGAAACGGAATCCGTCTTCAAGTACCGTCGCCGCCGAGTAATGCAGCAATTTGTTCAGGGGGCAGAGACGGATGTAGTAATCCCCATCGCGACTGATCGGTATGGTTCGCTTATCTCCGAGTCGAATTTCTTGGCCTTCAACGATCTGTATTTCTGAAGGTGACACCCCCAGGAACAGTGCCGCGGACGCCAGGGCTGTTGACGGATAATAATATCCTTCGTAGTTCATGACCAGGGGTTGATATCTCAGAACGCGGTCGTCATCGGGCATGTTATAATCGAAGCCGAGCCAGGGCTCCGCCCGAAGAATTTTCTCCGCCGGCATGAATATTTTCCGAACTTGCAGGCTGGCATCCTCGGACATGAGTCCGAGCGGATTGTCAACAGCGATGGAATAGTTGAAGAGATGGTCGGGATTGTCGGTTCTTCCCGAGCGATAGGTAGAGAGTGCGATATCGTATGGAATCACCACCTGGCTCATCCAGCTCATTTGCTCGGCCAGTATTTTTGTATAACCGGCTGAGTCCTGACTGACATCTTCCTGGAAGTCGATATCGACCAGCATGGACTTCGGTTCCGCTGATGCCACGGCGGCCATCAGATCGGCGATCAAATCCCGATTCCAGGGCCAGTCTCCGTAAGTATTCTGAGCTTTCCGGTCGATGGTCACGAGCACAACGTTGGGACGATTGCCGTCCGGAGCCGTGAGGCGATTGACCATGTCGTTGACATCCTGCTGCAAACCGGCCAGGGGACCGAAGGCGTTGGCGTAAAGGATAACGACCAGTACCGATATCAGCAGAAACAGAACGTATGATGAATACTTGCTCATGTGATCCTCTGTTTACACTCCCGCTGCAAGACGGCTGACCAGAATCTCAGGCAAGGTCACTGCCGTCATCTTCTTCTGAGTAGTCTCAATGTCATACTCGACGCGCTGGTAGACAATCTCCTGCTCGTCATCATCATAAATCACATAACAGGCTCGGGGATCGTGATCCCGCGGCTGTCCGACCGAACCGACATTAATCAGGTAATGAGTATCCTCGGCCGGATTAAGGGTATGGGCGGCTCGTGTTCTGATCGGGCCATCCCCGGTTCGACTGTTAATCACCGGAACATGTGAATGTCCGTGAAAACCAAGTCGTGATTTGAGATGCTTTATCGCCAGGGCTGCTTCCGTTTCTGAGAATACGTAATGCCACCGTTCCGGTTCGAACGGAGAGGCATGTACGATATAGAAACCGTCAAGCAACCGATCCAATTCAAAATCTGCCATAGTAGCGAAATCAGTTTCCGAAAGCATGGTCTGGGTCCACTCGATAGCCTGGCGGGCGGCTTCGTTATAATGTGACGTACTTTGTAATCCCAGGGCAGTGTATTCGTGATTGCCCATGAGGATTACGTCACAGTTAGACGACACCAATTTTAAGCAGGCTCCCGGGTCGGCGCCGTAACCGATGACATCACCCAGACAGTGGATATTATCTACCCGCTGAATCTCGATGTCGCGGAGAACTGCGGTGAGGGCTTCGAGGTTGCCGTGAATATCCGAGATCAGGGCTGTTTTCACTGGTTCCCCTCGACGAACTTGAAGATGGTTTTACCGACTTCAACGATATCACCGTTCTTCAGAAGATGGTTGGTGATGACTTCGCCGTTAACTTTTGTTTTGCCGGCTTTACCGAGGTTGGTCAGGGTGTAGTAGTTGTCTTCCTTGACGATTTTAGCCTGGATGCCGCTGATCCAGAATCCCTTGGCCTTCACATGCACGAATTTAGCCTTGCCGATCGTCACCACGTCGCGATCGATTCGGAACTCGGAGAACTCCGTATTTTCTACCCCCAGCAATACCGATCCACCGTACTTCTCAACGATCTTGCGATCGATCTGATCCTGCTGGAGCAATTCCCGCTGACGCTTGGTATTCAGCACCATGGTACCGTCGAAAGAGGCATCGCTATCGGGCTCGCGCTGGACATCGGCGTTGTATAGCAGCGAGTATTTTCCGATCGTGATGATGTCCTTTTCTCGGAGGACTTCCTCGGAGATTTTACGGTTGTTTACGAACGTGCCGTTAAGCGACTCGTTATCAATAATGACGGCAGCGTTGGCGTTGAATTCGATCAGAGCGTGTTTGCGCGAGACTCCGCGGTTTTCGAGCACGATATCATTGTCGTTGGTACGACCGATCGATATACGTCTTTTCTCCGTGACGATCCGCTCGATAACCTTGTCTTCGTACTTGACGATTATTTCTGGCATTGGTCAACCCTTTCGTGCTGACGGAAGACCTATATGTTTACGATTTCCGCAGGGCCCGGCATCAACTACTTGCGACACAAGCCCTTGTTGACATACTATGGCATGCTTATATTGTCGGCATGCAGATAGGAAATCTAAACCTGAAAGGCCGGGTTATCTCGGCGCCGCTTGCGGGGGTATCGAACCGGCCTTTTCGACTCATGGCGCTGGCCCATCGGGCTGCCCTTGTATACACGGAAATGATTTCAGCCGAAGGACTTATAAGGTATCAAAAGCGTACCGAGGAGATGGTTCGGTTCGGCGATGACGAGCGTCCTATCGGGGTGCAGCTTTTTGGAGCCAACCCTGATTCGATGCAGCAGGCGGCTCGAATAACAGCCGAAAAGTATCAACCTGATCTGATCGATATCAACTTCGGCTGCCCGGTAAAAAAAGTTGTCAATAAAAACGGGGGAGCGGCGGTGCTCAAGGACCTGATATTGACGGCTGAGATTATCCGGGCCGTGGTCGAGGGAGCCGAGAAAATCCCGGTTACTATAAAAATCCGGACCGGTTGGGATGAAGCTAATTCGGTCTATCTGGAAGCCGGACGTTTGGCGGAAGCGGCCGGGGCCAAAGCCGTGACACTCCATGCCCGGAGTCGGTCACGAGGTTTCGCGGGAGCGGCGGATTGGTCGGCTATCGCTCGCCTGAAAGAGGCGGTGGGCATTACTGTGATCGGTAACGGAGATGTGGTAACACCGCAAGATGCTCGTCGGATGCTCGATGAAACCGGCTGTGATCTGGTTATGGTGGGGCGGGCGGCGATGGGTAATCCCTACTTGTACGAGGCGATGCATCATTATGTAGAAACGGGCGAACTGCAGCCCGAACCCGGTCTTGAGGAACGGATCGATATGGCCTGTCGTCATGCCGAACTGCTGGCCGATGAATACGGTCAGGAGCGCGGTGCGATAAAAATGCGGAAATATCTGGGTTGGTATGTAAAGGGTTTCCCCGGAGCTTCCAGTCTTCGGCCGTTGCTTTTTCAGGTGGAATCGACGGCTGATATCGTGAGAATTTTCAAAGAATACCTGAGTGGACCGCTTTCCCGTCGCGCTGTTGACGATTAACTTCAAAATCCGCAACAACGGTGGCTAAAAGGTTGCCGACGAGCAACATGATTGGTATATTGACCGTCAATAATTCGGCAAAAAAGAGCGTTTTGATATAAGGTTTTGCAAATGAAGATACTGAGCATTGCACTTCAGAAAAACGGATCGCTGATCGGTCCGTCGTTTGAGCTTATCGAAGCCGCCAAATCCTTGGGCGGTGAGATGATGACGGCGATCCTGGCCGAAAACGCCGAGCCGTTGGCCAACGAGCTGGCGCAACGAGGCGGCGGCAAAGTTCTGGCCGTCTCCAATGCCGCTCTCAAAGATTACAACGATCAGGTTTATGCCAAAACGCTGGGTGAATTGATCGCTAAGTACAGCCCGGATCTGATCCTCGGTCCGGCCACTTTCTACGGCAGCGCTCTGATGAGCCGTCTGGCCGCAAAAACTTCAGGAAACATGATCTCCGACGCTACCGGATTGAAAACCGACGGCGACAACGTGGTCGTAACACGCCCCGGTTACGGCGGCTCGGTGGTTTCCGAGATGGTCAAAACAGGGGCCGGTCCGCTGTTCGTTTCGGTGCGCGGCAAGTCATTCAACGAATCGAAGGAAGGTTCCGGTGAAGTTGTCACAGAAACGGTCGATGCGTCCTGTTTCGAGTCCGGAACGACAGTTAAGGAAATAGCTTCCGGTTCCGGCGGAGCGGTAACGCTCAATGAAGCGGATGTGATCGTGTCAGCCGGTCGCGGTATCAAAGGGGCCGAACATCTGGCGTTAATCGAGGATCTGGCAAAAGCTCTCGGTGGGGCAACGGGCGCCTCACGCGCCATCGTTGACGCCGGTTGGGCGCCGTATTCGATGCAGGTAGGGCAGACCGGTAAAACGGTCAACCCGAAGCTCTACTTCGCGGTAGGTATCTCCGGTGCAATCCAGCACCTCGTTGGAATGCGCTCCTCGGGTACGATCGTGGCGATCAATAAAGATAAGGATGCTCCGATCTTCAACGTCGCAAATTATGGAATCGTCGGCGATTTGTTCGAGGTTGTCCCGGCCCTGACGGCCAAGGTGAAGGCCGCGCAAGGCTGATTCTCTCTCGCAATTAACGGAATTAAGAAAGCCCGCAGTGCTCAGCGCCGCGGGCCTTTTCATAATCGTGATTGGACGACAGTCTATAATTCTACTGTAATATCCGCTTGTTTAGTATCAGTGCCGCAGACATTTTGGACCATCAGAGTTATGGTGTAATCGCCGGATGCCTTATATGTATGTGAAGCGGCTGAAGCACTACCCGAAACTTCATCTTCATCGTCATCACCCCAGTATATGTAACCGGTGCCCCAATTCCCCGACTCCCATGAGATCATGACAAGCCCACCTGATTCTGCTACAACATAGGTGAAGCTGGGATCGGGCAATTCGTCAATTACCACCACCGTATCGGCGTTCGTACGCGTGTCGGAATTGCCCGCGTCGTCGGTTACGGTGAGACTGATGTAATAAGTTCCGGCAGCTGCGTATTGGTGAACCGGCGATTCATCGTTGGAGGTAACACCATCACCGAAATTCCATCCCCAACCGGTCACATTACAACCACTCGTTTCGGTGAACTGAACGTCCTGATTAATACAGACAGTGTCGACGTTCACCTCAAAGTCGGCGGTTGGACCGGTTACTTCGATGGAGTCGGTTAACGTATCGGCGGAACTGCCGCCCGGACCGTAGACTTCCACCGACACCTGATACGAACCAATAACGGTATAGTTGTGTGATACCGTATCGAAGCTGTATAGTGTTTCAACGGCGCCGTCACCGAAATCGAAGACGAACGAGTCGATGGTACACTGGTCGAAGGTTACGAACTTGGCTTCGAACGGAGCGCAGTTTTCAATCGGACCACTGATGGCAAGCATCGTGGCCGGTCCGAGTACGGTCAGGCTCTGGTTGAGGACTTTCGATCCATACGCACTCGAAACGGTTAATGCAATATCGTAGTCGCCCGCGGAAGCCCAGGCATGACTAGGATTTTGTTCATCGCTGGTTTCTCCGTCACCGAAATCCCAGGAATAGGTATCCACCGGACAATCCACTTCGAACGTGAACGATACGGTATCCTCCGCCGCGCAAACGGTATCGGCGCTGGCGGTGATCGTGCCGCCCGGACCGCGGGCTGAGATCAGTCCAGTCTCGACGCGAGTATTGTTGCCGTATTCGCTGAACACGGTGAGGCTGCACGTGAACAGGGCCGCGGTATCGTAGGTGTGGAGCACGACGGTACTTTCAGGAGAGATTACGGTCAAAGCACTATCCTGACCGGCGTCTCCGAAATACCAGGTAACCGAGTCGATGTTGTAAGTACCCAGCGACTGATTGGTAAACTGAACATCCAATGGAGCACAGCCCGCATCGATGTCGACCGTGAACAAAGCGACCGGGGAGAAGACTTTGATATATTTCGACTTGGTGGCGGTATCTCCTCCGTGAAGAGGATTCTCACTCGTTACGGTCAAGGTTACGTCGTAGTTGCCCGGTTCGGTGTATACCCAGGTCGGATTCTGCAGACTGGAAGTGTCCCCGGTGGTGTCCGGTACGCCGAAATCCCAGTGGTAGATAAGATTGTCGGGTGATTCCGAACGATCATAGAATTCTACCGGTAAACCGGATTCATCGGGGAAGCCGAACTTACGGGAGGCTTCGAAATCCGCAATCGGGCCGATCGCCGTAATTGTCGTTTCATAGCTGGAAGTATCGATTGCGGTTTTAATCGTAAGTGTGGGGGAATAGGTCCCGACACTGGTATAGGTATGCACAACCGGATCACCGGCTGAGTCGACCGAGAACGAGGTCGTATCGCCGTCACCGAAGTCCCAGTACCAGCGGGCATCTTCACCTACGACACACGAGGAAGCATCGGTAAACGTTATCGTCAGGTCGGCGAAACCTTCGGTCGTATCAGTGTCGAACACAGCCGTTACTCCGTCGGCCGCAATGTAACCGTCCTTTTGTTTCGAGGTTGAACCGTAGTTGTCGGTCGCGGTGAGGGTAACATCGAACGCTCCGGATTCGATATAAACATGGAATGGATTCTGATCGGATGAACTGCCGCCGTCGCCAAAATCCCACTCCCATCTGACGACCGTGGTCAGCGATACGGAACTGTCGCTGAACCAGACGGTATCGCCGACACAGATCTCGGTCTGTGATGCGCCGAAGTTAACCGCCGGCGGTATGCTGTTCCATTTCTCAACGGAAACCGAAAGCAACTTCTCGAAATACGCGGGATTATGAACTCCGTTGGAGCCATCCATTTTGAACAACAAGTAATTATTAATGATGTTGGCCACGGTACTGGAGACAGTAACATTAGTGGTGAACTCAACACCCTCTTCATCGTCGGGATCGAGGTATCCCCAAATCCGCAGCAGCGATTCGAGGCTGTCGGCCAGAATGGGGATCGAATCGTAGTCGCTGAACTCATATAGATTCGTCAAGGCATTACTGCTGTGGCAGCCGGATACGTTACAGTTAGTAAGATACTGGGCGCCGGTCGTTTTATCCTCGAGCTCGAAAGTGTGTTCACCGAATTGATAAGCCTGGCCGGTTCCGAAATGGCATGAAAGACAGCCGTTCTTGTTCGATTTGTGAGTATTCGAAGGGGCTGCATATCCGAACAAATAACCGCCTTCGCCTATTATCACATCGGCCTGACAGGAGAAGTGCGGGCCGAAATCTGAGTCGATGGTGATTTTATTAGTATCGGCGCGGGGGTGAGCTTCTGTCGCCTGGTGGCACTGAGCACATAGATTAGAGCGGCCGATATCATAGATGCCGGTTACGAGATTGACGTAATCCTCATTGTCGCTGTTGACGTCGCGCAGGATGGTGTCGGACCATGTCCCAAAATCACCCGTATGAGGCGAATGGCAGGTGAAACAGCCGATTACGTTGGGGGCTGACTGTGTCTGCCTCGTTCCGTTTTCCATCCAATAAAGATAGCCCTCGTGAGTATGACACTCGGGACCGCAAGTGGCTACACTGAGCAGATCTCCGTTAAGGTTAACCTTGCCGTTGAGCAGGTCGTCGGAAGCATGAGCTGAATTGCGCCATTGCTCCTGTGGTCTCAGGTAACGGTTGTTGCCATCGGTGTGACAGCGGCTGCACTCGAGACCGAGGGTGGTATCGACTTGAGTGATGTTGGTGGTCTCGGTTATGAGATCATCGCAACCAAGGATAATAAAAACGGCTGCGACAAGCGCCACGGCCACTAAAGGTAGAACTCTCCAAAACCTCATAAGGCTTCCCTGTTGTTGACGTCATTACTGCTTGTATTGTAGGCACGGCCGGAAGAAGAGTCAAACATTTATTGGTTTTGTACTCCCGGCGGGAACGGTTCGTTCCCGTTAACGGCTGTCTCTACAGTATCAGTTTCGGTTAAGATTTCTCTCTTCATGACGAAAAAGATACAAAAGGATAAGTACGCCCTTTTCTAAGGAGAAACTATGTCAGTTCTAATGGAAGTACTGGAATGGGTTGACCCGACCGGTGATGAGATGATCTATCGTATCCCACAACAGGGCTCGACCGACATTAAAATGGGTGCTCAGTTAATCGTGCGCGACTCGCAAATGGCTATCTTTTTCAAGTCCGGCCATGCTGCCGATGTTTTCTATACCGGTCGCCACACTCTATCGTCACTCAACATGCCGTTATTGACTCGGATGCTGAGTCTTCCCTGGGGATTCAAATCACCGTTTAGAGCGGAAGTTTATTTCGTCAACCTCAAGGTGTTCACCGATTTGAAATGGGGCACCAAGCACCCGGTTACTTTCAAGGACAGCAAGCTCGGTTTGATTCGGTTGCGCGGTCATGGGGCGTACACGTTCCGAATCGATAAACCCTCCCTGTTCCTGAACTCGATCGTGGGACGGCAGGCTCGTTATACCACGGCTGACATTCAAAGTTACCTGCGCGATGTCATTATTGCCCGTATGAACGACATGCTTGGTGAAAATCTGGATTCGATTCTGGAACTGCCTGCTATTTACACCGAACTGGCCGAGCAATTCAAAGATGTGGTTAAAATCGAATTCGAGAAATACGGCCTGGAATTGGTCGATTTTTATATCTCTTCGATTACACCGCCCGACGAAGTCTCCAAGATGATCGACCAGCGCGCCGGAATGGAAGCGGTCGGCGATCTCGACAAGTTCCTGAAATTCGAAATGGCTCGTGGTTTGGGTGTCTCCGGCGGTCCGGCTGCGACCGGTTCCGGTATGGGGATGGCGGCCGGGGTCGGTCTGATGATGCCGAGCATGATGTCCAAAGTGTTTTCTCCCGAACAAACGGACCTGGCCGGGTCGTCGGTTGAGACCGTGGCCTGTCCCAGTTGTCATGCGCAGACTCCGGTTCAGTCACGGTTCTGCTATCGCTGCGGTCATCAGATGGTTCTCCAGAACGTTTGCCCGCATTGCCAGACTCAGTTGGCGACCGATGCCAAGTTCTGCCATGCCTGCGGTCAGAAACTCGATGCCCGCCCGAAATGTCCGCATTGCTCGGCGGAATTGATTCCCGGTTCACGTTTCTGTGGTGAGTGTGGTCGTTCGGTGACGGAAGATGACGCAAACGACAGCGACAAGTAAGAACCAAAGCGGCTTTTTTATCGGAGTCGGCTGTCCCGGCTGTGGCGGTGAGTTAACTGTCGACTCCGATTTATTCGTAATCGGCTGCAAACATTGCGGCTCGGTGTTACGGATTACTATGCCTGAGATTCCGCCCGCTTTTCTGGCTCAGGCTAAAATTTCCGACCAGGAAGCGCGGGTGCGGATCGACCGGCACCTTAAGCAGATCAAGCATCCCTTAACCGGATCTGGTTTGCAGTTCAAGCATCTGTATTATCCGTACTGGAAGGTTGATGCTGTCATCCTTAAGTTACGTAACAAGATAGAGCGACGAGAACTGGTTCTGAATAACGACGGTCAGACCGAAGTCGGATTCGATCACCAGAAAACCGAGATAAATCTGGCGCCATACCGGGTGACGGTGGCTGCCGGCAGAACGATTGCAGGGATTCCCGAAGCGATCGGGCTCAGGGCCGATTATCTCAAACTAACTGCTTATTCTCGCGATAACACCCAGGATGATTTCTATTCCGTCCCGGTAACGATAAACTGGAGCCAGGTCTGGGATTCGATTCAAAACCATGTTCGTGGGCTGGGGGAGATGGACATAGCCGATTTTGGAGCCAATCGTACAGAACTTTTCCGACCAATCGGTTCGTTGATTTATTTCCCGTTTCTCCTGGCGGAAAGCTATGACGGCGGAGACTATAACCGGTATATCGTCGATGGTGTCACCGGGCGAGTGCTGGAACATCTTGAGGATCCTCCCGAGGCCGACAACCTCGATGAACCACCTTCACTGGTGGAGTTCGGTCAACTGGGCGTAGACTTCCACCGTTGCGGTAATTGCGGGTGTGATCTGCCGTCACGCCAGTCCTATGTCTACATTTGTGACAATTGCCATGAAATGACTGTTCTGGACGGCCACGCTCGTGAAGTTCAACATATTACCCGAGTAGCCGCCAATCTTGACGACAACGACAGTCTCTTTCCCTTCTGGTCGTTACAGGTCGGTCCCGAGGATCACCAGCGTTTGCGGCGTCTTTTTGGGGGGATTTACAATTCCGACCGATTGGTAATACCGGCCTTCAGGTTGGGAAGTTTTGAGGCTTCCTACCGCTTATCCAAACGTATGTCGGCTGCCCAGCCGCAGTTGGAATTCGATGCGGTCGATGGTTTCGATCCCCGTTTCCGACCCGTTGATATCAGCTTGGCGGAGGCGCAACTTATGGCTCAGGTAATGATTTATCGCGCGGAGCTTACCCGGGGGGTGACCGGTTCCGTCAAGCCTGAAGATTTCCAGCCATTGACCTGTGAGTTGTTTTTCGCTCCGTTTCATCCTGAGAGTTATTTTTTCGTGGATTCTGTCCTGCAATCGGTTACGTTCGAAAAAAACGTGGTCGATTGATCCGATCTTCGGGAACCGCTCTTGGTTTTTCAGCGTAGAACAGATACAGATATCTCTTTGACAGTCTTCAAATTATCTTGCCCCTAAGGAGGATTTTGACTATTATCGACCTTTGAATTCGCTAAGTAGTTGATGATTCTAAATATCCGGGTCCGAGACCTTGAATTATGGCGAAAAACTAAGCAGCCGTTTATCCTTATGGCATTGAGGCCGGGGGGCGGCTTTTCTTTTTGGGAGATTTTGGTGAAGTATTCATTACTTAGTATCCTGACAATGACAGGTTTGCTGCTGATGATTTGTATCAGTGCGGCATACCCACAAGCGGCGTTGCCAAAGATGCAGGGAACGCCCGACGAAGGATATTCGTCAAACGCCGCAACCGATGTTATCAGGCACGATGGCGGCATCTGGCTCGTGACCGGTGAGGGAGTTTTATTTACCTATGACGATGGTCTCACCTGGGCCAGCTATAACGCGAGCAACGGCCTGGTCAGCGACATTGCTTCGGCTCTCTATTCCAACGGCTCCCGTTTGTGGGTTGGGACTAGTCACAGCGAGGTGATTGACGGTTACAAATTCAGCATCAGTGACGGTGTCTCATATTCCGACGACGACGGATTCACTTGGGAGCAGATTGATTTTTCAAGCTCGGGGCAGAATATCAGCAACGTTTATGGGGGATATCGCACAGTTTACGACATTACCGGTCATGAAGACTGGGTGTTCTTTGCGTCTTTTGCGTCAGGTCTGCTATCCTCCAACGACAACGGCCTCAACTGGCGTCGGATATTCCCAACGGCTGAGGATTCGGCTCAATACGTAACATCGAGCCAGCCAACTGAGAACAATCGCTATTTCTCGGCTGCGGCCGACAGTTCTCACGGCGATACGCTTATGGTCTGGACCGGCACTGCCGGCGGATTGTACCAGTATGTTTATGCGCCGATTACCGAGAAGTTGTCCTCGCGCTATGTGTCGCATGTATCCTTCTGTCCCGATTGTGTCGATTCGGTCTTTTTCTACGTTGGCGGTGAAAACGGAATTACTCGCGGTCTGGAAGACGGAGCGCCGTTCATCTCACGCTTTGAGAGCGATGGCCTACCCGGACCGTCGGTGACAGCCATCTACCAGTACGGCGGACGGTTGTTCGTAGGCACCGAGGATGAGCGGGACGGTAACAGCACCGGTCTGGCTGTCAGCGATGATTTCGGTGATACCTATTGGCCGGTGACAGGTTTCAATACCGGCTATGCCGGCGGCGACAACCATGTTCGCGAGCTCGCTAATATGGAAGACCGCCTTTACATGGCGGCATCTGATGCCGGTTTATTCGTTTCCTACGATGTGGGGGATAACTGGGAACGGATTCTGGTTGACTCCTCCGACGAGTACAGTATTCGCAACACCGTCAATGCCGTGACGGCATACGGCGATACCCTGTTCGTTGGGACCGACACCGGCTTGGCCAAGCTCTATATGACTCCCGCCGGCGACATCGATTCCACCGAGTATATGCCGTTCCCGGAGGGAGATTCCTCCTGTACGCGCGTTATCGGGGTTCGAATTCAGGAGTTCACGCACATCGATAGCTCAGGCACGGAAGATGTCCTTGTCTATGACTCCGTTGCTTATTGGACTATCAACCGGCCGTTGACTGCTCTGGGACGTCCGATGGTCGGTCGTAAAACCGCCCTGGGTACGGAATGGCAGAATCTTCAGGTAGGCGTACGCACCAACGATGTCGCTTTCTGGTCCGATACCGCTTTTGCTGTCGGAGAGGCCGGAGCTCGTTTTACGACCAGCGGCGGGAACCCCTCGACAATATATCGCATCATCGATGTTCGCAATTCCACCCGGGTCGACTCGCTTACCCAGGAAACACTCTACAGCATGAAGGTTTCCGGAGATACGATCATTGTCGGTTCCTCCAACGGATATGGAATTTCGACCGACCGAGGCGACAATTACCGGGTGTATCGTCCCAATCTGGACGACCTGAAAGCTGATGTCGTGGTCGCTCATACTTCAATAAACGCCTGGCAGAAGCTGCTCGGTGATTTTATCCCGGCAATTGATGTGCAGTATTTTGACGATGGCCGATTGGCCCGGATATGGGTTTCCAATCGCAGCACTTCTTACTGGCCCGACACCAATGCCATTACCGTTGGCTATGTGGTGCCGATCGACGACAACGGCGATGAGATTGATGAAGACAATCCCGCTGATACGGTCGGTTACGCTCATCGCTGGAAGCTGTCGTTGCGTGATGAATTCGCCTGGAATTATGCGTTCAAGGGTGATTCCGTATTCGCCGCCACCAACGACGGTCTGTTGTTCAGAGCCAACGACGAAACGGCCTGGGATACGATTCCGCTCCGTGATGAAAACGGCGAGGATCTGGTGGTCGAGGGAACCGCGGTTTACGGAGTCGAGGTTGACGGCGATTATTTGTGGGTGACAACCTCCGATCGAACCGTGCGTATCAATCTCTCCTCGGGTAATTTCACGGATCAGAAACCTTATTATGTGATTGATTCGGCCGCCGCGGACGATGAAGTATATGCCTTCCCGGTGCCGTTCAGTCATGCCAACGATAACTATGTGGATTTCCACTTTGCCGTACCCGAAGCCGGAAACGTAACGCTCGAGATATATGACTTCGCCATGAACCTGGTTCGCCGGGTGATTGACGGCCGCTTTTATGCTGCCGGTATCTATCCGACCTTCGGCTCGGATCGTGTGACCTGGGATGGTCTCAACGGATTGGGGGATGAAGTGGCGGTCGGTGTTTACTATTTCAAAGTCACTCTCCCCGGCGGTGAATCGCACTGGGGCAAACTGGCGGTGATTCCGTAAGGAGCAGTTATGAAGAAGATTATTATTCTGACCGTATTGCTGACCGTCGCGTTCAGCCTCAATCTCGCCGCCGAAGAGGCAGACGGCGGATATGCGGGAGCGTTTTTCCAGATACCGATCGGCGCTCGTCCAACCGCTATGGGCGGCGCTTATCGAGGTTTGTCGGATGACGGCGCCGGGGTGTTGTTCAATCCAGCCGGGCTTTCCAATATCAATAAACGGATATTCGCGACCTCTTACCGGGCCATGGCGCTTGATCGTAAAATGGGTTATGCCACGTTGATTTTCCCGACTTCCAACTATGCTGCCCTCGGTATTCACTGGCTTTATGCCGGTTCGGGCGGAGTCGAGCGCCGTAATTATGACGGTGATCCGCTCGGTGATGAAATCGAAATGCACAATCATGATTTCTCGATCATTTTCGCCAAGCGTTTCGAGTCGTTTTTATCGCTCGGGATCAAAATGAATTATCTCGCATCGACTTTCGCGGATATGAACGTCTACTCGATCGGTGTCGACCTCGGCGCCATGCTCTATATCGACCATTGCATCAGCCGGGAATCGGATTTCGAATTGCCGGTTGAAGACCTTAGGGTCGGTTTGACGGTCAAGTATCTCGATGCCAAATACAAATGGAACAACGAAGATTATATCCTGCAGTATGTCGATGGTCAAAGCGGTGTCGGCACCGAGCAGGATGATACTGTCCCGACCGAAATAGGACTCGGTATTTCCGGGCGTCTCCTGAATCGGAACCTGGTGCTGGCAACCGATGTTGTCAAGAACACGGAGCAGTCATTCGAGATTCACTTCGGTGCGGAATACTACTTCAGACCCGAAGTGGCGGTCCGGGCCGGAGTCGACAACGGCCGACTGACTTTCGGAGCCGGGTATGTGTTCACCTTCGGGAAACAATTACTCGGTGTGGATTATGCCTTCTCCACCGATAAAGCGGATGAGGGCTCGGAACATATATTTTCGTTTGATCTCCTTTTCTAAAGGAGGAGCATGTTGATCAAGTCGATTACGATCTGTGTTGTCCTGACAGGCCTGGCGACCGCTGCCTTCGGCGCTGATGTCGACGGCCTCTCGATGTTCAAGAACGACCATATTGCCCGCGCGGCCGGAATGGCTTCAGCGGTGGTGTCGCTCGAAGCCGATCCCAACATCCTGCCGTACAATCCGGCGGCTGCGGCTCGTCTAGAGAAATTTACCGCCTCCTTCGGGCACACCGAGCATTGGGAGAATATCCGGTTCGAGTCGGGCCATTTCGGTGTCAATCTGTTTCCGAAATGGTGGCTGCACGGAGGAATCCGCTATGCCGCCGACAACGACCTCGAAAAACGAGGGGTAATCCCGACCGAAGACCCGCTGGCCACTTTTAACACCCATGACCTGTCGGTCAAGACCGGTCTGGCTTATACCATCAACGAGCGAATGTCGGCCGGGATCTCTCTGGGCTGGTGGTTCGAGGAAATCGAGGGCTGGCGGGGTTCGGCTTTTAACGTGGACCTTGGCGTGCTCTATCGTTATGACGACAAACTCGGCTTTGGAGCTTCCGCCGTCGGTATCGGCTCTGATCTGGTGCTCAGTAAATCCGGTTTCGGGGATTCGGAAGATATCCCGCTGCCGACCGTTTATCGCATCGGAGCGCACTACCGGGCGCATGAGTATGTTCTGGCGGCGCTGGACCTGGTCGAGGCGGACGATGATTTCCACGTCCATATCGGCGTGCAGTCGCCGCTGCACGAGTATTTCACCCTCCGAGCGGGTTACATGACCGGTTATGATTCCAAGAATTTCACTGCCGGAGCCTCGTTCGGCATGCGCAACATTACCGTAGACTATGCCTTCGTGCCGTTTTCGAATGATCTGGGAACGTCACATTTGTTCAATATAACCTTTAGTCTGTAGAGAGTAGGAGAAGCTACCTATGGCGAAGTACAAAATTGCCTGGATGCCCGGTGACGGGGTGGGCAATGACGTCATGGAAGCGGCCAGGCTGGTGCTCGACAAGCTGGCCCTGGATGCCGAGTACATTCCGGCCGATATCGGCTGGGAGTTCTGGAAGACGGAAGCCGATCCGTTGCCGAAACGGACGATCGATATTCTTAATAACGTCGACTGCGCTCTTTTTGGCGCGATTACCTCGAAACCCAAAGAAGAGTGCGAAGCGGAGCTTATCCCGGAACTGCGGGGGAAAGGGCACGTTTATTCGTCGCCGATAGTTCGCCTGCGTCAGGAGTTCAATCTCCGCACCAACCTGCGTCCCTGTAAAGCCTATCCCGGTAACCCGCTGAACTACAAGGACGGAATCGATATCGTGGTGTTTCGTGAAAACACCGAAGACCTTTATTCCGGCGTTGAGTTTTTCCCGCTGCCGGATGAAGTTCGCGATGCGGTCAAAAAGCACAACAAGAAAATGGCCCGGTTCGATAAATATCCGTCCAGCGAAATCGCCGTGTCGTTGCGTATCAACACTAAAACCGCCTGTCGCAATATCGTTACTGATGCTTTCGAGTACGCCAAAAAGTTCGGCTATAAATCGGTCACGGTCGTGGAAAAACCGAACGTGGTCCGCGAGACCTCGGGTCTGATGGTTCGCACCGCCCGCGAGGTGGCTAAGAACTATCCCGGGATCGAGCTTTGGGAAACCAATATCGACGCCATGTGCATGTGGCTGATCAAGAATCCGATGGATTACTCGGTACTGGCTACCTCTAACCTGTTCGGCGATATTATCAGCGATCTGTGCGCCCAGCTCGTCGGCGGTCTCGGTTTTGCCGCCTCGGGCAATATCGGCGACAAGCTGGCGGTGTTCGAACCGACCCACGGCTCCGCGCCCAAGTATGCCGGGCAGTATAAGGTCAACCCGATGGCCACTCTGATCACTACTCGAATGATGCTCGAATGGCTGGGGGAGACCGAACTGGCCGAGCGTCTTGAGAGCGCCATTGCGGCCGTGATCCTCGAGGGCAAGGTTCGCACTTACGACATGGGCGGCACGAGTTCGACGCTGGACGTCGGCAAAGCCGTCGCAGCCAAGTGCTGATCCCTCGTCTGATCTGATTTCCGATATGACATCACAAGGCGCTGCCTCAAGGTAGCGCCTTTTCTTTTTTAACACGAAACCATCGGAGCAACGACGTGCCGTCAGGCGTCTCTGCCCGACGACTCTTTGTGAGTCCCTCTCACGCTGTCATGGCGAGCGAAGCGGAGCAATCTCGCAGTGATGGCCCACCCGTCCACGAGTTAGAGAGACGGGTTGCTCTACGTGAGGTTATTCATAGATTCGGAGGCCGGGATCCCTGTGATCCCGGCCATTACTTGATCCCGTGCCCGGGTGGGGAATACGCCCGTCCCAACTTACGGTGCCCCACCTCTCGGGTGGGAATTTCTGAGTGGCAAATCTCTCCCGGTTTGTTCCTGTGTTGCTGGTAGGCGGCAGACCTTGTCTTACCCTCTGCAACTGCGGAATCTGTCCTCTCTGAATCCTGCAAAGAAACTCGCGAAAAATCCAACCGTGCTGGTGGGCGGCAGACGTCTCGTCTGCCCCTGTGGCAGCAGGTCAGGTTTCTTGAAACCTGACCTCTTATCTCAGAGCAGCCCCAGCCGTTCCCGAATGAGATAGGCCGCGCCTTTGAGAGCCAGCCCGCGGTGGGAGACGCCGTTCTTTTCCTCCAGCGTCATCTCGGAGAACCGCTGTCCCGTGTGCGGATAGAAAAAGACCGGGTCGTAGCCGAACCCCTCGCGCCCGCCGACTTCCTCGGTGATGTACCCCTCGGCCGAGCCCTCGGCCAGGTTGTTGGTCCCGTCCTCCCAGACGATCGCGATCACGCAGCGAAACCGCGCACCGCGCTGCGCCTGGGGCACCCCCGCGAGAGCGGCGAGGAGCTTGCGGTTGTTGTCGGCATAAGTGCAGCCTTCCCCGGCATAACGGGAGGAATAGACACCGGGAGCGCCATCGAGATAGTCGACCTCGAGGCCGGAGTCATCCGCCAGCGCGACCATTCCCGTCAGTTTGTGGATGGCGTTGGCCTTGAGCAGGGCGTTCTCTTCGAGCGTCTCGCCGGTTTCTTCGACATCCGGGAAGTACTCGAAATCGTCTTTGGTTTTGACGTTTACGGGGAGGCCTTTAAGTAGTTCTTTAATCTCTCGAATCTTGTCCGAGTTATTCGTGGCTAGTACGAGGTCCATTATACGGCTCCGTGTTGGAGGATGTACTTGGAGAGATTCGAACTGAATCCAACTCGCCTCCAGAATGCTCTCCAGACGCTGTCCCCACCGTTATTGCCGAGGGCTAGTGCCAAGCCGGTGGCCAAGTAGTTTGACGCGTGGAACAGGTTCCTCTCAGTATGTTCCATATCTTTGGCAGAGGCCAGCCCTTTCGCATAGCCTCGATCGAGTTGTACGAACTTGTGTCCGACTGTGTACCGCGTCGGGTGGATATAGTTGGACAACAACGAATATGCACGCAGATATGCATCGATCCCCCTCAGTCTCTTGTCACCTGCTTGCACAACACGATCAACTCTTAGGTGAAATGTCATGCCCGACCAATGTCTCAAGAAGCGCCTTTTCATCTCTCTATCTATCGCGATCCAGTGTTCGTCGCTGCCTTCTTGTACAGGGACTACCCTAGCAATTGATGCAAGACCATCCAAGCTTGCATCTCCAAGCACTCCTGGATCCCCTAGCCCAAGCGTCTCTGCCAACTTGTCTCTGAGAGCCTCTGCGGGCAAACCTTGGAGCTTCTCTATCTTGCGCCCCTCCACACACTTTTCATATATCTCGGGCCAGTTACATTTCACAGCCGTTCGGTACTCTTCTGCAAATGTCGGTATGCGCGCTTCGAACTCTGATCCGACCAATTTAGGGGAATACCAATGCCGGATCAGTACTCCGTAGCTGTTGAATTGGCGGTTGGACCGTTCAGAATCAAGGAGTGCAAGTAACAACATGTCAACCACGTATTCAATCAACGACCGTTCCATGATCGCAGTCGACAGCCGGTTTCTCGCCTCGATGCAGGTGTATATCCCCGAAATCAAGCTAACGCACGTAGCGAATATGTGCGCACAAGTTTTCGCCGTGCTATCGTCATCTGCCGCCTGAACATGTGTCTCAACATCATCTGATGTCGATTGGAGTATGTCGAGCAGCTCTCGCTTGAATATGGTTTGGGAGCTCAATACCTACTTATATCCACTCTCGTTATCCGTTCCGGGGGGGAGCCGAGGAAGCGCGTCGCCAACTGCATGAACTTCTCCGGGACATCACTCACGAAATACTTATGCGAGCCCTTCCGACCGGAGCCGTTACGAAGCAGCCCGGCCCTGGCCAGCATGTCGCGGGCGGCCCGGGCGGTCTCATCGCCGCTGCCGATCAGGGTCACTTTGTCCCCCATCACCTCGGCTATTACCTCTTTGAGCAGGGGATAATGGGTGCAGCCGAGCACGAGCGTGTCGACATCGACGTCGTGCATCATTTGCAGGTAATCCCGGGCGATCATGTAGGTGCCCTCTTTTTCGATGTACCCCTCCTCGGCCAGCGGCACGAACAGGGGACAGGCGAGGGAGAAAACCTTGATGCGGTCGTCGAGGTCGTGGATCATCTTGGCGTAGGCGTCCGACCCGATCGTGGCGTTGGTGCCGATCACCCCCACCCGGCCGGTACGAGTCTTTTCGACCGCGGCCCGCGCGCCCGGCTCGATCACCCCGATCATCTCGACTTCAAACTCCTCGCGAACCGTGTCCAGCGCGACCGATGAGACCGAGTTGCAGGCGCTGATGATGAACTTGACGTTGTGCTCCATCAGAAACGCCACGTCCTGCCGCGTGAATTGGATGATTATTTCCTTGGAACGGGGTCCGTAAGGGGTGCGGCCGACGTCGCCGAAATAGACCACATCCTCCTGCGGCAGGAGCTTGAATACTTCACGGGCGACGGTCAGGCCGCCGACACCCGAGTCGAACACGCCGATCGGGCGATTGATTTTCTGTTCGGGAGTCATGAACTTAGTCTGCCTCGTATTGGGCCTTGAACTTCTTGATCGCTTTGTAGATCGCCTCAGCGACGGTTTTCTGGTAACTCGAGGTTTTCAGCAATTTTTCTTCGGTTTTATTACTGATGAAACCGGATTCGACCAGGACTGAGGGGGTGTAAACCTTGTTCAGCACAAAAAAACCGGCCTGGTCGACCCCGCGTGCCGGGATTTTGAGATCACGGTGAAATTCCTTGGCGATCATCATGGCGAAATCGTGTGATTCGGTCTGGAATTCGGTCATGATCATTTCGTTCAGGATCGACATGACCGGATCCACATCGGTTTCTTCGTCTTCTTCTCCGCGATGTTTATTGAGGGTGGACTGCTCGCGCATGAAGAATGAATTCTCGAATTGGGCCACGGCTCGGGCGGAGTCGTTACGGGCTGCGGCGAGGAAAAAGACGTTCCAGCCGCGCACGTCGCGTTTGGGGGAGGCGTTGGCATGGATCGAGATGAACAGGTCGGCGCCGGCGTCATTGGCAATCTTGGCTCGCTGTTCGAGTGAGACATCATCGTCCTTGCCGCGTGTCATGATGACCTTGAACTGCTTGTCCTTGCGGATCAACCCAGCCAGCTCCTTGGCGATTCCCAGCACGATGTCTTTCTCGCGTGTTTTACCGGGGCCGACCGCGCCGTAATCGTCACCGCCGTGACCGGCATCGACCACGATCACATCGATTTTATTGTCCGGTCCGACTTTTGGAGCGGTGTCGGCATTTTCCGGAACTTCGAATGAGGCGTCGACTATCGTAATTTCTATCCGGGGGGGATCAGTTGCGAGGCGGTGCTGCCATTGCTCCACCGGTTTTTTCATCCGCATCGACACCTGCGCCGAACCGGGACCCTGATGGGCGGTCAGCTTGTACATGTAGCGGCTGTCGCGCTGACTCACGATCTGGCCGGTGTTGACACGGCCGTCGGTGATGAAGACGTTGATCCAATTTCCCTCGGTAATAGCGATATCGTAGGTCAGTTCCCGGGTCAGGAAAATGTCGATCAGGAGCCCGTTGGCCTTATGCTCGATCTTGAAATCGGTAACGTTGAAATACTGTGATTCGATTTTCAGGGTGTGTGTGTCGGTGTTCCAGGTTAGCTGTTGCTGGAGAATTCGGTCAAGGAAGGGAATGAACGTCTCGGCCGGGAGCAGTAACTGTCCCTTCTCCAAACGAGCCGGATAGGTGATGTTGAACAGGTCGGTATTGAGTTTGAAAAACGGCGAACCGAGCACGAATTCGAAACGGTTTTCGGGAAGCTGGTAGAACAGCGAATGCCCCACGAGATTCCAGTCCAGATCCCCACCGATTATTTCCGCCAATTGTGAAAGGGAGAAATAGGTTATGCGGTTTTTCTGGAATCCCATGATCGGCTGGATATCACCGGCATAATCGACCATAACCTGAATGGTCGAGTCGCTTTGGGCTGTCACCCCACCCGTGAGTACCAGTATTGTAATAATCAATGTTAGGAGGAAACGTTTTACCATAGTCGTCCGGTTCTTACATATCCTTCCTGATCGCTTTTCTCATCCGGCGATCCGCCTCGGCTTTAGCTACGGCCTGTCGCTTGTCATATTTCTTACGTCCGGTGGCAACCGCCAGTTCAACCTTGGCCAGCTTGTTCCTGAAATAGATCGCCAGCGGGACAATAGTCATCCCTTTCTGGTCCGTCTGGATGGACAGCTTGCGAATCTCCCGTTTGTGCAGTAAGAGCCGACGGGGACGAATCGGATCGTAAGGGGTGTTGGAGCTGTCCATTTCATAGGGGGAGATATGGAGGTTTTTGAGCCAGGCCTGGCCGTTCTCAATGACCGCATAAGCATCGGATATGTTTATTTTGCCGTCCCGGATCGATTTTACCTCGCACCCATGTAGCTCGATTCCAGCCTCAATCGTCCAGTGTATCTGATAGTCGTGCTTGGCCTTACGGTTGCGGACCGCAATTTTGATTTCCTCGTTCTCACCCATAATTGCCAACAATACATAAGAGCTGCTAACTTGGCAAATAAAAACGACTTGGCCGTTCCTCAACTCGTTTTAGTCCATTAAGTTTTGCCGAACCCCTGCCGACAATTATGGTAGTAACGGCCCTCGGGGCGGTATGAACCATGGTGTAAAGGAAAAAGCACGTGTCGCATAAGATCCAGATCAACACAGCCAAAATCCTGGTTATTGACGATGAGCCGGAAATCACCGAAATCGTAGAGACCTTTCTCTCCGAGGCAGGATATCAGGTCTCGGTCGAAAACACCGCCGCAAATGCCGTCGAAAAGGCGCGCACTTATAAACCCGATGTGATCCTGCTCGATATTATGATGCCCGGCCAGGACGGGTACAGCATCTGCCAGGAACTCAAGAGCGATCCGGCTTATGCCAATATCCCCGTTATTTTTCTGACCGGCAAAGACCGTAACGACGACATGGGGCGCTCGTTCCGCAGCGGCGGCGATATGTTCATCAAGAAGCCCTTCTCCTGCGAACGTTTGCTCGAAATCGTTAACATCGTACTCATGTCCACGGGAAAACGTTAAGGTCCGCTCCTGGGACCTTTCCTTTTTTTTGTTGACAAATTTGTGCAGTGCACTATAATAGGGTTGAATTATGAGACTGATCAAGCGGTATAGTAATCGAAGGCTCTACGATACGGAAACGAGTCAAACCCTGACCCAGGCAGAACTGGCCGGGCTGGTCAAGAACGGCGTAGAGATTCAGGTGGTCGATACTGCCACCGGTGAGGATATCACTCTGGCGGTGCTGGGCCGGGTGTTGATGAATGAGGCATCGAGCTGGGACGATGCCGTGAAATCGAAAGAACTGTTTAGTCGGATAATTTCTTTAGGAGGCGAGAAATCCATGTCTATTCTTAAAAACACTGTACTGGCTTCGATTGGCGCCATCCAGGTGACCAGGGAGAAGGCTGAGAAGATTATCGATGATTTGATCAAGAAGGGTGATCTCGATAAGTCTGATAGAAAGAAGGCGGTTATGGAGTTGCTCGAAAAGGCTGAAAAATCATCCGCCAAATGGCGCGAGAAGGTCAGCAAGGAGGCGGGGAGAATCCAGAAGGAAGTAGTCACCACCGTCAAGAAGCTGAATGTGGCTAATAAAGATGACCTCAAGAAGCTCGATGCCAAGGTGACTCGTCTGGCCAAAGCGGTTAAGGCTCTCGAAAAGAAGATCGACGAGCTTCATAAGTAGGCATTACCTCGCACCGATTATCACGGGCGGTTCGTTATGTGCGAACCGCCCGCTCTTGTTTTGGGGCCGGTTCCCACCTGTCTACATGCCATCTCGTTCCGTCGCAAGACTATTTCGTCTGGTGGCCCACCCGTCCACGGGTGGGATTAAAATCATATCGACTTGTACAACCGTGGCGTCCCCCATATATGACTCCCGTAAATGACCTCGCGAAGAATCCAACCGCTTTCGTGGGCGGCAGACATCTCGTCTGCCCCTGTAGCAGCACACCCCGCAAAACGTCTTTCCCGCGAAGGCGGGAATCCATCTTCTCTTGTATTGGCACGTCTCGGGGAGACGTGCCCTACAGTGTCGGGACCACGCCTATGAAAGGTCCCGACCTACGAAGACTACAACACTCCTCTCGAAACGTCATGCCGGCGAAGGCCGGTATCCAGAGATGAGAAAGGACGCGGAGCGTCCGAACATGACGCGCCGACGCAGAGCATCGGCGCGAGGAATGAAAACGTTGTAGGGAAGGTCTCCCCGAGACCTGCCAATGATGGCTGCGCCGACGTTACGACGTGGAGCGACGGAACAGGCAGGCTGCCTACCCCAGCAGTTTCATGAACGTGTCTTCGTCGAGAATCTCGATGCCCAGCTTGCGGGCTTTGTCGAGCTTGGAACCGGCGTCTTCGCCGCAGAGAAGAAAATCGGTTTTACTCGAAACCGACCCGGCTACTTTCCCGCCCGCTTCAACTATGAGATTCTTGAAATGGCCGCGCGGTTTACTCAGAGTGCCGGTGATGACGAATGTCTTCCCGGCCAGTTGTCCACTCGTTTTGGTTTTCTCGGCATTGGGGAAGCGGACATAACCTTGCTGCATCCGGTTGATCATCTGGATTGTACCGGTGTTGGTGAAGAAGCTCGAAACGTTCTGGGCGATGATCGGACCAATGCCGTCGATTGCTTCCATTTCCTTTGCATCCGCATTAATGAGTTTGTCAAGGCTGCCAAAATGTTCGGCGAGCAAGGTCGCGGCAGTCTCGCCGACGCCGATGATGCCAAAGGCGTACACGGCGCGAGGCAGCGGCGTGGAGCGGGCACGGTCAATGGCAGCGAGCAGATTAGTGGCTTTTTTCTCGGCCATCAAGTCCAGCGGCAGAAGTTGTTCGAGCTTCAGGAAGAAGAGGTCTGAGGGATCATTAACGAGTTTCGCATCGATTAACTGCCGGGCGAGTTTACCGCCGAGGCCCTCGATATCGAAACCGGCTTTGGAGGCAAAATGAAATAAATGCCCCTCGAGTTGAGCCGGGCAAGCAGCATTGAAACAACGATAAGCCGCCTCGCCGACGGGGCGATGAATTTCACCGCTGCAGGAAGGGCAGGCTTGGGGGTAGTGGATCGGTTCGGTGTCAGGGGGGCGTTTTTCCGTTACGACCGATACCACTTCGGGGATCACATCACCGGCTCGACGTACGATCACAGTATCGCCGCGACGGAGGTCAAGACGTTGGAGTTCGTCCTCGTTATGAAGGGAAGCATGGGTTACGGTGACACCGCTCACCCGGACCGGTTTAAGAACCGCTACCGGAGTCACGACGCCGGTGCGTCCTACGGAGAATTCGACATCATCCAGAACGGTCTCAGCCAACTCGGCTTTGAATTTCCAGGCTATCGCCCAGCGTGGAGCACGCGAAATGCGGCCGAGAAGGTTCTGTTGTTCGAACGAGTCGACTTTGATTACCATGCCGTCGATTTCATAGTCGAGCCCGGGGCGATCGGCGGTTAACTTCGCAAAGAGTGACTCGACCGCCGAGGCCCCCGTTACGTTTTGAATGCGTTCGTTGACGGTGAAGCCTTCGCGCCGCAACATATCCATCACGACGCTCTGGCGATCGAGGTCTGCGAGATTCGTATCGGAGATGCCGTAAGCATAAAACAGCAGCGGTCGTGAGGCCGTGACGGCGGAGTCGAGCTGCCGCAATGAACCGGCAGCCCCGTTGCGCGGATTGGCCAGCGGCGGTTGACCGGTATCTTCCAGGTGGCGATTGAGTCGCTCGAACGCCGAACGCCGCATGATCACTTCGCCGCGCACCTCCAACAGCGGATACTTGTGAGCCGTCGTCTCGGAGAGTTTCAGGGGGATGTTATGGATCGTGCGCAGGTTGGGCGTGATCGTTTCGCCGGTGGCGCCGTCGCCGCGGGTGGAGCCTTGTGCGAAAATACCGTTTTCGTAAACCAGTTCAACGGCAAGGCCGTCGAGTTTCGGTTCAACTTCGTAGACAATGTCCTCATCCGTTTCGAGCCCTTGCTTCACGCGTCGGTCGAATTCAGCGAACTCCTCGGGCGTAGTGACTTTCTGCAGTGAAAGCATCGGCAGACGATGGACCGCCGGCTCGAATTTCTTCGAAGGCGGTGCGCCGACACGCTGACTGGGGGAGTCGGGAGTAATCAGCTCCGGGTGCTCCCGTTCGATTTCAAGCAGGCGATCGAAAAGCCGGTCGTACTCGGTGTCGGTGATTTGCGGAGAGTCCTCGAGATAGTAAAGACGGTTGTGGCGTTCTATCTCTGTGCGGAGTTTCTCGATTTCGGCGATGAGTCTTTTGTCTGTAGTAGCCATGGGTGAAATAAAGATCGGCCCGGTGCTCATGTCAACTTCATACGCAGGGTATGTGATGAAGGGAACCGGGGCTCCCCGAGACTTGCCAATGAGCGAAGTACACTTATCCCCGCAGCACAGGTCCGTCTTCGAACCTGTGCGGAATCCCGCGGAGGGATAAAGAATGATGATGGATTCCTCTTGCTTCCGGGCCTGTTGAAAAAACTCGACCGATCTCTCATAGCCGGGGAGACAAGCTCCCCGGATACGCGATGAAGAGCCATCACCTCGCGTAGCGGGCGGCCTTGCGTCGCCCGCACTTCCGCCGTGATTTGTGTGAATGTCCGAGCGTAGGGCTTTTCCAACGCTTCCTTTCGCAGAAGCGACGTTCTCTATGATAGGTTGCTAAAGGATCAGATGAGATGTCTGCCGCTCACCGATAGGCAAGGTATGTGATGGGTGAATCCTGAAAAGGAACTAGCGGGCGAGGCGCAGGCAGCGTTTGCGGTAGGCAGCCAGTTTACGGCCACCGTGATCATCGACGATGCCGCCGATCCAGAGAGCTGTCAGGCGATTGTGACTGTCTGCCTGAAGAACAACGTTGCGAGCAAGTTGTATCGTGCGGGTGATTGGTTCGGCACTGAAAGAAAGACGCAAGGTGGCATGATTGTCGGTTGCAGTCAGATGTGTCGGGGGGAGCGTGTCGCGGAAACCAAGAAAGCGAGCATCGGCCGGCTCGGCCCGTTTTGGCAGGCGCAGCTCGGTGTCGATCGGCCAGCGGCGACGCGGTTCATTGACTTCGATAAAAATCAACCGGGCATTACGATCGAAATCGAGTTTCACTCGGGCTGTATCGAGATATGAGAAGAAACGACGGTCGGGAGCAAAAAGACCGATCTGCACGAACAAGCGGTCTTCCTCGACCTGATAAAAACCCCGACCGGGAATGTTGGGGCCGGTCGGGGCCGTAATTCGCAACTGTGCTGCTTCGAGAGCCATGCTACTTGAGTATTTTTAGCTGCTCTTTTGCCTGCTCCGCTTCGAGCGTGTTGGGATAGTCGTCGATCAATTCCTGGAACAGCCGCTTGGCTTCGTCCTTGTGATCCAACTCCTGATGGGAGCGGGCCAGCTTGAAGAGGGCGCGACCCAACTGAGGCGATCCCTGGTAGTCCTTGATCATTTTATCGAGTTCGTTGATGGCATCCACATACTTCTCGGTAGCGTAATAGCTTTCTCCGATCCAGTAGTGGGCGTTCTCGATGTTCTCGTGGTCGGGACATTGATCCAGGAAATCCCGGAATTGCGCGATAGCCGTTTCGTATTCACCCCTGCGAACGGTCAAAAAGGCTGTGTCGTAAAGTGCGGTACAGTCAATACCGTGCGGAGCGGTGGTGGTCGGCGGAGTTACCGGCGGAGGAGTATCGGTACTAGTAGGGGGATTGGCCGGTCTGTCCTCGGATGCTCCGGGAGATGAACCGATAACCCGAATCTCTCTCTGTCCGAGCTGGCTGACTTGTTGCATCAGGTCGTTGTAGGATTCAAGCAGTGCGGCCATCTGCTGTCTCAAGGCATCCATGTCGGAACGCAAATCGGCACGCAGACGGTTATCAGCTTCACTGCCGGCCTGAATAAGGGAATCGGTATGAGTGATAGAGGTGTTGACCGTTTTAATCTGGCCTTCGACGCGTGCGACATCGGCTTGTAGTTCGCGAACCTGTCGGCTGGTGGCGCATCCGCCGAGCCAAATTCCTAAAACCAGAACCGCCATCGTTAAGATGGCGGTCATGGTCGCATTTTTGCGATTAATCATAATCTGAGCCTCTTAAAAGGCTACTGCGAAATGATCTTGAATTCGCAGCGACGGTTCTTGGCCCAGGCAGCTTCGTTGTGGCCCGGATCAACCGGTTTCTCTTTGCCGTAGCTGATGATCGAAAGGCGATTGGCTGCGATGCCGCGATTCACGAGATAGTCCATAGCGGCTTTGGCACGCTTCTCACCCAGCGACACGTTGTACTCGACCGTACCGCGTTCGTCACAATGACCTTCGATCTTGATGATCGCGTTCGGGAATTCCTTCATCAGGTCGTAGTTTTGATCCAGACCGGCTTTGGTGTCATCCCGGAGATCGAACTTATCGAAGTCAAAGTAAACCGTGATCAACTGTTCGGCCTTGAGTTTCGGCGGCGGCGGCGGAGGTGGCGGTTCCGGTGTGGGCGTAGTGTCTACTACAACAGGAGCCTCCACAGGGGCTACCTCAGGTTCCGGTTCGGGTGGTGTGCCACAGCTTACGGCCAATAATATGGCAAATACCGCGATCACCCCAAGGACAGTAATTTTCTTCATAACAAGCCTTCCCTCACTTATGTGAAATCCATTTACTCATATTCTTTACTACTTCGCAGGCAATCTATAAGGTCCCCTAAGGTCGGTCAATAAAAATCAATGAGAACAACCTCATTGCAGGGTACCTTCAGCCACCTCCTTTACTTTTCCTCCCACATTTATTGCCATCCCTGATTTACCGTCAGAAGCGCGTAAATAAAGCCGGGAGGGACGTCCAATCTGAATTCCCTCTTCGACTTTGATATCAATCCGATCCGATTCAAAATACCGGTGTTTTACCAGGTATCCCGCCAGACAACCACCGGCGCTGCCGGTAGCGGGATCCTCGGGTACTCCATACCAGTGGACAAATACGCGGACATTGAGGTCGTTATTGTTTTCTTCCGTCTCGGGACAGAAGGTAAGAATCCCTTTCGCTTCGCTTCTGCCAACCAGTCCGGCATTCTCTTGCAGGTCGATCTTGATGCGTTTCTGTGCTTCAAGCGTTTTAAGCGGGACTATGAAAAACGGCGTACCGGTAGAGACTTCCTCAATAGGGAAATGTTCATCGAAATCAGCATGGCTGAGTCCAAGGACTGCCGCAAGCTCGTTCGTACCATGCTGTTGGCCGAAAGTCGGAGGTAGCTGACGCATCCATAAGAGACTGTCGGCCGTATCGCTGAAAGACACCGGTATCGAGCCGGCGTTCAGATCGAGGGTAACAGTATCGACCGGTTCGCCAACCAACTTCTCACGAATAACGTAAGCAGTGCCAAGTGTGGGATGTCCTGCGAAGTGAATTTCATGAGCGGGGGTGAAGATGCGGATCCGGAAACCTTTGTCCGAAGGTTCTGAGCCGATCACGAAAGTAGTCTCGGAGAAATTGAACTCCCTGGCGATACGCTGCATCATTACATCGTCGAAGTTCTCAGCGTTCATTACTACAGCCAGTTGATTGCCGGTGTAACGTTCCTCGGCAAAGACATCGAGGAAATAGAAACGATTGTCGGGCATTATCTATTCCTCACGGTATTCAACCGGCATGGGACCCCAATCCGGATTGGAGCACCCGCCCGACTGGGTGAGACGGCGCTGGTTACGGCCGGTCATGTCCATAGTAAAGATGTCGCGAGGTCCCAGGCGTGTGGACGAAAAGATGATATGTTTACCGTCGGGGGAGAAGTGTGGATTTTCATTCTGACCGACTTCAGTGAGGATGCGATAGTTGGCTCCCGAGGTGTCGATTGATGCAAGATCAAATCGGCCGCGTCGGGTTCTCGATACGAAGGTAATACGATCGCCGTGAGCGGACCATATCGGCGAGTCGTTATAGCTTCCCTGATAGGTCACCCGGTGTACGTTGAGGCCATCGGAGTCCATAATATAAACTTGTGGCGAACCGGTACGGTCGGAGGCGAAAGCTATGCTGCGGCTATCGGGAGACCAGGTCGGGGAGGTGTCGATTGCCCAATGGCGGGTCAGGCGTTTGATGATGTTCCCCTGCAGGTCAAGCACATAGATTTCGGAATTGCCGTCTTTGGTCAACACGCAGGCGATTTTGTTGCCGTCGGGAGATACCGCCGGAGCGGCGATCATCCCTGGGAATTTAGCCACCTGTTGCGGTTGTCCCCGGTTGACGTTGACTACATAGAGGCTCGGATCGCCATCCATATAACTTATGAAATAGACCCATTCCATGTCGGGTGCAAAGCTGGGGGAGATGTTGATCGTGCCGGTGTTGGTTAATTGCCGTTCGTTGGCTCCATCGTAATCCGACACGAAAATCTCTTTAGCGCTGCCAATCTCTTTGCAATAGGCAATCTTGGTGAGGAAAATACCCTGGTCGCCGGTAAGGGTGCGTGCGATTTCATTGGAAATGTCATGACCCAATTTACGCCAGTCGGTACGGGTGCGCTCGACTACTCCTTTAGCGAATTGCTCGTTGCTGTCGGTTTCCCAGAGTTGCCAGCGTACTCGCATCATTTGCGTGCCGGGGAATTCTGCCTCCAGGCGCAGAATATACTGTGCCCCCAGTCGTTTCCAGCCGAATACGTCGATTTCATCTATCTCGTATATTTTGAGGTAGAAACTGTCGATCATTACCAGTTCCCATTCGGCGTAGAAGTCGATGTCGAACCGCACGGTGGCGGTGACATAATTCATCAGGAGACTGTCGCGTGAAGTGATATAACTGGTACCGATGTAGAGCATGTCGGCTACGCCGATTTTAGTCGGGGGAACATCGCCGACACGAAGAGTGTCCATTTTTATTTCGCGGACTTCGCCTTCGAACTGTGCTTTAGAAACGGGGGCCAAAACGGCCACGACCAAGAGCGCGTATATCAGATTTTTCATAGTCTGCTGGGATCCTGTTTAACCGGGAGAGTTATGCCGATGATCTCATCGGTAAATTTGCGGGGTAGCGGCGGGAATGGCGCCGAGCGTTCGATTGCCTGTTTCAAGCTTTCATCGAATTCCGGGATACCGGAAGATTTTGTAATTTCCACTTCAATGACACGACCTGATTTGATCACCTGGAAGTAGATAGTGCATACGATTGGTCCATCGGTGATAATGCGCGGACGCTGCCAGTTGCGGCCAATTTTGTTAAAAGCCTGAGTAAACCAGTAGGAATAAGTAAAATTACGATTATCTACTGTGGCGCCGGCGAACGGTGATCCGCCTGCCGTGGCAGGGGAGTGAATCTCCAGCGTTCCGTCGCTTGCTCCCTCGCCGTCGGTGTCCTTAGGTGAGGTGACATCAGGCGTTCTAACGGGAGTTTTATCCACGTCAGTTTTTGTTTCAACCGGTTCCGCCGATTCAGTTTCAGGTTCATCAGGTAACGGTTCGGTTTCAATCGGAAATTCTTCTTCGACAGTAGTCGGATTATTAAGCGGAATGTCCGGGAGTTCCTCGTCTTCCTGCTGTGGAATTGCCGGTGGGGGGGGCTCTTCGCTTGGCGGCACATAGAAATCATCGGGGGAGAATATCTGAACAGCGATAATCTCTCCAATTTCACCGTCATCGCCGTTACAACCAAGCGACGGCACGAGAAATATAAGAGCCACGATCAACCCGTGGAGAATAGACGAATAGATAATTCCCCGCTTCAATGCCGGAGTCCTTCCGTTACCGCTTGCGGTGACCTATATCCTGGTGGCCGGTGACCAGGCCGATGTTGCCGATGCCCATCTCTTTGAGCTGCCCGATTACCTCAATAGCAACTCCGTAAGCTACCGCCGAGTCGCCACGTACGTAAACGGCGGAAGTCCCCTTGGCCTGCATTTCCGATTCGACTGCTTCTTTGAGGTTGTCGAGGCGAGCCCAGACATCATTGACGTAGATCCCTCCGAGCGAATCAACCGTAACCACGACACCTTCAACCTCGCTTTTGATCACCGCCGCTCGTGTTTTGGGCAGATTGATCTCTATCCCCGACTGTAACAACGGGGCGGAAATCATGAAGATGATCAGCAGTACCAGAACCACATCGACTAAATTGGCAATGTTGATGTCGGCCATGGCACGATAAGTCCGCGGAGACCGTTTTTTACGCATCAGGCGTTCTCCTTCCGAGCCCGGGCCAGGAATTCGAGGATGAAGCTTTCGGCGGCATCGCGCGAGAATTTAATTTTGTTGTTGGCCCAGTTAAAAGCTATCACGGCCGGAATGGCGGCTCCCAATCCGACGATCGTAGCCAGCAGAGCCTCAGCGATACCTGGAGCCACTACGGCGAGCGAGGCGGAGCCACGCTCACCGATGGACCAGAAAGCATCCATAATGCCTACCACCGTTCCGAGCAGACCCATAAAAGGAGCGGAATTACCGGTAGTAGCAAGAAAGACGGTACGTCGTTCCAGGGTGCCGATAGCCTCGGTGGCGGTGCGATCCATGGTCATTTCGACAATCTCGAAATCCTCATCGCTCAGCGGTGTTGACGCTTCCTGAAGCGCTCCGCCCGCTTTGGCCGAGGCCAGTGCGGTCCACTCCTCGAAACCGTTTATGTAAACCTGAGCGACAGGGGAGACTTGAGATGATTTGGCCTGACCAAGGGCATCGGCAATGCGATTTGATTGACGGAAGGCTTTGAGAAAACGATCGGTGGCTCGTTCGACATCACGGTACTGCCGCCATTTGGTAAAGATAATCACCCAACTCACGAATGACATAAATACCAGGGTGATGAGGACAATGAGGCCGAAGGTGGATGTCTCGGAGATAATTCCCCATATCGATCCTGCTAACAGTGCCAGAGCAGTAGTTGTATACATATCTGTTTTACGCCTTACCAGTCAAAAAGTTGTTACGATGCGTAAACGTCTTGTCGTTGGCAACAAGGCGGATTCGCACCCTCAATACTTGTGGCACAATAGGCCGCAAGTTATGGTAATTCAACAACAAAAACCTTAAATTAAACTTGACCAATCGGTCTTATTGGATATTTTCGCGGGGTAACTTGATGGTTCTTTTTTCATATTGGAGGAGTAGGATGAAGAAGTTTTTTGTCATTATGATGGTTGTGGCGTTTACGCTCTCCCTGATGGCTATGGGTTGTGGGCAGAAAGAGGCTGATACCCATAAGGCACCGGAAGAGGTCAAACAAGCTGAAGTTGCCGACAGCACTGCCCTGGATGAGGCTGTGATGGATTCGACAATGGTTGACTCAATGGCCGCCGAGCACGACAGTATGTAAGCTTGAGTCGATATGAAAAAGCCTCCCGTGTGAACGGGAGGCTTTTTTATTATCGAATTACGAGAGGCTCAGCTCTCGATCATTTCCACATTAGCGCGGGGTATTATTGCCCGGTGGCCGTCCTCGAATTCCACTTCCAGAACACGAGCTTTGGATTCCGACTCCAGTACCTGAAGCGGTGACGGCAACTCGGTGACAGCTCCGAGTTTGCCGAAGTAAGGGTGACGAATAACCCGGATCGGTGATCCGATGGTCAATCCCTGGATTTCTCCCTTTTCGGCGTCCTCAGTGCCCTTGCTCTTTCCGGGGATGACGACTTCGGGCCGAATAACACCGGCGCGGATCTGAGTAGCGCCGTTGATACAGGCCATCTGACCCTCATGACGTTTGAGCAGATCGAACGTCTTCTGAGCCATGGCGATTTCGCCGAAACCCTCGGTTACGACCAATGTGATGCCTTTGTCCTCGGAACCGGTAATAGCGACACCGATATCGTAGCCGAGAAAGTCGCGCAGGTCTTTGTCGTCAAAACCACCGACGACAATACCGCATGCACCGACTTCGATAGCTTTTTTCAAAGCCGCTGCCGTTACCAGCGAACCCCCGATGATGACCTTGTCTTTCATCTCAGGAGTGATCAGCTTGTCGGACAGGACAGTCGCATTGGAGTCCACCGCAACGATCAGATTCCCGGTGGTTTCTCCACCGATGCCGAAAATCCCCTGCATGAACGAACCGGTGCAGGCAACAACGACACCCTCTTCCGGGATCACTTCGGTCACTTCACCTTTAAGATAGGCTTTCACCTCGACGGGGATCGGGTTGCCGCGTTGCAACACCTGACCGGTAACCTTGGAAACCGACTCGATCGTACCGTCGATAGTGGCTTCACATGAAGAGTTAAAGAACGAAATAAACGATTTCTTAAGAGCGATTTTCTCACCGGCCTTGATCGGGTCGCCCGGTTTCTTGAGCATCATCATTTCGATGTCTTCAGGCGGCACGCCGAGTTTGTTGGCCACGTTGAGCGGCACAACATTGCCCGGGAGGTGCGTGCGAGCGACGACATCGTCCGGCTCGACCTGATCGCCGACTTTGACGACCACATCCCCCTTCAGCGGAAGAATTCTTCGCTTTTCGACCAATTGCTGTTCCGTGACTTTAAGTCCCGGAGTGTACGCATGGGCCATGGCAATACCTTTCTATATCAACTTACAATATCTTCAAACGTTCTTGCGTCGCTTGACGGCGAACACCAGTATCACCAGCACAATCAGTGCGGCGATTACATAGAACCAGGGAAACGGACTCCGGTCTTTTTCGAATTCGTCCGGTGTGAGATCAACATCCGACAGATCAGCCACCTTAATTGGTTCACCTTTAGCGGCTTCTTCCAGATTCTCGGTCGAGAACGAACGGATAATATCTCCGATGTCGCCGACCGTGCGTTTCTGGAAAAGGGAATCCGGAGCATAGAAGTAGAATGTGGCAATTCCCTTGTCGAACATTTTCTCGATCACTATGCCGCGTCGCATCGTAGAGCTGTCGGCACCGATGTCGTTCGCGAAAGTGATCGTTTTCAATGCGGCATCGTAATAAGGGATACTACGGGGCAGATTCTCCAGAAATGTCGCAAGAGGAGCATGCCTGATGCCGGTTTCAAAACCGTGACGATAATAAGCCAGAACGGAGTCGATCTGTTTTTGTCCCAAGCTGTCAAGCGGCGTGAATGAGAGTATGAGATACTCACCTGAGAAGAACGGGTCGGCGGTTGAGTCAGCCAGGACTACTTCGTAGTTTAAGGCCGAACGTCCAATGCCCCGGTTCTGCAGGTAAGAGTCAACAAGGTTGTAGTCCACCTGCCGGTAAAAGTCCGGATAACTGAAATAGAATCCACCTCTCCAGCAGACATAGTTCGTCGAGGCGCTCGCTGCGGCAACGCCGAACAGCATCGCCAGGAACACAACCATCGTTGTTATCGGGCCAGGTCTCATACTCATTCCCCCTCGGCCTAGAGCCGTTCCTTCGGATAAATATCCAGGTCGGTCATCCAGGTCTTCAGGTGTGAGACACGTTCCTTACCGCTGAGGGTGGAGAGATCGAACGGGCGACCGCGTCCGTCGAGAATCAGTCCTACCACACCGCCGTACAACTCTGCCTCGACTTTGTTGCCTTTACCGGCGCCGACATCGTAGCCGCGCTCCGGTTCGAGTACCGCCTTGACCGTGATCGGCAGGCCTTTTTCATCGAGACCAAGCGGGAAGTGTTTCATCTCAAGCGAGTTGAGCGTACCTGAAACGGTGCCGTCGGGAAGATCGATAGAGTATTTCATGACCGGGCCGGGTTTCTTGATCTCGCCGGACGGTGCGACGCAGGTGCCGAGGTGAATCAGGCAGTCCTTGATGAAGACCTCGGTAGCGGCCTTTTTGTGTACCTCGGTCAGAACGCCGAGCTGCGGCATCATGAAGATCGAGTCCACGGCCAAACGGGTGACACCCTCGGGCAGGAAGGAGTCGATCATCATCAAAGCCGATTGCTGCCGTCTCGGGGCGTGAGAAAGAACGCCGCCGGAGCCGATCAGCATGTCGAGGCTCATCATGTTAACGATAGTTGCCCCGGACGAGGACTGCTCGAACGCATCGGCGATTGTTCGCTGCTGCTGAACACCCTTGAGAACGGTGGCGAAATTCTTATGCTGAATGAAAGCCAGGCGGAGCGCCTCTTTGGCGATAGCCTGTTCGAAAATGAGCTCTTCCATCGACTGCGGAATGGTCGTGGGGCGCACCATCTTGTTCTTGACGCGGTTGCGTAAATCACGCTCGTCCATTTCGAACGGCACCCAGCGCATGACCATCGGCAGGCTGGCCTCGGCGAACACGTTGGAAATCGAATACGACATGCCAAGGTTGGCCGATACGGTTCGGTTGAAAACCGGATCTTCACCGCCGGGGCGGAAGACCGAGAAGACGTCGGTGGTGGCGCCGCCGATATCGACACCAACGGCCTCGATGCCGTACTGATCGGCAATGGTCTGAATGATCAGCCCCACCGCTCCGGGAGTCGGCATGATCGGGGCATCGGTCCAGGTCATCAGCTTTTTGTAGCCGGGAGCCTGAGCCATAACGTGTTCCATGAACTGCTCGTGAATTTCCTCACGGGCAGGACCAAGGTTCTCGCGTTCGAGGACGGGACGAAGGTTGTCGACTATTTTCAGATCGACCTTGTCCTGCAGAGTGGCTTTCACCGTTTCGGTGGCGTCCTTGTTGCCGGCGTAAATAATCGGCAGCTTATAGGATGAACCGAGACGTGGCCTGGGATCGGCAGCGCCGATCAACTCAGCGATTTCAACCACGTGGGTGGTCGTGCCGCCGTCGATACCGCCGGACAGGAGAATCATATCCGGACGCAGTCGACGAATACGTTCGATCTGTTCGTGGGGAAGACGTTTGTCGTTGGAGGCGATCACGTCCATGACAATCGCTCCAGCGCCAAGAGCGGCGCGTTCGGCCGACTCAGCAGTCATTGACCGCACTACGCCGGCCACCATCATCTGGAGGCCGCCGCCGGCAGAAGAGGTAGAGATGTAAACATCGGTACCAGTTTTACCGTCGGACGGGGAGATGATCTTGCCGTTTTCATCAAGCAGACGGCGGCCGGACAACTCCTCGACCTCCTGGACGGCGTTGAGAACGCCCATGGTCACATCTTCGAACGGGGCTTCGACCGTGGTCGGAGCCTCGCCTCGGACCTGAAGGCGGTACTCGCCGTCGACGTACTCGATGAGGATCGCTTTGGTAGTCGTCGAACCACAGTCGGTTGCAACGATTACCTTGATATCATCAGGGTTTTCGAATTTGGCCATTAAAGAAACCTACTATTAAGTTAATCAATATCCTTCTCTATTTCGCTCAGTATCAAAAGGATAGCATTTGCTGTGGGCTATTCTTAAGATACTGCCCGAGCCAAAGATTATAATGAATACGGTCCACCTTGTAAAGCGTCATTTTGATACGTCGGGATTAGGGACGCTTATAGTACCGGGACTGTTTACCTGGACATTCATGACAGCTTCCGGAATTGGCCTATAGGTGCAAGTAACATTGATTGGCGGTGCCCCTTGAAGTCGTTTAAACAAAGTCGTAAATGTGGAGGATATGCGCCTGCTCGCTGTGTGAGATCAAGGTAGTAGTCGCTTATGTAGGATTGGCCTTTATAGTGATGTGATAACCAGCCACAATCTGGTTTTTCAGAACTATCTTCGGGAGGAACAGCAGGAGTGGTGGGTTACGATAGGAGATCGTGTAATATCTTGTAACGCATTGCGATATAATAGTTAGAGCCTTTTTTCGCTTGACTTGCCTCTGGGGCGCCTGTAGATTGACATTCAATATTCTGCACGCATTCCAAGGGGATGCGTCTTGAATATATATACTGAAATGTGATTCTCCCGCCACGGGTGAAATCACTCTTCGGAGTTGTGGCGTCGCTTGTTTTCACAAGAGGCGCTCGGGAAGTGCGTAAAGAGGTTTAGGACACCAGTTTGAACAACAGTTATCGGACAGGACTAGCTATTTCCGCCCGTATCCTGCTTGCTCTCTCAAGTGCTCTCCTGCTGTTTATGTCGACCTCCGTATTCGGTCAGGATGCCGAAGCCATGGAGGCTGTTGCCGACTCCCTGACAGATACACTCTCGACGGTGCCTGTTCCGGCTGCACCGGCCGCGATTACTGCCGCCGATACGCCTGATGACGCCGGGGGATCGATTTCGGTCCGATGGGAGGCATCACCGGATGATCACGACGGTGGAATCGTCGACGGCTATCTGGTTTTGCGGGCGGAGGTAATCGACGGACAAGCGGGTGAGTTCAAAGAAGTAGGCGATGTCGCGGCTGGAGCAGCTGAGTACAGCAGTGAGGATGGGAACGTCGTTGATGGTCACTCTTACGTTTATCAAGTAGTTGCCTTCAATAATTATTACGACGCCAACTCGGATCTGCAAAGAACTCTCAGCGAGTCGGAGACCAGTGCTCCGGCGAGTTCATCGGCGCAGTGGTTCAACAAACAGCGCACCAATGTGCTGGTTGCAACGCTTCTGCTCTGTATCTTCATTATATATTATATCAGCCAGGCTAAATCGGGTAAGTCTCTTTTCATTCGCAAAATCGCGGGTCTCGAGGCTATCGATGAAGCTGTCGGTCGTGCCACCGAAATGGGTCGCAAAATCTTCTATGTCCCCGGTATCGGCGACATGGACAACATGATGACCATCGCCGCGATTACGATTCTCGGCCGGGTGGCGGAATTGGCCGCTCAGTACGAAACTTATCTCGATGTGCCGGTATGCCGTTCCATGGTAATGGTAACGGCTCGCGAGGTGGTCAAGGAAGCGCATTCCAAGGTCGGCCGACCCGATTCTTACAAAGAAGACCAGGTACATTATCTGACCGACGACCAGTTCGGTTATGCCGCCGGCGTGGACGGTATGGTTGTCCGCGAGAAGCCGGCTACGATATTCCTGATGGGACAGTTCTTTGCCGAGTCATTGATTTTGGCTGAGACCGGTAATTCGATCGGTGCGATTCAGATCGCCGGGACGGCTATGCCGTCGCAGTTGCCGTTCTTCGTAGCATCGTGTGACTACACGCTCATCGGTGAAGAGTTGTTCGCTGCTTCAGCCTATCTGTCAAAAGAACCGAAGCTGCTGGGTTCTCTAAAGGGTCAGGACGTCGGCAAGGCCATGATCCTGATTGCTATTATTCTGGGAATAATTCTGGAAACGGCCGGCATCTTCCAGCTCTCGAACCTCTTCACGGTGATAGGTGACTGATGCGGAGAGAAATACCACTTCTGATTACAGCGATTGTCGGCATAGTCTTTGTCGTTCAATACTTCATCCCGCATTGGCCGTTCGGTCGGATGAGCGACTGGTTTTCGGACTGGTTCTCGATCGTTTCGGCCTGCGCCATTCTGCTCGGGGCTCTCAACCTGTTGAAACTCTCGGCGCAGAAAGTGGCCGCTCGCAAAGAAGACTGGGGGTATGCGGTCGTGATCATTATCTCCTTCATGGTGGTGGTGATCGTCGGTGCGGCGGGCGGTGAAGGCTTCCGCAATCCGGGCACAGCTTTTGACTGGCTGTACAATTACGTATACATACCGTTGTCGGCGACGATGTTCGCCATTCTGGCTTTTTACGTTGCATCCGCCTCATATCGAGCTTTCCGGGCGCGTAATTTCGAGGCGACCCTGCTGCTGGTTGCCGCGTTCTTCGTGATGATAGGACGCGTACCGGTCGGCTATTCGTTGTCGTCCTGGATGCCTGAGGGCTGGCGCCTGGCGGATATTGCTTCCTGGGTGATGAACTACCCGCAAGCGGCCGGACAACGTGCTATCATGATCGGTATCGGTCTCGGGATCGTGTCGACATCGTTGCGGATTATCCTGGGACTTGAGCGGTCTCATATCGGAGGAGGCGAGTAGATATGAGTACACGCATGAAAGAAATTATCTCCATAGCGGTGATAACGGTAGTTTTCCTGATTCTATACTGGCGTAAGGTTGCCGGTGGCGGGCCGATCGAGTTCTCCGTGCTCGTTTCGACATTGGTGATTACGGTTATCGTGCTTTCGCTGATATGGATTCTGATCCTGACCATCAAGGGCAAATTGATCGGACGACGGATCGTATTCCTCTATGTAGGTTTTGCCGTATCACTGCCGCTGTTCATGCCGTTGAGCCAGAAGATCTCCGTTTCTCCCGAGGTTCAGCAGCTCTACGACGCCCTGACGACTTTGCCCAAGGGCTCCAAGGTATTGATCAGCTTCGACTACGATCCCCCGTCAGCACCGGAATTACAACCGATGGCTGAATCTGTTATCCGGGTTTGTTTCGAGCATGATCTGAAGGTTATCCTGATGGGATTGTGGCCGCAGGGTCCCCAACAGGCTAACCTGGCTCTGGATAAAGTTTTCGAAGACAGTTTGATTAGAGCAAAAGACCTCAAGTACGGCGTTGATTACGTCAATCTGGGTTTCCAAACCGGCAACGAGTTCGTTATCCAGCGCATGGGGACTTCGTTCGAGTCGAGTTTCTCGACCGACTACGAAGGCACGCCGTATCAGAGTCTCCCGCTCGTAAAAAACATCAAGAACTTCTCGAACATCGACTTCAGCGTCAACCTGTCGGCCGGTTTCCCGGGGACGGTGGAATGGGTGCAGGTGGCCGTTGACCGCTACGGTGTTCGACTCGGAGCCGGCAACACGGCGGTACAGGCGCCTCAGATATATGCCTATCTGAACGCCGGTCAGGTTGAAGGTCTGCTCGGAGGTATGAGCGGAGCGGCGGAGTTCGAGGATGTAGCCGATTACCGCGGCAAGGGTACCAAGTTCATGTTATCGCAATCGTTTGCTCACGTGGTCGTGATCGCGTTTATTTTGATCGGCAACGTAGCGTTCTTCATCAGTGGCCGCAAATCGGCCCTAAAAGGATAAGGCAGGCAGGCTATGGAACATATTGCACTCTGGTTAGGTGCTTTCCTTACGCTGGGGATTCTGTCTTTCCTTTACGAGGACAATCCCTGGTATAAGCTCAGCGAGGCGATTTTTGTCGGCGTATCGGCGGGATACTGGTGTATCGTGCTGTACTGGGACAATATCGTCGGTAAATTCTACAATCGGGTCGGCGAAGATCCGATGCTGTGGATCGGCATGATTCTCGGTATTTTGATGTTGCTGCGCCTCGTGCCGAAAATTGGCTGGATATCGCGCTGGCCGTTGTCGTTTATCGTCGGTGCGACCTCCGGCTTCTGGCTAATGAATTATCTTGCGTCCAACATCATGGTTCAGACCAAGGCGACCATCCTGCCATTGCTGTCGACTCACTTCGGAATGGGGGTTGACGCACCGCTGGCAATGGTATTGTCACAACTGGTAGTCGTGGTCGGCACATTCACCGGTCTGATCTATTTCTTTTTCTCGAAGGAACATCGAGGAGCGTTCGGTTACGGCGCCAAGGTCGGGATCTTTTTTATCATGATCACCTTCGGAGCCTCGTTCGGATACACGGTGATGAGCCGTATGTCTCTACTCATCGGACGCATCGATTTCCTGTTGGGCGACTGGTTGGGGTTGATCAACTAGTGACACGTCCTTCCGACAGCTTCGGCTGCCCGAGTGCCGTGCGTATCGCGCTTTTGGTTATTGCTGCTGTGATCGGTATATCGATCACGGCAGCAGCCCAAACGGAGGCCGCCCCGGCGGATTCCGTTATTGCCGATACGACAGCCGTTCGGGTGGCACCGCCAACTTCGGTGGTGGCTGAAGATCATAAATATGACGCCGGGGGAGAGGTTGACCTGTCCTGGGTTCCTTCTATAAGCGAATCGCTGCAGAATAGCCCGGTATTGGGATACCGTATTTATCGTTCGGTTAATGGAAACCCGGAGATATTGCTGGACGAATTGTTACCCGGTGAAGCTGAGTACGAAGACAAGGACGTTGTCAAAGATTCGGTCTACAGCTATCGTGTAGCAACGATTGCAACGGACAGAAGTGAATATCTCTCGATTACGACTCAGCCGTTGCAGCCACAGGTTGAAAATATCGATTTTAACAAGAGCTATTTATTTCTTATCGCGCTCGTGATTTCCGGGGCGGTGATCTATTTCGTTGAAACAGCCAAGCGCGGGAAGAAGCTCTTCGTTCGTAGAATAGCCGGCCTGGAAGCGATTGACGATGCCGTCGGTCGCGCCACCGAGATGGGGCGTCCGGTGTTGTTCATCCCCGGTATTAACGATATGGACGATGTGCAAACACTGGCGGCTTTGACCATTCTCGGCCGGGTAGCGCACACTATTGCCGATTTCGACAGCAAGATATTCATGCCGGTTTCGCGCTCGCTGGTCATGACCGCAGCGCGGGAGACGATCAAGAACGCCTATCAAACGGCCGGGCGCCCGGATGCCTATTCCGATGACATGGTAAGCTATGTTACCGATGAACAATTCGGTTATGTCGCGGCCGTCGACGGAGTGATGGTACGCGAGCGACCCGCAACGGTGTTCCTGTTAGGAGCGTTTTTCGCCGAGTCGCTCATTTTGGCCGAGACCGGCAACTCGGTCGGAGCGATTCAGATCGCCGGCACGGCTCGCCCGGCGCAGTTGCCGTTTTTTATTGCTGCGTGTGATTTTACTTTGATCGGGGAGGAGCTGTTCGCAGCTTCGGCCTACCTGTCAGGTGAACCACGCCAGCTCGGTTCGCTGAAAGGGCAGGATGTAGGCAAGTTTATTGCCATGGTGGTGATTCTTGTCGGAGTACTTTCAGTCACCCTGGCTGAAGCTTATCAAATTGGGCTGTTCGAGGGGATATTCAACTGGTTGTCTCGAATCTTCTCGAGCAACTGATGTAGAGAGATGTGATGCGACAGGCTGTACCTCTGACAATTACGTTCCTGGTAGGATTGCTCCTCATAGTGGCGGTTTTTATTCCGCCGCTCAAAGACCTGGAGCGCACCTTTACGCTGTTCTTCGATATCATTGCCGTTTTTGCCTTCTTTTTAGGAGGCGGTAATTTACTGCGTGTTCATTTCAATAAACTCAGGAACAAAAAACCGGACTGGGGATATTCGATCGTCACGATTGTCGGTTTTACCTGGATGTTGATTGTCGGATTGCTCAAGATCGGCAATCCGGGTAACATCGCTTCGGCCGTGGATGCCCCGGGATCATTGTTTTATCAGACCTTTCACACTGTTCTCGTTCCGCTGAGTTCGACCATGTACTCGTTGCTGGCATTTTTCGTGGCTTCAGCGTCATACCGAGCTTTCCGCGCCAAGAACCGCGAGGCAACACTGCTGTTGATCGCGGCTTTTATCATTTTGCTGGGGCGCACACCGTTCGGCATGATGGTCTCAGGCTGGATTCCCGATTCGTTCTCGTTATTACAGATCCCCAACCTGGCTGTATGGATTATGAATTCTCCGAACCTGGCGGGGCAGCGGGCGATCATGATCGGCATCGGTTTGGGCGTAATCTCAATGTCGTTACGTCTCATCCTGGGTATCGAACGGTCGCATCTGGGAGGTGACAAAGCATGAGCGGTATCGGTGTCATCATCTCCCTCGTGGTAATTTTCGGTGGTTTGGCCTGGCTGTTCATTCGTTCGGTGCAGGGCAAGGAAGTTGAACGCCGAGTGATTTTCCTGTTTATTTTCGTTGCGGTTGCGGCTCCGATCCTGTTCCCGATTACCTTTGAAGAAAAAGCAACACCGGTAGTGCGCAATCTGTTCGACAAGATCGAAAGCATGCCCCCCGGTTCGACCGTGTTGATATCGTTCGATTACGATCCGGCCATGGCGCCCGAAGTACAACCGATGGCCAATGCTCTGTCGCGTCATTGTCTGGTAAAAGGACACAAGGTAGTTTTCATGTGTCTCTGGGCTACCGGGCAGACACTTCTGACTCAGACGCTCGAAAATACGATACTTCCGGAGTTTCCCGACATTGTCGATGGTGTAGATTATATTAGCGTCGGTTACAAGGCCGGTAACGAGGGCGTTCTGAATGTGGTTGTGACCGATTTCAAAAAAATGTTTCCCACCGATATCAACGGCGTACCGTTGAATCAAACCGAGATATTCAAGCCGATCAAATCTTGTGCGGACTTTGACCTGATCCTTGCTCTCGGGGGAGGACGCCCGGGTCCCAAGGAATGGGTGCTGTTCGTCGGTGATGTTGCCAACGTACCGATCGGTGTCGGTGTCGCTGCCGTGGTAGCACCTCAGCTTTATCCGTATTATCCGCGGCAGGTGGTCGGTATTTTAGGCGGGGTTAAGGGTGCTGCGGAGTATGAATCGGAGCTGGCCAAAACTCATCCTCGATTTGCCGAAACCGACCAGCCCGGATTGCGCATGATGGGACCTCAGACACTGGCGCACCTGGTGATTATGGCCTTCATTGTTATCGGCAATGTGGCAATGTTCATGGCTCGCCGCAAGGGGGGGAAGGCATGAGACGATCCACTTACCTTATCTTCGGGGTGGTGACCGTTCTGTTCATCTTCTCATGGGCGATCAAAGCGCTGGTTATAGCCGGTGACGGTGGAAATTATCTGGCTCAGTCCTTCATGGTGACTTTTGCGGCCTTTCTGACTTTGGCAATTTACTCGTTCCTCTATGAGGACAATCCCCTTTATAAATTCGCCGAGCATCTATTCGTGGGGGTCTCGGCCGCCTATTGGATGTGCCAGGCTTTCTGGTCAACGATCGTAGGCAACCTGATACCACGGCTGTCCGAAGGGCTGTCGAATTATTTTATGCAACCCTATCAGGCCAGCCCATGGAATCCGGCCTATATCATACCGGTGGTGCTGGGTGTATTGTTATTGACGCGCTTGTCCAACAAGTACGGCTGGTTGTCGCGCTGGCCGCTGGCATTTATCGTCGGTACGACCGCCGGTTTGAATTTTATCAGGTACCTGCGTTCTGATTTCATAGTTCAGGTATCATCAACGTTCGTGCCCCTGATGAGCACCAAGTTACATCCATGGGAGGGGATAGGGGCGTTTTTCTCAAATTTCGATCTATCGGCTACCGGACAGTTCGCGGCTTTGCTGACCAACTGGGTGATTTTCCTTGGCGTATTCTGTGGAATCGTTTATTTCTTTTTCTCCAAGGAGCACACGGGAACGTTCGGTCGCGCTTCCAAAATCGGCATCTGGATTTTAATGATTACGTTCGGAGCATCTTTCGGTTACACCGTGATGGGGCGTATTTCGTTGCTGGTAGGTCGTATCACCTTCCTGTTCGGTGACTGGCTTGGACTTGTACAGAATTAACACACAATACATAAGAAACAACGGAGAGGCTTATGAAGCTTAAACTCCTGGTCTGGTTTCTTGTCATGGCTTTCGGCGCATCGTTGGCGCTGGCCCAGGACGAACCTGCTGTTGTCGACAGCCTGGCAATCGACACCACACAGGTAATCGGTCCGGCCCCGGTGTCGATGCTTACCGGCAAGGACAAACCGAACGATCATGGTCACGCCGTCGTTATCGGGTGGGAGACTTCTCCCGATGACGGTGCCGGCCAAAATTCGGTTATGGGTTACCAGATTTTGTTGAGTCTCAATCCTGAAGGCCCGTTCGATTCGGTTGGATTTGTTCCTGCCGGAAATGTGTCTTTCGAGCACATCGGTGCCAAGGATAAAGATGCCAAGAATTTCGTGCCCGACAACACCGATCTTTACTATCGTGTCGACGCGGTGTCGATGGGCTGGACGGCGGTGACGCCTTCAGCCGTGTTAGGCCCGATTCAAAGTTGCGGGCAATTGTTCAACCGGGGTCGTTGGGCGGTTTTGATCGCTGTCTTGATCTTTTCGTTCTTCACGATATTCTACGTGATGAAGGCCCGAGGCGGTGCTGAACTGTACATCCGTCCGATTGGCGGTATTGAAGCGGTTGACGACGCTATCGGTCGCGCCACCGAAATGGGGCGTCCGATTCTCTACGTGTTGGGACTCGGCAGCGCTGCGGATGTGGCGACGATTGCTTCGTTTACCATTCTGGGGCGTGTGGCCAAACGTGTGGCGGAATACCAGACGGCGTTGATGGTGCCGACCTATGACCCGATCGTGATGACCGTAGCTCAGGAAGTGGTTAAATCGGCTTACATGGATGCCGGTCGACCGGAAGACTATAAGGAAGACTGCGTTCACTTCGTAACCCAGTCACAGTTCGCTTACGTTGCGGCCGTAAACGGTTTGATGCTCCGCGAACGCCCTGCTACCAATGTCTATATGGGTAAGTTCTATGCGGAGTCGTTGTTGTTGGCCGAAACCGGATCCATGGCCGGATCGATTCAGATTTCCGGCACGGATGAAATTGCCCAGATTCCGTTCTTTATTGTTGCCTGTGACTACACGCTAATCGGTGAAGAATTGTATGCCGCTTCAGCTTACCTGGGACGCGAACCGAAGCTTCTTGGATCGCTTAAGGCTCAGGACTGGGGCAAGGCGATTTTTGTCGTGCTGTCGATAATCGGTTTGATTGCCGCGCAGTTGGGCTGGACAAGTTTCGTCGATTTGTTCCGGGTAGTGGATTAGAGGAGAAACCCCATGAGAAGACAAATACCTTATGCTCTCGTGTTCATCTTCGGGCTCTTCATGGTGTTTCAATACTTTGTTCCCCATGAAAACTCGGAGTGGATCTACGAGTATCTGCTGGATTGGATCATTGTAATCGGGATCTTCGCCCTGGCTTTGGGTATCTGGTCCCTGTTCAAGGTGTCCACCGATAAGATTAAAAACCGCAAAGAGGCCTGGCAGTATTCCTACGTTACGTTAATTGGTCTCTTTATAATGATAGCCTTCGGCTTCACACAACAGACAGGAGACACCTGGGGATATTATTTCCTCTGGATATTCTTCTGTATGGCCTGCATTATCTGTTTGATGAATATGCGCGCTGCCGTCAACGACGGCCGGAAGAAGATGTGGCTCGCGGGTGCCGTTGTAACGCTGCTTGGAGCTATTCTGGTGGCTGTGTTTGATGACGCCTGGGCGTTTCATTTCTATACGCCTGAAGGACTCGAAAACAGCATGTTCCGGATATTCTTCGACTATGTTATGATGCCGATTCTGGCGACGATGTTTGCTCTTCTGGCGTTCTACATCGCTTCGGCTGCCTATCGAGCATTCCGGGCTCGTAACGTCATGGCCTCATTGCTGCTCTTGTCGGCATTGCTGGTTATGTTGCGTTTCAACCCGTTCATTCCCGGCGCCGAGTATGTTGCCAAAGCGTCTAACTGGTTGATGAACGTTCCGAATCTGGCCGCTCAACGTGCAATCGTAGTTGGGATTGGATTGGGTATCGTTGGGACCGCTCTGAAGGTGATCCTCGGTATCGAACGCGGCTATATGGGTAAAGGATAAGGAGGAGCGCATGAAAGCATTTGAAAAACTGATGATGCTGGATCGGCGCTGGGTCTTCCTGTTCCTGATCATTGTCTGCGTCTGGTCGTACGTGGTCGATTTCTCGATCCCGATTCTGACCGAACCGGAAACCGAGGCGATCTATAAATTCATCGACAGTTTGCCCGAAGGCGATATCGTCTTCATTGCTATTGATTACGATCCGAACAACCTGGCCGAATTGCATCCCATGACCTATGCCCTCGTGGAGCATTGCTGGCGGAAGAAACTTCGGATCATATTTACAGCCCTTTCCCAAAACGGACCCGGTATGTGCGATCAAGCTATCCGCGATCTGACCGATTCGCTCAGCCTTGATCGTGAATTTAATGGTGTCACGTACAAAGGGCGCGAGATTGTTAACGGCAAGGATTACTGCTTCCTGGGCTACAAGCCTTATTACGGCATTGTTATTCTTGGTATGGGGCAGGACTTCCGTTTGCCGTTCCCGTCCGATTATTATGGAACGCCGATCGACTCGATCCCGATGATGGACGGCGTTATGAATTACGACCAATGTGCCTGTGTGATCGATTTGTCGGGTGGTAATATCACCGATGCCTGGATCTCATACGGCCAGGGTCGATTTGGTTTCCCACTGTTTCTCGGTTTGACCGGAGTTATGACCGCACAGTACTACCCGTATCTCGGTTCCGGTCAGGTTCGGGGAATCATGGGCGGATTGCTGGGCGCAGCTCAGTACGAAGAGCTGGCCGACAATCCCGGTCGTGCGAAGGATGGTATGCGAGTGCAGTTATTCGCACACATGGTTATTATCCTCTTCATCATAATGGGTAATATAGGTTTCTTTGCAGCTCGTCGTCGCGAGAAGCGGGAAGGAGGTATGGCATAATGGATTTCACTACCTTCTTATGGGCAACTTTCGGGGTATTCGTTACGTTGGCAACGCTGTCGTTTCTGTACAAGGATAACCCGTTCTATAAGTTCGCCGAGCATCTCGTGGTAGGTGTGTCAGCCGGATACTTCGTGATTATCTTGTGGCATACCGGCCTGGTGCCGAAGCTGTTCGAACGTCTGGCCGACGGCCATTGGTATTACGGTTACCTCGATGCCTCAGGCTGGTTCTATGTGATTCCCGCCCTTCTGGGTATTATGATGTGGACCCGTTTCTCGAAGAACTATGCCTGGGTCTCACGCTGGCCGCTGGCGCTTTATATCGGTATTGCTTCCGGTCTGGCGATTCCTCTGGAGATGTCCAACCGAGTGAATAAGCAGCTCGTAGCCATGATGACGCCGATTGATTTCTCCAATTTCTTCGGCCATGGCGGCTTCAACCTTCTTGATGTGTATAGCGGATTGTCGCAGGTGCTGATTATCATCGGTACCTTGACGGCAATTATTTATTTCTTCTTTTCGAAGGAACACACCGGCGCATTCGGAGGCGCGGCCAAGTTGGGTATCTGGGTTCTGATGATCGGATTCGGTGCCTCGTTCGGCTATACCGTAATGGCTCGTATTTCTCTTTTCATCAACCGTCTTCAGGATGCTTTCGACTGGGGACATGTGGCGTTCGACAGAACCAACGAGAATTGGAGTGCCTGGTTCTTGATTGTGTTCTGGGCTTTTGTCCTGTTCGTGGTCGGGTATATAGTATTTGAGATAATCAAATACTTCACCGATCGCGGTAAGGAAGCGCCCGTTCAGAAGTAATTATTTGTTACATTTGGAAATAAAGCCCTGCCGTGGTAACGGCGGGGCTTTTTTATTTTGGTGGTGTATGTAAAATACGGCAGTTCTTCCACTAATCTTTTGGATGTTTAACTCGTATAACAGACAGCAAGAAAAAGCGCAAAATATGACCAGAGTTTCATGGTGTATGTCATTTGCCGAAGGTATTGTAATAATTAGCCAAACACCAAGAAGATACGGCAGATTGGTTCTTGTTCGACAACTTATATGATTTCAATGCGTTATGGATGCTCATTATTTTACAATTGATAAGTCATGAAGAAAAGGAGAGTTAACTGTAAGTTTTTCTTGAAAATACACATTATTTACTTGACATACAGGTAATGTTTTCCTATTCTGAGTGCTGGAGGAACCATTTACCAGAGACCGGGTAATGGACGAAGATGGAAGGGTAGCCATCTTTGACACACACGGAAAGTGAGGTAGGTAATGGCTCGGACAAGTGAGTCTGCCCAGGCCAAAACCAGCACCGACAACGAGGCTAAGACCACTGAGAGTGGGGCCAGGAAGGGAAAGCTTTCGACTGCGGAAGCGCGCCGTGAGTATCAGCGACGCTACTACCAGATGCACAAGGAAAAGGCGAAGGAATATCAACGCCAGTATAACTTGACGCACAAGAAAAAAGCACGGGGTGGTAGAGGCAAAGCCAGTTTCACGGCTCCTCGAGAAGTCGTCCGCACCACATTCAACACGGCCGATTTGATGCATGCGCCGGTTGAAAAAACGGTGAAGATGCTCGAGAAGATTATCAAAGGTGAGAGGTTTTTCACCATGTAGCTGTCGGTGACGGCTACGGAAAAATTACGGCGGCCGTCATTTAAGGCGGTCGCCCGACAATTCGGTTCAGTTAATCCTGATCGAACGAAAAACACTACGGGACAGGTCTGCTTTCGCTTTGAGAAAGTGTGGCGGCGGATAGCTACGCCCGGGAGAATTAAGTCCTTCAGTCGCTTCTTACGGGGATCTCCTCGTCTATATTATTTAGTTGCCTTTTGCTTGAGGAGGACATTAATAATATCAAGCAATTTTGTCTGTTTTATGATAGAGTAAAAGGAGTCATTATGTCGCCTAAGAAGACTTCAGGCGCCGACAAGACCGCCTCGAAGAAAACAAGCAAGAAGACGACGAAAAAGACAACCAAGGGAAACGCTGAACCGGCGGCCCGGAAGACGGCCGTCAAAAAGTCAACGGGAAAGACGACGAAAACTGTGACCAAGACAACTGCTACTAAGGGGCGTTCCAAGAGCGCCGCTGCATCAGGCAAGTACTACTATTTCTTTGCCGACGGCAAAGCCGATGGCAATGCCGATATGAAAGACCTGCTCGGGGGGAAAGGCGCCGGGCTGGCCGAAATGACCAACGCCGGTATTCCGGTACCTCCGGGATTCACGATCACGACCGAAGTCTGCAGGTTGTATTACGAAAACAATCTCACGGTGCCTAAGGAGATCGATGCCGGACTCGAAGCCAGTGTGGCAATGATGGAAAAGGCTACCGGCAAGAAGTTCGGTGATGCCGATAATCCCCTGCTGGTTTCAGTCAGATCCGGAGCCAAATTCTCCATGCCGGGCATGATGGATACGGTTCTTAATCTGGGTCTTAATGAAACCACACTCGAGGGGCTGGCTGCCCGGTCCAACAACCGTCGTTTCGCACTCGACAGCTATCGTCGTTTCATCAGTATGTTCGGCAATGTCGTTCTGGGAATCGATAAAGATGTGTTCGAAGAGGTCATCACCAAGACCAAGGCGACCCGTCGTGTAAAACAGGACAGCTCGCTTCAGGAAGCGGATCTCAAGGACATCATCAAGAAGTTCAAGAAGATTATCAAGCGTAAGACCGGTGAAGATTTCCCCGACGATCCGTTCGTTCAGTTGCGCATGTCCCGGGACGCGGTGTTTCGCAGTTGGAACAATCCCCGGGCTATTTCCTATCGGCGGCTCAATAATCTGCCGTCGGATCTCGGAACCGCGGTAAATATCCAGACGATGGTTTTCGGTAATCTGGGCAACGACTCCGGTACCGGTGTTGGTTTCACGCGTAACCCCGCCACCGGTGTGAAGGAGTTCTACGGAGAATACCTGCTCAACGCCCAGGGTGAGGATGTGGTCGCCGGGATTCGTACACCACAGCCGATTGATCAGCTCAACACCGATATGCCCGAAGTGTACAAACAGCTCAAGTCGATAACGACACGGTTGGAAAAACATTACCGTGATGTACAGGATTTCGAATTCACCATTGAAGACAAGAAGCTGTACATGCTCCAAACCCGTACGGGCAAGCGTACGGTGCAGGCCGCCATACGCATTGCGGTGGATATGGTCAAGGAGAAGTTGATCACCAAGGAAGAGGCGATCATGCGCATTGAGCCGCAACAGCTTGATCAGTTGCTTCACCCGAGTCTCGATCCCAAGGCGACTTATGATGTGGTCACTACGGGTTTGGCGGCATCGCCGGGAGCAGCCTCGGGAGCGGTTTATTTCACGGCCGATGATGTCGTTAAACACGGCGCTAAGAAGCCGTCCGTACTGGTTCGCGAAGAGACCAATCCGGACGACATCGAGGGCATGAACGCTGCGGTCGGTATTCTTACGGCGCGTGGCGGCATGACTTCACACGCCGCGGTGGTCGCGCGTGGTATGGGCAAGTGCTGTGTCTCCGGCGCTGAGGCGATCCGGGTCAATGCCAAGAAAAAGCAATTCCAGATCGGTAAGCTGATTATCAAGGAAGGCGAGATTATCACGCTCAACGGCTCGACGGGTCAGGTGATTCTGGGTGAAGTACCAACGGTCGATCCGGAGCTTTCCGGTGAGTTTTCCGAGTTCATGAGTTGGGCGGATGAAATCCGTCATTTGCGGGTTCGGACTAACGCCGACACGCCGCGCGATGCCGAGCAGGCGATTAAATTCGGTGCTGAAGGTATCGGGCTTTGTCGCACCGAACACATGTTCTTCGCTGAAGATCGTATCCCGATCGTACAGCGTATGATTCTGGCCGATACTCCCGAGGAACGACAGGCAGCGCTGGACAAGTTACTCCCGTTCCAGAAGAAGGACTTCATCGGAATTTTCAACGCCATGAACGGATTGCCGGTAACGATTCGTACACTCGATCCGCCGCTTCATGAGTTCCTGCCCGATAAAGCCAGTGTCCAGGCTAAAATCGATGCCCTTGACAAGAAGGATGACGAATACGAAGAGAAATACGAGCGGTTGCGTAAGGTGCTCCGCCGTATTGATGAACTCAAAGAGGTCAATCCGATGCTCGGTCATCGTGGTTGCCGTCTGGGTATCGTATATCCCGAAATCACTGAAATGCAGGTTCGCGCTATCATTGAAGCCGCCTGTGCTTTACTGAAGGATAAGAAAAAGGTCCATCCTGAGATCATGATCCCGTTGGTCGGACATGTCAACGAGTTCAAAAATCAGAAAGAGGTGGTTCTGAGGGTGGCGGCTGAGGTGATGGCTCGCCGCAAGATCAAGAAGCTGGATTTCATGGTCGGAACGATGATTGAAATCCCACGAGCAGCTCTCACCGCCGATGAAATCGCGGCCGAGGCCGAATTCTTCAGCTTTGGCACCAACGATCTGACCCAGATGAGCATGGGCTTCTCACGTGACGATGCCGGTAAGTTCCTCAATTTCTATGTGGAAAACGGCATTTTACCCCGGGATCCATTTGTCTCACTCGATCAGGAAGGTGTCGGCCAACTGATCAAAATGGGACGGGACAAAGGTGTTTCTGTCAGAGAGGATCTCAAGGTCGGTATCTGCGGCGAACACGGCGGCGATCCGGACTCGATCGACTTCTGTCACCGGGTCGGGATGAACTATGTCTCCTGTTCACCGTTCAGAGTGCCGATTGCCCGTCTGGCGGCAGCTCAGGCGACGATTCGCAACGGCAGCAAGTCAAAGGCGAAATCGAAGTAAGTTTCACGCCGAATTAAGGTATTGAATAAAGCGCCGTCGGTTGCCTGGCCGATGGCGCTTTTCTTATTGCCCTGGACCGGGGGATACGGGCAACTTCCGGTCGTAGACTACGGTCGTCCGCAAGGGGGAACTTTCGCTTGACTTTTGAAACAGGATGGCTTGATTCAAATTTGATTTAGCCGGTCGTACCCGTGGTATTCGGGACGGTCTATTAAGTGGTTATTAGTTGTAATTGATGGACATAAAGAAGGATATATGAAACATCCATTAGATATGATTTTTCGCCCTCGCTCGGTGGCCGTGATCGGGGCAACCTCGCGCAAGGGTTCAATCGGACGGGAAACGTTGCATAACATTTTACAGGCAGAGTTCAACGGCAAGGTATTCCCGGTCAATCCCTCAGCCGAGGTTATTCAGTCCATAAAGGCTTATCCGAGTGTACTTGATATACCGGATATGGTCGATATGGCGATCATTATTGTTCGTAAAGAATTCGTGCGCGATGTCGCCATCCAGTGTGGGAAGAAAGGTGTTAAAGGTCTGGTAGTCATCACGGCCGGATTCTCCGAGGTGGGTAAAGAAGGAAAGAAGCGCGAGCAGGAAGTTTTAGCTGTTTGCAACGAATACGGCATGCGCATGATCGGCCCCAACTGCTTTGGCGTTGTCAACACCGATCCTGAGATCAATCTTAATGCCACTTTCGGCAAAACCTACCCGCGGCGCGGACGTATCGGTTTCGTGACCCAGTCCGGGGCGATGGGCGAGGCGATTATGAATATCGCTCGTGATCTCGGGATAGGATTCTCTTGTGTGGCTTCCATCGGCAATAAGGCGGATATTTCCTCCAACGACATGTTGGAGTATTTCAAACGTGATCCCAATACCGACATTATCCTGTTGTATCTTGAGAATTTCGGTAACCCGGTGAAATTTACCAAGATCGCACGCGAAGTCTGTCGGATTAAGCCGATTGTCGCAGTCAAATCAGGTCGCACCAGTCTTGGAGCCAAAGCCGCCTCGTCGCATACCGGGGCTTTGGCCGGTCTGGATGTGGGGGTGGATGCGTTGTTCGAGCAGACCGGTGTGATGAGAGTGGATACGGTCGAAGAGCTCTTCGATGTTGCCAATGCTTTGTCCAAACAACCGGTGCCCAAAGGCAACCGGGTGGTGGTGGTTACCAACGCCGGCGGTCCCGGTATTCTCGCCACGGATGCCCTGATCAATCACGGCATGGAAATGCCGGCTTTGTCGGAATCTACGGTCAAAAAGCTCAAGACCTTCATTCCGGCGGAAGCCTCATTCTCCAATCCGATGGATATGGTTGCGGGAGCGGGTCCGAAGGAGTTCAAGCAGACGCTGGACGCGGTCAAGAACGATGCCCGCTACGATTCGATTATTCCGATTTGCGTTCCTCCGGTTACCATTGACCAGATGAAGGTTGCCGAGACAATAGCCGAAGCGGTCAGCAAAAGTAAGAAGACAGTGTTGGCCTGCTTCATGGGGACCGGACTCAGTTCTCCGTCGATGAATTACCTGCGAGAGCATGGTGTCCCGGTTTATATTTTCCCCGAGGCGATTGCCAAAACCCTTTCGATAATTCACAAATATCGCCGTCGTATCAGTGAACCGTGCGGTAAATTCAAAACGTTCAAGGTCGACAAGGAGAAGGTTCAACAGATCATCGACAACGCCCGCTCCGAAGGTCGCGGTTCGATTGTCGGAGATGAAGCGATCAGTATTCTTTCCGCTTACGGTATTCAGGCCATGGCTTATCGTTATGCCTGGTCGGCGGAGGAAGCGGTCAAGGTCGCCGGCGAGATGGGTTATCCGGTGGTGATGAAGATCAATACGCCGCCGATTCTCCACAAGACCGAGGTCGGTGGTGTTATGGTCGATCTGCGCACCGACAAGGAAGTTTTCGATGGTTTCACGTCGCTGAAAAAACGCATTAGCGAGTTGGGCGAAAAGGGTAAGTTCTCAGTGGCGATGCAGGGTCTGATTACCGGCGGTGTCGAAACGGTTATGGGTATGACGATTGACCCCTCGTTCGGTCCATTGATTATGTTTGGACTCGGTGGTATCTATGTCGAAATTATGAAGGATGTCTCGTTCCGGATCAATCCGTTGACCGACGTCGGAGCTGATGCCATGATTCACTCGCTTAAATCGTTCCCGTTGTTGAACGGTTTCCGGGGAGCGCCGCCGGTAAACCAGAAGGTGCTCAAGGAGACGCTCCTGCGTTTATCGCAATTGGTCAAGGATATTACCTGTTTTGCCGAGATCGACATCAACCCGTTTATTGTGTCTCCGGATAAAAAACGGTGTGCCGCGGTTGATGCACGTTTCATCCTGACTAAGAAGTAAGCGGTTCGACGGGAGTTACATGGCCGGAGATGAAACCGCAAGGTCATCTCCGGCGGTAAGGGATTACACTATGAGAGAGGGGTATTATGAACTATGAGCTGAAGTCAATAAGAACATGGTCGGTCGTAAAGGCCGTCTTCTTCCTGAGCCTCATTACCGGTTTCGCTGTGGGAGTGCTTTATGCGCTCTTCATAGGTCCTATTATTTTGCTAGGAGAAAGCTTCGGAGCGAATCCTGCCGCAGAAAACATAGGTGTGGGTGTTATTCTGGTCATAATGCCTTTCTTCATGGCTTTTATCTCGGCTGTGATTAATACTATTTTAGTAGCGATAGGTGTACCGCTGTATAACCTGTTGGGTAGAACCATAGGTGGTATCGAGTTTAGCTTGGAGGCTAAGGATACTCCGATAACTCCGATACCGGCTCCACCACAAGAGTTATCGAAACCCCTGATTGTCTCCCCGCCACCACCGCCGCCGGTGTCAACTTCGGAAATCGAACCCGAAGAATCCACCGTATTACCTGACGAGTCACAACCTTCTCCCGGTGAATCGCCGGCGCCCAATTCCGAGACAACCCCGGAAAGCTCCGATAACGACAACGATGATGCCAGACAGGATGATAAACCGACGCAGTTATGAATACGGACGATAAAAAAAGAAAAGTCAGAGTAAGAATTGCCCCGTCACCGTCGGGGTATGTACACGTGGGAACGGCACGAACGGCTATATTCAATTACCTTTTTGCTCGTCACCATGGCGGTGATTTCCTGGTTCGGATCGAGAATACCGATGAGACTCGCAGCAGTCAGGAATTCGTTGACGGCATCCTCGAAGCCATGAAATGGCTCGGATTGACCTGGGACGAGGATATCATTTATCAATCGGATCGCGCTGATCTCTACGCCGAGCATGCGCAGAAGATTCTCGAATCAGGTTATGGTTATCGCTGTTTCTGTACCCCCGAGCAACTTCAAGCTGATCGTGATGAGGCTAAAGCCAACAAAAGCTCGATGTTGTATAACCGTCGTTGCCTGAAGCTCAGCCGGGAAGAGGTCGATCGGAAACTGGCCGATGGTGTCCCTCACACGATTCGTATCAGGATTCCCGACGGAGAGCTGGAGTTCGATGATCTGGTTTCCGGTCATCTCACTCGTTCCTCGAACGATGTGGAAGATTTTATCATAGCACGTTCCGACGGTTCCGCCACCTATAACCTGGCGGTTGTCGTGGATGATCATCTGATGGATATCAGCCACGTTATTCGCGGCAATGACCATGTTACGAATACGTTCAAACAGATCCAGATATATAAAGCGCTCGGTTGGGATGTCCCTCAGTTTGCGCATGTCCCGCTGATTCTTCGTCCGGATAAAAAGAAGGTTTCCAAGCGGCTTGGAGACAAAGACGTGGTCGCTTATCGCGAAGAAGGTGTTCTTCCCGAGGCGATGCTCAATTACCTTTGTTTATTAGGTTGGTCGCCCAAGACGGATCGTGAAATATACTCACGCGATGAACTCATCGAGCTGTTCAACGCCGAGAACTTCAACTCCTCGAATGCCATTTTCGATGAAGAAAAGCTGCTGGCGTTCAACCAGGAGTATATCGCCCATGCCGGTGAACATGAGTTGGCCGTGATAGCAGCTCCGATGCTGGTCGATGCGGGATTTACGACAAAATACTGGCTCGAAACCCGCTGGGAATACCTGCGTCAGGTGATTGGTTTGTTCAAGCCGCGTATGAAAAAAGTGTCCGATTTGATAGACCAGTGTGATTATTTCTTCAGCGGTGACTTTCAGTACGATCCCGAAACTGTCGCCAAACGGTTCACTCCGGAAGCCGCCGGCTGGTTGACTGAACTGGCGGATCGTTTCGAGAAATTGACTCGGTTTGTTCCTGAAGAATTGGAACGAGTGCTGGATGAACTGGCCGAAGAGTTGGGTCAGAAACGAGCGGCTTTAATTCATCCCACCCGCCTGGCGGTGTCGGGACGACCGCACGGACCGGGTCTTTTTGAGATGCTGACGGTACTTTCTCAATCGGTAGTTATTGACAGAATGCGAAAAGCAGCCGATTATATCAGACATAATAACAAGTAACGTCCTGCAATGGAGTGATTGTTTTGGATAGTAAGACCGAGCTGGCCAATTTGCTAAAGACCGCGATCAAGGGGGAAGAGGACGGTTACATGTTCTATGACCTGCTCTCCAGGAAGAGCGATAACGCGGACGCCAGGCGTAAACTGGAGAACCTTCGCGACGACGAACTGGGACATAAGGAAACTCTGATAGAGATATACAAAAACAAAATCGGTGGTGAGATTGGTGAGCTGCCGGAGAAGGGGCTTACGGCTCTGGCGGAAGTGTTCAGGAAGGGACACCTTGAGGATCTCAAGAATGAACGCGAATTTATCAATCTGGCCATCGAGGCTGAACTGGCTGCTACTAAATTTTATGAGGAGCAGGCAAAGTCTGCCGTATTCGACGAGCACAAAGATGTCCTGCTGCGCATGGCCAATGAAGAGCATCGTCATTACGAGTTGCTCATGGCCGAACGTGAGGCCATAAGCGGCAATTACTACTGGTTTGGTTTCGACAACAGCGCTCCGCTCGAAGATTGAGCGGCAACGCCGGAAAACCGACTACGGACAAACTGATCAGGAAAGGGTTCCTTCGTGGAATGGGTCTGTAGTGTCTGTGGATATGTGCACACAGATGTAGAACCGCCGGGACAATGTCCGGTGTGCGCCGCTCCAAGCGGCAAATTCTCAGAGTATTTCGGTGATCTCGATGCCGACGACACCGACATGGATGATGGTCTGGATGATTTTGACCGCGACTTGTTTGCGGATTTCGATGACGAATAAGCACATGGAGGTTGCCTACGCATCCCGACGATAGACATAAGCTGAAGGTAGGAGACGAAGCGCCGGATTTCACCTTACCTACGCACAATGAGGGGGAGTTGAATCTCAACTGGTATCGCGATCGGAAGAACGTCGTGCTGGCGTTCTATCCGGCTGACTGGACGCCGGTCTGCGCCACTCAGGTGCCCGGTTATCAGGAAGTCTACGAACGGTTTGAAGATTATGATTGCCAATTGCTGTGTGTCTCGTGCGATTCGATTCCATGCCATATCGCCTGGGCGCGTTCCATGGGTGGTCTGTCATTTCCATTGATGTCGGATTTCTGGCCACACGGTGAGGTTGCCAAGCTCTATGGAGAATTTAACACACGGGGATTCTCGAATCGTTCCGTGTATTTAATTGACAAGAAAGGCATTATCCGATTCATCGAACGAGTCGATCCCGCCGAAATGCCCGATAACGATAAGCTGTTCAATCAACTGGCAGCCTTACAGGAAAAATAGGGGAACAAGAGCATCTTTGCTTCGGTTGTGTTAACACAACTTATGGAGGAATGAAGTATGCTTACAATCGGTTCCAAAGCACCGACCTTCAACCTGGACGGCTCCGGTGGCGGTAAGGTCTCGCTCGCATCTCTTAAGGGGCATTTCGCCGTTATAGTTTTTTATCCTCGGAACAATACCCCCGGCTGTAACCGGCAGTTAACCGGTCTGGAACAAGCCCGCCCGGAATTCGAGAAACTCAATACTTTGGTGCTGGCTATTAATCCAGCCGATATAAAATCTCACCAAAACTACTGCGAGAAGAAGGGCTTCAAGTTCCCGATTTTATCCGATCCCGAGCGTCTGACGCTGACCAGGTACAAAGCTCTCAAGGATGACGGTCAGAAAGTGCAACGGTCGGTGTATGCGGTCGATCCCGACGGAAAAATCATTTTTGCCCAACAAGGACAAGCCGACTATAAAGAGATCATGGAGTTGATCAAGAGCCGAATGTAACCATGAGTGCTCAATTTTCAGGCGACAGGCAATCTGAAATTTACGACATCACTATCATTGGGGCCGGACCGGTCGGTCTCTATGGTCTCTATTATGCCGGTTTGCGTTTGATGAAAGCCAAGGCTGTCGATATGCTGGAGGAAGTAGGCGGTGGCCTGACGGCGCTCTATCCCGAGAAATATATTTACGATGTGGCCGGTTTCCCCGAGGTATTGGCCAAGGATCTCGTTAAGCAGCTCAAAGATCAGGCCGGACAATACCCACAGACGCTTTGTCTGGGCGAGAAAGTGCTCGGAATAGAAGATGTGGATGATGACTTGTTCAAGATTGTCACCGATAAAGGCGAGCATTTCTCCCGTACGGTCGTTATATGCACCGGCTTGGGAGCGTATATCCCGCGGAGTCTGGATATCCCGAATATCAGGGAGCTTGAGGGCCGAGGAGTGTTTTATTTCGTGCGAGAGCCGGAGCGATTCAGGGATAAACGGATTCTGGTCGTGGGGGGCGGTGATGCCGCTTTCGATGCCTCATTGATGCTGGAGCCAATTGCTCGCTCGGTGGTGCATATCCACCGCAACGACTTCTTCAACGCTTATGAGGATTCGATAGTCAAAGTCCGTCGCTCTCGGGTAGATTTGAAAGCGCCTTTCTGGGAGTTGCAGCGGATCGAGGGAGAAGATTGGGTTGAGCGAGCCACGATTGTCAACTCCCGAACCGATGAAGCGATTGATCTCGAAGTTGACGCGATTTTCTTGAATCTCGGTTTTCTTACCAATCTTGGTCCGATTGAAGCCTGGGGGCTGGCAATCGATAAAAACGCGATTATCGTAGATAGTCGTATGAGAACCAATCGTCCCGGTATTTTTGCCGCCGGTGATATTGTTACTTATGATGGAAAACTTAAGCTGATCTCGACCGGCTGCGGAGAAGTGGCGGTTGCGGTCAACAACGCCAAGAACTATATTGATCCGAAAGCCAAGGTTAGTCCGGGGCATTCGACCGAAAAGCATGTTCCGGCCCAACGCAAAATGACAAGAATGATATCTCAGAACGAAATTGAAAAGTGATAAAATAGATGTATTTCACTCTGCCACAGGAATACAGACAAGCCGACAAGAATGAGTTGATCGAGCGTATCCAGGCCGCTCGCAAGGAATTGGGCGACCGTCTTTGTATCCTTGCGCATCATTACCAGAGGATGGAAGTCGTAGAGATGGGGGACTACCGGGGCGACAGCTACGACTTGTCCAAAACGGCAGCTTCCAGGAAGGATGTCGAACTCATCGTTTTCTGCGGAGTACATTTTATGGCCGAATCGGCCGACATCCTCTCGGGCGATCATCAGAAGGTCTTTTTGCCCAATCCGCTGGCCGGTTGTCCGATGGCCGACATGGCTGAAATGGCCGATGTACTCGAAGCCTGGGAATACCTCAAGCCGTTCGGTGCTGAAGAACGATTCATGCCGATTTCCTATATGAACACTACCGCCGGACTCAAAGCTTTCACGGGCAAGTATGGGGGGGTGATCTGTACATCCTCGAATGCCCCCAAGGCTTTCAACTATGGTTTCAGTCACCGCGAGAAGGTTTTTTTCTTCCCGGATGAAAACCTCGGATACAACACCGGTCTGAAATACGGTCTCAAGCCGGAAGAAATGGTCCTTTGGGATTTCTCCCGAAAAGAAGGCGGTCTCACCCGGGAACAAGTCGATAAAGCTCGGTTGATTCTCTGGAAGGGACACTGTCATGTGCATACGACCTTCAAAGCCGAACATGTGAGGAAGGTCAAAGAAGACGACCCGGAAGCGCTGGTGGTGGTGCATCCGGAATGCCCGCCCGACGTAGTAGCGGCCGCCGATGCCAACGGCTCGACCAAGTTCATTGTCGATTATTGTGAAAAAGCCCCGGCCGGGGCGACGATTGCGATCGGCACCGAAATCAATCTGGTGGCGCGCATGGCCGCCACCTATCCCGACAAGAAAATTATCGAGTTGTCCGGTCAAACCTGCCCGGTTTGCGCCAATATGTACCGGACGACTCTGGGCGACCTGGCCTATACCTTGGAAAACTACGCTGATCTTAAACCGATTAAGGTCCCGGAACCAACCCGTAGCGATGCCCTCATTGCTTTAGAAAAAATGCTTGAGATCGCCTGAATTCGAGAACATCTGAGGGGTTGGGGTGTTTCTATATCTTAGAATTCGAATTGAAGGGATAAGGATATAGATTTATGGCGATGGATGTATTAGTCCCCCAGATGGGGGAGTCGGTGCTGGAAGGTACTATTCTGGAGTGGAAAGTCAAAGTAGGCGACAAAGTTAAGTTGAATCAACCATTGGTCGAGTTGATGACCGACAAAGTCAATGTCGAGATTCCGGCCGAGGCTGAGGGAGTAATAGTCGAAATTCTGGCCAGGGAAGGTGAAGTAGTTCCGGTCGGTAAAAAGGTGGCGGTAATTGACGACGGCAAAGGTGAGGTCAAACCTTCGACTCCCAAGTCCGAAGAGCCAAAGGACGAGGTCAAGCCACCCGAACCAACAGCCGCCAAGTCTGTTCCGGTTGCTCCTGTACCTGCGACCAAACCTGCTCCCAGAGCGACTGGGCCGATCGAACGGGCTAAGATGTCTCCCAAGGTCAAGATGATGATCCGCGAGTACAATCTCGATCTATCTAGGATTATTCCGACCGGTCTCGAAGGACGCGTAACAGTAGAGGATATCGAGCGTGCCGTTGCCGACCGCTCCAGTTCTGCCGGATTCACGCCCGGCCCGATTCCGGCGCCACCGGTAATGCCGTCAACTTTGTCAGTTGCGGCAAAGGATGCTCCGACCGAGGCCAAACCGGCCGTGCCGCTGGTCAAGGTTGATATCCCCAGGTTTGAACCGCTTCCGGAAGTGCAGCGTGTTACCCGTGAACCGCTGGTGGGGGTGCGCAAGATGATCTCCGACCACATGGTCAAGTCAGTGCAGACATCGCCGCATGTCACCACGTTTGAAGACCTCGATTTGACCGAATTGGTCAACTATCGCGATGAGATCAAGGGTAACTTCAAGCGTACTTACGGTGCGAATATCACGTTCATGCCGTTCATCATCAAGGCGGTATGTCTTGGCCTTCATGAGTTCCCGAAGATCAACGCTTCGATGACCGACTCCGAGATTATCTTCAAACATTTCTACAACATCGGGATTGCCGTAGCTCGTGATGAAGGCCTTATCGTGCCGGTGATCAAGGATGCCGATAAGAAAACACTGGTCGAGCTGGCTGTCGAGTTGGCTGAACTGGGTGACAAAGCTCGCACTAACCGGTTGACGCCTGATGATGTCTCGGACGGGACCTTTACCTTGACCAATGCCGGAATGTTCGGAGCAACTGCTTCGACACCGATCATCAATCAGCCGCAGGTGGCGATTCTAGGAATTCACGCTATTGTTAAAAAGCCCTGGGTGGTCGACGGTGAAATCAAAGTGCGCGACATTTCGACTTTCGGTTTGTCGTTCGATCATCGTCTGATCGACGGGCACGAGGCGGTACAGTTCCTGCATCGGGTCCACGAGTATTTATCCGATCCGCGCAAGATGCTTCTCTCTCTGCGCTAGAGGTCCGATGACCGATCTATTTAACACCCGCTATGGCTGGATTCTCCGGGCCGGTTTGGTTGATTACAAACTGGCCTGGAAATGGCAGAAAAGCCTGGTGAATATGAGGCGGGAAGGGTTGGCGCGAGACACGATCCTCATGCTGGAACACCCGCCGGTGGTGACGGTCGGCAAGGACGGGCATAAGGAGAATTTCGCGAAGTGTGACCTTGAACCGATTCATATTGAACGCGGGGGAGATGTCACTTACCACGGTCCCGGGCAGTTGGTCGTTTACTTTATTTTCAATCTCACCCGTCGCGGCCGCGACGTGCGCAAATTCATCACCAATCTTCAGCAGGGAATCGTCGATGCCTTCGCGGATCTCGGGATCGAATGCACGATTCGCAAAGGCGAACATACCGGGGTATGGGTTGGGGATAGGAAAATCGCCTCACTGGGGGTGGCGGTCAAACGCTGGATAACTTACCACGGGGTGGCGATCAATCTGAACACCGACCTGAGCGAGTTTAACCGGATAAATCCCTGCGGCTTCAAGGCCGAGACCATGATCTCAGCCAGGGAGCTAATCGGTAAAGATCTAGATATCGAGAACTTCGCGGATATTCTTTTAGAACATTACGCCAACCTTTTTGTTACTAAATTCGAGCCGGTCGATTTGGCAAGCCTGGCGGAAGAGCTGGAGTCTCAGGCCGGCGGATATACGATTTAGTAAATCAGCAGGATCAATTATACCAGCGAGGAGCAAGATGGAACTTGCAGGTAAAGTAGCCTTTGTGTCCGGTGGGACAAAAGGTATCGGCTTCAGCGTCGCTCAAAAACTGGCCGAAAAGGGCGCTCATGTGGTGCTCAACTATTTCCGCAGTCGCAGTGCGGCCGATGAGGCGGTCAAGGTAATCAAGGGATACGGTGTCGACTGTTACGCCCATCGCGCCAACATCGGCAATCACGAGCAATTGCCGGGGATTTTTGAGAAAATCAAGGAGCGTTTCGGACAGCTCGATATCATGATATCCAACGCCGCGCTCGGTTTGTTTACCAGGATGATGGATATCGACGACAAAGCCTGGGACCTTTCCATGCATACCAACGCCCGGGCGTTTCTCAATTGTGTTCAACTGGCTTCGCCCATGATGCCGGACCACAGTCGGATCGTGGCGCTGTCATCGTTAGGTTCTATTCGATACATTCCGGGATATGCCGCAATCGGCGTCTCCAAAGCTGCGATCGAGAACATCGTCAAATACACGGCGATCGAGTTCGCCCCACGAAAAATTAGCGTCAACTGTGTCTCCGGCGGATTTATCGATACCGACGCCCTCAAATCGTTCCCGACTTATGAGTCGATGCTCAAAGAAGTCTCCGAACGAACTCCTTTCGGGCGAGTCGGTAAACCGGAAGAGATAGCCGATGTCGTGGCTTTTCTGGCCTCTCCCAAGGCTTCGTGGATTACCGGCCAGACAGTGATTGTAGACGGCGGCTATTCGTTGATGTAAAATAGGGATTAACCGTTTGGGATTATGCCGATATCTCCTGGCCGAGATATCGGCGTTTTTCGTGATTCAGAATTATGATTGACGGAAAGGGCTATTGGGTTATATTAAACCAGAACAACATAGTCCATGTCTCCGAACGATGGGAGGTCAATTTGTTCAAGCCATTGGGAATTTGTCTATTACTGCTGACTTTGGGGATGGTGTCTTATGCCGCCGATAATCCTCCAGGCGATTTCAGGTTGTTGCTCGGGATGTCAAATCCCAGCCTCAGCAATCTCAACGATTATTACATAGACCAGTTCGCCGCTCCGATCGGTCTGACCGATGAAAATTTCGGATCTGGTTTGAGATGGGGATTAGATTTTTCTTATCCCATGTTCGGCGGCAGGCTGAGGGTGGGCTTTGTGGGGATCGAGACCGGTATTGACGACAGTGAACCGATAGATATGGATTTGGTGGACAAGTCGACCGCGACTTACATCGCCGACAGCGATTTCGATGTCTCCTGTGCGGTTATAATGCTGAGATTCGAGAAATGTTTCGGGGTATTGTCCCGAACGCTCTGGATTGGCGCCGGTCCGCAGTATGGATTCGGTAAAGTTGATCTGAGCACGAACTGGCTTGACGATGCCGGATATGCCGAACCGATTGATGAGAAAGTCAAATACGACGCCGATGGATTAGGGTTAAACATCGCCGCCGGCTCCGAATTGATCTCACTCGGGCCGGTGTTCTCAGCGATTGAGGTCGGCTATGACTGGCTGGATTTAGGGCACCTGCGAGACGAAGACGGCGCCTATTGGCGGCTGGATGTAATTTCTCCGGGGCGTGCTCTGGATCTTGATCTAAGTGGGCCGTACTTTCTGGTAGCAGCAGGATTTAAGTTATGAAGCGGGCTTTTCTTCTATCGGGTGGATTGTTGGCGACCTTACCGCTGTTGCTGTTGCTTGCCTTTGGATGCAGCGACCGGGACGAGATCCTTTATGATATCCCCGCCGATGTTTTCATCAATCCTGAGGATACGGTACCTATCGAAACGGAATGGATCGATTCCGCTTTCATGGTACGTATCGAGACGGTGGAAGACGCCTATCAGGGGATGGTGTGTTCCCTGGCTGTTAAGATCAGTCCGACACTGATCGACGATGGGGCCCTTGGCGGCTTCGATTTGTTGATCCAATATGATGTCACGGGACTCTCGTTGAATTCGGTTCAACCGGGTAGTTTTCTGACCGATTGTGACTGGGAGTATTTCACCTACCGCCAGGGCGCAAGCGGCAATTGCGGTAGTGCGGCCTGTCCGAGCGGAATCGTGAGAGTTGTTGCTATCGCTGATATAAACGACGGTGAGAACCATCCGACTTGCAGCGTCGATGATTTCGACGAAGAGGTCGAAATGGCCAGACTCTATTTCTATGTCTCGAATAACCGCGTGTTGGAATGTGTTTTCCTGCCGATCCGGTTCATCTGGTATGACTGCGGTGACAACGGCTTATCCAACACGTCCGGTTCAGAGTTATACCTCTCCCGGTATCTTTGGGACTCCGACTCGACGGTCGGTGATTTTGATGTTTCCATTCTCGATTCCATACAGGAATTCCCGACTTTGTACGGCGCGAACTATGTTTGTGACACGCTCTACCAGGACAATCCTAACAAGCCTGAGTTGATTCGATGGGTGGACTTTGTCAACGGGGGCGTCGATGTGATTTGTGCCGATTCGATCATTGATCGCGCTGATCTCAACCAGGACGGTGTTGCCTGGGAGTTGGCTGATGCGGTCAAGTATCAGGACTATTTTATGCAGGGGCTGAGCGTCTTCGGCGGTTATCAATCGGCGGCAACCGCAGCGTCGGATGCCAACCTCGACGGCGAAACTCTTACTGTGGCCGATCTAGTGTTTCTGATCAGGGTCATGAACCTGTCTCAGATAGATACTACCTGGGCCGACCCGGAAACCAGCACGCACTCCTTCGTCGGCGATATCCTGACGATTGATCGACCGGTGGGAGCGGTGTTCATGACAGCCGCCGGGGAAGTGGTACCGGAGAACCTTAGCGATGTGTTCGATCTTCAATACTACTACAACGGTGAAGACACCCACATTCTTCTCAGCAATCTTGATGCGAAAACCGACAGCGGGCCGCTGATTCGTGTTCCGGGCGGATATGATTCTATAGAAGTTGCGACTCAGTTCGGCGGTGAAATGGTGCTTCTCGAACAAAGCTATCTGCCCGACATCACCGTTTCATCCAACCCCTCTGGCGGACTTACGCACTTCGCCTTTGACTGGCCATACGGAGGTGGCTGGATTTTGCGCATATTCGACTACAAGGGAGCGCAGGTTGCGGGATTCTACGGTACTCCGGAACGCGATGTCGATTCACTCGACTGGTATTTCTCAGGTCTGGCTCCACAGACTTACTTCGCGAATCTCTATCGCGGAGACCGGATTATCAGAACCGTTACATTGTTCAAGACAAGGTAGGTATGGTTATGAAAGACAAGAGGGGAAGGGCAGTACTGATCTCGCTATCTCAGCTATTACTCGCCTTTGGGTGCAGCGATTCAGAAAAGGGGCTGTTCGATATGATTACCGACGCGGGGGACGGCATAGGCTCGAGTTGGGCCGACTCCGCCTACATTGTGAGCATCGAGTCCGTTGAAGAGGCTACTCAGGGAGCGGTGTGCTCGGTGTCGGTGACGATCACGCCGGCTCAAGTGAGTCCTTCTTTTGTGACCGGTTTCCGGCTTTTGGTTGGATTCGATCCGGCGTGCTTGTGTCTTATGACTGTTCAGCCCGGTGAGTTTCTGGTTGACTGCGACTGGGAGCAGTTCTCCTACGCTCAGGGGGTGAGCACGGACTGTGGTCCGGAGCCATGTCCCTCGGGGGTGGTCCATATGACGGGTTACGTGGGAGTGAACGACGGCGACGGTGATCCGTTATGTTTGATCGAAGATTGGGAAAACGAAGTTGAGTTGGCTCGTTTGTACTTCCTGGTCTCCGATGATCGTACTCTCGAATGCACATTTGTACCGATTCGATTCATTTGGTACGACTGCAACGACAACTTGCTGTCTACCGCCTCCGACACTGTTATGTTCTCTCGTTATTTGTGGGACTATCAGGACTCGATAAGGGAGCCTTCGACTTCGCTGCATGAATATGACGGTATTTTCCCGAGTTATCTGGGGGCGCTTGAGGATTGCATCAACGCCGCGGAGAATCCCCGCGTTACTATTGAGCCGATACGCTGGATCGATTTTGTCAACGGCGGTGTGGATATTAACTGTGCCGACTCTGTCGATATTCGTGAGTGATACTGCTTAACCGAGGTGACTATGTTACGAGCACGATGCCGGCATTTCAACAAGTCGGTGCCGGCGCGACTGATCGTTCTTAGTGTTCTTCTTATGGTTTGTGGGGCGGTGGGCAACGCAGACGACAAAGCGGCACAGGCTTTCTCCGACGGGGGATCGATCTGGTCGCATCCGCGTCTTGAGAGTCCGACCGACAGCGGCGTCCGGCCGATTCCGAGACACAGATATCAACCCGCAGGTGACATGGATCTCGATGGGAAACAGTGGCAGGCGTCGGACGAGACGCTGCTTCACGACTATTTCCTGCACGGTTTGAAAGTGTTCAAAATCAATGTCGATGGCCAGGTAGCAGCTTCCGATGTCAATGGCGACGGCAACTGCCTGGCGGTGGAAGACCTGGTCTTCCTTCAGAATATACTACGCGGAACAGCCGGTGAATATCTAGATCTTACCCCGGTGCGTCTGGCCTATGTAAATAATCACGATACCCTGATGATTGAACGTGCCGTTGGCGGGCTTTATATGGAAGTGCAGGGAGAGGCTGCGCCGGTGCTGTTGTCGCCGGTTATGTCTTTGGAATATGCCGTGGACAGTGGCATTACACATATCCTGGTAATGAGTGAGTCGGGGGAAAGCGCTTTCGGTAACATTCTGTATGTCCCCGGAGACTGGATTAGTTTGACCGCCTCCACGCCGGAGGGTACTCGCGTGGTATTGTACGATGAAGAACAAGGCAACCATGACAGTATCCAATAGAATCAACCTGCTGATTATTATATTGGTCTTCATTGGAATGATCGCTTTAATCGTTTCCTGCGATCAAGCTGACGAGGTGTATTTCTCCAGCCCGAGTTATCTTGACCAGCGCCCGGACACGACTCTCTGGGACAGCGTCAACCACATGACCGATTCCGGGATAAATGTTGTGATCGAATGCGAGCGCGGCGACGAACTGCGACCGCAGGGAGTGATACAGGGGCAGCACTGTTACGTTGACGTGTTAATCGATGTAAAAGGAACATTAATTGCCGGAATTGATCTTCTCCTCTGCTACAACGCCGGGGCATTATCTTTCCAGACCGCTGTGGCCGGTGAATTGATAGAGGGATGCGGTTGGGAGTATTTCAGTTACCGTTACGGTTCCGATCCCGAATCGGGTCTCCCCAGTGGTGTTGTTCACTTGGTGGCTATCGCTGAAATCAATAATGGCGCCAATCACCCGGATTGTTACGGTGTCGGTTACCCAGCGACAATCGGTGAATTGGATTTCTTGATTTCAAATGACCGTATTTATGAGGGCGCTTTTATTCCTATAACATTTTGCTGGCGAGACTGCGGCGATAATACTCTCGCCTTATACGAGGACAGCTCGAAGAATGAAATATATCAAGGCATAAGCCGACAGGTATGGGAGAGTGATGGAAAGGTATACACTCGAGCACTGTTGGAACCGGTTGGTTTCCCCAGCTATGAAGGCGCCCCGGACTCCTGTCTGGAACTGGTTTCTGATCATCCCGGACGAAGGGTGATTAATCTATTCAACGGCGGGGTGCAGATCGTTTGTGCCGACTCCGTTGAAACCGTAGGGGATGTTAACCTGAATGGCGAAACGTATGAAATTGCCGATGCGGTGCTATACGCCAATTATTTTATCCATGGGGAGAGTGTCTTTAAGGTCAATGTCGATGCCCAGATTGAGGCTTCGGATGTGAACCGTGACGGTGTTCCCCTGACCGTTCAGGATCTGGTATATCTCATTAATTACATCTGTGGGACTGCTCTGCCGATCGAGAAAATCAATCGGAGAGAAAGCCGGTATACCTGCGAAGGAGACACTCTTTGGATCGAAGATATGGTTGGAGGGCTTTATCTGAAAGCTCCGGGTGAGGTAATCCCGACGCTGTTGGCTGAGAACATGGAGATAAGATATGTAACCCGGGACGATACCACCTTCATACTCGTGAACAGTTTCCGATGCAATTCCGCCTCCGGTGACCTGCTCTATGTGCCGGGAGGCTGGTCTTATATTGAAGCCGTAGCTTCTGATGGTGGTGAGATATACTTCGACACAGGCACCGAGATGACAACCCTGTCCGCGACACCGAATCCGTTTGCTGATTCGGTGGTGTTTTCGTTCCGGTGGCCGTTTATCGATGATTACCTTATCCGTATTTATGACGTTGCCGGCGGAAGTGTGGGAGGAATCAAGGGAAAAGCATGCGGTATAGATCAAACCGTAGTGTGGCAAACTGAGAATATCAATACGGGAGTATTCTACGCCCGCTTGTATAATAATGATCGAGTGGTTGGATCGGTAACGCTGTTGAAGGGAGAATGATGATGGGAGGTCTCAGACAAATCGGACTGTGTGCGATACTTGTCGCGGGCTATGCAATAATCGGTTTAATTGTCTCCTGTGATCAGTCGGATGAGGTGTTCGTAACCGCTCCGAGTTATCAGGATCAAATCGATACTTCGTACTGGTCGCTATATGAAGGTGCTCTGGATACCGGATTGAGTGTCATTATTGAACTGGAAGATATAGATTATCCGAAGAATCCGGGAGTATTGGGCGGTCAACATTGCTTCGTTGATGTTATAGTAAAAGGCAACCAAGAGGTAATCACGGGATTTTCACTGTGTTTTACATATGATGCTCGTATAATTTCATTCCAGGAGGCGAGACCGGGCGAATTGGTTGAAAACTGTGATTGGGACCATTTCGATGATTACTATTTTGTAGAAACTGATGGAACGAATATTATCATGCTGGAAGCTCGCACCCAGACTGTGCTTGGCTTTCCACCAATGAAGGATGGCCATAGTAATCTCCCCATAAGAATCGCAACGCTTGATTTCCTGGTCAACGATGATCCGTATTGGGAGGGTTCCTATGCACCAATTCGTTTCTATTGGGTAAGCTGCAGTATAAATAGCCTGATAGTGTATGCCAATTCGGAGGCCGCAGAAGCCGTCATTGCTCGCGAGGGAACAGTGTGGGATTATAATGGTCTCAAGTATCTTCCTCTTTCAGTTGAGACGTTAGACCTCCCGTCACAATATGGGCTGCCGAACTCATGTTATCCTATCGACAGCAACTGTTTTGTCAACTTCGTCAACGGTGGTGTCATGACAGCGTTAGACTATCCTCAGCTCGATTATGGCGATATCGACGCCAATGGTCAGCCCAATGAGTTATCCGACGCAGACCTGTACCGGGATTATTTTCTTACGGGAACATCAGTGTTCACAGTGGATCCTGTGTCGCAGGAGCGCGCGACCGATGTCAATCGTGATGGGATTACGCTATCCATTGAGGACTTCATTTATTTGTACCGGTTAATCAACGGCACGGTTAAGGACTCTTCTTACTTATTCAACGACCACAGCTCCTTTTCGACGTTCGGAGATACTCTCCGGATCGAGAAGCCGGTGAGCGGGCTTTATTTAAAAGCGCCTGGCGATGTGACTCCGACTCTGCTGGCGCCGCAAATGGAGTTGCGGTACGCTGTCATTAACGATACCACAAACATCATAGTCTACTGTCCCTCCAGTGATTCAGCCTCGGGCGATCTGCTCTATGTGCCCGGGGGATGGTCGTATTTGAGGGCGGCTACACCCGACGGCGCCCAGATACTTCTGTACAACCCCGCGACAACGGTCAATCTGTCCGCGACACCGAATCCATTTGCTGATTCGGTGGTGTTTTCGTTCCGGTGGCCGTTTATCGAAGATTGCTTCATTTACGTATACAGCATAACCGGCAAGTGTGTGGAAGGGATGAGGGGTGAATCAGCTGTGGCAGATCAGAGTCTGGTATGGCACACCAAGAACATTGAGTCGGGAATCTACTACGCGCGTCTGTATAGAGACGACCGCCAGATCGACTCGATAACCTTACTGAAGGGAGAATGAAAATGGGGAGGCTTAAAACACCCGGATTTGTAGTCCTGATAGTATTGACCGGTGCAATAATCGGTTTAATTGTCTCGTGCGATCAGTCGGACAATATCTACTACCCAAGTTCCAGTTATTCCTCCGAACCTTCGGATGACGGGATCTGGAATACTATTAGCCAATTGAGTGAATCAGGTTTGGCTGTTGTTGTTGAGGTCGAACGAGGTGAGGATCCCAGTCAGCTTGGCGTAGAACCGGGTCAGCATTGTCAGGTTGATATCACGGTGGACACCCGGGGAGAACCGATGGATGCATTTGAAGTGATCGTTGTCTATGACTCTGCGGCCTTGACTCTGGAAGAAGCCTATCCCGGCGAACTGTACGACCTGTGCGACTGGGAGTTCTTCACGTCCCATGCTGTTGTAGGAGAAAGCTCGGGAGCCGGGTATCGAATAAGGGGCATTGCTAATCTGGTCGGTGATGATAATTCGGGAAATCCGACTTGTTATGGATCAGATGAACCCATTACAGTAGCCACGCTTAATTTTTTGGTGACGACCGAAGCACATTACGAGGGTAAGTTTAGTCCAATCATATTCACATGGGGATCGTGTGCGAGCAACTGTCTGTCCTTGCATACCAATGGATCATACCATAGAGCCTGTGAGAAACGTCTATGGGTGAGTGATGGTCACCGCTACAGCCTATGCTCTACGGAAGCGAATGGTTTCCCAACCGTCTACGGAATCACCGACGATTGCATCAGCTATGAGGGCATTGTACCGAGCAAGAGGCGGGTGGACTTCTTCACCGGCGGGGTGCTTATCAAAGGAGCAAATTCGCCCGTCGCCGTGGGGGATGTCAACCTCAACGGGACTCCTTGTGAGGATGAGGATATCGCTCTGTTCGCTAATTGTATCCTGCATGGAACCAGTGTGCTGGACATAGATTCTGTAGCTCAGACCGATGCTTCCGATGTAAACGTCGATGGCATTCCCCTAACCCTGCAGGATTTGGTCTACATGGTGAACATCAATCAGGAAAGAGCAAGACCTACACCACTTATTTCTCCTAAGCAGTGTGTGTATGGGTTCAGGGGTGACACGCTCTGGCTTTCGAGAGAAGTCTCCGGCCTCTACCTGGAAACGGAGACGGCGAGTATACCTGCTCTTCTCGCCCAAGGAATGCAGTTGGAGTATGCGTTCGACGGCGACATCGCACAGGTGTTATTGTTCAGTGCGTCGGGTGACTCGGCCTCCGGCGACCTTCTTGTGGTGTCGGGTGGCCTCTCATACATTGAAGCGGCCACGCCCGAAGGCGGGGAGATGCGGCTCTACACGGATACATATAGTGTTGAACTCTCAACTTCTCCCTGTCCTTTTACCGACTCGGTGTTGTTTTCGTTTGACTGGCCTTTTAACGAGGATTACCACTTGCAGATTTTCGATTCTTTCGGACATCAGGTAGGTGCTTATAAGGGTGCGTCAGTAGGGGAAATCCGCGAAGTGATATGGCAACCGAAGAATCTTTCAGGCGGACTCTATTATGCCTGGCTTTACCAAGGTGAACGCAAGGTTGGCTCAGTAACATTGATACGGGGAGAATGACAATGGGGGGGCTTAAAGCACCCGGATTTGTAGTCCTGATAGTATTGGCCGGTGCAATAATCGGTTTAGTTGTCTCATGCGATCAAGCGGACGAGGTGTTCATCACCGCTCCGAGTTATCAGGATCAAATCGATACCTCGTACTGGCGCTGGTTCGACGATGAGTTAAACTCCGGCCCGAGTGTGGTTATTGGGGCGGTACTCGGAATCGATGGCAGTCACTACGGAGTTCCGCCCGGCGCCGGCGTTGAGTCTTACGTAGCGTTGCGGGGTATTGACCGGTTGATCACCGCCTTTGACCTGCGCATTGCCTTCAACTCCGATGCTCTTGAGGTTACCCATACTGCCCCCGGTAATCTTATCACTAACGGCGAGTGGGAATACTTCAACATAGAGCGGAGCCAATGTCTCGAAAAAACCTGTTTCCATCTTACCGGAGTGACCTCAATCGATGGTGCTATGAGGAACGATGTAATAATTCGTTCGGCGAATCCCGTTGCGATAATCACCATGTCTTTCGATGTCTCGACTGATCGCGGCTATGACAACCAGGAAGTGCCTATTCGTTTTTATTGGGAAGACTGTTCCGATAACTGGATAAGGACCCTGACCGAAGAAGGGCTGGAGGAGACGGCCATCGGAGTCAAGTGGCGTGTGTTCGATGCGAGCGGCTGGTACTGGCTCAGCGACTTAATCGAGTTTGCCGGGTTCCCCTCGATTATCGGAGTCCCTAATTACTGCTGTGATTTAATTGACCACGATCGGCCGGTGAACCGAGTTCTTTGGTTCATCGACGGCGGAGTATCGATTGGGGAGAGCGAGCCGGACCCGATCCATGGTGATCTGAATCTGGATGGGTACCCCTACAGATCTGACGATGCGGCCCTCTTTGCCGACTATTTCGTTCAAGGCATGGAAGCATTCACCATCTGGCTGGAATACCAGGTTCAACAAAGCGATGTTAACTATGACGGGTGTTTCCTGACGATTGAAGACCTGGTTTATCTGTGGCGCCGCGTCAATCGCACTGAAAAGCACTTTGAACTGCTTGAGAAAGGCCATAGCGCCTTCACAACTATCGGCGATACGCTTCGGATCAAAAATCCAATCGGCGGATTGTACTTGGAAGCGCCGGGTGATGTGACTCCGACTCTGCTGGCGTCTCAAATGGAGATGCGGTTCACCGTCCGCGACGATACGACTCGTATCCTGCTGTACAGTCCTTCCAGCGACTCCGCCTCGGGCAACCTGCTCTATATGCCTGGGGGATGGTCGTCTATGAGGGCGGCGACGCCTGACGGCGCCGAGATGCTCCTGTACGATCCGGCGGCGACGATCACGCTGTCCGCGACACCGAATCCGTTCACCGACTCGACAGTCTTCAGTTTCGATTGGCCCTTCGCGCGAGATTATTGCATCCACCTTTACGATTTCACCGGCAGGGAGATTGATGGGGTAACCGGAGAAGGCGACAGCGTAGCGCGTACGGCCGTGTGGCGACCCGGTGCGCTGCCGGCAGGTGTGTACGAGGCGCGGTTGTATTGGCAAGGCCGAATGGCGGCCGCCACGAAGCTGCTCAAGAAGAACTGAGACTGCCCTGAGCTTTTTTCGTTTTGACGAAATTGTCCTTGAGAACTATATTAGTTCTGTATCATGTGCATTATGTGGAATGAAAGTTCTATAGGGAGCTAAGTCATAAGACGCAATACGGGCAATTGGTTGTTTTTTTTAGCGGCGGTTGTCCTGACCGTGGCTGTCTGGGGTTGCGGCCGGCAACACGCTACCACGGATTCGTTTGATGATGTGGCTATCGGTGATATCAACCTGGACGGTTATCCGTACACCATGGCCGATGCCGTGCTGTTTTCCAACTATTTCGTGCAGGGGACAGCGGTCTTTTCATCCGATCTGCACCGGCATATCCTTGCCGGCGATGTCAACCAAGACGGTGTTGCACTCGAAGTGTCCGACTTGCAATATCTCATTCGGATTCTAGTCGGTGATGCTGCTGATGTGTCGCAGCTACAACTAGAGAACGTTACTTATAGGATTGATGATACTCTGCTCTGGACCGACGATGCTGTTTCCGCAGTGTATATGGTGGCTCCCGGTGAGGTTTCTTTCTTAAGTGAAACCGATGAACTGACGTTGGAGTACGAATTCCGAGATGGCATGACCTATGTCTTGATGTACTCCCTGACCGGCAAGTCGGCGCAGGGCTACATCCTCTCTTTCTCTCGGCTCCAAGATGCGACACTTCAACTAGCGGCGCCGTCTGGTGCAGCCACTGCTGCAACACAACTTCCTTTGGCCGAGTCGGTCTACCTGGAACAGAACCACCCGAATCCGTTTACCGAGTCGACGATCATCTCATTCCATCTACCGGAGGCGGCCGATTATCATGTGGGAATCTACGACGTCGAGGGTCAGCCGGTTGGGGAGTACTCCGGACATGCCGAGGCCGGCGTTGTGAACTTCGAATGGTCGGGAGCGGGGCATGCTCCGGGCGTTTATTTCTATCGCCTCGAGGTCAACGGCGAGAGCTTTGTGAAGAAGATGATTCTGCTTTAGGGTTGTTGAATTACTTCCGCAAGGACACAATCACTGGGGGAGACAAGCCCCCCGCCTGCGCGATTGAAAGCCTGAAGTTCGCATAGCGGGCGGCCTTGCGTCGCCTGCATCACCGTTAAGTTTTGTTCAATTCCCGCGCGTGCGACATTTTCATCAGTTCGTTAGGCTTCGCACCGGGAGTTTTCTTACCAGATACCCAGGACATCCTTGGCCAGGTCGGAGGCCATTTCCCTTGGATTCCAGGGGGGATCCCAGACAAGAGTGATCTCGACCTCAGTCACGCCGTCGACCGAAGCCGCCGCTTCATGAGTCAAGTGCAGCAGGGTCTCACCGTAGGGGCAGGCAGGAGTGGTCAGAGTCATTTTGATCTTAACTTTACCGTCCGGTTCGACCATCACATCATAGATCAAACCAAGATCGACCAGCCCCAGACCGATCTCCGGATCCAGCACCGGCTTCAACGCCGTTAATATCTCTTCATTGGTAGGCAGCGGCATATCGATAATCCGTTTATTGCTTATTCAGTGGTGGTTTTATCGCCGTGTTGGTTGTGTCCCGATTCCCAGTTGTCCAGCCCCTGGATCAAGGTAACCCAGGCCAGCAGGGCGCATTTAATACGGACCGGGAACTGACGTACTCCCTTGAGGGCGTCGATATCACCTAGATCATCGGGGATTTCGACTTCTTCACCCTTAAGCAGTTTCTTGACCAGTTCGGCGATGCGCTTGGCCTCTTCAATCGTCTTTCCCTTAACTATCTCTGCCAGCATGGAGCCGGAGGCGACCGAAATAGCACAGCCCTTGCAGCCGACATGGATGTTCTTCAGGATGTCTCCTTCGACCTCGACCTGCATTTCCAGTTCGTCGCCGCAGGAGGGATTGTGTCCGTCGGAGGCAATGTCTACCTTCTGCAGCGGGTCTTTGCCGCGAGGAGCGCGGTAGTGATCCAGGATGATCTCCCGGTACATGTCGTCAAGTTGTTCACTCATACCCCAAAATATCTCCTCATCTCAATCAATGCTTCGACCAGTCGGTCGATATCCGACTCCGTATTGTAAATGTACAACGAAGCGCGCGCCGTGGCAACCTTGCCGAGTATCCGCAACAGCGGCTGGGCGCAATGATGCCCGGCGCGAATCGCTATTCCCTTGGAGTCGAGGAAGGTGCTGATATCGTGCGGGTGCAGGTCGGGATCGGTGAACGAAATCGCTCCTCCGCGTCCCCTGGCTTCCTGCGGTCCCTGAATCTCAAGCCCCGGAATTTCAGCCAGACGCTTGAGAGCATAGTCAGTCAGATATTCTTCATGTTCGCGGATGCGTTCCATCCCGAGGCTTTCTAGATAGGAAAGGGCGGCGTCAAACGCCACCACGTCCGCAATGTTGGGTGTGCCGGCCTCGAACTTGTGCGGCAGTTCGGCCCAGGTGATTTTATCGAAATACACCTGGTCGATCATCTCACCGCCCATGTTGAACGGCGGCATTGCTTCAAGCAACTCGCGACGACCGTACAAGACTCCCACACCGGTCGGTCCGAGCATTTTATGCGATGAAAACGCGTAGAAATCGACACCCAGTTCCTTGATGTTGATCGGCAGGTGCGGCGCTGCTTGAGCCCCGTCGCCGAGCATCACCGCTCCGACCGCGTGAGCTTTCTGAGCCAGGATAGCGATCGGGTTGATCGTGCCGAGAACATTGGACATGTGTGTCACTGCCACCAGCCTGGTTTTCTCAGTGATGATATCATCGATATGACTCAGGTCCAGATGGCCGCAGAAAGTGATCGGAATTCGTTTCAGTACCGCGTTTTTACGCTTCGCCAGCATTACCCAGGGGACGAGATTGGCATGATGCTCCATTTCGGAGATGACGATTTCGTCGCCTTCCCTGATGTTGGTCTCACCCCAGGTATAAGCCAGTAGATTTATCCCTTCGGTGGTGCCGGCGGTGAAGATCACTTCATCCGGATCTACTCCACCGATGAACTCGGCCGTGTGTCGCCGGGTGTGCTCGTAAGCGGCAGTCGCTTTCTCGGCCAGGAAATGCAGGCCGCGATGGATATTCGCGTTCTGCTTGCGGTAGTATTCCGATATTGCGTCTATCACCACCCGAGGCTTTTGTGAGGTGGCGGCGCTGTCGAGGTATACCAGATCATGGCCGTTGACCGTTTCCTTCAGGATTGGGAAATCCTCGCGGATGCGATCATGATCCAGACGGCAGGGCGAGTTGTCCGTGCCGATTACGACGTTGTTTCTCGAGTTCGTTTGCATCAAATTCAAACCTCTTGGCGTGTTACCTCGGGTCTACTCGACCTTTACGAAAACTTCATCGTTCTCGATCTTGATTTCCATAGGGTCGATTCCCACAACAGCCGGGGGAGCGGCAACCTCGCCGGTTTCGATGTTGAACCGGGCGCCATGGCGCGGGCAGACCACTTCCTGGCCGCGCAATTCTCCACCCGAGATCGGGGCTGAATCGTGCGAACATTCATCCGTCAGGGCAAACCAGCCCTTGGCGGTATGGCAGACCAGAATACGGTCATAGCCAACCTCAAATCCCTTCATGGAGCCTTCGGGAATGTCGCCGATCTTAGCGACTTTGACGAATTTCGACATTATATATCCTCCAGGCGTTGCATGACATAATCAGTGATTCGATCCTTCAGATCTCCGGGCAGGCGATCCAGAGTCGAAGCGACAAAACCGGCAACGATGATCCGAACCGCTGTCGACTGGTCGATACCGCGAGCTTTGAGATAGAAAATCGCTTCCGGATCGATTTGGCCCACCGTAGCGCCGTGACTGCAACGAACATCCTCGTTCAGAATTTCCAGCTCGGGAATTGTCTCCGCCTTGGCTCCACGATTTAAGAGAAGATTACGATTCTCCTGATACGCTTCACAGGTCTTGGCGCTGTGGTCGATTCTGATGAGACCGGTGTAGGCCGAGTTGGCCTTGTCGCGCACCACTACCTTGAAGTCGATATTCGATGTCGTTTCTCCGACGGCATGGTGATGCAGGGTGTGGTTGTCGAAGTGCTGGTGTTCTTTGCCGAACAACAGGCCGTACATGTTGCTTTCGGAATTTTTCCCGTTGAGAGTCACGCCGTAACTGGCTTTGGAGAGAGAAGAGCCGAAAGCCAGAGGAATGGTCAGCATGGTTGCACCTGCTTCGATTTGTGCCCGGTGGGTCAGGTAGCACAGCATGCCGTTTTCGTGGCGTTGGACTGTTACGTAGCGTGTACGGCTGTTGGCCAAACCAAAGATTTCTACGGCGCCGTTGCCGTAGGATACGCCATTGTCAATATCCGGTGCGCCGCCGCTGTATTCATCCACGAGGGTGACCTCGGCATTTTCTCCAATCACGGTAAGCAGGCGCGGGAATTGTACCGAATTAGCCAGACCGGATTCGCGCATGAGATGAATCGGCTGTTCGATCGTCTTGCCGTTCGGGACATAGATGAATATACCGTCGTTCCAGAGGGCACCGTTCATGGCCTCGAATTTGCCGGTGGCTGAATTGACTAATTTGTACAGGTATTTTTCGACCAGTTCGCTGTGAGTTTCCACCGCTTCCGAAAGACGGCAGATCACCACGCCTGCTTTGTCGAGTGACTCGGAAGTTTCGATTATAATCTCACGCCCCCCCAGGTCCAGCACCAGACCGGATAAATGACCATCGGCGAGTTGTCGGTGCAGGTCGGCATGGATTTGATCGCGGTTTTTATCGAAGGCTGTATCGGTTATGGCATTCCGATCTATCAGGTATTTGCTCGGATCGGTGTAGCGCCAGAAATGCAGTCCTCGACGGGGGAGAGGCATGGCATTGAAATCATCGCGGGACTGATAGCGGCGATTCCTGAGCCATTTCGGTCCTCGTTCCAACTCGGGAGCGATGTCCGGAATGGTGTGGATCGCGTCGTTTTCTTTTTGCACGGTTGTCATCCTATCGATCCCTCCATTTCCAACTCGATCAGGCGATTCAACTCGACCGCGTATTCCAGCGGCAACTCCTTGGTGAACGGCTCCATGAAGCCGTTTACGATCAGCAGGCGGGCATCGTCCTCGGACAAGCCCCGGCTGGTCAGGTAGAAGAGCTGTTCTTCCGCAACTTTGGAAACACGCGCTTCGTGCTCGATCTTGACCTCGTCGTTGTCGATTTCCATGGTCGGGTAGGTGTCGCTACGAGCGTCCTCACCGATCAACAGAGCGTCGCATTCCACGGAGGTTTTGGTGTTCACGGCGTTTTTGTACACTTTCACCAAACCCCGGTAAGAGGCGCGGCCGTCGTCCTTGGAGATCGACTTGGAGGTGATGCGCGATGAGGTGTTAGGGGCTGCATGGATCACTTTGGCTCCGGCGTCCTGATGCTGTTTCGTACCGGCGAAAGCCACCGAAAGAATTTCACCTCGGGCTCCTTCGCCCAGAAGCTGGATACAGGGATATTTCATCGTAAGGCGCGAGCCAAGATTGCCGTCAACCCATTCGACCGTCGCGTTCTTGTAGGCCGAGGCTCGCTTGGTCACCAGGTTGAAGATGTTCCGGGACCAGTTTTGAATTGTCGTATAGCGAATGGAAGCATCTTCGAGGGCAATCACTTCAACCACCGCCGCGTGCAGTGAATCGGTTGAATAAACCGGTGCGGTGCAACCCTCGATGTAATGAACCCGGGCACCCTTGTCGGCGATAATCAGGGTTCGCTCGAACTGGCCCATGTTTTCGGCGTTGATGCGGAAATAAGCCTGTAGCGGGATTTTGACGTCGATTCCCGGTGGTACGTAGATGAACGATCCGCCCGACCAGACGGCGGTGTTAAGAGCCGCGAACTTGTTGTCCAGAGCCGGGATCACCGATCCGAAATACTTCTTCATGATCTCCGGTTGTTCACGAAGTCCGCTGTCCATATCGAGAAAAATGATCCCCTGTTTTTTGAGCTCTTCCTTCATCGAGTGGTAGACCACTTCGGACTCGTATTGAGCCGAGACACCGCCCAGGAAGGTTTTCTCTGCTTCAGGAATGCCGAGCTTATCGAAAGTGTTCTTGATATACTCCGGGACATCATCCCAGGAGGTTTTCTGCGAGTCAATCGGCTTCATGAAGTAGTAGATGTTGTCGAAGTCGATCTCTTTCAGTATCTCGGTGCTGCCCCAGTCCGGCATCGGCTTCGATAGAAAAATGTCCAGCGCTTCGTGGCGAATGTCGGCCATCCAGCGCGGTTCGTTTTTCATTCGCGAGATCATCTCGACCACTTCGTGATTGATGCCCCGGGCTCCCTTGTGGAAATAGTCCACCGGATCGTGGAAGCCATACTTGGTCGCGAAATCCTCGCCGAGCCGTTGCAGGTCCTGGTTCTGTTGATTTATTTTATCGGACATCGGTTACGCTCCAGACTTAGCGGCCGTCTCCTGTTCCACCCATTCGTAGCCCTCGTCCTCGAGTTTGAGAGCCAACTCAGGACCGCCCGTCATAACCAGCTTGCCGTCCATCATGACATGGACCTGATCCGGTTTGACGTAATTGAGCAGACGTTGATAGTGGGTTACCAGCAGGATGCCGTTCCGGTCGTTGTGAAAACGATTGATCCCCTCGGAAACCGTCTTTAGGGCATCGATATCGAGTCCCGAGTCGGTTTCATCGAGCAGGGCGATCTTGGGATTGAGCATCGACATCTGAAGAATCTCGATCCGTTTTTTCTCACCGCCGGAGAAACCGTCGTTGAGATAACGGGTGGCGAATGACTCGTCAATCGAGAGCGCCTTCATTTCTGACTTGAACAGCTTGCGGAAGTCACTCATGTCAGCGTCTTTGCCCCGGTGCGACTGTAGCGCTGCCCGCATGAAATTAGCCACCGTCACGCCCGGTACGGCCAGCGGGTACTGGAAGGCCAGGAACATCCCGGCCCGCGAGCGTTCATCCGATTCCATCTCGAGAATATTCTCTCCGTCCAGACGCGCTTCACCCTGGGTGATGCGATAGGACGGATGACCCATCAGGGCGTTGGAAAGGGAGGATTTGCCGGAACCGTTCTTGCCCATGATGGCATGAATTTCTCCCGGCATGATGCTCAGAGACACGCCACGGACCACTTCTTTGCCTTCGACTTCGACGTGTATATCTCTAAACTCGAACAAAGGTTTATCGGCCATTTCAAATCAGTCCTTATTATGAACGTTACATCAAACTCGTGTCTGTTTGCCGGTTCTCCGTGGAAGCTTTTTGCTCTTTGGTGTGTCCAGCTTGATTATCTTCAGCGGCGGGGGGCAGGCTTTCGGTATGATGCCGTCGATCAGATCCTGCAACGTGGTTTCCATCAGGAAAGTTGCTACATAACCTGCCAAACCGCCTAATACATCGTGCACCGAGCACTTGCTGCCATGCACGCATTTTTCCTGATTCCCGGTCATTTTGCTACAATGGTCGGGATCGATCAGGGGCCCGCCCAGACCGATGATGACCTCATGGAGGTTGATCTCGGACGGTTTTCGTGTAATCCAAAATCCGCCGTTGCGACCTCGTTCAGCCGCGACCAGCTCGGTTTTACGCAACATTGACAACAGCTTGGAGGCATACGGAACGGAAATTCCCTCCGCTTCGGCAATGTCGGAAATGGACATCTGTTTCCCCTTGCCGGCGCGGGCCAGGGTAAGGAGACAGCGAAGTCCGTATTCTTCTGTTGCTGATACTCTCATCTCGTTTTCCAAATCAGTTCAAATACTACCAAATTGGTCGAGCAATATATAATACTTTACAAATATGTAAAGTATTTTCTTTAACCGTATGCTTAAAAAAAGGTTCCGGTTGATTTCATGTTTTCCGGGATTATATTGGCAGGTGTTGTGATTGAGGTTGAACCGGCCGAACCGCAAGGATTTGGCCGACCGAGCGGAGAAACATCATAGACTGGGTTAACGCCATTGGGCTGGCCTTTGCGCTGGCTTTTGATGCCTTTGCCGTAGCTGTAGCGGTGGGGATCAAAGCGGGAAAGATCGACCGCTGGACGGTCTTTCGTCTGAGTTGGCATTTCGGTTTCATGCAATTCGGGATGCCGGTGGTCGGTTATCTGGCCGGTGAGTTCATTGTCAAATACGTAGGTTCTCTGGGCAATTGGATGGCAGCGGCGATTCTGTTCGTCATCGGCGTTCGGGCCATCTGGGAGCAGTTCAAACCGGAAGAGGAGCAATGGCACGGTGATCCGACCCGCGGCGTGAGCCTGATCGTGCTGATGTTTGCTACCTCAATCGATGCTCTGGCGGCCGGTTTGTCGCTGGCCCTGATCGGGACGGAGATTCTGAGTCCGGCGCTGTTGATCGGCGTAGTGGCGGCGGCGATGACGATTGTCGGTCTGGTTTTCGGCCGTGCTTTAGGATTACGTTTCTCTCGTTCAGCGGCGATTTTTGGCGGATTGATTCTGATCGGCCTGGCCGTCAAAACGGTTCTTTAAGGTTTATTCATCCATGCGGGGGCGTACGCTCTTATATTCAGTAAGAAACGACTGTAATACGGCGACGCAAGGCCGCCCGCTATGCGAGTTTAGGATTCATTAATGCGTAGCGGCGGGGCTTGTCTCCGTCGCAGAAAATGTTTTTCAACGCTCGTTGAGATCCCGGCTGCTCACAACACTCGCAACATGTATGCTTTACTTACTTGCTCGTATCGACGTATGTCACCGTCACACCGCGTGCCTGGAGTGCTGGAATGTAGGTGTTGATCGACTCGGCTGAAAGCGGGTTGCTTTCGAGTTTGACCACATCCCCTTCTCCGAGACCGGTGTTGTTGACCAACGGCAAGATATCCTCAATGTTGTTCCAGCGCAGGTCAGTAATCGTAAGACTAGTTAATCCGGTTAGTGAATTGAGATCTGATATACTGTTATAGCTGAGATACACTTCTTCCAGATCGGTTTGCGACGACAGGCTGCTGATGTCGGTAAGGCTCATGTTTGTCATTTCGGCAATTTTCAATTTAGAGATCATGCCGGACATGAATGCGATCGAGTGACCCGGTGTCGCGGAGATATTAAGATATTCAAGATCCGTAAGACTCTGCAGAGGAGAGAAGTCGGTCACCTGGGTGTAATGCAGCCGGACCGTTGTCAAGCCGGTCAAATAGGCGATGGGTGAAATGTCGGAGATAGGACAAGTGTTTACGTCCAACTGTAGCAGATTGGTCAGACCGGTGAGGGGCAAAATGCTGGTGATCTCGTTGTCGGGAAGCCCCAGTCCCCAGAGGTGGATCAGTCCGCCGAGGGGAGTGACATCAGATATTTCGTTGCCGCGCAGAAGAATCACGCCCAGGGATGTCACGTACTCCAGGCCGCTCAGATCGGTAATGCCGGCCTCTTCGCACCATAACTCGGTTATCGTGTCCAGATCGCTGGCATACAAAGGTGACGTCGGGATGCCGATGTGCTCTCGAATGATCGAATCAAGAGCGTCGTCGGTGAATGTCACCGCGGCGTTTTCAGGCAAGTCAGCCCGTACGCAGTTTGACAGATCCGACCAGTTATTCTGGTCGTCGTAGGCTTTCAGGGCGAAGTAGTAAGTCGTTCCGGGATCCAGGTCGACCAGAGTCCCGGACTGGGTCAGGCCGGCCGGTACCGGAAGAACCAGACTGTCGATCGGCTGGGCCTGACTGAAATTCTCCGGTGTGATGCTGTCCAGCGCGCCGCGGAAGTCATAACCGCTCACCATGTCGCTGTCACCATCGTCACCCGGAGCGGTCCACGAGAAACTGACGGAAGTCGTGGTGAAACTAGTGATAGTCAGGTCCGTCACTGTTCCGGGTGGGATATTGTCAACAGGTTCATCAACATCATCAGTGCCTTTATCGGAGCAGGAAAGAAACAGCGCTCCGGTTATCGTTAACATGGCGAGAAGCAGAGCGATAAGAGCCGTTTGAATGATTTTGTATAATTGCACTGACGAGTAATTCATGGATAGCAACCTCCTGGATATGGACTTCTTTCTATATGTAGCCAATAAGCTGTCCCGCGCCGATTCTGTCAAGGGGATTGGGGGGAACAAACCCCTCAGGTTGTCGTCGCGGCGCTGTCGCACACCCAACCCGTGGACGGGTGAGCCACCGACATCTGCCGTTCACGGAACGGTTTGCGCTCCGGCGGCGGCATGGCCGGCAACCCAGCCCGTCGAAAAGGCCGCCTGAAGATTGTAGCCGCCGGTGTCGCCGTTGATGTCCAGCACCTCGCCGGCAAAGAACAAGCCCGGTACGCGTTTGGAGGCCATCGTTTTGGGATTAACCTCTTTCAGGCTGACGCCGCCCGCGGTGACGGTCGCTTCGTTGTAACCGCGATGGCCGCGGATTTCGAGCATGAATCCTTTCAACCAGCGTCGCAGACGCTTGCGTTCCTCGCCGGTAATCTGGTTGGCGGGCTTTTCTCCCGAGACTCCTGTGTGACGGCAGCAAAGCGGGATCATGCGATTAGGCAACAGATTCTTCAAAAGGGTTTGGAGCTGTCGTTGACCGTGTTCCTGAATGTCTCGCAGAAGGCATGCATCCAAACTGGCTTCATCGAGAGTGGGCTGCAAATCTATCACCACCTTGACCTGTTGTCCCGCCGCGAGGGCGTCGACCGCCGACAAACTGAGCGACAGAATGATCGGTCCCGACACGCCAAAGTGAGTGAACAACATGTCGCCGACGCGGTGGGCTACGCGTTTATCGTCAACGAGGATGGTGGCTCGAACGTCCTGCAGGGACAATCCCTGGAGTTCGGCTGCTTCCGGTCCTGAAGTCTCCAGCGGTACGAGGGCCGGTCGGGTGGGCACGATGGTGTGACCCAGACTGGCGGCCAGACGGTAGCCGTCGCCGGTTGACCCGGTGGCAGGGTAGGAGGCCCCGCCGGTGGCGAGGATGACCGCCGAGGCGGGGAGGATTTCGCCGTCTGCGACCTGCACTGAGATCGACTCCCCCTCGCTCAGGATTGACTCGACTGCGCAGTTGGTTCGCGTGACGACGCCGAGGCGTGCGGCCTGGTCGACGAGGGCGTCGACCACCGCCGTGGCGCTGTCGCCTTCGGGGAAGACTTTCCCGTTCTCCTCGGTCTTGACCGTCACGCCGAACGACTTCATTAACTTCACGAGGTCGTCGGAGAAGAAGCGGGCGAAGGCCTGGTGGAGGAATTTCCCCTGCGGTCCGAAGTGACTTATGAATTCTCGCTTCTCGGCGATATTGGTCAGGTTGCAGCGGCCTTTGCCGGTGATGCGCAGCTTGCGTCCAGGACGTGTCATCTTTTCGAGGATGACAACCGGCGCGCCGCAACGGGCGGCCTCGGCCGCGGCCATGAGACCGGCGGCTCCGCCGCCGATAACGATGACGGGCGGCTTAGCTGAGGGCATAGGGTTGTTCATGGCCCAATGAAGTGTCCGCGCTCCGCCCCTGTCAAGGGGAATGGGGGGAGGGATACCCCACCCGTGGACGGGTGGGCCACCAGCGATGTGGACACCCGTTCGCAGGGACAAGGAGAAGACGAGGATGTTTGCCGCCCACGAAATGATTTTTTCAACGCTTCCCTCGGGAGGGACTTGCGTACAACCGGGCTTCGGTGCCCCACCCCTCGGGTGGGATTCGCGAAGCGAAGTTTTGACAACACACCTACGAGCCTTCGGCCCGGTGTGGCTGCTGCAGGGGCATACGAGACGTCTGCCCCCCACGGAATTTGTGAATGTCGAAACCTGGGCGGTTTCGACTTCATCTCTGGATACCGGCCTTCGCCGGCATGACGTTTCGTGAGGGGCGTTGTAGGATGGACAGGCATGCGATTATCTGGAGACGGGAGCCCACCTGAAAGGTGGGCCACAACTTCCGGGTATTCTGATTGACTCCGCGATCCATATTCTGTAAATTGCATCTAATAGGTGAGAACATCGGGGGAGAGGTCTCCGATGGGGAAGCACCTATCGGTGGACTACGAACCAATCGAATATACGGTTTGGCTCATAATCCGGAGGATATCCAAACGAGTCTCGTAGCGGTGAACTGAAATGACTACGCACCTTGTGAGGATACCCTTAGTCATGGTCATAGTGCCGGAGCAATGAGAGGTGATGAGCAATGAGTAATGATTTGATCAACATTGGGCGGGCGCAAGAGCACTGGAGTGTCTCTAGGACGCGCCTCTTGAAATACACGATTGAGATGTACCACAAGGGACTAAATGAGCACAAACTTGTGTCTGCACCGAATCGTGCCATGCTCAATAACAAGGTTAATCTGCAGGCGCAGAAATGGGCCGACAAATGGAAGGTTGTCGACTCAAAGCGGCAAGCCGCTGCAGCAAGGGAAGCGAGCCTTGAAGAAGCAAACTCAAGAACAGTAGACGCGGCTGAATCCCTGAGGCAGATTGACAACCTTCTCATTCACACTTTGTCTGTCGACGACAGAGTCGATTGGGAAAGCCTGAAGATACGCGATCAGTATCCTGAGCAACCACCGGCCAAACCGACCAAGAAGAGCGAGAAGGAATCCCCGCCCAGACCGAACAGAGAATCGGCCGAGTATACCCCTGTCTTTACCTTTCTTGAGAAACTGCTCAAGCGGAAGAAGCAAATGAGGATTCAAGAGTTTGAGAACAAGTTCGCGGCGGCTGTCTCGGAGTGGGAAACACAAAGCTCTGCTGTTGAGGAGTACAACAATCAACTGGATAGGGATTTCGAAGATGAGCTGAAACACTGGGAGGAAGATGTTGCGGAGTGGGAAAAGAGAAAGAGTGCATTCTTGCAAGAGCAAGCGGATTTCAACGCGGAAGTCGATCAAATGAAGGAGAAGTATCTGGAGCGCAATGCCGATTCGATCACTGAGTATTGCGAAATGGTTTTGAACAACTCAGAATATCCTGATTCGTTTCCGAAGAACTTCGAATTGGAGTACTCCCCAGAAAGCAAGATACTGATTCTGGAGTATGAATTTCCTGGAATAGAATGCCTTCCGAGAGTCAAGGAAGTGAAGTACATAGCATCCAGGAAGGAGCTCAAGGAGTCCTATATCTCCGAGTCTCAAATGAACAGGATGTTTGACGATGCCATGTACAAGGTCACTCTTAGGACCATTCACGAATTGTTCGAAGCAGATGTTGCTGATGCAGTCGACGCCATTTCGTTCAACGGGTGGGTGAAGGCCGTCAACAGGGCAACAGGCAAAGAAGAAACCAACTGTATTCTCAGCATACAAGTGAAGAAGGGGGAGTTTACGGAGATTGACCTGTCAAATGTCGACTCCAAAGCGTGCTTCAAGAACCTGAAAGGTGTTGCAAGCAGCAAACTGAGCAGTCTGACTCCCGTGCAGCCCATTTTACAAATCAGCAGAACTGATAAGCGATTTGTCGAGGCATATGCTGTTGCTGACAAGATCGATGCCTCAACCAATTTGGCAGCAATGGATTGGGAGGATTTTGAGCATCTGATTAGAGAGTTGTTCGAGAAGGAGTTTCAAACTGCGGGCGGTGAAGTCAAGGTAACTCAAGCAAGCAGGGATGGTGGTGTTGATGCAATCGCATTTGATCCCGATCCAATTCGTGGGGGAAAAATCGTCATTCAAGCGAAAAGATATACTAATACCGTTGGAGTCTCTGCAGTTCGTGATCTATACGGCACTGTAATGAATGAAGGAGCTACCAAGGGTATTCTGGTTTCTACAGCCGATTATGGCCCGGACGCGTATGAGTTTGCCAAGGGCAAACCACTAACCTTGTTGAGTGGGTCGAACCTGTTACATTTGTTGGAGAAACACGGCCATCACGCAAGAATCGATTTGAGAGAAGCCAAGAGAATTCTGGCCGAAGAGAACGAATAGCCGTACAACTACCTGATTTATGTAGTCTCCAGTTTGAGGCATCGTAATCTTTCCTGCTATCCCTGCCGGGAAGCGGAGCCTTTGGCCCAGGACGATTCAACATAGTCCTCACATGCTCTGCCGCGTGGCTGCAGGCGGTGCTTCCCCCCCCTCCTCCAAAATTCCGCCCCGCCGCTGTTGATCTTGCTGGCCTAGTACAGTATAATGTCCTCCATGAAGCGGCTGTCGGGAACCGCTCCGGCAGCCTTTGAGTGGATATGAGTATTGTACTATAAAGCGAGATAACTTATGAAAGAACTCCTTTCCGGAAACGAGGCGATCGCTCGCGGTGTCTGGGAAGCCGGTGTGCGTTTAGCCGCGGCCTACCCCGGAACCCCCTCGACCGAAATCCTCGAGACTATCGCCCGTCGCTACCGGGATATCTATGCCCAATGGTCACCGAACGAGAAGGTCGCTTACGAGGTAGGCATCGGTGCCTCGCTCGGCGGCGCGCGCGCCCTCGTGACGATGAAACACGTGGGTGTCAACGTAGCGGCCGACCCGTTCATGACCCATGCCTATACCGGAGTCAACGGCGGGTTCGTGCTCGTTTCGGCCGACGACCCCGAAATGCACTCCTCCCAGAACGAACAGGACAATCGCTATTACGCCAAGTTCGCCAAGGTCCCGATGTTCGAGCCCTCGGACTCGGCCGAAGCGAAAGAGATGGTCAAAAAGGCGTACGAGATTTCCGAAGAATACGACACGCCGGTGCTGTTCCGGGTAACGACCCGTATCTCCCATTCCAAGGGAGTTGTCGAAATGGGTGACCGCAAGGTCCCGGAGCAGGTGCAGTTCGAGAAGAATCCATCAAAATACGTTATGGTCCCGGCCAACGCTCGCGGCCGCCATGTGGCGGTGCTCGAACGGCTCGAAAAGCTGCGCGAGTATACGGAAACCTGTCCGTGGAACACGGTCGAGAACAACGGTTCCAAAGTCGGTATCATAACCGGCGGAATTTCTTATCAATACTGCAAGGAAGTGGCTCCCGATCTCGATTATCTCAAGCTCGGTTTCAGCTATCCGCTGCCGATGAAGAAAATCGAGGCGTTTATCAAGGCGCACGACAAGGTGCTCGTGATCGAAGAGTTGGAGCCTTTCTACGAAGAACAAATTCGCGCGGCCGGGTTCCCGGTCGAAGGGAAAAAGTTCACCGGTCCGCGCGGGGAACTTTCGCCGCATCGCGTAGCGAAAGCGCTGCACGAGGCGGGAGTGATCGACGAAACGGTCGCGGCGGCGATCCCGCCCGAAGAAAATATGTTCCCACGGCCGCCGGTGCTTTGTCCCGGCTGTCCGCATCGGGGCATGTTCATGGCTCTGAAAAAGCTCAAGGTGGCGGTGAACGGCGATATCGGTTGCTATACCTTAGGGGTGCTGCAGCCGCTCAATGCGCTCGATAGCTGCATCTGCATGGGGGCCTCGATCGGCAACGCTATCGGTATGACTCGGGTCGACGGCTCCAGGAAAGGGACCGTGGCCGTGATCGGTGACTCCACTTTCCTGCATTCCGGCGTGACCGGTCTCATGGACGCCGTCTACAACCAGAGCAATGTCACCGTGATCATTCTGGACAACAGCATCACGGCCATGACCGGCGGGCAGGAACATCCCGCAACCGGCCATACCCTGATGGGCGATCCGGCCGGTAAGGTCGATCTGTTCAAGCTGTGTGAGGCGCTGGGCGTGAAATCGGTGGTGGGCGTCGATCCTTACAACTACGAAGCCTGCCTCAAGACGGTTCAGGACGAAATGGCCAAAGCGGAGCCCTCGGTAATCATTACCAACCGTCCCTGTGTCCTGATGCCGAAACGGATCATGAATGAGCCTTATGTCGTCGATCTCGATACCTGCAACGGTTGTTCGGCCTGTTTCCGGATCTCCTGCCCGGCTATCGCGGCGGCCGAGGAGACCAATGAGCACGGCAATCCCAAAGCCTTGATCGACGAAACTCTCTGCACCGGCTGCACCCTGTGTGCGCAGATCTGTCCGGTGGAGGCGATTCACCTCAAGTCCAAGACCGTGAAAGCGTAGGTGAAGCGATGGAAAATAAAAACTACAACATTCTGATAGTGGGCGTCGGCGGCCAGGGAGTTCTTCTGGCCTCGGAGTTGATATCGGAAGCGGCGATGATGCACGGATTCGATGTCAAGAAATCCGAAGTCCACGGTATGTCACAGCGCGGGGGAGTGGTCTCCACGCACGTCAAGATCGGACCGAAAGTTTATTCCCCGACTATCGAATACGGTCAAGTCGACGTGGTGATGGCGTTCGAGGCGGCTGAAGGCCTCCGGGCGCTGGACTGGATGAAGAAGGACGGCGTGGCGATCGTCTCGACCAGTCGCATCGTGCCGGCTATCGTGACGTCCTCGAAGCAGTTCTCCTATCCCGACGATCCGGTCGCGACGATGCGCAAGAAGGCGGCCAATGTGATCGCGGTCGATGCGGACCGGATTGCTCATGAACTGGGTAATCCGCGTCTCGTGAATACGATCCTGTTAGGGGTGCTGTCGAACCATTTGCCGTTCGATTTGTCGCTCTGGCAGGAGACGATCAAGACCAAGGTCAAGCCGAAGTTCGTGGATATCAACCTTCAGGCTTTTGATCGCGGTCGCGCCCTGAAGCTGGAAGACACCCCCGTCTGATAGCATCATGGAAAACGGACTGATTATAATCAATCCCGGTTCCACTTCGACCAAGATGGCTCTGTTCGACGGCGACGTGCTCGTCGCCGAACAGACTATCCGGCACGACGGAGCCGAACTAAGCCGGTTCGACAATGTTACCGACCAATTCGATTTTCGCATGCAGGCGATCGATGCCTGGATCGACTCGCTCGATCTGCCGAAGGGACAACCGAAGGCGGTAATCGGACGCGGCGCTCCGTTACGACCGCTCGAAGGCGGCACGTATAAAATTACCGACCTGCTTCTCGACGATCTGCGAACGATGCGGTGGTCCAACCATGCCTCGAACCTCGGATCGATCATTGCCGAACATCTCGGTCGTCGTTACGGCATTCCCAGCATGATTGCCGATCCCGTTACCGTGGACAATTTCATCGAGGTGGCCCGCATTTCGGGGGTACCGGAAATCGAACGCAAGTGCCGGGTGCATGCTCTCAATATCAAAGAGGTTTGTCGCCGCGAGGCGGAGAAACTCGGGAAAAAACTGACCGAGGTCAATTTCGTGGCCGTACACATGGGAGGCGGCATATCGGTGGCGGCGCTGCAGAGAGGGAAGGTTATCGATGTCAATGATGCCCTCCACGGTATGGGGCCGTTTTCACCGGACCGGGCCGGAGCGTTGCCGATAGGCGGGCTGGTCAAGCTCTGTTTCTCGGGCAAGTACGACGAAAAACAGCTAATGGCCAAACTGTCCCGGGAATCGGGACTGACGGCCTATGTCGGTAGTTCGGATCTGCGCGAGGTAGAGAAGATGATCGAGGCCGGGGATGAAAAGGCCCTGCTTTATTTCAACGCGATGGCTTACCAGATCGCCAAGGAGATCGGTCAGGCGGCGGTGGCGCTGGCCGGAAAGTTCGAGGCGATCGTGATGACCGGCGGTATGGCCAATTCCCGGCGGCTGGTTGACGAGATTCAAAAATACTGCGGTTTCCTGGGGAAGGTGATTGTCGTTCCGGGCGAATTCGAGATGGAAGCGCTGGCGGCGGCGGGAATGCGCTTCCTGCGCGGCGAAGAACAGCTCAAGGAGTATTGAGCCAATGACGGATAAACCGATACAGTCCGCCGATGAAATCATCGCGCGGGCGATTGCGATAGCGAACGAAGGCCGTAAAAAGCGAGTGGCCGTGGCGGCGGCGCAGGATGCCGATGTGATCGGAGCGGTTGCGCAGGCCCAGGCCGATGGATTTCTGGATGCCACTCTGGTGGGCGACGGCGAGAAGATTAAAGCGCTGGCCAATGAGCACGGAATCGATATCGGCCGTCTGGAACTGGTCAACGAACCGGATGTTCCCACGGCGGCGCATAAAGCGGTGGCGCTGGCGTCCGCCGGAAACGCCGATGCGATCATGAAGGGCTTTCTGCCGACTTCGGCGCTGCTGAAAGCCGTGCTGGATAAACGTTACGGTCTGCGGGGCGACAACACCCTGAGTCATTGCGCGGTGTTGGATATTCCGGGGCGTCACAAGCTGCTGAATTTCACCGACGGCGGTATGGTGGTTCGGCCCGATCCTGCGACCAAGTATCAAATTATCGAGAATGCCGTTCTGGTGGCGCAGGCGCTGGGATTGTCGCCGGTGAAGGTAGCAGTGTCGGCTACGGTCAAGAAAGCCACCAAGACGATTCCACACACCATGACGGATGTCGATTATGTTATTCCCGAAGCCCGCAAACGGTTGAACGATGTCCTGATTGCCGGTCCGATGCCGGTCGATATTGCCATGTCGCCCGAGGCGGCCAAGGCTTACGGAGTGACCGACCCGGTGGCGGGAGACGCCGATGTGTTCGTCGTCGATTCGATCGAGGAATGCAACATCATCTGCAAATCGCTTTTCCAATTCCCCAAGGCGATTTTCTCCGGTGTGATTGTCGGCGCCCGTGTGCCGGTCTCGCTGGTGTCGCGCACCGATACGGTCAAGAACAAGAAATCATCGCTGGCTTTGGCCTGTCTGCTGGCCGATTACTACGCTCTCAATGATGTGTTCGGCAAGGGGGAGAATTGACATGAACGACACGCGCATTATTCCGGATGTGAGTAATTTCGAAGAACTACTGGACCGCGCCAAAGCTCGAACCGCCGAAAAGAAGCCGCGAGCGGCGCTGGTGGTCCCCTCGGCGGTTCCCTGGCTGCGAGCCGCAGCACAAGCGGTGGAGCAGGGGATAATCGATCTGACCGTTGTCGGCGACGAGAAGCTGTATCATGACAAATGCCGTGAGGCCGAAGTCTCACTCGATGTTCCGGTGATCGATATCAATCAACCGGATCAGGCGTTCGTTACGGCGGCCCAGATGGCGGCCAAAGGCGACCTTGACCTGATCATCAAGGGACGCGGCGATACGATCGAGTTTCTGCAGTTGATGTTGAGTAAGGATGCCGGATTCCGGGTCAAGGGGCGCAAGGTTTCGCATATCTCCGTGATCAAGCCGGAAGCCTATCCCAAGCTGTTGCTTATGACCGACTCGGGTGTAACGCCGGAACCGGACCTGGCGTGGAAAGTGGCGCTGGCGGGAAATCTGATTTCGTTTTGTCATGCGATCGGGATCGACCAGCCGCGCCTTGCGGCGATTTGTGCCGTTGAGGCTATATACCCCGGAATGAGGGCGACGGTCGAAGCGGCTGCTTTGGCCAAAATGTCCGAGCGAGGCCAGATCAAGGGTGGTTTCGTGGATGGCCCGCTGTCGTTCGATTGTGCTGTCGATCCGGTGGCGGCGGCCGCGAAAGGGATCGCTAAATCCGAGGTCGCCGGGCAGGCGGATGGTATGATAGCGCCGACGGTCGAGACCGCCAACGGGGTATACAAGGTTATGGCGCTGTATGGAAATGCGGCTACCGGCGGATTGCTGGTGGGCGGCAAAGTTCCCGTGGCGCTGGCTAACCGCTGGGATACGGTAGCGAGTCGCTTTAACTCTATCGTACTGGCCGTTTTAGCGGCTGTTGCCTGATTTCTTGCCGGATGGGAGCGGGCGGTCAACTCAATGCTTGACTGGTCTTGTTAACTCTGGTATTATCAGCCGATTACACGTTTTTGAATAACAGGGACATAAGCGTGCTCTATAGTGTGATTATGGCGGGTGGGCGCGGTGAACGTTTTTGGCCGCTCTCACGAATAGAAAAACCGAAGCAGTTTCTCCGATTACTCTCGGACAAAATGCTGCTCGAAGAAACGATTGATCGCATCACTCCTCTGGTGCCGATTGAGAATATCCGTATCGTGACGTCACGGTCGATGGAAAACCTCATCTATGATGCGATTGAAGGGATCGATCATAAAAACATTCTCGCGGAGCCTTTCGGGCGCAATACCTGTGCCGCTGTAGGGCTGGCGGCTGTGCATCTGCTGAAAGAGGATCCTGAGGCCAACCTGATCGTGCTGGCTGCGGATCATCTGATCAAACCGGCTGATCGTTTGATCGATATCCTGCGTGAAGGAACGGCTTTGACGGCGGCCGAGGATTACCTGATCACAATGGGGATCGTACCGACTCGGGCCGAAACCGGCTATGGGTACATCAAACTCGGGAATGAGTTCGATTACAAGGGTCGTCATCATATTTATCATGTCTCGGCGTTTACCGAAAAGCCGCGTCTGGCAGTGGCCAAGGAGTATTATTTTTCAGGGCATTATCTCTGGAACAGCGGCATGTTTATCTGGTCGGCGGCGGCGTTTATGCGCGCTATAGAAAAATACCAACCGGAGATGGCGCATCTCTTCGAGGAGTATAAGCAGTATATCGGAACCGAACGAGAAATGTCGGCACGCACCGAGTTGTACGAACGGATCAACTCGATTTCAGTCGATTTCGCGATCATGGAGAAAGCTGAAAATGTGCTGACGATCAAGGCGGATATTGTCTGGGATGATGTCGGCGACTGGAACTCCCTGCAGCGAAACCGAGAACAGGACAGCGACAACAACGTCATGATCGGCGAAGCGGTGACATTGGAATCTTTCGAGACGACCGTTTATAACGATGCCGAAGGTCTGGTTGCATGTGTCGGTGTGTCCGATCTGGTCATAGTGCGTTCAGGGGAGATTACCCTGGTTGTGCACAAATCGAAGGCTCAGAGTATTAAGCAGTTATTGGTGAAGTTGGCGGAGAATGAAAATTATAAGAAATATCTGTAGCCTGACATTAATGTTGCTTATGGTCGGTTGTGTCGGCGGCGGCTCGGGACCGGGCGAGGAAAAAGGTGATACCGGTCAATCCGCGGGCGCACCTGAAAACCTGCGTTTTGATCCGTTGGAACTGACCGACGACACCCAGAACATCCCCGCTCGTCAACCAAACCGCGGGGTAATTGGACAAGCGCCGTCCGGGATACCGCAACCTGATGCCGATCAACCGGTCGACACGACAATCGTCGGTTTGCCGAATCAAACGGACAGCCTCAACAATCAGGTGTTTCGCATTCAGTTATTAACTACGAAGCTGTTCGGTGAGGCGCAGACGGCACGCCATATCGCCGAGGAGATTTTCGACCGCCCGGTTTACATCGATTATGAAGTACCTTATTTCAAACTGCGTGTCGGAGGTTTTGCCGACCGTGATGAAGCAGAAGAGTATCAACTCAAGGCTAAAGCCGTTGGCTATGATAATGCCTGGGTTGTGGTCGTTAATATAGATATCAACCGCCTGCCGGGACTTTACGACAGTCTCCCGGTTCCTGCCGATGATTCGCTGGCGGAGGGTTACGGACCTTACGAGAATGAATGAACCGACGATCATAGGTGTCTTCCCGCACGAATTAAGATCAGAGACTTTGGATCGTGCCGTTTCTTGTCTGTTGACCGGTGACCTGGTGGTGGCTCCGACTGAAACTCAATACGGTTTGTTGGCCCGGGCCGACAGTCAGCCGGCGCTTGACCGGGTGTACCGGGTCAAACAGCGTGATCGGAATATGCCGTTGTCGGTGTTCGTACCGGATATGGCCTCGGTTGCGAGATGGGGGGTATTGACTCCGCCGGCACAAATTCTGGGTGATCGTTTTCTTCCCGGACCGTTGACGCTGGTTCTTAAAGCACAACCACAGGCGGAAGCACTCTTCGCTCAATCAGGTCTGGCTGGTTTCAGGGTGTCTTCGTCTCCGTTGATACAGGCGTTGTGTCGGGAAGTCGGGGTGCCGATTGTAGCAACTTCGGCTAACCTGTCCGGAAAGGAAGTCCCGGCCACAGTGGTTGAGGCCGGTGAGATGTTCGGCGATGCGGTAGCGCTTTATTTGAACGGCGGTGTACTGGCGCGTAAACCGTCTACGGTGGTGCGTTGTCTTAATGACGAGGTTAAAATGATTCGCGAAGGGATTATCGCTGTCTCGGAAATAGAGACGGCGCTTGGGAGGTCTCTTCAATGAGCGATAAATACGTTATTATGTTCGTATGTACCGGAAATACCTGCCGTTCACCTATGGCTGAGGGAGCCTTGCGAGTGCTTTTAGATAAAGAACGACCGGACAAATTCGAGGTGATTTCTTCCGGTACTCATGCCGCCTCGCATTTTCCGGCGACTATTTATGCGATCGAAGCGGCTCGGATATGGGATGCCGATCTTTCAAAGCATCAGTCCCAACCGCTCACACGGCAGTTAATAGACAAAGCTGATCTGATCCTCGGAATGACCGAATCGCATGTGAAACAAATACTGAAAATGCAGCCCGACTCCAGGGACAAGACCTTTTTATTCAAGAACTTTCCGGGTTCTTCCCCGGAAGGTGAAGAGGTCGAAGACCCGATCGGTCGGTCACTCGATGTTTATAATCAGACGTTTATAGAAATCGGCGAACATTTGGGCCAACAGCTCGATGAATTTGTAAGAAGAATCGACGAGAAGATAGAATGAGTTTCAAGGATAGATTGCAACGCTTCGTCCTGGTAGCGTTAGTCGGCATAGGACTAGTGCCGTTGTTTTATTTTGTAACGGTGGAGGTGCAAATTGCCGGAGCCGCTTCGGCTGATGATATCGATTCCACTGTCGACACCAAGGCCTGGGAACGGTTCATCGAGAATGTGGCCTTTGGCGTCGGGGAGAAGCTGACTTTCGATATTAATTATGGTTTCATCAATGCCGGCACCGCCGATATGGAAGTTCCTCGCCTGATCGAATATGAGGGTCGACCATGCTATCAGATCGTTACGCATGCCGAATCGAACGATTTCTTCTCGACTTTCTACAAGGTCGAAGATCGGGTGGAGTCGATCCTTGACGCCACCGGTCTTTATAGCTGGCGATTCGAGAAAAATCTTCGCGAAGGTTCTTATACCGCCGACCGCATGTACTCTTTCGACCAGGAGAATAATCTCGCTTATTACGATAACGACACGATCCCCGTACCTACCGTTGTTCAAGATGCGCTTTCGGTGCTCTATTACGTTCGCACCCAGAATCTTGAAGTGGGGAAGTCGCTCTACGTTGACAACTTCACCGACGGCAAACAATATCCGCTGGAAGTCAAAGTTCTCAAAAAAGAACGGGTGGAGGTTAAAGCCGGCACGTTTGATTGCATCGTGGTTGAGCCGTTAACTCAGTCGGTGGGAGTGTTCAAGCACGAAGGTCGGCTCAAAGTCTGGTTGACAGACGACCGTCTTCGCATGCCGGTGTTGATGAAGTCAAAAGTGCTGGTCGGATCGATATCAGCCGAGTTAACGGATTACACGATAGGTGAACTGGTATCTTTCTGACGGATATGAGGAATAAAGATAAGACATACGAACCGGCTGATCTCACCGGAGTCAAACGCTATCCGCACGCGGAGCGAGCCAGCAAAGCGGTGGTTGATTCTTTCGGTTGCCCTTTAGAACATCTTAACGGCGCCGATTTCTTTGACTGTCTGCCGCAATATCTCAAGGCCAACGATCTCCGCAATTTCATTAAAGCTGTCGGCATAGCCCGGCGAGCCGGCAAGCCGTTCCATGTAATGATGGGAGCGCATGTCATCAAGGTAGGTCTTTCGCCGATCGTGATCGATCTCCTTAGACGTGGCATTATAACCAGTTTGTCGTTCAACTCGGCCGGATTGATACATGATTTGGAAGTCGCCTTTTTCGGAGCCACTTCCGAGGACGTTCTGGCCGGTCTGGCGGATGGTTCTTTTGGAATGGTTCGTGATACCGCCCAGTTATTCGCCCGGGTTTGTGACATCGCCGAGGAACTCCGAATCGGTCTGGGGGCTGCCGCTGGTATGCTGATAAGGGAGCGTGAGGCCCCCTATATGGGGTACTCGCTGTTTGCGTCGGCATCGGAGTTAGATATCCCCGCCACCATTCATGCCGGGATTGGAACGGACATTGTGGCTCAGCATCCGGAGTTCGACGGAGCCAAAGTCGGAGCCGGATCGCACCGCGATTTCAGAATCCTGTGCAGTATCTGCGCCGAAATAGATCGCGGCGGAGTGATTGCAAATCTCGGCTCAGCCGTTATATTACCCGAGGTGTTTTTAAAAGCACTCACGGTGGCGCGCAATCTCAATCCCGGGGAAAGCCAGCTTACCTCGGCCAACTTCGACATGATCGCGCACTATCGCCCGATGATGAATGTGGTGTCTCGCCCCACTCATGATGCCGGTAAGGGATACAACTTTGTCGGCCATCACGAGTTAATGGTCCCACTCCTGGCCTGGGGACTACGCCGCGAAATGGAGAAATAGTCTGTTTTTGAATAGATCTTTTTAACCAGAGCCCTACATGCCGATTCCGCCCTGCGAGTCGGCATTTCGATTTGGAGAGAATAATGCCGAAGCTTGTTGAATGTGTCCCGAATTATTCCGAAGGACGTCGTCCTGAGGTGATTGATGCCATTTGTGATGCCATCACCGCCGAAGACGGTGTGGTGTTGCTTGATAAGGAGATGGACCACGACCACAACCGTGCTGTGGTTACTTTTGTTGCCCCTCCGTCGAAAGCGGTCGATGCCGCTTTCCGAGGATACCAGAAAGCGGCCGAGTTGATCGATATGACCGTTCATAAGGGAGAACATCCGCGCATGGGCGCTTGCGATGTTTGCCCGTTTATTCCGATCTCCGAAGTGTCGATCGAAGATGCTATCGAGCTGGCCAACAAGCTGGGCAAGCGTGTCGGCGATGAGTTGCAAATCCCGGTTTTTCTGTATGAAGACGCCGCGACCAAGAAAAGCCGTAGAAATCTGGCTAAGGTGCGCAAGGGGCAGTATGAGGGAATGATTGACGCTATCGAAAACGACCCGACGCGAAAGCCTGATTATGGTCCGGCCAAGATGAATCTCAAGGCCGGTGCGACCGCGATCGGTGTCCGTTTCCCGCTGGTTGCCTACAACGTCTATCTGGGTACCAATAAAAAATGGATTGCCGACAAGATCGCCGATGCTGTCCGCAGTTTGAAGGGCGGTTATCGGTTTTGCAAGGCACTGGGGTTTGAGATCAAGGAACGCGATCAGGTTCAAATTTCCATGAACCTCGTGAATTATCCCCAAACACCGATTTTCCGCGTGTTCGAGACGATCAAGTCGGAAGCGGCCCGGTACGGAGTCAACGTTACCTCCTCCGAGATCGTGGGATTGGTTCCTTCCGATGCCATGCTCGATGTTGCGGATTTCTACCTGCGCCTCGAAAATTTCACTCCACTGCAAGTGCTGGAGAACAAGCTGGCCGCGGCCGGCGGAGTCGGTGGCGGCGGTAGTGCCGCCGGGGAGAGTTTTTACGAAGAAGTTGCTTCCTCATCACCGGCTCCGGGCGGTGGCTCCGTCGCGGCTTCGGCCGGGGCACTGTCGGCTGCTTTGACCTCAATGGTTTGTCGTCTCACGGTGGGCAAGAAAGCCTATGCTGCGGTCAAGGGCGAGATGGGGGAGATTCGAGACATAGGCGACCGGCTTCGGGCCGAGCTGACCAAATTGATCGACACCGACAAGGAAGCGTTCAATAAGGTTATGGAAGCGTTCAAGCTGCCGACCGGTGAAGAACGCGATGCGGCTGTTGAAAAGGCCACGAAGCACGCGGCCGAAGTCCCTCTTACGGTTATGAAGAAGGCTCGGGAAGTGCTGTCCCTGACGCGATCGGTGGCTGAAAAAGGCAACACCAACTCCATCACTGATGCCGGGGTAGCGGGACTAATGGCTATGGCGGCGGTCGAAGGAGCCGGTTACAATGTTCGTATCAATTTAGGCGGAATAAAAGACCAGGATTTCGTGAAAAAGCTAAAGGCCGAAGTCGAACAGGTGACTGCCGATGCCTCCAAACTGGCGGTCCAAATTAAGGAGTTGGTTGAAGCCGGATTATAGATGAAAGAGCGGGTCGACCTTCATTTACATACGATCTTCTCGGACGGTTTATCCACGCCTGAGGAACTATTGGAGTTGGTGCGCGGTTGTAGATTGCGTGCCTTCTCCGTAACCGATCATGATTCGGTAGACGGCTATCGGGCGGTGTTGGCGCTGATGACCGAGAATGACCCGGAACTGGTTCCCGGATTGGAGTTGTCCTGTTCGTCCGAAGGACGTGATTTGCACATGCTGGCTTATTATTTCGATTCCGACAGTTCCATGCTGGCCGAGAGCCTCGCAAAATTCCAGGAAAAAAGGAACCTCCGGGGTGGTTTGATGGTCAAAAGGTTGAATGAACTGGGTGTCGAAATCAACATGGATGATGTTATAGCTCGGGCAGGCGGAGCAGCTATTGGTCGTCCTCATGTAGCTCAGGCACTTCTCGACCGTGGAGCTATCGGATCCTTTGAGGAGGCTTTCCGTAAGTACATCGGTAACGACGGTCCGGCTTATTTCCCGAAAGAGAATATATCGCCGGCCGATGCAATTAATATAATCCACGAAGCCGGCGGTCTGGCGGTGATAGCACATCCTGTCGTCAGCGGGCTCGGATTCGAATTTGACGATCTGATCGAGGCCGGACTGGACGGAATAGAAGCGTTTCATCCGGATCACAAGCAGCATGAGGTAGATCGATTGAAACAAGTCGCTTCGGCGAAAGGTCTTTTGATAACCGGAGGCTCCGACTTCCATGGTCGGTCAGGTCGGTGTGGGCTGGTTGGAAGCGAACCGGTTGGTATCGAGTATTTCGAACGGCTTAAAAAAGCCGCTACCCAAAAAAGGAGCAACTCTTGAAGCAGTTGTTGGTGACCATAGCCTTCTTACTGGCATTGTCCGCTTTGGTGTCGGCGGAAGAACTTTCTGAGGATCAACAGAAAGAAATAATCATCGATTACATGTTGGCCACCGGTCAGCACGTCCCGGAACTGGCGTTAGCTGAAACGGATCGCGATGAGGAAGCTCCGCATCACTGGTGTGGCATGCCGGCTATTGCGAACTTCGTCGACAATTACAAGTCGTTCGATCCGGAGCTGATGAAAAGCCTTGGGGCCGAACTAATCACCCGTCCTACGGGGCTCCCCGAAACCTATGGTTCTCCCAGCGGCAAGTTCCTGATTCACTATGCCGTTACCGGAGATGATGCGATTTACGAGCCGACTGTCGATAACAACCACAACAGTATCCCTGACTATATCGATGAGATTGCCGCGACTCTCGATTATGTACATTCTTACATAGTCGATACGTTGGGATTTCCCGCTCCTCTAAGTGATGACTTCTATCCCGCCGGGGGAGATGAACGATTTGATGTCTATTTATTGTCTATGTCGTATCTCTACTATGGTCAAACTTATCCGGATTCTCTGATCGTACACCATTTCGACTCGGACAGTGTCGTATGGGCGACTTCCTACATGCAACTTCGTAACGATTACACCGGCCTTTACGGTTACGAAGACCGACCGCTCGATGCCATGCGAGCGACCGTGGCCCATGAGTATTTCCATTCCGTGCAATTCTCCATGGATTATTCAGAAGCGTCCGGTACGACCGCAGAGAAACGGTACTGGATGGAGATGTCGGCTGTCTGGATGGAGGAGGAGATATACGACGATATCAATGACTATTATTATTATCTACCGACCTTCTTTAATCACCCCGAGCAATCGATACAGCAGTTTACCAGTATTCTTGATATGCACCCGTACTCAAGTGTGGTATTCCCGATATTTCTCACCGAGAAATACGACCGTGGTGTGGTGCGGGCTATTTGGGAGCACTGTGAAGAACTAGGTTTGGGCGATCAGTTTCTAACTTCCGCCACCATGGTTGTCGATTCGATCACGAACGGTACTGTTGGCTGGGCCGAGACTTTCGCCGAGTTCGCTTTGTGGAACTGGTTCACCGGCAGCCGGGCGGATTCACCGAATAATATCGGATATTCGGAGCGTGCTGCTTACCCTGCGATTCCCGATTCCTGCCTGCATACCTATCGGGCTTTCCCGGTGCTGTTACGCGGCAACGAAAACGATACTTTGCCGGATCACAATGCTGCCTATTATCTGAAGCTGGACGATATCAACAATACCTGGTACGATACGACGTTTTGGATCTGTAACGACGGCTCGTTCCCCAACTGTAGTGATTCCACCAAAGTAACCGACACTATCGATAATCCTTATGATATCGTGCATATTGATTCACTGTTTACTATCTGGTTGCTGAACGGTGATCCCGGTGATTCTGATAATCCTACCCTTCCGGAGGGATGGGGAGTGAATATCGTCTACCAGTCTGAGATTGATCCCGACTCGATGGTGATCGATGCTTTTCTCGTTCCCGATGATGCCGTCAACCGTCTCGATTTGATAAATCCCAGGCAGTATTCCTCACTTACGTTCATCATGACGCCGGCCTCATCGGAGAAGCAGTTCTATGACAATATCCACTATCGTTCGCAATTGATGGGGTACTACATCCCTGAGAAGGTTGGCGTGGACTCCAGTCTCATCGATGTCATGGCGTCCGTTCTGGTTCCTTTTCCGAATCCTTGTGTGATCAGTGAGATGGATGAACCAAAAGTTACGTTCAAGTTCCAGATGCCGACTGATGAAACCAGCTATCCTGTTTACGATGTCAGTATCGATCCCTTGCTGATAGTCGATATCTACTCACTGGCCGGGGAAAGAGTGGCGACCGTCGGAGACATCGTTAAGCGCAATTCCCGCCGAGGGCTGTATTACACCGAATGGGATCTGACTAACGAAGCCGGGCGTGAAGTCGCCTCGGGAATCTATTTGGTTTATGCACGTCTGTTCACCCGTGAAGGATTAACCGAAATGCTCGCGGAGGGCACCGCGAAGGTGGCCGTTATCCGATGAATCGGATCGGCCTCATTGCTCGCATTGCGGTTTTCTCGGCATTAATCTATGTGCTTGGTTTGGGTACGACCTTATTACCCAATGTCAATCCGGCCTTCTTTATAATTTTTGTCGCCGGTATGATCTGGGGCTTAGTCCCCGGTGTGCTGGTCGGTGCTGTCGGCATGGGGTTATGGACTTTGTTTCATCCCTTCGGTCCAGCCATGCCGCCGATTATGCTGGCTCAGGTATCGGGCGCCGCCGCCTCGGGAGTAATCGGGGCTTTCTTCGATCTGACGGACTGGCAATCTTACGGTTTGTGGCGTCGGTCGTTGATCCTGGTGCTGTATAGCCTGATGTGTACGGTGTTGTTCTATCTTCCGGTCACAGTAGTTGATGCTTATCTGTTTCAGCCGTTCTGGCCGCGGTTTATCGGTGGACTACCCTGGGTACTGATCGGCATGGCATCGAACGCCGTTATTTTCCCTTTGCTTTTTCCCGCGGCGCGTCTTTTATATCTCAAGGAAAGACGTTGCCAATGAAAAATCTGCTTGTATTGTTATCGCTGTTGCTGGTGACTTCACCTGTGTTCGGACAGGAGGTCGACAGTGCTCAAGTCGCTATAGACACAACTTCAACGGTGGTGATCCCGGCGTCTGATTCTTCGTTTGTCTCGGATTCATCTCTCGTGCCTGATTCGCTTGCCGCGGGAGCGGATTCATTATTGGCGGACTCGCTAACATTCGAGGAACGTCTGGAGCGTTATAGGCAGACGTTGATCCGTCGCAAACCGAGGCTTTCCTCTCGTGACAGTCTCCTTGTTTATTTTGCTTCAAACCGCTTGAATGTTGCCGATCAAAGGAAGCGGTCGTTTTATCATGATGCCGGTGATTATCTCAAGTTCGATCCGGGGTTTTTCGTAAATGACGCCAGATTCACGCCGACTCGAAAGACCATACAGCCGTATGGGCTTTCCGGGCCGCGCATGAGTTATGTTATTGACGGCTGGACCATGCAGCCGTTCGGTCATGTTATCGAACCGGATGGCCTGGTCGATGTCAACGCTTTACCGACGGCATTCGACGAATCACTGTACATCGTTCCGGGGGCTGCGGGGATCCTGTTCGGAGCGGACCAGTCGGTTGCCGCTTTGGTAACCGAACCGATGAAGCCGACCGACAGTATTTCGCACAGTTCCATCCTGGGGGAAGAAGGGGATCTCGGATGGTCCTGGGTGCGAGGGCGATTCACTCGCAATTTCCATGACGGTCGCCAGACTCATGCCTCGGTGGAATACCGGGACGGTGACGGCTATAACGGTGTCGGCGATCACTCTTACAATTATGTTGGTGATTTCTATTTCCCCATCGGTCTTACCTGGGGGGCTCAGGCGCGAGGTCAGCTTTATCGCGACAATGGTGTTCTTTATCCTCATGTGATGTTAAATGGTGTAGCATACCGCCGTTTCAGCCGCGAGAGTCGGGGGGAGCTGATAATCGAGAAAAACAACGAGGCCGGCGATGCTCGTCTGGCGCTTGGATATAAGTATCTCAGTCAATTTGCATCCATGAACGATATTTATCTGGCCAACCGTCGCTATACCGGTCACGCGGGGTATTTTGAAGCGACCAAGGTGATGGGGAACAACCTTTTCGAGGCTCGAATCGGCGGAACCAGTCTGGAATACGATAACTGGTATCATCGTTACGAACGATCTCAAGCTGATTTGCGGATTGTTTTGGCGCATTTATCGCACGGGCTCACCTGGGCGCTGGTGGGAGGTGGGCGCTATGATGATGAGTTTGATCTTCAACCACTCGGCGCTCTGATCGTAACTCGTGAGACCAATCGGTCCTATTTGTTGTTGTCGGCCGGTTATGCTGAGCGAGCGCCTACGCTGTACGAACGTTTTCTGCATTTCCGGACACTCTCGATTTTCGGCTCTTCTTCCATCAACTACGCCGAATCGGGAAACGATGATCTGGTAGCGGAAAAGCAGTTGATCGGCAGCGCCGTTTACGAATACGGCAGCCGTACGACAGCGTTGCGACTTTCCGTTACCGGCGGACGGATAACCGACGGGATCGACTGGCGGAACTACGAGACAAACGACGAAGACATAACCTATGACCTTTTCACCCCTGAAAACGGTGATGTTGACTTCGTTGATTTTTCGGTCTCCGAAAGACTGCAACTCAATCGGTATATGAACCTGTCCGGGGGTGTTGCCGTTCACTCCATTTCCTACGAAAACCTGGATACGACTTATTATACACCTGATTTCCAGTCGTATGCCGGACTGGAGTTGCATCTGCCCTGGGACAGTCGCAAAGTAGACTTTTACGGTTATGCCGAGTTGGTTTATATCGGTCCCTACGACGGTTATGAGGATCTCGAATTGGGTGACTATCCGCTGATTAACGGCAAACTCACGCTTGAGATGGGGCCGTTTCGTTTCTTTACGGTTTTCGAAAACATTACCAGTCAGACTTACCGGACACGAGACTATTTCCATAACACCGATCAGTTTTTCTATTACGGTATTGCCTGGCACTTCCTCGATTAGATTCGGGGCTGCTTGACATGTATCAGGGCGGGCGCTTAATTCAATTATGCAACAGTTGACCTTAACACGCGATGAAGCCTATCGTAAAACGGTCGAGCAATTAGGGACCGGCAATCTGCTGAAGCATGTCCTGGCGGTAGAAGCCGGTATGCGGCGCCTGGCGGAACATCTGGAACAGGATGTTGAAATGTGGGGATTAACCGGTCTCATCCATGATCTGGACTACGAAAAGACCAAGGATGATCCGGATCGTCACGGGTTCATGACCTGTGAATGGTTGAGTCAATGTCGACTTCCATCCGAAATGCTCCATGCGATCAAAGCTCATCCCGGCCATATCCCGTGTGATAACCTCATGGATTGGGCTTTGTATGCGGTTGATCCCGCTTCAGGCTTTATCGTTGCCTGCGCTTTGATGCACCCCGACAAGAAGCTCGATGCGATCGATATCGATTTCATGGTTCGTCGATTTGGTGAGAAACGTTTCGCCGCGGGCGCCTCGCGTGAGAATATGGCGGCCTGCTCCAATCTTGGACTCACTCTCGAGCAGTTTCTGATTTTGGTACAAGAGGGTATGTTGCGTATCCGAACCGATCTGGGGCTTTAGGCCGTGAACACCGAACGGAGCATCCTGCGCCGCGACGTTATTGCCTGGTCGTTGTACGACTTTGCCAACACTATTTTTTCCATGAACATCATCTCGCTTTATCTGAAGCGTCATATCGTTGAAGATTTGGGATTCGGCGACCGCCATTTCGATATCCCGTACTCGATATCAATGCTGGCTGCGGCGTTGGTTTTACCGGCTCTCGGGGCGATTTCCGACCAGGCCGGGAAGAAGAAAGCGTTTCTGTTTCTGTTTACACTTACCTGTTGTATCGCGACCGGTCTTTTAGCGTTCGTTCCCGTGGGAGCAATTGCCGTTACGATCGTGTTGCTCATCACGGCCAACTTCTCTTATGAGGCGGGGCAACCGTTCTATAACGCCCTGCTGTATTCAGTGGCCGAAGGACGCCAGGCACGGTTCGTCTCGGGAGTTGGGGTGGCTATGGGTTATGTAGGTTCGGTTGGCGGGATGTTGCTGGTGTTGCCGTTCGTGACCGGCTCACTCTTTTCCTGGGATGTGCCGCTGCTCGAAGCGGGAGGGAAGACGGCGGCATTTATTCCTACAGCGGTGCTCTTTTTCCTGTTTGCTCTTCCCACGTTTCTTTGGGTGAAGGAAAAACGATCCCGGACGGTCTCAACACCGGGGCTGATCCGGGCGTATAAGGAGGTATGGGAATCACTGAGGGATACCCGACGCTATCCCGGGGTACTCCGTTTTTTGATTGCGGATTATTTCATTGAGGATGCTGTCGCTGTCGTTATCATAAATATGGGTTTGTATGCCTCAGTGGTGATTGGCTTTCATGAGGAACTAATAACCATGTTTCTCGTTGTATCGACCGTCTCCGCCGTGATCGGGTCGTTCATAATAGGTAAGGTGGCGACAATCGTAAGTTTGAAGAAACTGATGGTCGTGATCGTGGCCGGCTGGCTAGCCGGTCTGGTGCTGTTTGTTTTCACTGCGAGTCAGTCAATGATTTGGATTTTAGGTTCGCTGATAGGCATCCTTCTTGGCGGTCTATGGACCGTATCGCGACCCTTGCTGGCCGAACTGGTGCCTGAGAATGAACTGGGTCGTTTTTTCGGTCTTTTCTCACTCTCCGGACGTGCGGCAGCAGTGCTGGGACCGCTTATCTGGACCGCATCGGTGTACCTCTTCAATGCTAACCGGTTCCTCGGCGGGCAAGTCGTTGAGATTTTCAAGATTGGCCCTGAGCAATACGACCAGCTACCTTATCGGGCGGCGGTCCTTTCGTTGGTGGTGATGATGGCGATCGGACTCTTTATTTTCCGCAAAGTCCCGGAAACCGGAGATATGGATTATGCAAAAAAAGGCTGACGGCTCCTGTCAATATACCGGTGTGATTCACGTTCACACGACCGAGTCCGACGGCACCAAATCTCTGGAAGAAGTGGTGGCGATTGGTCGAGAAACCGGCCTCGAATTCATGCTCTTTTCGGATCACATGAATCTCAACAATCGCGAGGCCGGTAAAGAAGGCTTTTACGGCGATACCCTGGTCCTGATCGGTTACGAACACAACGATCTCGATGACTGCCATCATTATCTGCTGTTCGATTCTCCCCGGGTTTATCCGAAAGACATGACCGCAGCACAGTACGTAGCGGCCGGAGCCGCCGACGGGGCTCTCGGTATTCTGGCTCACCCCGACGAAATAAGAGAGGCGATTGTCGAGCATCCTGCTTATCCCTGGAAAGATTGGTCTGTCAGGGGATACAACGGTATCGAACTATGGAATCAGATGTCCGAATGGATGGAGAAGCTCACGCCCTCGAACAAACTTATCATGGCGTTTTCCCCGCGTAAGTCGATGGTCGGTCCGACCGATCGCATTCTTCGTAAATGGGACGAATTGAACCGGTCGCGCAAAGTGGTCGGCATCGCCGGGGTGGATGCCCACGCTTTTCCGATCAAAGTCGGCCCACTCACCGTTGAGATATTTCCGTATAAAGTCCATTTCCGTTCCCTGCGTTGCTACATCGCTTTACCGGAAGAATTAAGTCGCGATCTTGACCGGGCTCGTCTCCAATTATATGCAGCCATAAGAGAATGTCGGCTTTATTTCGCCAACGTTCGTTGGGGCGATGCCGAGAACTTCGAATTCTGGTGTGAAAACTCACGACGCAAGGTCGGCAGCGGCGGTGAACTGAACCTCGAAGATGGAAAAACCGTGATTGAGGTGAAAACACCCGAAGCGGCCCGGTTGAACCTGGTCCGAAACGGTGAGAGTATTTTTTGTGAGAAAACGGATCATATCACATATGAACTGTCCGAACCGGGTTTATATCGTGTAGAAGCCTGGAAGGGAAGACGCGGCTGGATTTTTTCTAACCATATTAGAGTCGGAGGGGAGTCCTGAGTCCGGCCGATATCATAACGCATCTGCTGTTTCTCAGTCGGGTGCATCAATCGCCGGTGAGGATTAACGGCGGTGAAAAACTAGTTTGTAAGTTTGTCATCATTGAGCATAACAACGAGCCCTGGTTAGTGGTTGGTCCGGTGGCGGAATTCCCATATCATGCGAACCTGGTCGATCGCTATTGTGACATCAAAAACGTCGCCTCGACCTGGGTTCACAAGCCCGATCTGCTTAGGATATTCGACGCTGATGTCCATGTAGCCGGGGGAGGGTGGCTTGATTTGGATCCGGTCGATTCATCCATAAAACTTTATGGAAACTCCACTGCTTATGGCGGTTTTAATCGTCACACCGCTCGCTCGGCAATAAGCTCAGACGGGCGTTTTCACGCCTATGAAATCATTCCCGGCTGATGCCGCATTAGCTGTCAATTTGTGATAAAAGTAGCAATCTCGGGGCTGTTGGTTAAATAGGAGTAATTTGTAAGCAATTGGCTTTCAGGTTATTGAGTGAACGGTTTCAGCCCGAATGAGATAATCGCCACGACCAAAAAGACCAGATGACGCTCTTAAAAATTCTTGACATTGCAAAACAGAATGGCTACAGTTACCAAAATAATTTGCGTAGTGTGGAGTGTATGACACCGCATGTTTGATACTATTTATCCCATTCTGTTTCTGATGCTCTGCGGGGTTGTTATGGCTGTGGCATTCTTGCTCCTCTCTTCGTACGTGGGCAAGCGAACCCGGCTAGGTAAAAAGAATGACCCTTACGAATGTGGTGTGGAGCCGGTAGGTACCACCCGGAATCCGGTGCCGGTTAAATTCTACCTGGTGGCCATTCTATTTATCCTTTTTGATATAGAAATCATCTTTTTATATCCCTGGGCGGTGATCTCCCGTCGTCTCGGCATCTTCGGTTTTGTTGAAATGCTGGTATTCATTATCATCCTCCTGGTAGGTTACTTTTACGTTCTGGGACGAGGAGCCCTCAAATGGGAATAGAAGAGAAAATCCCCGATTCGATCTTATTGACCTCGCTGGATAAAATGGTGAACTGGGCGCACAAGCGCTCCATGTGGCCTCTAACTTTCGGTTTGGCCTGTTGCGCTATCGAGATGATGTCAACGGCTGCCTCCCATTATGATCTGGCCAGATTCGGGATGGAGGTGTATCGTCCGTCACCGCGCCAGGCCGATCTGATGATCGTTGCCGGTCGGGTGTCGCTTAAGATGGCTCCGGTGATCAAGACGCTTTATGAGCAAATGCCCAATCCCAAATGGGTGATTGCGATGGGCGCATGCGCTTCCTGTGGCGGGGTATTCAATAACTATGCTGTGGTACAGGGTGTCGATCGCATTGTCCCGGTTGATATATATGTGCCGGGATGTCCGCCGCGACCGGAGCAGCTCATGAACGGTTTTATGAAGCTGTTCGAAAAAGTCGATAAGGACTCCATGAAAAATTACCGTGAGTCCTGGGGTCGTAAGATTTAAGAGGATAACAGGGATTCGATTCGGTATGGAAGAGAAAATTAGAGGCTTTCTAAAGGAACGGTTCCCGGAGGCGGTACTCAAAGAAGAAGAGTTTCGCGGCGATCTCAGTTTCTTCATCAAGCCCGAAGCCCTGGTCGACATCTGTCAGGCTCTGCTGGAAAGCACCGATCTGGATGTCAAATACCTCTGCGATATAACCACCGTTGACTGGCTGGGACATGAAAGCGAGTCCGAGGGCCGCTTCGAGATGGTCTATAATCTGTATTCTCTTAGCGGCAAATACCGTTTCTTTCTTAAAGCCCGTATATCCGGTAACAATCCCAAAATCGCGACGTTGTGTGATCTGTGGCCGTCGGCTAACTGGCTGGAACGTGAAGTCTGGGATTTGTTCGGTATCACTTTCGAAGGACACCCCGATCTGACCCGCATTCTGTTGCCGGATGAGTTCGAGGGATACCCGCTCCGTAAAGACCATGAGTTACATTATGAGCAGCCAATGTTTAGCTGGAACAAGGACGATCCGCCCGAGGTGATAAAATAATGTCGGAGTCAAGGATCCTTACCGTAAACATGGGGCCGCAGCACCCGTCGACCCACGGTGTGCTTCGGGTGGTGCTTGAGCTGGATGGTGAGACGGTTATCTCGGCTCGTCCCGTAGTCGGTTATCTCCATACCGGCATCGAAAAGACTCTGGAATCGAAGCTTTATAATAAAGCCATTCCATGCACCGACCGGATGGATTATCTCGCCCCCATGAGTAACAACCTGGGCTATTGCCTGGCGGTCGAGAAGCTCATGGAGATCGATGTCCCGGACAAGGTCAAATGGGCTCGCGTTATCCTGGCTGAATTAACGCGTATCAACTCGCACCTGGTCTGGCTGGGTACGCATGCCATGGACCTCGGCGCTTTGTCGATGATGCTCTATACATTCCGTGAGAGAGAGTCAATTATCGACGTTTACGAGGCTTGTGCCGGACAACGCATGATGACTACTTATATCCGCATTGGCGGGCTGGCGTGGGATCTTCCGTCCGATTTCGACAAGAAGGTTCGTACCGCTTGCGACAACGTCGAACGCGGTATTGAAGATTACGAGAAGCTGCTCACCGGCAATCAGATTTTCCTTAACCGCACCAAGGGAATTGCCGTTATTTCAGCCGAAGACGCCATTGCCTGGTCACTTTCGGGACCGATGCTTCGCGGCAGCGGTGTTAAACGCGATGTCCGTAAGGATGACCCCTATTCCGGATATGAGAATTTCGATTTCGATGTTTGTCTCGGCAAGACCGGTGATGCCTTCGATCGGTACAAACTTCGTGTCGATGAAATGCGCCAGTCAATAAGAATCATCCGTCAGGCGCTGGACGGCATACCCGAGGGGCCGTATCGTGCTCATGTTCCGGGAGTCGTTCTGCCACCTAAGGAAGATATTCTATACAAGATGGAATCGTTGATATTCCATTTCAAGATCATTACCGAAGGTTTCAAGGCGCCGACCGGCTCGGTGTATCAGGGAATCGAGTCGCCCAAGGGTGAACTCGGATTCTATATTACCGGCGACGGTACGACCAAGGCGCGTCGCGTACGAGTGCGGCCACCCTGTTTTATCAATCTGGCTTGTCTGCCGGTCCTCTGTGAGGGAAGTCTGTTGGCCGACGTCGTGTGTGCCGTTGGAACCATTGATATTGTGCTGGGAGAAGTTGACCGATGATTCTCACTGAAGAGTCAGTCGCCCGCATAAAGGAGAAGGCCGCCCGGTATCCGTCGGCCAAGTCGGCGATTTTGCCGGCCATAACCGTGGCTTATCGTCAGGTCGGGCATCTCAATAACGAAATTTATCACGAGATCTCCAAAATCATCGGCGTACCGTACGTTGAGATCGCCGAGGCCGCTACTTTCTATACGATGTTCCCCAAGGAGCCGGTCGGCAAGTACCTCATTCAGGTTTGCCACAATATCTCCTGCTCGTTGTTGGGCGCCGACGGTCTGATCAGTTACCTGGAGCAGAAACTCGGGATAAAGAAGGGGGAGACCACCTCCGACGGCCTGTTCACTTTGATCTCGGTCGAGTGTCTGGGATCCTGTGCAACGGCCCCGATGATGCAGATTAACCAGGATTACTATGAGAATCTGACCCGCGAAAAAGTGGATCAGATATTGGAAGAGCTTAGGAGCAAGGCCTGATGTTCTACTCACCCGTAAGAACCAATGCCGCAGAGGTTGCCAAGAGCGACCGGCTTCATCTCTTCAGATATGTCGAAGATCCGGATCAGGTCAATATCGACACCTACGTCAAGCACGGCGGCTGGGCAATCTGGCCGAAGGTGCTGAAAGAGTGGAGCGCTGAAAACGTTCAACTGGAGGTGAAGAATTCCGGATTGCGCGGTCGCGGCGGCGCCGGTTTCCCGACCGGAGTCAAATGGGGTTTTCTGCCCAAGGGGCTCAACAAACCGGTTTACCTGTGTTGCAACGCCGATGAATCCGAACCCGGAACCTGTAAGGATCGTGTCATACTCGAACGTGACCCGCATGCTGTGATCGAAGGGATGTGCATTGCCGCTTATGCCATTGGCTGCCATCTCATGTTTATCTATATCCGCGGAGAGTTCGCTCATTGCGCCGATATGATCGAGAAAGCTCTGGGTGAAGCTTACAAGGCCGGGCATCTCGGTAAGAACATACACGGTAGTGGTTACGACCTTGACATGATCGTCCATACCGGCGGCGGTGCTTATATCTGTGGTGAGGAAACGGCGCTTCTTAACTCGCTCGAAGGCGAGCGCGGGATGTCCCGAATAAAACCGCCGTTCCCGGCGGTGGAAGGTCTTTATTCTTGTCCGACCATCATAAACAACGTTGAGTCGTTGACGGCCGTAACGCACATCATTCGCAACGGAGCCGCCTGGTACAAGCAGATGGGGACGGAGAAGTCCACGGGCTCGAAGATTTTCTCGCTCAGCGGGCATGTCAACAATCCCGGGAATTACGAGGTCGAACTCGGCTTTTCGCTCAAGAAGTTAATCTATGACCCGGAATACGGCGGCGGTATTCGAGGCGGCAAGAAGTTGAAGGGGGTGATCCCGGGCGGATCATCGACACCTTTCCTGACGGCCGAGACATTCGATATCAACCTTGACTATGAATCACTCGCCGCGGCCGGCTCGATGCTCGGTTCCGGGGCGGTGATTGTATTTAACGAAGACACCTGTATTGTCTGGGTGATCAAAAAGCTGATCCATTTCTATCGTCACGAATCCTGCGGCAAGTGTACGCCTTGTCGTGAAGGCACCGGCTGGCTCGAACAGATCATCAATCGAATCGAAGCCGGTAAAGGTCAACCGGGTGATGTGGAATTGATCGAAGAAATTTGTGGCAATATCCTGGGTCGGACGGTTTGTCCGCTGGGTGATGCGGCGGTAATGCCGGTTCTGTCGGCCATCAAGAACTGGCGCGATGAATGGCAGTACCATATTGACAACAAGAAATGCCTGGTGAAGACGGAGTTCCCTTTTAACTAGACGAAGCCATGGCGGAAGAGACGAAAAAAGATACAGCGGCAGTACCCACTGTCACATTGACGATCGATGACCGCACGGTAACGGTCCCCAAGGGGACAACCGTACTGGAAGCGGCGCGCGGTGTGGGAATACATATCCCCACATTTTGCTGGCATCCCAAGCTGAAGCCGGCCGGGTCCTGTCGTATGTGCTATGTTGAAATCGAGAAATGGCCGAAGCTGGCTGTTTCCTGTGCTACTGATGCGACCGACGGGATGGTGGTGCACACGAATTCGGATCTGGTTCTCAGAGGACGTCGAGCCGTGCTCGAATTCCTCCTGACGAATCACCCGCTGGACTGTCCCACGTGTGATAAGGGGGGAGAATGCGAACTGCAAAATCTCACCTTTGCCCACGGTATCGATACCAGCCGGTTTGAGTTCACTAAATACCGCTTTGTCGATGAGGGGATGTCGACCACGTTCGACGACCTCAAAATCGGACCGGAAATAGTGCTCAATCGGAACCGTTGTATCTTGTGCTACAGATGTGTTCGCGCCAACAAGCAGGCGTTCGGAGAATACGACCTGGGTGTTTATGAGCGCGGTAATATGGCTCAGATCAATGCCGCTCCCGGTGAGCAGGTCGATAATCCTTTTTCCGGCAACCTGCCCGAGATTTGTCCGGTTGGGGCTTTGACCAACAGTGACTGGCGCTACAAAATCAGGGTTTGGCTGACCAAGACTTCACCCTCGATCTGCAATTTCACCAGCAGCGGCTCGAACACGCTCTTCTATAAAGATCAACACAAGAATCACATATATCGTACGACATCGCGGCGCAACGACGACATCGATGACGGCTGGATAGCCGACGTAACTCGTTATGGCTATCAGATCATCACTTCTCCGGACCGCTTAAAACAGCCGCTGATCAGACGGGACGGCAAGCAGGTCCCGGCCTCATGGGATGAGGCGATCAGCCTTATTGCACAACGTTTTGTTGAGATAAAGGAGCGCAAGGGAGCGGTATGTATCGCCGGACTGGCAGCTCCGAACCTGGATAACAAGGCGTTGTATTCTTTTAACAAGTTCTTCCGGAAAATCCTTGGTTCGAACAACATCGATTTCAGACAAGACTATCGGTGGTTGCCGGAGGAGCCTGATTCGGTATTCAGCAAACTCTGCAATCAACCGTTTAAAATCGCCGATATTGATACCTCAGATGTTATAGTTTGTTTCGCGACCGATTTGATTCGCGAGCATCCGAATGAATATCTGCGTGTCCGCAAGGCGCGGAATTTCCACAAACCGCGCATTTACTCGCTCAATCCGTATGCCGTCAAGGCGGCTGATGTCGCCGATCTGGAATTGGTTTATCGGATCGGACAGGACGAAGCGGCTCTGGCCGGAATTGGTCTGGCGGCGATCGAACAATCCCTGGCTGATCCCGGCAAGGCCGGTCAGTTTAAGGAGTCTTGCGGTTATGGCTCTCTTGCCGAGGCTGCTCAGGCTGCCGGTCTCGAACCTGATGAGTTGAAAGTTGTTGCGCGCGCCCTTGCCGAGGGTCGCAAAATTACTTTCATGATCGGTGAATTGGCCGCTCGCTCGAAAGCACGCGAAATTATCGGTGCTGCGGTCTCTAATCTAAATCTGCTGATGAGCCTGAGTGAGCGCGGACAATTAGCCGTTTTAGCTCGCTATGCCAATTCGCGTGGAGCCGAAATGCTGGGAGTGGTTCCCAATCCGCCCGAAGCACTCAAAGCGAAGTTAACCGAGCTTTGGGGGAGTTATCCCGAATCGGCGGCGCACAATACCGATGCTATGCTCAATCTGATGAAGAAGGAAGAGATTGACGCTTGCCTGATCGTGGGCGGCAATCCGATGTCCATATATCCTGACAAGGAGTTCACTCGGGAAGGTCTCGAGAAACTGGATTTCCTGGTTGTAGCCGACATGTTCGAGACGGAGACGACCGAATTGGCCGATGTCGTATTGCCGCTGGGCAGTTGGGCTGAGGTCGAGGGTGATTTCATCAATCTTGAAGGCGTCAAACAGACCGCCTCAAAAGCCTTGAATCCGGTGGAACAATCCAAATCGGCGGAAGAACTAATCCGCCTTATCGCTCAGGCGATGGATGAGTCCGCACTGGGAGAAGAAGCGATTCTGACCGATGAGATTGCTCAGGCACTGGCGGTTTATAAGCCTTCCGTTTTGCCGGACAAGATGATCAAGGTGACACCCGAATCGGAAGAGGTTTCGGCGGAGTATCCGCATCCGGTTCTGATTTGCGACGATCCTCATCATTGCGGATATGTGACCGAAAAAGCTCCCTCGCTGGTCAATTTTGCCGGTGAGGCTTATGTCGAGTTGTCACAGGAAATGGCCGATCGGTACGGTCTGGAAAACGGTACTTCCGTTCGGTTGGTATCGCCGACCGGTAAAGTGATACTCCCGGTCAAAATATCCGAGCATGTTGAGAACGATGTCCTGCTGTTGCCGCGTAACTTCTCGGCGGTTGCAGTGACATCACTGTTGCTTCGCAAGCTGCGAGTGGACCGAGTCAACCTAAGTAAAGTGGATGAATGACGGCATGTGGGAAACCATCATCATAGCATCGATTAAAATAATCGCGGTCCTGATTGTCGTTCTGACCGGATGCGCTTATGCGACGTTGTTCGAACGCCGTCTGCTGGCTCGCATGCAGCATCGTATGGGGCCGACCTGGGCAGGTCCCAGTGGTATCCTGCAGCCGATTGCCGATGCCGTGAAGCTGATTTTTAAGGAAGATATCTCTCCGGACAATGTCGAAAAGTGGACCTATACGCTGGCCCCGGTAATTTCGTTTATCCCGGCCTTTCTCACCTTCGCCGTTGTTCCGTTTTCGAGTGATATGACCTTTTTCGGATACGAAGTCACCGGTGTGATTTCGGATCTTAATATCGGTATCCTTTGGGTATTCGCCGTAACTTCGCTGGGAGTGTACGGTATCGTTCTGGCTGGTTGGTCGTCGGGATCGAAGTATTCTCTGCTTGGCGGAATCCGTTCTTCGGCCCAGATGATTTCTTACGAGGTCGGCTACGGATTGTCGATCATCGGAGTGCTGTTGATTGCCAACACGCTTTCGATGAGAGAACTGGTCGATCAGCAGGCTTCTTTCTTCGATTGGTTCATCTTCCGGCAACCGCTCGGTTTCCTGCTCTTTTTGACATGTGCCATTGCCGAGACCAACCGTCTTCCGTTCGATTTGCCCGAAGCGGAAGCAGAATTGGTGGCCGGTTACCATACGGAATACTCTTCGATGAAGTTCGCGATGTTCTTTATCGGTGAATATGCCTCGATGATTGCCGTATCCTCGGTTGCGGCGACCATATTCCTCGGCGGCTGGCACGGACCGTTTTTGCCGCCGGTTATCTGGTTCCTGATCAAAGTTTTGATCTTCATGACTATCTATGTCTGGTTACGCGGCACTTTCCCGCGTTTCCGCTATGACCAATTGATGAACTTCGGCTGGAAAATAATTTTCCCGCTGGCGTTGGCGAACACGCTTATAACGGCAGCCGTGGTGATGCTGTAGATCGATAGGTTGTTTTATGAAGTCGTTATTACAAGCGCTGAAACATGTGTTTTTCGACATGCCGATAGGGCTGTGGACCACTTTCAAACACGTGTTCAAAAAACCGCTGACCCTGGATTACCCGCGCAAGAAGAAGCCGATGTCTCCGCGCTATCGCGGACGTCACTACCTCGAGCGCTATGACGATGGCACCGAGCGCTGTGTCTGTTGCGGTTTATGCGCCGCGGCCTGTCCCGCTGATGCCATTTATATGGAGCCTAAGGAAAACGAAAAAGGTGAACGCGGCGCCAAGGTTTACGAGATAAACCTGCTGCGTTGCATTTTCTGCGGTTTCTGTGAAGAGGCCTGTCCCGAGGAAGCGATATTCCTCGGCCAGGAATATGAGTTCGCGGGTGATAATCGCAATTCATTCCTCTGGACGAAAGAAGACATGCTGGTGCCGCATCCGCGTAAGGATAATCCGCTCAAGCGGATTTATCGTCGGGTGCGCAAGGTGTATGGAGTAACGGACAAGCCCAAATGATGCTCGATACGGTCATATTTGTGTTCTCCGCCATAGTCGCGGTGTTCGGTGCGGTCATGATGATCGGCCAGCGCAATCCGGTGGCCTCAGTGCTGTATCTGATCGTTTCGATCGTGGCACAGGCGGTTCTCTATGTTCAGCTCGGGGCTCTTTTTCTGAGCGCGGTGCTGATCATTGTGTATGCCGGGGCCATTCTCGTGCTGTTTCTGTTCGTCATTATGTTGCTGAATTTACGAAGCAGTGAGGATCTCGGTGAGGGTTCCACGGTCCTGAGTAAAGCTACCAAATATGTCGTCTCGGTGTTGTTCGTAATTGAGATGGCTATGGTAGTCAGGTCCGGATTATTCGCTAAAGCCGGACCGATCGGCATCATGCCCGAGCCTTCGACGCATTTCGGAGCGGTCGATACCGTGGCCGAGTTGCTTTATTCCAAATACCTGTATCCGTTCGAGCTTACTTCGATTCTGCTTCTGGCAGCAATCGTAGGAGCTGTCGTAATTGCCCGGCGTCATCGGCCCGAAGACCCGAGCCTCGAAGAAGAGAAGGGACAAGAATAAGATGTTGACCATTCCCGCCTTCTTGATGGTAGCGGTCGTATTGTTCGCGATCGGGATAGTCGGTGTAATGATCTCCCGCAATATAATCGTGATGTTCATGTCGGTAGAGCTAATGCTCAATGCCGCCAACCTGGCCCTTATTGCTTTCTCACGCGCCCTGAATCTGACCGACGGCCATGCCTTCGTGTTCCTTGTGCTCGCGGTAGCGGCCGCTGAGGTAGCGGTTGGGCTGGCTTTGGTTATCACGATTTACCGTAACCGCGAAACGATCAATATCGATCGTTACGATTTGCTCAAATGGTGAGGAGCTGAGAGGATATGTCCGAATACCTGTTTCTGGTTCCGCTCTTCCCGCTGATCGGGTTTCTGATCAACGGACTGCTGTTGGGGCGTTTGCCCCGGCCGGTGGTTTCGTTCATTGCCTGTACCTCGATCGGTTTGTCGTTCGTGCTGTCGCTGTTGCTGTTCTTCGAGCTGAAGAGCCTTCCTGTAGACGGCCGGATTATCGAGCAAACGCTGTTTACCTGGATTTCATCCGGTTCGTTCCACGTTAACGTTGCTTTTCTGCTGGATCCTCTCTCAGCGGTCATGATCCTGGTGGTGAGCGGAGTCGGTTTTCTGATTCATATATATTCGACCGGTTACATGCACCATGATCCCTGCTTCGGTCGTTATTTCGCTTATCTCAACCTGTTCGCCTTTGCCATGCTGACGCTCGTTTTGGCGAATAACTACCTCTTCATGTTCGTCGGCTGGGAAGGCGTGGGATTGTGTTCTTACCTCCTGATCGGTTTCTGGTACCATAAGCAGTCCGCCTCCGATGCCGGTAAGAAGGCTTTCCTGGTCAATCGAATCGGCGACTTCGGTTTCCTGGTCGGCATGTTCATTATTTTCTGGCAGGTCGGCTCACTCGATTTCAAGACTGTTATGGCATCGGCGCCGGCAGTGTTCGTTGCCGGAGGCACCTTGATTACGGCTGCCTGTATGTTGATGTTCCTGGGCGCCACCGGTAAATCGGCACAGATACCTCTTTATATCTGGTTGCCGGATGCCATGGAGGGTCCGACTCCGGTGTCGGCGTTGATCCACGCCGCCACAATGGTTACCGCCGGTGTCTATATGATAGCCCGATCCAATGTCCTCTATATGATGGCTCCCGACGCTCTCATGCTGGTGGCAATCATCGGCGCCGCAACGGCGATTTTCGCGGCTACGATCGGACTCGCTCAAAACGATATCAAACGCGTGCTGGCCTATTCGACGGTCAGCCAGCTTGGTTATATGTTCCTTGCTTGTGGTGTGGCCGCTTTCACGGCCGGTATTTTCCACCTGATGACCCATGCTTTCTTCAAGGCGCTCTTGTTCCTGGCCGCCGGTTCGGTGATCCATGCCATGTCGGATGAACAGGATATGCGCAAGATGGGCGGTTTGAAGAAATACCTCCCGATTACCTACGGGACAATGCTCGCAGCGACTCTGGCGATTTCCGGAATTCCCGGTTTGTCGGGATTCTTCTCGAAGGATGAGATTCTCTGGAAGTCGTTCTCATCGCATCACGGGCACTGGTTGCTGTGGGTAGTTGGATTCGTGACCGCCGGTCTGACAGCCTTCTATATGTTCCGTCTGATTTACCTCACCTTCCACGGTAAGGAACGGATGGATAACCATACCCGTGAACACATTCACGAGTCACCCAAGTCGATGACCATTCCGCTCATTGCCCTGGCAGTGCTTTCGGTAATCGGCGGTTTTGTGGGCGTCCCGCACATATTCTTCGGCGCTACCAACTATTTCGAGAATTGGCTCGAACCGGTCATGTCCGGTCCGTCACAACAGGCGGCCGTACATGCCCTGGCCTCGGCCGGGGGAGACACCGGGATGGAAGTAACGTTGATGACGGCAACGGTGATTCTGGTGTTGCTTGCCATCTTCGTGGCGCGGTTGTTCTACAAGCAAAAGCCGGAACTGGCAACACAATGGCAACAGAAGTTGTCCGGTGTGCATCGGGTGTTGCTTAACAAGTATTATGTAGATGAGCTGTACGGTGCCGCAGTGGTAAAGCCCTTGATCGGTTTTTCAAAATTCCTCTGGCATGTGTTCGATGAAAGTATCATCGATGGCCTGATCAACGGCCTTGCTTCGGTTTACAGCGAGATGTCGCAAAGACTTCGTCACTGTCAGACCGGTCGAGTGCGCACCTACGCAACGGTATTTGTCATCGGAGTTGTGGCCCTGGTGGCCTACCTGCTGTTAGGATAGATGATGGGAGACCATATTCTTACATTAATCACCTTCCTGCCGACTATCGGTGTGTTGTTGTTGCTTCTGGTGCCTAAAGAGCGCTTCGACACCATAAGATCGGTAAGCCTGATAGTATCGTTTGTCACCATGCTGTTGTCGTTCCTGCTCTGGGGGATGTTCGACCCGATGGGTAACGGCATGCAGTTCGAGATCGATCAGCCCTGGATTACCGCTTTTGGAATCCAGTATCATCTCGGCATTGACGGCATTTCACTGTTGTTGATCCTGTTGACCACGATTCTTTCCGTGCTGGCTATTCTCGCTTCTTGGAAGTCGATCCAGAAAGGAGTGAAGGGATACTTTGTCTCAATGCTTCTTCTGGAAACCGGTATGCTCGGTGTCTTCTGTGCCTTGGACTTGTTCATGTTCTACGTGTTCTGGGAAGTCATGCTGGTACCGATGTATTTCCTCATCGGTGTCTGGGGCGGACCGAAACGAGTCTATGCCGCGATCAAGTTCGTTTTGTTCACGATGTTCGGATCGCTGCTCATGCTGGTTGCGCTGATCTACCTGATGTTCCAGTATCAGGCTTATGCGGGAGTTTTCTCGCTCGATATGGTGAAACTGGCCGAGATGCCGCTGGCGCACAACGTGCAGCTTTATTTGTTCGGAGCGTTCGCCCTGGCCTTTGCCATCAAGGTACCTCTCTGGCCGTTGCACACATGGTTGCCTGACGCACACGTACAGGCTCCGACGGCCGGTTCGGTTATTCTGGCGGGTGTGTTGCTCAAAATGGGTACCTACGGTTTTATCCGGATTTGTCTGCCGATGTTCCCGGAGGCAACCCTTGTTTATATGCCGTATATCAGCGTGCTGGCATTGATCGCGATTATCTACGGAGCGCTGGTGGCCATGGTCCAGAAGGATGTCAAATCGCTGGTGGCGTTTTCATCGGTGTCCCACATGGGTTTCGTTATGCTGGGAATGTTCGCTCTTAATATGCAGGGACTACAGGGATCGGTTCTGCAAATGATCAACCACGGTGTTTCGACCGGCGCCCTGTTCCTTGTGGTAGGTATGATTTACGACCGTCGTCATACACGTTTGATTTCTGATTTCGGCGGCCTGGCCAAAGTTATGCCGGTGTTCTCGGCCATATTCATGATAGTCACGCTTTCGTCGATAGGCCTTCCGTTCACGAATGGTTTCGTCGGCGAGTTTCTGATATTACTAGGTACGTTCGATTCCAACACGGTCTATGGTGTTATAGCAGCTTCAGGTGTAATTCTGTCCGCCTGCTATATGCTCTGGATGTACCAGCGGGTGATCTTCGGCAAGGTGACCAATCCGGAAAACGAGAAGCTCAAGGATCTGGACTGGCGTGAGAAAATTATCCTGATCCCGCTGCTTATTCTGATCTTCTGGATTGGAATCTATCCGTCACCCTTCCTGGAGCGGATGAAGCCGGCGTTGGAAAAGGTCATGATGCAGGTTGATCAGGCTCGAACCGCACAGGCCCCGTCGGGAGCTCAGGATACCCGGGTATTCGTTGCAGATGAGGGCTCGGCTGAACTTCATGAATGCAGCTTGAGCAAGGGGGGGCCGTGCCTGAAGTAATGATCGAATTGCGGTTGGCTTCGGAAGTAGTTGAGGCTTATGAGGCATGGCGGGATATACCGTCATGGATGGAACAGATATGATAGACTTTACCTCGGCATCGATTAGCTTTGACATGCTCTACCCGGAAATCAGTCTCCTGGTAGCGGCGTTCGTGATCCTTCTGATTTCGTTTTCTCGTCAATTGGGTCGCGCTGCCGGAGTCATTGCGATGGTCGGCATTATCGTCTCCATGCTGCTCGCGCTGGGTGAGTGGGGGCATCAAACCTCGGGATTCTTCGGCATGGTCACCTGCGATAACTTCGGCGCAGCATTCAAGGTTATCTTTAACGGTATTGCCGCTCTGGCTCTGCTTATTTCGATTCGCTACTTTCACGAGAAAAAAATCGCTCGCCCCGAGTTTTACGCCCTGTTGCTGATCTCCACGGTCGGAATGATGGTCATGGCCAATACCACGGATCTGATCGTCATGTTCGTCGGTCTTGAGATAATGTCCGTTCCGCTTTATGTGATGGCCGGATTTGCGCGACGTTCACTGGAATCGAATGAAGCCGGTATCAAGTATTTCTTGATGGGCGCTTTTGCCAGTGGCTTCCTTCTGCTGGGTATCGCCTTCATCTTCGGAGCGTCCGGGACCACCGATCTGAGACGCATCGTAGCCGACTTCTCGTTTATCGTGTCCAATTATCCACTGTACATGTATTCGGGAGTCGGGTTAGTGTTGATCGGATTCGGCTTCAAGGTCGGCGCCGTGCCGTTCCACAGTTGGATTCCGGATGTCTATCAGGGGGCTCCTACGCCGGTGACCGCGTTCTTTTCGGTTGGTCCGAAAGCTGCCGGTTTTGCCGTAATGATGAGAATTTTCCTGTACGGTTTCGACCAGATGCAGGTTCTTTCGATGCTCTTCTGGATTTTATCGGTGCTGACCATGACCGTTGGAAACGTGTTCGCCCTGCGTCAGGAGAATGTCAAGCGGATGCTGGCTTATTCCTCGATTTCCCATGCCGGTTACATTATGGTGGCGCTGGCGGTTGGGGGAAAGGCCTCGATCTCGGCGGCCATGTTCTATTTAATCGGTTATGCGCTGTTCAACACCGGCGCTTTTGCCATTATAACCATGCTTGAGATTCGCCAGGGAAGTAAGGCTATGATTAGCGAAATAGCCGGTATGGCCAAAGTGCACCCATATCTGAGTGCCGCTCTGGCTTTGTTTATGTTCTCCCTGGCCGGTTTCCCGCCGACCGTAGGATTCTTCGGGAAGTTCTATATCTTCTCGGCTGCCGTCAAAGCCGGTTTCATCTGGTTGGCGGTAATCGGTGTGATGAACTCATTCATTTCGGTTTATTACTATCTCAGAGTTATTAAAGCCGCTTACCTCGATTCACCCGAAGGTAACTTCCTGCCGGTTAAGCTCTCACCGAGCCTGATGCTGGTGGTTGTCATTGCTGCGCTTGGGACACTGGGGCTCGGTTTCTTCCCCGAGACGGTTATCGAGATTACGCAGCGAGCACTCTTTGCCTTCCTGTAATTTTCGAAGGCAGAAAATCAAAAAAAACCGGTGGTTGTCACGATCACCGGTTTTTCTTATTGGTCTCGGATTGAACCGGTCTATTGGGACATCCAGAATTTGCAAGGCTCCGGTCCGCTGTTGAACATATAGTTTACGAGGTATACCAGGTCGCTGATATCCGGTCCGCCGCCGCTGCAGTTCATGTCGGCGGCTTCCATGGGAATCGGTTCCAGTCCGCCCTGGAACATGTAGGAGACCAGGTACACAAGGTCACTGATGTCGATGCTTGCCTCGCCGTTGACGTTGCCGGCCATTACCAGTTCCTGACCGGCCCATTTGAAGCGGATAACCTGTCCCGTATTGACACCGGTATAACTCTCGCCTACAGCGGTTTTATAATTTAACGCCGCACAGCCCTCAGTGCCGATACCCACCGCCACCGTACTGCTGATGCTGCTGATTCCGACATCGTTGTATTGGAAGAATATCTCGCCGAATCTGGTTAGGATTATTTCGAAGTTAATGGTCGTATCGCCGGAATCGTAAAAGCTGCCCGGATGATACCATTCAATTACCATCTTATCGTATCCCGGCGGATTGTAGAGATAGACGCCCGCTTCCGGATTGACCTCATCGTCGATGATCAGGTCACCGTAGAACGGGGCTACAACCGTAGCGTAAGGGGCTCCGGGAATGTCAATACTCGAGAAGTAACCGCTGACGTTGATGTTGGTGTCGGTAAATGAAATGGCTCCGTTCACACCGATGAAGAAACGAACGAAACTGGTATCGTAAAACGGGAAAGCGAAACCGATATTACGCGGTCCGGCTGAGCCGTCGTCGAGCGGATCTGCAAAGCCCGGATTGTAAAATGAGCTGTTATTGATTTTGGCCCCGAGTGTTTTAGCTGATATCCAGTCGAAAACCGGACCGTTGGGATCATCAGAACTAATGACATCGTAAGTCAGATCGTTACAAGGCACCGTAAGGTAAACCGGTACATTAGTAATGGAATCTAATGGTAGCCCGGAGGTTCCCCATTGTATCTCAAGTAATCCTTTATAGCGCTCCAGCCGGTTTTCTACCTGGGTAGCATCCAACTCAACCAATATCTCAATAGAATCCGCTGCTGCGATTACCCCTGAAGAGGGACTGGCGCTTAACCATTCCGCCGGATCCTTTACGTCCAGAGTGTCCTGAGTTGTAATCTCAAAGTCCAAGGCATTGGTTATGGACCGGTTATACAACCAAAGTGATATATCGGCCACGGTACTGTCGTCGATCAAGGTGTCGATTAAAATCGGGTTGGTATACAGCGAAGGAGGCGGCGACAGGGCTGGGATCGCTGCGGCGAGATTGGGACGTGGTCCTATATGGGCCGTAGTATCACCGGCCTGAGTCGTACCGGTTTGGACCAGGATGGAACGGATCATATCCGAGGTCAGATTAACGCCATAGTTCGCCTTGTAATAACCCTGAAGACAGACAGAAGCGCCGGTTACTATCGGCGAGGCCGAGGAGGTACCACTGAAGGAAGAAGTGTAATACTGATTTATATCATCATTGCCGTCGAATAGAGAACCGTATCCGGTGGAGTAAACACCTGATCCGTAACCCTGCAGGTTAACTCTTTCACCGTAATTCGAAAAAGATTGTCGGATTCGATCTTGCCCTGAAGCCGGGGGATAACCGGCGCCAACGATGATGGCGTGGGAGTTGCGGTAGGTCGTGTCGAATACCTGTTCGTAGATTACATCATCGAAATCCTCCGCCCCGTTACCGGCGGCCTCGACAACCACGATTCCCTTAGCCCAGGCATATTGAATAGCGTCGAAATTAGCTTGCCAGTATTCCATGCAGATATAACCAAGTTGATCCAGGCGAGCAGTGAAATCATAGCGCGGCCCGGGGGCATGCAGCTCGATCAGAATATGGTCGCCCGGTTCCAGGTTATCGATTGCCGTGTACAAGGCCTCGGCCGTTGACTGCACTGTCACTGAAACCATCCCCACATCGGCGCCGGGGCAGATACCGGTCATGCCATAACCGTTGTCTCCCGCGACCATCTCACCAAGCACGGCCGTTCCGTGGTGACCGGTTGTTCCACCACCCGGGTACGAGCCGATTACGCCTCCCAGAGCTTTTTCCAGATCTTCGTGAGTGGTTTGCCAGTTGTTTTCAATGTCGATAATTTTTACGCCGGAGCCGTTCCCGCCCGGTAAAGTATTGGCATAGTCGGCATCGACACCGTCAGGGGCTGCCTCACGGTAATCCTGGTCGGCATGATAGTCGGGAGTGGGAGGATCAATATCCTCTGCTTCTTCCGGTTGCGGTTGGAAGTAGGCGATCTCAACGATATCCAAAGCGTTGAGTCGATTAATAAGCCCTGCCGCCTCGTTCGGATCGGTCACATCTATACGGTAATAGCCGTTAAGATCGGCCAGCTCATACCCGGTTTTGTACTGAAGGGCATCGCGCTGCCGGTCAAGCCTGGTTTCATCCTGATCGGCAAACAGACGCCGAAGGCGTTTGTCCATGTAGGGAGACAGGATATCAACTGCGCCGGCAGGGGAGGTGTCTCCCAGTGCTATCATCCGGCTGTTTCTCAGTCTCACTGCGGCGTCGTCCTTGAACTTCACTACCACGTGCGAGATATTGACGTTCGGTCCGATGGCGACATTAGTCGGTTTTTGTGCCGGTACTCGTTCGATAAAAGGGTACTGAGCGGCGATTGTATCATTCGTTCGGGTTTGGGCGGTCATGATCGAGGTCAGGACTAATATGACGGTTATCCCGCCAATGAGCAGGAAGGGGATCGCGGATCTGACTTTCATTTTAGCTCCGAGCATGTTGCAGTATGGCGATGGTGGGGCGAATCCGAACTGGAATCCGGCTCCATCATAAATATAACCTTAAACGGTTATAAGGCAAAAACTGTTTTACCGAACGCAAAAACGCCTGTCTGTCAGGTTATCGGCAGGATAAAGGGCCGGATCAAGCTTGGAGAGGTCGAATTAAACCTTTTGCAACTTATGCTCGTGGCAGTGCTTTCCGTTTATTTCCGACGGCTTAACCGGATAATCACCGGAGAAGCAACTGGAACAGAAAGTCGTGTCCGGTAACGAAGACATCGACAGCATTCCCTCAAGCGACAGATATCGCAACGAGTCCGCTCCGAGGTACTTTTCGATTTCCTCGACCGACTGTCGTGAAGCGATCAGTTCTTCTTTCGTCGGCATATCGATGCCGTAGTAGCAGGGGGCGATAATCGGCGGTGATGAAACGCGGAAATGAACCTCTTTGGCGCCGGCTTCACGAATCATCTTGACCATTTTCTTGGAGGTTGTTCCGCGCACGATCGAGTCATCGACCACCACCACGCGGCGACCGTTAAGGACGCCCTTAACCGGATTGAATTTGACCTTGACGTCCAGGTCTCGAATCGCCTGATGGGGATCGATAAAGGAGCGACCGACGTAGTGGTTGCGGATAAGGCCGATCTCGAATTTAATTCCGGATTCCTCGGCGAAACCCAGGGTCGCGGTATTGGCGGAGTCGGGGATACCGATGACGATATCGGCTTCGACCGGATGCTCCCGCGCCAACTGGCGTCCCAGACGGCGGCGGATCTTATCGACGTTTTCGCCAAAAACCTTGGAGTCCGGTCGGGAGAAGTAGATATACTCAAAAATGCAAAAAGCGTGTTTGGTGTGATTCCCGTGCGGGTAATACGATTTCAGTCCCTTGTCCGATATCTCCAGGATCTCGCCCGGTTCGACATCCCGCACGTATTTGGCGCCGATGATATCGAAAGCACAAGTTTCCGAGGCAACCACCCAGGAGCTACGATACTTGCCCAGGGCGAGAGGACGGAAGCCGTATGGATCGCGGGCCGCAATGACTGAATTCTCTGTCAGGAAAACCAGCGAATAGGAACCGCGCACCTGTTTGAGGGCATCGCAAATGCGTTCCACTCTGGTTTTCTTGCGGGAATGAGTGGTGAGATGAAGGATGACCTCGGTGTCGGAGGTGGTTTGGAAAATCGCTCCCTGGGCGTCCAACTGACTTCTAAGATCGGCCGAGTTGGTGAGATTGCCGTTGTGGGCAATCGCCAGGCAGCGTGACCGGTTGGTTATCAGAAACGGCTGGATGTTTATCAGTGACGAGGCCCCGGTCGTGGAGTAGCGGGTGTGTCCGATGGCAACGTTGCCGCTGAGTTTATCGAATGTGGCTTCGCCCGAAAACACTTCCGAGACTTCGCCCATACCCTTGTGCAGGTGAATTGTCCCGTTGTCCGAAGTCACGATTCCGGCTGATTCCTGTCCCCGATGTTGAAGGGCGTAGAGTCCGAAATATGTCAGCTTGGATGCCCGGGAATGTCCGTATATCCCAAATACCCCGCAGTTGTCATGTATCATCTCGTCCAGCACGTTGCCGCACCTCCATATGTGAAAAACCAACAATCTATGTTTTTCGGTCGAGCTTGTCAAACATTTGTGTAACAAGCTGCATCCAGTTCTCTTGCGTACTGCAAGGACTTGCGTTTTGCAATCAAATCTGCTCAGAAATACGCCACAATTATGCTGCCTCAACGGCCGAAAATGCCTATATTACAGGGTCTTTCATGATTTTACTGCACGGTGAAACGAATCCAGGACCAGGGCACTTGATTTGCTCAGATAAGTTGTAAATACTTTTTTTCAGACAGCTATGGATAAGAACCAGGACCGATTCGAAATACTGCGAGAACTGGCGCTTGGCGGCGCCCAGGCCGAAGATATGGCCTCAGTGGCCAGAATAGCTCTCGGTCAGGCAGCCCGTCTAGTCGGTCTCAATGCCGCTGCTTTGTTCTTGTTCGACGACAAGATGGAGCCGGTGATTTCGGTCAACCATGCCGTCAATCAAGCTTCCCGAGAAACTCTGGAAAAGCTCGAATCGGAACTGCTCTCCGATCTGCGTAAGAAACGACAGTTACTTTCAGCTTACATGTCGTTCGGCGGAGAAACGCCGTATCATTCCTTTACGCTGCCTCTCACGCACGGCGGACGGACTTTCGGGGCCGTTATCGGACTCCAGGAAGGGAAGCGGACGCTTATTGCCGAGGATGGTTTTCTTGAGGCTCTTGCGGCGTTGTTAGCATTATCGTACGCCGCCGGTGATGTCCCTGAGCTTAAGAAGGCCTCTGAAGAAAGCTACGAAAAATACAAGCTCGAGGGCATTCGCGAGGTGGCGGTTACGGCCAATCATGAAATCAACGGAATCGTGATGGCTATTATGGGGCATGTCCGATTATTGCTCGATCGTCGCAGCGATCTTGACGATGAACTGGTGCAGAAACTCAAGACGATCGAGAAATCGGCCGAGAAGATCAGCGATGTAACCTGGGGGTTGTCGCAGATCAAGAAAGTGGATTCGATCAATTACGGGGACGGTATCGTCATGCAACGATTACCGAAACGCGAACGGCCGTCCGACCAGGATAAATAAAGCCGGAACCTTATGGTCCCGGCTTTTTTCATACCAAGTTTTATTCGAGCCGATTAAATCACATTAGTCTCGGTCATTATCTCACCGGTCGTGAACCGTTTGGGGGAGAGGCTTTCAATATCGACCTGGGGCTTCTTCCCGGTTAAAATCTGTGAGGTGACCAAGCCGGCTGCCGGGGCATGCATGAAACCATGACCGGAAAAGCCGGTCGCGTGGAACATCCCTTCCAGCTCCGTATTGTATCCTATGATACTGCGGTGATCGGGAGTGACTTCATAGAGCCCGGCCCATTGATTGGCAATCTCAGCCTCTTCGAGTTGTGGAATACGGTCGAGGGCTTTTTCGAGGATGATGTCGGTGTAATCGGGATCGACTGAAATATCGGTCGACGGTTGCACGGCCGGATCGGCCCAACCGAGCAGCATGCCCTTCGATTCCTTATGACAATAGAGACCGGATTTTACGTCTACGACCATCGGAAAATCGGGACGGATGAACGAGAGCGGACCGGTGGTAACGATCTGACGACGGATCGGTTCGACCCGAACTTCGACACCGGCCAGTTTCCCCACGTACTTCGATAAAGGACCGGCACAGTCTATGACCAAAGGTGTAGAAATATCACCCTGGTTGGTCTTTACGCCCGTGACTTTACCCGACTCGACCACGATTCCGGTCGCCTCGGTCTCGATGGCGATTTCAGCGCCATGCTCGCGGGCCGCTTTTTCGTAACCGGTCAGAAATTCGGCCGGGTCCCCCAGTCCGTCATCCGGGCAGAACGTGGCCAGTTGAATCCCCTCGAGTGAAACCTGCGGGGCGATTTGCTTGATATCTTCCGGTTTGAGCAGGGAGACATTCAAGCCCAGCGATTTCTGAAGTTCATAATCGGCCGTGAATCGTTTGATAGCGTCCTCTTCTTCGAGGAGGAACATGTACCCGACCTGATCGAATAAAGCATCATGTCCGGTTTCATCTTTGAAACGAGTGAATATCTCAGCGGAGAGCATCGACATCCGTATATTGGTCTTGTCGGAGAACTGCGCTCTGATTCCTCCGGCAGCCTTACAGGTGGAGCCGGTACCAAGAAGCGTTTCTTTCTCCAGGAGGACTACATTGCCGTATTTCTCGCGGGCCAGATAGAAGGCCACCGAGACCCCTATTATTCCACCGCCGATAATGACGGCATCAGCTTGTTTACGCATTGAACCAACCTCACAGAATCTGTTAGCAACCAAAGCCAACAGTCCGGTAAGTATCTTGAAATTAAGCTGGAAAGTCAAGCCCGGACGCCCGCTCTCGGATTGATTCCCGGTACGAAACAGCTATTATTTCCTTGTCGAGCGACCATCAAAAAGATAGATTGGCCCCTGCAATGTTTAGTCGTACGATCGCCAAACTTCAGAATAAGTATAAGTTCACCGGAACTCATGTTCTTATCCTTATGGCTTCCGTTGTGGGGCTTGCAACCGGTCTCGGGGCGATTGGTTTTCGCTGGTTGATCGAGTACTTCAACAACCTCTTTTTCGGACTGACCGATCAGATTCTGACCGATGCCGTCGGCACCGGCGGTTACAAGTATTGGTTGCCGTTGATTCCAATGGTCGGCGGCTTGCTCGTCGGTCCTATTGTTTTTAAGTTTGCCGCCGAAGCCAAGGGGCACGGGGTTCCCGAAGTAATGAACGCCGTAGCCCGACTGGGCGGTATCATCCGCGCCAGGGTGGCCGTGGCCAAAACCATAGCCTCAGCTATATGTATCGGCTCCGGTGGTTCAGCCGGACGCGAGGGACCGATTGTCCAGATCGGTTCGGCGGTCGGATCGTCGATCGGACAGCTTTTCCGTATGTCCGGCGACCGTGTCAAAATTCTCGTTGGCTGCGGAGCGGCAGCCGGCATTTCGGCGGTCTTTAACGCTCCTATCGCCGGCGTCATTTTTTCATTGGAAATCATCCTCGGTGATTTCGCTATTAAGACTTTCTCCCCGGTTATTATTTCATCCGTTATCGCTTCGGTCGTCACACGTTCAGTGCTGGGAAATCACCCGGCATTTGATGTCCCCGAGTACTCACTCGTGTCGGTTTGGGAAGTCCCCCTGTATGCCGGAATGGGCATCCTGCTGGGAGGGCTCGGGACCGCTTTCACCCGAGTGCTCGACTGGTTCGAAGATGTCTTCGACGGGATGAAAATACCCAATGTCTTTAAGCCGGCTCTGGGCGGTATTCTGCTGGGTACTATCGCCATATTCTATCCTCAAATTCTGGCTGACGGATATGAAACGATCAAGCTGACGCTTTACGGTCAGATCGGTATCACCCTGATGATAATTCTTGTATTCCTGAAGTTGTTGGCAACCTCACTGACTTTGGGCTCGGGTAACTCGGGTGGTATTTTTGCTCCGTCGCTGTTCATGGGGGCCGTGGCTGGCGGCGTTTTTGGTGTGGTCGTCAATTATTTCTTCCCCAATACGACAGCGACTCCGGGAGCTTATGCATTGGTCGGGATGGCGGGCATGGTGGCTGCTGCTACCCATGCTCCGATTACGGCCCTCCTGATCATTTTTGAGATGACCTCCGACTATCGCATTATTCTGCCTCTGATGGTAACCGTCGTCTTTGCCGGGCTGGTGGCAGGCAAGCTGTTCGAGTATTCAATCTATACGGTCAAGCTGGCCAAACGCGGGATCGACATCCGCGGTGGTAAAGATATCAACGTGCTGCGCTCGCATAAGGTCTCGGAGATCATGGATAGAGATTTCCAGTCGGTGCCGGCGGCGACACCGCTGGCGACTATCTTCCACGCTATTGAACATTCCAAGGAATCGTATTTCATCGTAACCGATTCGAAAGGATTGCTCCGCGGCGTTCTCTCGTTCCAGGATATCCGATCGATGTTGACTCATCACGAACTTGATTTTCTCGTAATAGCCCAGGATCTTGTTCGACCGCGGCCGATAACTCTCTGTGCCGACGATGATCTCGAGAAAGCCTACAACCTGTTTGGCTTGCAGGACCTCAAGCTGATCCCGGTAGTGGAAAACGGCGAGCAGAATACGGTAATCGGTGTCCTGCGCCGTGAAGATATGCTGGCTTACTACAACCGCCAGTTGATAGATACTCTGCGTCAATAATCCAGTCCGAATCTATTATCCAATCTCAAGCTTGATATAGAACGGTAGAGCGGGTAAATTAATCTCATGCCGGATTATGCCAGATTGCGCCGCGACCTGATCTCATCACCGATGGAGGTGGATGGGGCCACGGTCTATACGGTCAAGGATCCCATCCGTGGGACCTTTTTCCGTTTACGCGAACCGGAGCATTGGCTGATCCATCAGTTGGACGGGGTGACCTCGTACGATGAGATTGCCGCCCGCTTCAAGGAGAAATACGGTTTTAACCTCAGCGCTGAAAATGTAAGGCAGTTCGTGCAAGCGCTGGAGAAACTCTTTTTTCTGGAAAACTGTCGAGCCGAGCAAGCGGTCTCGCGTACCAGCTATATAGCTGAAGAGCACCGTTCGCTGTGGTCACGTCTGCTTTATGTGCGACTGCGGGCGATCAATCCCAAGCGTTTACTGGATCGATTACTGCCCTGGTATCGCCCCTGGCACTCGATGACGGGGTGGCTGCTGCAATTGATTTTGCTGGTCGTAGGGCTGTCGGTACTGGCGGCCAATGTCAACACCTTTGCCGTAAATCTTTATTCGGTATTCAACCTCGGTTCGGTGATTGCGATTGTCATTTCGTTCTTCATTCTGATAACGCTTCACGAGTTTGCCCATGCGGTGGTCTGTCGTTACTACGGGGGAGAGGTAACCGAAATGGGCTTTCTGTTGATGTATTTTCAGCCCTGTTTTTATTGTGATCTCTCGGATGCCTGGCTGTTCAAGAACAAGCGGCATCGACTGGCGGTGACTTTTGCCGGTCCCTATTTTCAAATACTCCTGATGGCGGTTGCGGTGCTGGTCTGGCGAGTTACCGTCCCGGGGATATTGATCAACGATATTGCCCGCATCGTGGCGATTATCTGTTTCGTGACATTGCTGTTTAATTTCAATCCGCTGATCAAGCTGGACGGTTATTACCTGCTGTCGGACTGGCTGGATATTCCCAATCTTCGCTCCAAGGCATTCGGTTATGTTTCCAACTGGTTCCGACGGGTAGTTCTGGGCTGGTCCGAGCCAAAATATCCTGCAACCGGGAGAGAACGGCGGATATTCGGGATATACGCGGTTTTTTCCGGGCTATATACGTTCTTTCTCCTTTTCTGGGTGCTTCGTGTTATCGGTCGTTTTCTTTATGACTCCATGGGGCCGACCGGATTGTTGTTGTTAGCGGTGCTGATCTTGTTTATTATTCACGGCAGTATCACAGGCTTTTTCAAGGGACTGATAAAGCACATTGTCCAGATGAAAGAAATCGCTAAAAAACCGCTTAGACTGATCATTCAGTTAATCATCCTGATCGCACTGATAGTGATATTGTTTTGGGTGCCGTTCACCCAACGAGTCACCGGCGAAGTGGCGGTTCGTCCGGCAGCACAGTTCAGTCTTCTTGTCAATAACTTAGGACTTCTTGAGAAGCGGCTCCAGAAGGGCGGGGCGGAACCGAGTACGCAATCGTCATACGTTCAAATGACCACCACCGAAATGGCTACCTTGAACCTTAAACCGGTGGTGGCGGACGGCCAGATGGTGGCGAACGGAGATACGGTGGCAGTGCTGCTGTCAAATCAGGTCACCAGCGATATATCTGCCGGACTGGCGGAGCTGGAGCAACTTGAGTTCGAACTGGCCCTGCTGCGATCCCCCCCCAAAGCCGAGGAAGTGGCTGAAGCGAAGACCGATGTTGAAGCCGCCGAGGCCAACCTTATGCAACTCCAACGCGATCTGCAGCGAATCGAAACCCTGAGCGCCAAGAATCTCACGACGGCAGCGCAGTTGGAAACGGCTCGCTCCAGTGTCGATATCGCCCGGGCTACGCTGAAGAACCGGCAGGCTAAGCTGGAATTACTCAAGTCGCCGCCCAAACCCGAGGAAGAGGCGGTAATCAGATCGCAAATTCAGCGTCAACGTGCCGACCTTGATTTTCTGTATTCACAGGAAGCGGCCCAGTCGGTTACGACGGAGATCCGGGGAGTGGTGAGCCTTCCGCGTGAAGGAGAGTCGATCCTGCAGATTACCGATGCCTCTCGGATAGAACTGCTGGTACCGGTTTCGGATTTCGATCTTGGTCTGGTTGAGCCGGGGCAGAGGGTTAAGCTTAAGGTTCGGACTTATGTCGATACGGTATTTGTCGGGCAGGTGGTTCATATTCCGGTTACAGCGGTTTCGATAGGTGATCACTCGGTATATCAGGTAGGTGTTTTGGTTAATAATCCCGAGGGACGCCTCAAACCGGGAATGAGCGGGTATGCGAAGATCGAGATAAAAGACAGCTCTCTTTTCAGACTAATTCTCAGGAAAATTACTTCATTTGTCCGCGTCGAGTTCTGGTCCTGGTGGTAAGATCGCCGTTTTATCTAAACCATTACTTTAAGATGTGATTGTAATGTGGTGTGGTGTAGTGGGAGTGGGTGATAAAATTATCGCGTCGTAAGTGGTGGTGATGTTACAATTTAACAGTATCCGTGTAACTATAATCCACATTTGACCTTGACATATTGTGAGTTTGGCTCTACTTTTAGAATTGAGCCCAGGTTTCCTTCCTTTAACGGAATCTTGGTTCGTACGTTTCTAAACAACCTATGGCTGAAACAGGAGGAATTAACCATGACCTATGAACTGACTGTTGAAGTTCTTGAGGCTCGCGTAGCGCCCATGGGAATCTCATTGGGCGGCCAGTGATTCTGGTGACGACTGCGTAGTTACATCAGAAGGCAGGTATTTTCTAAATACCTGCCTATCTTTTTTGGGCAATTTTAGTTTTAAGTCCGTTGATTTGATCCACCAACAGCTTTATTTCCGGTCGTGATTGATAGCATGTTCTCCGGGATACATCGCTCAGCGATAAAGCGACTTGTTTGGCCGCGTTCAGTCCCTTTTTAGCCGCAGCAAACGACTCTTCGTATTCACCGAGGCTGAGCGCTACTTGAGCCTGAAGCGCCAGAATGTCAACTAGTTCCGGCACCAATCCACACCGATTGGCAGCCGACTCGGCTCGCAGCGCCAGGTCCCGGGCCTCTTTTATCAGACCATTGGTGCTGTAGATCCGACCGGCCAGAGCCAGGAGTCCTGCTTGCTCGACATCCTCGTGCATTTTTTCGAGGTGAGGCTGGATGGTTTGTTGGAATTGCGACAGAGTTTCATCGGGCGAGGACGGTAACAAGTGGCTTAAGCGGTTAGCTTCGATCAGAATTCTCTCCCGCTCCATATTGAGTTCTTGGGCTAGTTCCAGACCACGGTTAATCACACTGTCGTCATCGGTCAGTTTTGATATGAGTATCAAGGCATTCAACAGGTTGGGATTGTCCTGCTGGTCTTCGGCCTGAGCTGCCGATTTCTTTGCCAGGGTCAGGGCCTCATCATAATTACCAATGAACTGCTGAAGACCGGCGCAAGCATGCCAGTGAATCGTTTCGAGAAGCTTGTCGTCGATCTCTTCCAGCATGTCAGCGGTTTGATTCAGATCGATCTGAGCTTCACCGAACCGGCCAAGACGTTTCAGGACCGTACCGCGCATGCAATGGAACGAGGCAACGTGAGGAATATCCTCAAGCTCCCGGCCTAGGGCCAGACCTTCCTCAAGATATCCCAATGAGCGCTGCAACTGCCCGGCCGTGACCGACAGATGAGACAGATTTTCTAAATTGAACAGGGTTTCCTTTTTTGAACCGATACGCCGGTTGAATTCCAGCGATTCATCGAGACTTTCGACCGCTTCCGCATTACGCCCCATGAGGTGGTAGACGTAGCCTAAGTTGTTCAACGTTCTGGCGATTTCACCCTGGTCGCCAATTTCTCGCTTCATTCTCAGTGATATCTCAAGCAGTCGCACGGATTTGCGATATCGTCCGGTAATGCCGTGCACGGAGCCGACATTGCTCAAGGAAGAAGCCGCGTCGGCGTCAGCGCCGAGGCGACGCTGTATAGTCAATGCCATGAGATAATAACGGCGGGCTTCGCTCAAGTCACCAGCCACCCAATAGGCATTGCCAAGATTGTTGTAAGTATGTGAAATCTCTAATTCGTCGTCCAACTCACGGTAGATTTTGAGAGCCTCGTTGAGAGCCTGAAGCGCACCCTTCGAGTCCTGCTTCAGCTTAAATAAATCACCCAATGACTTGTAGACTATTGCCAGCAGTTTGTCCACCGGACGGTTCCGGTACAATTCAATCAGCGTGTTATAGGCGTTTTGGGCGGCGGTCGTGCGACCAACCCCCTTTTGTAAATCACCTTCAGTCAGCAGTAATTTACGAGCCGAGAACGGATCACCGATGGTCCGGGCATAACCAATCACTCGTTTCAACAGGAAGATCGCCTCGTCTGCCCGATGGTCTTTTTCAAGCAAAGCTGCCGCCTGAGAAGCGCAACGTTCGGCGGCTTCAAGATTGCCGGCCTGGTGGTACAGCCGGGTAGCCTGATCGTATCGAGAGTCGTGTTCAGCCTCGGGAGCGAGCTTTTGCGAGATCCTTTGAACGGTTGCCGGTCGAAGCATCGTGAGTAACAGATCCGGCAAACCGGCCGGATAATTTTCCACTTCAACCGGATTTTCCGTTTGAGAAGGAGACACTCGGTCCGCCTGGCCCATGACGGCCTTGATGATCAAATGTCGTTTCTCGGTCAGGTCGGCTTCAGCGAAGCTTTGAAGTTGATTCCGTCGATGTCGGCTGGTCCAGTAAGCCTCGGCTGAGAACTGGAATTTAGTGTCGTTGTAAACCAGAGTCCGGCGGCTGTAATTAACTTCAGCCAATTGTCGCAGACAGAGGCCGTTGTGGTCGGTGATTTTATTGAGATGAACACGTTGCCGAGAGGTGAGAATGAATCGACTCTCACAAATGCTGTCGAATTCTCCCCAGGGATCGACCAACCATTTGGGACGAAGCACTTGTTCGAATGGATAGGTAGCGCCGCAATCACGCAGACGGCAACAAACGTTCCAGGCGGAATCCGGGCGATCCGAGGGATTCACCGATAGAAGGGATGTGACCAGAGTGCATATCGGGCCGGATAGCTCGGGCTTAACGACCTCAAGTCGCGGGTAGTCCGCTTCAATTATACGACCGTTAATACGCACCGGATCACTGTCGGACTCACTCCAGAAAGGATGCTTACCGGTGAGTAGCCGATAGGCAATAACACCGAGGGCGAATAAGTCCGAAGCGTGACTGGAACCTTTGCCTGAGATTATTTCTGGAGCCATATAACCGACGGTTCCGGCTCCGGCGCGGGCCGACTCCGGTTCCGTTTCCAGGCGTCCTAAGGAGAAATCGGACAGCTTAATATAGTGCAGGCGGCCGTCGGCGATTTCCTGCCAATCCTCGGGCAGGAATACATTATGGACTTTCAGATCGCCATGTATGAGAGAGCGTGCCCGGAGAAATTCCAGATCGACGGCAATGGCTGAAATGATGTTTAGCGCCAGAGTCGTGTTGTCGAGACGGCCGATTTGATCGAGGCTGGGGCCCTCGCAGAGCTCTAAAAGGAGCCAGGGAGGATTTTCGCTGTAATCAAGCAGGCGAACGATCCCCGGAAATCTGAGACCGCCGATAAGGTAATTTTCACGAGCGGCGAGACGCCCGAAATCTACTTCTTCAGGAGTGGCATCAGGTAGAGGCGTTTTTAGCGCAGCTTCGTGCTTTCGCCCCGGGCAGGAAACGCGCACTACCTCGGCGGTACCTCCCTTGCCTAACGGAGCGATGACCCGAAAACCGGCCATATTCATAGGCCGGCCTTAGGTCTGCTTGGAATGTTTGGGCTGGAAGCGGGGAAGAATGACCCGGAAGCATGTTCCCAGGCCGTGGGTCGATTCTGCCTCGATAGTACCGTGATGGTTCTCGATGATCTTGCGGCAATTGGCCAGACCGAGTCCATGCCCGCCCTTTTTGGTCGTGAAGTGCAGGGTGAAGATCCGGTCCAGGGTTTCTTTGGCCATACCGACGCCGTTGTCGGTTACTTCCACCACCACCTTCTCATCTTCAGCGCGATAAAAAGCTTTCAAGCCGATTTCGCGTTTGAATTCCATGCCGGACTCTTCCTCTTTAATCGCCCGCTCTTCAATGGCATCGGCGGCATTGTTAAGCAGGTTCAAAAGCACCTGCTGAACCTGTCCGACATCCATCTCGACATTGGGGAGATCGTGTCCGAGGTCAATGGTGAAATGAGACCGCTTGAAACGCGGCTGCACCCGGAGCGAGAACAGGAGGTCCTCGACCAGGTGTTTGATGTCATAACTTATGTATTCCGGCTCCGGTTTGGCAAAGTCCATCAGATTGTCGACGAAACGTTTGATCTTGAAGATATTGTCGACGATCATCTTGGCGTTAAACTTGGCTTTGTCGTGGTTGTCCCGGTCGATATTCAGCGAAAGCAACTCAGCGTTGGTGGAAGCCAGGGCCAGATGGTTATTCAACTCATGGGCGATGGAGGCAGCCATTTCTCCCTTGGCGGCCAGCTTCTCGGAGAGGATGAGATATTTCTCCATGACCACTTTCTCAGTGATGTCTTCGAGAGCCAGAATGATGCCGTCGCGGCCGTTAGGCAGCGATGAAATCGGGTGCAGCTTGAGGGAGAGGACCTTCTCTACGTAATTGGTGTTGTAGAAAAAGCGCGAATCCGATAAATCCTGCTGAGTCTGGAGGACATTATCGATGATATTGCGCCAACGCAGACGCTCCTCGTCGGGGATAATATCCAGAAACAGCGAGGCGGTTTCAGCGTCGGTCATGCTGCGGATGTCCTCGCGGTTGATATCGAAAATTTCCAGGGCCACCGGATTCATGGTAGCGATTCGGCCGTCGGAGTCGACAACCACGATTCCAACCGGTGATAATTTGATAACCGACTCATTGTACTGCTTCATGCTCAGGAGGGTATTATAGAGCTCGGCGTTGTACAGGGCATTGGCTACCAATTGGGCATACAATTCGAACTGATACAGGTCGGATTTCAGGAATACCTTGGTCTGGCTGGAATTGTCGACGTAAATCACGCCGATAATCTGTTGCTTGACCTTGATTGGAACGCACATGATCGAACGCAGATGAAGTTCCAGCACCGATGCCTGAGTGGAATAACGGTCATCGGCGAGGGCGTCCGAAGTGTACACTGATTTTCCGCTGGTGACAACCTGCGAGGCGATGGAACTGCTGATCCGGAATCCTTCGCTGGAGATATCTTCCTTGGCCAGATTATGCCGCATGCGAACTTTCAGCTCACCTTCTTCGTCGAGCAGCATGATCAGTCCGCGTTCGGCCTGCATCAGTTCGATCGCCTTTTGCATGACGATACGAAGGACGTCATCGGCGACCAGTGAAGAGTTCACCGCCAGTGAGGCTTCCAGAAGTGCTCGTAAATCCTCGACCGCTTTCGAGGATTCACCGTCGCTCAATTCGATGCGTGGATTCGCCTCGGCGACTTCTTCCAGTGTTGCTTCCAGATCGGCGAAAATATCGGCGGCCTGGTTGGCATCAGGGTCCGGCGTCGCGCCTAACTGTTCGGTCACGATTCGTCCGGTAGCATTGGAGTCTTTAGTCTTGCTCATTGAAGTCCGTACTTCCTCCTGAGTAATATCTTGTTTCTTTATCGGCCGACAGGGAGAAACAGTTAACCGGAAATCGCTGAAGAATTGTCTTAAGACTTTGTCCGGCTTATTCTTTTGTTGGAAGATCGGAAATCTTGAAAGGTTCTGAGCGGGTTGAGAAGTCGCTACGACCGTAGCCGGTCAGCTCAAGGAATGATGCAAACAAGAAACGGAGCGGTGATGAGCCGCTTGAGGCGGGATCGCTTGATTCTGGTAAGTTAAAGGTAGTCATTGAAATACAAGCTGCGTTGAGAGTCAGGCAGTAGCGGTTGTGGTTGTTAATCCGATCGTTTAAGGCTATTGATATGAGGATTGAATCGGCCAGAAAACGGTGCAGTTTGGCTAGCGATGAAAACGAATGCAAGAGTGAATCAGCTGAATCCGAGGGATTCCACTCGAACCGGTCGGTGATCAGGCGATAGTTTAGCTCGAACGAACCGGATTCCTCAACTACCGCTCGCTCCCCCCACAATCGGCGGGGTTGAACCAGCCGCACGTTGTAATCGACCTGTAAATCTACTCCTTCCCTGAGTCCTTCAACCCGGCGCGAAGTCAGCAAGCTGGAGAAATCAATCCAGATCACCAGATTCGAGTCGGTTCGGTACAGGTCAAAATCAAGACTACCGGATTCTTCGGCATCGGTCGAGGTTGCTATCAAGAACCAAAGCAACAGACCGGAAAGAACCCGGCTGAAAAATATGCCGGCACGGTGACCCATTGTGTATTAACAGCTTAGAATTTATGGCTAAAGCGTACGTATAACTCCGGGTCGTTGTCGGTGCTGCGATCGAGGCGTTTTGCCGCCGTTACTCTGAGGTCGCTGCCAAGATAGACAGATACGCCAACCGATTGCTTGAGTTCCTCAAAATAAACTTGTTCATCCTCAGGCATTAAGGCTGGGTCGGTGTTGTCGACATCCACCACCCCGGCATCGTAGTGAAGCGATACAGCCAGATCGGTTCGCGGGAAGCTCTGACGTAATTCGGCATTTGCCATCATGAACATATCGCCGACAAATTCCTTCTGATCGTATCCCCGAAGAGTTCCGAGACCACCCAGATAGTAAAGCTTGTGCATCGGTACTTCACCATCGCTGTCGCCGGTTACTCCCCTTAAAAGGAGCATCTTGTGGCGGTCCAGGCGCTGGTAGCGGGCTACCGACAGCCAATAACGCTTATAGTCGAAGTCGGAATCCAGATCGGGATGGGAGTATTCCATACGAGCCTGGATATTCCAGCCGGAGCGTTCGAACATGTGTCGCTCATTGCGTGTGTCCAGTTGCAGGTTGACGGCCACGAAACCGTCAATAGAGCCATCCAGGGTTTCAATCCCCGCCGCTCGGGTGGCCGAGTCGACCATGGCGAAATTCTCCTGGAACGGATCCCCGCCGAACAACGCCCAGAGGTTGTGGTGGGCATCCAGCCAGCGCGATTTTACATTATTGTAACTGGCGGTGATCGTCAGTGCCTTAAATGGAGCAAAGCCCAGGGATACTTGAGAGCCTTCGGCCTCCCACCAGTCCTTGTAGTCCTTGCGAGCCAGGATTGAGGTTATCGAGTTCTCATCCGGTCCGATCACCCAGTCATCATCTGCTGCCAGATCGCGATAATACCGAGCCCCGATTTTGAGGTCGATTTTACGCCACAGGTCCTGTTCGATACCCAGATCGAAACGCCAGCGTTCGGAGGCGAAAGCGTAGCCGACTTTACCCCAGAAGGTCGGAATGGAGATATCATCATCATGGTATTTCTGACCCCACCAGGCGGAGAAGCCGTCGACCCGGTTATATCCCATATTAACCTGTGTTGAGAACCGGTCGTAATGAGTGGCCAAATGGCTTCGATAAGAACGCCGCCGCTTGTGAGCGGTATAAGACTCTCCATATACGGTGGCATCGGGCGCGACATCGATCTGCCCCGTTACCGCAACCATATCGCCGCGGACCACGGCCTCGGGACCGACATAGATATCGCCGAACAAGGATACGACATCCTTGTTTACTTCACCGTAAACCTCGACATCGCCAATTATGCTGAATACGGCACCCCGGACGAATTCCTCTTCGTCAATAATTACTGCCCGCTCGAATTCGATTCTGTTTCCACGTCGCAATTGGGACAATCGAGTCGATGATGCCGAGCGTGAAAGAGCGGTAATGTAGCAGGTATCGTTTTCATATCGTATATGAATATCATGAATATCATCCAGTGATCGGGTAACGCCGTCGATAGTCAGTCCGGCGTCACTGAACAACACCTGGTCCTTTATTGAAACCCGGTTTGTTTCGATATTAAGATCGTTGCGTTCGAAGTTGACCCGATGGCCGGTTCCCTGATCGTCGGAAAAAGCGATCGTTACATCGTTTTTGAGAAACGAAATCGTGAATAAGGTGTCAAAGGTGGTTCGCGGTTCGTAGGTTTTATAATCTCCGTCGTCAGCTCCTGAAGAAGAACCGACCGTCAGAACCGTAACCATGAGAATTGTTGTCAGCAGATATTTCATATCGAATCTATTTAGCATTGCTGCCTCCGTTTTTCTATAGCTATACAACAAATCGCATGCCAACAAGTCAACGTTGGAAATACGTTGAATTTACCGATGCGAACAAGCCCGACCGTGGCAATTTAACATGGTTGGTAACAAAATCTGTTCACTGTTCCGCCTTTATGGCATAGTCACGAATTTTACGCGAAAGGTTAGCCCGGTCGATTTTAAGGCGGCGAGCAGCTTCAGCGATGTTGCCGTCGCATTTCGCAAGCGTTTCGGCGATAAGACTGCGTTCGAACCGAGCCATACTCGCATTTAAACCGATTTCATCGGAGTCGGCATTTCGGCTGCTTCCTGCGCCTAGTTGTTCACGAAGCTCGTTCAATCCGATCGCTCGTCCCGGATAAACAATCGCAAGGCGTTCGATCAGGTTCCGTAACTGGCGTACGTTGCCCGGCCAGTCGAGAGTGGTCAGGAAGGAAATAGCCTCGGCGCTCAGGGCGGTCTGACCGTCAGGTGCCAGTTTTCGCAAAAATTCTCCGACCAGAAGAGGGATATCATCGGGTCGATCTCGAAGCAACGGGACTTCGACCGAAAGGACGCTTATACGATAAAACAGGTCCTCGCGAAACAATCGCTCTTGAACGAGTTCGGGAAGGTTGCGATTAGTAGCGCAAAGCACGCGAATATCGACCACCCGTTTTTCGACCGCGCCGATAGTCTCGATCTCACCGGTTTCTAAAACCCGCAGAAGTTTGGCCTGACAGGGAAGAGGCAGATCGCCAATCTCGTCGAGAAAAATCGTTCCTTCATCCGCCAGGGCGAACTTGCCGGGATAGTCTTTGACCGCTCCTGTGAATGATCCCTTGATATGGCCGAACAACTCCGATTCGAACAGTGTTTCCGGGATGCCCGGACAGTTGACCTTGATCAACGGTTTATTGCGTCGAGGCGAAGCCAAATGAAGGCGTGTCGCCACCAGTTCCTTGCCGGTGCCGTTGGCCCCGGTGATCAGGACGGTGGCATCGCTCGGAGCCGCCTGTGCAATCTGTCGGTTGAGGCGCTCCATCAGGCGCGACCGGCCGATCATCGGCGACTCCCGGTCCACCTCGTCCGCCATCACCGATCGCTGGCGGTCGACTCGCACCAGCATCATCGCCGCCCGAACCGAAGCAACCAGTCGATCCGGTGCGACCGGCTTTTCGAGATAATCCACCGCTCCGAGTCGGACCGCTTCAAGCGCCACCGATATCTCCGATTGTCCCGAAACCACCAGTACGCGGGGGGAGTGTTGTTTCTTTTGTAATTCTTCGAGCAGGGCTATGCCGGAGCGACCGGGAAGATTCAAATCGAGCAGGATCAGATCGATTGCGGATCGTTCCATAGCTCGCAGGGCTTCTTCGGAGTCGTTCGCAGGAATGCAGACATAACCTTCATCCTGGAGCAGGGAAGCGAACGATGAGACAATGTTGGGTTCGTCGTCGACGATGAGAATTTTCTCAGTCATTTTCTACTCCTGCCCGAGGAAGGCTGATCGTGATTTGTGTGCCGAGGTCAGGCTCTGATTGGATTGTCAAAGTTCCGCCCGCATCGGTCACGATCTTTTCAACGATGGCCAGTCCCAGACCGTGGCCTTGTTGTTTGGTGCTGAAATACGGCAATCGCGCCGATTCGACGGTTTCCGGGTTCATTCCCCGACCGCTGTCACGGACGCACAAATGGATGGTGTCACCCTTGTCTGCGGCAGATATCTCGATAAGGTCGCTTATACCGGTGGCATCAAGCGCATTTCTCAGCAGATTGTGAATGACCTCGCGAAAATAGGTTTCATCCAGATTCACCGGCAAAGAAGACGCGGTACAGGTGACACGAAAATCACGATCGGTCATCTGGTCGCGATACAACTCCGCCATCGAGGTAACCAGTTGGTTCAAGTTGCAAGCGGTCGGTTTGGGATCGGGCATTTTGGCCAACTGACTGAACCGGTCCGCCAGTTGTTGCAAATGACTCACTTCTTCCGATGCCGCTCTTAACGGTTCGCTGAGTTGAGCGTTCAAATCCGATTCCGCACTGAGTTTCTGGATCCGATGGAGCGAAATCAGGATCGGTTGTAACGGATTTTTCAACTCATGTGCGAAACGTCGAGCTACGGTGCGCCAGGCGGCGACGCGTTCTGTCTGAGCCAGTCTCTGTGTGGTCTCCTGCAGGCGGGCTGACATTCGATTGAAACTCTCTACTAAAGTAGCCAGTTCGCCTTCGGCGTCGACGGATAACTGTTCTCCAAACTGCCCGTTGGTGATTCGTCCTGCTGCGATGTCCAGTTCGGCGATGGGACGAGCAAGACCGCCCGCCATGCGTCGCGAGAAAAACCAGGCCAGCAGGCTGGTGATCGCCAGCACGGCAAGAAGCAGAAGTCCGATGAACAGCGTGTAATACGATTTGATTTCTCCGGACTGGTTTACCGATCCATGCTCTGACTCCTGCAATTTTTGCATGTAATCAGCCGAATGTAAGAAACCGGCTAAATAACGCTTCTCTCCCAAGGTGCGTGCTACATATTGGATCGTCAGCGTATCCAGTCGCAACAAGCCGACCTCATTGTCTCGGGCATGACCCTTGCAGAATGAACTCAGATCATCATTGGCAACGAGACTGTACAGCGTTCCCGGTTGTGTGGTGGTCGTACTCTCAATGTACAAGAAGTCAGCGGCCAAGGGTAAATTCACAGCATGGTCGCCGGCTTCCAGAATAACGTTTTCAAGCACCATGTTAAGTCGCTGATGCAGCAAGCGTACCTGCCGATGTTCACCGGATTTATCGCTGCTGAGGAGATCGGTGGTTTCGGAGGCGATATAATAGCCCAACAACGCTATCAGAACGGAGGGAATTATCGAGAAGAGCAGAAAGAGCCGAAACAGTCTTGAGCCGAATGCCGATTTCATTGCGATTCGTTTAGATACCTGGTCCGATAATCGGCCAGGGCCTGAATGTGAGCCTCAAAGGCGATTTTATCCGGCAGGGCATCGAACGGGAAGAATCGCACCTCCATCGCATCGTCGCCCGCCTTGGCGGTGCCGCCGGCAATGTCGGCCAGAAACAGGATCAAGACGGCATTGGTACGGGGGTCGTCATCGCCGGAGTATACATCGAATAACTCCGTCAGTTTCACGTCCAGCGAGGTTTCTTCCTTCAATTCCCGGACGGTGCACTCACGCGGCGATTCGGACCATTCCATATAACCGGCGGGCAGACACCACCAGCCGATGTGCGGGGGATGGGCTCGTTTTACCAGCAGGACACGGTTGTTTTCGACGATAATCGCGCCCGCTGCCGGGATCGGATTCTGATAATAAACGAATCCACAGTCTTTATTCGGGCAGGCCATGCGACGGTTGCCGTCCAACTCGCGCTCCACCATCTCGGTACGACAGCGTGGGCACCAGCGATAACCCATGTGATTGTCTTTCAGGTCGTTTAGTCGTTCGGGATCGAAATCAGAATGTTGCTCACTCATTAGTCTGTTGCTGCCTTTCGATTATCTTCAGCGCTACCAGGGTAGTATCGTCGCGCGGTGGTGAACTCGGATCGTGTTTGTGGACATCGGCCAGAATCGTCTGAATAAGATCGCCTGGATTCACGCGGCGGTTTTCCGTTACCATATTGCAGACGCGGTCCTCACCGTATTCTTTCCCGTTGTCATCCATAGCCTCCGACAAACCGTCCGTGAACAGGAACAACAGATCGTCCCGGTTCAATTGCACCGAGGCCGACTCATAATCCATGAACGGAAATGCCCCGATAATCGGACCACCCGTTGACAGATGTTCTACGTTCCCGTCGGATCGAGCCAGAATCGGGTAATTATGTCCGGCATTGCAATACCGTAATGTCAAGTTATCGGTGTCCAGTTCACCGTAGAACAGAGTCACATATTTTTCGGCGGACGTATTCTCCGCCATTTGCTGATTGATATTTCTAAGCATAGTTGCGATCGGGGTGCCGTTGCGCACTTCACTGCGAATCATCGCCTGGGTCTGGGCGATCATCAACGCCGCCGGCATGCCCTTGCCCGAGGCGTCGGCGATTACGATCCCTACTTCATGATCGGATTTCTTAATGAAATCATAAAAGTCTCCTCCAACCGTACGTGACGGGGTAGAGGTGGCGCTGATTTCCGAGCAGGGCGTACGAGGCGGTTCCGACGGGAGCAGGTCGACCTGGATCTGCCGGGCCATGTTGATCTCTTCCTGGAGACGCAAACGTTCGAGAGATTCAACGTAGAGCCGGGCGTTGGTCAGGGCGGAAACCATTTGATTGGAAAGCACCCCGAGGAGATTGAAATCCTCCGAGGAATATCGGTACCCGGCGGCTTTACCGGTCAGGGCGACGAATCCCAGCATGTGGTCGGCATCTTTCAGCGGCAGAATCATACGTACCCCGCGACTCTCCAGAATGGCTGCGAGTTCGGAGCCTGCGCGGTACTCGGACAACGAATGATAATAAGTGGGTGCTTCGAGCAGATTGATGCCGCGCAACATCAGGTCCTCACGGTCGGTGACAATCCTTCTCGGATAACGGTCGCTCGGCAGAATGGTGTATTCCTTGATCTCATCGTCGTACAAATCGAAATAAACCTGATCCACCAGAAGCGCCGTTTTAAGCGTTTCCTCAATTACCTTTCTCAACTGCTTCGGATCGAAACTAGAAATTACCTGTCGTGAAAATCGTTCGATGACGTTGCGATGGTCCGTTCGCACGCGCATGAACATCGCCTTGACGCCGTTGTCGATCCAGTTGTTGATCGGCTGGAAAAACAACAGGATCAGGATAATAAAACCGTAACTGACCATTTCGGCCTGGTCGCCGAACATGGGCGTCAGGATTCGTTCGGCGCGTACCACGGCCAGGACATACAAACCCACCAGCGCCGCGGAGGTAATGGTCGTTACAAAACTTTGTTTGAAGACCATTTGCACGTCGAGGAACTGGTGACGGATCGTGGCAACGACGAGCATCGCCGCACCGAACAGCATGCCGGCTATCAACAGGCTTGAAGATAGCCCCTGCGAAAGACCGCCCCGGGGGAAAAACGCGGCGATCTGCACTACAACGAACACCAGCATCGAGCCTCGGATTCCCCATTGGACCCACCTGGTCTGAGTTTGCAGACGCGGATTGGTTACGCGGCGAGCGCTGGTTTCGAGGAAAAAGATCGCTATGAAGACATAGAGGAGGTTGATCGCTCCGAACACGATTTCTTCGTATCCGTGAAGGGCTCCGATCAAAAGTCGCAACCATGAGAAGAATCTGGCCAGGGGAGTGACGATTAGCGCCGTCAGGCCGGTTCGCTCCGGTCCTCCGGAGAAGACATCAAGACCACTCACGATATCCGCGAAAAACAGCACGATGACAACGTGCATGATCTGCGGAAGGAATACCAGCCAGCGCAGTCGCGATATCCGGCTGCCGGAAGTAACATCGGCCGGGAAGAGCCAGACAAAATAAAGCAGGCTCGGGAAAAACAACTCCCAGAGATGGCGCAGACCGAAAAGAGTAGAACCTTCGAGATTGCCAGAGAGAGATTGATGACTGATCGCCGCCAAACCCATGAAAATCGGCCCGAGTCCCGCAAAGAACAACATAGCTCCCGTGGCGCGATTCAACCGGTTGGCGAAATTGTCACGAGTAATCGTAACCGCCAGGAAGACAAGGAATCCGCCCGTCAGAAGGTAGCAGATTGTTTTTGCAAGCTCGAAACTCATGGTTCGTGGCTGCTATAGAATAACGTTCAACTCAATTTCTTGGTAATGGTGACTCGCGTTCCCCTGGAAGAAGGATTAACATCGACCTTATCCATCAGGGAGCGAACAATGAATATCCCGCGACCGACATCCTTAAGCAGGTTCTCATCACTGATCGGATTAGCGATGCCGTCCGGGTTGAATCCGCGGCCCTGGTCGCTCACTTCGATCGAGACTTCATCACCCGATTTAACGACTTTAACCGTTACCGAAAGATCCACCGAGAGCTTATTCCCGTGAGTGATGGCGTTGTTGACCAGCTCGGAAACTGATATGGCGACATCGGCAATGAAGGATTCATCAGCGTTCCAGCCGCGCAACAGGCCCTCTACGAACATATCGACATCGCTGAGAAACTGGTGGTCGGAAGGGATGACAATCGTGTTTCCCACGATCTTGGGTTTCTGCATTATATGTGCGTCTCCTAACAAAAGCGGCAGGCTGCTCGCAGCCAACCTGCCTTCATGATCTCAATGAATAATCATCCGCTGTTATTGGAACGATTGAACCGCCTCGTCGACCGTTTCATAAGCCTCGAAAACCGACGCCAGCTTCGTTATTTTGAGCAGCGAACGGATTTTTTCGGTCACACGGGCTAGTTTGAGTTGACCATCGCTGTTGCGCAGTGTCGTGAAACCCTGGATCAAAATTCCCAGGCCGGTTGAATTCATCCACTCAACACCGGCAAGATCGATGACGACTTTTTTCTTATCTCCCTGGATACACTCATAGAGTTTATCATGAAGCAGGCTGGCGTCCGGACCACCCATTATCTTACCTTTCGGCTCGAGGATGACCACACTGCCTTCTTCGCGAGCTGTAAGTTTCATGAATCCGATTCCTCCGCCACATGGGCGTTATATATAAAGGACAGTTCTATTACGTTGTTGTTTCAACACTTGTTCCGTCGCTGCCGTCGGAACGAAACCGACGCCAACGGCGGAGATATTCCAAACCAAACTACTAAGTAGCCATTCGCCTCCAACAAGTCAAGGTTTTTGACCGTCCGCCCCTTGTAATTACTTGATTGATAGCTACTTGCCTTGTGGCAATAGCTAAAAAAAGAGGCGACCAGGATGATCGCCTCTTTACCGTGTATTCTCAAAGACGTTCGTTATTAGACGGCCGTCTTATGCTTACGAGCTTTAATCGGCCGGAAGCTGAGTGCTTTAGTCGGGCAGAAATGAGCACAGACCGGATCGCCGCCGCAAAGGTCGCATTTTACGATCATGTCGTGCTGTGTATCGTGAAGCGAAGCGCCGAACGGACAAGCCGCTACGCAAGCGCCGCACTTGACGCATTTCTCCTGATTCAACTCGATGGCCCCGGTCTCCTCGTTGAGAGTGAGGGCTTCGACCAGGCAACTCTTAACGCAGGCCGGATCGTCACAATGCAGACAAACAACCGGTGTAAACAGGTCCGGTTTGCCTGCCGGCAGGGGATAGATACGGCTGCGGCCGGGTTTACCGTTGATCGAATGAGCGAAGGCACAGGCCATTTCACAGGTGCGGCAGCCGGTGCACAGGTCCGGTACTACTACCAGGCGAGATTTCATGACTGCTCCTCCCGTGCCCAGCCGACCACCGCTCCCATCGTCAAGGAAAGCTCCTTGCGGTGACAGGCATCGCACTTCTCGAAGTATTCCATCGGTATGCCGCGACGCTCGCTCAGAGCCTCGGCAAACTCACGTGTTATCGTGGTTGCGCCGCACTCTTTGCAGGTGAGCAGCTCGAACGTTTTGCCCCAGATGGTCCGTTTGCCGTTGACGTCGGTGAATTTAATCACATGAGTCGGGCAGTTGAGCGCACAGCTAAGGCACCCGACACAATCCGGGGGGGCTTCCTTCATCGGTGGGGCGACTTCTTTGGTATGGCCGCGACCGACGGTAGAAATGGCGTTGAACCCCAACCGCGAACAGATTCTGGTGCACAAACCACAGAGAATGCAATTGTCGCCGTTGACCACCGGTTCGTAGCTGGTTTCATTGACGCCGTACTGAGCGGCCATTTCTCTAATTTCCGGCGAGCCGGGGCATCGAGCCAGCAGCAGATCGATCAAGGTTTTACGCAGCTCGATCACTTTAGCCGAATGCGTATGGACAATGAGGTCCTGCTCGACCGGGTACAGGCAGGAAGTAACGTAGTTCTTCCAACCGTTCCAGGACTCTTTGGTGATCTCGACCGTGCAAAGCCTGCAGGCTCCGAACGGTTCGACCGCCTCATGATGGCAAAGGGCGGGGATGTCTATCCCCATGCGGCGAATTACCGCCAGAAGCATCTCACCTTCTTCGGCCTGGACCACTCTTCCGTTTATAGTCAGACTTACCATTCAGTATCTCCTAAACAACCTCGATGGCATTGTGCTGACAGACGGCGTAGCAGGCGCCGCATTTGTCACACTTGTCCTGATTGATGAAATGAGGTTCCTTTTTCTTACCGGTGATCGCTTCATGGGCGCAGGCAGAAATACAGGCCATGCAGCCGTTACAGATCTCCGGATCGATTTTATAGGTAATAAGCGCCCGACAAACACCGGCCGGACACCGCTTGTCGCGGATGTGCGCCAGGTATTCATCGCGGAAATAACGAATTGTCGACAGGAACGGATTCGGGCCGGATTTCCCCAGTCCGCAAAGCGAACCGATCACGATATTTTCCGAGAGTTTCTCCATTTTGTCGAGATCTTCCTCGGTCGCGCGGCCTTCGCTCACCGCTACCGCCAGGGCGTGCAACTGGTACAAACCTTCGCGGCAGGGGACACACTTACCGCAGGATTCATCGATGAGGAATTGGAGGAAGTATTTCGCGACATCGACCACGCAGGTGCGGTCGTCCATCACGATCATTCCGCCGGAGCCCATCATCGAACCAGCCTGAGTCAGGGTGTCGAAATCGACCGACAAATCGAGTTTCTCTTCCGGCAAACAACCGCCCGAGGGGCCGCCGGTCTGGACCGCTTTGAACGGCCGGTCTTTGATTACACCACCACCGATATCGTAGATGATCTGTTTCAGGGTGGTGCCCATCGGCACTTCGATCAACCCGGTGTTGCGCACCTTGCCGACGAGTGAGAAAGCCTTGGTTCCGGTAGATTTGGCCGTACCGATCGAGGAGAACCACTTGCCGCCTTTGGCGATGATCACCGGGACGTTGGCATAGCTCTCGACATTGTTCAGCACGGTCGGTTTGTCGAACAAACCCTTTTGAACCGAACGGATATATTTGGCTCGCGGTTCGCCGACCTCACCCGCCACCGACAGCATGAGAGCCGAAGACTCGCCGCAAACGAAAGCACCGCCGCCGCGACTGACATGGATGTCGAAATCGAAGCCGGTTCCAAGAATGTTTTCTCCCAGCAGTCCCAGGGCCTGCGCTTGTTCGATAGCTTTCTGCAGGTTGACAACCGCCAGGGGATACTCCTCGCGGACGTAAATGTACCCGTTGTGGGAGCCGACCGCCCAGGCGGCGATAATCATCCCTTCGATCACCGAATGCGGATCGCCTTCCATAATGGCGCGATCCATGAACGCGCCGGGGTCGCCCTCGTCGCCGTTGCAGATCACGTAACGGGGTTCATCGTCGATCTTCGCGCAAGTAGCCCACTTGCGTCCGGTCGGGAAACCGCCGCCGCCGCGACCACGCAGACCGGAGGCGATAACCTCGTCGATCACTTCCTGCGGTTTCATCTTCGAAAGCGCCTTCGCCATCGCTTCGTAACCGCCGATGGCGATGTACTCGTCGATGTCGCACTGGCGAATCTTGCCGATGTTCCGCAGGGCGATCCGGTTCTGCAGTTTGTAGAACGGGATTTCTTTGTAGTCGGTGTAGGTCTTGCCGTCGGCGGCATTGGTATAGAGCAACCGCTCGACAATCTCTTTCTTTTTAATCGAGGTTTCTATGATCTCCTCGACATCCCTGACTTTCACTTTCGTGTAGAACACGCCGTCCGGTTCGATAATAACCAACGGTCCCTGCTCGCAGAAACCATGACAACCGGTTTCCTTGAGAGCCTCGACCGAGAATCCCTTGATCTTTTTATCCTTGATGACCTTATGGAATTCGTCGCTGATCTTCTTAGCGCCGTTGGCCAGACATCCCGGACCGCAGCATATCAGCACCGTTCGAGGGTGCTTGTTCATCCTCTCCAGATTTGTCTTCCGGAGATCCTTAAGCTGACTAATGGTCTCGATTCGCATATCAGTCCTTCTTGTTTGTCTTGACCAGTCGCTTGACGTTTGCGACGGTCACGCCGCCGTGGAACTCATCGTTGACCGCCACCACCGGAGCCATGGCGCAGGCGCCGACGCATGCGACCACCTCGATCGAGAATTTCCCGTCTTCGGTGGTCTCTCCAGCTTTGATCTTGAGCAGATTCTCAAGTTGTTGCTGAATTTGCTTGGAGCCGCGAATATGGCAGGTGGTGCCGACGCATATGCGAATAACCTTCTCACCTTTAGGATTCAGGCTAAAGGCGTTATAGAAGGTAGAAACCGAGAATACCTTCGAAAGCGGAACACCCAGACGTTTGGCTGTCTCCTCGAGCGCGTGGCAGGGGAGAAAATTGTACTCCTTCTGGATATCCTGCAGAACGGCTATTAATGATTCCGGAGCACTCGGGTAGCGGTCAAAAATCTCCGGAAGTTTAGAGAAATCGTGTTTCATGCCTTTACCTTCCGACCGAGAACTTCCCGGGACAGTTTGTATCCCTCTTCGAGAGCTTTCATGTTGACCGGCAGGGCTTCTTTCTTTTTGCCCAGCTTCAACTTGATCGTATCCTTGATGGTGTCGTATCCGACCACCTCAGTGGCGCCGATAAACGCACCCAGTACGGCGATATTGGCCGCTTTGGGATTACCGATTTTCATGGCGATATCGTTGGCCGGAACGAGCAGTTCGGTAATATCGTCACGATCGGTGGTAACGTCGATCAGGGAGCTGTTGACGATCGAAAGACCCTGCGGTTTGATCCTCGGGACAAACTTATCGAATGAGGGACGATTGAACACCACCGCACAACGGGGGTTGCTGATGATCGGCGAACCGATCCGGGTGTCTGAAATAACCACCATGCAATAGGCGGTGCCGCCACGCATCTCCGGGCCGTACGAGGGAATCCAGGCTACCTGTTTTCCTTCGGCGATACCGGCGTAAGCCAGCAATTGTCCGGCGGTCATGATGCCCTGGCCGCCGAAACCGGCAAAGAGAACTTCATACTGTTTCATTGGCCGCCTCCATCCTCGACGTAGTCCTTGTAACAACCCAGCGGATAGTAGGCGAGCATGTTGTTCTTAAGCCATTCCTGTGCCGCGCTCGGGGTCAATCCCCAGTTGGTCGGACATGTCGAGAGGACTTCGACCAGGGTGAAGCACTTCCCGGCTTTTTGCAGTGTAAAAGCCTTCTTGATGGCTCGTTTGGCTTGAACGATATGTTTGGGATCGTGTACCGATACCCGCTCGATGTAGGCGGGGGTTTGGAGCGACGACAACAATTCCGACATGCGAATCGGCCATCCCACCAGGGCGTTGTTACGTCCGAACGGACAGGTCGTGGTAACCTGACCGCTCAGCGTGGTCGGAGCCATCTGTCCTCCGGTCATGCCGTAAATAGCGTTATTGACGAAGATCGTAGTGAACTTCTCCCCGCGATTGGCGGCGTGAACGATTTCGCCCATACCGATCGAGGCCAGATCGCCGTCGCCCTGATAGGTGAAAACGATCATGTCCGGTCGGATGCGTTTGAACCCGGTCGCCAGTGCCGGAGCGCGGCCGTGCGGGGCTTCCAGGAAATCGGTTTTGAGATAATTGTAGCAGAGCACCGAGCAGCCCACCGGGGCGACACCGCAGGTATTTTCTCGTTCGCCGATTTCATCGATAGCTTCGGCCACCAGACGATGAATCACACCGTGGGTACAACCGGGGCAGTAGTGGGTGACATTGTCATACATTGCCTCGGGCCGATCGAACAGTATTGTATTATCTGTTTTCATATCAACCTCAGGCTTTCTTCTTTCGGGTCGTCGTTTTCTTCGTGCCGACGATCTGATGAATCTGTTCTTTGACCTCTTCCGGTGAAGGAACGATACCGCCGGTGCGGCCGTAGAAATGAACTTTCTTCTTGCCGACCACCGACCGGACCACATCCTCGTACATCTGCGCCGTGCTCATCTCGACCACCAGCGCGGCCTTGATGTTTTTCTTGGCGACTTCGTTGTATATCTGTTCCTCACAAAGGGGGAAGAGGGTGATGGGACGAAGCAACCCGACGGAAATTCCTTCGTCGGCCAGTTCATCGATAGCGGTCTGGCAAATACGGGCCATTGTCCCGTAGGAAATGATCAGCACCTGGTTTTTGTCCGAGACACGGTATTTTTCGAATCTGATTTCTTCTCGGGCCATTTGCCGGTACTTGTCCTGAAGCATCCAGCTATTTTTCTCCAGGCCGACCGGGTCGAGGAAGAGCGATTTGATAATTCTCGGATTACGTCCGGCACAACCGGTCGCGGCCCATTCGTCCGTTGAGGGCAACTCCGGTTCGGTGTAATTCTCGGGGAATTCTACCGCTTCCATCATCTGGCCGATCATACCGTCGCCGATCATCATGACCGGATTGCGGTATTTATCCGCCAGATGGAAGGACAACATCATCAGGTCGACCGCTTCCTGAATCGATGACGGCGCCAGGACGAGCACACGATAATCACCGTGTCCGCCGCCCTTGACCGCCTGATTGTAGTCAGACTGAGCCGGGAGGATACCGCCCAGGCCGGGACCGCCGCGCATGATGTTGACGATCACGACCGGGAGAGATGCTCCCGCCATGTAAGAGATTGCCTCCTGCATCAGGCTGATGCCCGGGCTGGAGGAAGTAGTGAAACAGCGTTTGCCGGTCGACGCAGCGCCGAAAAGCATGTTGGCCACGGCCAACTCGCTTTCGCCCTGCAGAAACACGCCGCCGACCTCGGGCATCCGCCGCGCCAGGTATTCCGCTACCTCCGTCTGAGGCGTAATCGGATAGCAGAAGTAGTTGGTCGCGCCGGCCCGGATGGCAGCCTCGGCAATCGCTTCGTTTCCTTTCATAAGTATTTTTGCCATATCTTCAATCCCTGTTCCGTACCGGCTAGTACTCGTAGAGTTCGTAAACCAGGCCGTTGCTGTGCACCGTGATTGCCACATCGGGGCAGGTCAGGGCGCAGATACGACAGCCGATGCATCGCGATGGATCATGAACTTTGGCGTAAAAGTAACCCCGCACCGTTATCTCTTTGGACATCGAGATAATTTTCTGAGGGCAGGCTTTTACGCATAACTCACAACCTTTGCAATGGTTCTTGTCTATGGTTATTCCCGGCATTAACGGCACCTCTATCTATTTAGCTAAGTGCTGTTCCGTGTGGATTGCTCCCAAGGCTTGAGCAGTTGGCGCTCAAGCGGCAGAACAGCCGTGTCAAAAGCTTCAGTGTTTATTTTCTTAAGTACATTTGCCAAAGCAGCAATAAAACTAACCTCGACTCCGGCCTCACGGGCGACTTCGATCGAGAGGCGATATCCGCGTTCAATCATTTCGGCGTCGGTCTGTTCGAGCAGATGAGTGTTTGAAATAATCCCGGTGAAACGGAGTTTGGAGGAGGCTTCAATTTTGGCGATCATTTGCAGGGAAGAACGAAGGTCGGATGTGAACGGGCGGTTGGCGTTAAGCACCAGCAGCATCTCATAACTGCCGGGAGTGAAAGCATCGTTCAGCGAACTGAGAACGCGTGCTCCGACATCGTCACCACCCACATCCAGAATGAGGTAGCCTTCGTGTTTTTGTATCGATCCCTTTACTTCCGGAAGAATAATCGGCAGTTCCGAGTGAAACTGCTCACCGGTCGGATTGATCGAACGAACTCCCAGCGCCTCTAATTGTTTGGTGGCTTCTCGGGATCGGAAGTAGGGATTTACAATATCAAGATCGGCGATGGCTACCGGCTTCGATTGACTGCGAGCCAGGAAAGCAGCCAGATTCACCGAGACTTCCGATTTACCGCTGCCGTAACCGCCGACAATGATCAGAATCGGCCGTGTGAATGCGGGCATACGATATTTGCGGTTGGTACGGTCCGATGACATCTGTGCTTGCTCCCGACTCCTATTACAAACGGTATCAACGGATTAGGATACCGTAATGTGGAGTGTTCCGGTCTGTAAAATCCTACAAAACCAGTCCTGTTAGAATATCGTAACCGCGTACCCTGAAGTCAAGTATCTATGTGAAAATAATAACGTTTATATTCGGTTTGACGGCTCCTGTTCGATTGACTATATTGTGACCCGATATTGATTTATGGCGATCAAACGACGGGACTGTGATAGTTCCGCAAACCTATGTTGGGTATTTTTGCTAAATCGTAGAATCCTGATTATCGCTCTGTTTTGCCTCCTATCGTTGATGGTGTTGGTATTTGCCGGTTGCTCCGGTTCGAATAACGCCGGCGAGGGGGTTGAAAACAACAAATACGACGGCTGGAAAACCGCTTCTTATGAGAATGTCAAGGTGATCTATCCGCCCGGTCATCTTCATGCCGACAAGATGCAGGAGTACGCTCGTTTGTATCGTCGGCAGGTTGAAATGGACTGCCAGGTGCTGACATTGCCGATACCGGCCGAGACGCTGGTGGTTTATCATTACACCGGATTCGGTCAGGGGCGAGAGATGACCGGACATGAATATCCATACGCAGAGGATACGGTTATTCACTTCTGGCTACCGAGCTATCGCGGCACCACCGTCATGCAGTACGTTCTGCAGCATTGGATCAACAAGGAACCGCAGTACAAATTTCTCAAACATGGTCTATTGGCCATGCTTGATGCTTCCGGTCAGAACTACCATCAGATGACCTGGGACCTCTATCAGAAAGGGGAACTGGAGTCTTTGGCGGAACTGGCCGTTGATTCCACGGTCGACTCGAATCTGGAACGCAAACAGACTGCTGAGGGAGCCTCGTTTGTTGACTTTATGCTCGTTCAATATGGACCCAAGGGGCTTGGTTTGCTCTATCGCGCCGAATCGCCGATCGAGATAGTCGTGCCCGGTGTCCTGGAGATCGAACTTGACAGCCTTCAAACCAACTGGCTCAACTTTGTCAAAAAAGTCGTGAGCGGGCAATATCAGCTCCCAAGTTCCGATTCGACCGATGGTAACTAACCTTATTTTCGGGAACGTAAGCAATGGCTGACGAGAAATGGAAGACCGGGATAACCGATATCGGACCCGGCAAGATCCGCGTCAAGGGCTACTCCATAACCGATATCATGGAGCATTTGTCCTACGCCGAAGCTGTTTATTTGATTCTAAAGGGTGAACGTCCGTCCGAGGCCGAGGCGGCTCTTATGAATGCGATTCTGGTGGCCTCGATCGATCATGGGGCGTCACCGCCGTCGGTGCTGGGCACGCGCACGGTGATGTCCGGCGGCAATTCACTCAACGCGGCGATTGCCGGGGGCGTACTCGTCATCGGCGATACTCATGGCGGAGCGATCGAACAGTCGGCCCGCATTATGCAGGAATGGGCCGCCAAAGAAGGCGATCCAACCGCTTTAGCCGGACAGATTGTCGACTGGCTCAAAGAAAGCAAGCGACGCATGCCCGGTTTCGGTCATCGTCTGCACAAGGTCGACCCGCGTACCGGGAAGCTGTTCGAGATTGCCGAGCGTTATGGTTATCACGGCCGTCATATTGATCTCTGCAAAGCAATCGAAAAAGCTCTCGCTGAGAAAACGGGGAAAGAACTCCCGATCAATGTCGACGGTGCTATCGCTGCGGTTATTTCCGATATGGGCTTTGACTGGCGACTGGGCAAGGGATTTTTCATTATCTCACGAGTACCCGGTTTACTGGCGCATGCCTATGAAGAAATGACCCGCGAGAAGCCGATGCGCAAACTCGGGCCGTTACCGTACGAATACGATGGTCCCGGCGAACGCGAGTTATAGCCGTTTCGAGATCGAAAAGAAACAATAAGGGCGAGTCCGGGACTCGCCCTTTTTGTCTGCTACACTGCCGTAGTTTTCCGACGAGTCAGGTCGATTTGTCCCGAGGTCGGGATATCGATTGACGAGGCATTACCCGAGAAAGCCATCACTCCTAAAGCGACTAAATTCAGGAAGGGGACCAATACCAGCAAGCCCCAGACATTGCTGTATCCGGCGGCCCGAGCTATTTCCATCCAGATGATGGCATAAGCGGCGATATTGATGATCGGGATTAAGGTGAGCACCAGCCACCACCATTCTTTGCCGGCCATTTCGACCATCAGAACCCATTGCAGCACGGGAACGAACGACCACCAGGCTTTCTCTTTGCAGCCGACCTTCTGAGCTATTTTATATTGGGTGAAGGCGAAGTACAAATAGAGGCCGAGGCAAAACAGCCAGAAAAAAGCACCTATGCCGCCGCTGTTATAAGCAGTCTCGTACATCTTATCCTCCTTGGGGGTAAAACCGGGCGCAATGTAGCCCGTATCTGACATCTAGATCGGTCGAGATGAGGCTAAACCTATGTCCTATCTTGGGACATTCTTCGGTTTGTTTTTCAACGCCTGATAAACCTTGTTTTGCCTTATGGGGAGCGATATCATGGCCCCATGGCGTTGACTTGTGCAAAAACGGAACAGGTCCGGGGCCTTCTGGAGGAACTGGATCTGGATCTTTGGCTGGTGGCGGTGAGAGAAACGCCGGTCATGGCTGATCCGGTCATTCCCCTGGTGATAGGTTGCCAGTTGACCTGGGAATCGTTTTTTGCTTTTTGTCGTAATGGCCATAACGTGGCCCTGGTCGGCAACTTCGACGTCGAAAACCTCAAGCGACATGAAGGCTTCGACGATGTCCGCGCTTACACGGCCGGAGTCGGCGAAGACCTTCGTCGGTTGCTCCGAGAAATCGACCCGACACAGATCGCGTTGAACTATTCACCCGACGATCCCAGCGCCGATGGTCTCACTCACGGCATGTTTCTTCAGTTGCATCGATATCTCGGAGCGACACCTTACGTTGATCGTTTCGTATCGGCTGAGAAGCTCTGTGGCAAGTTGCGCTCCCGTAAATTGCCCGAAGAAATTGCTCGTATCGTCAAGGCCGCCGACCTTTCCCTTGAGGCCTGGAATCGGTTGTGTCACCGTCTGAGGACCGGTCAAAGCGAGCGGGAAGTGGGAGCGATGCTCGATGGTCTGATTTCTGAGTCAGGCGGATGCAATTCTTTCCCGACTATCGTCAACGCCGGCGACAAGAGTGCTCCCGGTCACGGTTTGCCGACCGATGCCCGACTGTCGGGCGGAGACCTGTTACACGTTGATTTCGGTGTGCGCCTGAACGACTATTGCAGCGATCTTCAGCGGCTGGTCTATTTTCGTCGTTCCAACGAAGCGACACCTCCGCCTGAGTTGATCGAGGCCTTCAATCAGGTGCGTGATATTATTACCGAAACCGCTCGGTTGTGTCGTCCCGGTATCAAGGGCTTTGAGATCGACGATGTCGCCCGTCGTATGCTCAGCGATAACGGTTACGAGGAATACCAGCATGCCCTGGGCCATCAACTGGGTCGTTCGGTTCACGACGGCGGGGGATTGATCGGTCCGATGTGGGAGAGATACGGCGAAGCACCGCTCGTTCCGCTGGAATCAGGTAACGTATTCACGCTGGAATTGGAAATCATTTTGCCCGGCATTGGCTGTGTCGGCCTTGAAGAGGATGTCGTCGTTGAAGAGACCGGAGGGAGGTTCCTTTGCCCGCGACAGATGGAGTTGCATGTGCTATGAAGAAGATTATCGTTTTATCAATACTGTCGATCGTGTCTCTTGGCCTGTGGCATTGCGGTCCGCCTCAATCTGCGGAGGAGGTCAGCCCCTACGCTGCCTGCTACCCGTACGATCTCCAAACGGCGGTCAACGACGGCAGCATTACCGTGATGTGGAGATCTCAGTATAATCGCAACATCAGCGGATACAACATCTATATCAGCGATGATCCGGTAGCCGCCAATTATCCCGGGACCGATTTACCGTCGTTGATTAAGCCGTTCAATCATACCGTTTATGCCGGTGATACCGATCCCTCCGACAGTGTCGAACATTTTGAAGCCGCCGGTCTCGAAAACGGCAAGCCTTACTACGTTTCGGTTCGAATCGTTTTCCCGGATCGTTCGGTTTCCAAACCGACGAAAGAAAAACGAGTGATCTGTGGACCCCAGGGAGAAATCGAGTTGTCCATTCGCTATGCCGGTGAGCATGACGGTTTTTCATTCGAGTCAAATACTTATATCCCGGCCGGTGATGTTGACAACGACCTGTATTTCTTCAGCAAGGACGGCCATGATTATCTTGCCTCTCCCAGCCATCTCGATGCTTTTCTCAGTTACAGCAAACTGAAATCGGTCGGCGAAGGCGGCGACCTCGATCAAGTGACCGAACGTCTGCCAAAGATCAGTTCCCGCCCGGTAGATGACCGTATTGAGGTCAAGGTGAATCAATGGGTCTGGATCGTCACCGGCGAAGGCAACAACGCCCTGGTGAAAGTTCTGGATATAAGCGGATCGGGCAAGGAGCGTCGTATCAAGCTGTTTTATGCTTTTACGCCGTCCCGTGAACTGCCCGTGTTTTAGTTTCATGCCGGGGGAGAAGGTTTAATGCGACAACGACTCGAAGTCGATTTCAATACACCCATGATCCTCGACGGCGGCACCGGGACGGAACTGACCCGTCGAGGCTGGACAATCGGTTCCTGCCTCGAAAGCTGGGCAATCGATCATACCGGTATCGTCACCGAGGTGCAACGAGGTTTTATCGAAGCCGGCGCCGGAGTGCTCCTGACCTGTACGTTCGGTGCTAATAGATTCCGCCTTGGTGCTTATGGTCAGTCCGATCAGGTGGCTGTCTGTAATCGGCAATTGGCTGAAGTAGCCTTGCAATCGGCGAAAACAACCGACACCGTAATAGCGGGAGATATCGGCCCTACGGGCGAACGGTATGAGACCATGGCCGATGACGGTTTCGTGGCCGTTTCAAAGGCATTTCAGGAACAAGCGGAAGCTCTTATCACTTCCGGAGTCGACCTTCTGTTTATCGAAACGATGGTTTCGTTGGGTGAAGCCCAGGCCGCCCTTCGCGGTTGTCGAAAAGCGATTGATATCCTGGGTATGTCTGTCCCCATAGCTGTTTGTCTGGTGTTCGGTGATGATCTCGTTACGCTTGACCAGGCCGACCCGGAGGAGGTTTTTTCCATTTTGAGCGAGGAAGGCGCCGATGCTGTCGGTTGTAACTGTACGCCTACCGGGGAGAAAATGATTGAGATCATCCGGCGGTTTCGAGCAAGCGGTGACCTGCCGCTTATCGCCAAGCCCTCCGCGGGATTACCTGAGGTAATAGACGGTGTTGCGCACTATCCTGTCAGTCCCGAGCAGTTTGCTAATGATGGCCTGGGTCTGCGCGCTGCCGGAGCAACGTGGGTCGGCGGTTGCTGCGGGGCATCGCCTGACCATATTCGAGCTCTGTCGACAGCGCTAAACCGGTAACTTACTTTCTAAGTAAGTTTAAAATACCCCCATCTGCAATGCAAACAACTTACATGTCTAATGATAGAGTTCTTCTCGGCCGGATAAATAATCTCATCGGGCCGGGGAGTCTAATGACATATGTTACAAATGCCGATATTCATAGAATAATGCAGCATAACTATTTGTTGACCTAAATGAAAGATTGACTCACGTTTAGCTTGACCATTGGAATTAGTAATATCAGGGGATAAACTTTTGGCCTTTAGCAAAGATGCTCTCAAGATTGACGCTGCCCGGATGTTCGAGGAACTCAGTCGGACGGTAGTCTCACAGATCAGTGATAAGCTTAAAAAAACAGGCGCCGTGATCGGTATTTCGGGGGGAATAGATTCTTCGGTCTGCGCCGCCCTTTGTGCTCGTGCTCTCGGACCGGAACGAGTCATTGGCATTATGATGCCTGAAAAGGATTCTTCGCCGGAGTCGGCCCAACTGGCCGGTATGCTGGCCGACAAATTCGGGTTCGAGACCGTGACCGAATGCATCACCGACGGACTCGACGGAATGGGTTGTTATCGACGGCGCGATGAGGCTATCAGGACGATTTTCCCGGAATACGATTCCTCGTACAAAATGAAAATCATCAATCCGGGAAGCATCACCGATAAGCGGTCTTATAATTTCTTCCAGGTCAGTATCGAAGATCCCCAGGGCAAGCAACAAGTCAAGCGGATGCCGCTTAAGGCCTATCTTCAGGTTGTGGCTGCTTCCAACCTGAAACAGCGACTGCGTATGACCACTCTTTACTACCATGCCGAAAAGCGCAACTGGGCGGTAGTGGGGACAGGTAACAAGGATGAACACGAGCAGGGATTTTTTGTCAAATACGGCGACGGCGGGGCCGATCTGAAACCGATCGCTCACTTGTTCAAAGTTCAGGTCTATCAGTTGGCCGAATATCTTGGCGTTCCGCAGGAGATTATCGAGCGTCAGCCGACCACCGACACTTACAGCGCCGAAGTTACCCAGGAAGAATTTTTCTTCGGGTTGGATTTTTATCACATGGACATGCTCTGGTATGCGATGGAGAACGATATCGCTCCCTCGGAAGTCGCACCGGTACTCGGCTTGACCGAAGAGCAGGTTGAACGCGGTTATCAGAATATCCAGCGGAAAATTACCGCCACGGAATATCTTCGCATGCCCCCGCTGGAGGTAGTGTGAGCGGAAATCTTTTTATAATCCACCAGTTTTCCGGCTTTTCATGGAGTAACAGAGGATAGGGAGTCATGTGCGGGATTGCCGGCTATTTCCGTCTGGTTGAACCAGGCCCTCCCGATCATGCCTTAATCCAGCGTATGGTTGGGGCGATCCGGCATCGGGGACCGGACGAGTTCGGTGCTTATTTCAGCGATCGTTGCGGTCTTGGTCAGGCCCGGCTTTCGATTATCGATCTTGCCGGAGGCTCGCAACCGCTTGCCAACGAGGACAACACTCTCTGGATCACTTTCAACGGTGAGATATTCAACTACCTCGAACTGCGAGGGGAATTAGTCGCGGCCGGGCATCGTTTCCGTACGCAGTCCGATACCGAAGTTATCGTTCATGCCTATGAAGAGTGGGGGACCGGGTGTCTCGATCGTTTCAACGGTCAGTTTGCCTTTGTAATCTACGACTCCCGAAAGCAGCAGATTTTTGCCGCCCGTGACCGGCTTGGCATTCGGCCTCTTTTTTATGCCGACAAGGATGGTGTTTTCTATTTTGCCTCGGAAATCAAATCGATTTTTTGCCGGTCGGCATTGACGCGGGAGATCGATCCGATCGGGCTCGATCAAATTTTCACCTGGTGGACCACTGCCCCCCCGCGTACGGCGTTCAAGGGGATAAACGAGTTGGCGGCCGGGCAGTATCTGACTATCTCCGACGGTAAAATCCGAGTAAGCTCGTATTGGTCACAAAGTTTTCCGACCGAGTTCGATTTTGACCGGTCGCTGTCATCCTGGGCCGAGGAACTACAGGAGCTTCTGATTGACTCCGTTCGCCTGCGTTTGCGGGCTGATGTCCCTGTCGGAGCATATTTATCGGGCGGGCTGGATTCGTCCGCTACGACCGCTCTGATCAAACATTTCACCGATACCCCGGTGGAGACATTCTCGATAGCTTTCCACGATCAGGCCTACGATGAATCCGGTTATCAGAAGCAGATGGCCGAATATCTCGGAACCAGACATCATCAGATTCAATGTGACTACGGTGATATCGCCGCCAACTTCCCCAAAGCGATCTGGCATGCTGAGCGCCCGATCGTGCGCACGGCTCCGACGCCGTTGTTGATGCTGTCGGCGCTCGTTCGGCAGAACAACTTCAAGGTAGTATTGACCGGTGAAGGCTCCGATGAAATGCTCGGCGGTTACGATATTTTCAAGGAAACCATGATCCGTCGCTTTTGGGCGCGAAATCCCGATTCGAGCTGGCGACCGCTGTTGTTGCGCCGGCTCTATCCCACACTGCCGTTGTCGCCGGCCAGGGCAAGGTTCTACCTGGAGACCTTCTACAAGAAGGGCTTGACGGATATTAACCGGTACTACTATTCTCATCAGCAACGGATCAATACCACCCAACGCATCAAGGACCTGTTCTGTGATGAGTTCCGAAATCGGGTGGGGGAATCGCATGCCGTAGATGCGTTCGGGATAGATTTACCGGAGGAGTTTCCTGGCTGGCATCATCTTTGTCGAGCCCAATATCTCGAAGCTAGGTCGTTGCTGGCGGGATACCTGCTTTCATCACAGGGAGACCGGGTATCGGCCGCCCATGCCGTGGAAGGCCGTTATCCGTTTCTTGACCACCGCGTAGCGGAATTCGCCTCGAAAATACCGCCCTGGTATAAACTGATGGGTCTCAAGGAAAAGATGGTGCTAAAAAAGGCTATGAGCCGCGAATTGCCGCGTGAAATTATCGAGCGGGTGAAGCAACCCTACATGGCGCCGGATTCAAACAGCTTTTTCCGGCCGGGTACGCCGGAATATGTTGACACTTTGCTTAGTGCGGAGAAAGTCGCTCAGGCGGGGATTTTTGCCCCTGACGCGGTTGAGATGCTTCGGGCCAAATGCGTAAAGTTATCGCATGCCCATTTGTCCTTTAAGGACAATATGTCGTTTATCGGGGTGCTTTCGACCCAGCTTCTTTGGAGTCAGTACATTGATAATTTTACACCCTCTGATCCTGTCGACCGAAAGGATTACAGGGTATGGTTAGATGAAACTTCGTGAATGGCTTAAGCGTTATCGTAAAATGACTTCGCGGGAGGCTTGACATAACCCGCAAGAGTGCCGATAGATTATACTGACTGTCGTAATATAGCCGACAGTAGTGCAGCAGAGACTACCAGATGACCGGAGGACTTTTTGGACATACGCGCTGAACTTAGAGATTTCATTGCCGGAAACTTCATGCTGGGTAAAAACCCGGAAGAGTTAACCGACGATGGATCGTTGCTGGAACTGGGAATAATCGACTCGACCGGAGTTCTGGAATTGGTTGGATTTCTGGAAGAGCGGTTTGGCATGCAGATCAATGATGAAGAACTCGTGCCGGACAATCTCGATTCCATCAGCAACCTTATTAAATTCGTTCAATCCAAGGCCTCCTGACACCTTTGAAACCCGGCTGTGGGTTCGCATCGTTGATCCGGTCCAATTTCTGGTTGTGTCTGAACGGTGGAAGCGGTAGTTTCCGGCGTTGAAAGAGAATCTGACATTAGGGACCGTCCTGGACTAAGATGGGAATCATTTGCAAGAGAATTCTATTGGGGCTGGGAATCCTGGCAACATCACCGCTTATTCTATTATGTTGGCTCGAAACCCTGTTGTGTCGCGGCAAGGGTGAGCGAATCTACAGCCAATGTAAGGAGCTGGTGGCAACGGTGCCGACCATCGTGGGGCAATACCTTCGGCTCGGGTTTTATTATGTCGTTTGCGAAAGAATCTCACCGGATGTCAGCTTTCTGCTCGGATCGATGGTTGCTCATAGAGCTACAACCATAGGCGCCCATACGGTTGTCGGGGCGTACTCGATTGTGGGTTGTGCCGATATTGAAGAAAATGTCTTGATCGGTTCCCGGGTATCTCTTCTGTCAGGTAAATATCAACACGGCACTCCCGAAGAGCGTGCCAACGGCCAGACTACCAACGATACCTATCAGAGAATTCATGTCGGTCGTGGTTCCTGGATCGGGGAGCAGGCGGTAGTATTGGCGAATGTCGGCGAGAATTGCACGGTTGGGGCCGGTTCGGTGGTTTTAAGAGATACGGTCGACAACGCAACGTACATGGGCAATCCGGCTCGCAAAGTCAGTTTATAATCTTGATATTGTTAACACCAAAGAACGAGTGAACCGATGTCGAACTTCTGGAAATTAGTTTTACTTGGCTCGATAATTATCAACATCATTGCAGTCTGGGGTTATTTCAGCTATGTAAAATACGGCGGCAATCCCCTGGGTGAGATCAAGCGTAAGTTAACCGGGCAAACTCATGTCTCGGCGCCGGGAGTTCCTTATGCCGAGGAAAACGCCGCCCTCAAGGAAGCTATCGCCGACGGCAGCGCCGTAGCCGACAGGGTAGTTTTCCTGGGTGCTTCCATAACTCAGCGTTGGGATCTAAAAAAATACTTGCCTGAATTCCCGATTATCAATCGAGGTGTCGGCGGTCAGCTCGTTCCGCAGATTCTGACTCGGTTTAACCGCGACGTTCTCGAACTACAGCCCAAAGCGGTCATTATCAAGTTCTGTAGTATCAACATCAGACCGGAGTTGTCGCTGAAGACACTCGAAGACGGCATGACTATGATGTCTGAACTGGCCGAAGCCAGGGGGATCACGCCGATAATCAGCACCATCATTCCGGCCGGGAAGCCGGAAGCACATATCGGCGATTTCAGTGTGGTCGATTCTCTGGGAAAGTTTAACGACTGGGCCAGGCAGTATGCGAAGGAAAAGGGGTATCCATTACTCGATTTTGCCGCTGCGATCGCCGATGAAGACGGCTTCCTGCCGCGTGATTGCTCGGTCGATGCGGTACACCTGAACGATAAAGGATACGAGATCCTCTCGGAGGCGGCCAGACCGGTTCTGCGCCGAGTTCTTGGCTACGAAGAGTAGTTTTTTATCGGGAATTACTGTTTTCTGATCTGTCCGCTATGCAAACAGGCTAAACGTCTGCCGGCTGAAGGGATATAAAATCCGTTGGATCAATCCGACGGATTTTTCTTTTGATTCATTATCTCATGTCGATAAGAGCGAAAACGCTCCAGGTACTCAGCAATTTTCTTCTCCCGGCCCAGATCAGTTGGCCGGTAATACTGTCTTCCCTGAAGATTATCCGGCATGTATTCCTGGCTTGTGATAGCGTCCTGGTAGTCGTGGGCATACTGGTAACCGTCGCCGTACCCTAGTTCTTTCATCAGTGAGGTGGGGGCATTGCGAAGGCTCAACGGCACCGGCAAAGAGCCCTTTTCCGAAGCATCCTTCCGAGCTTGTCCGAAGGCGATATAGATCGCATTGGATTTAGGCGCACAGGCCATATAAACGCTGAGTTCAGCGATAGCCAGTTCACCCTCGGGTGATCCGAGAAAATGGTAAGTATCCCGAGCGTTAAGAGCGAGAGTAAGCGCGTACGGATCGGCCAGCCCGATATCCTCGGTTGCGAATCGGATCAAGCGCCGCAGGATATACATCGGGTCTTCACCTCCCTCGAGCATTCTCGCCAGCCAGTACAGCGCCGCATCCGGGTCACCGCCTCGAATCGTTTTATGAAGGGCCGATATGAGGTTGTAATGTTCCTCACCGCTTTTGTCGTAGACGGCCGATCCTTTCTGATGTACTTCGCGTAAAACCTCGAGGGTCAGTTGTCCTCCGTTTCCAACATAGGCGGCGGTTGCCTCCAGCAGCGAAAGCGCGCGTCGGGCATCGCCGTCTCCGGCTTCTGCGAGGAATGCGATCGCATCGTCATCGGCAGTCAAATTCATGGCACCCAGACCGCGATCTTCATCAAGTAACGCCCGGCGCACGAGATCGGCCAGATCCTCGGGTTGCAGTCTCTGGAGAACGTAGACGCGCATTCGCGACAACAGCGCTGAGTTGACCTCGAATGAGGGATTCTCCGTGGTAGCGCCGATCAATATGATGTCGCCCGATTCGACGTAGGGAAGGAAGGCGTCCTGTTGAGCTTTGTTAAAGCGATGGATCTCATCGACAAACACATAGGTCCGTCGACCGGACAGCTTGTAATAGTCGCCGGCTTTGGAGATCAACTGCTTGACCTCTTTAATCGAGGCTGTCACGGCCGAGAACGGTACGAATTGCCCCCGGGTGGCGTGAGCTATCAAAGTCGCTAGAGTGGTTTTGCCCGAACCCGGCGGTCCCCAGAAGATCGATGATCCGACTCGATCCTCGTCGATCGACCTTCGCAACGGTGTCCCGGGGCCGACAATTTTCTGTTGTCCGGCGAATTCGTCGAAATTATGCGGGCGCATCCGGTCCGCCAGGGGCTTGGTTGTGGGTCGTTCCCCGGCGACTGACTCTTCATGTCCGGAAAAGAAATCCATTGCCCCATAATAGCTAATCGAAACGTCTCCGACAATCACAATCAGACCGCCGCTGAAGCACGAAAAAGCGGGTGCCGCACATACGACACCCGCCAATAATCTTCTATAACGATATTATATGATCAGGACGAGAGGGTCAGGGCTTAACGACTATTTTGCCCTCGTAATCGGTGCCGACAATGGTCCAAAGGTAAACGCCGCTGGCGACCTTGTGACCGGATTGGTTGGTGCCGTCCCAAACCCATTCACCGGTCAACCCATTGCGATGCTCGACTGTCTCGCCGGACAGGGCGGTAGTAATAAGAAGTTCGACCGGCTCGGCCGGAAGATGGAAAGTCAGGACTTCGCCCTGGGCAAAATGCACCGGAATCGGTGAGGCGAATATGACATCGGTAATCGTAAATGTTGCCAGCGGACCGTAAGCCATTTCATCCGCTTTTGCCCGCCAGTAATAAAGCTGCTGGGCTTCGAGACGCTCGGGGACCTGCCACTCGGTAACATCGCCGAGTTGCTCCGGCACCGCCTCCGAGGAAATGACCGGTGTAACGAACGAAGAATCCGTGGAGATATCGAAATAATACAGATTGTCGATTTCATTCTGGACGTTGTTCACCTTGAGAATCGGCCGGTCCGTGTGAATTACCGCACCGCTGGGCGGGCTCGAAGGACTCGCGGCGTCCTCGTCGACATTAACCGACAACGACACGTATTTGAAGTTGGTCTGATTCGAGGGCGGCGACCAGCCGTCTTCATCGTGGGCCAGCACCCGCCAGTAATAGGTGTGGTTGTGCTCCGGAACAAATGAACAAATGGCGGATGTTCCATCATTGCCTTCAGCGATATTCTCGATCTCTTCCGATACGATTGTCAAAGCGGCGTCATAATATATCCTGAAGTCGTAGAAAACCGGGTCGCCGTCCGGATCCAGAGAGTTGTCGATTTCAAGCTGGATCGGTTCTCCGGACACGATGGCGCCGTTGGTCGGAAGTCTGTTCACCGGAGTTCCCGGCGGCTCATCAGGCGGGGCAGTTTCACTGAGGCTGAATCGATACCAATTGGACCAGTCCGAGGCAATGATGCCGTCATGGCAGTTGGCGCGCCAGACATAATCCAGACCGGTTACCAGAGTCAGTGATACGGTAGTAGATGTCCGCAAAGAACCCTCGGCAACACCGCTGGTGTTCCAGAGCATCGTAGTGGAATCGGCCGCATATAGTTCGAAGCCATAAGTGAGAGAATTGCCATCCTGATCCGAGCCGTTGTTTACGGTCAGAGTAGGTGATGTAACCGCGGTGGTTTCTCCATTGGCCGGGCTGTATCCGGTTGGGGGAGAGGGGGGCGTATTACCGCCGACCTCGACATAAAACCAGCGGGGAGAGCTGTAAGCCGAGTAATCGATGCCGTCGTAAGCGCGAGCCCGCCAGTAATAAATGGAGTTATTGTCCAGAGCTGTTCCGACTTGCCAGGTCGCCTGGCCATCGGAATCTGTTACTACTCCGGATCCGGCCAGCGCCGAGAAGTCGGAGAATTTCGATATCTCGAACTGATAGACGACGTCGGTCCCATCCGGATCGGTCACAGCGTTGACTACGAGGTTCGGCTGATAAGCGGACAGAGTATCCTCATTAGCCGGAGATACCGGTGTCGGCGCCGGAGGTGCTGAGTTGGGCGTCAGGAACGAAAACGGACCGGCCCAATTAGAACTGGCCGTACCGTTGCTGCATCGCACTCGCCACCAGAGACAATGTCCGGAAGGAAGGGCTGTCATCGGAGTGTAACACGATGTTTCAGTACCTTCACTGGTCGTAACCGGATTGTCGACCGGGGCCGTGAGCGTCAGGTCGTAATAGATCTCATAAGTATATGTGTGTGCATCACTGCAGCCATCGGCCGGAGTTGAGTTGTTTATACACAACTGCGGATGCAGGGTGCTGACCGCGGATCCATCATTAGGTGAAGATAGGGTCGGGACCGAGGGCGGATTGGCGCAGTCATCGGCGGAGGCACGAAATATCCCGCCGCAGCCGTTTTGAAACGATACGCTCGATACCGCCGAACCCCATTCACCGTCAGGACTCAACTGCTGCCAGGGACCGTCCAGAAGTGGGATGTCCGGGCTGTGCGAACCGGCAAAAGTCGTTTGCCAGCGACCTGCCGGGCGCATGAGGATCATATAGCGGTAGCCGTCGTCGCCGTTCCAGGTACGGCGAAAGACCACCCAGTTCTGGCTAACATCGTCCTTACCCTGACCGGCTGTGATCGTGCATTCATCGCATTCAACCGATGCGGCATACCAGTCGATGACGTCGTTGTCCCAGGCCGGATCAGCGCCGTCACGCCCGATTCGAACACCGAGGGCACCGATCCAATAACAACTGTCGCCGGGCATACCGGCGGCGACACATTTACCGTCCGAAGCTCCACCGTCGAGCCAGTTCAGGACACCGAGGCGGGTTTCCGGTACATTGGCAAAACTCACGAAGCTGGTGGCTGAACGCCAGAGGAAATAAGTCACCAGGCAGTCGTACCAGTACTCACGGAAACTGTATTCGAGAAAACCATGACCGGGATTGAACCAGTTCTCCACACCTTCACGGGAGCAATCAACCTGACCGGCATAAATTGAAACCGGATTGTATGATGCGCCGTCCACTGCGGGATTGATCGAGGTGGCCGAATTGTTCGGACCGGGGTAGAGAAGCTGTTGGTTGTGGTCGTGAGGAGACACCCCGAACTCATACTCACGATGGACCGGTTTTACCAGGCTGCCGTCGAAATATGCCCATTGGAGACCGGCGGCATAGTCATCTTCATCGCCGTAAGCCCACGTCAAGGCGTTGATACAGACCTTCAGACCAAGACGATTCTCGAGGCTGTCGCCGAGGATCGCCATGTATTTCACCAGCACGGTGTCACGAAAAGCTCGCTGCCAGGCGGAGATGGTCCAGCCGCCGTATTGGGCGTCCGGGCCACCCAGCGCCGCCTCGTAAATATGGCGACCCGAGGTACTGGTTGTCACACCACAGGTCTGAGGAACCGACATATTGTCGAACCAGAGTCCGGCAATCTCGTAATTACGTGTACCTGTGTGTTTGCTGCGGATACTGTCGGCATAGGTGGTGAAATGGTGAATGAAATTAAGATCGGTGTTGTTTATCAACGCCCGGGTACCGCTGTAGGTCAGAAGACGTGATCCGAATTCGCTTGAACTGTAGGGCTGATAGGAACCGAAATCGGTAGTGGTGTAGTCATAAGAATGCCAGTACATAGCCGTGGAGTCATGTCCATCGGCTTCCATAAGCGGCCCGACGAATTCATTCACCGGATCCAACAGGGCTGAAGCGGCGTAAGGATCGTTGAAGTTCAGGTAAACATAGAACTCCATATCCTGATCGTGCGCGTACAGGTCGTTGTATTTCTCCGCATACTGCCAGCCATAGGACAGATCGGCCACCAGGACTTCATACCGTCCGGCAATGATCGAGTCCAATTCATCGGACATAGCGGTTGAACCATAATCGAAGTTGAAATAGTTCACACTCGGAGTCAGGTCCGGATCGGCTGATGCAGAGAAGGCCGCTGTTAAGGTCAAGACTGCCGCGATAAGAAATGATTGCCAATATCGGGCAGGTCTGGTCCTGATTCTAATTTTAGTGCTGATCATTATCAGTCCCCACAGATTACTATTTTATGGCTGTGAAGGGTCCCCTCATATATATCGATCCTTCACATACCCCTGTTTTATACCTTGTTGGCCTCTGCAATACAACAAAAACCATACCTTTCGGCTTATATCGGCACTTTACCGCTAACCGGCCATTGGTCAACTCATTAGAGATTCGCCACGGAAGCCGGTTATTGGCCCGGTTGTTCAAGAAACGATCAGAGTTGTATTGTTCGATGAGGTGTCGCTCGTAAGGCGATGTATGTCATGCTGATATGTGGCATGATTAAAGTTTGGCTTGATGTCGTTCGAATTGTGCAGGATCAAGGCAAGCATTCCCTGATTCTCCAGGAGAGTTACTCCCTCTATATGAAGTTCATGGCACTTACTGTTTACAGGCAATACTAAGGATCAATCAGTCGCCGATAGAGGTTTTCCCACTGAGCCATAACGGGCTGCAATGAAAATCGCTCGCAGGCGCTTGCCCGAGCTGTTGCTCCCACCTGTTTACGAAGGTCAGGGTTGGTGATAAGTCGTTCGGCAATGGCACCGAACTGCTCGTGGTGACCCGGTTCGTAAAGGAAGCCCAACGAATCGGAGGTGAGCAATTCCCGGTTGCCGCCGACGTTCGAGGCAATCGATGGCCGAGCGCAAGTCATATATTCCATCAATGAATTCGAAAGACTTTCGCCGTGAGAACAGAGAACGGCAATATCGAAGGCATACAGGTCGCGTTCGACCGCAGTTGAGGAACCGGGCAACAGGAATCTTCCGCTGAGGTTTTTCACCTGGATCATCTGTTCCAGGTCTGGTCGGAGATCTCCTTCGCCTAACACCACGAAATAAAGATCATCGTGTTTTTTGATCAACGGTTCCGCCGCTTCGATCAGGAAAGGGATATTTTTCACCGGCCTGAGATTGGCCACAGCGCCGATAACGATGGCGTTGACTGGGACACCCCATTTCCGACGTATAGTTGTGATTTGCTCCGGCGATGGAGGTGAAAAACGTTCGATATCGATTGCGTTGGGCACAACGCTGACCCGGTTCGGGGCAACCCGCTCGACCCTGATCGTTTCCTCGGCTACGGCCCGGGAGTTGGCGACGTAATGGGTGGTACGCTTGCTCAGCCACCTGAATATCCGCACCATTTTGGGACTGTGCCAATACCCGGCTCCGACACTCCGCCGTCCTGCTATGGTTGCTTTTACTCCGGCCTTCCTGCTGCAGAGAGCCGCGAACATATTGCTGTCGATAAAAAATGACTGGAGCAGGTCGATCCGGTTATTCCGGCAGTATTCGGCAAAGCGGTTTCGGGCGCGAATGAAGCCGGGCGAAACGATAGAGCTGATCCCCACGTTGAAATAGGCGCAGGGAAGTTTATTCCGGTTAAGCCATTCGCTTTCACGTAAGGTGATCAGGTGTGGCTCGAATTCGGCGCGATCCAGATGAGCCAGGATTTTGAGCAGTTGATTTTCACTGCCGGCTCGCGGTGAGACGATTGTGTCAATGACGTAAGCGATCTTTATCATTGAAGCATCTCCCGGTACAGAGCTGTCCATTCGGCTGTTTGTCTTTCGACTGAAAACCGCTCGCGAATATACTTGCCGGCCGCTTTGGCCAGATCAGTACGCAGCCGTTTGTCCTCAGCCAGTTTAATCAAGGCTCGACTCAGCACCTCCGGTTGACCGTATTCGATCAGGATACCGGTTTGATCCGGAAGAATCAATTTCGGTACATCTCCGACAGCCGTTGCTATGACCGGAAGACCTACCGCCATTGCTTCCATGACAATGTTAGGGAGTCCTTCGGAGCGGGAAGGATTGACCAGAATATCGGCGCCCTTAAGGCAAGGGGTGAAATTCTTCTCAAAGCCGGGGAAAGTGATCCTCCCGGCAATGCCCAATTGCAGGGATAAGTCTTTCATTTCCTGGAGATCGGGGCCGTTACCGAAAAGAATCAGATGCAGGTGAGGCACGGTGTGACATGCGGTTACGGCTTCTTCAATCAGATATCTTTGCCCCTTTTCGGAACTGAAGCGACCGGCGGCGACGGCGATTATGGAGTCGTCGCTCAGGTTGAACCGCTTCCGGAGATCGACCGGTTGCTGGGAAGCATGGAATTCGGCATCTATGGCGTTTTGGATCACGACTATTTTGTTTTCGGGGATACCCGACCGAAGCATCTGCTCCTTCAGATCATGCGACACCGCCACGATTTTATCGGCAGCGCGAATCAGTTTACGATCGATGGCGTTGAAGAAAGAGACCTTCAGATTTTCGGAAGTCCCGCCGCGTGAAACCGCAAGCCAACGCACTCCCGGTCGTAACCGGGCAAAACGGGTGATGAAACGTGTCCTGTAGTCGTGGGTACAGACGATGTCAAAATTGTTTTCATCCACGAATCGGCGCAGAAGACCAAAGGCGCTAATATCGTAAGAACTCGAGGTCGGCAGATGGGCAACTTTTATCCCCGCTCCGGCTAATTCATCGAGGAACGCCGGTCGTTGTCCTGCCTCGGAAAAAGCCGCCACGGTCAATTCGAAATCGGAGTCAGCCATGCTTTGGGCGTGCTGTCGCAACTGCCGTTCCGGTCCGCCGAAGAAACTCCCCGCACGCAGATGCAGAACCCGGTGTTTAGTCATCGGCGTCGGATTTCCTTTCCGTGCGCTCCCAGGATGATTTGCGTAATCCCAGCAGCGATTTTAATTGCACGCCGATGAACCAGAAGCCGTAAGCGGGTGCTGCGGCGATTGCCCGCAAGGCCCGTGAGCGGTCTTCCATAAGAAATGCCCCAAGCAACAGATACACTATCAAGGCTATCATAGCAGCCAGATTGATCCCGGCGAGGAGCCATCCGAGGGGTTTCGTTAAGACCAGTGACAACAGCATCAAAACAAAAGCTAGATAGATCATGAGGGGGCGGCTAAGCAGCAGTAATGCTCCGGCCAGTTCGATAAGTTTGGGGCGGAAGGCCAACCCTCGCAGGAACAGCGCCGGGAAATGGTCGGCAATGAGAGCGAACGTTCCTGAGGCCCAGCGCTTTTTCTGGGTCGCTGCTTGATCGTAGTCGACAGTGGCGGTGCTGTAGACCGAAGTGGCCGCGGTAAAAGCTACTTGTTGTCCGGCCAGAATGATCTTGACCGCATAATCGACATCTTCGGTTATGGAATGAGAATCCCACGGCAGGCGGGCCAGCATCTTCGAGCGAAGCGCCATGCCTGTTCCTCGCAACAGCCCGTGAAAGCCGAGTCGTGAGCGGGCTTCGTAGAAAAGACGATTTTCCACCAGGCTGGCCATATATTGCAGTAGAGCCAGGGGCGAGGCTTTTTTATCGGGTACGAAGTAATAACCCGTCTGTACTGCCGCTGCGCCTTTCTCGAAGGTTACGGCGAGGACCTCCAGGATATTTTGATCGACGATGGTGTCGGCATCCACGATCAGGACAAAGTCCGAGTTTTCCAGGCCGACTTGTTCGATGATCCATTCGATGGCATAGCCTTTACCGCGTCTGTCGAGGTCGTGGCGTTCGTATACCTCCACGCCATGACCGGCGGCAATCTCGGCCGTGTTGTCGGTACAGTTGTCGGCAACGACCACGACCCGATTGCTGTGTGATGATTGTATTTGAGCCAGACTCTTCAGCGTCGGAATCAGGTGTTCACCTTCGTTGTATGCCGGTACGATGGTCAGAAAACGGTATGTTTTCTCGGATTTCTCCGGATGTCGTACGGAGGTACAGCCCACGAGCGCCAATAACCACAGATAAACCACCCCTGCAATCAGAAGGGCCGTTAAAGCAATTATCAACCAGGTCAGGAAAATCATATCATACGACCCGGTTTATCGATCTGACAGATCGAAAATTGGTATTTCCCCCGTGGCGTGCGCGATAACTCCGGGACATATTCCACGTCATAGGTCATTCCCCGGCCGAAAAACTGTGGGACAGCTTCGGCCAGTTGCTTCAGGCTGTACTCACCGAACTTGTCGGTTTTAACGATCCGGAAAAGCAGGTGGTCGAGTTTGTCCTGCACTACCTGAACCTGCCAGATACCGGGGATTTCTATTGCCAGGTTAACCATGATCGAAATTCCGGAGAGCATTCTTCCGTCCGGGGTGTAAAGGAAATCGGTGTGTCGGCCGTAAAGTTTCCCAAGCCGGGGGAGAGTTCGTCCGCAAGGACAGTCACCCTTCAAAACCGTGGCCATGTCCTCCAGCCGATAACGAATAAGCGGCATCGCTTCGTTGGTCAGGTCGGTGATAATCAGGTCGGCCGGAGTGGTTTCATCGGCGCCGTCGGTCTCAACCCAGAGTCCCTCGGCATGGAGGTGCATACCCTCATGCGCTTCACACTCCGAGGCCACAATGGATAATTCCTCGCAGCCGTAACGGTCGAACAACGGTGCTTGCAGAACCCGTTCTATTTCCGCTCGTTCGTTTTCGGTGAGGACCTCCGCCGTTGACAGAATGCTCTCGGTCGGTAGATCGGTCAGGCCGTGTTCCTTTACGAACAGGGCAAAAATATAAAGGGAATGGGCATGTCCGAATAAGAACTTGGCGCCGAATTTCCGCAACCGGTTGATGAAGGCCATCGTGGTGGTTTCATCCATTTGTAACGTATCGAGAGCAATGCGCCGCGAGGTCAACTTGTTGTATATCTTGAAGCGGAGAGTGGCATCCTCGGCCTCGGCTCCCCAGAGAATGGCCAGCTTCTCGCCTAAACGATAACCGGTCCAGGCATCGTGGCGCATCGTAGCCGCTTTCTTAGCCGTGGTCGCCGCGACACTCCAAAACAGTTTGAGCGGCACCCCGGTGGAACCGCCGGTTTTTTTGGGGATCAGACGTTCTCCCCGGAACCGTTCGGAAATCATCCGGTCGATATTCTCTCGAATATCCTGTTTGGTCAGAATCGGGAGTTTCTTGATATCGTCGGGAGACTTGATATCCTCGGGACGGATGCCGTGCTCGTCGAATTTCTCACGGTAGTAAGGAACATACCGATATGCTTCGTCTATGATATGGGCAAGACGCTTCCATTGTAATTCCAGCAGTTTCTCTTTGGGCCAATACTGGGATTCTTCCAGAGCCGCCCAGGTCGGTTTTATCGCGAATCCCTCTCGATGCCAGGAAAGCGGAATAAATATCTTTTGTGCAATGGTCTTGATCAGGTCCATAACGTATCCGGCTTCAGTGTTTGGTGCTGCCTCTGTATCGTAAGATCGTCACCGAGTCAAAATCGTATACCTTTTCGAACAATGAATCATTCGCCGTGAATAACTCCGGGCGAAGGATATATCGCTCGGTTTCTTTTGGTCCGAGATAGAGATAACCGATGTTGAGGCTGTCGAGTACCGGCACAACCTGTAAAATCGAGTCGGCATTGAACATTTCTTCGACTTGTTTGATTCTGTCAATAGCCGGTCCGTTGCCTACTCCCCACAGGGCGGCCAACATGAATGTACCGACGCCGACCGGTTGTTCCGCGAGAGCCGGGACGGGATTGATATCATAAAGGTAGTCTCCCGGATAGCCCGGTGTTCCCTGCACTACGGCGTTCGGTTCAGTGTTTTTTCGTACCCAGCGCAGGGCGGTATAGTCGGTGGCGGCAATACGGTTTTCAAGCCCTCGACTGCCGAAAAATCCACCGAAAGCCTGAAGATCGAGCAGCAGAGTCGGGGCGGAGAAAATCAACATAACGATAACAATCTTGCGTCCCCGCCCTTTTTTCTTAAGAACTTTTTCCAACAAAACCGCCGCTCCGACCAATAAAGCCAGTTGCAGCGGTTTGCCCGATTTCCGCAGCAGGATATCCGGTTCGACCGCATGGCGAATGAACAAACCGAATAATAACGCGATCCCGGCCAGAATCCACAGATGTACGGTCGGGAAACTCAGTCGCTCTCGCCAGACACGCCACCAGCCGGCCAGTCCGAAAAGAAAGAGCGGACCATAATCGAGGGCGAGGTAGAAAGGCAGGGTAGCTATCACGGCCAACATCGGCTGGAACGACAACATGCCTCCCTGACCGCCGATCATGTGCAGGCCGAACACGAAGAAGTATCCAGCTATCGCTATGATTCCTACCCCGGCCACCAGTTTCAACTTGCCGTTCCAATCCCGATGGCGGATGAGATCCAGCAGATTCACTACGATCAGCCACAGCACGACAATTGTCCCCATGAACGAGTCACAGCCGAAACAAGTCAGGGCCAACAAGCCGATCAGGGCGCCGTCGATCAGACGCGATCTTTTTCCCAGAGCACCCAGATATACCAGGATAGTACCGATTCCCAGTAAAGTGGCCGCAACAGCATGGGGCTCGACGAAAAAGTCTCTGACATAACTGTGCGACAGACCGGAAAACGCCTCAATTTTTGGCCAGAATTTGCCTGTGGCCGGGATCAAATCGGTAATGCCGATCATGTTGCCGAACGCCCGCCCGATAATGAACAAATCCATATAGCTGTAGCCGATAAACACCAACGCCAAAGTCCAGTTGACGGCTCGGCGAGACACTTTACTTGCGGTTAACAATTGCTGCAAAGCGGCAAAAAGCATGATGATGTTGCAGCTTGCCAGGATACCCAAAATAAGGCGAATGTCGCTGTTCAACCCGGTCAGGCGGTGAAAGGCCGCCGGTACGATATGGAAAAACCAGTAATAGTGTGCGGTGGGACCGTTATAATAGATGTTGGTCGGGGGGACCTGCTTAGCCAGTGCCGCCGGAACTGCCATGTGGTTGAAGTAATCGTTGACGAACAGGGTCGTGTAGATATGATATCCATCCTCGATTCGGCCAACCCGGCTGAGAACAATCACTGTCAACAACACACCGGCCAGACCGAATAAGTACCCGACACGGTTGTCCCCCGGAGAGAAAGCTGTTCGGCCACCGCTTTTTCGTCCGATCAACAGCGCTGTCCAGCTTAATACTCCTATCAGAGACGGAATCCAGACCGGAAAATTCAGATACATGAACAGGGTCAGGATCAGAATCTCAAACGCATATCCGACCGCATATCCCAACACCAGCGCGGCAGCCGGATTTTCGATCTTACCGGTGCGAAATTGCACCCAGGCGAACACCAGACCGGGACTGACGGCGGTGAAGTGAAAGATAAAAAAGAATATCGAGGAGACAACATCTCCCATGAATCGGATAAACTCCCTTTATGTAATCCTGACCCGCATCCGTGCGATACTAATCTATTCGACTTGTGGATGAAGATCGTTGTCGGACGGCGCCGGTTCAACTTGTTTTTCCGCTGCAGCCTCCTGTCGATCCAGTTCCCGGTCGATCACTACCACGAACGCTGCAAAAAAGAACCAGTTGTAGCGATAGAGGTTGTGTCCGGCCAGACCGAACAGGAACAACAACCAGAGGGAAACCAGGATTCCTTCCACCATTGACGACATGAAACGGTTGTCGTCGGTTTTCTCCAGACGTTTGAGCCGTTTTCGGCAGCGCCGGATCGTTATCAGCAGGGCATAGGTGAAAAAGCAAAAGGCCGAAAACCCGACAATGCCGCCTTCGGCGATAAGTTCACCGAGCATATTGTGTGACTGGAACCAGACTCCGAATTCCGTTCCGCGTGCAATGAGATAACAGCCTGCTCCCACCCCGGTAATGGGATGCATCAGGAACAATTTGAAACCATGTTCCAATCCCTCGATCCGCCCACGAGCCGATTCGGCCGAACTGGTTTCCGACGATAAATCAGTAGTCGATTCGAAACGCCCGACATATTGATCGGGCATGAGCATTACGGCGATCATCAGACCGACTACTGCTACGGCGGTGTAGGCGAACTTACGTTTGGAGCGAGCAATGACCACGGCTGCCAGAAACAGCACTCCTACCATGGCCGTACGTGATCCGGTCAGCACGATATTGGCCAGAATAATTACCGACCCGCCCGCAAGCAGCAGTCTTTGCCAGCGATTGGCCGCATCCTTCATGAAGTAGAAAATGAGGGGCGCGGCATAGGTCAGAGTCGCAGCATGAGCGTTCGGATCGGCATACGATCCTCCAAGACCGATCGCACGCATGATTCCCATACGATATTGATAGCCGCCGTGGTAGTAGTTGTTAATCGACATGGCTGCCATCACGATGATCAGGAAGAAATACAAGTGGGCTACCCAGCGTAATTGCTTCGGAGTCTCCACGATATTCACGACGAGGATAAATACAACTATCAACCTTAAGAGATCCACCAGCGCGTCCTTGGTGGCGGTCATATAGTACGAGGAGATCATCGTCAGGACCATGGCGGCAAAAAAGACCAGGATGCCATAACCGGGCAAGCCCAGGTGAAAAGTGGATCGCTGGCGAAACATGAACGAGAGGGCCATACTGCCGATGGCCATGAAACCGATAATCCGCTCGGTAAAACCGGGTAAATAGCTGAAATAAGGAGCCCATTCCTGAGGCCAGGCCAGGAAGAAGATTAAATAGATCAACAGCGCCGACATCGGGCTGTACATCATGAAAAACACCGCCATGGCCCCGAAGACCACTGCGAGGGGGTAAATGTGCGGGGGGAAAATCACCCCGAGACCGCCTATTACACAGATCAGAACCAGAGCTGTTATCAACAGCCCTTTACTGGTAACGTATTGGCGTCCGATCTCACCCATGATACACCCGGTCCGATTCACCTGACATGTTCATACGGTTCTTGTACACACCATTACCTCAGCCGCAGCTTTTTCAGAATCCGATCACGGTCTTCGGTTTCCAGAATCAGACCGAAAAATCCGATCACCGCTACGAGCAGCACGATCCCTACATCGGCAAACAGCGAAGCCCAATGCTCCGGTCGTAACAGAGCACGCATGCCCAGGGAGACCGGCAGGGCAATCACGGTCGATATTACAACCGACTTGAGCGCGGTCAAGTAAAACGGTGTTACCGGGCTGTTCATGGTCCGGTAGAATACCTTGGGATAAATGAACAGGTATATCAGGAACTGTGGTATCGCGGTTCCCAACGCGACTCCTATGATTCCGTAATGCCCCACCAGAATCAAGGACAAGGCGATATTGGAAACGCCCTCGGCAGTAAGGATATAAAACAGGACCTTGTGTCGACTGACCCCGAACAGGACCGAGTTGGCAATCATCTGGGGCAGATAAATGGCGGCCGGGACAATTAAAATTTGCAGGACGGTGATCGATTCCGTGAAACCATCCTTAACCCAGAGAAGAATGAACGGTCCGCCAAAAATCAGCGCTCCGACACAGATCAAAGCCGAGAGATAATAAAGATACCGGGTTGAGCGCAGATATATTTCCATTACCTGGCGGTCATCTTGTTGGGCATTGATATGGCTGATGGTCGGCACAATCGGTACGGCAATAGCATTGATCGTATTCCGCAACTGTGTCACAATAGCCGCCGGGACTGCATAAACCGCAACTGCTTCCATCGAGAGAAACTTCCCAATAACGATGTTGTCGGTCTGGAAGATTACGATCCAGGCTGCCACGATCAACAGCGAATAGGAGCCGTATGTCAGCAATGCCCGGGTTTTCTCGCCGGTAATAGCCGCTCGCGAGAACTTAACCATCGGGAATTTCTTTCGACGAATCTGATAACGCCAACAATGCGAAATGATATTTACCACCAGAACCACCCCGGCCATCGCTGTCAGTCCCAATCCCAGTTCGAGCATTACTACGATTAACAGCGTTTGAATCAACATACCGCCGATTTCGAAGTAGTTAACGATGTCGGCTCGGTGAAAAGGCAGCAGTGAGGCAAACGGGATAAAGATATAGGTGACAGCCTGGTTGGTCCCAATCAATATCAGGGTAATCCGAGCCACTTCAAGGTACCGGGGCTCGATTTGGAAAAACTGAAGCACGCCAAACGCCAGCCCGACCGACAACGCTACGATCAGCAATGAGATAACGGTGTAGATTCGTGCTGCCGAACTGACCACCTGGTTGAGTTGGTCATAATCACCGGTGGCATAGTATTGGGGGATATATTTGGCGACAGCCTGGTTCATCCCGGCATCAGCCAGCTTCATATAGGCGATGAGAGAAAATACCAACGACCAAATCCCGTACTGGCTTTTACCCAGTTGGTCGATCAGGTACGGTGTAAAAAGAAACGTAATAGCCAGCGTTACCGCCATGCCGGCCCAGGAGGTGAACACGTTTCTGATTAATTGCTTAACAACTGTACTCATATAATGAAGATTCCCAACTGTTTATAGTATCGGAAGCTTCGTCGGGATCATGCGGCCAAGAAACAGACTTAGTCCACCTTTGAAAAGCTAAAGATTGCTGGAATTACCCCATTTGATTCCAACAACGCCGTATGGAACAACTTGTTCGACACCCCGTTTCTTGCCCCCGACCAATGGGAGTGTTGAAAAAGTCATACGCTCGGATATTCAGCAAAAACAACTGTAATACGGACGACACAAGGCCGCCCGCTATGTGAGGTTAGGGCTCTTGAACGCGTAGCGGCGGGGCTTGTCTCCGCCGCGATTGAGGTTTGTCAACAATCCCCCATCCGCAATTGGTTGAGCCTTGACAACTTTTTGCCCTATAGTATCTTAATTGATAGAGACGATTACACAACCGTCACCTTTGATCGTCTCTGTATTGGAACCGGGAGGGAACCCTTTGATCGCCGGGCAGGTTTTCCTGCGAATATAAATAGAGGATTTATGCCAACCGTTTTCGGACGACTACTCATTGCCATTGTAATTCCGGCCGTGTTGGTGTGTTTACCGATAACTATGTCCCAGGCGGCTGATCCGGTCGGACCGGTGCCGGGGAAGTTTATCATCAAGTTCAAACCGGGTGTCAAAGTCGATCCTTCCCGTATGGCGTTGTCCGCCGGCGAGAAACTCAGCCCGTTAAGCCGTCTGAAAGTCCAGCCGACTCTGGACGGAGCTGAGGTATTCGAGCGTTTTTATCAGTTCCAGTCGCCCGATCTCAGTCTCAACGCTTCAGAAGTCGCCGAGTTAATCGGGGCGGACAGGGTTGAGTCGGTTGAACCTGATTATTATCTCGAGTTTTTCGATCTGCCCACCGATGATCTTTTCCCCGATCAATGGTATCTCAATAACGAGGGGCAGCCTTATCTCGGAATCGAACGTAACGATGGCGAATACAATGATGTCCAGGTAATCAAAGCCGGTACTCCGGGGGCGGATATCAACCTGCGTCCGGTATATGACGATCCGCCCGCTGAAACTACCAGGGTGGTGGTGGCGGTGGTGGATTCGGGCACCGATCTTGAGCATCCCGAACTGGAGGGACGCATCTGGATAAATCCGGACGAAATTCCCAACAACGGCGTGGATGACGACCACAACGGTTTTATCGATGATACCTGCGGTTATGATATATCGGGCGATGTGACCTCACTATTCGATCCGGTGGGCGACAACGACCCGACCGATACTCACGGTCACGGCACTCATATTGCGGGGATTATCGCCGCCAACGCCAACGGCACCGGGGTGGTTGGTATTGCCCCATTTGCTGTGATAATGCCGGTTAAAATTCGACCCAATGCCACCACTTCGGTGGGAGCGGCCGGAATTGTATATGCCGTTAACGCCGGAGCCCAGGCAATCAATATCAGTTGGGGAACGCCGTTCGAATCGGCGGTGTTGCGTGAAGCGATTTCGTTTGCCCGTCGTAACGGTGTTTTTGTCGGTATCGCTCCGGGCAACACCGGCGACAACGAGCGATACTATCCGGCGGCTTACGATTCAGCTTTCGTCGTAGCGGCCGGTAACTCCGACGGTTATCAGGAGACCTGGTCAACTTACGGCGCTCATATTGACGTGGTCGCTCCGGGCCGGGACATTCTCTCACTTCGGGCTTCCGGGACCGATATGTACGCTGAAGCTTATGAACCCGGCGTCCGCATCGTGGATCACATTTATTACCTGGCCGACGGCACCTCCATGGCAACACCGGTGGTGGTCGGGGCAGCGGCGCTTATGCTCGGTATACATCCCGGTCTTACGCTCGATGCGATCGAAGAGGCGCTTCGCTATGGAGCCGATGATCTGGTTGATCCCTGGAATGTCGGCGATACTTTGTATGGTCCCGACACGATCAGCGGTTACGGTTATTTGAATGTGGCACAATCGTTGTCTTTGGTACAGGGAGGAGGCCTTCATTTTACTTCTCCCGTTCTGAGGAATCGATACACCGGTGATATTCCGGTGAAAATCGCCCCGGTTGTCGGTTACACCGGCTCGTGGCAACTTGATTATACTATTGGTCTCGATTCCGATGACTGGCAGTTTCTGGCCACCGGCGATGAATTGCCGGTCGATTCACTCATATACACTTTCAACGATCCCTCACTGCAAGGGTACATTAAGTTCCGTCTGACCGATAAATTCGGTTCGGTCGTAGTAACCAATTGTATCCACGTCCGTGGTCGAGGACTGGTTTTATCCAGTCCCATCGAGGGTTATGAAATGCAGTACAGTGTTTCCATCATCGGCGATGCCTATGGCCCCGACTATGATTCGGTCAAGGTTCAATACCGGAAACAGGGTGAAACACTTAAAACGCTTATGACCTCCACCGGTGAGTATTTCGACTCTCTGTTCGTTGAATGGGCGGTCAGTGGTGTGGACACCGGAAACTTCGATATCTACCTGAACGGATATTTTGGAGAGGATATCCTGACCGATTCCGTCGGTATCCTGGTTTCTTCGGCATTCGCTCAGGGTTGGCCCCGTGACCTGGCCGGTCTGGGCGCAGTCAGTCCCGTGTGTGACGATCTGGACGGAGATGGAATCCGGGAACTGATCATTGCCACTTCACGCGGTCTGATGGTGTTCGAGGCCAACGGTGAGGTACGGGCGGGATTCCCTGTCCTCGCTGGTGAGAATGTTCGCTGTGTGCCGGTCGTTTATGATATTGACCGCGATGGTAAAAAAGAGATCGTGTTCACATCGGCCGACGGTATTCACGCCTATAATCCCGACGGTTCCACGGTCGAGGGTTGGCCCGTTCTCTGCTACACCGGTCGCATTCCTTACGGTTATGGTTTCCCGAACCCGACCATTACCCGGCTTGGTGTTGATGAGGACTCGGCTATTGTCATTATCAATCGTATCGGACAGGTACTTGCTTATGAGTTCGACGGTTCCAGCTATTTCTTCTCCTTAGGTGGCCTGTTTGCCTCACTTGATCCGCGAGCTTCCGACTATTACTCCCTGGGCGGTTTCGCATCGCCGTTTGTCAGCGCTTGTGATCTTACCGGCGACGGACTTCAGGAATTGATTGCTTCATACACTTCTCCATATCCTTATTCGGGAATGGCTATATTCGACGGTCGCACCGGTCAACCGGCATTTGATGCTTTGTCGCCTATTCAACAGAAAGTGGTCGATGTTCACGGAACGGCGCTGGCTGATCTTAACGGCGATCAATTACCGGAAATAATCATTCTGGGTAGCGATACCACCGGCGTTCCGCATATCTATGCCAAGACTAACGGCATAATCGATGTCCCCGGTTTCCCGATAGCACTGCCGGATGTAGCGTCATGGATCGCCTCTTATCCGGTGGTTGCCGATTTGAATCTCGATGGTGTCCCGGAAATTCTCTGTACCTTCTTTGAATACGACATCGGCTCCATGTATATATTCAACGCCGACGGCACCGCATATCTCACTCGTGACGGTCGTCCTTACGGTGAAGTGTTCTACGATGATGTCACCTTTGCCACGCCAATGGTAGCCAATCTTACCGGTGATGAATATCCCGAGATTATTTTCAGGTCCGGCTATATTCTCCCCAGTACCGGTCAGGAGAGAGTTTATATTTTTGACCATGAAGTCAATTTATTACCGGACTGGCCGGTTACCACACCGGCCCGACCCGGCGAGGTGTTTTCATCGCGTTATTCGCCCGTAGTCGATGATCTGGACGGGGATGGTCTGGTGGAGTTGATGCTCGTTTCCGATGGACAGCAGATGCTGGTGTGGGATTTCGATGCCTCTTACGATGAGGGACGCAATCGCACCAAGCTGCTGGTAGATAATGTCAATTCCGGAATTCTGCGACTCCTGGGACCGGGGACGGATGTCGACGATGCTCCTTCGACATTGCCCCGGAAACTTTCTCTGGCGCAGAATTATCCGAATCCGTTCAATCCGAGTACGACGATCCGTTTCAATCTCGACCGAGGATCGGAAGTACGGCTGGAAGTGTTCAATATCCTCGGACAAAAAGTCGCGACATTGATCGATGAAAAACTTCCGGCCGGACAGCATGAAGCTGTCTTTGACGGCGGGGAATTGGCTTCAGGAATTTATCTTTATCGACTCCTGACAGACAGCTCGATTATGAGCAGGAAGATGATGTTGCTGAAATGAAGCGCCTGATGCTTATCATATTACTGCTGGCGCTGACGGTTTCTGCTTCAGCGCAGATCGGGACAACTCCTGACTATACCTTGTTATGGAATAACTTTAAAGCCGTACGATCAGTCGGATCCTATGTGCTGGCTATTTCCACTGATGGTGTCGCGGTGCTGGAGTACAATGTCGGGTTGGATCAGTTCGTGCATATCAATGAGTTATTCCTCGATCAGTCCCCCTCAAAAATGAAGGTTTATGGAGATACCCTTATTGTCCGTACGACCGGTGACAGCCTCATTGTGCTGAACCTGGCGGAGTTGCCCGAACTCTCGCGAATCGGGGCATTTCATACCGACTGGACTTTCGATGATTTCGAATACTCTCTGGGTTCGATTTATACTTCGAACTGGTTCGAGGGTATCTGGCGTTATTCCGGATCGTCGTTTAATTCGTACCATTTCGTCGATTCCACCATGAAACCGATTCTGGTGTCCCAATTAGAAATGGTAGGCGATACGCTCATGGCGCTGGACGAGTACAATGGTATTTATCGCGAAGTGGTCGATGAAAACGGTTTTACCGGTGAACGCGATTATCTATATACGCCTTTCCGCCTGAACTGCTTTCGACCGTTTGAGGGAGAGGTGCTGTTGTCGGAGACTAACGGTGGAATCTGGATCGGGGAGTTCGGCCGAGCCGGCTCCGGGATTACCCAATGGGTAACCGATACCGTTAGTGCGGTGGACCTGAGGTGCACCTACGACCTGTTCGTGATTGTCGACGAGCGTAACATCAGACTGGTTAATCGTTCTGACTCCACCGATGTGGTTGATATCGCACTCGATGAAATCAAAGCCGACGGTGATATTATTAGCCTGGTCGGTAATCGCCATTATGTGACGCCGGATCGTTATGGCGGACTGGTCTCAATCAATCTAGACAGCGCCATGGTGGAGAAGGTGATGTATCGTCCGGGACCGATCACCGGCTTGGAGATAATCGACGGTAAGCTCTTCACGGGCGGCACCGACAATCCGATCGATGTGTTCTCCTTTGATCTCTGCGACGGCCCCGTATACGAATTTACTCTTTTCGACGGCCTGGGCGGGATTGCCTCCATGGATCACAACGGTGACAGTCTGCTGGCTCTGTTCGATGGCCCCAACAAGCTCGGAATAATATCGAATGCCGTTTCCCGTGATGAATACTACTTGGAAAATTCAATCTCATTGCGACATCCTGATCCGCTGTCGATAGAATTCCGTGATCACTGGAACGACTCCTCATCGGCGGTGGTGGTAACCAGTCGACGCGATGTCTCCACCTATGCCTTGATCGATTCTTCGGCAGTGATGTTCGATGCCGCCTGGTCGATGTATCAGGGGATATTCGATGCTACCGTAATCGATTCGTTCCTGATTGTCTCGACCGAGAAACGGACTATTGTTGCCTATCGCATTCTTGACGGCGAGGATGTTCAGTATGCCGGCCAGGTTACTCTGGCGGTGCCGGCAACCGATCTGGTGAAAATAGGAGGGCAGGTTGTATATTTCGATGACGATAAAATGAACTATCTCTCCTGCAGCGAAACCGGACAGTTGTCACGAGACACAGTCGTGCAGCTCAAACTGCCGGTGACGCGGTCGGTTATCGACAACGACCGGCTGTTGACTGTCGGCCGGAACGGCTTTGCGATTTATGAGCTGGAGGGAAACTATCCGGAATTAGTCACGTACGGCGGTCGCGCCGGTTCATATATCGCAGCCGATTCCAATGTGGTCGTCACCTCGTCAGGCAGTTCGGTACATGTTTATTACTTGAATAAAGAGGATTCGGTCTCACCACCGCCTGAGTTGCCGGATCGGTTCTATCTCTCGCAAAACTACCCCAATCCGTTTAATCCGATCACGGCAATCGACTTCGAGTTGCAGGAAGCCGCTATTGTAAAAATAGAAGTGTTCAACCTGCTTGGGCAGCGAGTCGCGGTTATCCTGCATAATAAGATGAGTGCGGGACGTCAGACCGTTTATTGGGATGCCTCCGCCGTCCGGGGGGATCCGCTCGCCAGTGGGGTTTATATTTATCGCATGCAGGCCGGGGATTATGTCCAGTCCCGCAAGATGATGCTGCTCAAATAATCTCAGTCGTTGTCGATGGTCGGACTCTGCTTTTCAGCTTTTGCCTGATCCCTGAGGTCAATTTTATAGACGGTTTTCGTGACTGATGGATTCTGTGGGTCTATGACTTCGATTCCCGATGTCCCGTTTGCTTCGGCAGGGTTTTCTGTGATTTTGTTAACCGGGCCGTAATCGGTTGCATAATAGCGAGCGGTCAGAACATGATCCCAGGATCGCGCCAGGGCCGGTGCGGCGTAGTTCGCTCGTCCTTCCAGACGGAACTCATATTGACCGGCATCTTTGTAGTAAACTCGGGTAACATAAATAGGGAAATAGTTAATGGCGGTGTTGACATAGCCGCCCAAACCTGCCAGGGCATAGTATGGGAATTGAGAACTGCCGCCCTCGTATTCGTCAATCTGAATCAGTGCCACATTCGGTCCCGTGGTTCCACTGAGTTCGACATAGCATTTCCCTTCGAGAACGATATACCCCTCCTCGGGAATTTCGATCTCTACTACCGCCAAATCGGTCATTTCCATCGTGATTAGTGTGACCGGTGTGACCTCGAGGTCGACCGTCAGCCCCGGCTCATTGAATGTCTCTTCGGAACTGACCGAAGAATCCGGCAGGATCACTGCCTGGTTGCCGGTTAATCCGGCATGGAGACCGATGCCGATTTCGTCTTCAGGTTTCATCAGGAGCAACTGCCCGCCGATGTCGTTGGCTTTCATGATCGCCCGCTCGTGACCGTCTTCGGCGTACAGGTTGACTTTGTGAGCGTCAGGATTTAGGGCAATGAAAATCGAATCATTGTCGTAACGAGCGGCCAGGTCGCCCGCAACGGTTGCATACGGTACGGCCGTGATCGGGCTTCGCGGTTCCAGAATGATCGACTCCGCTGTTATTTGTACATATAGCCGGTCATATTCGGCAAAAAGCCCGTCCGGAAAGGGATTGACCGAACCCAGGAGATGGGCGAACAATCCCTGGTGTGAAATCACTTCGGTATTTTCCGACCAGAGGGGGGCGCCGCCGACGGAGTCCTCGTAGATACCGAACACGACGTTGTAGGAGTCGTCAGGCAGGGCATCCCCGGCATCGTCGGTCAATCGACCCTGAAAATTAATAACGACAGGCGCAGCCGCGGTTGTGCCGGCTATGACAGTTACAAGTAGACATGTTAAAAGCAGCTTGTTGATCATATCAGGACATTTCTTTCCATATTTGACCTTTTTGATGCGATACACCCTCAATATCGGCAACATCCCGTTTTTTTGCAAGACTTCCCGTTACCGGCAACATTTCAATTTCGTTGACCGACTATTGAATCTATCTTTCGGTGCTTTCGTTGATAGATGTATGAAAGCAACGACCTGACGGCCTGACTGCCGCCCAGGCCGCCACCTATGATCAGAGAGGATTTGCATGAGTAAATGGATGCTTGTTCTCGCGGCTTCGATAACCGCTTGTTTCGTGTCGGTTCAAGCCGCTGAATTCGCCGTCGATGTCCAGCATTTCAAGCTGGATAACGGCATGACTTTTCTGGTGGTGACACGCTCCACCGCTCCGGTCTTTTCCGGATTCATTTGTGCTGAAGTCGGTTCCGCTTATGAAAAAACCGGCAATATCGGCAGTGCTCATCTCCTGGAACACATGATGTTCAAGGGATCGGAAACGGTGGGGACTTCGAACTACGCTGCCGAGGCTGTTTTGATGGCACAGGAGGATTCGATTTGGGCGCTCATTGAGCAAGCCAATTGCGAGGAACCGTACATCAGGGCCAACAATCCCGAGAATTTGCCGGTGTTACAAGAGAAAATCGCGACCTTGCAGGCGGCTTTGGATTCGGTCACGCAGCTCAGTTCCGCTTATGTTATCCAGAATGAATTCGACCGTGTCTACACCGCCAACGGTGCAGCCGATTTCAACGCCACTACCGGTTACGATGTCACATCGTATTTCGTATCGTTACCAGCCAATCGCCTAGAACTGTGGTTCAACATGGAGTCGGATCGGCTTAAACATCTGGCTTTAAGAGAGTTTTTCCCGGAACGCGCGGTCGTTATCGAGGAACGTCGCCTGTCGGTCGAAAACTCGGCCGAAGTCAAGTTGTTCGAGCAATTGATCGGCACCGCCTTCATTGCCCATCCATATCAGATATTCTGGGAATGGCCCGAAGAAACAGGCGCCCTGACCCGCTCCGACCTCAGAGATTTTTTCCATACCTATTACATTCCCCAGCGTCTTACGGCGGTAATTGTCGGTGATGTGTCACTGGACGAGGTTAAGAGGCTGGCCAATCAATACTTTGGCGATATCCCCGCCGGTCGACAACCGGAGCCGATTCACACTCGTGAACCGATCCAGACCGGTGAACGGCGTGTGGAAGTGGAATACGAAGCCAATCCTGAACTATATATAGGTTATCATGCGACTGCTTTCGATGATCCCGATGAACCGGCGTTCCGGGTAATGCAGTCGATTTTGGCCGATGGTCGCACCTCCCGGCTCTATAAGTCACTCGTTCTCGATAAACAGTTATGTCTGGATGTCGCCTACGAGGTTTTCCCCGGCGCACCTTTGGGTGACAAATATGCACCGCTATTTTGCCTCTATGCTGTTCCCAAGGACGGCATTACCAGCGATGAGGTAGAGGCGGCGCTCTACGAGGAGACCGACCGGCTGAGTCGTGAACCGGTTTCCGAGCACGAGCTTCAGAAGATCAAAAATCGTTTGCGGGCCGAAGAAATCTGGTCCGCATATTCCAATCTCGGTCTGGCCATGCAACTTGGCAGCGCCCAGAATCTGGCGCACGATTATCATTATGCCGAACGGTTGCTGGAGCGGATGGGACAGGTTACTCCGGAGGATATCATGGCGGTTGCTTCCAAGTATCTGACCAGGGAGAATCGCACGGTAGCGGTATTGATCCCCGTAAGCGAAGGGGGTGAGCTATGAAACGCTTGACTATTCTATTAATTTTCACCGCTTCGTTGCTGTTGTGCATGGCGGTTCAGGCGGTCGATCCGCGTGATATGAAGTTCGAACCGCAGGAATTCACTCCTCCTCAACCGGAGCGCTGGGAGCTTGATAACGGTTTGGTCGTTTTCTTTCTCCCTAACGATGAGATCCCGATTTTTACAGCCCGCGCCCTTTTTCACGGCGGCACGATCTATGATCCAAGCGACCGGGCAGGTCTTTCTGAAGTTATGACCAGTGCCATGCGCTCTGGCGGCGCCGGCGGTCGTACTCCTGACGCAATCGATGAGGCGCTCGATTTTGTCGCTGCCGATATCAGCGCCAACGCATCATCGGATCGCCTGAGTTTCGGTATGCGTTGTCTGATAGAAGATATTGATTCGGTCTCCGTCTTGTTCGCCGACGTTCTTATGAAACCTGATTTCGATTCGACCAAGACCGCCATGGAATTGTCGAATCTGGAGAATGAAATTCTTCGCCAAAACGACAATCCTCATGCCGTAAGCCGAAGAGTGTTTTACCAGACCGTTTACAAGGATCACCCTTACGGTCGTTATGCCACATTGAAATCAATTGCGGGAATAGGTGTCTCGGATGTTGCCTCTCAGCATGATGCGTTTATATCTCCGTCGAACTGCATCTTGTCGATTTCAGGTGCGATCTCATCCGAAAATGTCAAGCAACTCGTAGAGAAACTCTTCGGTGACTGGACCGGTCCGACAGTTGTTCCCATCACCGATTTGAAAGCTGCCGACCAATTCACTCCCGGCGTGTATTATGCGGAAAAAGACATCAATCAGGCGAATATCCGATTCGGCCATCGGTGTCTTGACGACCATAATCCCGATCGGTTCGCTTTTGATGTGATGAACTTCGCCTTGGGCGGATCCGGTTTTACTTCCCGACTCACCAGGGAAGTTCGCACTACTCAGGGATTGGCTTACAGTGTTGGAAGCTATCTCAATAACCGTCCTCTCGGCGGAGTGTTTTTCGGCTATTGCCAGACGCGAGCGGATCAATTATCCCAGGCACTGAACAGTATGCTTGAAATTATCCGTCAGGTACGAGATTCGGGTATCACCCAGGAAGAACTTAGCCTGGCCAAGGAATCGATTATAAACAACTTCGTGTTTAACTTTGTCACCCCGAGTCAGATTGTCAATGCTCAGGCTGAACTCGAATTCGATGGCTTTCCCGTTGACCAGCTAAGTCGCGATCTTGAAGCCTATCGCGAAGTTACGCGGGAAGATTGCAATCGTGTCGCCCGTGAGTACTTACAGCCGGATCATGTCGCTATCGTTGTGGTAGGGCAGCGGACGATGTTCGACAAACCTCTGGAACAGTTTGGAAAAGTAATTGTTGTTCCAATGGAGATTGAATGAAAGCCGTTTGATTCCGTTTCTTAATTGACTTCGCTCTGTTTCGATGTAAAATAAGGAGGGCCGATTGTATTTAAGCAATCGGCCCTCAGACACTTGATTATGAGACGAATAGTCAAATACACAATTTTATCGATTACATATCTCCTGGTTATTCCGGCCGGTTGGTCGGCAAAGCTGCTTTATGTGCTCTTTAAGAGCCAGATGCTTTTTCATTTCTTCGCTGAATCTTTCAGTATGATTCCCGGTTATCCGGGACAGGCTGTCCGTGTCTGTTTCTATTACCAGACTTTGGAGCAGGCTCACCTGGATATGGTCGTGGCGTTTTTCGCAAGGTTCACCAAGATGCAGACCCGCGTGGGACACAATGTCACCATCGCCGGCCATGCCACGGTCGGTTGTGCCGATATCGGGGATAGAGCCGTAATCGGGAACAATGTCAACGTTCTTTCCGGTCGCCATCAGCATAATTTCTCCGATCCCGATACCAACGTCATGGACGGCAGCAGTTCATTTTATCGAGTCAGCATTGGCGCCGATTCGTTCATCGGTGATAAGAGTGTGGTCATGGCCGACATCGGAGAAAAGACCATCATTGGCGCCGGCTCAATTGTCGTTAAGCCTATTCCTGATTTATGCGTAGCGGTAGGTAATCCCGCTCAGGTTATCAAGCATCGCACCGTTACGTCTGAAGTTACCAGCACTACGATCTAAATCCCCATTTTTCATTAAATTGACTTATGATATATGCAACCTGTTGCGCAAATTTGTGCAATGATTAAACAGGTATGTTGCAGGTGATTTTCCTCCTGATTGTGACATTTGTTGACACATAATGACTTACGCGTTCTGGTCTGTTTATTGCTACATTAAAGGTGGGTTGTAGTATGGTATTACTACGGACCAATGATGTTTGGATATTAACTACGGAATGGAAGGCTAACCAAGGATTGCTATGAGAACGATTCGTATTTCATTATTCGCTGTCGCCGCACTGGCGATATTGGCGCTTTCAGCCAGCGCCGGAGTGTATGTTTACAATCCTGATCCAGTTGATTTAAACGGGCTTGACCACCATGAGTATTACCAGTGGGGTCTTAGTTGGGATCAGACCGATGAAACGGTGTACGATGTCGTTCTCACTTTTGACAACATCCGCAACTGGCAGCTCGAAGACAACCGGTTGTTCATCCATTTGCTCGATGAAGTCCCCCTTGGTCTCAACATTGGCTGGGACAACGAAGATGGTTTGATTGACTATTTCGAAGGTCAGGGCGTGCTGATCGATGCCTGGCAGGATACTCTCAGCACCGGCTGGGATTCTCCCGGGCAGACACTTACCTACAGCCTTCGTGATCTCGGTCTACTTGATATTTTCCTGGAGTATGCCTCCAGCGGTACTTATGGTTTCGCCTTCGATCCCGACTGCCATTTCTTCAACGACGGTGTTAGTGTCACTATCATCACAGATGTTCCCGAGCCGGTAACGATCGCTCTGTTCTCTCTCGGTTTAGTCGGTGTCGGTTATGGTGTCCATCGTCGTCGTTCCAAAAGCTGATAACTCTCTTCAGTCATAGCATTCTTGGAGACCGGCTCCCCATAAAGGAGCCGGTTCTCTTTATGGTATGACAGAAATTCCTGATATTACTTGACTTTGTTCCTATTTCGCCGGTTTCTGTAAGTTTGATCATAATCGTTTACTTGAACACAGGAGTTTGTTATGGCCACGGCCGAATCGGGCGATAAAGTAAAAGTTCATTATTCAGGAAAGCTGCAGGATGGAACGATCTTCGACAGTTCCGTCGACCGTGAGCCTCTGGAATTCATGTTGGGACAGGGACAGGTGATCCCGGGTTTCGATCAGGGCATCATGGGGATGGCGTCCGGTGAAAAGAAGGAACTCTCAATACCGGCGGATCAGGCTTATGGCCCGCGTCGTGATGAACTGATCGCACAAGTGAATCGCTCTGTTTTCCCGAACGAAATCGAGCCGGAAATCGGTAAGGTATTACAGATGGAGACCAAAGAAGGCCAGACGATCAACGTTCAGGTGACGGCTATCGAAGGCGACAACGTTACCCTTGATGCCAACCACCCCCTGGCCGGTAAAGACCTGTTTTTTGAAATAGAACTGGTTGAAATTACCAAGCCATAACCGTAACTCGGTTTTGATTCTCTCGCCGTCTTACAGGTGATGGAGTTGAAATCGCATTCTTATATTATCATCGTTGCCTTGACCGTATGTCTTGGTCTTGGTGGATCGGTTGCCGCTCAAATGCGGCTCCCGATTGATCCGGGACTGAAATCAGGTCCGTCAATGCTGAGTGTCAGCCCGGCATATTGTCTGGCCGCACACCGGGTAGGCAAAATCGAACTGGCCGTGGCCAACAACGGAACCTTCGGTGTCGAATACCATCACGGTTCCAAAGTTGATTGCTTCACCGGGCAGGAGATAGCAGCTTCCTGCCAGTATCCCAAGAACTCCAATGTTGTCTATTTATTCGGCGGAGCGTTCTGGATTGGCGCCGTGGTAGGCCGGGATACCCTCGTATCGGTCGGCGCCGATGGTTGGCAACTCGCTTACGAGATGTATCCCGACGAGGCACCGTTCGGCGAGATGATATATCGCTCCATCAAAGATCCGGAGTCGCCTCGCTATGTCGATGCCGTTTCCGAAGAAGATTATATCGCCGTATATACCGATACCCTGACCGATGGTGTTCCCGCGGATTTTTTCGGTCGTCCCCATCAACCGCTCTATGTTGAAGTAACGCAGTCCTCTTATGCCTGGAGTTACTCTTACGCTGAGGATTTTGTTCTGTTCGATTATAAGATCAGGAACATCGGCGTAGAGCGATTGCGGGAAGTCTATATGGGAGTTTATGTCGATTGCATGGTGTGTTATGACTGCATGGGAACCAGCAGCGGTTACACCGACGACCATAGTGGTTTTCTGCATACCTATCCAGCCAAGCGGGGCACCTGTGAGTATCTTGATACGGTCTCGATTGCCTGGATTGCCGACAACGACGGTGATCTCACGCGTGTTTTCGACGACGGCAGCATGCATCCCTGTCCCAATGTAACCGCTACCCGTATCGTACGCACACCGGCCGAGTCGCTCGATGTCAGTTTCAATTGGTGGATAGGTAACGGCAACGCCGCGCTCGATTTCGGCCCGCGTGAGAGGGCGGGAGTAGGGCGACGTAAAGATGCCTGGCGTGATTTCCGGACGGGCGGACTAGGCACTCCTGAAGGGGACGGCAACAAATACTATCAACTCAGCAATCGTGAGTTCGACTACAACCAGGTTTTTACGGCTTCGATTCAGCCGAACGATACCTTATGGATGTACCCCGATCAGGATCAGGCGGCTGATTTCGCGGACGGTTACGATGCCCGCTATTTGCTTTCGTTCGGACCGTTCGAGATCGAACCGGGGCAGACTCTGCCGATTTCTTTCGCTTACGTCGCCGGAGAGAATCTTCACACTATACCCGACAATGCCGAACGTTTCCTGCCGCAAGCCCCCGAGAGCTATTTAGCCAATCTGGATTTCAGTGATCTGGCTACAAACGCTCAGTGGGCTTCCTGGATTTACGACAATCCGGGGGTCGATAGCGATGGTGACGGAGACAGCGGCAGTCTCCGCATTTGTTGCGACAGCTCCTTAGGAGAAGGGCCGGTCTGTGATACCTTCTGGTATGAAGGAGACGGAATCCCTGATTTCCGCGGAGCCGCGCCGCCGCCTGCGCCTAAGTTCTGGGTGGAACGCCCCGAGGCAGGCGTGTTGCGGGTTCGATTCAACGGTTTCAATTCAGAGACCACGCGCGATGTTTTCTCAGGGGAGATGGATTTCGAAGGATATCGCATCTACATGGCGCGTGACGTGCGGGCGACGTCGTACTCGGTTGTGGCTTCCTATGATCGTGAGGATTACAATAAGTTCGTTTACGTTGCCTCTGAAAATGCTTATCAGCTCCTCGAACACCCCTTCACCATCGATGAACTCCGTTGTTTGTATGGGGAGTCCTGTTACGACAGCACGTTTGACCCGTTGTCCTATCGTATTTCTCGTCCATACGTGCACCCTAATTTCCCGGAGTCACTTTTCTATTTCACGCCGCAGGATTACAATGTCTCGGAACCGGGAATAACAACGGATATTGTGAAGGTCTATGCTAAGATCGATGAGCCCACCGTAGACAATCCGGCTCAAGCAGACTCCAATGAGTTGACCGATGACGGCTACTTTAAATACTATGAGTACGAATTCTATATCCGTGATTACCTGCCGACTGTCCCGTATCTGATCAATGTTACAGCTTTCGATTATGGCTCACCCGAGTCGGGATTGGCATCGCTGGAGACTTCGGTGACGGACGGCGCTGTTTCGGTTATGCCCTATGCTTCTTACGATTCGGTAGTATCACAGGGACTTGAAGTGTACGTTTATCCCAACCCGTACCGGTCCGATGGAGACTATCGCAGCCGTGGCTTCGAGGGTCGAGTCGCAACCGATCGCCCTTCCGATCGCACACGCGAAATCCACTTCGCAAATTTACCTCCCCGCTGTACGATCAGAATTTTCTCGCTGGACGGCGATCTGGTTCGTCAGATAGACCATGATGTTTCTGTCGGAGAGGGACACGATACTCACGCTGTGTGGAACCTGATTACCCGTAACACGCAGTTGGCCGTCTCCGGTCTTTACTATTGGACTGTGGAGGCGGAGAACGGGGAGACTCAGATCGGCAAGCTCGTGCTGATTATGTGAGCCGTGACTACGGTCTTTACTTCATCGCAGATTTGAGGGGCATCCAATCGGTTTTGTTTTATCTTCATTTCGGTTCAATCAAAAAAAAGGCCGTCCCCGGGGATCGGCCTTTGCTTTCTACGATGTTTTTACATTCAAGCGACGGGTACGTTATTGACGGCATCAGTGACTTTTAGACGAAAAGGCTCATTCATCGATTCGTAAGCATCGGGTCCATCTTCGTCGACTTGAAACCGATTGATCATTTCCATGAAGATCGCTGAGTTGGTTTTCAACAGATCGGCAATATGGGTCAGGCTGGCCAGAGCTGTTTCGATCTCACTGGTCGTATCGGCTGTTCCTGATACCGTCCGAGCGATTCCATCAGCACCACTGGATGTCTCCGCTACGAAACGGGCGACTTCTATTGTACCGTTGGACAACTCCTTAACGCTGGTCGATACCGATTCAGCGCTAACGGCAGAACTAGCGATGGCTTCGGATATCTCTTTCACGGCCTCCGATTGCTGATCGATTGCCATGGCTACTTCCGCCGATATTGATCTGATGTCATTGGTAACTTCCAGGATAGCCGCGATGGCGCTTACCACATGAGCAGTGTCCTGTTGCATCGTACTGACTTGTTCGGTAATCTCAGCGGTGGCCTTGGCTGTCTGTTTGGCCAGTTCTTTAACCTCATTTGCAACAACCGCAAAACCGCGACCGGCTTCACCGGCCGAGGCCGCTTCGATGGCAGCATTAAGAGCCAGGAGGTTGGTCTGGTCGGCTATGTCAGTGATTGAACTGACGATTTGTCCCACTTTCATGGCATTGGCCGCCAATGCGTCCATTTTATCTTTGGCCGCTCGGGCAGTGGTATCCGCCGATTCGGCGATCAAAGCGGTTTGTTCCGAGCCACTGGTAACGCCGCTGAAGTTTTCATGCATTTGAATGATTGCCGATGAAACGCTGCCGACTGAATGAGACATTTCTTCAGCAGCATCAGACATAGTCTTGATGTTCGTTGACATCTCTTCGACCGCTGCCGCCACCGTACTCATGTTGTTGCTTATTTGTTCTGAGCTTTGTGCAGACAATAAAATGTCATTACTGACTTTATGAGACCCCTTCATGATTTCGGCTGCAGCGTCATCGATCTTGGTTGAAATCTCGACCAGGCTCCGCGTATCATGTTTGATGGCACGGATGACACGGCTCGTCGTTTCCAGAGCCTGCTGAAAACCATGAGCAAGTATGTCATTCTTGCTGCGCGGGATGACCTTGATTGTCAGGTCATTATTCGATATTCTATCCGCCAATTCCGAGAGATGTTGATAATAAGCGATTACTCGGCGGAACGATTCGGCCAAATCGCCGATTTCGTCGTTTGATTTGATATCAATATCTCGGTTAATATCACCGACCGCGATGCGTTGGGCTGCTTCGGCCATTTGTTTTAACGGATCGGCGACTCTTCGTCCCACGAACCAGGTAAGCCCTATCAGTCCGGCGACAACCAGGAAGGCCAGAATCGTATCGTATACCATCCGTGCCGTCACCACATTCGTAAAACTCTCCTTGGAAAAGGCCAGGGCTACCGTACCCAGACGTTCATGGGACGGACTGAAAATAGGCGCCCATACCTCATAAGAACCGTCAAGGTTATACCCGGTTAGAACTGGTCGTGAGGGAGGGAGCGACACCGGTGATTCTCTTGTGTTCATGGCCGCCATAAGATCGTTGTCTCGGTTGTAAACCCACATGTTTGAGATCATCTGGCCTTTTTCATCGTCGGTAGCTTGTGCCACCATGTCTACGATAGCCCGGCTGCCATTGTCAGGTTCAGATGATAATGCCGAAGCAAGTTGTTGGGCCAGTAACTCCGCCATGAAATGGGATTCAGTTGTCATCATCTGAGTCCCCAGATACAGTCCCTGCCAGGGACCATAGATAGTTACAAGCAGAGTAATCACGACTCCGGGTGTCAGCACCAACGCCAGGAGTTTTGTCTTGATAGAAATTCTTGTCATTTCACCGCCCCAGTTTTCGTTCAGGCGCCACGACCATGTGCGATCACGGCTCCTCTGAACTAAATTTCGGACGAATCAGACTATTTCTTTAGAGGTCAGCCTTGTCGGGAAAGAGGAGAAACTCTCTTATGAAGAGGTTTGTAAGAAAACCTCTTCGCCGTCTGAGCGAGTCCCTATATCGGGGGAGACGAACTTTAACCTGAAGCGGCAGATAGACATATCTACGATTACAAAATGTCCGTACTGCCGTTGATCAGGGTGTCCGTTTATGGTACGCTTAAGGGGGATATCTTAGTCGAAATCAACCAGGCGGTCTTTTTCCCATTCATCCCCAATAATTCCGGAGGCAATAGCGTCGGCTTCGCGAACTCGGCGGGCGTCGACAAAAAACGACCAGCCCCCGCCTATCGGGGCATAAGAACTCGGGCCAAGTTGACCGGTGACACCAAAATGGCCGGTTCCTGATCTCATTACAACCGGTATGCCGGCACTCTCGATAGCTTCCTTGACCATTTCGGCTGTTGAGGCTGAGTTTATACGAGCCAACTGGACCCATTCAATGTCCTCATCCTCTTCGTCTTGTGCCGGGAGTGCATCAACCAGCTTGACGCAACAATCGGGACACTCGGTTATGCCCGGTTCATATTCATACCCACATTTTGGACAAAACGGCATAATTGCCTCCATGAGTATTAAATTTCTTTCGAAAATCTAACTGTATGTACTCATTTATCCAAGTTTAATTCACCTCAGGATAACTATTCACGATTAAAAACAGGCGGGGGGCTGTCTGCAATTAGTCCATACCCCGATAAGGACTGCCGGGTAATCAGACATTTCCAGGTGATCTTTGGCCTGATATTTTCGCTTGAGCCGGTGAGTATTATAGCATACTTTCACCGGGATTGAACTTATGAGTCCAACCGGCATTTAATAGTCAATAACGAATATACGGAACGAACGGATACGAATATGAGGAGTAAATCATGAACCGAATCGCTTTATCCTGCTTAACCCTGGTAATTGCGGCTTTTTTACTGGCGCCCATGGTGTCGGCGGAGAAGATCAAAATCGAGAAGCTCGATGATCTGCCGCGCCACACCTACACCGTTTCAGAGAAAGCCGCCGATCTGATCGTCGATGATACGGCTCTTATGACGCTGGCCCACGCGCTCAAGACCGACCTCGAAGATGACCTTTTGAAATACGACATTTCGGACAAGACCACTCTTAAGGGATACTATGGCATTTTAGCCTCCATTGCCATGCTTGACAAAGACTACGACAAAGCTGCGGAGTTCTACAACAAGTCCCGTGAGCTAGAGGATAAAGAATCGACGCGGCTGACGGCCGGATTACTAAGTCAGTCTTATATCGTTGCCGCCAGATCTGGAAGCGATGGTTTTAACACCGCTTTGGCACAGGAATACACGCGCCGAGTCAATGAGCTGCCGTATGATGTCGTTCAAGCGGATATCGAATCATCCAAGGCTCAGGCCGAGATGATAAGTAAGAACTTCATTGTTGGACTGATCGACAGTCGCCTCCAGCCGATTCTCGACAAGAGTGGCGGTGAGTTAAGCAAAGATCTGGCCGCCCAACTGGTTCGGTTCGGTTACACGCTGCGCTATTATCTGCCGTATCAGGAAATGGTTAAAACTGTCCTGACGGCCTATTTGGATTCACACAAAACGGAGAAAGCCGACATCTGGGCTGACCGTGATGTAATTCTTACCGAGGGTGAAGGAAAAAGTCCGGTTATAATCTGTATCTGGGATTCGGGCACCGACACGACCGTTTATGCCGATCAACTCTGGACCAACACGGCAGAGATTCCGGATAACGGTATCGATGACGACAACAATGGATTCATCGACGACGTCCACGGCATCGCCTATACGCTGTACTCTGATAAGACAACCGATCTGCTCTATCCGATTGGCGACGTGGAGAGTGAGCGGCCTCGTTTGCAGCGTCTTATGAAGGGCGTGTTCGATATGCAGTATAATATCGACAGCGATGAATCACGCGAGATTAAGGAAACTCTCTCGACCCTCAAGCCCGAAGAGGTTCAACCGTTTATTGAGGATATCAGTAAGTACGGCAATTTATGCCATGGCACCCACGTAGCCGGAATCGCTCTTGCCGGGAATCCTTATGCCCGCCTGCTGACTTCGCGTCTGACCTTTGATTATCGCATGATCGGTGATGTCCCGACTGTCAAGCAGGCTCGTAAAGACTCTGTGGCGACGGTAGAAACGATCCAATATTACAAGGACAACGGTGTCCGCGTGGTCAATATGAGCTGGGGTGGTGATCTGGCGGGTATCGAGAGTGCGCTGGAGGAACACAACGCCGGTGGAACGCCCGAAGAACGCAAGGCCCTTGCTCGGGAGATTTTTGAGATCGGCAAAGGTGCTCTGTACGAATCGATTAAAGACGCGCCGGAAATTCTGTTCATTACTTCAGCCGGCAACGAAAACAACGATGTTAAGTTCGATGAGTCCTTACCCAGCGGCCTCGATTTGCCTAACATCCTGTCGGTCGGAGCGGTCGATCAGGCCGGTGATGAGACCAGTTTCACCAGTTTTGGCAAAGTCGATGTCTACGCCAACGGCTTCGAAGTCCCCAGTTTCGTTCCTGGTGGCGACCAGCTGAGTTTGAGCGGTACTTCACAGGCTTCACCGCAGGTAACCGGTCTGGCTGCAAAGTTGCTGGCCGTACGTTCCGATCTGACTGTGGCTCAACTCCGTAAGTTGATTCTTGACGGCGCTGATCACGAGCAAGCCGGTGATCGTGAAGTTGTTCTCATGAATCCGAAGAAGTCGTTCGAGCTTCTCCAGCAGATGTAGTCATTGGTCGCTACGAGCGAAGCGAAGCAATTTTTACATTCAAGTTTCAGCAAGGCAGGTCTCCCCGAGACCTGCCTTTGTTTAATCCGTCTTCGGCGATTTTCCAGTCGGTTTCCGTCTCTCTGTATCTACCAAGGATTGCCAAATCCCCCGGAATCTGACAAGGAAGGGAAGGCTCGGTACGTTTGCTCGTTTATCGCTTGTCCTTGATCACCTTGTCGATTTCCTCACGCATGATCATGCGCGCATCGCCGTCGATGGGATAAGCCTCAATCTCTTCGATAATGAGACTGTCGCCTATGGGCGTATCTCCCATAGTGCCGTCGTCAATGAGACTATCGGGATCGTTAACATACCCTACCAGCCAGTCCACTTTGTCTCCGAAGGCTCCAAACCAACGGATTGATCCGCTCGGGTAAACCATGTAAGTAGAGGTGTCAACCTGCCAGTCCTGAAATGTTTCAGGAAGACTGAGATGTTGCAGCTTGACCAGAGTGTCGGCTCTCACACTCAAGCGAAGAATATCTCCGGATCTGCTGCCGTTGTTTGCCTTGACAATGATAACTTCCGGCACTCCGTCGCCGTCGAAATCGTGAAGGTTCGCTTCTGTGGTAGTTTCGTAACTTGAAAAATCACTCCAGATGATCTCACCGGACTGGTCGGGATAGCTCTTCATCAGGACCACACCGTTGGTGGAAAGGCCGGGGAGGAGACAGTCGCACTTGCTCATTTCGTACAGGATGTATTGAACAGGATTGTCGAGCGTCTCGGTGTCATAAAGAATAGTACGGCACTCATCGTCGGTTTGTGCCTGTAAAACCGTATACATAGCGATGATTATTATCCCGCATATAAGGATAGTCTTAACGGTCAGAGCGATCGGGCTGACCCCGGAGTTAATTGCCATCATAGTCTTCTCCTATGGATATATCTAAACGAATCAATCTTGATACAGGATAGAGGTCTCAACGGTTCCGGTCAACCAGAACGTGTGTGAGAACGGGTTCGGGGTGGATGAATCCGGGGAAACAACTTCACTTCACATGATGTTTGTGGGAGGCTGATGTCCCTGCCGTCAATCCGACACCATGTTCATGCAATGGCCGGGATTGAAGGAATCCCGGCCGAGACATTTTATTAAGTCAGATTGCCTTTGATCTGACAGTATGGGGCAGAGTCTTCCGGAGATCTGCCTGGAACCTTATTCACACGACGGAAACGGTTCGCCGTGCAGAAACATGAAATCGACCATGCGTACCAGGTCACTTATGTTCACTGCTCCATCGACGTTCACATCCGCCTCATCGAAACAGGGCGGAGGTGTTCCATCCTCAAATATATACTGAATCAGCCGAATCAGGTCGACGATATCCACTGAGCCATCGGCGCTGTGGTCGACATTGCCTCGGTTCCGACAGCAGGATGAGGATGTTATGGTTATGCCGGTCGGCAACGACGTGATGCCGTCGTAAGCAGCATAGGCCTCTACGAGGGTGCCCTCACCGGTATAGAAGAAAAGGGAGTCATGGCTAAGAACATCCGGATTGTCCCGATAGATGTCCATAAGCACACGGGTGTGGGTTCCATCGAAAGGACGGGATTCGTCGTTCTGCCCCCGGGGTTCCAAGTCTCCTTCGAAAACCAGCAACACTGCTCTTACTGAATCGGGGTAGTTCATCCGAACTACCTTATTGTCGACATCCTGTTCGAACTGGACGGTATCGCCTGAGATTGAATTCTTAAGGGGAGGAGCATCTCCGAATATAACACGCCAGAGATAAACGTAATCATCGAGGGTGAAGAGGAGGTCGTCATTGTTGCAGTCGGTTGCGGCCAACTGGTCTTCGAGATCGATATTGAAGACATCTGATCCGAAGACCAGAGCGTTGGCGAATAAGATCGCATCGGCAATTTCATAGGCGAGAAGGTTGAGGTTTACATCTCCTATCAGAACCGGCATTGGGGCGATAACGGTCGCTGTTCCCCCGCAGAAGTCGACCCTGCGAATAATAGACGAATCTGTAATGCAACTGCTCGGCGCTCCGCAGAAAGTGGGCATGTCTACATCATCCGTAATATCCAGACCGTATTCGTTGCGTACCGTCTGTGAGATGGAAAGCGTATCACCCGCGGCGTTACTGATGATATTGTTGCCGCAGTCGAACCATACGAAACGCACCGCGCCGCCGACATCGTACATAGCCGGATCGTCCGTGAAGCGGAAAACAATTTTCGCCAGTGAACCGCTCGCATCGGCCAGGCAGGAGGGTGTTCCCGGAACACTCGCCACGTCGGCCACGGCAACGATATGAAGAACGCTGTCCGTGCAAGGTTCTCCACCGCAATTTGCTTCTCCGCCCAGTCTCCATTCAAAATACTCCCAACCGCAATCGGTCAGGATGGAGCCGGGGAGGACATCCAGAATCTCGACCATCACCTCCGTGTTATACTGGAGCATTAAATCGAACCCACCCATCTCCAGCCAGGTGTGATAGTTATCAAGAGAGATATACATCGTTTCAGTCGAGCCTAGCTCTACGGTCCAGGCACAGGAAACACCTATCTGTACCGGAGGGTAATAATTGCCTGTCTCGGCTGTCACGAGAGCAATCCCGTTGCCGTCGACATACGTGGCATTCATCCACATAGAAGAATCCAACTCGACCAGGCCGACGTCGAAAGTCTCTGTAATAGGATGATTATTATCAGCGACGTAGAAGTAATCTCGATCTACGTGCATCACAAAGTCCCCCGTACCGATTCCCAGGAGATTGGTCTGAAGAACCGATGTTGTCACGAAGGGGACGCCGGCTCCAACCACATTGTCCACCGCACGCGGGTAGCTGTTGGTGTACATTACCAGATCATAGCCGCTGAAATCCTCGGTTTCGAGCGCCGTCTGGCTGCCTACTTCCAGGTTGACGGAATCGATCCCAAACACATCCACCAGATAATTATAGGCGGCGAGTCCATCCTCGTCGCGCTGGTCCGGGTCCAGCGTACCGTTGTAGGTCGCCAGAAATATCCGGGCCTCGGACGGCGCGGTGTAATCCATCGCCCAGGCGACCGTTCTACCGAACAGCTCCCAGCCCGGTTCGGTCATCTGGCTAAGACGGTACATGCCGAAACAGACGTTGTGGCTGGTGGGGTCGATAATGACCATCGCCGGAATACTGTTGGATACATTGACTTCTACCTGAGTCATCAACTGTTCGTATTCGGCGCGCTCTGACGCGGTGTAACCGTCGTCCGGTTCAAGTGCGGCAGGGCTTGCGGTCGCGATACCGGCGACTGCAGTTACGAGAGTTAGAACAAAGCCGGTCAGAATACGACCAAGGCTAAGGGCGGTGCGAAAACGCATACATACCTCCGATTGATAGTGTCCTCCGCGGAGGACGATAACGGCACTATCTTATGTGAGCGTTAGCAAGCAGGTATTATAAGAAGCTCGTTAGTTTGGAGTCGATTAGTAACTACTGAGCACACAACACCCATAGGATACACCCTCTCCGCAAATCTGTCAATGCATTTCCTATTACCTGAGAGTGTGTGCTATTATGCCGGTAATCGAATGAAGACCCATAAAAAAGCACCCCCGGCAGGATTCGAACCTGCTACCCTCTGCTTAGAAGGCAGATGCTCTATCCGAATGAGCTACGGGGGCGTATTCGATGGGGCAGAGAAAGCAGTCGGAGCTGCATCTCCGCCATTATTCGGAACACAAGATAGGAGCTGGAGTTCGCGGTATCAAGACTAAAATGGCGGCTCCCGGCCTCCGCGAACCAACCTCATGATCCCGCCTTGAGATGCTAAAATCTCAATCTGAGACCCAGGATCGGCGTCGTTTGCCCGCAACCCTGACGGAGGTTAAGGGCTATTCCAAGGCTCGACTTTCTTCTTTCGCTGTTGTAGACGGCCACTGCCTCTTTTAGATAATGGGCCGATATTCCAATGAAGACCAGAGACACTGTGACGAGTGATCCCCCGACAATGACCAATGTTGTATACGGAGATTGCCATTCATCGTTAACGGTCCATACCCCCAGCGTTACCCCGATCAAGCCGCTACCCGCATAGCCCACGACCTCTGCAATGTTCGAATAGGTTCTGAACTTGACCATCTGCGCCACGGCCTTCTTGCTGCCGCGCATGTGAAGCCGAAGCTCGTCACCGTTTGAGTCCACGTCAACGTAAGTGTGCCCGTCCAAGGCGTATTCGTATCCCGTGAATATGTTCCCTCTGAGGCTTATTCCCCCCGACGCGGAGGTGGCTGTGCCTATCAGAAGGAAAACGATAATAGATACGCGCAAGCTTGACATGGTTCCTCCCTTGAGGTGTCAGATACGATTGCGGTTTTCAGACAAAGGCCGGGACGCCCTCGGTCCCGGCCAAAGTATACCCAAATGTCGCCGTTAGCGCAATCGCTCAGGCGCCCTTCTTTTCGATCTTCGCCCAGGTATCGCGCAGGCCGACCGTACGGTTGAAGATCGGTTTCCCCGGTTTCGAGTCGCCGCAGTCGACGCTGAAATAACCGTGGCGCAGGAACTGGAACTGATCCCCCGGGACTGCCTCCGCTAAGCTTGGCTCAACTTTACAGTCGGTCAGCACCTCCAGCGAATCAGGATTCATCCAGGAACGCAGTTCGTCATCATCCTTTGCCGAACCGGGCATCTCGTTGGTGAACAGGTTGTCGTACAGACGTACCTCGGCCGTGTAAGCATGTTCGGCCGACACCCATTGCAGTGTTCCCTTAATCCGGCGACCGTCCGGCGTCGAGCCGCCGCGGCTTTCCGGGTCGTAAGTGCAACGCAGCTCAATCACCTCACCGTTATCGTCTTTAATCACCTCGTTACAGGTAATGTAATAAGCATGCTTAAGGCGAACCTCCGAGCCGGGGGAGAGGCGGAAGTATTTCTTCGGAGGATCTTCCAGGAAATCAGTCCGCTCGATGTATATCTCCCGCGAAAACGGGATCATCCGCGTACCGGCCGATTCATCCTCGGGATTGTTGATCGCCTCGAACTGTTCGACCTGTCCTTCAGGATAGTTGGTGATCACGACCTTGAGCGGATGCAACACCGCCATCACTCGTTTGGCAGTCAGATTGAGTTCTTCGCGAAGGCCGAAATCCATCAGCGCCATGTCGGCTACCGAGCCGCGCTTACGGGCTACACCGACCTTGTCGGCGAACACCCGAATCGAACGCGGGGTATAGCCGCGTCGCCGCAAACCGGCCAGGGTGGGCATACGCGGATCATCCCAGCCGCGAACGAAGCCCTGCTCCACCAGCCAGCCCAGCCGCCGCTTGCTCATGAGGGTGTAGGTTACCTCGAGACGAGCAAATTCAATCTGCTGGGGGTGGAAAATACCGAGTTGATCGAGAAACCAGTCGTACAGCGGGCGGTGATCGTCGAACTCCAGCGAGCAGAGGGAGTGAGTGATCCCTTCAAGCGAGTCGGAGATGCAATGGGTGTAGTCGTACATCGGGTAGATGCACCATTTGTCACCGGTTCGATGATGCTCGGTGTGTTTGATGCGATATATCACCGGGTCGCGCATGTTCATGTTACCCGAAGCCATGTCGATTTTGGCCCGCAGAGTGTGGGAACCATCGGGAAACTCACCCGCCTTCATCCGCTCGAACAAATCCAGATTTTCGTCGATCGACCGGTTACGATAAGGGCTTTCCTTGCCCGGTTCGGTCAAAGTCCCCCGATGTTCGCGTATTTCATCGGCGGTCAGGTCGCAGACGAATGCTTTACCGTCCTTGATCAACTGCACCGCGAAATCGTAGAGCTTGTCGAAATAGTCGGAGGCGAAATAGAGGCGATCCTCCCAGTCGAAGCCGAGCCAGCGGATATCCTCCATGATGCCGTCAACGAATTCCTGTTCCTCTTTGGCCGGATTGGTGTCGTCGAAGCGCAGATTGCACAGCCCATGATAATCGCGGGCGACGCCGAAATTCAGACAGATCGACTTGGCGTGACCGATGTGCAAATGGCCGTTCGGTTCCGGAGGGAAACGGGTGTGCACGCGACCTTTGTGTTTGCCGGTTTTGTTGTCTTCATCGATAATGTCTCGGATGAAGTTGCTCGTGGGAGCGCCGTCGGACAGCGGTGAGCCGTCGTTGGTTGGGATAGTATCGGGATTGTTCATCACGAACTCCTTATGCCCAGCAGGTTCAGGGCCTGCCTTGGCGTTAGGGTTATGTTCGAGCCCTTTGGGGGCGGTTTCAGAAGCGACCAATGTAGCCAATTATCGGCGGATTCAAAGAAAAATATGAGCGCCGGGCCCGGGACGGCAGACGGAGTCTCTTCTCGTTCCGTCGCTCTGCGGCGGGACGGCGGCCCCGCAGGGGACGAATGCGATCAGTGCAAGGAGGCAGGTCTCGGGGAGACCTTCACTACATAGTCCCGTAGGGCGGGATCCCCGCGATCCCGCCCTTTGCGCCGCGAAGGTCTTGCGGCAGGTCCGAAGACGGACCTGAACTATGGAGTACGCTGGATGAGGTCCCAACCAAGGGGGGAGCACCAAAAAAGATGAAGATTGATACCCGCTTTCGAGGGAAAGACGTTCTTCGGGGTGTGCTGTTGCAGGGGCAGACGAGACGTCTGCCGCCCACATAAGTTTTCCCTCGAGTGCAAGTTCTCGCCGTCCGCGCGGGTTCGAAGATGGATATGCGCTGTGAAGTGTCGCGTAGCAATGCAAGGTTCTCAACGCGCGGGATCACGGGGATCCCTCGCTACGGATACTGATCAGATATCCCATGCTACGGAAGCTTATCCACCCGGTTTGAACCGAATGACCGCTGAGGGTAAATCAGTAGCACGTCATCAAAAGCAACACAGAAGTTGCACAAAATCACAAATCGCTCCTCTGGTTGTATCGTGTTAACTTGAGGAGTTTTATATGAATACTACGGGATTAAAGCCCCCTTGTGGATTGAGCGAGATTATCAGGGTTTTCGGTGATATTGCCGCTTCGTTGACTGAAACCGGTGAGCCGAGCCGTGACTGGTGTCGTGGGCACCTCACCCGCATTGACCTGCCGTTTGCCGTTCCGCTGGCCTGGGATAAATCGCTTCGGGCGACCCGAATTCACTGCCATAGCAAACTGGCGCCGATTTTATCACAGTTATTTAACGATTTGGTAGAGGGTGAGTTGGGGCCGCTCATTGAAAGCTACGGTGGATGTTATTGCTTCCGTCACAAACGCAGCGGTGCGGAGCTTTCGACTCATGCCTGGGGGATCGCTCTTGACCTGAATGTAGCAACGAACCACCTCGGCACTAAAGGGGATATGCCCGTTGATCTCGTGAGTCTTTTTGAGCAGTACGGCTTCGAGTGGGGTGGCCGCTGGATCGGTAGACGTCGTGACCCGATGCATTTTCAATTTTGTCGAGGCTATTGATTGAATGGAAATATCAGAGGTATAAGAGCGGGCATAGAAAAATCGGGGTGAGAGGATTTGAACCTCCGACTCCTTGCTCCCAAAGCAAGTGCGCTACCAGGCTGCGCCACACCCCGAATTCAGCCTTTCAACATAGCCTTAACATCGGCAGGTGTCAAGGCCGATTAACTGTCAACAGTATCCGCTTTCCTTCTGACCGAGAATGTCTTACATTCCGGGCCATGACTCGTACCGACCTCATGGGATACACCAGCGCTGAGCTGGAGAAACTGATGACCGAGCTGGGAGAGAAACCGTTCCACGGGCGGCAACTCTTCAAATGGCTATATAAGATCACTCAGCCTGATTTCGAGACGCTTACGGATCTATCCAAGCAAGTCCGTACCAAATTGATAGAGCAGTTCACTTACACAATCCCCGAACCGGAAAAAGACCTGCTTTCCGAGGACGGCACCCGTAAGTTTCTGTTTCGTCTTACGGATGGCTTTGCGATCGAATCGGTGCTTATTCCCGATCCCGAATCGGGACGAGTTACGGTTTGTGTTTCTTCGCAGGCCGGTTGTGCGCTCAATTGTGCTTTTTGCGCCACGGCTCAACTTGGGTTTGCTCGGAACCTGACCGTGGGGGAGATAATCGGCCAGCTTGTTTATCTGCGTCACCGTTTTGGTCCCGGAGCTTTTACCAATGTCGTTTTTATGGGCATGGGGGAGCCGATGCTCAATCTGGACCGTGTGCTGGCAGCCGTTGGTATAATGACCGACGGCGCCGGATTCAGCCATGCCGCTAAAAAAGTAACCGTTTCGACAGCCGGTATCGTACCGGGGATCGAGCATCTGGCGGCGATCCGAAGTAAAGTTCGACTGGCTGTTTCACTGAATGCTCCGACTCAGGAAAAACGGGTACAAATAATGCCCATTACTAAAAAATACCCGCTGCCGGTTCTAATGAATGCATTGAAGAAATACACACAGAGCACCGGAACCAGAGTCACCTTCGAATACGCTCTGTTCAGCGGCTTCAACGATACTTCGGATGATGTTCAGTCGCTCGCTCACCTCGTGCGTGGAATCCCTTGCAAAATAAACTTATTGGCCTATAATCCGGTTGACGGATTGCCGTTCCGGCGTCCGTCGGACAGTCACGTAGAATGGTTCGCTCATCAGTTATATCCGCGCGTTCCGGCGGTTACGGTGAGGAAGAGCCGAGGTGTCGATATAAATGCCGCCTGCGGACAGTTAGCCGGCGAGAATCCTTCGAGGAGGAACTAGATAATGCAACGTATGCTCGGCGTTGTTCTGGTCCTTACACTGTGTCTGATCGGAGTGGTTGCGGCTCAGACAACAGAGGACCTTACCGTCACCGGTGTGGACCTGGACAATCCCATATGGGGATCACAGACATTCGTGGTGCACATGACCAACAACACGGTCGATTTCAAATTCACCACCATCGTAGCCAATGTTGACTTCATCGACAATAAATTCAAAACCAACCGGAGGATAAGGACCAGTTTCGTTATGCCGCCGGAATCGAAAATGGTTTTACAGCCGTTGTTGATTATCCCCGGAGACTACGGTAAGGCACGTATCGAAGTACGCTATTACGACGTTGTCGACACGGTCGATGAAATTTTCGAATATCAGCATTTCGACACCGACACGTTGTACGCCGAGTTCGCTCCCACCGAAGAAGTCGAACCTTATCTTGATAAAGATCTGACATTGCCGCCTCGAGTGGCGGAGCATCCATATTTCGATCAGACCGTGGCGCGTCTGATTTTATTGATGCTTTCGGAAGGCAAAGCTGTCTCTGACATCGCACGTATTACCGGCGCCAGCGAGAAGTTTATTCTCGATCAACTGAGGCTCATGGTCAAGAATGAATATGTCACTCAGGACGATGCCGGGTATCATACCACATTCACGGTTATCGGCAACGAAGAGGCGCGTGAGGCAGCGGTTCTGGCCCAGGAGCTGGCCGATTCGCTCACCGCTATAATTGGTAATAATCTTCCCGTCTTTCGCGATAAGCTAGCCGACATGGTGGCCAACAAAAAGATTGGTTCCGATCCCAACCTCTTCATGGATCCGGGCTCAGTGCTTTACCATGAATATCCGGTTGTTGGCGGCCTGGCTCTCTGGACGAAGCTGGGACGATCCTTTATAACCCGTTCGGCTCCGCTGCTGATTTACGATGGGACCGATTTGTGCAACGCTCGCATCCCCAACTACATGTATCTGACTCACGGCGGCTCCGATCTTAACGGCGACCAGTTTTACGGTCAGTTCATATCGCTGAGACAATATGCCATTTATTTCGGCGACGGCCCGGTCCCTATTATCTGCAGTGATGATTTCCTGCGTCGGGCGGAGATGGGCTTGTCGGCTAAGTGGACATTGCCGGACACTTTCAACTTCGTAAGTTTCACGATTGACACTACCCTGGTGGAACCGGCTCTCGAAATACTTACCTCGGGTACGGATTCCTTGCTTTGGCACACTTATATTAAGCTTCGTGATGTCGCGACAAAATACGGTCACCCGCGTCTCGATTATGCCGAGCGCTATTGGTTCTGGAACCTGGTTGCCACCCGTACGCTGAAACAACTTGCGGCGGAGGGAATAGTGACAAGAGAGGGGCTTGGCCAGTATCGTTTCAATTCCATTTGAGGTGACTAGTTGTGAAGCGTTCTATTGTTGTCCTGTTGTTGTTTATCGGAGTTGTATTGGCCTGGCTCGGTTGTGATAATAGACCGCCCAGCCGCAATCAGATTCCCATTCTGAAACAGTGTTTGTTGGAATTACAGGTGGCAGTCAAGGATAAGAATCGAGCCGGGATAGACTCGTTGCTTTCGGTGAAAATTCTCGATTACGATGAGAATTCCGATTCTTTGCTAAGCCTGGTCTATGGCCCCGATCGTGATTTCGCTTTCGAGCAGTTTGCTCTGGGAGAGATCAAATACGGGCACGATGCAGCTCAAATCGATTGCTTCGTTATGGATACGACGCACCGACGTGACCGCCCTCTGCGTATGACTTATCGCAAGGACAAAGACCTCTGGCTTCTCGGCCGGTTCGTGTTGCCTGATTCCTCGGATATCCCGGAACAACCCTGATAACGGCTTCCCCGAATTAAAAAAGGCGCTCTCAAGAGAGCGCCTTTTCTACTAATAATTCATGTCGTATTTATTCTTCGTTGGTGACCTCAGCCTTGGCAACGTCTTTGCGGCCTTCGGTGATCAACTCAGTATACTCGCCGGGATGTTCAAGAAGTTCGATCGCTTTTAGCACCGCCGGATCGGTTTTCAACACCAGGCCTTCATACATCCCTTTCTGACCGCCGATTGACGACAGTATCTCACGCTTGATCGCTCGTTTGATGTAGTCGTTGGATTTCTTGAAATCCTCATCTTTCTGAGCCTCGATCAAACTGGACAGGGAATCCAGAGTGGGTTGGAACAAGTCCAGTTTTTCCTCGTCGTTGATCGTTTCCGTCAGATCTTCCAGGGCTACTTGCATGGAGGTTTTGTAATCGAAATCACGTTCTTGGGTAAACTTTTTGAACGCCGCCACCATCTCGTCGGTCACTTCGAAATTGATATCGGACATGGGATGATCGGCAAGCCATTTAACGGCGAAGTCGAAGAACATCGACTGCCGCTCCAGATTGATCTCGATCGGGGTCAAATAATCAGCTTCGACCTCGATATCCGGCACGATACCGCCGCCGCCGTAAACTATCCGACCGCCGTTGGTGTAGTATACTTCTTTCTTTCTGGTTTCGAGCGAGTCAGATCCCGCCTCCAGGTCCGCTTCTGCCTGACTGCCGTGTTTGGCTTGTCGCTCCGGTTTCTGGATGCACCGTCCGGACGGCACATAATAACGAGCGGTGGTGAGTTTCAAATGTTTTGAGCCATCCGGGGTAATAGGGAAGAGCCGCTGCACGAGACCCTTGCCGTAGGTAGTGCGTCCCATGACAACGCCGCGATCCCAGTCCTGTATCGCTCCCGAGACGATCTCCGAAGCCGACGCCGTTCCTTCGTTCACTAATATGACCAGCGGTTTGTCCGGGAAAATGGGCGGACGTTCGGAATAAAGATGCGTTTCACTCGAAGGATCCTTACCGCGTGTCGAGACGATTTCGCTGTATTGTTTCAGGAACAACTCCGCCGTTTCTTTGGCCTGATCGAGCAGACCGCCGCCGTTGGAACGAAGGTCCAGAATCAAGGCCGAAACACTGTCGTTGTTGAGTTCGGTGATAGCCTCGCGCAACTCGTGTGAGGTTTCTTCGGCGAACCGGTTGAGACGAACATAACCGATATCCGTTCCCTGGATGACGCCGGAGTAGTTGACCGATTTCAATTCGATCACGGCCCGCTCGACATCGAACTCCATGACATCCGCGATGCCGGCCCGTTTAATCATCAGTTTGACCGAAGTGCCGGCCGGGCCGCGCATCAGGTCGGCCCCTTCGGAAGTGGTCAGTCCTTCGGTATCAACCGTATCTATTTTCATGATAATGTCACCGGCCCGGAGCCCCTTGCGGTAGGCCGGGGTGCCCTCGATCGGAGAAATGATGACGATTCGGTCGTCGCGCGAGTCGATCTGCATGCCGAGGCCTTCATACTTGCCCCGGGTTTGTTCCATCAGTGATTCATACTCGTCTTCTTCCATGAGGACCGAATAACGATCGAGATTCTCCAGCATACCACGGATTCCGGCATTGATGATATCATCCGAGTTGACATCCTCCATATACCGGGAACGAATCTCGTAAGCGGTATTGGTCAGAGAGCGGATATCACGGAGAAAAGTATCTCTGCTGTTCTCATCGGTATCCATCGTCTTGGGAGGAATTTCCACGTCTATATGAGTGGTGTCGGCCCAGATCTGATTGTCGCGGTTGGCTGCTTCACCGGAGCCGAAGTGCCAGATCATTGCCAGCGCAAAAATAGTAATTCCAAAAAGCTGTACCGTATAGCGAATCATCTAATCCTCCAAAGGGTGCGTGCACTTAACTGACTGCAAGGTAACCAAAAGCATAATTCTGTCAAGTTTGGACGCTTTCGGGTCGCATCAGTATCTATTTGCAGATTATACGTTTACAACACTCCGTTCGTTTCGGATGTCCGGCCGCCAAAGCTGTAATACTATCTAAGGCAGTGTACGCCTTATAGCTAGCTGTGCGATTCGGCAACCGAAAATCATCTTTTTATTCAATCAAAACCGAACCCCGGGCGGTCAGGGCTCGTAAGCTATTTTATACTATCGGCTTGAGTTGTTATACAAGATATTCATGCGTCTCAAGTTGTTCACTCAATGAACAGGGCCATGTTGTATATGTCCAATCGACGCTTTGGTTCGAGGTTTATTCCGTACTTATTGCACCTGTTGCTGCCCGGTCTGGGACATGTCCTGGCGAAGGAATATGTCTTTGGTCTGTTCGTTTTTCTGGTAACACTGCTGGCGGTGGTGTTGTTCTTCGTCAGTTTTCTGGTGGCGATGCCGCCGTTGGCGGAATTCGTCCTGCTCGGTTTGCCGGTTATTTTCTATGTGTTCACCTTTTTCGATCTGGCTCGAGCTATCCGCAAGCGCTGTTTCACGCCGATCTGGTCCCGACGTGCCGTGATATTTCTCATCATTGGTTTAGCGTACCAGGTTCTGGCGCCGTCGGGGGCGGTTAATTTTCTCATAAGAAACCACCCCGATATTTTCATCCTGGCCGATACCCGTTTCGCCCCGAGGTATGCCGAGGGGGAAATTATGATTACCAATCCGCTGGCCTATAAAGTCCGTCTTGCCTTCGTGGATAAACCGTTCCTGACGAAATTGCCGGATCGGTATGACCTCATTCGGGTGACCGATTCACGAGGCCAATCGCGCAGCGGTCTGGTGCTTGGTTTCCCCGGAGAAAGTGTCGAGGTGATCGACGGTGTCGTAATCGCCAACGGTGAGCCGGTTCTGGAACCGACGACGGCGTTGGGGACTGAACTGCGCGGGGATTGTCCGTTGACGTACGTGGATGAATTTTCTATTTTGCTGGCCAATGTCAGATTGGGGACAGTGGTCGATGTCACCGTAGTCCCGCTGGCCAATATCGACGGAGAAGTGAGCGCGCTGTTTTGAACCGTATTGAGAATGTTGTCTTTGATCTGGATGGTACCCTCATCGATTCCAGCGAAGGAGTAGTAGCGGCGGTTAATTACTCATTGGAGCAGATGGGAGAACCACACCAATCGCCGGAACTGATCAAGGCTTACATCGGCTATCCGTTATCAGCTATGTATCCGAATTTCACCGACAAGCCGCTCGATGAGCTCTATCGGCATTTCCAGGTAAAAGCAGCCGAAACGGTCATCTCGTCGACAGTTGCTTTGCCGGGAGTGGAAAAGGCGATTCGTTTGCTGTACGAACAGGGTTACCGGCTGGCTATCGCTACCACCAAAGTCAAACGACATCTCGACGGTATTTTGAGTTTATTGAACTGGCAGGATTTTTTCGTGGTCGGTGTCGGCGGCGATGAGGTGGATCGGGTCAAACCGGATCCTGAGGCTTTTCAACTGACTTTGACACGTATGAAGGCCGATCCTCGGACTACGCTGGTGGTCGGCGATACGGAAAACGACGTGCTGGCCGCTAAAGCGGTTCCGTTGCCGGTGGCGGCGATAAGGTCGCCTTACGGTGACGATATCCGTTTGCGTGCGACCGATCCGGACTACTTTCTCGATCATATCTCCGAGTTACCGGATCTGATAGCGCGTCTGAACGGAGGTGATCGATGAAACTCTGGACACGTAGCTTCGACTCGCATTTCGGCCGGATTCAACTTGCGTCCGATGACGAGGCGCTGATTGCGGTTGCTCTACCGGGTCAAACGGACCATCAATTCCACGAGCAATTGGTAAAACGATCGAGCGCCACGGATTTCGCCGTCGATGGACCGGTCAACCTTGAAGCGGAGCGACAACTGCGTGCTTATTTCGAAGGTCGCCTGCAGCGATTCGACCTGCCCCTGAAACTTTCCGGAGGAGCGTTTTGTCGTCGAGCGCTCGCTGTCGTGTCGCGTATCGAATACGGTCATACCCGCACCTATGGGGAAATTGCCGCCGAGCTCGGTAAACCCGGTGGAGCGCGAGCGGTTGGTCAGGCCAATGCCGGTAATCCTTTGCCGTTGGTGATCCCCTGTCATCGTGTCGTCGGGGCCGACGGTCTGGGGGGCTATGGGGGAGGTCTTGATATGAAACGAAGACTATTGCAGTTGGAGGGAGTGTCACCTGATGTCCGCCGGCAGGGAACCCTTTTATGAATGAAACTAACGAGTCCGTGAAAGCGCCGCATCATGCGACGCTGATAGAACGATAGATCGGGACCTTGAAGATACAAGGAGAATAGTATGGACCCACGTTTGCAGAAACTGGCCGAAGTCTTGTGCCGGTATTCTCTAAAATTGAAAAAGGGCCAGACGCTTAAAATCGTCGGCGGGGTGGTAACACTACCGGCCATTAAAGCGGTTTTTCGCGAGGCAATAGAAATCGGGGCACATCCTTATGTCCAGGTTCGCATCGGCGATAACGATGAAACGCTTTTGAAATACGGATCGAAGGACCAACTTACCTGGATCCCTCCGTTTGCACGGATGGAAATCAACAAGATCGATGCCTATCTGATGTTCTGGGGAAACGAGAACACCCGCAACATGGCCGGGGTCGATCCTAAAAAGCAAGCCCTGGCTCGCCAGGCTTCCCGGAAAATAATGGAGCGCTTTTACGAGCGCCACAGCATGGGTGAATTGCGTTGGTGTGGAACCATGTTCCCGACCAACGCCGATGCCCAGGAAGCCGACATGTCACTCAGTGACTACGAGGATTTTGTCTATCGCGCCGGGAACCTGCACAAGACCGACCCGGTCAAGCATTGGAATAAGGTCCGGACCGAACAGGATCGTCTGATTAAGATCATGAACCGCTTCGACCGGATTCATATCGAGGCCCCGGGAACCGATCTGCAGCTTCGTGTCAAGGGACGCAAGTGGATCAATTGCAGCGGTCATGAGAATTTCCCCGACGGCGAGATTTTCACCAGTCCGATCGAGGACACCGTAGAGGGTTTCATCACTTACAGTTTCCCGGCTATTTACATGGGACGCGAAGTTGAGAACGTTCGACTGGAATTCAAGAAGGGAAAAATAGTCAACGAAACCGCGGAGAAGAACCAGAAGTATCTCACGGCCATGCTCGATATGGACCGAGGCGCTCGCTATCTCGGCGAGGTGGCGGTCGGTACCAATTATGAGATCAAACAGTTTTCCAAGAACATCCTTTTCGATGAGAAGATCGGCGGCACCTGCCATCTGGCGGCCGGTAATTCATTTTCCGAAGCGGGCGGTAAGAACAAGTCCGGCCTGCACTGGGATATGATCTGCGATCTCAAGAAGGGACAGATCACGGCCGACGGCAAAGTGATCTATGCCAACGGAAAATTCAAAATCTGATCGCGGTAATCAGCTTTCACGAAAAAGCCGGCGTCAAACGACGTCGGCTTTTTCATTATCTGCGTGGAAGTTCCGTTATTACGGCGTCACTGGTGGCGGACCTTGGTTGAATTCGTAGTCTACCAGGTACACGAGATCGTCGATTCCAACCTGAAGGTTGGCGTTAACGTCAGCCGCTTGTACGGCTATCGGCGCCGGACCACCCTGGAACATCCAGGTCACCAGGTAAACGACGTCGGCAATGTCGATCGAAAAATCACCATTGACATCTCCGCGCATGACGTAGCGCGTTATTATCTGTCCGGCGTGTACTACCGGATCGTAGGTCAACTGCGGCGAAGTCAGGTTAAGCCTGCGCGGTGTCTGTGAAGAGTCCACTTCAGCGGCCAGACCGCCCAGGGCCAGATCATCGGTGGTAACGTAAATCTTCATGATTTCACCCGTTCCCGGAGTCAGGAGGGGAGAGCCGCCGCCGTCATCCGCAACGAGTCTGTAGGCAAAACGTCCTTCAGTCGGGGCATAGGCGGTCTGCTGAAAATCTTCAAAATAGGAAGTACGACTTCCCAGCGTAGCTGAATCGAAGCTGAACGCCGACAGAGTGTCGATCCGGAACGAAATGCTCATTTCGTTCAAAAGTTGCGAATTGGTCATGTTGACCGACATCACCGCCTGTCCGCCGGCATAAACCGAATCGGTTACGAACGTTACCGTGTCTGCCAGGGCGATGATATAGCTGTCTCGCACGCGGGTCATCGAGCCATAGCTGGTGTTGATCTCCAAAGATACGGTATAGGCTCCTCCCTCCTGAAAGCCATGCTGAGGATTTTGTGAAATGGAAGAGTCACCGTCGCCAAAATCCCAGGTCCAGGCACTGCTGGCCAGTGACGAACTGTCGTAGAAATGCACCACCATCGGAGCTTCTCCGACCTGAACATCGGAATAGAAATTCACGCCCCAGTTCAAAGCGGCGTTGGCATCAACGATACCCCAGCCGAGATTGTTGTTCGGGGAGGAGGCGTTATCGGCGGTTTCCATCAGAGCGCTGCGTATCATCTGCGGTGTGAAGTTCGGTCGTGCCTGGACCAGCAGGCAGGCAACACCGGCCACCAGCGGTGTCGACAATGAAGTCCCGCTGACTCCGCCGTAAGAAGCATCGCTGTTGGTGACGGCGCATTGTGTCGCCACTCCCTGTGCGAGGACTTCGGGTTTGATACGTCCGTCATAAGTCGGACCACGGGATGAGAATGAGGCCAGGTCGCCGGAGGCGTTCACAGCTCCGACGGTAACGATATCGAAGGCGTCGACCGGGGCGCTCATGGAGGGGGAGGACGGTCCGGAATTGCCGGCTGAATTACAAACGACGATTCCCATCGAAGCTGCCATGGAAGCGGCTATCGAGGTTACGGCCGTCTCTCCATCCAGATCGGAATAATCGTAGCCGGTGCCGTCGTCCCATTCGAGATAACTGAGAGAACTGGTTACGACATCGGCTCCTATGGAGTCGACCCATTCCAGCGCTGCTACCCAGTTGTCTTCCTCGACCTGGGTTTCGGAACGAACATCCTCGGTTTTACAAAGAATGAAATTAGCTTTATAGGCCGGGCCGATCAGGGTGCCGGGAACGTAACCGGCGGAGGTCGACCAAATGTAAGTGCCGTGGTTCCACTGAGTAGAATAATCACCGCTTTCGTTGGATGTGTTCCCGTCGTTGAAGATAAAATCCCACTCCGCCAGCACTCGTCCTTCGGCGTAATGGTTGGCGAAAGCCTCGTGGGTTTTACGATACCCGGTATCGAATATCGCCAGTGTCACTCCGGAACCATCGTAGCCCTGTTCATGTACCGCCGGGACATTGATCTGGGTTACCTGATTGAGAGCCAGACCGTAGCTCAGAACATCGGGTGACAGCGACAGGGGATCCTGATGATCGACTCGGACCGGTTCTGCGGTTGGATCGGCGGGTCTTTTCCAAAGTCCTACGGGGCGAATCTCTCGTACGAAAGGCAGCGCCGCAATCTCATTTAACTGGTCGGTCGGAACGGTGAAACTGGCTCCGTTGAGCCACTTCGTGATTCTACGAAGTTGACCACCGGCGTCGGCAACGGCTTGAAGATACGATTGATTGACCGGAAGATCGGCGAATACCGGCTGGTTCAGGTCCATCTTGGCGCGTCGTCGCGCTTTGCGCTCGGTAAATGGAGATGCCGCCGCCAGGGCATCGAACGAAGCCTGATCGGATATTCCTTTGTCGGTGAACATAACCCAGACCAGAGTAGTATCACCATCGCGATTGCGAAGATTCTCAACGGTGCTCAAAGCGAGCGCAGTTTGCTTCTCTATTAACACCGGGTGTTCTTCCAGGAAAGCAGGATCGAATCCGGCCGCGGCTGCCAGGGTTGCTGCGACAGCCGTTAAAGCAACGGTCAAAAAAGTAATCTTAAGTTTGCTGTAATTCATTAGAATAGCTCTCTGTTGTCTTGCTGACACGTACACGCACCGGTCAGGTCATTTAGGAGGTATATCGGCAGGCCTGCATTTTAGCATACCCGCTCAGGGTTGATTCGAAGGGCAGGACCCAATCACTATTGGTTTGTCCCCACACTTTTCCTAAATATACACGTATTTCAATTTGTTCCAAGACAAATGGCGAACTGTCTTGCAGTAGTTATAATCCGTTACAACACAATAACCTGAATGAATACTAAGGACGTCCCCAAACTCATGGGATGACAAGGCACGTTTTTCGCTTAAAGCGGATCAGGAAAACTGAGCGTGCGGCCTTAGGGCGGCTCGAATCGTGAAACCTGATGGGTGGTTTACTATGAAGAAGATTTTTCGTTCCTGCAAAGGTATTACACTACTCGAAATAATGTCGGTCGTAGTGATATTCGGTGTCGTGGCGTCGATGGCGGTACCGCGTTTTCAAATTGCTATCGAAAGGCTAAGATTCCGGTCGGCTAATCGAGAAATAACGAACTACCTGCGTATGGCCAGATCCGAAGCGATAACGGAAAAAGTGCCTTATGGCGTACAGTTCAACTATTGGGACGGTACTGTTACAATTTTCAAGGACTCCATCGTTAATGCTGCCAATCCGTACGTTATGGACGATGATGATCCGGTCTTCAAGAGCGAGCAACTGCCCTCGGAAGTCCAGTATCTCCTTACCGATATGGCTAATAATGTGATCGTTTTTAATCCCAACGGCTCCGCCAGCTTCTCCGGATACGGTAATATCTCTGTTCACGGTTATTCCAACGCCGGTGGTTTATATGAGCATTATCACAATATCCTGCCCGCCACCGGCAGGATCCGTTCCTATGATTCCTATGAGGAATGGGCTGCCAATCACGACCGATACTCAGAAACAGATCAGTAATAGAATGCAGTAAGTGACTGTGGGTCATCTCCTTAGGCCTCTCCGTTGACGGCGGAGGGGCCTTTCTTTTGTTATCTATACAGTGATTCCCGAATCTTAATAAAATGTAAAGAATCCGATCATCTGTTCCGATATCTCTTGAGAAGGCATTGAAACGGTTTTTGCGGTTTGGCCGCCCGACTGTTTCATCGGCGTCAAAAGGCCATGGGGTCAACTCCCTAATGGAGTTAAAAGAAGTCCGAAAATGTCGATAGATAAACAGTAAAGAAGAAAATAACCTGAGTCTCCAAACAAAGAGTCAGCTAATGCCGTTTTCGCGTCAAAGTAAGAGCACGGTCGGATTGGATATCGGATCAAATTCCGTTAAGCTGGTCAAGCTCGACCACACCAAGCAAGGCTACTCGGTTTCGGCCATCGGTATTCGAGAGTTGCCCGCAGAGGCGATTGTCAACGATGAGATCCGTGATCGGGAAGCGGTGATATTTAATATCCAATCCTTGATCGACCAGACCGACCCCAAGATCAAGGACGTGGTGGTCTCGATCTCGGGTCACAGTGTAATAACCGACCGGTTTACCATTGATAAGAAAACCGGTGCCGAAGCCGAACAGGCGATTTTGTTCGAAACCGAACAAAGGGCTCCGTTCGATGTCGATGATGTCTCCCTCAGCTATCACATCATCAAGGTTGATGACGACCTCAATAAGATGGATGTGCTGCTGGTGGCGGCGCGTAAGGAATCACTTAAGGTCTATCTCGAACTGGTCGAGGACTGCGGTCTCCGGCCGGTGATAGTGGACGACGATGCCCTTGCGATTTACAACGCCTATGAGACCAACTACGATATTGATCCGACTAAGATCACGGCCCTGGTCAATATCGGCCATGATGTGACCAATATCACCTATCTGGTAGATGGTTTGTATCACTCGACACGTGATGTTTCCAGCGGCACACGTGAGATTTACAACGCCATCCAGAAGGAATTCAGGCTCAATCCGGAGCTTACGGCGAAGGCTATTAAAGGGGAAATGGGTGACTCAATCGATCAAGATATGCTCAAAGCCACGATCATTTCTTCCACGGATGAATTGATCTCGGGTATCGAGCTGGCTTTCTCATATTTCAAATCTCAGGCAAAACTGGAGAGTGTCGACTGGATCGTACTCTCGGGTGGTGGCGCTCTGGTGCCTTACCTGGCTGAGTTCCTTCAGTCACGTCTGGCCGTACCGCTCGAGATCTCCAATCCGCTTCGCAACGTTGACTATGACCCCGAGCTTTTCCAGTACCTGCAACCGGAAAAAATCGCGCCTCTGCTGGCTGTCCCGGTCGGCCTGGCGATGCGGAAGGTGAGGTAGATATCTATGATAGAAATAAATCTACTCCCCAAAGAATACCAGAAGAAGTCATTTAACTTCAGTCTGGGGAAAACCGGGGTTTACGCCATTGGTGCAGCGGCTTGTATTATCGTGATGTTGATTGCCGTGACGTTTTACCAGCGTCACCAGATCAGCCAACTCAACGAGAATATCGACCGTGCCCAGCAGCGGGCTGCCATGCTCCGCAAGGATATTCAGGTGGTGGACGCCCTCACCGACGTGAAGGCCAAGATCACCCAGCGGATGACGGCCGTGGAACGGCTCGACCATAATCGCTCGGTATGGGTGCGTATCTTTGAAGAGATCGCCCGCGATGTCCCGGAATTCGTATGGCTGGCTCAATTCAATGAAGTTCAGACATCCGAAAAGGCTTCGGCTCGCAAGGCCAAGGCCAAGGATAAAGAAGAAGAGCCTGCTCCCGAGCAGAAAAAAACACAAGCGGCTCCCACTGACACGAAAGTACAATTGGAAGGCCATGCGTTTACACTCAACGCCCTGGCGGCCTTCATGATAAACATGATGCGAAGCGATTATTTCGACGAAGTCGAACTGCTTTCGACCAGTGAGGTCCAGTTCGATGAACATCGGGCTTACAAGTTCGTGCTACGTTCGGATATGCATTTCATCTCCGATGAAGTGGCCCGGGGTAAGGTAGCACAAGCCGATCAGACCGATGATGCCCTCGCACAAGCCTCGCATAAAAGTCTAAACTAGGGATTACCGTATGGACTTCAAAGACTCAAATACTCAGAAGATATTGCTTGGGGCCATGGCCTTCTTCATTGTCGTCTACTTCTGGTACTCCCGTTTGTATTCCAAGTATGACCATATGATAGAGACCAAGAGCCAGGAGTTCGAGCGGATCACCACCGATCTGCGCAATGTCGAACTCAAGGCCAAGTCGCTTGACGCCCTCAAGTTGGAATACCAGGATCTGCTCGGTCGTTATCATCAGATCGAGGCCTTACTGCCGGAAGTGAAGCAGATTCCGTCGTTCCTGGTCCAACTGCACACGGCGTCATCGCTGACCGGCACCAAGATCACGGGAATACAGCCGTTGCCGACCGAAGGCGAGGAGTTCTATAATATCGCCTCGTTCGAGATCAATATGACCGGCACCTACCATGACATGGGTAAGTTCATAGGCTATGTCGCTAATTTCCCGTTTATCGCCAACGTTTCGGATATGCAGCTAACGGCGCTTGAAGTAGCTATCTCCGGTTCCGAAAAATCGGATGACATGGAAAACACCATGCAGAAACGTGAAACCGTTGCAGCCACGTTCAATCTCTCGACCTACTATGTTAAAGAGAACGAGCGGCTGAAAGAAATAACCCTCTAGGAGGCGAACCGATGAAAAGAACTCTATACATTATAGTATTCGCCCTCCTGGTGACGGCTGTCGCTGCCTTTGCCGGCTCCAAAGTCGACAATGTAGCTTTGAGCTATCAGAAGGGTTACACCGTAGCCGCCATCGATGTCGACGGTCCCGTTGTACGCTTCTCGCATCAGACCGAAGAAGCCAAGGACGGCAAGCCGTTCCGGATTATTGTCGATATCATTACGGCGACGCATCATCTCGGTCAGAAGACTTTCCACGATTTACCGGCTTGTCCGATCACGGCGATTCGTACTTCGCAGTACGCCGTTGAACCGGAACAGGTAGTCCGGGTCGTGTTTGATATGAAGGCCGAGACTGTCTATCGTATTGATTCGGACGATAAGTCCGTCAATGTATACATTCCGGATGAGCAGGGTAAAACCTTTGCCGCCTGGTCGACTTCCGAATGGCTCGCCGAACAGGCTCGTCAGCAGAAAGCAGAAATGGCCGAACTGCCGACAACCGAGGCTGAGCCGACAGTCACCAAACCGGTTCCGAACAAGTCAGTAAAAGCTCGCAATCAGGCGTTCGATAATGATCGTCTGGCTAGCCTGACTGACTCCAGGACGGCATCCCAGAACGAACAACCGGTCAAGAAGACGGAAACAAAAGTCGAAACCCCGGTAGCTAAACCTGCTCCGCAACCGGCCGTGAAGACCTCAGAGAAGGAGCAAACGACTTTGTCTCAGGCCGCCGCGGCGCCGTCGCAGCAGACAACGCCCCGGAAGCCCAACACAACTGAGGCGGTTGAGACCAAGGCTCCAACTCCGACCAAAGATAAAGCTGTTGAATCCCGGAAGCCTGCCGAACCGCTTCCCAAACCGCAGGGCGAATATGCCGTTGAGCATCTGTCTGTCCCCGTCGGTACCGAACGAATGGCTTCTTATCCCGGAGAATGGGTGGAGACCCCGAAACCGGTAGTGAAGAAACAGGCTTCTCCGCAGGTAGTCGCTCAGCCACAGCCGAAACCGACCACTCAGGTCGCCAAGGCTGATCCTGAGCCTGCGAAAAAACCTGCCGTGGTTAATGAAAAACCTGCCGGTAAGCAACTGGCTCAAACTACGGCGAAGCCGGGAGTGTCGGACGAACCATCCGGTCCGCCTGCTCCCAAAGCCGCCGCCAAGCAGTCATCGGTTAAGCCGGATAACGCTAAGAAGCAGTCGGGCTCGAAGCCGGCGTTAGCCAAAGCGAACAAGAATGACAAAAAGGCCGAGGAAGCCCCGGTCATAGTTGCTCAGGAAGACAACAAGAGCAACTCTACCAGCCGCTTCCGTCGTCAACCGGCCATGAGTAAGAAGATGCGCGGGACGCTCGTAGCGGAATTCCCGAAGCGTCTGGTCATTAAGTACAGCGCCGCCGGTTATCGCGACCCGTTCGAAACTCTTATTAATGAGTCTCGTGTTCTTAGCAGCCCGACCGAACAGCGCGTGCCGAATGTGGAAGGCCTCAAGCTCGTGGGTGTCATTCAGTCGCCTTCCGGCAGCCGTGCGCTCTTTGAAGATACCGACGGTTATGGATACTTCCTCAAAGCCGGCGACAAGGTCCAGAAGGGTTATGTGCTTCGGATCGAAACTGATCGGGTTTATTTCCAGATTTTCGAATATGGTTGGAGCCGTACGGTGGCTCTTGCAATAGATGGAAACTAACGAAAGGCAGGTAGCATAGATGTCTAGCAGAAACAAATTCAGAAATGCCTTGGGCGCAGGTATTCTACTGTTGCTCCTGGCGACGGCTCTGCCGTTAACCGCACAACAAACCGGCAACCCAGGTGAGCCGATTGCCAATCTTCAATTCCAGTCGGCCGATATTCGCTCGGTATTGACTTTCCTGGCTGATTACGGCGGCATCAATGTGGTCATTGCCCCGGAAGTCAAGGGCAACGTAACGATAAAATTGCATAATGTCCACTGGCGGTCAGCCATGGATATCATTGCCCGCACCTACAATATGACAGTTGTGGATGAAGAGGGCGGTTATCTGCGAGTGCTTCCTGCGGAAGACTATCGTAAAGAAATGACCGAGATGGAGAAGCACCGGTCCGAGCAGCAGAAGCTGGTGAAGCTCGATACCAAGATCGTGAGTATCTCCAACTCGACTTCCGATGATATCGTTGAAGCGGTCAAGTCGCTCATGACCGATCGCGGCAAGGCTACTTCCGATCCTCGCTCGAACTCGATTATTCTCCAGGAAATCCCGGAGAACATGCCGGTTATTCTGGACTATATTGCCGAACTCGATCGCCCGGCGCGCCAGATCAAAATCTCCACGCAACTGCTCGAGATCTACACCAGCGATCTGACTGAATACGGTATTGACTGGGATGTCGCCTCGGCCATGGAATCCGACGGCGGTCATCGCACCAGTCAGGTCGGCGGTGTCATCGATGCTACCGATGTTACCGACGGCGGTATCGAGGTCTCCGTGACTTCGGTCGGACAAGGCACCAATATCGAAGCGGTTGTTGAGGCTATTGTCTCCAACGGCAAGGGCAAGATCATTGCTCACCCGGAGATCACGACCATTGACAACCATGAAGCGAAAATTCAAATGGGCGCCAAGATCCCGGTCAAGCAGTTCGACGAAGCCGGTAATGTGGTTATCAAGTTCGAAGAGATCGGTACGATCCTGACGGTAACCCCGCATATCACGGCGGATAACGAAATTCTCATGCACCTGGCGCCGGAGCGCTCGAGCTATCAGTACGACGCCAACGGTGTGATTATTAACACCAGCAACGCCGAGACCCATGTGATTGTCTCCAACGGTCAGACGGCGGTGATCGGCGGTCTCACAACCGAGGACGAGAGCGAAGGTTCCACCGGTGTGCCGATTCTCAAGGATATTCCGGTGGTAGGTCTCCTGTTCAAGTATACGACCAAGAAGATCGAGAGCCGTGACCTGGTCATCTTTGTCACGCCGACTATTGTCGACGACAAACTGGCCCTGAGCAACGACTCGGGACGCTGATCCGGATAAGCTACCTGTTTTTCGAGAGTTAGAAAAAGAATATACTAGATAGGCAGGAGACATGATGAATAGAAAACAAAGCTTCTGGTTGCCGATAGTCCTGATCGCGGCCATGCTCGCGCTGGTTGTCGGTTGTAGTACCAAGAGCGTTCAGGATGGTTCCAACGGAGATAATGTCGACATTACTCTTACCGCCAGCCCCAGTTCGGTTTCCGTGAACGGAACCTCAGTGGTTGAGGCGACAGTTCTCGACGGCGGCTCAGCTCTGTCCGGACAGACGGTATCTTTCACGGTCAGTCCCAGCAGTGCCGGTTATTTCACTCCGACTTCCGCCGTAACCGATCAGAACGGTGTGGCCGGTGCTATTTTTACGGCGACATCCAGCGGTACCCTCACTCTTGGAGCGAGCACCGAAGTCGGTTCCACCGAGCAGTCGACTACTCTCGGTGTAACGGTCTCAAGCACCCAGCAGACCGGTGGGAATATCAACATTAGCGTCGATAAAAGCCTTCTCCTGGCGGACGGCACCGACTCGGCGGTCGTGACCGTAACGGCTCGTGATGCTCTCGGTCAGGTTGTCCCGAACGGCACACTGCTGGCGATAACGGCCGGTGAACGTTTTGTCGATATCGACGAAAACGGTTATTGGTCGGAAGGTGTCGATTCACTTGTCTACGATTATAACGGCAACGATGAATGGGACGCTTTCGGTCTCGTTCCGTCCTACGTTGAGGTTACCGGCAGCGCCGGCCAGGCTCAATTCGTTTATCACGCCGGCAGCGATGCCGGAACTGTATATCTGAAGGTTACTGTGACCGACGCCAACATCGGCGGCAGTTCTGATCTGGCTCTGACGTTAACTTCCAGCGCCACTATTAACGCGATATTCCTGTCTTCCGATTCGCTTAACCTGACGGTTAAAAGCACCGGCGGAATAGAGATCGCCTCAATTACTGCCACGGGCTACGACCGTTATGGCAACGCCGTTCCCGAGGGACAGGCCATTTCGTTTATAATCACCGACGGCCCCGGCGGCGGTGAACACCTCGATACAGCCGGTTACGGCCCTTATACGGCTCTGACCAATAGTCTGGGTGAGGCTTCCGTGCCGCTGCACAGTGGTACCGTGTCGGGAACGATTCGGATTCGTGCCTATGCCGACTCGATTCTTTCCAATGCTACCCAGGTTATGGTTTCGGCCGGTCCGCCCGCGTATATCGTCATCGGGTCTGAGGATTGCAATGTCGACTATTGGGACAATGTCGGTGAGTTTGTCGGGATTACGGCCGTGGTTTCCGACATTTATAACAACCCGGTGCCCGACTCAACGGCGGTCTACTTCACCTGCGACGAAGGTACGATGAAATCGCACCAGTTGAGCACTCGAAATCTTGAAGGTATCGCCTCGACCGACTGGATCAGCGGCAACAATGTTCCGACCGCCGATGGTCGTGTTATAATCATCGCTGAAACCTCGGGTGGCAATGTCGCCGATACGGGAATGTTCTATAACACGCATTACCCCGATACGTTGATTGTCGTGGGAGTACCGGCCAGCATGGCGGCGGATGGTGAGTCCAAGACCTATGTCAGGGTTACCGGATACGACCTTAACGGAAATCCCGTCATTGGCGGTACCAGCTTCACGGGAGAAGCTATTTATCTCAATGCCAGCGGCGGTTCGCTTGAGGATGGTTGCTATTCCGCTACGGATCGTGTGGAACTAACGTCCTCTACGCTGGATATGGACTACTCGTTGACCGGTGTGGCCGATGACGGTATTGGCGCCGTCGACATTGTGACCTACTGGCACTCAGCCGGAGCGGAGACATCGTTCTCAGTCAACGTTACCACCGGTTATGCCTATCGCGGCAACTCCAAACTGGCTTCTGTCGGTACTCCGTCTTCGGGTTCCGATGCCTATTTCACGATCACGATCAAGGATCGCTGGGGCAACCCGCTGGGTGATCATGCCGTCAATATCACCACCCCGGCCGCTACCCCGGCTCCTGTTCCCTCATCGGTTATGACCAATTCCTACGGTGAAGCTTATTTCTCCTGGCTCGTTCCGGGAGCCGCCGGTGAATACACTATAACGGCGATCGATACCGATGCCCGCGGGGGTGTCGTTCTTTCCACTACGGTTTCCGTAGAAGAATAAACTCCGATATCAATAGCTCAAAAAGGCCGCCGGGTTTGCCTCGGCGGCCTTTTCTTGTATCTTTTCCACCGACATTTTTGCTTTTCAAACGGTATCGGTCGCTATAATATAATCCGTCGAGTTATGACGGGACTGGTTTGGAGATGGCAGAAATAGATAGCATTGTAAGCAGGTTTTCTCGTATTGCATCCGAATACCGCGATAAACCGGTACTCCTTGCCGAAGGCGGATTGGGTAAAGCCTGGACTTATGGTGAGGTTCTCTCTCGTGTCAAGCGAATTGCCGGTGGGCTGGTAGCTTCGGATTTAGTAGATGAAAATGGAATCGGCCTGATGTCGGAGAATTGTCCCGAATGGCCAATTGCCTATCTGTCTATTCTTACCGCCGGGGCTACGGTAGTGCCCATAGATGCCAATTTGAGACCGGAGGAAATATCATATATTATCGGTCACTCCCGCATCAGGACGGTTATTGCCTCACCCGTTACGGCTCGAACGTTAAAGGACCTTCGACTTGGCCTGAATATCTTCGTTATAACCGATGATCAGCCTGAAAGCTGGAATCAACTCCACGACCATGAGCCTATAGAGGGTTTAATCGCGGACAACCCCCAGGCTGCTTTAATCTATACCTCCGGAACTACCGGGGCGCCTAAAGCTGTACAGCTATCACATAAGAATCTTCTGGCTAATGTCGACGGTATCCAGTTAATCTTAAAAATACACGACCACGATCGATTTTACTCCATTCTGCCTTTGCATCATACATTTGAAGCAACGGCCGGATTTATTTTACCGATTCTTTCGGGGGCAAGTATCATTTATGCCCGTTCTTTGAAGTCGCGTGATATTCTCGAAGATATCGGACGGACTAAATGTACACTTATGATAGGTGTTCCACTTCTTTTCGAGAAGATGCACCACAATTTCATCAAGAGAATTTCCGAAGTCCCCAAACATCAGCAGGTCATGTTTCAGACTTTCATGGCTGCTTCCAGAATTGGCTGGAAATTGGGCGGCAGGCCGGGCAAGAGGCTCTTTCGACCGTTGCGCCGGAAAGCCGGACTGGACTCTATCCGGATTTTCTGCTCAGGGGGAGCACCGCTCCCGCCGCATATTTCTGAATTCTTCAATATGCTTGGTTTCGATTTTCTGCAAGGTTACGGTATGACCGAAGCCTCGCCGGTGATTTCAGTCAATCGTCCGGAAAATATCGAATTCGGGTCGGTGGGGCCGCCAATTGGTAATGTCGAGGTTCGTATCGATAATCCCACTTCCGATGGGATCGGGGAGATAGTAGTTCGAGGTGATAGTGTTACCAGCGGTTATAAGGACAATCCCAAATTGACCGAGGAGTTAATTTGCGACGGTTGGTTGCACACCGGTGATCTGGGGCGGATGTACAACGGGCATATCTGGATTACAGGACGAGGCAAAAACGTGATTGTATCAGCGGCCGGAAAAAATATCTATCCGGAAGAACTGGAGGAAAAACTTCTGGAATCTGATCTCGTGATGGAAGCGATTGTTTTTGGCCGTAATCGTGAGACGCGTCAGGGGGAGGAGGTCCGAGCTCTAATCGTGCCTAACATGGAATCTATAGCGACTCGCTTTGGCATTTCTGAAACAACTCGCAATCCCGAGAAAATTAGAGAGATATTCCGCGATGTCATCGCCGGAGTGAATCAGCGAGTGGCCGAATTCAAGCGTATTTCAGCCTTTGATCTCCAGTTCGAAGAACTGGCGAAGACCTCCACCCGAAAGGTTAAGCGATACCTGTATAGCTAATAGGGTATCCGCCGCTTCGGACCTGTCGAAAAAGTTGTACGTTCCGGTATTCGAGAAAACACAAACGTAATACGGGCGACGCAAGGCCGCTCGCTACGCGAGATTAGGGATCTCAAGCGCGTAGCCGGGAGGCTGGTTTTCTGGCGAGTAGTGTATTTCAGCACTTGCCTTTGTCCCCGTCAGGATTAGTGCATGGTTCATACCGAAGAAATAATGCTTGGCACCGATCACCCCGGAGATATCGTTGATCTGACCGAAGAACTCAATCGATTGATTCGACAGTCCGGCGTCACGGCCGGAACGGTAACGGTTTTTTGTCCCGGTTCCACCGGGGTGATTACCACGATCGAACATGAACCGGGAATGCTGAAGGATCTCCCGGAACTGCTGGAGAAATTGATTCCTTCGGATCGTCCTTATCACCATGACGACACCTGGCATGACGGGAACGGATTCTCTCATCTGCGAGCGGCCCTGATCGGTCCGGATATAACCGTCCCCATCGTAGCGGGTCAAATTACACTAGGCACCTGGCAACAAGTGGTGTTCCTTGAATGTGACAACAAACCCAGGCAGCGTCGTCTGGTGGTTCAGATTTTGGGAGAATAATTCATGCACGTCGAGGCAATAAAGACTTTCGATCATACTTTATTATTACTGGCTCAGACCCGACTCCCCGCTGAGTTCACCTACCTGGAACTGGCTGATTACCATGAAGTGATTGAAGCGATCAAGCGGCTCGATGTCCGTGGCGCACCGGCGATAGGTATTGCTGCCGCCTATGGTTTGGGACTGGCTGTGGAACAGGCCGGGAAGACTGATTGGGCGGCCATCGATAAGCTGGCTCGGGAGATTAAGGCCGCACGACCGACAGCCGTTAATTTGGCCTGGGCGGTTGACCGGGTTATGGAACGAGTGCGGGCTGAAAACTCAACCGATCTAGAAACGATTGTCGAATTAATCTGGTCCGAGGCGAGGGCTATCCACGAAGAAGATCGCCTTATGTGTGACGATATCGGCCGCCATGGAGCGGAGTTGATACAATCCGGCGATACTATTCTGACCCATTGCAACGCCGGGGCTTTGGCCACCGGCGGTTCCGGCACAGCCCTGGCGGTTATTTATGAATGTCACAAGCAAGGCAAGAAGATCAAAGTTTACGCCGATGAAACCCGTCCTTTGCTTCAGGGCGCCCGATTGACTTCCTGGGAGCTCCAACAGGCCGGTATCGACGTGACCCTGATTTGCGACAGCGTAGCGGCCATGTTGATGCAGCAGGGGAAAATAGACCATGTAATAGTAGGCACCGACCGGATTGCCGCCAACGGCGATTTTGCTAATAAAATCGGGACTTATTCGGTAGCCGTTAATGCCGCTCGGCACAACGTACCTTTTTATGTAGCAGCGCCGGAATCGACGATCGATGAACATTCCCCGACCGGAGCCGATATAATAATAGAGGAACGATCCGAGGAAGAAGTCACCTGCGGATTTGGAACACGAACTGCACCGCTCGGTATTTCGGTTTACAATCCGGCTTTTGATGTGACACCGGCCGACCTGGTATCATATTATATTTACAACACCGGTCTCAGGAAAGGCCCGCGTTGCGATAGAAAATGAATAAACGTCAGAAAAAAGCGCTCTATCACGCGAACTACGATCTCTTTACGACGCCGCCTCCGCCGGTGATGCCTCAAGTCCCCGGCTATCCGGCTGGAGTCGAAACTGAATCCGGGTTAATACCTCGCCCGAAACTTCCTTCCGAAGCTGGCTTGCGTGAAATGTTCGACCGCTTCAACGACCTTTATTTCGAGGGACAACTTCCGCGCGTTAAAATCGAATACTCTGACCGTATGCTGGCCGCCGGAATGTATTTGCCTTCGGCCAAAATCATCAGAATCGGTCGTCGCTATCACAACCTCTATCCCGAAGAATTGGCCGATACTCTCAAGCATGAGATGATTCATATCATCCATATTAAACATGATGCTGCTTTCAAGGCAGAAGCCCGCCGAATCGGAGCCTCGATCCGGGCTCGGTCTCATCCTGATTTGCGCCGCCCGCCTAAATATGTTTACGAATGTCCCGTTTGCGGGCGAGAATATCCTCGCCAGAAACGATTGCGTATGGCCTCGTGCGGTGTTTGTACCAGCGGTCGCAAGTTCGATAAGCGATTTAAACTACGTCTTAAGTACAGTGTAATTCGTCCTAATTAAATTTTCCGAGCTTTAAGGGGAGATTTTGTGAACCCAACCGGGATTTGGTTGTTACATGGGCAAACTGGATCGAAGTTGTTTCGGTGGGGCGACAACTTTGATGCCGATGGTAATGGAAAACATGAAATGAAACTCGGTTCAGGAGACAGAGCGTAATGGTACAGATTAACCAACCGGCCCCAGCTTTTGACCTGGAAGCCTACCAAAATAACAATATCACCCGAGTAAAACTCGCGGAGCTGCGTGGTAAGTGGGTGATCTTATTTTTCTACCCGGCGGATTTCACTTTTGTATGTCCGACCGAACTGGCGGAAATGGCCGATAATTATGACACCTTTAAAAGCATGAACGCCGAGGTGCTCAGCGCCTCGACCGACACCGTGTTTGTACACAAGGCCTGGCATGACTCGTCTGTGGCCATCGGAAAAATCGGTTTCCCGATGATGGCCGATCCCACCGGCAGCCTGAGTCGTAATTATGGTGTGATGATCGAGGCGGAAGGACTCGCTTTGCGAGGTACATTCATCATTGACCCGGATGGCGTAGTCAAGTCGTTTGAGGTCAACGACAATTCCATCGGACGCAGTGCCGGTGAATTAATTCGTAAGTTGCAGGCGGCCCAATTTGTGCGTGAACATGGGGGAGAGGTTTGCCCGGCCAGTTGGCGACCGGGAGCAAAAACGCTCAAACCCGGCCTAGATTTGGTCGGTAAAATATAGCAGCGCTTCGTCGGGCGGTGATCCGGAGGGGGCTGGGTCGCCGCCTTTTTTATTCCTTATGGCAGGGCAAACCCTTGTCGCTAAACCAATTGGCCTTACGGGACGATATACTTTCTGACAGGCCGATCTTCCGTTAAAAAAACGCAGGTTTGTATTGACAAACCATTGCTATCATGTATTTTCATGGTCTGTCTGATTCTTGGACTTTTACCAAGGGTAAGGAAACGAATGAATACGTTTATGCCAAAAGTTGATTCCAACCGTCGCAAGTGGTGGCTGGTTGATTTGGATGGGGCGGTCATGGGCCGCGTTGCCACCCGGGTTGCGATGATTCTGAGAGGCAAGCACACGCCGTTGTTCACGCCCCACATGGATACCGGGGATCATGTGGTAGTAGTCAACGCCGCCAAGATGCGGGTTACCGGCGCTAATAAACCGCGCCAGTTGTCTTACTATCGCTATTCCGGTTATCCGGGTGGTTTGCGGACCACTACTTATGAGGAGTTGGTTAAGAACAAGCCCGATGAGGCCTTTCGTCTCTCGGTGCGGCGTATGTTGCCCAAGAACCGGCTGGGACGGAAGATGTACAAGAAGCTTCACGTCTATGCCGGTGCGGAGCATCCGCATTTCGCTCAGAAACCGGAAAAACTTAACGTCTAACTATAGTTATTGAGGCTTATGGAACAGACTTCAATCACGGCAACCGGTCGTCGTAAAGAGGCTGTCGCCAGTGTGGAGTTGAAACCGGGTAAAGGCGCCTTTGTCGTCAACGGTAAGCAGATAAATGATTATCTGCTGCGTGAGTCGGTGATCAATCATGCGCTGGCTCCGCTGGGATTGGCTGATATGCTCAGCCATTACGATGTCCGTTGTCGGGCTTGTGGCGGTGGTATCACCGGGCAGGCCGGCGCGATTCGACTTGCCGTGGCTCGGGCTTTGATTCAGATCAATCCCGATCTGCGTGCCACCTTCCGCCAAAAAGGTATGCTTACTCGCGATCCGCGTGAAGTGGAACGCAAGAAGTACGGCCAGCCGAAGGCCAGAAAACGGTTCCAGTACTCCAAGCGTTAAACTGGAACGCCCATCCCCGCCGGAAGGCGGGGAAATGAACAGCCTCGACGGACTCGATCGGTGGTCCCAGTTCCTGCGGGTTCCGATTGGGAATGAGGTCGAGGCAAAGGACAACCATATTTAACAAAGGTGATTCATGATCTCCCCAAGAGTAAAAGAATTACTCGAAGCCGGGGTCCATTTCGGTCATCAGACCCGCCGTTGGAACCCCAAAATGAAGCCGTTTATCTTCACGGCTCGCAACGGCATCTACATTATTGACCTGCAAAAAACCGTTACCGCCGTTGACCGTGCTACCGCCAAGGTGCGCGAGGTCGTCCAGCGCGGTCGGTCCATCCTGATGGTGGGCACCAAGAAACAGGCCAAGGAAGTGATCAATGTCGAAGCCGGTCGTTGTGGCGCATTCTACGTCACTGAACGGTGGCTCGGCGGCATGCTGACCAACTTCGATACCATCAAGAACTCGATCAAAAAGCTCAAAGATATCGAGAAAATGCACGAGGACGGCCGGATCGAGAAGTTCACCAAGAAAGAACAGGCTAAACTGGACAACGAAGCCGAGAAGCTTCGCCGTGTTCTTGGCGGCATCAAAGATATGAATTTCCTCCCCGGTTTAGTCATAGTAGTGGATGCCCGCAAAGAGAAGATTGCGGTGGCTGAAGCACGTCGCCTCGGCATTCCGATCATTGCTATTGTCGATACCAATGCCGATCCGGATTTGATCGATTTCCCGATTGCCGGTAACGATGATTCCATCAAGTCGATTCGTGTGCTGATTCGTCACCTGGTCGAGGCCGCCAACGAGGCCAAGCAGTCCGTGACGCAGCGCGAAATCGAAGCTGCGGTCGATGAGGACCGCGAGGTCAAACCGACCGTGTATGTTAGTGAAGATGATCAAGACACCGATGAGAGTGAAACAGAAAGCTAAGGTCCCATGGAAATAACAGCGAAAATGGTACAGGAACTGCGCAATAAGACCGGCGCAGGCATGATGGACTGTAAAAAGGCCCTGAACCAGGCCAACGGCGATATGGAAGCCGCCATCAAGGTGTTGCGCGAATCCGGTATCGCCAAGGCCGCCAAGAAAGTCGGTCGTGAAACGGCCGAAGGGGTTATCGCGACCTACGTACATCCCGGCGACAAGCTCGGCGTCATGGTCGAAATCAACTGCGAAACCGACTTCGTCGCACGCACCGACCAGTTCAAAGAGTTCGCTCGCGACATCGCTATGCACATTGCCGCTTCCGATCCGCTCGTGGTTTCCCGCGATGAGGTGGATACCTCCACCCTCGAATCCGAGAAAGAGATCTACCGCCAGCAGGCAATTAAAGACGGCAAGCCCGAGAAGATCATCGACAAAATCGTTGACGGTCGTGTCGAGAAATACTACTCTGAAGTGGCTTTGCTTGAGCAGCCCTTTGTAAAGGATGATGACAAAACAGTACAGGACGTGGTCAATGCAATGATCGCATCGCTTGGCGAAAACATGCAGATCAAGCGGTTTGCCCGCTTCCGCCTGGGTGGCTGAGTTATGGACGGAGACGACTCTCCTCTAGCGTTTAAACGCATCCTGCTAAAACTGTCCGGTGAAGCGCTTATGGGTCCCGAGGGATTCGGGATCCATACGCGGACCGTTCAGTTCATTTGCTCTGAAATCAAGAAAATTAAAGACCTCGGGGTGGAAATAGGCATCGTTGTAGGCGGCGGCAACATCTTCCGCGGGCTCAATGCCTCCGAGCGGGGGATGGATCGTGTCACCGCCGATCACATGGGTATGCTTGCAACCGTAATTAATTCTCTCGCCCTGATGGACAATCTGGAGCAAATGGGCATTTTCACACGGGTAATGTCCGGGGTTCAGATGGAGGATTTCGCCGAACCGTACATCCGCCGTCGAGCCATTCGTCACATGGAAAAGGGCCGCCTGGTCATTTTCGCGGCCGGGACCGGAAGACCTTATTTCAGCACTGATACCGCCGCCTCCTTACGTGCGATGGAATGCGGGGCCGAGTTGCTGATCAAGGCCACCAATGTCGATGGCGTCTATTCCGCGGACCCCAAAAAGTTCAAGGATGCCGAGTTCTACCCGCGACTAAGTTATATGGATGTGTTGACTCAGGGACTGCGGGTGATTGATTCCACCGCTATTTCACTCCTTATGGAAAATCGCATACCCTTACGTGTAGTCGATTTAAAAACGCCGGATAATCTTATCCGAGTCGTTTGCGGTGAAGAAATCGGCTCACTTATTTCGTATAATGGCTTATAAGGACCTGCTAAAATTGGAGTTGGTATGACTCAGGACGAAATCTACAAAGATACCAAAGACCGCATGCAGAAATCAGTCGAAGCTGTCGTGCGCGAATTCGGCGCCGTCCGCACCGGTAAGGCTTCGATCCATCTCCTCGACACGGTGAAAGTGGAGGCTTATGGAACCACCATGCCGATAAACCAGGTCGCCACTATTTCCGCTCCGGAACCACGACTTCTGATTGTCCAGGCTTTCGATAAAACCACCGTCGGCGATATTGTCAAGGGGATCCAGAAAGCCGACCTTGGATTAAACCCGATGGTTGACGGTCAGACCATCCGTTTGCCCATTCCGGCTCTTAACGAGGAACGCCGCAAGGAACTCGTGAAACAGTGTAAGAATCTTGCCGAGGACGGCCGGGTTGCCGTGCGTAACGTTCGTCGTGATGCCAACGACAAGATCAAGAAAGCTCAGAAGGACAAGGAAATCTCCGAGGATCAGGAAAAGGATTCTCTGGTCGAGATTCAGAAAATGACCGATGAGACGATCAAGAAGATCGATGAGTTGCTGGAGAAAAAGGAGAAGGAAATGATGGAGGTCTGAACCGATCTCCTAAGAATCCCGAGAAGGCGGCGCTGGTTGAGCCGCCTTTTTCTTTTGGGCAAGTTAGCCCGGATGCTCGTTGTGGATATATGATTATAGATAGCGATTCCCGACCGGGTAATTTCGAAACTGCTTATTGACGACATCCCCTTGCGAAGCGAGACCGATCAAGCGGGGGACTCTCCACAGCCGGGATGTGGCGTAGGCGGTTCTCGGTCATAAGTACTTGGATAGTAAGCACAAATGAAACGGCCGCGTGAGTATAGGCTCGCGCGGCCGAAGTTTTTCGGATGACAGAACCTGCCATTAATGCATGTTCGTGCCTTCCATATACATTTTGAGATAGCGGTTCTCGGCCACGATACTCTTCATCCTGGCTCGAACCACATCTCCGGCTGAAATGATCCCGATCAACTTCTTGTTTTCCATGATCGGGACATGGCGGATGTTGTTTTTGGTCATCAGCGCCGCCATGTAGTCGATGTCGTCCGAGGGTACGCCCACGACCATATCCTCGGCCATGATGTCCTTGACAGTCAATTCCTTGTAGGCGTCCTGATTTTCGAAAACGGCTTTGAAAATGTCTTTGTCGCTGACCAGTCCCAGCAGATCACCGGCCTGACCCTGAACCGGCAGACATCCGATCTCGTTTTCGAGCATCAGGTTCATCGCGTTGATAATAGTGGTATCCGGGGGGCAAGTGATGAGCTCGCGCGATTTGGATTCCAGTTTATCCCGTACGTTCATATAAACACCTCCTTGATTTCGCTGTCTTGCGACCCGTTCCACCGCCGTGTGACGGGGTTGGGGATGTCCCAAAGGAACGGATTTCGAGGCTAAAGGAAAGAGAATGTTGGTTTCCTTATTAATTGTGCTATATTGAGGCCGTTATGTCAACAGAAAACTGCCTTTGTAAGTTTGTGTTGCCGGCGATGTTAAGTCTTTTAATCGCTCTGGCGACGGTCTCTGCGCAGGATTATGGTAATGATCCGGTGCTTGGTTATTACTGTCGAAATGCCGGTAACGTGCTTTCTGAGAAGTACGCTTTTCAGGAAGGTTACCGCCTCCAGTTCAAGGCAACGGCCTATCTTGCCGATTTGAACTCTGCCGGCGGTGTGGAGCGGATTGATTCGGCCGTTCAGGTTTTCTATTACTCAAACGGCCGGGTTGATTCGAGTAGTACCGTGATTGAAGGCCCCGGACGTCTGAAGGACTGGGACCTGAGTTTCCCCAATGTTTTCACACAACCGTATTTTTTCAATTTCTATCCAAACGATACCGGCGGGGCGGAGCTGGCCATCGGTTTCGACACGGACTCCACCCATAACGATTTACCTACCGGTTTGGCCGAGATTGACCGCGAAACGAATCGACTCAAACTGCTTTATTTGCATTATCCGCATCGACCCGATTATCGAAATTTCTCTCTCAGCTTTCGTGTGATCGAGATTGATTCGGTCATTCTGGCCGACAGTGTGGTTGAGCTAGGAGCTCACATGGGTATCCTCATGCCGGAGTATTACCGTAAAACCACGATCGTCACCGACATCCACGTGACTGAGTAGATCCTCACGAACATTCGCACAAATCACTGCGGAAGTGCGGTCGACGCAAGGCCGCCCGCTACGCGAGGTTGAACTTTTTAAACGCGTAGCGGCGGGGCTTGTCTTCGCCGCGATTGAGGTTTGTCAACAATCCCGGAAGCAGAAGCCTATCTTCTCTTCGCATCGGTGAGCGGCAGATGAGAACGTCTGTCGGCCACCAGCATGTTTTTGGCCCCACCCGGGCACGGGTGGACCACCAATGACAAGGCCATCAGCGCCCCCGTTTGAGATGGAGGTTATTGCTTGCGGTCCGATACCGGGGACGATAAATTGACACCACATGACCGACGAAATCGAACAACTGCAACGTCGTATCCTCGAAAATCGGGGGACTATTCCGACTCATGTCGCCATTATCATGGACGGCAACGGACGCTGGGCGGCTATGCGGGATAAGCCGCGCACCTACGGCCATGAGGCCGGAGTTAAAGCGGTGAAGGAAGTGGTTAGTGCGGCGGGTGAAATCGGAGTCAAGTATCTCACGCTATACACTTTCTCAGTCGAGAACTGGAAACGCCCACGTGAAGAAGTAGCGGCGTTGATGTCGCTGCTGACTCGAACCACGCGACGGGAAATCAAGGAGTTGATGGAGTCCGATGTCAAGCTGATTACGACCGGACGGATCAACGGCCTCTCAGCGACGCGACGCAAAGTCCTGCAACAAGCTGAGGAAAAAACCCGCAACAACCAGGGACTGGTGTTGAACCTGGCTCTCAATTACGGCGGGCGTACGGAGATTCTCGATGCCGTCAAGGCAATCTCCAGCTCGGTTGCCGCCGGTTTGATCGACATTGCTGATATTGACGAGGAGTTGTTTGCGAGTTTTCTCTACACGGCCAATCTGCCCGATCCGGACTTGTTGATCAGGACTTCGGGTGAGCACCGGATATCGAATTTCCTGCTCTGGCAAACCAGCTATACGGAGCTTTATATAATCGACATCCTCTGGCCCGATTTCGGCCGGCTGGAACTGTTTCAGGCGATCGATAATTACCAGAAGCGTGAGCGACGTTTCGGGCGCGTGGGAGCGAAGGGCTCAAAATGAGCAAGAATCTGATTGCGCGTATTGCGGTCGCGGCCGTGGCGATTCCGATTATTTTGTGGATTTGCTATGAGGGGGGAGCCTGGCTGTTCGGAATGCTGCTTTTGTTCGCTGCTATTGGAGCGATAGAGTTTTTCCTCGGTGAAGGGAGCAAACCGACCGGGGGACTTTTCTGGATCGGTCTGCTGACCGTAGCCGTCAATTTCGCGGTAATATCCGGAGCCTGCTTAGGGCGATTCTGTCCGGCTGAGACGATTCGCGGGGCATTCGGCAGTCTGGGTATGGTTGTTCCCAGTTTGTTCTTTTTCACGTTTACGGCGATGATACTGGCGGTAGGTAAAGAGCCGCCTTCGGAACTGTTCAAGCGGCACAGCCGGATCGTATGGGGTGTGCTTTATCTGTCGTTGTTGTATCCGATGGTTTATCGGGTCGGTCATGGTTATGCCGATATCTCCGGCGGTAACTGGCTGTTGTTCCTGTTCGGTTTACTTTGGGTCGGGGATACGGCTGCGATGTGGACCGGCATGGCCATCGGCAAACACAAGCTGGCTCCGGCGGTATCACCCAATAAAACGATCGAGGGATTTATCGGCGGAATCGCAGGTGCGCTGGCCGTTACGGTTTTAATGTATTTCTGGAAATTCAATTCCTTCTCCTTTGGCCATTTATTGGCGATTGGAGCGGGGTGCTCAGTATGCGGCCAGTTGGGGGATCTGGTCGAATCGATGTGGAAACGCTCGCTTGGAATCAAAGACTCCTCAGCCCTGATCCCCGGCCACGGGGGTGTGCTGGATCGTTTCGACTCACTTCTCTTCGCAGCGCCGTTCATGTATTTCTATCTGCGCCTGTTGGCATGATTAAAATCATCGATCTGTTTTTTGCCGCACGGCCTTTTCTGCATCTGCCGATCTGGTCGGTATATTTCATGGCCCTGATTATCGCGGGGGGGAGATCGTCCGATCTGACCTGGTGGGATGGACTGGCGTTGTTGTCGCTAAGCATGACGGCAGCGGGAGCGTTCTTTTTGAACCAGCTCTATGATATTGAATCCGACCGGATTAATAAGAAGTTGGGTTTTCTTCAGCGCGGTTTTCTCACTTCGGGACAGATGCAGGCTGGCTATTTAATCCTGACGCTGTGCGGGCTTATAGGAGCCGGATTGGTGTCGATGCTGTTTCTGACTTTGACGGCATTACAGGTGACGCTCGGATATTGTTACAGCGCCCCGAAGTTGAAATTCAAGGATCGCCCGCTGGCTGGATTGGTAACTAATGCGGTGAGTTTCGGTTTGCTTATCCCGCTGGCGGCCGCTGCCGTGCGGCAGGTCTGTTTTCATGCGGTTGATTGGCAGCTTGGTTTATATTTCTTCCTGACGGTAGCCTCGATGCATACCCTTACGACGATCCCTGATCGCGCCGGCGATGCCGCTGCCGATAAGCGGACGATTGGGGTGATATTGAGTTTTCGTAGTGCTGTGATGACGGCGTTGGTTCTGGTGGGGCTCTCAATTTATCCGGCGGTTATGGTTGGCGATGTTGCGCTGCTTAGTTTGTCGGTGATAAGTGCGCTGGTGACTTTTATCGCTCTGTTGGTGAAGCGGGAACGACTGATTTTGCTGGCCGCTAAATTGCCGCTGGCGTTACTGACGCTTTTCGCCGGATATCACTATCCTTATTATCTCCTGTTTATTGTTGCCCTGCTGTTTTTAACCCGGATATATTATCGCCAGCGGTTCAGTCAAACGTACCCTAAGCTGGCATGAAATACTCACTTACCATATTCACGGCCCTGATGGTTTTGGTCGGGTGTACCCCCAATCCGCGATTTCGCAGCGGGGGGACTGAGGCGTCTCCCGAAAGAGTAACAGCTTCTGAAACCAGAACGGGATATACTACGAATGACCTGCTTCGCCTGGGTCGAATCATGCGCAGCTTCCTGGGGAAACCGTATGCGGGAACCTCGCGTTATGAAGAGGGGGTGGATTGCAGCGGCTTCGTCCAGGAAGTGTTCCGCCAGTTTGATCGCAGTATCTATTTGCCCCGCACGGTAGCCGAACAAGTGAACCAGGGATTCGAGGTGTCGCGTCGCAGTTTGGCCTATGGCGATCTGGTCTTTTTCAATACTGTCGGGGCGCGAATTTCGCATGTCGGCATCTACACCGGTCATAACGAGTTCATTCATGCCTCCAGCTCCCAGGGGGTGGTAATTTCATCGCTGACCGAAAATTACTGGTCCAAACGATTCGTTACGGCACGCCGTATCCTGGGCAAACCGACCAATCCCAAACGGTCATGAAAACTCTGCCCGACGCTCTCAAAGTGAAGCTGAAGAATCTCCCCACCGGTCCCGGTGTCTATATGTTTCGTGACGAGAGCGGGAAGATCATTTATATCGGCAAGGCTAAAGTCCTGCGCAACCGGGTGCGGTCATATTTCCAGGGATCGCGGGGGCATGATGCCAAGACTGCACGGTTGGTGTCGCGCGTGGCGGATGTCGAGTTGATGGTGACTGCTACCGAGGTTGAGGCGTTGATCCTTGAGGCCAATCTGGTGCGCGAGCACAAGCCGCGTTACAACGTGGCGCTCAAAGACGACAAACATTTTCCTTATATCAAAATCACCACCGATGAACCTTTTCCCCGGGTGCTGATCGTTCGCCGCCTTGAGAGGGACAACGCGACTTATTTCGGACCGTATACCAGCGCCAAATCGATGCGTTCGACAGTGGCTCTGCTGACGCGGCTGTTCACCATTCGTACCTGCAACCTGACCATTCCGCATCCCTCGGGCAAGCCGCAACCGGTTTGCCTCGATTATTACATCAAACGCTGCAGCGGGCCATGCGCCGGTCACCAGAACAGTGAGGAGTACAAGGAGCTGGTCGATGCCGTCGTTATGGTGTTATCGGGGCGCAGCAGTAAGCTGATCGACCGATTAACCAAAAAGATGCAGGTCGCTTCCGACGCTATGGAATACGAGCAAGCGGCCGTGTTGCGGGATCAGATAGAGGCGATCCGCAAGATAATGATCAAACAGAACGTCGATATCGGGGAAATAGTTGACCGGGATATCGTATCCATCGCACGAGAGAAACGAGATGCGGTGGCGGTCGTAATGCAAATCCGCGAGGGGGTGTTGATCGGACGTCAGGATTTCCAGCTTACGGCCGATGAGGACGATCCCAATGAAACGGTGCTGGATACTTTCCTCAAACAGTATTATAACCACCAGCCCAATCTGCCCGACGAGTTATGTCTGCCGCTGGATATCCCCGAGACCGATCTTTTGGCCGCCTGGCTCAGGCAACTCAAGGGAAGTCCGGTGCGGATCAAGTCGCCCAAAGCGCGCGGACACGTTCGGCTGGTCGAACTGGCGGCGGCCAACGCTCGCCTGTTGCTCGATGAGTTGTTGATCCAGAAACGGGGCCAGGCCGAGCGCACGAGCAAGATGGTTTCTTCGTTGCAGGAACAGTTGGGACTCTACACGGCGCCGCGTCGTATTTCCTGCTTCGATATTTCCAACACGGGGGAGACCGACGCCGTGGGCTCGTGTGTGTTTTTCGAAAACGGCAAACCTAAAAAGAGCGGTTATCGGCATTTCAAAATTAAGACGATCAAGGGACAGGATGATTTCGCCATGATGCGGGAGGTTATCGGGCGCTATTTCAGCCGGATTCGCGATGAAGAAATTGATCCGCCCGATCTGGTGGTGGTCGACGGTGGCAAGGGGCAGCTTTCGTCGGCGCTGGCGGAGCTTCAGGCGCAGGGTTTCTCCGACCAGGCCGTGATCGGACTGGCCAAGCGACTGGAAGAGGTGTTCCGACCGGGAGAATCGGACCCGGTCACACTAGACCGACGTTCCCCGGCGTTGATGCTGCTGAAGCAGGTCCGGGACGAAGCCCACCGGTTCGCGATCACCTACAACCGCAAGGTGCGGTCCAAGCGGACGATCAAATCGGCGCTCGATGATATCCCCGGCATCGGCCCGGCTAAGCGGAAACTCCTGTTGGACAAGTTCGGTTCGGTGGCGCAGATCAAGCAGGCTTCGCTGGAGGAATTGACCGCGTTGCAGGGAATCAACGAAAAGCTGGCGCGGCTGATTATGGACGCCATTAAACCGGATTAGTGCTTGCCCCGGTTGAGGGAGAATCTTTATCCTAAGCCATGCAACAACCCCAGGCATATACGGTCGCGGCCATAACGCGGATAATCAAGGACCTGCTGGAACAATCGTTGCCGTCGGTCTGGATCGAGGGGGAGATTTCCAATTACGTCCATCATTCGTCCGGGCATCGTTATTTCAATCTCAAGGATGCCCATGCGAACCTGCGCGCCACTATCTGGCGTTCGGCCGGATCGGCTTTAAAATTCGAGCCGGAAAACGGCCAGAAGGTGCTGGCATTCGGCGATATCACCGTCTATGAAAAAGGCGGCAGCTACCAACTCAATTGCCGTAAGCTGGTTCCGGTGGGGGTGGGGGAGTTGGAGTTGGCGTTTCGTCAGCTTCATGAGAAACTGACGGCTGAAGGGCTTTTTGAAGAAGATCGCAAGAAACCGATTCCGGCTTATCCGCGAAGGATCGGGGTGGTAACATCGCCGACCGGAGCCGCAATCAGGGATATCATCCAGATATCGGGACGGCGCAATCCGGCCGTGGAACTTATTATTTATCCGGCCAAGGTCCAGGGAGACGGCGCCGAAACGACAATAGCGCGTGGAATCGAGTATTTCAACGGTCGTGATGATATCGACCTGCTCATCGTCGGGCGCGGCGGCGGATCACTCGAAGATCTCTGGCCGTTCAATACGGAAATAACCGTGCGGGCGATTGCCGCCTCGCGCTTGCCGGTAATCTCGGCGGTAGGGCATGAGGTGGACATAACGTTGTCCGATCTCGTGGCCGACCTGCGTGCTCCGACACCTTCGGCGGCAGCGGAACTGGCCGTCTGGTCGTTGTCGGACACCCGTGAATTCGTGGATGGCAATATCACGCGGCAGGCTTCGATTTTAAGTCGCCGGGTTGACCATGCTCGCACGACGTTAAAAGCTCAGTTGAGCCGACCGGTTTTTAAGCGGCCGCTGGAGATGATCCGTCAGCGTCAACAGGCGCTTGATTATGCCGTACAGGCGCTGATGACCTCGGGAAAAAACTGTTTTGAATCGGGACGCAACCGCTTATCTTTGGCCGTGACCAAACTGGAGACGCTCTCGCCCCTCAAGATTCTGTCACGCGGATATTCGGTCAGTCGTCGTCTCCCCAAACATCAGGTGCTCCGTTCTACGGGCGACATTCTCCCCGGTGACCGTATGGAAACTCTCTTATCGGACGGCGAAGTCGTGTCGTTCGTGGAGTCGATCCGAAAGGATGAAAAGAAATGTCGTCAGGCAAAAAACTGAGTTTTGAAGAGGCGCTGGAACGGCTGGAAGAGATAACGGCCGAGATGGAATCGACCGAGGCCTCTTTGGATCAGTCGATCGAGTTGTATACCGAGGGGCTCAAGCTGGCTCAGGAATGCCATAAAAAACTCGAAGCAGCCGAACAAAAAATCAAAATAATCGCCGAGAAAAACGGCGCTCTGGTTGAAGAAACATTCACGCGCGATAGTAGTGAAGAGTAATGGAAGTGGCAGCGATAGACGGACGCCAGTATCTTGCCGACAGTCGTGAGTTGACCAATCGGCTGTTGCGGAAGTATCTTCCAGCCGAAGACCGAGAGCCGACTTCGCTTCATAAGGCGATGCGTTATTCCGCTCTTGCGGACGGCAAACGGTTGCGACCGACTCTTTGTCTGGCCGCGTATGAATTTTGCGGCGGCAATGCCGACGGCGAAGACCTCCCGGTTCATTTCGCCATGGCGGCGCTGGAAATGGTTCATGCTTATTCGCTGATTCATGATGATCTGCCGTGCATGGACGACGATGACTTGCGACGCGGTATCCCTACTTGTCACAAGCAGTTCGGCGAAGCGATGGCGGTTTTGGCCGGTGATGCCCTGCACGTGGCGGCGTTCGAGTTGATGACTCGTACCGAATCCATTGAAGCGATTCGGGAGTTGGCCGAAGCGGTTGACACCGAAGGCATGCTGGGCGGCCAGGTGGCCGATATCGAGGCGGAAGGCCGCGATAGTATCACGCTGGAAGAAGTCGTCAATATCCATCGCCGCAAGACCGGGGCGCTGTTGCGTGGCTCGGTCCGGATCGGGGCGATTTTAGCCGGCGCCGAACCGGGGCTGCTTGAGCGGTTGACCTCTTATGCGGAGAAAATCGGGCTGGCTTTCCAGATCGTAGATGATATTCTGGATGTGGTCGGCGATGAACAATTGTTGGGCAAGGATATCGGGTCCGATAGTAAAAATCAAAAAGCGACTTATCCGGCCGCGGTCGGTCTCGATCGAGCGCGTAAGGACGCCCGTGACCTGATCCGGCAAGCTGAAGAGGCGCTCGGTGATAAAGCGGGCGACAACATGCTGACCTATATTGCCCGTTTTATCGGGCAACGAGATTTCTGATTGGTTACGTATACACAAATATGAAGTATCTGCCTTTCATAGAGAATCCTTCCGATCTGAAGCGACTGTCAGAAGAAGAGCTGACGGTTCTTGCCGAAGAGATCCGGGAGGAGCTGATCGCCACGGTATCGAAAACCGGCGGTCATTTGGCCACCAACCTCGGTTCGGTAGAGTTTACGATTGCCCTGCATTACGTGTTCGACTGCCCGCGCGACAAATTCGTCTGGGATGTCGGGCATCAGGTCTACCCCCACAAGTTGCTGACGGGACGGCGGGAATCGTTCGGCACAATTCGCCAGAACGATGGTCTCTCCGGATTCACGAAACAGACCGAATCCGAGTACGACTGCTATGGAGCGGGGCATGCCTCGACTTCGATTTCAGCCGCCCTTGGACTGGCGGCGGCGCGTGACCATGCCGGATTGGATCACAAGGTGGTTGCGATTATCGGCGACGGCTCCATGACCGGTGGTCTCGCTTTTGAGGGACTAAACAATGCCGGATCGTCCAAACGCGATCTACTGGTTATTCTCAACGATAATCATTGGTCGATTTCGAAAAACGTGGGGGCGCTGTCGAAATATCTGACCTCGATCATGGTGGACGAGAAATTCAATCGTTTGCGTGATGAAATCTGGGAGCTTACAGGTCGTTTCAAACGGCGCGATAAAATCCGGGCCACGATCTCACACCTGGAGAAATCACTCAAGGGATTTCTTGCCCCGGGGATGGTATTCCAGAGTTTGGGGTTTCGGTATTTCGGCCCGATTGACGGTCATGACCTGCCGCTGGTGATCCGAACACTGGAGAGTATCAAACATCTTAGCGGACCGATCATGTTGCATCTGGCGACGGTCAAGGGGAAAGGGTATCAACCGGCCGAAGGTGATCCGACCAAGTTCCACGGTGTAGGTAAGTTCGATAAAGTGACCGGCAAACCAACCGGAAAAACATCTTCATTGCCGTCATACACGAACGTCTTCGGTGACATGTTGGCCGAGTTGGCTGAAAAGAACGAAAGAATCGTGGCCATCACGGCCGCCATGACGACCGGCACCGGGCTGGTGAAGTTTTCCGAAAAATTCCCGGATCGTTTATACGATGTCGGTATTGCCGAGGGCCATGCCGGTTGTTTTGCGGCAGGGCTGGCTACCGGAGGGATGAGACCCTATTTGACGATCTATTCGACATTCATGCAGCGGGCCCTGGACCAGTTGATTCACGATATCGCTCTCCAGAAACTGCCGGTCGTGATCTGCATGGATCGAGCCGGTCTCGTCGGGGCTGACGGTCCTACCCATCATGGTGTGTTTGATCTGTCGCTGTTCAACAGTGTCCCTAATCTGACGGTAGCGGCGCCGCGTGACGGCAACGAATTACGCTCAATGTTGTACTATACGGCAACCAATGATCTCACCGGGCCGGTAGCAATTCGTTATCCCCGCGCCAACGTTCCGACCCCGATAGAGGATAAAGTAGAAGAAATTCGCTGGGGGCGCTGGACCGAGTTAACCGAGTCGAAGGATATCGTGATCATCGGTGTCGGTACCATGGTAACGGAAGCGCTGGCGGCAGCGGATTTACTTAAGGCCGAAGGCATCGAAACCGCCGTCGTGAACGCGCGCTTCATCAAACCGCTGGATGTCGATCTGCTCGACGAACTTCGGGGGCGCTGTCGGGTGATCGTGACTATCGAAGAAAACAGCCTGGTCGGTGGTTTTGGATCATCGGTGGCCGACTATTTACTGGAAGCCGGTTATAGCGGCCGTTTTAAGGCGATGGGTATTCCGGATAAGTTTATCACGCACGGCGATCGCACTACTCTTTTACGTGCGATTGAATTGGACGCCAGAGGGATTGTCGATACGGTCAAGCGCCTGGCGGCATCCGTACCTTCGGATGAGGAAGAGAAACCGTCCTCAGTGCGGTTGCAACCGGAAGCGAAGACCAAAGGTGATGCTTATCATTCCGCCGTTCAGGATGAAAAGGGGCGAAGCTGACTATGAGAATTGGGGTAATTTCCAATATCAAGCGCGAAGGTTCGGATGATGCCATCCGGATCATTTTGGACTGGGCTCGAAGCACCGGGCACGAGATTGTCGCTTCCCCGGACCTCGAGCACATGCGTAGCGACGAGTTAGACATCGGTTCACTTCAACAAGTGACTGCCGATAGTGATATCGTGGTCTCGATGGGAGGCGACGGTACCTATCTGGCTTCGGTCCGCGCGGTGGGAGCTACCGGGACACCCTTGCTGGGGATTAATCTCGGTTCACTGGGATTTCTGACGCAGCTTACTCCCGAAGAACTTCCCGCGGCTCTCGATGCCATCACTCGGGGGCAGTACCGGGTGGAAGAGCGGATGATGCTGGAGGTTTCCACCGGAGGCAAGCATCGGCTCGAAAGCCCGTATGCCTTGAACGATGTGGTCGTAGACAATGGACCAATCAGCCGAATAATCGATATCGATCTGACGGTTAATGGGGAACCGATTGTGACCTATCGGGCCGATGGCCTGATTATCTCGACTCCGACCGGTTCAACCGCTTACTCGCTGGCGTGTGGCGGCCCGATTATGAATCCTTCGATGGATGGGATTATTTGTACGCCGATCTCTCCGTTCAGTCTCTCAGTGCGACCGATGATTTTTGCTGCGTCCGATGTGTTGCAAATGCGGGTGCGGTCGGAGCACGAAGTGGCTGGTTTAACTTTGGATGGACAAGTAATGGCGCCGCTGGTTGATACCGACGTGATTACGGTACGGCGAGCTTCGTTCCGCACTCGTTTCATTGTTTTCCCGGGGAATTCCTCTTTCTATAAAGTGCTCAAGAAGAAGCTGCACTGGGGTATAGTACCATCCGCACGCGGTGATGAAGATTGATCGACAGGCTTCTGTTAGTCAGAATTCACTTGCCAAAATAGAACTCGCCGAATAACTTGCGGCCTGCAAGCGGGAGTAACTCAATTGGTAGAGTCACGGCCTTCCAAGCCGTTGGTCGCGGGTTCGAACCCCGTCTCCCGCTTTTTTGTCTCTCGCCGGTTCTGTCTACTGTTTAAGTGCTGATCCGATAAGGGGATAGGTGCTCCCGGGATGGTTTTTCGGTGTTTTATGAAAATTCTGTGCGAAAAATGAACAGAATCGCTAATAAAGCCGGAGTAGACTGCCGATTTTCTTGTTAGGCCGGCTGCTGGGAACTTTTTTCATTTTTTTTGCCCTATATGAAGAAATCCCTTGACAGTATTTTCTGGCCCACTATATATGGGGTCTGCCTTGATTAGGCACAGGCTATTTTTGTGGCCGGTAAACAGTTAGAATAAGAAGAGAAGCCCAGATAGCTCAGTCGGTAGAGCACATCCTTGGTAAGGATGAGGTCACCAGTTCAATCCTGGTTCTGGGCTTTTTAGACCATAACGGAGGAAGTCGAAGGCTATGGCGAAGGAGAAGTTTGAGCGGACCAAGCCGCACGTGAACGTAGGTACGATTGGTCACGTAGATCATGGCAAGACGACGTTGACGGCGGCGATGACGATGGTATTGGCCCGGAAGAACAAGACGGCCGTACGCTCGTTTGATTCGATTGACAACGCCCCCGAGGAGCGCGAGCGGGGAATCACGATCGCGACCGCGCACGTGGAGTATGAGTCAGACAAACGACACTATGCGCACGTGGATTGTCCGGGACACGCGGACTATGTGAAGAACATGATCACGGGAGCGGCCCAGATGGACGGAGCGATTCTGGTGGTAAGCGCCGCCGACGGTCCGATGCCGCAGACGCGTGAGCACATCTTGTTGGCTCGCCAGGTCGGTGTTCCGTACATCGTGGTGTACATGAACAAGGTGGACCAGGTTGACGATCCGGAGTTGCTAGATTTGGTGGAGTTGGAGGTTCGCGATCTTCTTTCGAGCTATCAGTTTCCGGGAGATGATATTCCGGTGATCCGAGGTTCGGCGTTGGAAGCGATGACGGCCGGAGCGGATCTCTCGAAGAGTCTTGATGATCCGGCGTTCAAGTCGATCTTTGAGTTGATCGAGGCGTTGGATAGTTACATTCCTGAGCCCAAGCGCGACAAGGACAAGCCGTTTTTGATGCCGGTCGAGGACGTGTTTTCGATCACGGGTCGCGGAACGGTAGCGACGGGTCGTATTGAGCGTGGCCAGGTGAAGATGGGTGAGACTTTGGAGATCATCGGCATTCGCGACACGCGCAAGACGGTGTGTACGGGTGTCGAGATGTTCAAGAAGATTCTCGATTACGGCGAGGCTGGTGACAACGTAGGTTTGTTGCTTCGCGGTATCGACAAGGACGAGATCGAGCGTGGAATGGTTCTGGCACAGCCTGGTTCGATAACTCCTCACACGAAGTTCCGTGCTGAGGTGTACGTATTGAGCAAGGACGAGGGTGGTCGTCACACGCCGTTCTTTACGGGATATCGTCCTCAGTTTTATTTTCGTACGACGGACGTGACGGGTGTCGCGACGCTTCAGGAAGGCGTCGAGATGGTCATGCCTGGAGACAACGTGACAATAGATGTGGAGTTGATCACGCCGATCGCGATGGAGAAAGAGCTTCGTTTCGCGATTCGTGAAGGCGGCCGAACGGTCGGCGCCGGGGTCATCGCCGAGATTTTTGAATAAAAACGCAAATGTAAACGCGGGTTAGCAATCGATGCCGAGAGAACGTGTCATACTAGCTTGTGGTGAGTGCAAACGTCGTAACTACGTTACGATGAAGAATAAACGGTTGCACCCGGAGCGTGTAGAGTATCGCAAGTATTGCAGTCATTGCAATAAACATACTGTACACAAAGAAGCTAGATAATAAAAATCACAGGCCAGTAGCTCCAACTGGTAGAGCGCCGGTCTCCAAAACCGGATGCTGGGGGTTCGAATCCCTCCTGGCCTGCATTGATCATAAGTAGGTTATTTTGGAGAAGATCAAAAAATACCTCAGAGAGGTTGTCGCGGAGCTTCGTAAGGTCACCTGGCCGACGAAAGATGAGTTGATCGGTTCCACGATCGTTACGATCGTAGTGTCGTTCATCGTGGCGATCTTCATCGGTATCGTCGATCGCATTCTCTCGTGGGGAATCACGACGATTTTCGGCGGGGGTCTTGGAGGGTAAGTTACAGATGGCGCTTCGCTGGTATGCGGTTCACACCTATTCGGGTCATGAACACAAGGCCAAGCGATATCTCGAGTCGGCAATAGTAAATGCCGGTCTGGAGGATAAGTTTGGCGACGTGTTGGTGCCGACCGAAGAGGTCACGGAGATGAGGCAGGGGAAACGGTCGACGACGACCAAGAAGTTTCTTCCCAGCTACATCCTGGTCCAAATGGAATTGGACAAAGTCACACAGGAGTTAGTGGTGTCGACACCCGGTATTACCAATTTTGTCGGTGGCGCCGGTAAGCCGATCCCGCTCAAAAACCAGGAGGTTGAGCGGATTGTCGGCCAGATCGACAAGAGCCGTACCGAAGAACCTACTGATATTCCGTTCCAGGCGGGTGATTCCGTCAAGGTCTGTGACGGACCTTTCGCTGACTTCACCGGGACTGTTAGCGAAGTCAATATGGAACGACGGAAGGTGAAAGTAATGGTTTCCATCTTTGGTCGCCCCACTCCAGTGGAGTTGGATTTCCTGCAGGTGGAAATAGCCAAAAAATAGAAAAAGACTCATTCTGGAGCAGATAGACAAGTGGCTAAGAAAATCGAAGGGTACATCAAACTGCAGATTCCGGCCGGAGCGGCCAATCCGGCTCCCCCGGTGGGCCCGGCGCTCGGTCAGCGCGGCGTCAATATCATGGAGTTCTGCAAGGCGTTCAACGAGCGGACCAAAGAAGGTAAAGGTCTGTTAACGCCGGTGATCATAACCGTCTACCATGACAAATCGTTCTCCTTCATAACCAAAACCCCGCCCGCGTCGACACTTCTGTTGAAGGCGGCCAAGCTCAAGAAGGGTTCCGGGGTTCCCAATAAAGATAAGGTGGGCAGAGTCACGGCTGACCAGGTGCGCGAGATCGCAGAGGCTAAAATGGCCGATTTGAACGCTGCCGATGTCGAGGCGGCGATGCGAATCATCGAAGGTACCGCGCGCTCGATGGGTATCGAAGTGACTCGTTAGGAAAGATATCCGTAACCAGCCGGATTGTCCGGCTCAAACATTCGTCCGTACCCGGGGCAAGCATGGTTGCGCCCGGGGAGAATAGGAGACCATGAAGAGATCAAAAAACTACAAAGCGTATCGCGAGAAAATCGACCGCACCAAAGCCTACTCGCTTTCCGATGCAGTACATCTGCTGAAGGAAAACCATTACGTCAAGTTTGACGAATCGGTCGAAGTCGCTCTGCGTCTTGGCGTAAATCCCAAACATGCCGATCAAATGGTCCGTGGTACGGTGGCCTTGCCTCATGGTACCGGATCATCGGTTCGTGTTCTGGTTTTTGCCCAGGGCGAGAAGGCGACTGAAGCTGAATCCTCGGGCGCCGATTTCGTCGGTGGTGAGGAACTGGCCGAGAAGATTTTGGGCGGTTGGACAGACTTTGATGTCGCCGTAGCGACGCCGGACATGATGAAGGTGTGCGGTAAGCTCGGTAAGGTTCTCGGACCGCGTGGCCTTATGCCCAACCCGAAGACGGGCACGGTGACGATGGATATCGAGAAGACGATCAAAGAGTTAAAGGCGGGACGCATCGAGTTCCGAGTGGACAAGCAAGCCAACATCGCCTCGGCGGTGGGTAAGCTGTCGTTCGATGTTCAGAAGATAGAAGAAAACGTGCTGGCGTTTTTGGATGCCATCATGCGCGCCAAACCGGCTGCAGCCAAAGGCGCCTATCTTTTGGGAGCATCCATTTGTTCCTCGATGAGTCCGGGCTTGAAATTGGACCACGCCGAGATGGTCGCGAGCCTGAAGCGGTAGCCAGAGAGGAAGTTTGAGATGCCCAGACAGGATAAAATAGATGCCGTAGCGAAATACGGCGAGCTGTTTAAGGAATCCAACGCCTTCTTCGTTACCGATTACCAGGGGCTCAACGTGGCGGATATAACCGCTCTGCGTAAGAAATTGCGCGAGTCCAACGTTCGTTTCCTGATCGGTAAGAATACCCTTTTCAGCATCGCTGCCCGCGAAGCGAATATCGAAGGGTTGGATCAATATCTCGAGGGACCGACGGCAATAGCCTTTACATCCGAAGATCCGGCAGTGGCCGCGAAGATCCTGAATGAATCATTCAAGGATAAGGAACTGCCGAAAATGCGGGTGTTCTCACTGGAAGAGGAACTTCACGCCGGTAAAGAGATCGGTCGATTGGCCGACCTGCCGTCGAAGGAAATCCTCTATGCCCAGTTGGCGGCAGCCGTTGGTGCGCCGCTTACGAATTTGGCCGGAGCTTTGTCCGGGTTATTCCGTAAGTTGACGGGTGTGCTGATGTCCCTTGAGGAACAGAAGAAGAATGAGGGCTAACTGCCCGCAGAAGTTAGTCCTAGTTTGCGGTCCGGCAAGCCGGGACAATAAGAACTAGTTTAGACAAAAAAACATAACAATAACTAGCGAGGTTACGAAAGTGGCGAACGCAGCAATAGAAGAAATCGTTGACAAAATTGCGGCTCTGAGCGCAATGGATGTGGCCGATCTGATCAAGGCCATTGAAGACAAGTTTGGCGTAACCGCCGCCGCTCCGATGGCGGCCGTGGCTATCGCGGCTCCAGGCGCCGGCGCTGCCGAAGCCGAAGAGCAGACCGAATTCGACGTCGTGCTCACCGCGGTTGGCGACAAGAAGATCCAGGTTATCAAGGTTGTCCGTGAGGTTACCAGTCTGGGTCTGAAGGAAGCCAAGGACCTGGTGGAAGCCGCTCCGACGAAGGTTAAAGAAGCTCTGTCTAAGGACGAGGCCGAGAAAGTCAAGGCCAAGCTCGAAGAAGTCGGCGCTCAGGTAGATATTAAGTAACTACTGCAATAGGATCATCGGCCGGGAGCTTTGCCGCTCCCGGCCCGGTTTTTCGGGAGTATATCACTATTTTTAGGTTCCCATTCTTGTTTCCGGTTGGTTGATTGACTGCAATAGTGGCTCCCCAGATTGAGTTCGGGGAGAAGAAGTTATTTATGACAGAATCATCCAAGCCTTTGGATTATATACGAGTTCTTATCTGGTCCCCCGACGCTAGACGTGCGTTCGGGAGGCTTCATCTCTGTTTAGGAGGGTGATGCTTTGGCCCGTTCAGGAGTATTGACACGGAAAAGTTACGGTGTGCTGGCGGACGCCACTGATATGCCCAACCTGTTGGACGTTCAGACCCAGTCATACGAAGAATTTCTACAAGCCGAAATACCTCCGGACAAAAGGGAAAACAGAGGTCTCGAGCAGATCTTCAGAGAGATTTTCCCGGTTAACGATGTTCACGAGAATTACTCGCTGGAATACGTCAGTTACCATCTGGGACCGACGCGTTATTCGATCGAGGAATGCCGTGAACGCAATATGAGCTTTGCCGCTCCGCTCAAGGTTACGATGCGTTTGATCGTTCGTGACGCCGAGAAGGAAGACAAGGAAGTCAAGGATGTAATCGAGCAGGATGTTTATCTCGGCGAGCTGCCCCTTATCACTGAATGGGGGACTTTTATCATCAACGGCTCGGAGCGCGTGGTTGTCAGTCAGTTGCACCGTAGTCCCGGTGTCTTTTTCGACCAGACAACTCACCCTAACGGTAAAGAGTTGTATTCTGCACGCATTATCCCGTACCGTGGAAGCTGGGTCGAATTCGCCATGGATATCAACGATATCATGTTCGCTTATATCGACTCCAAACGGAAGCTCCCGGTTACCATGCTTCTTAGAGCGATCGGTTTCTCCAGCGATGAGGATATCGTAAGCGAATTTTACAAAGTGTCCCGGCTCGTTTTCAAGGGCAAGTCGCATGAAGAGTACGAGGGATGTTTCCTGGCCGAGACGATCGTTGACAAAGAAACCGGTGAAGTGGTCTTCGGTGTCGGCGAACCGCTGACGGAAACAGTCGTAGACAAACTGCAGGGAATGGGGTACAAACAGTGCCAGATGATTTCTTCCACGGAACGTCGTGAAACGTTTGTTATTCTGAATACCCTCAGGAAGGATCCGACCAAGAGCCGTGAAGAAGCTCTGGTAAAAATATACTCACTGCTTCGTCCGGGTGAGCCGCCCACGCTGGAAATGGCCGAGTCACTGCTGGAGAAGTTCTTTTTCTCCAACAAGCGCTATGATCTCGGTGAAGTCGGTCGCTACATGATCAACCAGCGGATGGGACTCAATATCCCGCTTGAATCCACGACCCTGGTCAATGATGATTTTCTTGCGATTATCCGCTACCTGATCGGTTTGTGTAATGACTCCGGTTTCACCGATGATATCGATCATCTGGGCAATCGCCGGGCGCGAACGGTTGGGGAGCTGCTGTCGAATTTATTCTCAGTAGGTCTTTCCCGCGTGGCTCGAACTATCCGCGAGCGGCTTTCGCTCAAAGATCAGGAAAACGTAACCCCGCAGTTGCTGGTCAACGCCCGTACCGTTTCATCCGTAATCGAGACATTCTTTGGATCCTCGCAGCTCTCGCAGTTCATGGACCAGACCAATCCGCTGTCTGAGTTGACGCATAAACGTCGTTTGTCCGCTCTCGGTCCGGGTGGTTTGACGCGTGAACGAGCCGGCTTTGAGGTCCGTGACGTACACCACACGCATTATGGCCGTCTTTGTCCGATTGAGACTCCGGAAGGTCCGAACATCGGTCTGATTACCTCGTTGGCTACCTTTGCCCGTATCAACCGTTACGGTTTTCTCGAAACACCGTATCGTCGCGTGGAAAATGGCGAAGTCACGAATGATATTCATTATCTGTCGGCGGACGAGGAAGATCGGCATTACATAGCCAATTGCGAAGAGCCGCTTGACGAGACCAATCATTTCGTCCATAAGCGTATCTTCGTACGCCGTCGTTCGGAATATCCGGCGGTTTCACCCGATGAAATCGAATACATGGACGTGTCGCCGAGGCAGATCGTCTCGGTGGCGGCGGCGTTGATTCCGTTCCTCGAACACGACGACGCCAACCGCGCTCTCATGGGTTCGAACATGCAACGCCAGGCAGTACCGCTTCTGCGCACCGATGCTCCGGTCGTGGGAACCGGTATTGAAGCCAAGGTGGCGGCGGATGCCGGAGCGGTGATTCGTTCGAAGCATGCCGGAGAGGTTGTGTTCGTTGACAGCACCCGAGTCGTCATCAGGCCGCAGTCGAAGACGCGAGTCGGTCAGTTGGGATATATCGAAGATGTCGAATATCACCTGACGAAGTACCGCCGTTCCAACCAGGACACCTGTATCAATTATCGTCCGACAGTCGGACCCGGTGTCGAGGTGAAGGTGGGGGATATCATCGCCGACGGCCCGGCCGTTGATCGCGGTGAACTGGCCCTCGGGCATAACACGCTGGTGGCTTTCATGCCCTGGCGCGGTTATAACTTCGAGGATGCGATTATTCTTTCCGAGCGTCTCGTACGCGAGGATATTTTCACTTCGATTCATATCGAGGAATACGAACTGCAAGTCCGCGATACCAAACGCGGCGCGGAAGAAGTAACCCGTGAAATTCCCAACGTATCGGAAGAAGCGCTGCTGAATCTGGACGAACGGGGAATAATACGTATCGGCGCCGAAGTCGAAGCGGGCGACATTCTCGTCGGCAAGGTTACGCCTAAAGGTGAAACCGAGCTGTCTCCGGAGGAGCGTTTGCTCCGAGCTATTTTCGGGGAGAAAGCGGGTGATGTCCGTGATGCCAGTTTGAAGGCGCCGCCCGGTATGAAGGGCGTTGTTATCAAGACACAGGTCTTCAGTCGTAAAGAGCGCACCGAAGAAGCCAAGAAGCTGGAGAAGCAGCAAGTTGCGGAGATCAAGAAGGATTTCAACTTGAAGATCCACAACATCGAGAAGCTGCGAGCGCAACGTATCGGTGAATTGCTGGACGACCAGAGTTCGCAGACGGTTCGTTCGGCTGCCGACAATGCGGTTTTAATCCGTGCCGGTCATAAATTCCAGGCTGACTTCTTTGCCGATTACGATTTTGCCAACGCCGTCGCGCCGGAAGGCTATTGCAAGGACGCCACGATCAACAAGCACGTTGAGAACGTGCTGGAAGAAGCGGCGAACCTGATCGAGAAGAAACGCGAAGAGATGGAAGTCGAGATCGACAAAGTGGTACGCGGTGCGGAACTCCCGCCGGGTGTCAAGCAGTTGGTCAAGGTGACTATCGCTATTCGCCGTAAGATCTCGGTCGGCGATAAGATGGCCGGTCGCCACGGTAACAAGGGTGTCGTTTCACGCATTGTGCCGATCGAAGACATGCCGTACCAGGCTGATGGTATCCCGGTGGATATTATTCTCAATCCGCTTGGCGTCCCGTCCCGTATGAATGTCGGCCAGATTCTGGAGACGCACCTGGGCTGGGCGGCCATGGCTCTCGGTGAGCATGTCGCAACACCGGTGTTCGAGGGAGCCTCGATCGAACAGATCAAGGAAAAACTCGCTTCAGCCGGGTTGCCTGAAGATGGAAAACTCACTCTGTATGACGGTCTCACCGGAAATGCCTTCGATAACCGGATCACCGTCGGATATATATACATTCTCAAACTGTCGCACCTGGTGGATGATAAGATCCACGCCAGGTCGATAGGACCCTATTCGCTGGTTACCCAGCAGCCGTTGGGCGGTAAAGCCCAGTTCGGCGGCCAGCGATTCGGTGAAATGGAGGTCTGGGCGCTCGAGGCTTACGGCGCTGCCTACGCTCTGCAGGAAATGCTGACGGTCAAGTCGGACGACGTGACCGGCCGCAGCCGGGTGTATGAAGCGATCGTCAAGGGCGAAAATCCACCGGAACCGGGTTATCCGGAAGCGTTCAACGTTCTCATTAAGGAACTGCAGGCGCTTGGTTTGGATGTGAAGCTCCTGGAGGAGTAATTAGGGTCAGGCAAAGAGGTCTGCTTTGGGCAGACTGTGGACAATAGAGGAGTTAGTGCCATGGTAGATATTTTGGATCAAAAACCGGCGCCGAAGAAGCCGTCTGAGTTCGCGGCCATACAGGTTCAGATGGCGTCGCCGGATGTAATCCTGTCGTGGTCTTACGGCGAAGTAACCAAGCCGGAGACTATCAACTACCGTTCTTTCAAACCGGAACGCGATGGGCTCTTCTGTGAGCGCATTTTCGGTCCGGTTAAAGACTGGGAATGTAACTGCGGCAAGTACAAACGCATTCGTTTCCGGGGAATCGTTTGTGATCGCTGCGGGGTAGAGGTGACGCAATCCAAGGTGCGGCGTGAGCGCATGGGCCATATCCAATTGGCCGTGCCGGTTTCGCACATTTGGTATTTCAAATCTCTGCCGTCCCGTATCGGGCACTTGCTGGATCTCTCCATCCGCGAACTGGAGAAGATTCTCTATTACGAAGCATACCTGATGATCGACCCGGGCAACTCCTCTTATGCCAAAGGCGACACCCTCAGTGAAGAAGAGTATATGGAGCTGGAGGAAGCCGGCAAGACGTTCGATGCTCGTATGGGCGCCGAAGCGGTCCGGGAACTCCTCTCTCAGATAGATATCGACGAGATGGCCGTTACGCTTCGTGCGCAGGCTAAAGTGGAAACATCAGTTCAGCGTAAGAAGGATATCCTGAAGCGGCTGCGCATCATCGAATCGTTCCGGCAATCGAACAACCGACCGGAATGGATGGTGCTAAGTGTCATCCCGGTACTGCCGCCCGATCTGCGGCCGCTGGTGCCGCTTGACGGCGGTCGTTTTGCCACTTCCGATCTGAACGACCTGTATCGTCGGGTGATCAACCGCAACAACCGCCTCAAGAAACTCATCGAGATTCAGGCGCCGGATGTGATTCTCCGCAATGAGAAGCGCATGTTGCAGGAAGCGGTTGACGCTTTGTTCGATAATGGTCGCAGGACTTACTCGGTACGTGGTGATTCCAAACGGCCGCTCAAATCGCTTTCTGATTTGCTCAAGGGTAAACAGGGGCGGTTCCGTCAGAACCTGCTCGGTAAACGTGTCGATTATTCCGGTCGTTCGGTGATCGTGGTTGGTCCGGAGTTGCGTCTTGACCAGTGCGGTCTTCCCAAGAATATGGCGCTGGAGCTGTTCAAGCCCTTTATCATCATGAAACTTGAAGAAAAGGGTTACGTGCAGACCGTTAAATCAGCCAAACGGCTGGTTGAAAAGGAACGGCCCGAGGTTTGGGATATCCTCGAGGAAATCATCGAAGATCACCCGGTGATGCTCAACCGCGCGCCTACTCTGCACCGACTCGGTATCCAGGCTTTTTATCCGGTGCTGGTCGAGGGTAAGGCGATTCGTCTGCATCCGCTGGTCTGCGCGGCTTTCAACGCGGACTTCGACGGCGACCAGATGGCAGTGCACGTGCCGCTTTCATTTGAGGCTCAACTCGAGGCTCGCCTGCTGATGCTCTCTACGAACAACGTATTGTTGCCTCGTTCAGGGCGTCCGGTGGCGGTCCCGTCGCAGGATATCGTGCTCGGTTGCTACTACCTGACCAAGATTCGTCCCGGAGTCAAAGGTGAAGGGATGGCCTTCTCCAGTCCGAATGAAGCCATTGCCGCCAATGCCGCCGGTGCTCTTGATTTACACGCTCGTATTCATGTTCGCATGAACGGGCAGGTGATGGATACTTCGATCGGCCGGATCATTTTCAATAACATTCTTCCGCCCGGGACGTCGTTCTTCAACGATGTCGCCGCTCGCGGTCAGTTGGGCGATCTTGTCGCCACTTCATACTGGCGGCTGGGTCGGGATGATACTGTTGATTTCCTCGATCGGTTGAAGTACATCGGTTTCGAGTATGCTACCAAAGCCGGTGTGACCGTATCGATCGAGGATCTGGTTGTTCCCGAAGCCAAGAACCAGATTATTGCCGAAGCGCACGAGGAAATCAAAAAGATCCAGAAGCGCTATGAGCGTGGTGTGATCACCAACGGTGAGCGTTACAACCAGGTTATTGACACCTGGACCGGAGCTACCAACAGCGTTGCCGAAGTTATGTTCGAGAATCTCTCTCAGCAGGAAGACGGTTTCAATCCGGTGTTCATGATGGCTGATTCCGGTGCTCGTGGTTCCAAAGAGCAGATTCGTCAGTTGGCCGGTATGCGTGGACTGATGGCTAAGCCGCAGAAGAAGATCACCGGCGGAGTCGGTGAAATTATCGAGAACCCGATTGTGGCCAATTTCCGTGAAGGCTTATCCGTACAGGAATACTTCATCTCGACTCACGGTGCTCGTAAGGGATTGGCTGATACGGCTCTGAAAACGGCCGACGCCGGTTATCTGACGCGCCGTCTGGTCGATGTTGCCCAGGATGTGATTATCCGTTCAGGTGACTGCGGCACGATTCTTGGCCTTGAAGTGGAAGCTTTGAAAGAAGGCGAAGAAGTTATCGAGTCGCTTTCCGATCGTGTTCTGGGGCGTGTGTCGGCTGATGATATTTACGATCCGATTACCGACGAGTTGATCGTGGAGGCCGGTCAGGAAATTCGTGAGGAACAGGCCGAAGCGATCGAAGAAGCCGGTGTCGAGAGCGTGCGTATCCGTTCCGTATTGACTTGTGAGGCCAAACACGGGGTCTGCGCCGCCTGTTACGGACGTAACCTCGCGACCATGAGGATGGTCGAGGTCGGGGAAGCCGTGGGTGTAATCGCGGCTCAGTCTATCGGTGAACCGGGCACGCAGTTGACCCTCCGTACTTTCCACATCGGCGGCGCCGCCGCTCGTATCGCCGAACAATCACAGGTGGTTTCGAAGTATACCGGTTCGGTGAAGCTGGAAAACGTCAAAACGGTCGACCTTCCCGACGGTACCTGTATGGTGATCAGCCGTGACGGTATCGGTGAGGCTCACATTATCGATGAGCGTGGCCGCACCCGTTCCCGTCTGAAGATTCCATACGGCGCACACTTGCTTGCCAAGGATGAACAGACGCTTGAACGCGGGCACACCATCTACGAATGGGATCCTTATACCCGGACTATTCTTTCGGAACGAGCCGGTAAGATCAAGTTCAAGGATATTATTCCCGATGTTTCGGTACGTGAAGCCGTAGACAGTCAGACCGGTTTGATCCAGTTGATCATCATTGACACCAAGGAGAAGAGCCTGTTCCCGACCATTTTGATCGAGGACAAGGCGGGCAAAACGGTCGGTAATTATCGAATCCCGACCGATGCTCAGCTCCAGGTCCAGGATGGTCAGAAGGTCGAACGTGGTGAGATCCTGGTGAAAATGCCACGCATGATCGCCAAGTCGCGCGATATTACCGGCGGTTTGCCGCGGGTAGCCGAGTTGTTCGAAGCTCGTCGACCGCACGACCCGGCGGTTATTTCGGAGATCGAAGGAATCGTCGAGTTCGGCAAGATCGTTCGCGGTCAGCAGCAGATCATTGTCAAGGGCGATCAGGACGAAGAACGCGACTATCTCATCCCGCACGGCAAACACCTCATGGTACACGCGGGTGACCGTGTCGAAGCCGGTGAGCGACTTTGTGAAGGGGCTATCGATCCTCACGATATCCTGGACATCTTGGGAGTATTCGAGGCGCAGGCCTACCTGGTTAATGAAATCCAGGAAGTCTACCGTCTCCAGGGCGTGAAGATCAATGATAAGCATATCGAGACGATTGTGCGCCAGATGATGCAGAAAGTTCAGATCGAGACGGTCGGTGAAACCAACTTCCTGGAAGGGGAGAAGGTTGATAAAATCAAGTTCGCCGAAGAAAACGCCCGGGTCATTGCCGAGGGTGGTGAACCGTCGACTTCTCGACCGCTCCTGCTCGGTATCACCAGAGCCTCGCTGTCAACCGACAGTTTCATTTCGGCGGCTTCCTTCCAGGAAACCACCAAGGTACTGACGGAAGCAGCGGTGTCGGGCAAGGTGGATTACCTGTTGGGACTCAAAGAGAACGTGATTATCGGTCATTTGATCCCGGCCGGGACCGGTATTGATGCTTATAAGAATGTATCGGTGGAACATGAAGACGGCGAACCGGATACGGGGGATAGCCCCGATAACGGCGAACCGGCCTCGATAGCTGATATTTTTGACAAAAACTCTTGACACAGATAGCCAATTCTCGTAATATGTGCGTCTGTTTGGGAATAAATTCCCGTGTATTGTGGTATATTTAGGAGATATTTTGCCGACTATTAATCAGTTGATTCGCAAGGGCCGCAAGGTTGTCACCGAGTCCACCAAGACTCCGGCTCTAAAAAGCTGCCCGCAGAAGCGCGGTGTTTGTACTCGTGTATATACCTCGACGCCGAAGAAGCCGAACTCGGCTTTGCGCAAGGTAGCCAGAGTCCGTTTGACCAACCAGATGGAAGTCACGGCTTATATCCCGGGTGAAGGCCACAATCTGCAGGAACACTCGATAGTTATGATCCGCGGCGGTCGTATTAAAGATTTGCCGGGGGTCCGTTATCATATTATCCGGGGCACCATGGATACGTCCGGGGTTGCCGAAAGAAAACGGAGCCGTTCGAAATACGGCACCAAGCGTCCAAAGGCTTAAGTTAAGATAGGCTATGTCCAGAAGATCCAGAGCAGGCCGTCGGGGCAAGTCCCCCGACTATAAGTTTAACGACATGCTGGTTTCCGAATTCGTGGCATGTCTGATGGAGCGCGGCAAGCGCTCGACCGCCGAGCGGTTGATTTATGACGCCATCGATCGGATGGAAAAACAATCCGGTCAGAGCGGCCTGGAGCTGTTCCAGAAGGCTGTCAACAACGTGAAGCCGGTACTGGAGGTTCGTTCTCGCCGGGTCGGCGGTGCAACTTATCAGGTTCCTGTGGAAGTGCGACAGGATCGTCGTACCGCGCTGGCGATTCGCTGGCTTATCGGTTTCGCCAAAGCCCGCGGCGGTAAGAGTATGGCTGAAAAACTGGCGGCTGAGTTCCTGGCTGCGGCCAATAACGAAGGCGCTTCGATTAAGAAGAAGGAGGATACGCACAAGATGGCGGAGGCCAATAAGGCCTTTGCGCACTTCAGGTGGTAATTGACGCCACTGAGGTGTGAAAACTGCGCGAGCACCACTGACTAAAGCAGATACGTGACGAGAGATATCTATCGTGCGACTGTAAATTGTGGTTGTAAGTTGTAGCTTGGTTGTTCTTGCCCTGCTGATCTGAATAACCGGGTGTACCGCTTCCCTCAAGCGAGTCACGCATAACCGGGTTCTTTGAAGACGGTCAGGGTTTTTTTGCGCTATTCAGAATCGTATCCTCCATGACAAAAGATGAACTTAGAACGCATCAGAAACATCGGCATTATGGCTCATATCGATGCCGGCAAAACCACGACCACGGAGCGTATCCTGTTCTATACGGGCAAGACGCACCGAATCGGCGAGGTGCATGATGGTTCGGCCACGATGGACTGGATGGCGCAGGAAAAAGAGCGCGGCATCACCATCACTTCTGCCGCCACCACCTGTTTCTGGCGTAATCATACGATCAATATCATAGATACCCCCGGCCATGTGGATTTTACGGTCGAGGTCGAGCGGTCACTGCGGGTTTTGGATGGCGCGGTGGCTCTTTTTTGTGCCGTTGGCGGTGTTGAGCCGCAGTCTGAAACGGTCTGGCGCCAGGCGGACCGCTATCGTGTCCCGAGGATAGCCTTCATTAATAAAATGGACCGTACCGGGGCTGATTTTATTGGCACGCTCAATATGATGAACAAGCGGTTCGCCACCAAGTGTGTGGCAATCGCCATTCCTGCCGGCGAAGGAGAAATGTTTGCCGGTATTATTGATCTCCTGGAGATGAAGTTCAGGGTTTTCAATGAAGACTCTCAGGGGATCCATTACGAAGACCTGGAAGTTCCGGAAGATATGTTGCCTCTGGCGAACGAATATCGCGAGAAATTACTCGAGGCGGTTGCCGAACATGATGACGACCTTCTCGAACAGTTTCTCCATGATGAAGAACTGGACCCCGTTCGGGTTCTCCAGGCAGTTCGCAAGGCTACTATCGCCAATGATATGGTGCCGGTGCTTTGCGGGTCGGCGTTCAAGAATAAAGGTATTCAAAAGCTTTTGGACGCGGTTGTTGACTTTCTGCCGTCGCCGGTTGATCTTCCTCCGGTTCACGGCACACTGCCCGACAAACCGGAAAAGACGGTTGAACGTAAAGCCGATCCGAAAGAACCGGCGGCGGCTTTGGCTTTTAAGGTTGCCACCGATCCTTATGTGGGGCGTTTGACCTATTTGCGGGTGTATTCAGGCGAATTGAACGCCGGTAGTTATGTGTACAATCCGAATTCAGGCATTAAAGAGCGGATCGCCCGCCTTCTGCGGATGCATTCCAATAAACGCGAAGATATAAAAGTGGCTTCAACCGGTGATATCGTAGCTGCGATTGGTTTCCGTAAAACCACCACCGGTGACACCTTGTGTGACCTGAAGCATCCGATTGTTTTAGAGCGGATGACTTTCCCGGAGCCGGTTGTTTCAGTGGCGATTGAACCGAAAACTCAAGCCGATCAAGAGAAGTTGGCCGAAGCACTGGCGCGGCTGGCCGAAGAGGATCCGACTTTCGTGGTGCGTGTTTCCGAAGACACCGGCCAGACCATTATTTCCGGTATGGGCGAGCTTCATCTGGACATTCTCACCGACCGGCTCGTGCGTGAGTTCGGCGTCGGGGCTACCGTAGGACGGCCGTCGGTGGCATACAAAGAAGCGATCACCGAAGAAGTCGAACAGGAAGGCCGGTTTGTTCGTCAAAGCGGCGGCAAAGGCCAGTATGGACATGTTAAAATCCGCCTGCGGCCGACTGAAGACGGTTCCGAGTTCGTTTTCGAGGACAAACTGGTCGGGAATGCTATTCCGCGTGCTTTTGTACCCTCGATTCAAAAGGGTGTGCGTGAGGCGATGAGTTCCGGCTCTCTGGCTGGTTATCCGTTGACCGGTATTCATGTCGAGTTGATCGATGGTAGCGCCCATGAGGTCGATTCCAACGAGCGGTCGTTCCAGGTGGCCGGTTATATGGCTCTCAGGGACGGTGTGCGCAAAGCCAGGCCGGTTTTGCTCGAACCGATCATGGATGTCGAAGTGGTCGTACCGGAGGCCTATATGGGAGCGGTGGTCGGTGATCTCAACTCGCGACGTGGAAAAATAAGCGGTATGGTGCCACGCGGTGACGTTACGGTTATCGCTGTGATTGTCCCGCTTTCGGAAATGTTTGGATATGCCAATGCCCTGCGGAATCTGACTCAGGGGCGGGCGGTGTTCTCGATGCAGTTCGCCCGCTATCTGCCGGTTCCGGAGGAGATAACACAGAAAATGTTTCAAGGTGTAAGAATATAACGGAGGAAGTCGAAGGCTATGGCGAAGGAGAAGTTTGAGCGGACCAAGCCGCACGTGAACGTAGGTACGATTGGTCACGTAGATCATGGCAAGACGACGTTGACGGCGGCGATGACGATGGTATTGGCCCGGAAGAACAAGACGGCCGTACGCTCGTTTGATTCGATTGACAACGCCCCCGAGGAGCGCGAGCGGGGAATCACGATCGCGACCGCGCACGTGGAGTATGAGTCAGACAAACGACACTATGCGCACGTGGATTGTCCGGGACACGCGGACTATGTGAAGAACATGATCACGGGAGCGGCCCAGATGGACGGAGCGATTCTGGTGGTAAGCGCCGCCGACGGTCCGATGCCGCAGACGCGTGAGCACATCTTGTTGGCTCGCCAGGTCGGTGTTCCGTACATCGTGGTGTACATGAACAAGGTGGACCAGGTTGACGATCCGGAGTTGCTAGATTTGGTGGAGTTGGAGGTTCGCGATCTTCTTTCGAGCTATCAGTTTCCGGGAGATGATATTCCGGTGATCCGAGGTTCGGCGTTGGAAGCGATGACGGCCGGAGCGGATCTCTCGAAGAGTCTTGATGATCCGGCGTTCAAGTCGATCTTTGAGTTGATCGAGGCGTTGGATAGTTACATTCCTGAGCCCAAGCGCGACAAGGACAAGCCGTTTTTGATGCCGGTCGAGGACGTGTTTTCGATCACGGGTCGCGGAACGGTAGCGACGGGTCGTATTGAGCGTGGCCAGGTGAAGATGGGTGAGACTTTGGAGATCATCGGCATTCGCGACACGCGCAAGACGGTGTGTACGGGTGTCGAGATGTTCAAGAAGATTCTCGATTACGGCGAGGCTGGTGACAACGTAGGTTTGTTGCTTCGCGGTATCGACAAGGACGAGATCGAGCGTGGAATGGTTCTGGCACAGCCTGGTTCGATAACTCCTCACACGAAGTTCCGTGCTGAGGTGTACGTATTGAGCAAGGACGAGGGTGGTCGTCACACGCCGTTCTTTACGGGATATCGTCCTCAGTTTTATTTTCGTACGACGGACGTGACGGGTGTCGCGACGCTTCAGGAAGGCGTCGAGATGGTCATGCCTGGAGACAACGTGACAATAGATGTGGAGTTGATCACGCCGATCGCGATGGAGAAAGAGCTTCGTTTCGCGATTCGTGAAGGCGGCCGAACGGTCGGCGCCGGGGTCATCGCCGAGATTTTTGAATAAACATTAGGCTATAGTATACAGGTTTTCGATGCACGTACAGAAGATAAGAATCCGTCTCAAGGCGTACGATCATTATGCTCTGGATCGGTCCACGAAGGAGATCGCCCAGACCGTGCTTCGCACGGGAGCCAAGATCGTGGGTCCGGTTCCTCTTCCGACAAAACGCACGGTCTACACGGTGCTTCGGTCGCCGCACGTCGACAAAAAGTCGCGCGAGCAGTTTGAGACCAGGATTCATAAGCGGTTGATGGATATCTACGACTCCACGCCCCAGACGGTCGATGCTCTCATGAAACTCGACCTTCCGGCCGGCGTTGACGTGGAGATCAAAACCTGATAGGTTGGGCAACGATGAAAGAGATCCTTGGAAAAAAGATTGGCTCTACCCGTATCTTCAATGAGACCGGTGAGGCCATTCCGGTTACGGTGATCCAGGCCGGCCCTTGCCCGGTTGTTGCCAGGAAGACGGTTGAGAAAGACGGCTACGAGGCTTATCAGGTAGGCTTTGGACAGCGTCGCAAGAGTCGTATCAACAAGCCGACGGAAGGTCACTTCAAAACCGTCGGCGTGCAGCCGACTCAGTATCTGCGCGAGGTCCGAATCACCGACGGCGACTACGAGCCGGGTACGACCATCACGGTGAACCTGTTTCAGGCGGGTGAACGAGTCGATGTGTCCGGTGTTTCCCGCGGGCTCGGTTTTGCCGGCGGCATGAAACGCCATCATTTCCAGGGCGCTAATAAAACCCACGGTCAGTCCGACCGCTGGCGCGCCCCGGGATCGATCGGCCAGTCCTCCTACCCGTCACGGGTGTTCAAAGGCACACGTATGGCGGGTCGTTTGGGCAAGGACAAAGTGACCGTATTGAATCTTGAGATAGTCAAGATTATCGAAGATGAGAATCTGATGCTGGTGAAGGGCAGTGTTCCGGGGTTCCGGGGCGGCCTGCTCAAGATTCGGAGCACTAACCGCGGCAAATAGTGGATTATGCAGATGAACGTCAAGGTATACAATCAACAAGGTGACGAGGTCGGAACTGTCGAGCTGAAGGATGCCGTGTTCGGTATCGAGCCGAACGAAGCGATTGTCCATCAGTATATCGTCAATTATCTCGCCCGCCAGAGGCAAGGGACGTCAGCATCCCGCGGTCGCAGCCAGGTTAGTGGCGGTGGACGTAAGCCCTGGCGCCAGAAGGGAACCGGTCGGGCCCGCGTTGGCACGATTCGCTCGCCCCTGTGGCGTGGCGGCGGTGTGGTTTTTGGCCCTCAGCCTCGTCAATACGGCTATAATATGCCCAAGAAGATGAAGCGTTTAGCGATTCGCTCCGCTTTTTCCGACAAGGCCTTAGCCGAAAGAATTAAAGTTATAGATCATATCGAGCTGGAAGAGCCCAAGACCAAAGCGGTGGCCCAGATGATGGCTCGCCTCGAACTGAACGGCAAGAAGTGTCTGCTTCTGGATGAAGGCAAAAGCGATAAGCTGGTTTTGTCCTGCCGGAATCTTGATAAGGTCAAGTATTGCCGTGCCGCGTTGGCCAACGGGTACGACGTTCTGAACGCCGACTATCTGGTGTTGACCAAGGCCGGACTCGAGAAGGTCGTGGAGGTGTTCGGATGAAAGCAGATCTTCGCCCGATTATCAAGACGCACATAGCTACTGAGCGCTCGACCAAGCTCCGTGAACTCAATAACGAGTATGTTTTTGAAGTAGAGCGGGATGTCAACAAGTACCAGATAAAGCAGGCGGTGGAGTCGGCTTTTAAGGTCAAAGTTGCCAGTGTGCGGACGATGGTGGTTGCCGGCAAGCCTCGGCGTACCGGAAGATTTATGGGTAAAACGCCCACCTGGAAGAAGGCTATTGTTCGCCTGAAATCAGGCGAGAAAATCGCCATTTTCGACAACATCTAAGGTGATGTGGGATAGATTGTATGGCTATTAAGAAGTTTAGACCGGTAACCCCCTCCCAGCGTTTTCGCTCGGTACCGACATTCGACGAGATCACTTCGACGATCCCGGAGAAGTCGTTGCTGCGCCCGCTGAAGAAGAGCGGCGGCCGAAACAACAAGGGCCGAGTCACGGCCTTCTGTCGCGGTGGCGGTCACAAGCGTCATTATCGCGTGATTGATTTTCGTCGTGACAAGCGTGACATCCCGGCTCGCGTCGCTTCGATTGAATACGATCCCAATCGCTCGGCGCGTATCGCCCTGTTGCATTATGTCGACGGCGAAAAGCGTTATATCCTGGCTCCCGAAGGGCTTCAGGTGAATGATGTTGTTTTATCCGGTGAAACCGTTGAGAATCGTCCGGGCAACGCGATGCCGCTTGGTCAGATGATTCTGGGAACTCAGGTGCACAACATTGAGATGCGTCCCGGCAAGGGCGGCCAGTTGTGCCGTTCCGCTGGAAGTATGGCACAAGTTGTGGCCAAAGAAGGCAACAAAGTTACGCTCAAAATGCCGTCGGGCGAAGTTCGTTTGATCCCTCAGGTCTGCTATGCCACGATCGGTCAGGTTAGTAATATCGACCATAAGAACGTGGTTTGGGGCAAGGCCGGTGCTTCGCGTTGGCGTGGCCGGAGGCCTTCCGTCCGCGGTGTGGCCATGAACCCGGTTGATCACCCCATGGGCGGCGGCGAAGGTCGTTCCTCCGGTGGACGTCATCCTTGTACGCCGTGGGGAAAACCGACCAAGGGCTACAAAACCAGAAGTAAACGTAAGTCCAAAGCTCACATTGTTGAAGAGCGCCGGGCGAGGAAATAGAGTCGGAGAAGGTTAAATGCCACGATCGCTTAAAAAGGGACCATACGTTAGTCCGAAGCTGGCCAAGAAGATTGACGTGCTTAACGCCAGCGGCGAAAAGAAAGTAATAAAGACCTGGTCGCGACGTTCAACCGTGATTCCGGAGTTTGTCGGACATACATTGGCCGTTCATACCGGCAACAAGTTTGTCCCGATTTATGTCACCGAGAACATGGTTGGTCACAAGCTCGGCGAGTTCGCTCCGACCCGCATTTATCGTGGGCACGGCGGCAAGCTCCAGGAGCGCGCGTCCTCGTTGAAAGGATAGGGTGGTAACATATGCTGATCAAATCAAGAGCATGCCTCAGACATGTTAGCATCCCGCCGCGTAAGATGCGTCTGGTAGCCAGTCAGGTCAAAGGGATGCCGGTGCAGAAGGCTCTCGACGTGCTGAACTTCACCCCGAAGATTGCGGCTCGTCATGTGGCCAAGACAGTCAGTTCCGCGGCGGCCAACGCGCTGTCGCAGGAAGGGACTGATCGCCTGCGTCCGGAGGACCTGTTTATTAAAAACATCACCGTAGACGCGGCTCCGTCGGCTCGACGTATCCGTTTCTATTCGATGGGCCGGGCTCATCATTACAAGAAGCGGTATAGTCATTTGACGGTTATCCTCGAGGGTCATGTCGAGGAAGAGGTGATGCCGAAGAAGGCCAAGAGCCGGGCCAAGGCAACGAAGAAATCCACTGCGGCCAAGCAGACCACGGCCGAGGCCGCTGATAATAAGTCCAGGACGAAAGCCGCGACCAAAAAGGCTAAAACGGCGAAGGTGGAAGCCACGCCGAAAGCCAGGCCGGCTGACGTTAAAAAGGATGATGAATAGGCAGGAGTTGGACAAGTTATGATGAGCTGGGAGAATTAACTTTGGGACAGAAGACACACCCGATAGGCTTCCGACTGGGGGTCATCAAGTCCTGGAATAGCAGGTGGTTTGCTACCGGACGTCAATTCGGCGATCTGGTGTACGAAGACCTCATGGTCAAGCGCTATATTTTCCGTCGCTTGCAGAATGCCGGGATTGCCAACGTTATGATATCGCGTCAGCCGAAGAAGGTGACGGTCGATGTTCATACCGCCCGACCGGGTATTGTAATCGGTCGTAAGGGCGCCGAGGTCGATAAACTGCGCGAAGAATTGCAGTTGTTGACCAGCAAGGATATTATGCTCAACATCGTCGAGGTTCGTAAGCCGGAGCTGGATGCCAAGCTCGTGGCCGACTCGATTGCCCGCCAGTTGGAAGGCCGTGTGTCGTTCCGACGTGCTTTGAAGAAAGCCCTGGCGGCGACGATGCGCATGGGCGCTGTGGGCGTCAAGGTACAGTGTTCCGGTCGTCTGGGTGGAGCTGAAATAGCTCGAACCGAAAAATACCGTGAGGGGCGGGTACCGTTACACACGCTCCGTGCGGATATCGACTATGCCACCTCTACCGCTCATACTACTTATGGTTGTATCGGGGTCAAGGTTTGGATCTGCCGTGGTGAGATTCTTGACGCCGGTCAGTATGATCGTCCCGAAGAGCAGGCTGAACAGCAGCAGAGCGATGCTCCCAGCGGTCGCCCGCGCCGTCGGCCTGGTGATAAAGGTGAACGCGGACCGCGTCGTCGTCCACGCGGCAAGGTTCGTAAGGCCGGTCGTCCCGATGGGCGTGCGCCCAAGGGGCGGCGTCCCGATTCGGCTCGTGATAAGTCGGCTCCTGCCGCCGACAGCGGTGCCGCAGACAATAAGCCCAAGAAAGCGGATGGCGCTTCTGACTCCGCGTCAGGGTCCGAAAGCTGATTCACGCATTGGAGATTTGACCTATGTTGATGCCGAAAAAAGTCAAGTTTCGTAAAGCTCAGCGCGGACGGATGACCGGAAAGGCTCAGACCGGATGGGCAGTGAGCTTTGGCGAATACGCTTTGAAAGCGATGGAGCCCTGCTGGCTGACTAACCGTCAGATCGAGGCAGCTCGTATCGCAATGACAAGATATATCAAGCGCGGCGGTAAAATCTGGATTCGTGTGTTCCCGGACAAGCCGGTAACGCAGAAGCCGGCCGAAACCCGTATGGGTAAAGGCAAAGGCGCTCCGGAATACTGGGTAGCCGTAGTAAAGCCGGGCCGTATTCTCTTCGAAATCGAAGGGGTAACCCAGGATATGGCCAAAGAGGCGATGCGTCTCGCCGGCGATAAATTGCCGTTGAAGACGAAGTTCGTTTCACGCGCCGATACGGAAGGGGTGTGATTATGTTGAAGGTTCAGTCTCTGCGCGAATTGACTCGCAGCGAGTTGCTTCAGAAGAAGTTCGACCTCGAGGACGAGCAGTTCAATCTCCACATGCGGAGATCGCTGAAGGCGCTCGACAATCCGCTCCGTCTGCGTCAGCTTCGGCGTGAGATTGCGCGCATCAACACGGTGCTGAGTGAGGATACGAAAGGTATCCACAAGCTGGCCGAGACCAGTACTTCGATCCTCAACACCAGGAAAGACACGGAAAAAAAGGGTGAATAGAGGTTAGAAAATGGCTGAGACCACTCCAAGAAACCATAGGAAAACGCGTATCGGTCGGGTTATTTCCGACAAGATGGACAAGACCATTATCGTACGTGTGGACCGGACCTACCGTCACCCGCTATACGAGAAGATTTTCCGTAGTTACTCGAAAGTATACGCTCATGATGAGAAGAACGATGCTCACATGGGCGACACCGTGCGGGTAATGGAGACCAGACCGCTGTCGGCCCAGAAACGCTGGCGTCTGGTAGAGATAATGGAAAGAGCCAAATAGCCTCGGGCTATTGTGACCGAACTGTGAAGGTGGTTGAACGATGATTCAAGAATATACGATTCTTTCGGTTGCGGATAACTCCGGGGCAAAAAAGGCTATGTGCTTCCGCATTTTAGGCGGCCGCAAGAAGTACGCCCGTATCGGCGACATCATTGTGGTGGCCGTCAAGGAAGCCATTCCCGGTGGAACCGTAAAGAAATCCGAGGTCTGTAAGGCCGTGGTGGTACGGTCGAAAGCCGGTCTGCGTCGTAAAGACGGTTCGATTATCCGTTTTTCGGATAACGCTGCCGTGATTATTAACGACCAGAAAGAACCGCGGGGAACGCGTATTTTTGGCCCGGTGGCCCGCGAACTTCGCGACAAGCAATTCATGAAAATAGTATCTTTGGCACCTGAGGTATTGTAAGGAATCAGCTTATGGCGATGAGAATCAAAAAAGGCGACACGGTCTATGTTCGGACGGGGTCAGCCAAAGGCAAGACCGGTCGGGTGCTGCATGTCGACTATGAGAAGAACACGGTATTGGTGGAAGGCGTAGCCATGCGCAAACGTCGCCAGCGTCCGTCGCAGAAGAACCCGAAGGGCGGGATCATCTCGATCGAGGCGCCGATTCACCTCTCCAACGTCGCTCTGTACAGCTCGACCCTGAGTGGTCCGACCAAGACCACCAACAAAGCGATATCCGACGGCGGCAAAGTTCATAAGGTGCGGGTCTGCCGCAAGACCGGCGAGCAGATTTAAGGTAAGACGCTATGACGAGCATGAAACGAAAATATGAAGAAGAAGTCGTTCCGAAGCTGACCAAAGACGGCAAGTACAAATCGCCGATGCAGGTCCCGCGCATTTCCAAGGTGTCGATTAACATCGGCGTCGGAGAAGCGATCGAGAACGCCAAGGCTCTTGAGGCAGCGGTCGAGGATTTGACCAAGATCACCGGACGCAAGCCTTATGTTACCCGGGCCAAGAAGAGCATCTCCAACTTCAAACTGCGTGAGGGGGTGCCGATCGGCTGCTCCGTAACATTGCGGCGCGATGTCATGTACGAATTCCTGGATCGGTTGATCAATATCGCCATCCCGCGCATTCGTGACTTCCGCGGCGTCAATCCCAACGGATTCGATGGCCGAGGTAATTACAACCTCGGTTTGAAAGAGCAGTTGATCTTTCCTGAAATCGATTATGATAAGATTGATAAAATCCGCGGAATGAACATTGCCATTACGACGACCGCCGAGACCGACGAAGAGGCTCGGTTGCTGTTGACCGAAATGGGAATGCCGTTCCGGAAGTAGGGGACCCATGGCTAAGAAGTGTTTGATAGAGAAACAGGGCCGGAAGCCGAAATTCCAGGTACGTCAATACAACCGCTGCCGTCGGTGCGGTCGTCCGCGGGCGTACATGCGTCGCTTCGGTCTGTGTCGCATCTGTTTTAGACAAATGGCTCTGGCTGGCGAAATCCCCGGTGTGGTAAAAGCCAGTTGGTAGAAGCTAAGGAAGTTTGGGAGTAGCGAATAATGAGCATGACCGACCCTCTCGCCGACCTTTTGACGCGGATCAGAAACGCCTCAAAAGCTCACAAAAATGCGGTGGATATCCCGGCCTCGAATATCAAGCGTGAAGTCGTCCGTATCCTTAAGGAAGCCGATTTCGTAAAAGATTCAACCGAGCTGCCGGACAACAAACAGGGTATTTTGCGGGTATATCTGCGCTACAGTAAGGGCGATGTACCGGTCCTTAAAGGGATCCAGCGCGTCTCGCGTCCGGGACTTCGCCGCTATGCCAGCGCCGACGAGGTTCGCCATTCGACCTTCAACCAGCGCGGTATGACCATCGTATCCACCTCCAGCGGTGTAATGACCAATTTCGACGCGGCTAAGAAGGGGATCGGCGGCGAGCTGCTGCTCAGATGCTGGTAGTGAAAGGGAAGCTATAAGATGTCACGCGTAGGCAAACAACCGATTACGATTCCCGACAAAGTCAAGGTCGAGATCGATGGCAAGCATATCAAGGTGACCGGACCTCAGGGCTCTCTTGAACGTACCATTCATCCTGATATCGTTGCCGCCCTCGAGGAGAACCAGGTTGTCGTTACCCGTTCGAGCGATTTAAAGAAATATCGTGCGCTGCACGGACTGACTCGAGCGCTGTTGCACAACATGGTCGAAGGCGTCTCGCAGGGATATAAGAAAGAACTCCAACTGGTCGGCGTTGGTTATCGTTCGGAAATGAAAGGTGAGATGCTCGTATTGCATCTCGGCTACTCCCATCCGACGATCTTCATTCCTCCGGACGGAATCAAGTTTACGAACCTGCCCAAAGAGAGCAAGATCATTGTCGAAGGTATCGACAAGGAATTGGTCGGCGAAGTGGCCGCGAAAATCAGGTCGCTGCGCAAACCGGAGCCGTACAAGGGCAAGGGTATCAGATATGTCGGTGAGCATGTTCGCTCCAAGGCCGGTAAGGCGGCCGGCGGCGCCTAATATACGAGGTTAAGCTGATGGCAGATAAGAATACTAAGAAAGCTAAGCGGGCCGTACGGCGTCGTCGCCGGGTCAGAGGTAAGGTGTTTGGTACCGCCGAATGTCCGCGTCTGACTGTTGCCAAGTCGCTCAATAATATCTTCGTGCAGATTATTGACGATGAAGAGGGACGAACCCTGATCGGCACCGCCTCCAACGCGAAAGACATCAAAACCGAACTTAAGGACGACATGTCCAAGGTTGATGTGGCCAAGCTGGTCGGGCAGGCTATTGCCCGCAAGGCCAAAGAACAGGGAATCGAAACGGTAGTGTTTGATCGCAACATGTATCTCTTCCACGGCCGAATCAAGGCCGTAGCCGAAGGGGCGCGTGAAGGCGGTCTCAAGTTTTAAGAGAATAAGTCCGCTTTAGTAATAGAGAGGCTCAAATTGGCAAGATTCGAGCAAGACAACCTCGAATTCGAGGAGAAAGTAATCAACGTCAACCGCGTGGCCAAAGTGGTCAAGGGCGGCCGTCGCTTCAGCTTTACAGCTTTAGTGGCTGTCGGTGATCGCAACGGCAAGGTGGGCGTGGGTCACGGTAAGGCTCCCGAAGTATCCGAGGCGATTCGCAAGGCCACCGAGGCGGCCAAGAAAGAGATGACCGGGATAAGTCTCGTCGAAGGGACGATACCGCACCGTATCGATGGCCAGTTCGGCGCGACCACGGTAATGATGCGGCCGGCTTCACCGGGTACCGGTGTTATCGCCGGTGGCGCGGTTCGCGCTATCCTGGAGTCATTGGGAATCCAGGATGTCCTGACCAAGGTGCTCGGCAGTCGCAATCCGAACAATGTGGTTAAAGCCACCATGAACGGTCTGCAGCTCCTGCGTACTCGCGATCAGGAACAGGCTTTCCGGCGCGACCATTAACGATCTGGGCTCAGATAAAGGATGAATGAAATGGCCAGGCTAAAAGTTACCCAGATTCGCAGTACGATTGACCGCAAGGAACCCCAGAAGCGGACCATTAAAGCGCTCGGTCTGGGTCGGATCCGTAAGACGGTCATACACAATGACACACCGCAGATACGCGGTATGGTACGTGCCGTCGCTCATCTGGTGCAAGTGGAAGAAATCGACTAAAAGAGGTGATAGAGGCTCCCATGGAACTCCATACGCTACAACCGCCGGTCGGCTCCAAAAAGACGCGCAAACGTGTCGGACGCGGGGCAGGCAGCGGCCTCGGCAAGACTTCAGGTCGCGGTCACAAGGGACAGGGCGCCCGCAGCGGATACACGCACCGCTTCGGCAACGAGGGTGGTCAGTGGCCCCTTCAGCGGCGTCTACCTAAACGCGGCTTTACTAATATCTTCAGGAAGGTCTATCAGATCGTTAACGTGGCTGACCTTGAGCATTGCGAACCGGGTGAGATTACCGGTGTGACGCTGGTCAAAGCCGGTCTGATCAAGAAGGCCGACGCCCCGTTCAAGCTGTTGGGCAAGGGCGAGGTTCAGAAAGCCTTCACCGTTAAAGCACAGGCCTTCTCGAAGTCCGCGATCGAGAAGATAGAAAAGGCCGGGGGCAAGGCGGAGGTGGTTTAGTGCTAGAAACATTCAAGTCGATCTTCAAGGTTGAGGAACTTAGAAAAAGGATCCTTTTCACACTTGGTATTCTCATCGTTTACCGTGTGGGTGGTCATATCCCAACCCCGGGTGTCGATGGTTCCATTCTAGCGGCAGCGCTTTCGCAGAACTCGATCTTCGGACTGCTCGATTTGTTCGCGGGCGGCGCTTTTGCCAAGGCCACGATCTTCGCGCTCGGCATTATGCCGTACATCTCGGCCTCGATTATGTTGCAGTTGCTCGGTTCGGTCGTTCCGTACCTGCAGCGCTTGCAGCGCGAGGGAGAAGAAGGTCGTCGCAAGATCACCCAGTACACTCGTTACCTGACGGTGCTTATCGGTGCTCTGCAGGCCTGGGGTACGGCCGGCTTCCTGACGACCATTCAGCATAACGGAGTATCGGCCGTGCACATGAGCACGACTTGGTTTATCCCGTTGACCATTATCACATTCACCTGTGGCGTGATATTTATCATGTATCTCGGTGAACAGATTACGGAACGGGGCATAGGTAACGGTATTTCGCTGATCATTTTCATCGGTATTATCGCCCGTTTCCCGGATGCTATTATCGAAGAAGTCCGCTATGTCTGGTATGGCTCCCGCAGCATTCTTCTGGAACTGCTCCTGGTGGCCATGATGATCGGTGTTATCGCGGCCGTTATCATGGTAACCCGCGCCCAGCGTAAGGTGCCGGTGCAATACCCCAAGAAGGTCGTGGGTCGGAAGGTTTTCGGCGGCGCTACCACACACTTGCCGTTGTCGGTTAACTCCGCCGGTGTTATCCCGATCATTTTTGCACAGTCAATCATGTTTTTGCCGTCGACGGTCGCCCAGTTATTCCCGAATGTCGACTGGATCCAGAATCTTGTTTCCGTTGCGCTGGTTCCCGGCGGACTCTGGTATTCCATTATCTATGGGTTGATTATCATATTCTTTGCCTATTTCTATACCGCCATCGTGTTCAATCCGATGGAAATGGCGGACAATATGCGCAAGAACGGCGGCTATATTCCGGGTATTCGTCCCGGCAAGAATACCAGCGATTATATTGAGAAGATTTTAACTCGTATCACTCTGCCGGGCGCACTTTTCTTCGCGGCAATCGCCATTCTGCCCTGGGTGCTCGTGGCCAAGGTTCAGGTCAATTACTTCTTCGGCGGTACCGGTCTGCTGATCGTGGTCGGTGTGGCCCTGGATACGCTCCAGCAAATCGAGTCGCACTTGTTGATGCGCCACTACGATGGTTTCATGAAGAAGGGTCGTATCCGCGGGAGGTCAATGTAAGATGAACTTGATTTTCTTGGGCCCTCCGGGGTCAGGCAAAGGGACACAGGCGTCCCGCGTTTCGAAAGAATTGGGTGTGCTGCATTTATCGACCGGCGACCTGTTGCGTGAGGCGGTCAAGCAGGGCACGGAACTGGGTTTGAAGGCTAAAGGCTACATGGAGAAAGGGGAACTAGTCCCCGATGCTCTGATTGTCGGCCTCATTGAAGATAAGGTAAAGGCGGGTGAGCTTAAGAACGGATTTATCCTGGACGGCTTTCCCCGCACGGTTCCTCAGGCCGAGAGTCTCAAGGGAATGTTCGTTAAGAACGCCATGGAACTCGACAAAGCGGTCCTGATTGCTGTTGGCGATGAAGAGATCGTGAAACGTTTATCCGGTCGTTATTTCTGCCCGACCTGCCAGAAGACCTATAACTACCCGGCTAACATGCCGAAGCAGGAAGGCATTTGCGACAATGACGGCGACAAGCTGATGCGTCGTCCGGATGATGAGGAGTCGGTCGTTCGTAATCGCCTTGAAGTCTACAAAAAACAGACTCAGCCGATAGAGGATTTTTATCGGAACGAGTCCGTTTTAGTCGAAATTCGGGGCGAGAATACTCCCGATAACGTATTTAACGACATCATGAAAGCCGTAAAAGGCTAAAGTATTATATTAAGGCATTTGCAGTGATTAAACTGAAGACAAAAGATGAAATTGAGATCCTTCGTCGCGCCGGAAGAGTTGTTTCGCGGACGCTCGATATGGTCGAGAAGACCATTCGCTCCGGAATGACTACCGGTGAGTTGGACAAGATCATCGAGGAGTTCATTCGCTCGCAGGGCGCTGAACCCGGTTTTCTTAACTATCACGGATTCCCGGCTTCTGCCTGCATTTCGATTGACGAGGAAGTAGTCCACGGTATCCCGGGTACAAGAGTTATCAAAGAAGGCGATATCGTGTCGGTGGATGTTGGTTCTATCGTGGATAATTACTATGGTGATTCCGCCCGAACCTTCGCCATTGGGCAGATTTCCGACAAGAAGGCGCGGCTGATGGAAATAACCCGCCAGTGTCTCGATAAGGCTATTGACAAAGCGAGACCAGGGAATAAATTGGGACAGATTTCGGCCACTGTGCAGGAAACTGCGGAGAGGGCCGGTTTTGGTGTGGTGCGTGCTCTGGTTGGGCACGGCATCGGCCGGAATATGCACGAGGATCCCCAGGTTCCCAATTTCGGTTCGGAGAACGCGGGGCCGGTGCTGGAGATCGGCACGGTCATCGCCATCGAACCCATGATTAATTTGGGCACATGGGAAGTTTACACGAAACCGGATGGCTGGACTTATGTCACAGCCGACGGGTTGCCCTCGGCGCATTTTGAACACATGGTGGCCGTGACTGAAAACGGTCCTGACGTTTTGACATTATCGTAAAGGAGCTTATGGCCAAAGAACAGACAATCCAGGTTGAGGGAAAAGTGATTGAACCGCTGCCGAATGCGATGTTCAAGGTGGAACTCGACAATGGACACGTAGTTCTGGCTCATATCTCCGGTAAAATGAGAATGCATTTTATCAAGATCCTTCCGGGAGATAAGGTGACTTTGGAATTATCCCCGTACGACCTTACTCGCGGGCGGATCACATATCGCTACAAATAAGTAGTGCAGTTGAAGGTGTTGTTATGAAAGTTCGTTCATCGATCAAGAAGCGCTGTGAGCACTGCAAGATAATCCGTCGCCATGGAATCCTGCGAGTGATCTGCAAGCGTAACCCGAGCCATAAGCAGCGCCAGGGTTAGTTGGAAAGTTAAGTTAGTCTTGTTGATAAACTGAGGAGACACAATTGGCTCGAATTGCCGGTGTTGATTTGCCGAGGGAGAAGCGGGTGGAAGTAGGCCTGACCTATATTTATGGGATCGGTTCCTACAGCGCCACTCAGATTCTTCAGAAAACCGGGATAAACCCGGACACTCGGGTAAACAAGCTGACCGATGAGGAAGTAGCCAAGCTGAGAAACGTCATCGAAAACGAATACAACGTCGAAGGTAACCTTCGCGGTGAGATTTCGATGAATATCAAGCGGCTTATAGACATTGGCAGCTATCGGGGTCTGCGCCATCGTCGCGGATTGCCGTGCCATGGCCAGCGGACCAAAACCAACGCCCGCACTCGGAAGGGTCCGAAGCGGGCAATCGGCGGACTTAAGAAGAAGCCGCCGGGCAAGAAGTAAGACTGAAACACGGTTGAGGTGCTTTCGTGGCAGATGCTAAGAAAAAAGGGCGTACCAAGAAAAAGGCACGCAAAGTAGACGCTAGCGGTGTGGCTCACATCAAGGCGACCTTTAATAACACCATTATTTCGGTTTGCGATCAGTCCGGGCAGATTATCTCCTGGGCGAGCGCCGGCCGAGTCGGTTTTAAGGGTTCCAAGAAGTCCACGCCGTTCGCCGCCCAATTGGCCGGCTCAACAGCGGCCAAAGAGGCGATGGATATGGGTCTGCGCCGGGTTGAAGTCTGGGTTAAAGGGCCGGGCTCCGGTCGCGAAGCGGCTATCCGCTCCATGTCCGCGGCGGGACTCGAGGTCACGCTGATTAAAGACGTAACGCCGATTCCGCATAACGGATGTCGGCCGCCGAAACGTCGTCGTGTATGAGATTTTGAATTAGTATTGTTATAGGAGACTTGATGGCTCGTTACCGTGATGCAAACTGCAAGCTGTGCCGCCGGGAAGGTGAGAAGCTCTTCCTGAAGGGCACACGCTGTATGACCGATAAATGTGCGATGGAGAGACGGCCGACCCCTCCGGGTCAGCATGGTGGACGTATCCGCCGTAAGGTATCTCCGTACGGTCTTCAGCTGCGCGAAAAGCAGAAGATGCGTCGTATTTACGGCATCCTTGAGAAGCAGTTCCGCAACTACTTTAAGGCAGCGGATCGGAAAACCGGTGTAACCGGTGAGACCCTGCTGCAACTGCTTGAATCGCGTTTGGATAACCTCGTCTATCGACTGGGCTTTGCGGCTTCTCGTAAAGCGGCCAGACAGCTGGTTCGGCATCGTCATGTCATGGTCAACGGGCGAATTGTGGATATTCCCGCCTATTCGATTAAGCCGGGCGAGATTATCAAAATCAAGGACAAGTCCAAGAACCTGGATTTGGTCCACGCGGCCCTCAAGGAAGTGGGACGCGGTGATGAACTCCCGTGGCTGCGTTTGAATAAGGCGGCGCTCGAGGGCGAACTGCTCGAGATCCCCAAGCGCTCCGATATTCCGCTAAACGTTAACGAACAACTTATTGTGGAGCTTTACTCCAAGTAATGTTCTTCCCTTTGGGAGGTTATTAGACTATGAAATGGAAGCCACTGACCATGCCCAAGGAGGTCGTTAACGACCAGTCTTCGGCGACCGACAATTACTCTCGGTTTATTGTCGAGCCGCTCGAGCGCGGTTACGGGCATACGCTCGGTAACTGCCTGCGTCGCGTTCTGCTGTCGTCCATTCAGGGCGCTGCGGTAGTCTCGATGCGCATTAAGTCGGTGCTGCACGAATTCTCGACGGTCGAGGGCGTCTATGAAGACGTGACCGATATCGTCCTGAACGTGAAGGCTATTCGCGTGAAGCTGCATGCCGACGAAATGCGGACGCTCACGCTCAAGGCCAACACCAAGGGCAAGATTACTGCCGGTATGTTCGAGGGTGACCCCTCGGTCGAAATCCTCAACACCGATCAGCATATCTGCGAACTGACCAACGATATCGATTTTGAGATGGAAATCGATATTGACTCCGGTCAGAGCTACAGTGTCGCCGAGGCTAATAAGCGTCCGGACGCTCCGGCCGGTACCATTTTCGTCGACAGCCTCTTCTCGCCGGTCATCAAGGTATCCTACACCGTAGAGAATACTCGTGTGGGACAGCGTACCGACTACGACAGGTTGATCCTCGAGATCACCACCGACGGTTCTATTACGCCGGAGGATGCCCTTTCGTATGCCGCCAAGCTGATCAAGGATCACCTGCAATTGTTCATCCATCTGGATGAAGAGGTTATGGTGGAAGAGGAGCCGGAAGAGGACGAGGAAGTGATCCGCGTTCGTAACCTGCTCAACACCCGGGTCGACGAGCTGGAGCTCTCGGTGAGGTCCTCCAACTGCCTGCGGGCAGCCAATATCCAGACCATCAAGGATCTGGTGACTAAAACCGAAAGCGACATGTTGAAATACCGTAACTTCGGCCGCAAGTCGCTTAATGAGATAAGCAGCATTCTGGAGGAGATGAACCTCTCGTTCGGAATGGATATCTCCAAGTTTATCGAACAGCCAACTAGTACCAGTTAGTGAGATAGAAAATGGGACACCGCGATAAAGTGAAAAAGCTCGGGCGCACCCGAGCCCATCGAGATGCGATGCTGACCAACATGGCCATGTCGCTGATCGAACACCGTCTGATTAAGACCACCGATGCCAAGGCGAAGGCTCTCAAGCCGATCGTCGACAGGGTCATCGCCACCGCTAAAAAGGACACGCTGGCTTCAAAACGCCAGGTGGCCCGGACGGTCAAGAGTAAGAAAGTGTTCAAGAAGCTTTATGGTGAGGTTGTCCCGCAGTTCGCCGACCGCGACTCCGGTTTCTGCCGCATCATCAAGCTCGGCGTTCGCCGCGGCGACGGCGCTCCTCTTTCGGTGGTCGAATTGATGATCGAAGCTCCCAAAGAAGAGCCATCGAAGAAGGACAAAAAAGCCAAGTAGTCCTTCTATCATAACGATCCAGACAAGTCCAATCGGGCCGGCTGAATACCGGCCCGGTTTTTTTTACTCAGTCATGAGATTAATTTACGATCATTGCTATCGTTGGGCTTGATTCCGAGCCGTCCGTGTGTTATATAAATGCGCAGGGACACAGGGAAGTCGCATCGTGACATTAACTAGCTCAGACAATTACGATGAATTCATAAAGTAACGCTTCTGTTCGAGATTGAGAGGTTAGGATGACTGATCAACCCATTAATCCTGTTGTACAACCCAAGAAGGGCATGTCGACCGGTCTCAAGGTGACACTGATCGTGATAGGCGCGATAATTGTACTTATCGTGGCTATGGTGATTTACTGTGTGTCGAACCTGGATAAACTAGCGGCTGTCGGTGCAAAAACAATCGTGAAAGGAATCCAGTCTGAACTTATTGCACATCCGGTTGAAGGGGTCGACGTCGATCGTTATAACAGAGTAACGAAAGTTTTCATCGAGAAAATTGATCAGCCCGACCAGAATCCACAGGAGCTGGCGCTGTTCGTACAACAAGCCGGTGAATCGATTAAGGAACAGCCGTACACGGCTGACGATATCGAGCGTCTGGTTCAGGCGATGATACAACTCTATCCTGAGCTGGCTGAGGTAGCGGGTCCGGCAATACTGGAAATCGATACGACTTTGACTGCCGACTCGACGGTGTTATTGGAAGAAACAACGGTAGATGAATAAACCGGTCTTGGGGAATCGTCTTTGCCGGTTCCCCGAGACCTGATAATAACCAACCTGAACGGCGATGTCAGGCATTTCCGGGAGCATCGCCGCCGCTTTACTTGCACGTAAACGGAAGGTTCTTGACCCTTTGAACGATCTTTTACGAGCCGCCTTACCGGTGGTGCTTGGTTATTTGCTGGGCGCTATTCCGTTCGCTTTGATAGTCGCCCGCCTTTACGGTATCTCCGATCTGCGCGGTGTCGGTTCCGGCAATCTGGGCGCGACCAATGTTTGGCGTGCGGCGGGAGCAACGGCAGGTATTCTGGCCTTCGCCGGAGATATTCTCAAAGGGGTGGCCGCCATAATGCTCGCCCGTGTCTGGCTTGGTGAATACGCTGCCGATTTGTCCGCATGGCACGAGTTAATCCTGGTGGTTACGGCTTTTGCGGCGGTTCTGGGGCACGTCTTTCCGGTTTACGTGGGTTTTCGGGGTGGCAAAGGGGTGGCTACCGGATTGGGCGTGGTAGTGACATTGATCCCGGTACAGGCCCTGATCGCCCTGTTGGTGTTTATCGTAACGGTGTTGATTTCGCGCTTCATTTCATTGGGTTCGATTCTGGCGGGATTGGCACTGGCGGCAGTTCTGCTGGTTCAACGATTCGTGATGCATGCCGAGATATCCGAGGTTTATGTCTGGATGGGAGTCGTGCTGGCAATGCTGGTGTTGGTTACGCATCGTCAGAATATCGGTCGGTTGCTTCACGGACGAGAGAATAGATTTTCGCTTTCGTCGAAATCGGGGAAAGCATAGAGGGCAACATGTTCAATAAGGTAGCGATACTGGGAGCCGGATCCTGGGGGATGGCGATAGCCAAGGTGCTCGATGACAACGGCGCCGATGTAATTCTCTGGGAATTCGACCGCAACGAATACAACCGCCTGGTAGCGGATCGCGGACTCGAAGAAAAGCTGGCCGGATTCAGGCTGGCGGAGAGTATCGATCTGACCAACGACCGCGATGAGGCGATCGATGGGGCCGATCTGATCGTGCTGGCGATACCGTCGCAGTCCATGCGTGCCGCTCTTGGCGGATTAAAAAATCGTCTCGCTCCGGATACACCTTTGGTGAGTCTGGCAAAGGGGATCGAAAACGAATCGTTGCAGCGAATGTCGGAAGTGATTGCCGTACAGACCGGAGTGATGGCGGACCGGATAGCCACGCTGTCGGGGCCGTCACACGCCGAGGAAGTGGCCAGGGAAATGCCGACCTCAGTCGTGGTCGGGAGTGTGTCGGAAATCCTGGCTGAGAAACTCCAGGAACGGTTCAGCAATCAGTATTTTCGGATGTATACCTGTGATGATGTGGTCGGAGTGGAACTGGGCGGTTCGCTCAAGAATATCATCGCGATCGGGGTGGGAATTACCGACGGCCTCGGAATGGGAGACAACACACGCGGGGCATTGATCTCTCGAGGTCTGGCTGAGATGGTACGGTTGGGAACCGTGCTCGGAGCGCAGCCGGAAACATTCGCCGGACTGTCGGGACTCGGTGATCTGATTACCACCTGTATTAGTCGTCACAGTCGCAATCGCCATGTGGGGGAGAAGATCGGCCAGGGGCAAAAGCTCGCCGATATTCTCAAGGCGATGCACATGGTAGCCGAAGGAGTCGCGACCACGCGCTCGGGTTACATGCTCTCTCAGAAATATGATGTAGAGATGCCGATAACGGAGCAGGTGTACCAGGTTTTGTTTGAAGATAAGCCGCCCTCGGCTGCAGTCAGCGATCTGATGGGTCGCAAGCTGAAAGCCGAGATTTGGCGTTAAGAGGATAGGACGGAGGTTGGCATGACAAAAGTTGATGCTAACGAGAAACTGTATTATTCCATAAGTGAGGTAGCCCGGATCACGGGACTGGAGCCGTATGTCCTTCGGTATTGGGAGAAGGAGTTCTCCATGCTGCGACCGCGCAAGAATCGGGGTGGCAGTCGGATGTACACTTCCAAGGATATCGAGTTGATCAATCGGATCAACCATCTCCGGACCAAGGAAAAGCTGACCATCGCCGGCGCCCGGGCTAAATTGACCATGCGGCGTCCTTCGGAGCAGGTGGAGGAGGTTAAAACCTCAGCTCGAACAAAAACCCTGATTGGGCAAATTCGCAAGGATATCGAGGACCTGCTCAAAGATTTAGCTTGAACTCAGGCCATTTTTGGCTATTTTTCAAGCCCGGCGATAAGCCGTGCAAGATCAAGTCGGAGCGTAGCGCAGCCTGGTTAGCGCACTCGCTTGGGGTGCGAGAGGTCGGCCGTTCAAATCGGCTCGCTCCGACCATAACCAATCGAACAGTTTAATAAGATATTGGGGTGGGCATAAGTCTCGGTGGTCCATTCTATATTGTGCCCGGAATCGACCGATTTGTATAATGAATACGATGAATACGACTCATTATAATCATACCCTGGTGCTGATTCCGGCCTACAACGCCGCACAATATCTGCCGGAGTTGCTTCATCGTCTGCGACAGCATGTCAACGATGATGATTTGCTGGTAGTGAACGACGGCTCCTCCGATGAAACCGCCGCCATTCTTGCCGATCAAAGCGTTCGGTATATAACATTCCGCGAAAACCAGGGGAAAGGGGCGGCACTCAAGGCTGGATTCGAGTACGCCATGGAACATGAGTATCGCTCGGTGTTGACGATCGATGCCGATCTCCAGCACCTGCCCGAGGAGGTGCCGCGCTTTCTGGCCGAGGACGACGGACAACGTCTGGTGCTGGGGGTGCGCGTGATCAAGCCGAAAGTGATGCCGTTCGCGCGCTGGCTCTCGAACAATCTCACTTCAATCATCGTCTCGGTTTTTTCGTCACAGCGGGTGCGGGATTCACAATCCGGCTATCGCCTTATTCCGATCTGGCTGTTGAGGGCGTTGCGCCTGCGCCGGATCGGGTATGATTTCGAATCGGAACTGCTCTTCAAGGCGGGGGCGCTGGGTTGCCCGGTAGTAGAGGTGCCGATCTCAACCGTCTACGAGGGCTCGCCTTCATTCATCAATCCTATGGCTGACACCCTTCGTTTCGTCCGCCTGATGTGGAAGAGAGTGTGGGCGTAGAGGGGGAAGTCGGTTGTGTCTGCGTGATTTAAATCATTGATAATATATGACGGAAGAGGATGGCGACGCTTCTGTATTGCTGTGATACGGGGGGATTTTTTGTTGTATAGCCCTGCATCATTGGCGATGATATATTCGTATAACTTATATGGGGATGATAAAACTCAGCTATGGGTGAATGATTTCATTTCAGGAGATTCGTTATGGCTGACAAAGGAAGCAAGGATAAGGCGAAACGGGAGAATAAGAAGAAACCGAAACACTCTCCCAAAGAGAAAAAGCAAATGAAGCGAGAAAAGAAACAGGGGGGTGGATCACCTTTGAATCAATAGGTCCGAGTGACTATGTCATATAGTCGTGACTATGGCGGAGTGCCGGGATCGGATCTGTCGTCTCCCCATCCGTTAAACTGGACCAATAATCTCGCTGATTTGATTTCGTATTATTCAGTGTAGCCCGGTTAAGATTAGCTTGCCTTAACCGGGTCAATCTTTTAGACTCCTCCACATGAAGCTATCGGATCTGTTTTCCAACTACGACACGGTGCGTAAGGAAATGCGTGCCGCGGTGGTCGGTCTGACGCAGGAACAGCTTGACTGGCGCACGGGGCTGCATCCCTGGTCGGTTGCTGATATCCTCCGGCACATCGTTGAGACCGAAGCCTGGTGGATTGAATGTGTCGCTCTTGAGCAGGACTGGTGCGACGGCGACGACGATCCGTTTGGAGAGACCCATACTCCGGAGCAGATTCTCGAGGTGCTCGATAAGTACTTCGAGGTGACCCGCGAATGGCTCGAATCGCAAACAAGCGATGACTGGGATGAGACGTTCTATCTGATCAAGGATGTCGGTGAGAAGGTATCCAAGCGCTGGTTGAGCTGGCATGTGGTGGAGCATCAGGCACGTCATCGCGGACAGCTTTTTATGCTGATGCACATGCAGGGACTGGAGGTCCCCCATGTCTAAACGCAAGCTTCGGATTTTACTTACCAATGACGACGGTTATTTCAGCGACGGAATCCGTGCGCTGCGAGAGGAGTTGTTGACCGAAGCGGAGGTGTTTGTCGTGGCGCCGGATCGGGAACAGTCCGCCAGCTCACATTCCCTGACGCTCAATCGCCCTCTGCGAATTCACAAACTGGACAAATCCTGCTACACTACCGACGGCACCCCCACCGATTGTGTGATGCTGGCGATTCACCTGTTGTTCAAGCGCCGAAAACCGGATATGATTATCTCGGGAATCAACCACGGAGCCAATATGGGCGACGATGTCACGTATTCCGGTACGGTCGCAGCGGCAATCGAGGGCTCGATTTTACAGATTCCGTCGATAGCCGTATCCATGGCGCATCATGAACCTGGAATACCAATGGCGCGAGCGGCTAAATTCGTGCATAAACTCCTGGCAATTTACGATGAAATGAACCTGGGTCCGAGTACGTTTCTGAATGTAAATTTACCGCCCGACAACGGTCGTGCCTACCGCAAGTACGAGTTTTGCCGCCTGGGCGTGCGGCAGTATAAAGATATCGTTATCCATAAGACCGATCCGCGGGGAAAACCATATTATTGGATTGGCGGGCGGCCAAAGTGGAAGGTCGATACCGGAACCGATTTTGAAACTGTCTCCCGTGGCGTAATAGCAATTACCCCGTTGAATATGAAATTTACCGATACGGAGGCTCTGGCCCGGTTGAAACAAACAACCCTGAGGCTTTAGTTCCCTCCGTTTTTTGTCTGAAAGCTCCGAGAGCCAGGCGGGACGGAGCTGGTTTTTGACTGTAAATATATGATTTGTAGGAGGCTACAAAACAGTTGACAAGATGAGGAAATAGTCTATAATGTCCATCTGAACGTGATTTGATCGGGGCGTGGCGCAGTTTGGTAGCGCGCTTGGTTCGGGACTAAGAGGTCGCTGGTTCAAATCCAGTCGCCCCGATTTTATCTCAGGCCTCAGAGATAGACAGACACCATTCCGACTACACTTACCAAGCAATGACGGCTCAAGAAAGGATGGCTCAAATGGCTGCAAAACGTAAGCCGATGATAGCTGTTGTTGGGGCGGGGAAGTGCTCGAAGAAGCTGCGTGATATGGCCGCGGTTTGTGGCAAACTTATCGCCGAAAAAGGCGGTGTGATAGTCTGCGGCGGCCTTGGGGGGATAATGGAAGGAGCAGCTCGTGGCGCCCGGGAAGCGGGTGGCACGACAGTCGGCATTCTACCCTCACTCTACAAGGATGATGCCAACGAGTACATAGATTATTCCATACCTACCGGCATGGGTGAGGCACGCAATGTTTTAGTCGTTCGTGCGGCCGATGTTGTTATCGCTTTTCCCGGGAAGTACGGCACACTAAGCGAAATGGCCTTTGCATTGCAGGCTAAAAAACCCGTGATCTCGGTCAATGCCTGGCGTCTGAGCGATGAAATTTTACACGTCGATTCGCCTGAAGAAGCAGCTGATAAGGCCATGTCGCTGGCGGCCGATATCCTTGGAGACGACCTGGCTTGAATTCAGTCGCGGCCGAACTCCGCGTTATTGGTTATGTCCAGGGAGTTGGTTTCCGTTATTTCTGTTATCGTAAGGCAGTGGGACTGGGGATCCTGGGCTGGGTGCGCAACGAGCCGGATGGCTCGGTGGCGCTCTTTGCTGAAGGAGATCGGGATGCTGTCGAGGCGTTTATCGCCGAGTTGAAAAGCGGATCGTCTACCTCGGCAATATCGGAAGTCTCCGTAACATGGACTAAACCTACCGGACAATTCCACGATTTCAATATCAGTATGTCACGTTATAAAGACAGGGATTATGACTGACTTCACTAAATACATCAGATCCGTGCCGGACTTTCCCAAGCCCGGTGTTCTTTTCTATGATATAACGACGCTCATGAAAAATCCTGAGGGTTTCCGTCTGGCGCTGGATGAACTCACCTCTGTAGTGAAAGCATGGGAACCATCGCTCATTCTCGGGATCGAGTCACGCGGTTTTATCTTCGGAGCACCGCTGGCTGATCGACTTCATGCCGGGCTGGTAATCGCTCGCAAACCGGGAAAACTGCCATCTCGAACCGTTTCTTCCGAATACGATCTGGAATACGGCAAGGATAGCCTTGAAATTCACGAGGATGCTATCAAACCGGGTGACCGTGTCGTAATCGTTGATGATCTGATTGCAACGGGAGGAACGCTTCAGGCCGCATCTCACCTTGTCGAGGAGCTGGGGGGGGAAGTAGCCGGCATAGCTGCTGTAATTGACTTGTCATTTTTACCCTGGCGTGAGAAATTGAGCCGGTATCCGGTTAAATATCTCGTCAGTTATGACTCGGAGTAAACTGTCGTTGCTTTTGCAATGCTAACCGTTTACTTTGGGCCGTTGACGCCCCCGTAGCTCAGTAGGATAGAGCATCGGTTTCCTAAACCGAGTGCCGCAGGTTCGATTCCTGCCGGGGGTATTTTTTAAGGGCGAGAAACGAGAATTCGGAATCTTTTTCAGGGGCGCAAGTTAGCCGTCAACTCCTTTATAACTAATAAGATACATAACGAATTATGTGCTTAAAGTCGTTGACAGGCTAGATTGTCGAATGTATATTCGTTAATTATTTCGCACCCCTGGTGCGTCATAGTGATAGGGATGAGAAGTGTTTGATGTAGCAATAGGAGTTAGCTCGATGAAGAAGTGTATTGGCGTAGTGGCGGTTCTGCTAATGGTAATGACAGCGGCGGTTATGGCTCAAGATGAGACCGACGACTACTCGCTTCAGGGGAGTTCATACCAGGACTACTATACTTTTGACTTCACTGGTGCTGGGGCTCGCGCTCAAGGTATGGGCAATGCCTTCATCGCCGTGTCCGATGATATCACCGCCGGCACCTGGAATCCGGCCGGACTGGTGACGATTGAGGGGCCAATGCTCTCTCTCTCGTACGGATCGATCGTACCGAAGGGCTATACCGACTACAGCGGAACCGTGATCAGCGGTATTCAGCGGTTTAATCATGATCGCGGTCTTAGCGGTGTTTCGGACCTGTGTTTTGTGGCTCCGTTCCGAGTTAAGGGAAGACCGTTCGTAGGATCGTTCAGCTATAACACGGAATTTACCGATCTCTATCAAATGGCTTGGTTGGATTCGATGCAGATTCCCTTGACGGTATCACGCAATAACATTGCGGTAACCGAAGATTTCGATTTGAACACAACCGACGACCGTCGTTTCAGAGCTCGCGTGGCGAGTGCAACGTTCTCTTTCGGTACTCGTCTGACTTCGCGTCTAGCCGCCGGATTGGGAGTCAATGTGTATACCGGCCACGGGACTACGGAAATTACCCATATCAATTACATTCATGACTATCCGGTCTCACCTGGTGAGCAACCCGTACTCATGACCGAAGACTACTATGATGTGGATACCGCCAAGTATTCCGGAATCGGTTTCACGCTGGGTTTGAAATACACTGTAGATAAAAACAGTCTGGCGATGGTGATAAAGACTCCGTTCGATTTGAGAGTAAAGACCAATAAGTCTATCTACGTGATTAACAGTATTAACGGTCTTCCTCAGAGCACCGGTACTGATACCACTTTCTATGATGACATTCTGATAAAATACCATATGCCGTTCATGGTGGCTCTAGGTTACGCTCGCCAAGTTAACGAGAATTTACTGGTATCCGCTACGGCCGAATATCGTGCTTTCAGCTCTTCCAAGGTGCGGATACGGGAATCTTACAAACTCGATCAGTCCGGTAAAACGACCGAAACATTCTCCGAAGTCGATCCGGAATGGGATGATGTATTTATTTTCCGAATCGGAACGGAATACATGAAACAGACCAGTTTCGGTTTGGTGCCGATCCGTGCCGGTTTTGGTGTCGTTCCCACTCCGATACCCAATCTCGATGGCTCTCCCACACGTGTCGATCTTTCCGCCGGCACCGGGATTCACTGGAGTCAGATCCATCTTGACTGGGCTTACACCTACAGCATGATTGATCGTGATTTCGAGACTACCGGTCTTGAAATCAAGGTGAAGAACCACGATGTCGGCTTCACCTTTACCGGGTATTTCTAGTCTTCTCAGGGCTGTACGAATATAGAGTCTGTTAGTAATTGGATCAGAATTTGGTCAGGGTTAGTCGAGATCGACTAACCCTGCTTGTATGGACTGCCGATACACGAATTATACGGTTACGGTATAGAGGAACTCTTAAGGAGAGAAAATGCAACAGAAGGTCAAGCTGACCAAGCGGCAGATAAAAGAAGATAAGTTCACCATCTTCATGCTCAAGTCACGGGGATGGTTTCAGGACAATTGGCAGTTTGTGACGATCGGACTGGTTGTCGTGATTTTGCTTTCGGTAGCAGTGGTCTATTATGCGCAATCGCGAGTGACCAGCGATGAAGAAGCGGCCGCGAAATTCGCTGAGGCCGTTGCTTACTACCGCAGGGGAAACACCCAGGAAGCATCGATGCGCTTGCAAACGATCGTTAGCGAACACAGTAGTAGTTCGTTGGCGGACGAAGCAACCTATCTTCTCGGTAATTTGAATCTTCGTTCACGCAACTATTCGGAAGCTACTCGCTATTATGAGATATATCTCAAGGAAACGAAAGGTTTTCCTATGACAAGAGCTGCGGCCGCAGCCGGTATCGCCGTTGCCTATGAAAACCAGTCAATGTTTACCGAGGCCGCCGATTATTATCTCAAAGCGATAAAAGCATATCCTGATGGGCCGCTTGACGGCGATTACAGTCTGGCGCTCATGCGTTGCTATCTAGAAACGGAACAAGAAAACCTGGCTCGTGAACAGCTCGATCACGTAACGAAATCGTACCAAGGGACCGAGTTGGCTAATCGGGCGATCAGGATCTTTCAGGAAAAGTATCCGGGGTAATTCTACGACGTTATCAGTAAGGGGCTAATTGTGCCGGAGAAAAAGCCGATCAAACTGGCGCTGCTGTGGCACATGCACCAGCCTAACTATCAGGAACCCGGGTCGAACCATCTGGTTCTGCCCTGGGTTCGTCTCCATGGAACCAAGGATTATTTGGATATGCTTATGCTGGCGACTGAGCAGTCGTCGGTGAAAGTAACGTTCAACCTGGTTCCGTCACTTCTCGATCAAATTGACCTCTATGTGCAAGGTGGGTCGGATCCTCATCTCGATCTCAGCCGGATGAATGCTTCACAGCTAAGTCCCGCACAACGGACAAGGGTCCTGGAGACGTTTTTCTGCGCTCACCCGCCAACCATGATCGAACCATACCCGCGCTATCTTCAGCTCTATAAAAAAGCTCGTTCGGAGGCCAACAGTGACGTTCTGGCAGCGCTGTTCTCCGCTGAGGAATTACGTGATTTGCAGGTATGGTCTAATTTAGTATGGGTAGATCCGTTGTTTCGCGGAGATCCGCTGATCGCGAGACTTTTTGAACAAGGTCGACAATACCACGAAGAACAGAAGCAAGAGCTCCTGAATTGGCAGTTGGAACACCTGAAAAAGATCATTCCCGCCTATCGAAAAGCGCTCGACGAGAACCGTATCGATCTTTCATTTACGCCTTATTACCATCCCATTCTACCGCTGCTTTGTGATACCGACGTTGCACGCGAGGCTACCCCTAATCTTGAACTACCCAAGCATCGCTTTCAACATCCCGAAGATGCCGCCTGGCATATTGAAAAGTCGATGGAGTTGTTTCAGACATTGTTCGGTCGTCCCATGGTCGGGATGTGGCCCTCAGAAGGATCAATTTCATCTCAGGTGGCGGAACTGGCCCGGACAAAGGGAATCAAGTGGATAGCCTCGGATGAGGAAGTCCTGCGCTGTTCGCTCGAAAAATCGGGATTGATGGTTGGCGGAGACGCTGCGCATCACGTTTATGAATATACCAACGGTCTGAAAATGTTCTTCCGTGATCACGGGCTTTCCGACCGAATAGGTTTTGTGTATTCCGGCTGGGATGCTGCGCGCTCTACGGAAGATTTCGTAAATACCTTGCACCGTATGCGTGATTCACTCAGCCCCGACCAAATCGAGGAAACCGTCGTACCGGTAATTCTGGACGGTGAGAATGCCTGGGAGTTTTTCCCTAACGATGGATTATCTTTCCTGAGACGTTTTTATCGGACGCTTGCCGAAGATAAATTGATCGAGATGGTGGGGATGTCTGACGCCGCGGAGAAAACCCCCGCGAGACGTTTGCCGAAACTGCACGCCGGTTCCTGGATCAATCATAACTTCAGAATCTGGATCGGGCATCATGAAGACAATGCCGCCTGGGATCTTCTCTGGGAGGCTCGTGAGGCGTTGATCGCTTATGAGCACGATCATCCTGATATGGCTGAGGATGTCCGCCAGGCAGCGTGGAAGCAATTACATATTGCCGAGGGTTCCGATTGGTGTTGGTGGTACGGCGACGAACATCGCGGTCAAAACAATGAGCAGTTCGATGTCATCTATCGCCACCACCTCATGGGAGTATACGAATTGCTCGGATTGGACATTCCGATTAAGTTGCACACGGCTATATATAACCGCGGGGCAGCGCTTAAACCGGTTTTGCCCGACAGTCTGGTAACTCCGACCATTGATGGTCGTCTGACATATTTCTACGAGTGGGCAGGGGCAGGATATTTCGATTGTCTCCGCTCCGGCGGAGCAATGCATCGAGTCGACAACCTGGTGTCGGCTATCTACTTCGCCTACGATCACAAACGTTTGTATATTCGTCTTGACTTTACCGATAGAAACGGCATAGACTCATTAATAAAGCCGAAGTTTCAGCTCCTGGTTCAATCGACGCGTCCGACTACTTTGAACCTGGATGCCAAAGACTGCCGCACCGGAATTAACGAACCTGGAGTAGTCTGTTATTTAGGACAGATACTCGAGATCGGTGTTGACAGATCGGTTATTTTTGATGCCGGTTACGGTAAGGTTTCGATCCAGATCAGCATTTTCGATGATCTGGATGTCGTGGAAGAATGGCCGGAATCGAATGAGATAAGTTTTGAGATCGCTCCGCCGGGTGATGAGTTGTTCTGGCCCACTTATCCCTGATGCTGGGTGGCCGCTAAGGATGGAGGCAGGCGATGGCTGAATCGTTTTTCAAGGATGAACCGGAATCGGGTCCGTCCGGAGAACTACCTCACCTCGACGACAATCACACTAAGCAAGATCAGGCCGGGGATGAATTCGTTTCTGACGAAGGTCGCATGGCGGCGATACTGGCCTATATCCCGTTCCTTTGTTTCATTCCATTGTTTACGATGAAAGATAATAAGGAAGCCCGCTTTCACGCCCGCCAGGGGGTGATTTTATTCCTGATTGAATTAGTGGCGGTGTTGTTCCTGGTTGATGCCATTTCCGATTTGGTCTTTAAAGGGATCCTTCTTCTAGCTGCGGGATTATCGGTGGCCGGGATAGTTTTCGCCGTACAGGGACGTAATTATCGGTTACCGATCATTGGCGATCTGGCCGATCGTTCAAAGCTCTAGACTATAAAAAGGGGTAGATTTGCCTAGATTCTTCGCTGTCACGGCATTATTGCTGTTGCTGGCGGCATGTGCCACGACCGGTCCCGGGGGGCAGAAGTCGCTTATCATTATTCCAACCTCCCAGGAAGTCTCTATTGGCGCCGGTATGGCTCAGCAAGTTGAAGCCGAGGAGAAGGTCCTGGCCGATCCGCAATGGCAGGCTTATATCAATGAAGTGGGGCAGAAGATCGTAGCTGTCTGTGACCGTCATGATATTGAATATCATTTTACAGTCATAGAGTCGGATCAAGTCAATGCTTTCGCGGCTCCCGGTGGCTATATCTATTTCTATACGGGCTTGCTTAAGCAGATGGACTCCGAAGCACAAGTGGCGGCCGTAATGGCTCATGAGATATCACATGTGGTTGCGCGGCACGGTATCAAGCGGTTACAGACATCGTTGGGGGTAGCGGCGGCCTATGAACTGGTCTTTGGAGATGAGGGCGCCAGTCAGGTGCTGGGAACAGCTATTAGTGCCGGGATGAACCTTCTGTTGGCCGATTATTCCCGTGACAACGAACGAGAAGCCGACCAGTATGGAATTCATTATATGGTCAAGGCCGGCTATGATCCGGCAGGTGCTCTTGGTATGTTCGAGAAGTTAGCGGCGCTCGGAGCTCAGCAGGGGGAAGCCAGTAGTTTTGAAAAACTGGTTTCAACTCATCCCGAGACACAAGAGCGAATCGCTAACGCAACCAAACAAATCGCTGAGATGAAACCACTACCTCCCGGATTAAGCTCCGGAACGGAGCGTTATCAATCAATGAAACGCAGATTGCATTAGTTGCCACAGGCTACGTTTCATCTCCCGGTTTCAGACCTTATCATAATCACCAATAGACGTATTCTACGTGAACCGTAGCGTTTAAGTGTCGTTTACGCTCTCTGATATCCTCTTTGACTCTCATATAAAATGATGCTATAGGTTGATATCGGAACGAGAAATCTCGTTGGCGAATTCGTGGATAACGTAATCAATTTCCCAATAATGACTGTGCAGGTTGTTGGGTAATGTTTGTATGCGTGTAGTGCGGTATACCCCAATAGCTTACGTGGCGGAATGTTTTTCCCGAAATGGGAAAAATTTTTGTTGAACCAGACTTCAAAAAGTGTTTAATGAGACCGATAGCTGTTGGGGAAGCCCTATTGTTTATGTTCCGGTATGAGCAGCGGTTGAACAAACCACCTGAAAACCGGTCGGGATATGAGCAGTCGTACCTAACAGCTTGACCGGACGTCGCTTAGGTAGAGCGAGAAGGGGTTTTACCGGTCAAGTTGTGCGAAAGGTACGCACATGGGCTGACAGCGGATCGTTGAGCTTTTGGGCCTATGGGGTTTCAGTAATCTGATCCGCAAGATTGCTTGCGCGAACAGGTTGTGTTTGAATGGCTTAAATGTAATTGTGATTTGTCCCGTTTAAGGGGTGAGTCAATAATAAACAGCACCCTTCTTGGCATTGTCCTTGCAATTGTTGACCGTGAAACAGGCGGAACCCTTGCAAAAGGGGCAAGGTCAATGATCAGGAAGGTACGATATGGGATACAGGGTTCTTAAGAAGATTTTACTCGGCTGGTTTTTACTGGTCGTTCTGGTAGCTCTCCTGGGCAAGGTTACAGTAGCTGCAACTGATGCCGGGAGAACAGCGGCTGATTTTCTAAAAGTCGGCATGGGGGCTTCTTCAGCATCGATGGGGGATGCTTACTCGGCAGTTGCTGAAAATGTCGATGCCGCCTATTGGAATCCGGCTCAGTTAACATATATGAGCAACAGTCAGGTGACCTTAGGGCATTTCGAGTGGTACCAGGATATCAGTGTCGAACAGGGAGCCGCTGGTTTCAATGTAAACGAAAACCTGTCCATGGCCTTTTCAATGATCTACGTCGGCTATGGAGAGATTGCCGCAACCGATTATAACGGTCCTACCGGTGAACAGATCACGGCCTATGACTGGGCGGCCGGTCTGTCGGCTGGATATCGTTTGAGTGATATGTTCGCCTTTGGTCTTACAGCTAAGTATATCAACCAGCAACTGGACGATATCTCTGCCGGTACTTATGCTTTCGATATGGGCGGATCAGCCAATTTCGGTCGCGTAACCGTGGCGGGGGTGGTGGCTAATGTCGGACCGGATTTGGAATTCGACGGAGTAGCTGAGCCGCTGCCGACTTCCGCGCGGTTAGGATTGGCCGTCAGGTTCTTCGATGATATGCTGACCACTTCAGTCGAATTGGATAATCAGTTCGATGGCGATCTGACCTTTAGACAGGGACTACAGTTTACCTTCGATGGTCAATACTATATAAGAACCGGAATGAACTACATCCCGGGTAGCTTTGATAAAGTCTCCGGATCTGAAGCGGCTATCGGCGCCGGTATAAGAATGGGTCGGATGCAGTTTGACTATTCTTTCACACCCGATGATCGCTATACGGCTGGAAGCTTGCACCGGATTTCTTTGACCTTAGGGGTGGGCGAATAAGATAATCCTTTACTCCTTATTGGTTTAATTAACGGACAGGCGGCCTTGAGGCGGCCTGTCCGTTTTTGTGTATTGGTTTCGCACCTCTGCGCAATCACTTGCAGATATTGTGCGCAGCATTCCAACAGTAAATAAGAAATACGGGAGAAAATAAGTCCGACTAATCCCATCTCTATTTCGCCGAGAAATTGCGTTTGTAACTTATTGTTACTCAGCCTGTTTGTCGTCGGTTAATGTTGCCGGGACGCCGCCGCTGTTAAATGCTGTTCACTCGGTTTTTGGCAACCGTTTTGCTCAAACCATGAGCGATAGCACTTACTTATGATATGAATTACAAGGGCAGAGGCCGTAAGAACCTGCCTTTGGATGGAAATAGATGGCAAACGAGCTTCACAACAATACCGACATAAGCGCCCACGACGGCGTTGCAATCCAGGCCGCTAACCCCGGTTTGGGGACAGCCCGGGGGATAGAAGTCGGATGGAATTCTGCTTCCTCGGTTTCATCGGTAAGCCTCTGGAACCAGCTTCAATTCTACTACGGGGAATACTTCAAGGGAATATTGTTTGTTCTGGCCTCTACGATTTTTATATTGGCCGTGCCGACGATGCTAATGAAGCGGGAGTCCGCGATGTCGTACGTTTTTCGGATCACTAAGCGTTTTGTGGATATAGCAGGAGCTTTAATCGGGCTGCTTCTGACTCTTCCGGTCTTTATCGTATTGCCTATTCTGATCAAGCTTGATTCTCGCGGTCCGGTGTTCTACAGCCAGGCTAGAGTCGGCGAAAACCGTCGTAAGCATTCCCGTCGGTATTGTCAGAAAACCGATTTATCGGAAGATCGTCGTAATCGCGACCGCCGTCGTTCTGATGCCGGTGGCCGAGTGTTTAAAGTCATGAAGTTTCGGACAATGGTCAACAACGCCGAGAAAGCCTCAGGGCCGGTATGGGCCACCAAGAACGACCCGCGTATCACCCGTCTGGGCCGATTCATGCGCAAGACGCGTTTGGATGAGATCCCTCAGTTTATCAATGTGTTGGTAGGGGATATGTCGCTGGTAGGACCGCGCCCGGAACGTCCGAAATTCGTTGCTGATCTCAGCCAGAAAATCGATGACTATGAGCGTCGTCTGGATGTCAAGCCGGGATTGACCGGGCTGGCGCAGGTGTCCTGCGGTTACGATACTTCGATTGAGTCCGTGGCCCGCAAACTCGAGTATGATCTGAAATATATCGATGAATGGTCACCCTGGCTCGATTTCAAGATTCTATGCCGGACGGTTATTGTCGTTGTCACCGGTCGTGGAGCCAACTAGGCTACCGGTTGTCCCCCCGTAAATTTGAAAGCCGCTGTTACAGCGGCTTTTTTTGTGCTCAATCAAAAGTCTGTAGAAAATGTCATACCTCCAGATATTCGTCTCCGATACAGAAGAGATTTTTCGACAATTCTCAGCGTGGTAAACAGTTGTCATTAGTGGGATCATGTTTTATAATCCCTAAGCCCAAAAGCTACGGTTATTAAGAGTATGTTTCGACAACTGATGACAGACGCGACGACCTTTGTTCTCCTGATTATAATCATGGTGTTGTCGGTCTCCACGGCAGCAGCCGGTGAATCTTACACCCTGACAGTGGTGACTGATCCCCCCGGAGCATTGGTGACGGTTAAAGGGAAAGCGATTGCTACCGGGATCAGTCCGGTGCGTTTCGAGCAAGTGCCGGAAGGTGACTATAAGGTTGAGATATGTCTCTCCGGCTACGCGACCCATAAAGCCGAAGTCAAAGTCGGAAATGAACCTCTGGCTGATATAACCGTGAAATTAGCTCGGAAAACTCGCCTCAAAGGTGCGTTGCGCTCGATGTTCATCCCCGGTTGGGGAACGGCCTATGCCGGACATAAAACTCGTGGTCAATCCTATTTTATTCTTTCAACGGCATCAGTGGTGACATTCTTTCTGGTGGAAGACTGGTTCCAGAGCAAGCACGACACCTATCAGGATATACGAGCTAAGTACAAAGCCTCCCGCACGGTGCACGAACAGCAGTTCTGGTACGGCCATCTTGTGACGACGCAAAAGGATGCCTACGATGCCGAGAATGTTCGACGAGTTACGATAGGTTTGGTGGCCGGAATTTATTCTATCAGTCTTCTCGATGCCCTGCTGTTTCCTGAACCTGCAGCGGGCGAACAACCGGCCAAGCGACTTAGCCTGAAACCGGTTATTAGTTCCGACCGGACCGGGGTAAAACTGGCGTTCAGATTTTGAGGCTCTATTAGTAATGAGAATCCTGAGCATATTGATTTTAGCCGCGCTGGTTATAATTGCCGGTTGTGACAGGTATGTGCCGGTCAGTTATCCAACCGAAGATCCCCCTGAGGATCTTTCGGTACCGGAGTTTACGAATATCGACCCGGGTCAAAACTCGCTGTTTCTTTCCTGGGAAATCGAGTCGGATACGAACGTTTCTTATTACCGGGTGTATCATGCCATAACGGAGACCGGATCGTTCACGGCGCATGATTCTACCGCCGGCTTGAGCATAACGATCGGCGGGCTGAACACGAGCGTAATTCACCGATTCGCCGTTGCTCCGGTTTCGAAGCATGGTATTGAAGGTTATTGGTCAAGGATCGTCACGCTGGCGCCGGCCAAGGTGTCGACCGGACGGCACGATGAAATAACCGACTAACAAGCGACCTTGAACTCTGACAGGAGCACAGGGAATGAGTGTTGTCAGATACGTTAACAGATACATCTCAACCGTTATTGATACTCTCCGTCAAGTGAGTCTTGGTCGGGTCTGGTTGCTTTTTCTAGTCAACTTCCTCATTCAGTGGGGTATTCTGGTCGTTCTTGATAACTTCATGTGGCCGCCACTTTACGGTCCTGTGATGGCTTTCGTCGGATTGGTAGGCGATCAATATGCGACCGGTTTTTCTCATTACCCGGGTCATTTCATGATCCTGCCGTACGTGTTCGATTGGGCCAAACTGATCATCGGATTCATAATCGAGGGACCGATTCTGGGAGCGGCCGCTCTCATTTTATATGAGGATCATTTCGATTCACCGGAGGAAGAGAAGACTCCTCTGCGGGTCATTTTCTCTTCCTGGTTGTATCTGTCGCTGGCCTGGGCGTTGATGAATGGTCTGATGTTGCTTATTTCGGTATACCTTCCTGGTTATTTCGAGTCCTGGATGGCCGGTTCACCCCGGCGAATACTCGCGTATCAATTCGTTTTATTACCGGCTGTTTATGTGGCTTTGCTCTCATTGCAGTTTTTCGTTATTCCGCGTATAGCGATATTCGGCGAGAACGTCTGGCAGGCTCTTAAGAGAGGGATGCTTATCAGTCTTCAGAATCCGGTTTCGACATTTTGTCTGGCGGCTCTGGTTCTGACCGGACCGGTGATAATGTCGTTTTTCACCGGGCAGCCGGGTTTGATCGTTGATAAATTCCGCCCGGAGCTGGTGTACTGGGCGTTGGTAGTCTCTTTGTTCGTGGAGATGATCGCCAACTTCCTCTGGATGGGAACCGCCGCCAGATTTCTAGTGGAAATAGAAGAGTGATTTTATCAGTTGTTTCAGGTTGAAAAGCCTGTGCCTTTTATCCGGGCAAGGATGCTTCCCGGATCGTGAAATTCCCCTAAAAAACCTGTAAAACCGCCCAAAATCTGAACGATTGGCTATTTATAAAACAAATCGCCGGTCGATAATATACGCATATACAAGGATGTTGGGTAAGGCTGTATGAAGAATATACTTCTGGTAGACGACGATAAAGATCTATCTCACTCACTGGCGAACCTGTTCGATCCGGAAAAGTTCAGTTTCCGGTTTTTAGAGGACGGTGACAAGGTCTGTAATTTCGTTACGGAAAACGAAGATATCGACCTGGTCATGCTCGATGTCAATCTCCCGAGTCTGTCGGGACTCGAGGTGCTTAAGCAACTTCGTAAAGTCGATGACAGTCTTCCGGTGATTGTGATTTCCGGATTCGTTTCGACGGATGATGCCATTGAAGCGATGCGCGAAGGCGCCTTTGAATATCTGACGAAACCGTTCCAGATCGAGAAACTTATCGACTCGGTCAACAAGGCCTGCGGCTATGCTTCCAATCGCAAGAACCCGTTCGTGGTGGAGCAGGCCGAGGGACATACCAACGGAGTCGATGAGATCATCGGTCAATCTCCGGAGATTGTCGAGATCGCCAAGTTGATCGGTCAGGTAGCCAAGTCCGATGCCGCCGTTCTTATATTCGGCGAAAGCGGCACCGGTAAGGAACTGGTAGCTCGTGCGATTCATCGCAATTCCAATCGTCGTTCCAATGCCTTTCTCTCCGTCAATTGTGCCGCTTTGCCCGAGACGCTGCTCGAGTCGGAGTTGTTCGGCCATGAAAAGGGTGCATTTACCGGCGCCTATTTCAAACGAATCGGCAAGTTCGAGCAGGCCGACAAAGGCTCGCTTTTCCTCGATGAGATTGCCGACATGTCGATGTTGACACAGTCGAAGCTGCTCCGCGTTCTTCAGGAAAAGAAATTCGAGCGAGTCGGCGGCAACGACTCGATCGAAGTCGATGTCCGGATTATCGCCGCTACCAACAAGTCACTGGTGCAGGCCATGAAGGACGGCTCTTTCCGGGTCGATCTGTTCTACCGTCTCAAGGTCGTATCGCTTTTCATTCCGCCGCTGAGGGAGCGTCGGACCGATATCCCTCTTTTGGTCAACCATTTCACCAAGAAATTCTCAGGACAGCTCAATCAGCCGAAACGGAATGTCTCGAAAAAGGCGATCCAGTTGCTGATGAAATACCAGTGGCCGGGCAACGTGCGTGAGTTGGAAAACAACGTGCATACCGCGCTGGTGATGTCCAAGAACGAAGAGCTTCAGCCCGAAGATTTCCCGATCTTCAACGAGGACAAGAGTAAGGTTACGGTCGATCCCGCGACGATTAAAGACGACTATTTCGAGGCGTTCAAAAAAATCGTCGATCCGGCCATGCCGAGGTTGATTGCCAACTCGCCGGGACAGATATTCCATTTGCTCGAATCGGCTTTCGAGCAGGCGGTGATTTCGTCCTGTCTGAAGCATTTCGAAGGCAACCAGGTCAAGACCTCCGAAACGTTGGGTATTTCCAGAAACACCCTGCGTGATCGCGTCGCCCGGTTCCAGATATATTAATCCTCGACAACGACGAATCAGTTCGTTCCCGTAACGCGACGAGTGTGCCTGGGAGCGTAGGACGACGCCTGTCTGTTCCCTCGCGGTTGAGACAAGCCCCGCCGCTGCGTGTGATTCCGGGTTCGCGGATGGCGTAACGGTCGGCTTGGTATCGCCTGTATTGAAATACTGCTCTGGCAAATGTCCAAGTGTCCGATCCTGCGATCCGATTCCATCGCACAGATATGTTTGGCAGAATGTTATTTTGTCCGTGTGATGAATCTGCTATAATAACGCCATGAAACTGTGCCATTTTTCCGACAGCCATTTGGGTGCGGGGGAGAATTTCCATCGACGAGCTTCCTCAGGGCTTACCGTACGTCAGGAAGATATGATCGGGGCATTCTGTGAAGCGGTCGATAAGATCATTGCCCTGCAACCCGATCTGTGTATTTATTCCGGTGATTTGTTTCATTCGGTCCGACCGCTCAACAGCATTATTGCTCGGGCCGGTGAGCAGTTCTATCGACTGGCCGAAGAGAAGGGGATTCCCACGGTTCTTATTGCAGGGAATCATGACGCTCCCAAGCAACCGCATATCGGGGCGGCAGTCGATATCTTCCGTCAGATAGACAACCTTTATATTGCCAGCCGGGGAGAGTTGGAGATTTTCGAACTGACCGGCAGACGTATTTTTGCTTTGCCTCATTGCCTGACTACGGCTGATCTGGCCCGCGAAATCGAAAAGATCAATCTCGAATCGGACTTGAGCGACGACATCCTCGTAGCTCACGGTGTCGCGGCCGGGATGCCGGAATTTTCTATGGCCGATCTCAAAGAGCAGGAACTGCCGTTAACCCTGCTGGATCGATTCGGTTATGCCGCGCTGGGGCATTTTCATAACTTCTGTCAGGTGTCGAAACATGCCTGGTATGCGGGGTCGACCGAGCGCCTTTCACAGTCGGAACGTACCTCGGAAAAAGGTTTCGCGGTCGTCGAGTTCGATCCGCTTCGAGTGAAATTCGAATGTGTGACTTCACGAACGATGCTCGACCTGCCGCAAATCGATGCCAGCCAGAAGCGCGGGGATGAACTGGCCACGTTGCTGATTGATACGGTTGAAGCGGCAAAAGCCGAGAATCGTATCGTACGTTTGAATGTCACCGGAGTCAGTGATGAGGCGCTCAAAACAATCCCGGCAGCGGTGATTACGGAATTAAAGGAGAAGTCGTTCGACCTCAACATCCGTTTTACTCGCGAGTCGGCAGACGAGGATGCACCGCAATTCGGCAAAACTTCATTCGCTCATATCGAACAAGGATTCCTTGATTTCCTGTTGTCGGCCAACCTGTCAGGATATGACAAGGACCGCCTCCGGAAAGAAGCGGTCCGATATCTTCGAGAACTTTCCGACCAGTCCGCTTAGATTAAAAATCAACGAACGGTAAAAGCTGTACGCCGTGCAAAAGCACGATCAGGATAGCAATTGGTGTCAGGTATTTTACGATGAACTTGAAAGCCCCCGCGAACGAATCCGACAGGTTGAGTTCTTCTTTGCGTACGGCGTCCGAGACAACCCATCCAAGGAAGATCACCGTCAATAGACCGCCGATCGGCAGCATGTAGTTAGTCGAGGTGACATCAATCAATCCGAACACGGTCAGGTTTGTAAAGGGCACCATAGCATGAGGATTGGCTGCAAACAGTCCGACTAGGTAGATCGCTGAGGCCATGATCAGGGTGGCTTTCATACGACTCCAGCCGCGTTCATCAATGAAATACGAGACGACTACCTCCAATAAACTGATACCGGAGGTCAACGCGGCAAACGAAAGCAGGATGAAGAACGGGACGGATATCCACGGTCCCGTTTCAGCGAAAAGAACCGGAAGAGTTTTGAAGATCAATCCGACCGACTGACTCGGTTCCATGTTGTAATGGAACACCAGCGAGAAGATAGCTACACCGGCGATAAGGGCAATCAGGGTATCGAGGATTGAAATGGTGATGGCATCCTTGACCAGACTGCTTCCACGTTTCATGTAACTGCCGTAGGTTATCATTGCCCCCATACCCAGCGACAGGGTGAAGAAGGCATGCCCCAACGCGGACAGTACCCCTTCCGCCGACAGCTTGGAAAAATCCGGTTTGAAGAGAAACGCTATCGCTTGACCGCCGCCGTGCGTGGCAATGATGCCGTAGGTTGCCAGCCCGACTAGAATAATGACCAGGAGCGGCATCAGGATTTTGTTCCACCGCTCAATGCCGCGCTGTACACCACCGATAACGATGAGGGTGCACAGTACCATGAACAAGGTGTGCCAGACGGAAGTGTCAAAGGCGCTGCCGGCGAGAGCATCGAACTGCTCCATGATGTCGGCCGCGGAGCCGCTGAAACCCTGCAATGATTTGTAAACGTAAGCCATGGACCAGCCGGCAATCACGGAGTAGATAGCGAGAATGACGAAACCCGATAAAATACCCAGCCAGCCGGTTAAACGCCAGGGGCTGCCCTTGCGATGCATAGCTTGAAAAGCACCCACGGGACTTTTTTGAGAACGTCGGCCGATGATCAACTCGGCCAACATAGCCGGAAGCCCCACCACTACAACCGACAACAGATAAACCAGGACAAAGGCGCCGCCGCCGTAGTCTCCGGTAATGTAAGGAAATTTCCAGATGTTGCCGAGACCGATAGCCGATCCGGCCGCCGCCAGGATGAAGCCGAGATGTGTTCCCCAATTGCCTCGGGTCGATTGGGATGATGTTTTCGTGTCGCCGGTGGGTTGTTCTGCCATGACTCCTCTCCGAACACTGATGATGACGACGGGGCAGACCACTACCCGGATTCCGCGCCCCAGTCCATTGTATAGAACCGCAACCAACCGGCCAGGTCATTGGGTGTCAACAATTAATAGACTCTCAGCTATTTTTGTTGAATGTCTCGAAGGGAACATCTTATGTGAAGATGCGATTGTATAAGACTGAAATTATATTCCAGATGTGATCTTAGAGGTAAGATGATGCGAAGAGTTTTATTAGCCCTGACGTTGCTGGTGGTGGTCGGTGCCGGATCGGTCCACGCTGTCGATGCGTTCGGTTCGGTTTTCGGTACATTGATGACAGGGAAAGCGATCGGAGATAATCGGGGCGATATGATGATCGGCGTCGGTGTGGCTGACCGGACCTCGGTTTTCGGTCGCTTTACCTATGGATTGTCCGATTTTTCCGAGGGATCGATCAAGTTAGGACTGGCCGACGATGAAGGATTCGATACCAAGCTGGCTTTCGGGGTCGATTACAACTACCAATTACTGGATGTCGATGCCGGACTATCCGATCCTTTTGACCTGAAACTGGGAGGTTTCGGGGAATATGTCGATCTTGGATCGTTGTCGGTTTGGCAGATCGGCGGTAAGGCTACCGGTTCCTATCCCTTTGCGCTTTCAAACGGCACGACTCTGTCTCCGTACGGTTCGTTCAATGTCCGTATGGAGGGCTACAGCATGGACGACTATGTGATTGAAACCGGAAGCGGACTACATACGGTAGAGGGAGACTCCGAGACGGAATTGAAGTTCGGACTTTCGTTCGGTACTTCCTGGAGATTCAATAAAAACGTGGCGATTTTTGGAGAATTCCAGTTTGACGGCAACGAAGGTTTGTTTTTTGGTCTCAGTTATGGAATGCTTTGATCCGTACGCTGTCTACAATTTCAGGAAGGCGTCGTAGATGAGTTATCTCGACGCCTTTATCCTTGGTCTGTTGCAGGGTTTGACCGAATTCCTGCCGGTATCATCATCCGGTCATCTGGTAATGGCACAAGCGATGTTGGGGGTAAAACAACCGGGGGTAGCCTTTGAAGTGCTGGCGCACCTGGGCACTCTGGGGGCGGTGTTGGTTTATTTTCGCGGTCGGATAATTGGCATGTTCATGTCGCTCTGGCGATCCGATCGACCTGTCGAGCGTCGTTTGATCTGGTATCTTATCATTGGCACGGTTCCGGCGGCAATAGCGGGATTGCTTCTGAAAGATCTGCTTGAATCATTATTCAGCCAACCGGCGTTTGCGGCCGGGATGCTTCTGGTCACCGGAGCCATCCTCCTGACAACCCGCTGGACCATGAAAGGCTCCCGCGATATCTCTGTCCGATCGGCGATCATAATGGGAGTAGGGCAGGCGTTGGCGATCGTACCGGGTATCTCACGGTCCGGATCAACCATCGCCGCGGGCATGGCCGCCGGGGTGCAACCCTCACTATCGGCTGAATTTTCATTTCTTCTGGCGATTCCAGCGGTGGGTGGCGCCGCGTTGCTGGAGATTAAGTCATTGATTAATATGCCGTCACAACTTATTGGTCAATATGTCTTTGGGGCGATTGTTGCGTTTGGTGTTGCGCTCTCTGCGGTATATCTCGTGCTGGAGTCGATAAGGCGCGGTAAGTTTGTTTACTTCGCTTACTATTGCTTTGCGGCCGGCCTCGTTGGGCTGTATCTTTTCCTGTAAATGAGTAAGAAGATTCTTGTTATCCGGTTCGGATCGCTGGGAGATCTAATCCTGACCTCGGCGCCGATTCTGAACCTGCATGTCAGCTATCCCACGTATGAGATCGCTTTGCTTACCAAAGAGCGATTCATGGGCACAGCGATGGGGATTGGCGCGGTTGACCGTATTCACATTCTTCCCGAAAAAGCTTCTTTCTGGCAGTACCTGGGGCTTCTCCGCAGGCTCTCGAAAGAACAGTTCGACCTGATCGTGGATCTCCACGGCAACCAGCGCAGTTGGCTGGCGCGCAAGCTCATCAAAGCTAACACCAAAGTGGTTTATCCCAAACGTCGTCTGGAACGAGTGGTTGCCACACGCAAAGGTGTTGTGTTGCCGAAAAGCTGGCCGCATACGATCGATCTTTATAACGATGCCGTGAAGCAGGCCGGGGGACGAACACCGGCATTTCGCCCGGTTTTCGATCTGAGTCGTTTCAATGTGTCCGATCCGGTGTTGTTCGCCGGAGAAGCCGGCGGCCCGTTGATTGCCATTGCTCCCGGTGCCGCTCATCCGACCAAGCAGTGGCCGATGGAGCGCTTTGAGAGGCTGGCTGAGTTATTGGGAGAAAAACTCAACGCCCGCATTGCCTGGCTGGTGCAGGCTCAGGATCAAGGAAAACAAAGGCTGGCCGAATGTCTGGGACCAGATCGTTTCATCGAGATCGTCGATGCCGGTATCCCGAAACTGGCCGAGTTTATTTCTCGTTGCGATTTAACCGTGGCCAACGATTCCGGATTGGCGCATCTTTCGAGTGCGGTGGGAACACCGGTCATGGCGATCTTCGGCCCGACTCATCCGGTGTTGGGATTCGCACCTCGGGGGCAGTTCGATCAGATTATTGAAGTCGATGAAGCCTGTCGGCCCTGTTCGCTGCACGGCAAGAAACCGTGTTATCGTGAGCGACGCTTTTGTATGGAGCGAATCGAACCGGAAGCAGTGCTCCGGAGAGCTGCCGAGTTGCTGGCTGAACGAAAAGACCTGCAACCGGCCCTGTTTATCGACCGTGACGGAACCCTTATCGTCGATAAAGATTATCTCTCCGACCCGGAAGGCGTGGAGTTAATTCCGGGAGCGGTAGAAGCCCTGAAGAAGGCTCGTGCGGCCGGATATAAGCTCGTGGTGGTTTCCAATCAATCCGGGGTGGCACGCGGTATGTTCGATATCGCTGCCGTTGAGGCCGTCAACAGGAGGCTCCTTGAAATTCTGACGCAAGCGCGAGTAGATGTCGCTGCTGTCTATTATTGTCCCCATTATGAAGAGGGGAAAGTCCCTGAATACGCCGTAAAATGCGGTTGCCGAAAACCGGCGCCGGGAATGCCGGAAGAGGCCGCCTTGCAGCTCGGGCTTGATTTGCGTCGGTCTTGTGTGATCGGGGACAAGTTGGATGATATCTTTCTTGCTTCGGTGATAGGTTCTGGTGCGATTCTGGTGCGAACAGGTTATGGAACTGAATCCGAAACCAAAGCAACGGCACTGACGCGCCCTGTTACGATATGCGATGATCTGAAAGCTGCGGTTGATAAAATATGTTCGGGGGAATAAATGCAACGCGAAGCAGCCTTTTATCGCAAGCTGGATGACGACAAAGTGCAATGCGTGCTCTGTCCGGCGGATTGTACCCTTAAACCCGGTCAGGTTGGCATTTGCGGTTGTCGCCGTAATGAGAGCGGGATTTTATACACGGACAATTTCGGTGAGGCGGTCAGTATTGCGATTGATCCGATCGAGAAAAAACCTCTGTATCATTATTTACCCGGTACGTTTATTGTCAGCGCCGGTCCTAACGGTTGCAATCTGAGTTGTAAGCATTGCCAAAACTGGACGATCTCTCAAGAAGAAGCTCCCACACGGTTTATATCGCCGGAGCAAATGGCGCGACTGGCCGGGGAGAGAGGTTCTATAGGACTGGCTTTTACTTATTCCGAGCCGCTTATCTGGTATGAGTATATCCGTGAAGTTGCCCCGCTGTTGCACGAGGCTGGTCTTAAGGCGGTGTTGGTCAGCAACGGCTATATCAATCCCAGGCCGCTGGCCGAGTTACTGCCGCATCTGGATGCGGTCAATTTCGATCTCAAGTCCATTCGCGACGATTTCTATCGCAAGATATGCAAAGGGACAATTAACGCGGTTCTCGATGCAATCAGGGCTACCCGGGCTGCCGGGGTGCATCTGGAAGTCACCAACCTGATCATTCCCGGTCTGAACGACAGCGAGCGTGATTTGGTCGATCTCTGTGATTTTGTTGCTTCCGTCTCGGACATGATTCCGCTGCATTTTTCCGCGTATCATCCATCGTATAAGATGGACCGACCGCCTACCCCTGCCGAAACTATGAAAAGGGCCTTTGACCTTGCCTCGGACCGGCTGAAATATGTTTTTGTCGGAAATATGAGCCTTCCGGGATGCTCCAACAGCCGGTGCCCTCAATGCGGAGCACTACTCGTTGAACGAAGCGGTTACCGGACGGAGATCAAGGGGCTTGATGAGAACGGTAATTGCACCGGATGTGGATTTCAAACAGAAATCGTGGTTGCAGCGTCAATAAGCTGAGACAAACTGATAACGTGGCAAACGATCGACCAGAACCAAGATACACTGTGCTCAAACGGGCAATCCTGCTGAGTATTCTGCTTGTTCTTTTGTGCGGTAATGCCGCCGCCCAATTTTACTACGGGAAGAATAAAGTTCAGTATACGAATTTCGATTGGCAGGTAATGCACACCGAGCATTTCAATATCTACTTCTATGAGGAAGAAGTGGCGCTGGCTCGAACGGCGGCGCAACTGGCAGAGACCTCTTACGAAGTTCTTTCCGCTCGTTATAATCACGAGATACCCAGGAAAGTCCCGCTCATTATCTATTCGTCCCCGAGTTATTTCTCGCAGACAAATATCCTGCCGTACCTGTTACCGGAGTCGGTGGGCGGTTTTACGGAGTTTATCAAAGGGCGGGTGGCCGTGCCGTTCAACGGCTCCTATGCTGATTTCGCCCATGTGGTGCGCCATGAATTGGTGCACGCTTTTATGATTTCGCGACTCGATGCCGTATTTAACCGTCAGCGGCGCGGTAAATTCCATTATCCTCCGTTGTGGTTTACGGAGGGACTGGCCGAGTATTGGTCGAACCAATGGGGCAGTGAAGAGGACATGACGCTCGGAGATATGGTTCTGAGCAATCGTCTGGAGGGGATCAACACGCTCTGGCGTTTATCCGGTACTTACTATATGTATAAAGGCGGGGAGTCGCTTCTGCACTTTATCGATTCCACCTATGGCCCCGATAAAATTCCGCTTCTGTTCGAGAACTGGCACAAAGGGAAGAATTTTGACGAAGTTGTCAAACTCACTTTGGGCGACAACCTGAAGGATGTCTCCGACAAGTGGGTCTACTGGCTCAAGCGACGTTACTATCCGGAGTTAGGCGAGTACGGTCTGCCTAAAGGGGAATCAAAGTTCATTACCGATGAGCGTTTCGCCGAAAAGGGAGTGCCGATTACCTGGGATGACGGCCGGGGTACGAAGGAATGGATTATCTACAAAGCCTATTGCATGGGTTACACCGGGATCTATATGAAACCGCTCGCTCCCGGCGGCAGGGAACGCAAGGTGCTGGTAAAAGGAGAACGGTCGGCGGATTATGAATCCCTGCACATTCTTCGTAGCGGCATTGACGCCAACGATTCCGGACTGGTAGTCTTTTCGTCCAAATCAAAAGAGTGTGATGTCCTGTATATTCTCGATCTCAATGAAAATCGGGTAACACAACGCTATGAGTTCGCCGATCTGATCGAAGCCCGCTCTCCGCGTCTGTCGCCCGAGGGGGACAGAGTCGTGTTCTCCGGCGTTAAAAAAGACGGTTACACCAACATCTATCTCCTCAATCTTGCCCGGGGCGATTACTATGCTGTCACCGATGATGTTTTTGACGACGCCGATCCATGTTTTACCATCGATGGCCGTTCCCTGGTGTTTTCTTCCGACCGTTGTGTCGGCGGCCCTGACGGAGCCTACAATTTATATCAGATAGATCTTGATAGCCGCACCATGAAACAAATCACCTTTGGTGCGTTTGCCGATAAAAGTCCTGAGTGTACCTCACGAGGGATATATTTCTCCTCGGATCGGAATGGTTTCCCCAACCTGTTCTTGATGGATCATCAGGGGCAATTGACCGAGCAGTCGACTTATGCCACCGGTGCTTTTGACCCGCGTCTTACTTCCGACGGCAAACGTCTGACTTACACCGGTTATCAGGATATGGCTTATCGAATCTACGTGATGGATCTTCCGGAACAACCGATCCCGGTGGAACAACCGGCGCCGGATACATTGCTAACCTGGACACCACCGCAATTGCCCGAGGAACACCGCAGTTCGACAGTAAGGTATCATACCGAATACAGCTTCGACATTGCTCAGTCAGCCATGATTTACGATCCGGTTTATGGCTCTCTGGGCGGAGTACAGGCAGCTATTACGGATATGCTGGGAAATCATGCGATACACTTCCTACTGACGAACTCGGCTCAGACTAAGGATGAATTTCTTGAATCGTTCAATGTCGGCGTAACCTATATCAATAGGAAGACACGCATCAATAAAGGACTAGGGCTTTTTCATCTATACGATGAATACTACAACGACTACGATAAATACTATTACGAGCGGCAGGCCGGTGCGCTGGGATTTGTCAGTTATCCGTTTTCGAAATTCAGCCGCGTTGATCTGACTACGGTTGCGCGTTATTCCAAACGCGATAGTCGATACAATTTCAATAATCGCGAGGCGTTTCTCGTCAGCAGTTATATCAGCTATGTCTATGATAATTCCATCTGGGATATCTCCGGACCGATCGACGGTCGTCGTTATCATTTCACCCTGGGACACACGACCTCGATGGATGGTTTCAGGAGTTTCAACCGTACCGCTATAGCCGATATCCGCCATTATTTCAGGCTGGGGACCAATTCGGCGCTGGCCAATCGCATGTTCGCGTATACTTCGGCCGGTCTTGAACCGCAACGCATCTATTTCGGCGGAAGCTGGTCTTTCCGAGGTTTTGACCGCCGGGCGTTTTACAATCGGAACGTGCTGTTCTCGTCGACAGAGTTACGTTTTCCACTCATCGATGTCCTGGCTATAGGATTCCCATTCGGCGGGCTTTCATTTCAGGGCATAAGAGGCGCGCTTTTCTATGATACCGGGGCGATGTGGGATGACAACTTCGACCAGTTTCTGGGCTCTTTCGGGGCCGGTTTCCGGGTGGCAATCGGTTATGTAATCCTCTTGCGTTTTGATTTCTCGCGGACCCATGACTATGAAACTATGAGCCCCAACACCGATTTCGATTTCTTCTTCGGATGGAATTTCTGATGAAAAAGCTAGTTATTGTAATGACTGTCGGTCTGATTGCTCTGAACGGCTGCGGGCATAAATTCCACCTCAAAAAGGAATCCTTAAGCACCCCCGGCGTCTGGACCTGTTATCGGGGTGATTTGGCCGCTACCGGGGCAATAGGCGGGGGGACTTACGACGGTAGCCTGGATGTAGTCTGGGAGGCCTCATCGAGAGATAAACCCAGCGGGCCCCTGACCCTGCAATATGGCTGTTTAGCCTATCCCGGTTCTAAAGGCAAGACAAGGATGTATGACCAGATAACCGGGGCGTATCTGGGGACGATCGGTTCTGCACGGCGTACTTCACAGACCGGTCTGGCAACGAGTAACGGTTGCGGTTGTTGGGCGACCAGTCCTCCCCGAGATCGGCTGGTTTGTATCAATCTTCTTAAACACCGTGAGTTATGGGATAACCCGGTAAAGGATGCCGCCGCGGGGACGATAATCCTAGAAAACCGGGTTTTGGTCGCTTCAAGTCCGGGCCAACTGGCTGCATATGGGCTTGAGGATGGCCGCCCAGTCTGGAGTTTTGAGTCCCCGGTCAGACTGGTGGCGCCACCGGCGTTTGCCGACGGTGTTATTTTTCAACCGGCCGATCAGGGTCTGTTGTTCTTTGTCAACGCCGAAAATGGAGAAGAGATCGCTCAGGTCAAGATCGAAGGCTCTCTGGTGAATGCCGTGGCGGTCGGCGCCCTGGTCTATGCCGCTGATATGCAGGGACACGCCTACGGAATTGACCGTGGCACTGCGGCCATCGTCTGGCGGAGTGAGCTTCCCGGCAACACCTGGACTGCCCCGACGCTGGCTGATGATCGGTTGTTTTTCGGTTGTTCCGACGGCGTTGTTGTGGCGCTCGATGCTGTTGACGGCCGTGAGTTGTGGCGGTTTGAAACCGGTGAAGTCATTCGAGCTTCGATCATTGCCGTGGGCGAGGTCGGAGTTGTTGGAACTCTGGCCGGATCTCTTATCAGTTTTCGGTTGTCTGATGGACGGACTATCGAACGGCGCGAGTTGCGCGGAGGACTTGAAATAACTCCAGTCTCTGACGGCGAGCATGTTTATGTGGCCACCCGGGCGGGAAAAATAACCTGTTTTGGGGTAAGAGATGTCGCTGAACAACCAGACCGTCAACGAAGCCGATCTCAATCTGAGTCTTAATGAAATAGCTCATGCCATCACGCGTGAACTGGCCATGACTGCGCGTAAGGTGGCGATCTATGGCTCCGACCATCCTTTGGTGGCCAAAGCGGTTGCGAAGCCGTTCGCCGAATTCAACAAAGCGTTTCGTTTCAAACGACATGTGAATTTTCAGGTTTATCAGGGTCAGTTGTATGTGTTGAATTTCCGTCTACGCGATTCGGTTTTCTGCACGGAACTACTGCGCTATTTGCAAATACTGGATGTAAACGCCGTGTTGTTCGAACGTCGTTTGACCGTAGCCGAACTGATCGGTTTTATCGGCAGAATGGTTATGCGAACCAGCCGAACCGATCACGACAACCTGATGGTTCGCTATCTCAAAGAGAAGAAGTGTGACACTATTTCGGCCAACAGTCGCGAAGCATTCAATCAATTCGAATTGAGTCGCCAGTTCCGGGGTGACATTGACGGCGACTATTCGGTTAAGGCCGTAATGCTGGAGCTGATGGGCGATGATCCGATTAAGTTGTCGCATTTAATTGAAACCGGGGAGGCTGAGGATCCCTTCCTGGCTGATTTCGAGCGTGATTATATCGAGTATCTCATGCCCGAAGCGGCTTCGCAATTGACGGTGGATGATGTCGAGCGCGGTCTGTCTCGTCTGCAACGGGAATACTCCGATGGCAAGGTAACGGAAGAAGCTTTTGTCGGCATCCGCAAGCTGCTCAATTATCACGGTGACCGTGAGAGAATAATGAATCGCATCGAGGCCTTGTTAAAGAATTCAGAGCATGCCGATGTCATCTCGAACAGTCTAACGACTCCTGCCGGTGCGATTCGAATGGAAGCGGCCGATCAAATCGATCAGATCATGGCAACATGTTTCGAGTCTACCCTGAGTCCGGAAAACCAGGTCGCGTTTGCTTCAGCCTTTGGACGTATTCTGCGTACCGGGCAACGCGGCAAGGCTATCCAGGTTATCGAAAAACTTCTAGATTGTCTGGAAAAACCAGAATCGGGTACGCGTCTTCGAGCGCTCGAACTTCTGCTGGCGACCGTGGATTTGATCGAACTGCCGACCCATAATTCGCTTTGCGATGAGACCGTACTGTCGGTTGTGGCACGTATCAACGCAAGGCGGGAAACATTCGAATACTCGGAATTCATCTGGCGTCTGGTTAAGAAACTCGCACTCGCCCGTCAGTATGAACAAATGGCGGCATTGGTCTCAGCGTTGGCCGCCCGACGTCAGGTCGGCGATACCGTTACCATATACGATTCGATGGCCGTCAAGAAAGCTCTTAGCAATATCGACAGGTCTGAAGTGATCAATTCATTGATCGATCAGATGCTTACGGCCGACAACAAAACCTCACGCGTTCTTCGACAGATACTGGTGGCGATCGGCTCCGAGCGAGTCGCGATGGCGCTCTCGAACATTATTTCGCATCCGGTTCGTCAGGTCCGTCAGCATGCATTGAAGATTCTTGCGGAGCTGGGACGTTCCTCGTTAAAAGTATTTACCCGCTTACTCCAGGACAACAATCTCTTCACTCGCGAAGCCGGTCGGTATGAGTTGCCGGACGCGAAATGGTATATCGTGCGCAACTCCATTTTCGTACTCGGCTCGCTGGGTGATCCGGACGGTGTCGCTCCGTTGCGATTGCATATCAACGATAAAGATGTCCGTGTGCGGCGTGAAATCATTTCAGCGCTCGAGAAGATCGGCGGGGAAGAGTCGTTCGACTTATTGATTCTGATGGCGGATGATACCGATCTCGATGTCGCCCGGACGGCGGTAATCGCTGCCGGTTTGATCGGCAGTCCCGAGGCCGCGGCGCAGTTGTATGATGTTGCCGAAAGACATCCGGCGCTCTCTCCCAAAGTGATCTTTGCGCTGGGCAAGTTGGGCGGTCCCGAAGCGCTCAAAGTTCTCATCCGGCTTTTAGCGAATGAAGATGAACTGGCGGATCTCGGCAAGGGACAGGTGTCGCGTGATGAAATGAGACTGGCGGTGGTAAAAGCACTGGGGACGATCGGTGAGGATGAAGCGTTGCTGCAACTCAGGAAATACCAGGAGTCACAGTCTACGACGCAGAAGATTCTCTTCAAGAATACAGCCGTCAATAAAGCCGTCGCCGAGATTCTCTCTCGCACAGACGCGGATTAGTACCATCCCGTTCTTCAGCCCCTGGTTGTAGAACTGCTCCTCGAATGAAACTAACGGCCGGTTGATACTCCGGCCGTTTCTTTATCCCATCGAATCAGAGGGAATGAGTCCGTGATCATTGTGACCACAACCTGTTCATCATATCGTCGGACAAGAACCGACAAGGATGAATTCGGACAAGATGGTAAATTGCTATAATGAGAGAGAGACGGAAGGTGTGTGACGGATTCAAAAGCGACGGTGCGGTGCGGAACGATGACAAGGGGCTGTCGATAAAAAGGATATTGTTGTCTACGATTTGACAGTCGTATCGGTGATATCTCCCCGAATCTGTGGTCGGGGCCGGGGGAGGCCCCGTAAGTCAAAGCCGCACTTGGGGCTGCCGGCTCGAATGAGTGGTTCGTGAAACCGCTCTGACTCTTGACAGGGTAAGTCTAAAGGATTATATTAAACATCCGATAACTATTAGGCGACTTCCGATAAGGGGCAAAAGGGTCGTCACGGCGCTCGAAGGTTGTCGGATTTCGAGTTTTCGAAATTATTTGTCCCGCAGGGCATATTTTTTAAAAGAAAAGCCTTGACATCGTCGAATTTGTGAGTATTTTGAGCGCCTGCCTGCAATGATGCAGGCGGTTTTTTGAAGAAGTTCTTTGACAACTAAATAGTCGGACATGAAGAAGAAACTAACTATCTTCATCGTGTCGCGGGTCTTTAGGTTTATTAATCTTTGAGATCCTTCAAGAGTAAATCTTGAGCAACAGACGCGTTTTGCGTCTGGGCTTGGGAGCTTTCAAACTGACGAAAATGTTAGTAATAATATTTACGGAGAGTTTGATCCTGGCTCAGAACGAACGCTGGCGGCGTGCTTAATACATGCAAGTCGAACGAGAAAATCCGGCTTCGGTTGGATGAGTAAAGTGGCGAACGGGTGAGTAACACGTGGACAATCTGCCCTTAAATCTGGGATAATCCTTCGAAAGGGGGTCTAATACCGGATAATACCATTGGTGGGCATCCTCTGATGGTCAAAGGTGGGGCAACCTGCCGTTTAGGGATGAGTCCGCGCTCCATTAGCTTGTTGGTGAGGTAACGGCTCACCAAGGCTGCGATGGATAGCCGGCCTGAGAGGGTGATCGGCCACACTGGGACTGAGATACGGCCCAGACTCCTACGGGAGGCAGCAGTAGGGAATATTGCGCAATGGACGAAAGTCTGACGCAGCAACGCCGCGTGGGTGATGGAGCTCCTTGGAGTGTAAAACCCTGTCAGTGGGGAAGAAACGTGTTGGGAGTAACTGCCCGACGCTTGACGGTACCCACAGAGGAAGCACCGGCTAACTCCGTGCCAGCAGCCGCGGTAATACGGGGGGTGCAAGCGTTGTTCGGATTTACTGGGCGTAAAGGGCGTGTAGGCGGACCTTCAAGTCGGATGTGAAAACTGGTGGCTTAACCACCAGCCTGCATTCGATACTGTCGGTCTTGAGTACAGAAGAGGAAAGCGGAATTCCAGGTGTAGCGGTGAAATGCGTAGATATCTGGAAGAACACCAGTAGCGAAGGCGGCTTTCTGGTCTGATACTGACGCTGAAACGCGAAGGCTAGGGGAGCAAACAGGATTAGATACCCTGGTAGTCCTAGCGGTAAACGATGGGTACTAGGTGTCGGGGGTATCGACCCCCTCGGTGCCGCAGCTAACGCATTAAGTACCCCGCCTGGGGAGTACGGTCGCAAGATTGAAACTCAAAGGAATTGACGGGGCCCCGCACAAGCGGTGGAGTATGTGGTTTAATTCGAGGCAACGCGAAGAACCTTACCTGGGCTTGACATGCTTAGGACTATCGGTGAAAGCCGGTTTCCCCTTCGGGGGCCTTTGCACAGGTGCTGCATGGCTGTCGTCAGCTCGTGCCGTGAGGTGTTGGGTTAAG